>OAVL01000011.1_pt1 | contig 185337 bp, 142 predicted proteins | sample 1476411 | NCBI WGS metagenome assembly OAVL01 (sample SAMEA2580095, study PRJEB22360) | human gut metagenome | biome: human gut; feature: human-associated habitat; material: faeces | place: Denmark | collected 2008/2010
GGAGGCGGTGACGCCCCTCCGCTCCAGCGCGGCCTTGATCTTCCCGGCGCCGCAGCGCTCATGGCTGTCGCGCCGGACCGCGTGCACGTCGCCGGCGATCGGGTCCACCCGCTCGGCTTCGGGATGTTCGATCATCCAGTAGCAGGCGGAGCGGGGAACGCCCGGTATCCTGCACTGCGCCGATATCGGACAGCGGGAGGCGTTGGCCCGTATCACTGCTACTTTCGTGCGAATACCGGCGCCGCCTGTTCTGAAACGTCCACCTCCATCTCCGACTGTCCGTTGCGCTTGCGCAGCTCGACCGGCTCGTTCCGCTCAGGGGTGCGGTTGTCGGCGGCTTTCGTGGAGCCGCTGTCGCGGATGCCCTGGACCCAACGGCGCAGCGTGGAATGCGAGATGTCGTACTCGTCCTTGATCTCGCGCGCCGGCCTGCCGTTCTCGTAAAGCCGCACGATCCGCCGCTTGAACGACTCCTCGCAGTGGCGGGGATGCCTCGGGCCGGCCATCGTCGGCCTCCAACCTCATGTCAATCGACCCCCATCGAACTGTCTAACACAATGTAGCCAATCCATGCGGGAGCTCCGCATTCTGAAGGACGCCCTGCGGCACCACCGGTAGCCGACGGGCATGCCTGACGTGCGTGCGGGACGATGCCACGGTGCCGCCGTCCCACACGCCGACGGCATCATATGCGCGATGCCCCGTCATGGCACGCGGCGGGAGGACGGCACGCCCGCGCCGGCCAGCGTTCCCCGACATGTCTTGGCTCGGTGGCAATCTCAATGCGGTGGGACTAGCCATCACACCCATCGAGGCGCGGTCCAAGAGCGTGGCTGGACCTTCGACCCCACCCATCATGGGACGGTGCAGGGACCTATGGGCCGGATGGCGTTTTTCATCCGTAACGGCGGGATGATGCGGAGAAGCATATGAGGACTATTCGGAAAATGACAAAAAGCCAGCGGACGCCCACCACCGAGATCAGGGGCCTCATACTCGACGCCTCGAAACGAATCATCGAAGAGGACGGCTATGACGCCTTCACCATCCGGCTTCTCTCGGAAAAGGCGGATGTGTCCCCCGCGAGCATCTACCGGCATATCGGCGACAAGCAGGCCGTCATCGACGCTCTCATCGACGACAGTTTCCAGACGTTACGGGAGAAGCTCCTGCGCGTCACCACCGAGGATCCCCTGCAAAGACTCTACGATGCGGGAGTCGTATACCGCGGGCACGCCAAGGCGTCGCCCGGCATCTACGCCCTGTTGTGGCGATGGCATGCGGGCGAGGCTTCGGAGGCATGCCTCGCCGCCATGACCGAGCTGGTGCGCTACGGGCAGGCCGCGGGAAAGATCCGGAGGGATGACCCGCACCTCATCGCATGGTCCATATGGTCCGCCGTGCACGGATTCGTCCAATTCGAGACACGACCCGAACATGATACGCCCGTCGACGATGACGATGCGGCCTATTCCTTTCTGCTCCGGCTGCTCATTCGAGGGGTCCGCACCCCTCAGACGGTCTCCGAGGGAACGGCGACCATCGCGGATACCAGCCGATCGTAGAATCGCCATTGGCCGCGCAACGCCACATCCCGTCTCACAGCGGCGAACGTTCCATCCGCCTTCAGGCTCACGGATACCTTACGGAAGTCCCCCGTCCCGTCCAATGCGGACAACGCCTTCGAGGCGGCCTCCTTCGCGCAGAAGGCCGCCCTACGTTCCACCGAGGAGACCATACGCAATGATGCGAGCTCTTCGGAAGAGAACACGAACCGCATGATCCCGTCGGACAATCCGTCCGAATCGTCCACGTCCACTCCCACGGCACGAATTCTTTCCGCCGACGCCACGGCGGCGACGCACAGCGACGGACAATGCGACAGCGATCCCACGATGCCGGACGGCCAGAGCGGTTCACCATCCGAACCTTTGAGTATGGGGCCCGTCATGGCCGATACGTCGTAAGGCCTTGTGGGCCAAAAGACGCGTCTCCGTGAATTCCCTTCTTCGTTTGGCCGTGGCGTTCCCGACCAAGGCCCGCTCACCGTCGAACAATCGCACGCGGCGCGTCCCCTTCCCCGAGATCAGCACCTCGCAGCCGGAGGCGAGCAGCGGCCCGAACAGGCGAGCCCGTCGCATCATGAGGTCTGCGCACATCATGGAGACTCTATCTACCGAAACCCACAAACCCAGCAACAGCAAGGCTTTCTACCAATTCCCAGAATGAGTGCACCACTCTGTTCGCCGCTCAAAGCCCGCCAGAAGGAAATTTGCGCTTTTCCATACCTTCACGCCGACAAGAGGTGTCACGATTACCTATATCTCCCATACTTTCTATGTTTTCTTGTGTAGGAAAATGTAAAAGTGTAAACACCGTCGGAATCGACGGAGACGTTCTCATATGACACGCCGATCGATCATCGAATGTCATGAGTGGCTCCCTTCAGACATAGAGTGGTGCACCGATTTGGCCTACCGGATGCACCACGTAACGTGCCACCGATATCGTCGGGCCGAACACCCTCTGAAGACACTACAAGGAAACTATTCCGACAGTCCAAGCCGTTCGGAATCGTTGAAAGGAAGCTGTTTTCGGCAAAAGAAAAGGGCTTTCGAATTTCTTCGAAAACCCTGCTAGCGGAGGATACGAGATTCGAACTCGTGAGGCTGTTACACCAACACGCTTTCCAAGCGTGCGCCATAGACCACTAGGCGAATCCTCCATTGCGCTGTTTGCCGCGGCCTTTTAGCCTCAACAGACAACTCGAAGAGAATACCACAGACTCGCGGACAAGCAAAACCGTCGCGTGTTGTGCGTGTGTCGCGCTTGGCGGCTCGCGCGTCCGATCCCTCCGGCGCTCCGATGCCCGAATTCAGTAGTTGTTCGAGCCGGCACCCTCGAAGCGCACGTTGAAGCCGCGCTCGTAGTGCAGGAACATGTCGGCGCCGTAGCGGTCCGCGTCGCGGTGGGTGAACAGCATGTGGATGGCAGATGCGGTCTGCACGTCGTGCGGCAGGGCGCGGAACGCCTTGTGGGCGTTCCATCCCGTCTCGGTGATCGCCTGGTCGGGCACACCTACCAGCTTGTCGGCGTGCAGTCCGGCAAGAACCTGTCCGCCACGGCTTCCGGCGATTCCGCACTGTCCATCGCCGACACGCCCGAGACCCTGACCGACGCCAAGAAGCAGGCCTGGAAGTTCACCCAGATCGACCAGTCCGACACCGAGCGCCCCGACCTCAAGGCCTACGTCATCACCAATACGGACTGCAAGGTGCTCGTCGCCAAGGACGGCACCAACGCCTTCAGCGATGAGTCGGTGGAAGACGCCAAGTCCGACCCCGCGGCCCGGTGGATTTTCAACACGTCCGACGGTGCCACCTACCAGCTGCTCAACGCATCCGCGAAGCAGAACATCGACGTCGACGCGTTCGACCCGAAGGCCGGTGTGACCGCTTCCGATGAGGAGGACGGCGATCTGACCGACAAGATCCTGGTCGAAGGTTCGGTGAACACCGAGAAGGCCGGTGAATACACGCTGACGTATTCGGTGACCGACTCCGAAGGTGCGTCGTACACGGTCAAGCGTGTCGTGACCGTCAGGGAGAAGTCCGAGCCGATCGAACCGAGCAAGCCGATCGAACCGAGCAAGCCGATCGAACCGACCGAACTGACGAAGCCGACTGAGCCGACGAAACCCGGCGACACGGCGAAGCCGAACAAGCCGGATGCCGGCAACAAGCAGCCCGGCCTGTCGAAGACCGGCGCCTCTGTGAGCGGCGTGTTCGGCGCGTTCGCGGCACTGCTCGCGGTCGGTGCCGGCGCGGCGCTTGTCGCCCGCCGTCGGCGCGAGCCCCGGCGCTGAATCAGCGGATCGGCATATGATGCCGGTCGGTCACCTATTCGGTGGCCGGCCGACTTTTTGTTGACTGCCGGGGCCTCACGCGGGAGGTGAAGTCCACCCATCCCGCCAAAGTCTGAGTGTCTTCGGATGGGACTTTCGCCGGAACAAGTCGAACGGAACCGGGGCCGGGACTCATGGGCTGGCGCATTGCCAGTCGGTCCTGTGTTCGTGTCGCGTGGGATGATGGTGGCATGGTGACATCGAACGTTGTGGAGTTTGCGGGGAAAGCGCGCATGCCGCGCCTCGGCATGGGAACGATGGCGCTCTCTATCGAGGGACGCCCGGACCGGGCGACGGCCATCGGCACGATCCATGCCGCGCTTGACGCCGGAGTGCGTTATCTCGACACCGCATGGTCGTATTATCTGCCAAGCGAACCGGGGCCTGACGGTACAGGCGTGCCGCGTGATTTCGGGTACGGCGAGATGCTGGTTCATGCGGCGCTCGCCAGCTGGAGCGGTCCGCGCGATGATGTTCTGGTCGCCACGAAGACTGGTTATCGCCGAACGCTGGAAGTGACGAACCGCGACGCGGAAGATCCTCAGCAATCCCCGGGCGACGGCGCGAGCGCATCCGCATCCGAGCGACAGCACCTGCAGGCGGCCGGCAGCCGGTACGGGTGGATGGCCGACTCGCGCCCGGAGACGATGATTCGTGACGCGAAGGAGTCCGCTCTCCGCCTCGGCGTCGACGCGCTCGATCTGTTGTATTCGCATGGCCCTGACCCCGCGGTTCCGTATGAGGATACGGTCGGCGCGCTGAAAACCTTGCTGGATGAGGGCGTGATTCGGTTCGCCGGTATCTCGCGCGTGGACAATGCGCAGATTGACACCGCCCGTGGGATTCTCGGCGACCGTCTGATTGCGGTGCAGAACCAGTTCTCGCCATCGCATCCCGACCCCGAGCATACGATGGGTCACTGCGCCGATCTCGGTCTTGATTTTGTGTGCTGGTCGCCGCTCGGCGGGTTCCTGGACGCATTCGACAGTCATGCGTATGATCCGTTCCGCACGGTCGCAGCGGCCCGCGGCGTCTCGTACCAGCGTGTGGTGCTCGCGTGGGAGCTGACCAGATATGACCGTCTGTTCGCCATTCCCAGTGCTCGCAACCCGCATGAGGTCCGGGACTCGTTCGCCGCAGTCAATCTCACGCTCGCCCCTGAGGAGCTGTCTTTGCTGCCGTGAATCAACGCTATGAGTCACCGTCATAAATACGGAACAGGCTCGTCGTCAAACGAGCCTGAGATACATGCTGGTGGTTCCGGGAATCGGTTGAAAACCGAAATGCGCATAGAACGCGCGTGTTTTATCGTCGTAAGGTTCCACAATGAGCGCACGTGACCCTAGTGCGCCGCTGGCGGATCGTGCTCGCAGTACCGAATATGCACTCAGCGTGTAGAATCCCGCCGGTTCACCTGACGCAGTGAATGACACGTACGCGACGGCCGTCCCATGCTGGGCCGATGACGGTGCGTGTTGTGCGGCCCACTTGTCGATGAACGGTACTCCACAAGAGAACTTTCCCCATTCTCTCTTCCGGGCCGAGCTTGCGCGGACGTTGGGAATGATGGATCATGCCCACTGCGGATCCCTTTCCATGAGTTTTTCGGCTGCTGGCGGAACCGGCTGATCCAATGCCTGTATGAAATCTTGGAATGCCTGTGATTCCAGATGCAGGACGGTTGCTTCTTCTATATCCTTACGGGCTGATTCCAGGAGATGGCGAGTGGTCCATTGCGTGAGCGTGCTGCCGGTCAGCTCGGCGGCACGCTCGATGAGCTGCCGTTGCGCATCCGTCAGTCGAATGTCAAGCCGGGACGTTTTCTGTTTCGATACCGTTTGCTTCGTTAGTGTCGCCATAGAATTGTTGTACGGAAAAATGCGTGCAGATCAACTTTAGTAGCAGGGGGTAATCGCGGACATATAATCACATACTGTAAATTGTTTACGGTGTGAGATAATATTACAGATGTTTGCACGATGTATATGCCGCTGGAATGTATTGGCGGTACTCCGCGGAGCGCGGTTGTGCGGCAATGGTCGAATCGGAAGGCGGTGCGAAATGGGTTTTGAGCGGGAGGCGCTCAGCGAACTGTACGCCAGCGTGTGGGGCAACCATTCCAAGATGCAGAAGGAGTTCGCGCGCGGCGCGCATGGCGAGCCATTCATTCTGCACGAGCTCGCACTGCGCGGCACCATGACGCCGTCGCAGCTCGCCAGTTCGCTGAAGGCCAGCTCCGGCCGCATCTCCACAGTGCTTGCCGCTCTGGAGAAAAAAGGGTTGATCACCCGAGACATCGACCCGGACGACCGCCGCATCATCCGCGTGAACCTTACGGATGCCGGGCGAGAGCGGTCCAAGTGCGACTTGGAGGAGATGCGTTCGGCAATCTGTTGGATCTTCTCGCAGATGGGGGAGCGGCGCACGCGCGAGTTCGTTGATCTGCTGTCGGAGTTCTCGACATACATGGCCATCTGCCATCCCGGCGCGCCGCGCCCGACCCCCGATGAGGTGCGGGCCGCGTTCGCCGAGCGTGACAGGCGTGTCGCCGATCATATGCGGGCCGAGCGCGCGAAGGCCGGCGAGGAGTAGCTTCTTCCGCCGGCTGCGGATGACGTGGGGGGCGTGCCGTGTCTCTCGTGCGCAGCCAGCGCAAAGCGCGCCATTCACAGCGAATACACAGAATAATGCGTAATATCTTACACTGTAAGTAATCTAACAACAGAAACTAATTCGGGCATCGGATATCGATGCCGCGGCAAATAACGTAACCAATCACCAACAAAACACAAGGGGAAAGCCAATGCTTCGCATCCTGAAATACCTCTCCAAAGCGGAGATCGGTCAGATGCTCATCGCCCTGGTGACCATCGTCGGGCAGGTCTTCTTCGACCTCAAACTGCCCGATTACATGTCAGACATCACCACGCTCGTCGAGACGCCGGGCAGCGCGATGAGCGACATCTGGATCGCCGGCGGCAAGATGCTGCTCATCTCCCTCGGCTCCGTCGCCTGTGCCATCGTCACCGGCTACATCTCCGCACGCGTCGGCTCGTCATTCACCCAGCGCCTGCGCTCGCTCGAATTCCGCAAGGTCGAATCCTATGGCCCCGCCGAAATGAGCAAATTCTCCACCGCGAGCCTCATCACCCGCTCCACCAACGACATCACGCAGATCCAGATGTTCATCACCATCGGCCTGCAGCTCATCGTCAAGTCGCCGATCATGGCCGTATGGGCCATATGCAAGATCGCCGGCGAAGGTTTCGAATGGACTCTCGCCACCGGCATCGCCGTCGTCATCCTGCTCGTCGCCGTCGTCATCATGATGGCCATGGTCATGCCCAAGTTCAAGGCCATGCAGAAGCTCACCGACAACATCAACCTCGTGGCCCGCGAAAACCTCACCGGCCTGCGCGTCGTGCGCGCCTACAACGCCGAGGACTACCAGGAGGCCAAGTTCACCAAGGCCAACAAGGACCTCACCGACACGCAGCTGTTCACCAACCGCGTCATGGCGTTCATGATGCCGCTGATGAACACCGTCCTGAACGGCCTGATGCTCGCCGTCTACTGGATCGGCGCCTATCTGATCGACGCCGCCGGCCTGACGGACAAGCTCAACGTGTTCTCCAACATGGTCGTCTTCTCCAACTACTCCGTGCAAGTCATCATGAGCTTCCTGCTGATGAGCATGGTATTCGTGCTCTGGCCGCGCGCCGACGTGTCCGCGCAGCGCGTGCTCGAAGTGCTCGACACCGATCCGATCGTCAAAACCGGCACCAAGACCGCCGCCGACGTGGCGCGTCTGGGCGGCGGGAAAACCGGCACCGTCGAGTTCCGCAATGTGAGCTTCACCTACCCAGGCTCACGCGAGGCGACGCTCGAAGGCATCGACTTCACTGCCGAAAAGGGCCAGACCGTCGCGTTCATCGGCTCCACCGGCTCCGGCAAGTCCAGCCTCATCAACCTCGTGCCGCGCTTCTACGACGTGTCGGCCGGGCAGGTGCTCGTCGACGGTGTGGACGTGCGCGAATACGATCTGAAAGCCCTTCGCGACAAGATCGGATACGTGCCGCAGCAGTCCGTGCTGTTCAAGGGCACGGTCGCATCCAACGTGAGCTACGGCGACGACGTGAACGGGGCAAGCTCCGCGGACGTCGAAATGGCCGACACCTCCACTCCGGCCGGCCGCAAACGCGAAGCCGAACTCATCGCCGCGGGCAAGAGAGCGGAAGGCGCCGCAATGCCGGCTGAACAGATGAACCGGGTCAAGGCGGCGGCCGGCGTCGCTCAGGCCACCGAGTTCGTCGAGCGCATGGACGGCACATACACCGCCCCGATCGCACAAGGCGGGTCCAACGTCTCCGGCGGCCAGAAGCAGCGCCTGTCAATCGCGCGCGCCGTCTACCGCCACCCCGAAATCCTGATCTTCGACGACTCGTTCTCCGCGCTCGACTTCAAGACCGACCGCGAAGTTCGCGACGCACTCGCCAAAGAAGCCAAGGGATCCACCAAGCTCATCGTCGCCCAGCGCATCGGCACGATCATGAACGCCGACCGCATCATCGTGCTCGATGACGGCAAGGTCGTCGGCCAAGGCACCCATCAGGAACTGCTCGACACCTGCGATGTCTACCGTCAGATCGCCGAATCCCAGCTCAGTCAGTCGGAACTGACCGCGTGAGATCAATACGGACTTTTAAGGAGTAACAAATGCCAGGACCAAGAGGACCAATGGGCGGCGGCCGCACGGTCGAAAAGCCTGCCAATTTCGGCAACGTGATGGGCAAGCTCGTCCACTACTGCCGCAACTACCTGCCCGTCATCATCATTGCGCTCGTGCTGGGCGCGGCCGGCACGATATGCCAGATCATCGGACCGGACAAGCTCAAGGACATGACCAACGAGATCGTCAAGGGACTGCCGGCCATCGTGAACGGCAAGCCGGTGATGAACTCGGTCGATTTCAACGCCGTCGGCCGCATCGCCTGGCTGCTCGTCGCACTGTACGTCGGCTACGCGGTGCTCAGCTACGTGCAAAGCTGGATGATGGCGAACGTCACCCAGCGCACCGCCCAGCGCCTGCGCGAATCGATCTCGGTCAAAATCAACAAGCTGCCGCTCAAATACTTCGACAAGGTCAGCTACGGCGACGTACTCTCCCGCATCACCAACGACGTCGACGCCATCGGCCAGACGCTCGGCCAGTCCCTCGGCTCGCTCATTACCTCGGCGACGCTGTTCGTTGGCGCGCTCGTCATGATGTTCTACAACAACGTCATCATGACCCTGTGCGCGATCGGCGCGAGCATACTGGGACTCATCATCATGATGGTCATCATGAAATCCTCGCAGAAATACTTCGCCCGCCAGCAGATGGCGCTCGGCGACGTCAACGGCCACATCGAGGAGATGTACGCCGGTCACCTCATCGTCAAGGCGTACAACGGCGAGGCCGACTCAATCCGCCGCTTCGAGAAGTACAACGCCGACCTGTACGAATCCGGCTGGAAATCGCAGTTCCTGTCAGGCCTGATGATGCCGCTGATGAACTTCGTCGGCAACTTCGGCTACGTGATCGTGTGCGTGGTCGGTGCGGCGCTCGCCATGGACGGGCAGATCGAATTCGGCGTGATCGTCGCGTTCATGATGTACATCCGCCTGTTCACCCAGCCGTTGAGCCAGTTCGCGCAGGCGTTCCAGAACCTGCAGCGATGCGCGGCCGCCGCCGAGCGCGTGTTCGGCTTCCTCGAAGAGCCGGAGATGGATGCGGAACCGACCAAGGCCGAACTCGGCGTGGCTGATGCCGCTGCGAGCACGGCACGGACGGGCAGCGGCAAGCTGGCGCATCGCGGCACTCGCGCGAATGCCACCGCCGGTATGACGGCTTCGCAGCGTTCGCAGCTGCTCGGCTACGATGCGGCCGGCAACCCCCGGACCGTGCGCGGCGACGTCGAATTCAGTCACGTGCGATTCGGCTATGAGCCCGGCAAGCCGATCATCCATGACTTCTCGGCAAGCGTCTCCGCCGGCCAGAAAGTCGCCATCGTCGGTCCGACCGGCGCCGGCAAAACCACCATGGTCAACCTGCTGATGCGCTTCTACGAGATCTCCGGCGGCTCCATCTCCATCGACGGCATCGACACCACTTCCGTGCCGCGCTGGAACGTACACGACCAGTTCTCCATGGTCCTGCAGGATACATGGGTGTTCCGTGGCACCGTGCGCGAAAACATCGCCTACTCCAAGCCCGGCGTCACCGACGAGCAGATCGTCTCCGCATGCAAGGCCGTCGGACTCGACCACTTCGTGCGCTCTCTGCCGCGGGGCTACGACACCGTGCTCGACGACAACACCTCGCTCTCCCAAGGACAGCGCCAGCTGCTCACCATCGCCCGCGCCATGGTGCAGGACGCTCCGATCCTCATCCTTGACGAAGCCACCTCCTCCGTCGACACCCGCACCGAAGAACTCATCCAAAAGGCCATGGATGCGTTGACCGTGGGGCGCACGAGCTTCGTCATCGCGCACCGCCTCTCCACCATCCGCGACGCCGACATGATTCTCGTCATGAACCACGGCGACGTGATCGAGCGCGGTACCCACGAGGAACTGCTCGCGGCGGGAGGGTTTTACGCCGACCTCTACAACAGCCAATTCACACTCACCGATTGATGGAGCGCCCGTTGCGCTCGCTGGATTGATGAGGCTGACAGCCCGGTGAACTTACGCATGGCAGTGCGCCGTGCGTGGGCTCGCCGGGCTATTTGCTATGTAGGCGAGTGATGGGCGGAGAATTTCCTATATATGGTGCGCGACGGGTTCGGGGACTGTGGTTTGCGTCCCTATGTGCGCACGGTCGTCGTTCCGGCGCGCACATGGCGACGCAAACGGGAGAAGGATTGTTGAGAGCGGATGCGCTGGTGCGGCAGATGGCCGGTGTGCTTCCATAGAACATGATTGTGACGAGAGCAGAGGGGCGTCCGGCGCGTATCGCCCTCTCGGTCTGCCACACAATGCGTTTTTCGATGGTTTTTGGGCTGGTGTGGTACGCGGGCATCGGAGGAGTCGTTTCGGGCCGTTGAAAAATGGCGGTTTTGCGGTGCATGTTGTGCCACACCACGTGATGTGAGGGTTCACATTTCATTGTGAGGCAGACTGGCTGGCCACACAATGCGATTTTGATGTGATTTTGCGCTGGTGTGGTACGCGACCGGCTGCGCTGACGACTTGGCCGGCCGATGGCGCGGATGGTGTGCTCCCGCTGTCAGGAGCTGCCGAGCGTAGCGAGGCTGGGGGCGGTCTTGCCGGCGGCCCTGCACTCTGTGATAATAATGCCAAGAATGTTACGTAATTCTGGGAACAGCGGTATCCAGGGACTTTCTGAGAACTGTGATTCCAATTGAAGACACAAGTCGCCGACGGACTTGATTCTTTTAGTAAACAGTGTATATATTAACATGAGCCGGCAAAGCTGCTGGCTGCCCTATAGGAGAAAGAACCAAGTATGAAACATAGAGCGATGTCATCGCGTCTGATGCCACTGGTGGCGTCCTGCGCGACGGTCGGCATGCTGCTGGCCGGACTACCTGCGTCGGCCGTCGCGGTCGGCACGACGAGAGCGGCAGCGTCCGACGCCTCGTCCTCCACCACAGCAACCATCACCCCCTCCGCCGATACCACGTTGCAGACGTGGACGAGCGAGAAGAATTCCTCAATGGCGTCCAAGCCGTACATCGGCACACTGCAAGGGCCCTCGCAAGGCGTGTTCGGCGAGAAGTTCGAGTCCACGGATGCCGCGGACACCACCGATCTGAAGACCGGCCTGCTGACGTTCGACCTGAGCGCCTACGACCATGCCCCCGATTCCGCAACGTTCGAGATGACGTACCTCGGCTACCGCGGCAACCCGACGGCCACTGACACCGACACCATCAAGGTGACCCCCGTCGACACCACCGTGTGCACCAATAACGCCACAGACTGCGGCGCGAATGTCGCGACCGGCGCGACCAAGCCGAAGTTCAGCATCAACGACTCCTCATTCGTCGCCGAGTCCAAGCCGTTCGAGTACGGTACGACGGTTTACACGGGCGACGCCATCACCGTGGTTCCCGCCAATACCAAGAAGGTCACCGTAGATGTGACCGAAATCGTGCGCCAGCAGTTCGCCGAAGGCAAGAAGGTCATCACCCTGGCCGTGGGCGAGACCAAGAAGACCGAGGTTCGTTTCGCCAGTTCCGAAGGCACGACGTCCCTGAACGGCGCGACCGCAGACATGGCTCCGAACCTGACCGTTTCCGTGTCCGCCAAGGACGATCTCAAGCCCTCCGCCGACACCACGTTGCAGGCATGGGCCGGCGAGAAGAACCAGAAGAAGAACACTGCGGCCTATGTCGGCGCGCTGCAGCCGGAAGGCGATTACGGCGACTTCGGTGAGAAGTTCAAGTCCACCGACGTCAACGATGGCACAGACGCCAAGATGGGTCTGATGACGTTCGACCTGTCCGATTACGCCGCGGCACCCGAGCACTCCATCCTCACCTTGACGTATCTGGGCTACGCCGGTGCAGACAAGACCGCCACGGCCACCGATAAGGTCAAGGTGGTCGCTGTTGACACGTCGCAGTGCACCGGCACCGCTCCCTGCGACACCAACAATGCCACGTGGGCGAACCGCCCGGACTTCGAGGTGACCGATACCACGAAGACCGCGACGTCCCATGCGTTCGCTTATGGATCTAAGAAGTATTCCGATGGCATGACCGTCGAATCGGGCAACGCCAAGAAGGTCCTGCTCGACGTGTCCGATGTCATCAAGGCAGAGTTCGCCAAGTTCAGCGCCGGCGCCACCGAGAAGAAGATCACGCTGGCCCTGGGCGAGCTCAACAAGTCCGACATGCGTTTCGGCAGCAAGGAAGTCACCTCGCTGACCGGCGCCACCGAAGCCATGCAGCCGACCTTGTCCGTCACCAAGAAGCCGAAGGCATACACGCTGAGCATCGAAGGCCCGACCAAGGTCAAGTACCAGAAGGGCGAGGCGTTCGACAAGGCCGGACTCGTGGTCAAGGCCACCAGCACGGCTGACGGCACGGTCAAGACGCTGACCGAAGGCAACGGTGAGGATAACTACACCATCGACACCAGCGCTTTCGATAGTGCCAGCATCGGCGTATACCCTGTTACCGTGAAGTACAACAAGGACCCCGAAATCGCCGCTTCGTTCAACGCCTATGTCATCGCCAGTGTCGAGGACGGCGGAGACGGCGACACCAGCAAAGACGACTGGCTGTGGTACAAGCAGCCCGCGTCGCAGACCGACGCCACCGCCACCGCCGGCGGCAATTACGGCAACCCCGACAACAACCGTTGGCAGCAGACCACCTTGCCGTTCGGCAACGGCAAGATCGGCGGCACCGTCTGGGGCGAGGTCAGCCGTGAACGCGTCACCTTCAACGAGGAGACGCTGTGGACCGGCGGCCCCGGATCCTCGACCAGCTACAACGGCGGCAACAACGAGACCAAGGGTCAGAACGGCGCCACGCTGCGCGCGCTCAACAAGCAGCTCGCGAACGGCGCCGAGACGGTCAATCCCGGCAACCTGACCGGCGGCGAGAACGCGGCCGAGCAGGGCAACTACCTGAACTGGGGCGACATCTACCTCGACTACGGGTTCAACGATACGACCGTCACCGAATACCGCCGCGACCTGAACCTGAGCAAGGGCAAGGCCGACGTCACGTTCAAGCATGACGGCGTCACCTACACGCGCGAATACTTCGCGTCGAACCCCGACAATGTCATGGTCGCCCGCCTCACGGCCAGCAAAGCCGGCAAGCTGAACTTCAACGTCAGCATGCCGACCAACACGAACTACTCCAAGACCGGCGAAACCACGACGGTCAAGGGTGACACGCTCACCGTCAAGGGCGCTCTCGGCAACAACGGCCTGCTGTACAACTCGCAGATCAAGGTCGTCCTCGACAACGGTGAGGGCACGCTCTCCGAAGGCTCCGACGGCGCTTCGCTGAAGGTCTCCGACGCGAAGGCGGTCACGCTGTACATCGCCGCCGCGACGGACTACAAGCAGAAGTATCCGTCCTACCGCACCGGCGAAACCGCCGCCGAGGTGAACACCCGCGTCGCCAAGGTCGTGCAGGACGCCGCCAACAAGGGCTACACCGCCGTCAAGAAAGCGCACATCGACGATCATTCCGCCATCTACGACCGCGTGAAGATCGATTTGGGCCAGTCCGGCCACAGCTCCGACGGCGCCGTCGCCACCGACGCGCTGCTCAAGGCGTACCAGAGAGGCTCCGCAACCACCGCGCAGAAGCGCGAGCTGGAGACGCTGGTGTACAAGTACGGCCGCTACTTGACCATCGGCTCCTCCCGTGAGAACAGCCAGCTGCCCAGCAACCTGCAGGGCATCTGGTCGGTCACCGCGGGCGACAACGCCCACGGCAACACGCCTTGGGGCTCCGACTTCCACATGAACGTGAACCTCCAGATGAACTACTGGCCGACCTATTCGGCCAACATGGGAGAGCTCGCCGAGCCGCTCATCGAGTATGTGGAGGGTCTGGTCAAGCCCGGCCGTGTGACCGCCAAGGTCTACGCGGGCGCGGAGACGACGAACCCCGAGACCACGCCGATCGGCGAGGGCGAGGGCTACATGGCCCACACCGAGAACACCGCCTACGGCTGGACCGCACCCGGTCAATCGTTCTCGTGGGGTTGGAGCCCGGCCGCCGTGCCGTGGATCCTGCAGAACGTGTACGAGGCGTACGAGTACTCCGGCGACCCTGCCCTGCTTGATCGCGTGTACGCGCTGCTCAAGGAGGAATCGCACTTCTACGTCAACTACATGCTGCACAAGGCCGGCTCCAGCTCCGGTGACCGCCTGACCACCGGCGTCGCGTACTCGCCCGAACAGGGCCCGCTGGGCACCGACGGCAACACGTATGAGAGCTCGCTCGTGTGGCAGATGCTCAACGACGCCATCGAGGCGGCCAAGGCCAAGGGAGATCCGGACGGTCTGGTCGGCGATACCACCGACTGCTCGGCCAACAACTGGGCCAAGGGCGACAACGGCAACTTCACCGATGCGAACGCCAACCGTTCCTGGAGCTGCGCCAAGAGCCTGCTCAAGCCGATCGAGGTCGGCGACTCCGGCCAGATCAAGGAATGGTACTTCGAAGGTGCGCTCGGCAAGAAGAAGGATGGATCCGCCATCAGCGGCTACCAGGCGGACAACCAGCACCGTCACATGTCCCACCTGCTCGGACTGTTCCCCGGTGATTTGATCACCATCGACAACTCCGAGTACATGGAGGCGGCCAAGACCTCGCTGAGGTACCGCTGCTTCAAGGGCAACGTGCTGCAGTCCAACACCGGCTGGGCCATTGGACAGCGCATCAATTCGTGGGCTCGCACCGGCGACGGCAACACCACGTACCAGCTGGTCGAGCTGCAGCTCAAGAACGCGATGTATGCAAACCTGTTCGATTACCATGCGCCGTTCCAGATCGACGGCAACTTCGGCAACACCTCCGGTGTCGACGAAATGCTGCTGCAGTCCAACTCCACCTTCACCGACACCGCCGGCAAGAAGTACGTGAACTACACGAACATCCTGCCCGCCCTGCCCGATGCCTGGGCGGGCGGCTCGGTGAGCGGCCTCGTGGCCCGCGGCAACTTCACCGTCGGCACGACCTGGAAGAACGGCAAGGCCACCGAAGTCAAGCTGACCTCCAACAAGGGCAAGCAGGCGGCCGTCAAGATCACCGCCGGCGGCGCCCAGAACTACGAGGTCAAGAACGGTGACACCGCCGTGAACGCCAAGGTCGTGACCAACGCGGACGGCGCCTCGCTGCTCGTGTTCGATACCACTGCAGGTACCACGTACACGATCACGAAGAAGGCGAGCGCCAACGTGCCCGTCACCGGCGTGACCGTGACCGGCGCCAACACCGCCACCGCAGGCGACACCGTCACTCTTACGGCTACCGTTACCCCGGCCAATGCGACCGACAAGTCCGTCACCTGGTCGACCTCCGACGCCGCCGTAGCTACGGTCAACGCCAACGGCGTGGTGACCACGAAGAAGGCCGGCAAGGTGACCATCACCGCCACGTCGAACGGCGACAAGACGAAGTTCGGTTCCATCGAGATCACCGTCTCCGCCGCGACCGTGCCCGTCACCAGCGTCACCGTTGCCGGCGACGCCGCGATGACCGTCGATGGAGAGCAGACCCTGACGGCGACCGTCGCCCCGGCCAATGCGACCGACAAGACGGTCACGTGGAAGTCCTCCGACGCCACTGTGGCGACGGTTGACGCCAACGGCAAGGTCGTCGCGAAGAAGGCCGGCGAAGTGACGATCCCCGCCACGGCCGGTGGCGTGTCCGGCACGCTGAAGATCACGGTGAGCGACAAGGCCCCGACCGTCATCCCGGTCCAGTCCGTGACCGTGACAGGCAAGCAGGAGCTCGTCGAAGGCGCATCCACGACCCTGACGGCGACCGTCGCCCCGGCTGACGCGACCGACAAGACGGTCACGTGGAAGTCGAGCGACGAATCCGTCGCCACGGTCGACAAGGACGGCGTTGTGACCGCCAAGAAGGCCGGCACGGTGACCATCACCGCCACGGCCGGTGGCGTGTCCGGCACGCTCGACATCACCGTGACGGCCAAGCCCGTCGAGACCGTCCCCGTCACCAGCGTGGAGGTCACCGTCGAGGCCGGCACCACCGTCTCCGTCGGCAAGACACTCCAGGCCACCGCGACCGTCAAGCCCGGCAACGCCACCAACAAGAAGGTGACGTGGAAGTCGAGCGACGAATCCATCGCGACGGTCGACGCCAACGGCGTCATCACCGCGAAGAAGGCCGGCAAGGTCGTCATCACGGCCACCTCGACCGACGGCACGGACAAGTCCGGCAGCGTCGAGATCACCGTCGCGGATGAGACCAAGCCGACGCCCGACCACAAGTCCGTCAAGGCCGATACCGGCGACGTGACCGCCGGCAAGACCGGTACGGTCACCGAGCCGAAGGACGTGGCGGGCTGGAAGAGCCGCTCCATCATCAAGCAAGGCAAGCTCGGCAAGGCCGAAATCGCCGACGGCACGCTCGTGTATGCGGCCGGCGACAAGACCGGTGACGACAGCTTCGTCGTGCAGTACACGATGGCCGACGGCACGGTCATCGACGTGACCTACAGCGTCACGGTCAAGGCCGCCGAAACCGGCAAGAATGACGGCGACGGCAAGGGCGACGGTGTCGCGAAGACCGGCGCCGCCGTCGGCGCGCTCGCCGGCCTCGGCCTGATGCTGCTCGCCGTCGGAGTGAGCGTGGTGATGATTCGCCGCAAGCGCTCCGCCTGATCCCCAGTCAGACCGGCCAGTCGTGACCGGTCGGCCTGACTGACTCTTTCTCCACCGTCCCCCGTCGGATAAACCCCGGCGGGGGACGGCGGCTTGTTGCGGCCAGTCTGCCGTCGCGCGCGGCGTGGCCTGCAGATGGGCACCGCACGTCACGCTCATGCGCGATACTGGAGACATGAAGATTTCCGCTGACTTCACGGTGATGCCCGACGACTTCGCCAAAGCCGCCGCGCCCGAATACCGCACCGACGGCGTGCCCGTCATCTCCTTTCCGTTCTATATCGACGAGATCGATCCCGCCGCCCGGTACCTGCACTGGGCGTTCACCGACCCCGACTCCATCCCGGTCTGCGGATTCGAATGGATTCACTGGACGGTCGCCAATCTGCCCATCGACGCGCTGATGTACGACTTCAACGATTCCCATGCACTGCAGATTCCGCCGGACTTCTCCCGGCAGCTGCCCTCCATGATTCCCGAGACCGTGCAGGGCCGCACGTCGGCCGCGAGCAAGCTGGTCGGCAGCACGAATCCGCAGGTGACGATGCGCTACAACGGGCCCCAGCCGCCCGACAAGGACCACGACTATTCGCTGCACGTGTGGGGCACCGCGAAGCCGTTGCCGGGTCTGAACCAAGGATTCTGGCTCAACGAGCTGTTCCACGCGCTGCGTGACGTCGACCACGTCACCGATCAGGGTGTGATGTTCATCACCGGAAAAGCCTGAGGGCTGATGCCGTATACTCCCGTACGGAGTCATACACTCGTGTGACAGGAGGCGCGCCGCGGATGCGCGCCGCAACGTGCACGCGACAGCGTGTGCACAGCAAGAAAGGACAGTACCGAATACTATGGCATGCACCACGATTCTGGTCGGCAAGGACGCCAGCTATGACGGTTCGACCATCATCGCCCGCAACGAGGATTCCGCCAACGGCGAATTCAACCCGAAGCGGTTCGTCGTCGTCAAGCCCGATGAACAGCCGCGCGAATACCGCAGCGTCATCAGCCACCTGACCATTGACCTGCCCGACGATCCACTGCAGTACACCGCAGTGCCGAACGCCGACCTGAAGGAAGGCATCTGGGGCGAGGCCGGCGTCAACGAGGCGAACGTGGCCATGAGCGCCACCGAAACGCTGACCACCAACGAGCGCGTGCTCGGCGCCGACCCGTTTGTGGAATACCGGGCGGCACGCGGGCAGGAAGGTGACTCGGATTACGAGCCGGCCGTGCCCGGCGGCATCGGCGAGGAGGACTTCCTGACCATCGTGCTGCCGTACGTCACCACCGCGCGTGAGGGCGTGCGGCGGCTTGGCGACCTTCTTAAGGAATACGGCACCTATGAGATGAACGGTGTCGCGTTCTCGGACGCCGACGAGATTTGGTGGATGGAAACCGTCGGTGGCCATCACTGGATCGCCAAGCGCGTGCCCGACGAAGCGTATGTGACGATGCCGAACCAGCTCGGCATCGACGAATTCGACCTCGATGACGCCCTCGGCGAGCAGGAGAACCACATGTGCTCCGAGGATCTGGTCGAATTCATCGAGCGCAATCACCTTGATCTGGCCGTCGAATCGACGTCGCCGTTCAACCCGCGTGATGCCTTCGGCTCGCACTCCGACTCTGATCACGTGTACAACACGCCGCGCGCATGGGTCATGCAGCGGTTCCTCAACCCGTACGACGAGATGTGGGACGGCCCCGAGGCCGACCACCGCCCGGACAGCGACGACATCCCGTGGGCCCGTCAGCCCGAGCGCAAGGTGACGATCGAGGACGTAAAGTACGTGCTCAGCTCGCACTATCAGGGCACGCCGTTCGACCCGTACGGCCACCTCGGCGACGAGCACACACGCCACATGTACCGCCCGATCGGCATCAACCGCCAGAGCCAGCTGGCCGTCATGCAGATTCGCCCGTACCGTCCGCAGTCGGACCGCGCGATCCAGTGGATCGCCTACGGCTCCAACCCGTTCAACACGCTGGTGCCGTTCTACCCGAACGTCAACGAAACGCCGAAGTATCTGGAAGACACGACCACGCGCGTGACTTCCGAGAACTTCTACTGGGAGAACCGCATCATCGCCGCGCTGTGCGACGCGGCGTTCGCGGAGACCTCCAACGCCATCGAGCGCTATCAGGAGAAGACCGGCGCGATGGGCCACCGTCTGATCGCCGCCACCGACGAGCAGGTCGCGCGTCTGGGCGGTGCCGACGAGGCCGCGGCCGCCTTGGCCGACGCGGAGTTGGAGGCGGCGAACGCGGACGGCGACGTCGAACCGATGGATCCCGAGGACATCATCGACGCGACCCGTAACGACGAGGTGCGCGACATCCTCGCCGCCGCCAACCAGACCATGGCCGACCAGCTCAAGACCGAGACCGACCAGCTGCTCGACACCGTGCTCTACACCGTGAGCATGAAGATGAAGAACGGCTTCAACCGCTCCGACAACTGATGCGCTGAGAGGCTCCCGGCCAAGCGTTTTCGGCCGCCAGCCGCTTCGACGGTAAGCAAGCGTCATACATCTACAGAAAGGTTCACCTACTGATGACTACTATCGAGGAGTTCACCAGCCAGTACGGGCTGGTCAAGAAGATCGACGCCTTCGGGTTTATGAAGTACCTGCACGACAATCCCGACGCGCCGCGCAAGCACGGCAAGGTCGTGCTCGTCACCGCCGATACGCCGCTCAAGGCGTCGCGCGGCGAGGGCAAGACCACGACGACGATCGCGCTGATCGATGCGCTGCGGGCTCGCGGCATCGACGCGGTCGCCGTGCTGCGCCAGCCGAGCATGGGCATCACCGCCGCCGGTTCCAAAGGCGGTGCCTCGGGCGGCGGCAAGGCTTCGCTGACCCACCCCGAGCTCATCGACTGGGGCCTGTGCGGTGAGATGGCCGCCATCGCCGCCGCGCAGAACCTGCTCGTCTCCTTCGCCGAGAAGGCTGTGGACGAGGGACGTATCGACACGATCCTCGTGCCGCGCGTCTCCGAAGTGCCGTCCCGCTCGCTGCGTTCCATCACCGTGGACGCGGGCAAGAACAACGTCGCCGAGAAGGTCGTGCTCACCCCGACGTCCGAGCTGATGCAGATCGTCGTGCTGTCCCGTTCGATGGATGAGATCGGCGAGCGCGTGGCCGCGATGATCGCCGGCACGAAGGACGGCGAACCAGTCAAGTTCGGCGACTTCATCGACCTGTGGCGCATCACCGATATGCTCGCCGATGCGGTCAAGCCGGCGCTCACCGAGACGGTGAACGGCTCGCCGGTGTATGTGCATGGCGGCCCGTTCGCCAACGTGTCGATCGGCATCCCGACGCTGGTCTCCGTGGAGATGGCGTGCGCCCTGCACGATGTGGTCATCGTCGAGGCCGGTTACGGCACCGACGCCGGAGCGCAGAAGTGGCTCGACATCGCCTGCCGCGAGTATGGCGCGCAGTGGCCGTCCGCGGCGGTCGTCGTGACCCGCGCCTCGACGTGGCGTGATGACCCGGAGCTGGCGTGGCGCTACCCGTTCCACGTGGACCGCTTGGAGAAGCTCGACATTCCGGCGTTCCCGCTGGTGAACCTGTGGAACGGCGAGGACGATCAGATTCCCGAACTGCGCGAGACCGCGGCCCGTCTGGAGCTGCGCGACCCCATCATCGGCAACCTGTATCGCGACGGCGGCGAGGGTCTGAGCGACCAGATCGACGCATTCGTCGATGTGCTGTCCAACACGTCGATGCCGTCCAAGCATGACAGCCACAAGGGCATGGCCCTGCTGGAGAACGTGAAGTGGGTGGCCGAGAACGCCTACGGCGTGCCGGCCAGCCGTGTGCTGCTCAAGGACGGTTTCCTGGATTCCCTGGGTGCTGCGGATGATCTGTGCAAGGCCGCCGGCATGTCGCTGGACGATCTGGCGCTGGTCGCCGTCAAGTCCCCGGCCACGATGACCGACAATGACCGCGCTCCGGAAGACGAGCGTACGGTCACCCTGAAGAAGGTCGAAGTGCACGCAGGTGCCGGGCTGGTTCACGTGAACCTCACCACGTCCCTGACCACCCCGATGCCCAAGATCGTCTGATTGCGGCAGAGGCGTGCCGCCGGGGTGCCGGGGTACGCGTGCTGTGAGAGTGTGCGGCGGCGTGGCATGCGGAATCATGCCGCACTCGCGCTGACCGCACACCGTGACTGCATCATCACAACCCCTTTCGGATTGTCGGCCGATCATACGGGCCGACTGGCCGCAAGGGGCTCTTTCATTTATATATCGGCAACCTGTGTGCCGCAGAAAAGGCGTCACTGTGTGAGGGTTACGTCACTGTGTGCGTCCTCACACTCCGTGACGCACCCCCGCAACCCTTGCAAAATAAGGGTTTTGCGATTTACGTCACTGTGTGAGGGCTCGCAGCGTGACGGTGGTCGCGCACAGTGACGCCATGCGCGACAATATAGCGGCGGATACCATCACACCTGAGCTCAGAAGTTACCGCCGTTCCAGCCCCAGTCGGTGGTGGCGGTGTAGCGGATGTAGGTGCGGTCCTCGGGGATGCCGAGCTCGCTGTTGAGCGCGGCCATGATCGACTTGGTCAGCTTCTCCCACGCAGAACCGGGCACGGAACGGCCGAACACATTGACCTCGACGTATGCGGCCGGGGCATCGTCGCTGCCGCCGAAGTAGATCGGCATATCATCCTCGAATGGGCACATCAGCCAGCCCTCGGACTTGCCGGGGACGGCCGTGATCGCCTTGCCGTAGGCGGCCTTCAGCGCTTCGCGCTGCTCGGGAGTGGTCTTGACGGATACGTGAGTGTGGATAACGGGCATGATTCCTCCTTGATTGGGTTCGTTCCCTATCCTAATCGGTTCCGCGGCGGGCGCGGGCTGTGCGGCCATGTGTGAAATCAGTGGCGGTTCAGGAAAACCGCGGTGTGAAGTCAGCGATATGTATTAGACAATCAATGTGAGGAAATTGATTGAACAGCTGATGAAGTTCGGTATTGTCGGTGTGATCGCGTTCATCATCGACTGGGGTCTGATGAACATTCTGCTGATGACGCATATGCATAACGTGCTGGCCACGTCAATCTCGTTCTTCGTCTCGCTGATATTCAATTACTTGGCGAGCATGAAATTCGTGTTCAAGCACCGGCCGGACATGGCGCGCTGGATGGAGATCGCGATTTTCTTCGTGGCGGCGCTTATCGGCTGGTTCATGAACGAGGCGATCGTGTGGACCAGCACGTCGTGGATGCCGCATGATTCCATGTATTCCATGCACACGAAGTACGTGCTGTGGACGAATGTCGGCAAGCTGGTAGCCACGGTAGTGGTGATGATCTGGAACTTCGTGATCCGCAAGTGGCTGCTTGACGATACGCATACCAATGCGATGAACCGTTTGAGGAAGTCCGAGAACCGTTTGAGTCAGGAAGAGCTCGAAGCGAAGTGGGAGAACAGCTTCTCGCATCGGCTTGGCCTGTGGTCGCTCGCGCATACGCCGGAGGGCTGGCCGAAGTAGCGCGGTATGCGCTCTCAAAACTCGCAGATAGAGGGTGTTTTCCTTCAAAAATGCCTTGTATCCGCGAGTTTTGGGAGCGGCATCCGGCGTATCACACGCTGACTTCGGTCAGAGTCGGGGTTTCGGTGCTGGATTTGATCTGCCGGAAGCCGACGAAGGCGATGGCAAGCGAGGTGATCGCCAGCACGGTCGCCATCAGGAAGCCTCCATGCGATCCCATGTGATCGATGAAGACACCCGCGATGGCTGAGCCGGCTGACGAGCCGATCGAGTTCATCGCGCCCATCCACGCCACGCCTTCGGTGAATCGCGTGGGAGGCACCAGATGCAGCATCAGCTGATTGCCGTTGATCCACGTGGGTGCCTGGCAGACGCCGATCAGCAGGTAGATGATCATGATCACCCACAGATGCTTGGCGAACATGAACGTGCCCACGCCGAGATTCACCACGATGAGGCAGAAGTAGAAGCGCTTCCACAGCGGGATGGTCCAGTTCTTCGCGCCGTACACCAGTGCGCCGCATAGCGAGCTGAACGAGAAGCATGCGAACACGAAACCGGTGTATTGCTTCATGTTCGCTTCGGTGGCGAACGCGATGATCGAGATGTTCGACGCCGACTGGAACGCGCCAAGACTGAACCAGGTCACGCACACGGCGATCAGGCCCGGCCCCCAGATCGACTCCTTCTTGCCGGCGCGGGAATCGGCGATGGCTCGGTCGACGGCGGCCTGCACGGCCTGCTCATCGTCGCCGCGGGCCTCGGCCTCTCGGCGGGCGCGGTCGGCGGCGTCCCTCTCGCGCATCCTCTGCGCCTTGGCGGCCTCGCGCTTGCGGTACTCCTCGCGGGTCAGACCGGCCTCTCGGGCCAGCTGGGTCTGTGATTTCGGCTCGGTCGTCAGCTCGGTCAGGAACATCAGCGCGCCGATGACGACGCACACGCCGGTGAACGAGAACGCCAGCAGGCCAGAAATCACCGCCAGCGTAGAAGCCAGCGGATTGCCGATGATCCACATGCATTCATCGAACACACCGGACAGCGAGAGCGCGCGGTCGGTGCGCTCCCGATCTCCCTTGAGCATGGTCGTCCAGCGGGCACGGCTCATCGCGCCCCACGGCGGAATCGCGGCGAGGAACGGCGTCAGGCAGTACAGCACCCATACCGGGGCGCGGTTGGTGATGCTGGTGGTCAGGGCGATGGCGGCGACGATCCAGACCAGGATCGTCGGAATCGACACCTGCCGCTGGCCGAACTTGTCGACCAGCTTGCCGAGCAGCGGGCTGGAGACCGCCAGCGCGATCGCCTGGATGGCGGTGAGCACGCCGGCCAGCGAGTAGTTGCCGTAGTAATGCTGCACGGAGATGGTGATGGTCATGCCGACCATGGGGAACGGCATGCAGGCGATCACCGAGCCGATGGAGAACCTTGCGGTGTGCGGCATACGCAGCAGTTCCGCGTATCCGCCGAATACCTTATGGGCGACTTCCTTGATTGCAGCCGCGACATTGGCGTTATTGGACATGACAGCATCTCCTTTCCGCTCCCGATTGGATGTCCCCCGTCGGCGTGGCGTTGCCGGCGGAGCCCTCATCGTATTGATGTGTTGTCCTGTTGGTCGCGCAAAGGATGCTTTGCATGTTTGCGTCACGGCAACTTTAATCGCGCGTCGGGGCGCGACACGCGGTGTTGATATCACGAACGCATCAATTTTCATAACGTTCATAAACGACGGTGATATATCGGTGTATCAGATGGGGTGACGAGCCGGAGTCGGGTGGTGCCGGGACGATATCGGGTGGGGCTGGGCCGTGCCGGGGCGATGTTCGTCGGGCAAACGCCGCCGCGGACGCGGCATCGCCGGACGGCCGGTGAATGTGGGACAATGAAAGACAGACATCACGAGTCCCGCAGGAAGGCCGCATATGCCGACAACCACCATACATTTCGTCCGCCATGGCAAGGTATACAATCCCAACCATCTGTTGTACGAGCGGCTGCCCGGATTCCACCTGTCCGACCGCGGCATGCGCATGGCGCAGGCGACGGGCGCATACATCGCAGCCGACCCCAAGCTCAACACGGTCGCCGCGGTGTATTCGTCCCCGCTGGAACGCACCCGCGAAACCGCCGGCGCCATTCTCGACGCGCTCAACCCGGTACGCGCCGGGCGTGGGGAGGAGCCGCTGGAACTCATCACCGACCCGCGTGTGATCGAAGCGGGCAACGAGTTCCGCGGCAAGCGCATCGGACATGGCAAGGGCGCGCTGTGGCGCGACGGCAACTGGAAGCTCGTGCTCAACCTGTGGAAGCCGAGCTGGGGCGAGCCGTACCGGCACATCGCCGAACGCGTGGGCGCGTTCGCGAACGAGAAGATCCGCGAGTATGCCGGACGGCAGATCATCGTCGTCAGCCACGAGTCGCCGATCTGGAGCTACCGGCACCTGCTGGAGACCGGCCACCCCGAGCATTGGATGTTTCTACGCAAGACCGCGCTCGCGTCGATCACCTCGATCACCTACGACAGCGATACGGGCAAGGTGATGTCCATCACATATGCCGACCCTGCGGCGCAAGTCGAGTGAGTGCGGCGTGCGCCGGCCGTACAATACACAGAGAGGACGGCTGCGGGCTCGCCCGCGAAAAGGTGCGCATGCGGCGCGGGCCGGGACTGACGGCGGCCGCGTAGCGGTCACTTGTGACGACGCCGCATAACGGCAACGGCAGGCGGCGAGTGGCCGGCGGTGCCGTTACGCGGTGGCCCGCGGTGCCGGCACCCGGCACGGCGGAAGGTTCCGCGCGTCGGCGGACAATGAAAGCGAAGGAGCGATATGGCATTCCAACTTGACGCGACGGCGATCGCCCATGTGTCGATGAATCCCGCGGTACGCGATGCGGCGGCCGTCGGCGCCGGACTGATCGAACTGTGGCCGCTGACCGACGCCAAGCAGATGGACAATGACACGAAATATGGTGAGAACCTGCAGGTGCGGATGACCCGCATGGCCGCGCGGGTCATGACCGGCGACGACGTGACGGTCCCCGATGCGGAGTTCGTGTATGAGGGTGCGGACGAGATTCCCGGTCGTCCGCAGCGAGTCGTCGATGCGTTGCTCGCCGCGAATGACGCTTATGACGAGATGGGCGACTACTCCGAAACCGGCGACACGAGGCTGATCATGAGAGGCGCCGGCCAGTTGGGCGTCGATTGGGATGATGACACCGTGCACGCCATCGCCGAAGCGTTGGAGGCAATCGAACAGGCCATCGGCGTGGGCGATGGTGCCGCCGGTGGTGCCGACGCCGCCGGTGCCGCCGCGCCTGCGAATGCTGCGCCCAGTGCCGATGTCGAAGCCATCGCGCAGCGATTCGCCGCGGTGACGGTGGCGGCCGACGGGTTGCTGCGCCTGATCGATCTGCGCAAGCCGTCGCGCGCGGTGCCGGTGATGTTCTATGTCAACGAACTGTGCGAGCGCCTGTCGGTGCCGCGGCTGTGCTTCAAGGCCGAGCAGCTGTCGTCGCTGATGACCGCCCGATCGCTGACTAACGACGACGAGGCCGCCCTAGCCGAAACGGTGAAATTGTTTACTATGGTCGCGGCGAGTGAGTGGAAACGTCACCATGACGACGTGCTGTGGGATGCCGCCGAGGCGAAGCGGCTCGCGAAAGAGGAGGACGAGCGCCGCAACAAGGAGGCGCTCGCCGCCAAGTTCGCGCACGTGAGCGACGATCCGTCCAAGCCACCCGTGGAGCTGTGACGGCTGCCGCCTGACGTCTGATGGGACGGGGCGGAGACCTGAAATATATGCGATTCACCGCTGACTGCTCGGAATCGTGCCGACCTGCTTGCGGCGCGCCCGCTGAATGTGGCGTACTTCTTCCAGAACCTGAGGAACGCCTTGCCGAACGAGCACCCGTAGTAGGGTTTGTCCAGCGGTGGCTCGCCTGTGCCGAACTGAGAGGGGCCGGCGTAAGGACTGTTGCCGCCGTACGCCGGCGCGGCCGTATATGGCTGCTGTGGTGCGGCGCCGGCTCTATTCGCCGTCGTCGTTGAACGCGATGGTGTCGTCCGGGCCGAGGAGCAGGCGTTCCGCGAGACTGATGATGGTCAGCAGCAGTGCGGTCAGTGCGACCACCATGATCGTTGCGGAGAAGATCAGCGGGGTGCGGAACGAGTTGAAAGCGGCCTGCAGCCAGATGCCCAGGCCGTTCATCGCGCCCAGATATTCCGCCGTCACCGCGGTGCCGAACACATAGGCGGCGCTGATACGCAGGCCGCCGAACACCTGGCGGGCGGCGACGCGCAGCTTCACATGCCACAGCGCCCATGCGCGGGTGGCGCCGCAGGTGAGCGCCACGTCCTCGTAGAACTGCGGTACGGCGAGCATGCCGCGGCACGTCTGCACGGCGACGGGGAACACGCCGAATACGGCGACGATCACGATTTTGCCGAGTGGCTCGAACCCGAACCAGATCATGAACAGCGGGGCGATGGTGATGAGCGGGATGGTCTGCGCGGCGGCGAGCAGCGGATAGATACCGCGATACAGGGTTTTGGACACGTACAGGCCGATGCCGATGAGCACCCCGGCCACCGCTGCGATGAGAAAGCCGGTGATTGCCTCGTATGTGGTGATGGCGGTCGCCTCCCACAGGTCGGGCCAAGTCTTGACGATCGATGCGGCGATCTGGCTGGGGGAGGCGAGCACGCGTTGGGAGATGTGGCCCGCATCCACGGCGATCTCCCATACGATGAGCAGCCCGCCGACCGTGACCGCCGGCGGCGCGACGCGTGCGAACAGGGATTTCAGTGTGCGCATGGCGTGATCTTCGGACAATGTGAAACCTTAGGGATGGGATTGATGGGGGCTGACGGGTTGACGGGCTGACGGAGGGAGATGGGCCGGGTAGGAGGGAGAAGAGCCCCGGAATCGTTACGAGAGTCGGAAAACTCCCCTCCGTCCCGTCTCGTGACGGACCGAAGGGGAGTGGAGGTTGGCCCGGCCGGCTGTGACGAACCTGTGCTCGCGGATTCGCGGAACTGTAGCTAGATTGGCTGCGGCCGGACTGGCTGCAGCCGGCTCAGCCCACGTACTCGTTGGTCGCGAGGTCCTTGGCCTGCGGCGCGGACGCGGGATCGTTGCCGTCCTGGTCCTTGTAGGTGCCGGCCTTGTACTGGAACTCCAGGTACGGCTGCGCGTCATCGAAGTTCGTGGTGCCGGGCAGCGACTTCGGATCGTCGGTCGTCCAGTAGTTGTTCTTGGCGATCTCCTCCATCGAGGTGCGGGTCAGCTTGGAGTCGAGCTGCGCCTCCTTGGCCTGTTCGACCAGGATGTCGGCGGCCTTGTCCGGGTTGGCGAGCGCGTAGTCGTAGCCCTTCTTGGTGGCGGCGATGAACTTCTTCAGCGCATCCGCGTTGGCGGAGTCCTTGAGCCAGGAGCCCTTGACGGCGAATCCCAGCTGGTCGGGGTTGCCGGGCACGCCCCAGTCGGAGGCGACGAAGCAGTTGAGCTTCGGGCCGTTCAGCTCGCTTTCCACGCCTTCCCAGGTCACGTAGAAGCCGCCGAAATCACCCTTGCCGCTGGTCAGCGTCTCGAAGGTGTTGGTGCCGGCCGTCGCGGTCTTGATGTCGCCGGTGCCGCCAGCGTACTTGATCATCTGGCGGACGACCGCGGTCTGCTCGGCGGAGCCGAAGCTGACGAAGGTCTTGCCGGAAAGGTCCTTGGGCGTCTTGATGTCGGTGCGGGACGCCAGCGCGCACCAACGGGCGACCGGCTTCTGCGTCAGGTCGAACACGAACTTCAGGTCAGCGCCCTGCGAGTTGAACGCGGCGACGTTGCTCAGCGTGGTGAAGCCCACGTTGGCCACGCCGTTCTCGACGCTGGTTTCAGCTCCGGCCTGGGCGGTCGGCAGGATCTTCACATTGACGCCGGCATCCTTGTAATAGCCGAGCTTCTGAGCCACGTACAGACCGATGTGGTTCGTGTTCGGCGTCCAGTCGAGCATGAACGACACGGTCGGCGTGGAGCCGGAGTTCTTGGAATCGGTGTTGCTCGCGGAATTGGTGTTTCCGCAGGCGCTGAGCGTCAGGCCGAGCGCGACGGCCCCAACCATCGCCACGATCTTGCTGAAGCCCTTGACTGTCTTCATCTTCTGTCTCCTTGCCTTCTGCGCACATCGTGCGCCTGCCGGCTGACACACGCCGGGCGGGAAGGTGAGGAGCCCGCGCGACATGAATCAGACCCGTCGCATCGCAGCACGACACATATCGCCTTGCAATGCGTTTACTTCTCTGATGTCTGGCACGGCTGCTGCCACCAACCGCGCGAACGTTCTCCAGTATAGCGGTATGCGGGGGATCGTGGTATGTCTCGACGGGCGGCTTCGCGCAGGAGTCGGTGTGACGGCGCGGCATCGGGCCGCCATGGCATGTCTCCCGCCGGTGGACATGTGTTTGCCGGATTGCCGGGGCATTGCTGTTTTCTGCTGTTCTCGGGGCGGACCGTTTCCCCGCCGGGTTCATGGGCTACGATGCTAGTGGCTCGTGAAATGGCTTGTGAGATCAAGGAGGATGCCGATGATGAAGGCCGTGTTCTTCGACTTGGACGGGACGCTGATCGATTCCGATCCGTATTGGGTGCGCTCTCAGGAGACCTTGGTGCGCTCCTGTGGCGGGGAATGGAGCGACGCGCTCGCCGATGCGCTGCAGGGGGCGGCCTTCCCCGAGACCGTGCGTCTGCTGCGCGGTGCGGGGGTCGATTGGGATGGCGATGCAATCGTGCGGCACCTGTCCGATGAGGTGCTGTGCATGGAAAAGGAGCGTCTGCCGTGGATTGAGGGCGTTCGCGATGTACTGTCCGGTCTGGCGGCGGCGCACGTTCCGGCCGTGCTGGTGACCGGCTCCCCGCGCGAGATCGTCGAGAATGTGATGGCGCAGGCGCCTAAGGGCGCGTTCGTCGGCTATGTGTGCGGCAACGACGATGTGACGCCGAAGCCCGATCCGGCGCCGTATTGGCGTGCGGCGTCGATGGTCGGGCTGTCGGCCGATGCGTCGGGTGCCGGTCAGTGTCTGGTTTTCGAGGATTCCAAGCCCGGGTTGACGGCGGCTCGGGCGTCGGGCGCGACGGTGGTCGCGGTCACCGGTCATGCGCGTGTGGATATGAGCGACAGTGGGCTGTGCGATGAGGCAATCGTTGACTATCGCGGGCTGACCATCGCCGATTTGGCCGGCTGGATGTGATGTGCCAGCCAGATTGTCGTGGCGTTGCAACGGTTTCATGGGTTGTTCCCTCATATTCGCACGTGTTTGGGCTTCGCGCGACTCGGTCGGATAACAGGAACTTCATCCTTCGGTGCGAAAGCGGCATCTGCGTTTCGAGGGGGTGATTTCGTCTCGCCCAAACATCTATCTACGTTTCGAGGGGTTGCTGTCTGCCAGTATACGAAGTATGAGGGGCGGAATATCGCCATCAATATAGGGAGGATTGACGAAAAGCAACCCCTTGAAATGCAGATAGATGTCTGCGAGGGCTGCGATCAACCCCTTGAAACCGAGAAAGTGGTGTTGCGGACTCTTTTCGTGTGGTGGCGCTTGATTATGTTGTGGCTTGGCTACGACATATTGCGAGTGCACTGTCGATGATGAGTGAATGGCGGTGGGGATGCCATTCGATGATATGAAGCTCGTCAAGCGTGGAATCTCCAGTGTACGAGCACGAATCCGCTCGTTTGCGTCCCTAAGTGCGCGCCGAAACGACGACCGTGCGCACATAGGGACGCAAACAGGGGCATTTGCGTCCTTATGTTCGCGCGCTTGTCGTTTCGGCGCGCACTTAAGGACGCAACTCGGGGAGTGACGGGAGTGTAGGCACGTATGTGGGCCTTGCGGCGCAGCAAAGATATGGGGCAGTCCCAAAGAAACCGGGTGAAGGTAGCGGTGTGAATGGGCGCGGCATGTACGAACGCGGGGTAGGTGGGCAATGCGCAATCAGCAGGAACGGTGCGTCTCGGGCGGGAATGGTTGGAAGGATCCAGCGCGCTGACAAGTAGGAGGGGTGGGCTTGCGAGGCGAACCAGCATGGAAGGAGTTGGCGCACCGCATTGACTGGCGGGAGCGAGCGGCGGAACGAAAGGGGTGTAAACAAGGCAACGGGGAGTGCCGCGTGTGACCGTTTACATACATGAGTGTAGGGATTGTGTGACGACTCGCTGTGCGCGCTAACACGATTTGCGTTTTGCCAGTGGTTGCGATATATGAGTATCAACGATAATTTCGGTTGCGGTGATGGAATCGAAACAAGCAATTGGAGCTGTATAAGTAGTAATACAAGGGGACGATCATGAACAACGATCAGAACAAGGTCATGGACCAGCGCGAGACCCGCGAGGACGAGTCGCAGGATTGGGCGACGCTGTTCGCCGGTTTCGCCGCCTGAGCGCGCCGAAATATCCTGGCCGAGGCGCACTTGCCGGATTGACGATACATCGCCGTACATGGAATCCGACAGTCACCCATCGGCAGGACGACGCAGCAACCTTCATGCGCAACGCCGTCGAAGCCGCCATCAAGGCCGGCGCTTCGACCGCCATACCAGCAGCCGTTCCTTCTGCCATCGACGGCGCGACCGTGAGACCGATTGACCAAAAGTGAGTGAACCGGCTCACGTCCCGTTGACGCGGCACAATGGAACGTATGACTGAAGCTGAACATTCAAAAGACACCAAACCAGAACTTCCGGCTCATGTTCGCGTGCGCTTCTGCCCATCGCCGACCGGCACGCCGCATGTCGGCATGATCCGTACGGCGTTGTTCAACTGGGCCGAAGCCCGCGCCACCGGCGGCAAGCTGATCTTCCGCATCGAAGACACCGACGCCGTGCGCGACTCCGAGGAAAGCTACAACCAGATTCTCGAATCCCTGCGCTGGCTGGGCATCGACTGGGACGAGGGCATCGACGTGGGCGGCCCCCACGGCCCGTACCGCCAGTCCGAGCGCAGCGACATTTACAAGGATGTGGCCGCAAAGCTGCTCGAAGCCGGCTACGCCTATGAGTCCTTCTCCACTCCGGACGAGATCAAGGAGCGCAACCTCGCCGCCGGCCGCCCGGCCGAATTCGGCTATGACGGTTACGACCGCGACCTCACCGAGGAGCAGAAGGCCGCCTTCCGCGCCGAGGGCCGCAAGCCCGCGCTGCGCATCCGCATGCCCGACGAGGACATCGCCTTCGACGACCTCATCCGCGGCACCATCGAATTCAAGGCCGGTTCCGTGCCGGACTATGTCATCGTACGCCCGAACGGCGATCCGCTGTACACGCTCACCAACCCGGTCGACGACGCGATGATGGACGTCAACGTCGTGCTGCGCGGCGAGGACCTGCTCAGCTCCACCCCGCGTCAGATCGTGCTGTACCGCTACCTGATGGAGCTCGGCATCGCCAAGCAGATGCCGCTGTTCGGCCACATGCCGTACGTGATGGGCCAGGGCAACAAGAAGCTCTCCAAGCGCGACCCGGAGTCCAACCTGTTCAACCACCGCGACAACGGTTTCATCCGCGAGGGTCTGCTCAACTACTTGGCTCTGCTCGGCTGGTCCATCGCCCCCGACCGTGACGTGTTCTCCATGGACGAGATGATCGCCAAGTTCGACGTGCGCGACGTGAAGGCCAACCCGGCCCGCTTCGACATCGACAAGGCCATCTCCATCAACGCCGAGCACATCCGCATGCTTGAGCCGCAGGACTTCCTCAACCGTTCCGTGCCGTACCTGCACCGCGACGGTGTGGTCTCGGCCGACAATTGGGATGCGCTGACCGACCGCGAGAAGGCCGTCCTGACCGCCTCCGCTCCGCTGATCCAGCCGCGCGTGCGCCTGCTGGGCGAGGTCGCCGGCATGGTCGGCTCCCTGCTGTCCACCGAGGAGTACCTGGAGCCTGCGGACGATGCCAGGAAGCAGCTCAAGGACTCCGCCGCCGACGTGCTCGATGCCGCCGTCGCCGCGCTTGAGGGCGTGGACGAGGCCGATTGGAAGACCGACAACCTGCACGAGACCCTGAACAAGGCACTCGTGGAGGATGGCGGGTACAAGCCGCGTCTCGCCTTCGGCCCGGTTCGCGTGGCCATATCCGGCCGTCGCGTCTCCCCGCCGCTGTTTGAGTCGATGGAGATCGTCGGCAAGCCGCTCACCATCGCTCGACTGAAGGGCCTGCGCGAGCACCTGTGATGTAACGCAGCGCTTGTGCGCATGCGGAATCCGGCGGACGGCTGTCGCAAGACGCCGCCCGCCGTCTGCTATCTGCGGAGTTTGCGCCTCCGCTGGCGGGCTGAGCCGTGAAGCGAACGGAGGTGTCGTTCGTAATCGAAGGCGAGCCGACATACGAGTAGACAATACTGCCCCCGCAGGGGTGTCACGAAGCGACTGGGGGAGTCTCCGCCGATCAGGCGGGCAGAACTCCTCCGCTGATTTACCGCCCCAAATAACGCTCCGCCGTAACATACCTCCCGTTCTTACCCGTGAAGTTTTCTGTTCCTCGATACACGACGATTCTGCGATCGACCGGCACGCCCAGTTCTTCCCCGACGGTGGCGAGATGCCTGAAGAAATCTGGTCGCGGAGTCATTCTCGATTTGATCTCTATGAGGGTGGGGCTACGGCGCTGCGTAGCGTCTACGAGGTCGATTTCGCTCTGGTTGGTATCGCGGTAGAAGTACAGCTCGCCGTCTTTGTTCTTGTTGAGGTATCGCTTCACGGTTTGCGAAATGATGAGATTCTCGAACACATCACCGCGCTTGGGGTCGTTCAGCAGCTCTTCCGCAGAATGAATCCCGAGAAGATAGTTGAGCAGGCCATTGTCGTGGAAATAGATGTCGTTCGGCGTTGACGCGTCATAGAGGTGAGGATAGCCGCCGCGGAACATGAATTCGTCCGCGGTGAGGTCGGGTTCCGGCTGAATCGCCTCCTCATGCGAGAGGGGCGGCAGTTGAAGCATGCCCACGCGCCCCGCCAGAGATTGGCCTAATGCGCTTCTCCATGAGGAAGTTTTGCGAGCCGGACAGCACGTATTGCCCCATGCCGCCTCGTTCGTCGGCCGCGACCTGGATCTGCGAGAACAGTCCCGGAGCATGTTGCGCCTCGTCGATGATGAGTTTCGCGCCGTGTGATCGAATGAACCCGACCGGGTCATCGATGGCGCTGATGCGAGTGGTTTCGTCTTCAAGATTGACGTATTCGTAATCGGGCAGCATGTTTTTGATGAGCGTGGATTTGCCGCTTTGACGTGGCCCTGTCACTGAGACGACCGGGAACCATGACAGCATCGGGGTGAGCTCTTGCGCGACGGTCCGTGGTATCATCATTGTCTCATTTGCAATTTCATCAATACAGTGTCCGATAATTCATCAGTAGGATTCATGCAAATTCATCAGTAGGATTCGTGATAATCCGTCAGTGCATGTCTTATATCGTTGCAATATAAGGTTTTTTTGACAGTCTTTGTGGCTCAATTGACGATGGTAGTGCGGTAATGGCGCATTCGTGAGAATCTCGACCATGTCATGCGACCCGCGGCACGATTGACGTGAGCCGTTTCGCCATCCTCGATGATGGTCGGTGGAGATGCAGCCTAACGTATCTGCATCGTGCCGTCTCGTTCGATGCTACCGCATAACGCTTTTGTTGACTAGATTGGTTGGGATATTTTTGGAGTCTATCGGATTTCGTCGGTGGTCAAGAGCCTGTCCCAAAACCGTTGGAAATCCTAGCGACACGCCGTGAGTTGCGGTGGGCTGGATATTGCCGTATAGTTTTCATCTGTTGCGCGGCACGCCGCACAGCGAATAACTCAAGCCCCCATCGTCTAGCGGTCTAGGACTACGCCCTCTCACGGCGCCAACACCGGTTCAAATCCGGTTGGGGGTACGAAGGTGCTATAATCCCAATCGGTTACAGCATCTAGCCAAATTGGGATGTGGTGTAATTGGCAACACAGCTGATTCTGGTTCAGCCATTCTTGGTTCGAGTCCAGGCATCCCAGCGAATGAAGCTCTCGCGGAAGCGAGGGCTTTTTTGTTTCCCGGCGCATTCAGCCGGCGGATTCGTGGCCTATAGGCCGGATCCGTCCAAAATACGGGTTGAAATCGCCGAAATCTACTATTCCCCGTGTGAAATCGCCGTTTTTGAACCTTAAAACGGCGATTTCACACGGGGAATTGCCAAGAACGGCGATTTCAACCCGTAATTCAGTGTCCCGGCCCGCTCAAGACACGCCATGGTGCTGTCAGGCACGGTCAAGGTGGTATGTACTACGCTGTGAGTTATGACGGATTTCAACCAGATTGCAGCGCCGGCATCCGCTAGCGGCCCCGATGACGAGCGCCCGGTGTCCATCTCGGCGCGTCTGGGACGTCTCCAGTTCCACCGTTCCGGCAAGTTCCGCGTGTTGCAGCTGGCGGACATACAGGATGGTCCGAAGGTCTCCAAAGACACCATCCGGCTGATCGAGGCGTCGCTGGACGCCGCGCGCCCCGACGTCGTCATATTCACCGGCAACCAGATCGCCGGATACGACGACGCGTACCGCGACACGTTCCGCAAGCGGCAGTGGGAGCCGGCGCGGCGCGGCAAGATCGAGCGCACGCGGGCCAAGGTGCGTGCCGGCATCAGTGCGTTCCTGCAGCCGCTGATCGACCGCGGCATACCATTCGCCGTCACCTACGGCAACCATGATGCGCAGTGCGGGCTGAGCCCGGCCGAGCTGGACGCGCTGTACCGTGAGTTCCCGGGATGCATCAACCCGTCGTGCAATATGGACGATTCCGCCGCGAATCCCGGCTTCCTGGTGCGTTCGGTGCCGTCATCCGGTTTGCCGGATCAGCCAGTGGCCGCATGCGAGCCCGGCACGTTCGCAATGCCTGTCCTGGATCAGGATCGCCAACGTGCCGTGCTGGGTCTGGTGGTGCTCAATTCCGGCGATTACGCACGGGAGGGCGGCTATGGCCGGCCGAGCGACGCCGCGCTGCGTTTCGTGCACGACGTGCCGCGGTGGCTCGGCGTCCGCTCCCTGGTGTTCCAGCATATGCCGTTGCCGCAGTTTTATGACGTGCTGAAGGCCATGCCGGCGAACGCCGATAACGCCATACAGGGGTATCGCAAGTACGATGCGCAGTATTACGTGCTCGATGATGACCGGACGCTCCCGGGCGGCTATCTGGGCGAAGGCGTGAGCTGTCCTGACGAGGATTGCGGCGAGTTCGCCGCACTGCGCGACACGGACGGATATATAGGAGTGGTTGTGGGCCATGACCATCGCAATGGTTTCGTCGGCTCGCTCAACGGGATGATGCTGGTGGCGACGCCGACCTGCGGATTCGGCTCGTACGGACCGGCCGCGGCGAATCGTGCGGCAAGACTGTTCGAGTTCGACATCCGCCACCCGTACAGCCCGCGGACGCAGCTGCTGACATTCGGCGAGCTGGTCGGAAAACCGAGCTCCAACAAGGCGTACACCTATGCGGTCGAAGGGCAGTCGAACGCCGCCGATGGCGTCAATCTGCTGAGGAAACCCGGCCTGCTCGCCGGGGTCGCCGCCGCATTGAAGAAGATCTGAGCAAAAAGGGACGCCCCCGCTGACGGGCTGAGTCGTCAGGCATTGTCTGATGCCAAGGAGCGCCCCCCCCGCCAGCGGGGGCGCTCCACTGATCCGCTGCGCTCGACAGCCTGCTGGGCTCTGCACCCGTCCGTTGTCGGCGCTGTCAGCGAACGGAGCTGGCCTTGAGCAGGGCGTCGGTCAGGTATTTGCCGGCGGCCATGACCAGCGGGGCGTAACGGCGCCCGGGCGAGTTGCCCATACGGCCGGACGGGCCGGAAATGGAAATCGCGGCGATGACCTGACCGGAGGCGTTGCGGATCGGCGCGGAGATGGAGCAGACGCCCTCTTCGCGCTCGTTCACCGATTCGGACCAACCGCGCTTGCGCACGGCGGCGAGCTTCGCGGCGGTGAACTTGGCGTGCCTCAGCCCCTGATGCAGCCGCTCGGAATCCTCCCAGGCGAGCAGAATCTGCGCGGCCGACCCGGCCTCCATCGACAGCATCGCGCCCACGGGAATCGAATCGCGCAGGCCGCTGGCGCGTTCCACCGCTGCGATGCACACGCGCTGATCGCCCTGACGGCGGTAGATTTGCGCGGATTCGCCGGTCCGGTCAAGCAGTGTCTGCAGAATCGGCCCCGCCGCGGTCAGCAGACGATCCTCGCCCGCTGCGGCGGCAAGCTCGGCGAAACGCGAGCCAAGCACGAATCGTCCGTGCTGATCGCGCAGCACGAAGCGGTGGCGCTCCAACGCGATCGCCAGACGGTGGGCGGTCGGTCGCGCCAGGCCGGTGGTCGACACCAGCTGTCCGAGAGTCGCGGGACCGGATTCCAGCGCGTCCAAAATCTTCACGGTTTTGTCGAGTACACCGACGCCGGAATGGATCTCTCCGCTGATGGTGTACTCGATGGCGTCCGCTGTCATGGTGCTGGTCACGGTGCCGTCGTCATGCATCTCGTCGTCGGCACGCTGTCGTTCATCGGCCATACTTGTGGCCAGTGGTTGCGTCAGAGAAGTCATAATGAAGCATTATGCCATCTCACATAATGAAATGCAAAAGTAACGTGGGCGCTTTTCTGTTAATGGCAGGCCGGTAATATCGCGATATTTGCGACAAGAACCGCAAAAAACAAGAATAATTCAAGCATCGCCGTGTTTTCGCCGTTTTATGGCCATGTATTTATCTCATATATCGGCCTAGGGAAGTTCTCGACGTGCCCTTGCCCATACGCTTATTACCACATAAAAAGCGTGAGGGCAATACCTTGCGCGAGGAAATTTGAGGAGGTCCCGAATGGGAACCACATTGGCCGAGAAAGTCTGGGCCGACCATCTGGTGCGGCAGGGGAGCGACGGCGCACCCGATTTGCTGTACATCGACCTGATGCTCATGCATGAAGTAACGAGCCCGCAGGCGTTTGAGGGTCTACGCCTGGCCGGGCGCAAGCCGCGTCACGTCGATCAGCTGATCGCCACAGAGGATCACAACACGCCGACGGTCGACATCGACCGCCCGAACCCGGACAAGACATCCGCCCTGCAGCTGAGCACGCTGGAAAAGAACTGCAAGGAGTTCGGCGTGCGGCTGCACCCGCTGGGCGACGCCGATCAGGGCATCGTCCACGCGTTCGCCCCGATTCTGGGCCTGACCCAGCCGGGCATGACCATCGTGTGCGGCGACTCCCACACGTCCACGCACGGCGCGTTCGGCGCGCTCGCGTTCGGCATCGGCACCTCCGAGGTCGAGCACGTGATGGCGACGCAGACGCTGAGCCTCAAGCCGTTCAAGACGATGGCGATCAACGTGAACGGCAAGCTGCCGGCGGACGCCACCGCCAAGGACATTATTCTGGCGATCATCGCGAAGATCGGCACCGGCGGCGGTCAGGGCTACGTCATCGAATACCGCGGCGAGGCGATCCGCAACCTCACAATGGACGAACGCATGACCGTGTGCAACATGTCCATCGAGGCGGGCGCCCGCGCCGGCATGATCGCGCCGGACGAGACCACGTTCGAATACCTCAAGGGCCGTCCGCACGCGCCCGAAGGCGAGCTGTGGGATCAGGCCGTCGCCTACTGGAAGACGCTCAAGACCGATGACGATGCCGTGTTCGACAAGGTCGTGGACATCGACGCGACCAAGCTCGGCCCCTTCGTGACGTGGGGAACCAACCCCGGCCAGGGCCTGCCAATCACCGCGAACGTGCCGGAGCCCGACAAGATCGCCGACGCCACCAAGCGCGCCGCCGCCGAGCGGGCGCTGACCTACATGGGACTCAAGCCCGGCATGCCGATCAAGGACATCGCCGTGGACACCGTGTTCATCGGCTCGTGCACCAACGGCCGTATCGACGACCTGCGCCAGGCCGCCTCGATCATGAAGGGACACCACAAGGCCGAGAACATCCACCGCGTGCTCGTCGTGCCCGCGTCCTCGCGCGTGCGCCTGCAAGCGGAGAAGGAAGGACTCGACAAGGTGTTCGAGGACTTCGGCGCCGAATGGCGCAACGCCGGCTGCTCGATGTGCCTGGGCATGAACCCGGACAAGCTGGTGCCGGGCGAGCGCTCCATCTCCACATCGAACCGCAACTTTGAAGGACGCCAGGGCAAGGGCTCGCGCACGCATCTCGCGTCGCCCGCCGTCGCCGCCGCGACCGCCATTCGCGGCACGATCTCGTCGCCCGCCGACCTGTAAAATACTGCACATTGGCTCCCGCTGGCAGCAGCTGTCAGTCGAAGACTGACTGAGGGTGGGGCGGAGTGTCGCGCACTGGCGCCACCCCCCCCAGTCAGCAAAGCCGACAGCTTCCGCCAGCGGGGGCAAGAATTGAAAGCCTGATATCCATGGAAAAACTCACCACATTGACCGGCGTGGGCGTGCCGCTGCGCCGCTCCAACGTCGACACCGACCAGATCATCCCCGCGGTGTTCCTGAAGCGCGTGACCAAGTCCGGTTTCGATGACGCGCTGTTCTACGCCTGGCGCCGCGACCCGAATTTCGTGCTGAACCAGCCGGAATATGCCGGCAAGGGGCAGATTCTCGTGGCCGGCCCCGAATTCGGCATCGGCTCATCGCGCGAGCACGCGGTGTGGGCGCTGCACGATTACGGTTTCCGCGTGGTGATCGCGCCGAGCTTCGCCGACATCTTCTACGGCAACACCGCCAAGAACGGCGTGCTGGCGGCCATCATGCCGCAGGAATCCGTCGAACTCCTGTGGAAGCTGCTGGACGAGGAGCCCGGTCGTCAGATGACCGTCGACCTTGAGCAGCGCACCGTCACCTGCGGCGACGTGACGTTGCCGTTCGAGGTCGGCGATTACGTGCGCTGGCGCCTGATGAACGGCTACGACGACATCGACCTGACGTTGCAGCATGAGGACGACATCGCCGCCTACGAGAAGATGCGCGCCGAGAAGTTCCCGTTCAAGCCCAAGACCATCCCCGCCAAGCATTGGGCCGAGGAACCCATCCAGTCCGCCCGCGAGCCCGAAGAGAGCGACTGGGCGGGCCCGCTGAGCGACCGCGGCATCATCTGACCGATCGGGCCAGCCTCAGCCAGCGATGCCTTTGCGCCGGTGTTGGTTGAGCGGAGTGAAACCTGTTAATGTCGTATCCGTATATCGACCGGGATGTTGGCCGGTCATGATGGCATGCACGGGCGTGATTGTCGCCCGCTGCAACGGAAGGGGCATTGATGGATTGGCATGCGTCCGTGTATGGTTCCCGCTCCGGCGGCGGCCAGTACCGCGACTTCTCCGACGGTGATGCCGACGATGACGGCGTCACGTACGGCGCTCGCGGCTCGTACGCCGACATGGCAGACGACACTGCCGGTGCCACGCCGCTGCCGCCCTCCGTCGACGACGCCGAACTGCGCCGGCTCGGCGGCAACGCCGTGTATTTTCGTGCGAAGGACGTGCTGAAATCCGGGCGTATGCACGACATGGCCGTATCGTTCAACGTGCTGGATTCGCCACGTACCTCGGGCACCATGCTGACGGGCGCGCGGGCCAACGTACGCCTGACAGCGCTGGTCAAAGGCGCCGACCGGTACGCGGACGATTACCGCGTCTCCGCCGCGATCGACACCGACGCGGGCAAGGTCGGCCAGTCATCGTGCACATGCCCCGCATACGGCCGGTTCCGGGGCGTGTGCAAGCATGTCATCGCGCTGGTCATGGCGTACAACGAACATCCGGATGACTTCGCCGCGGCCGACGACGGTAACGGCTCCATGAACGGTATCGGTCGCGGAGCCGCAGGCTTGGTTCCCCGGCAACCTGCCGTGCGCACGACCCGCGCGCTTGACCTGTTCATGCGGCAGCAGGACGACGAGCGCACCCGCAGATCGCAGAGCCGGCAGCTCGACCTGTTGAAGGAAATCGGCGGACTGGCTGATTCCGGAGGTGTCGCCGGCGCAGCCCAGACGGCGCGGTTCATGCCCATCGCCAGCGTGTCGCTGCGGCTCTCCTTGAGTTTCTCGCTGAACAGCTGCGTGGCGAAATTCCGCATCGAAGTGCCGTCGCGCGGCATCTCCTATGTGGTCAAGGACATCGCCTCGCTGCTGCAATCCGTGAAAAACCGCGAGTTCGTCGCATACGGCAAGAAGCTCGCGTTCGTGCACTCGCGCGACGCCTTTGACGAGCGCTCGCGGAACCTGCTCGACGTGCTCTCCCGCGCGCAGGACATCCGCGCCGTCATCAACAACGACAACAGCGCATACTCCTACTATTACCGGCGTCAGTCGGATGACGCGACGCTGACGTTGTCGGACGGTGAGGTCGCCGAACTGCTCGATACGTACGTCGGCACCGAAGACACGGTGGAATACACGGCTCCGGCACGGTTCTACGCGCCGACGATGCGCGTATCAGTCGTGGACGGCAATCCCGATCTCGGCCTTGCGGTGGAACGCGGCGACGATCCCGAGGCCTCGAACGGCAGTACGGCGGCGGCCGGTTACGTGATACGGCATGCGCAGCGCGTGGAACGATTCATTGAAGGACAGCGCTCGCATTACGTGATCGCGCGGCCGTTTTCCCAAGCCGAATCGGGCGCGGGCGTGGGGTCGGGCGGTCGGGCGCTGCTGAGCGTCGATCGTGCGACGATATACCGGTGCGATGCCGATTTTGCGCAGAAACGGGCACTGCTGAGCCTGCTGTGCGGTGAAAACGATCGCGAGGCGATGTATCTGAGCGAAAGTGATGTGGATCGTTTCGTGCGCACGGTACTGCCGCAACTGGTCTCCCGCCAGGAGAACGAGGCCGGGCGGTCGGTCAACGCCATTGGCGCATCCGCCGGTCCGAACGCGGAGGACGGTTCCGCCGCGTCATCGGTCTTTGACCGGCTCGTGCCGCCAGCTGGGCGTGAAACCGGAGTTCCGGCGCACGGCGGCTTGATCATCGACGTGCCGCCCGAGCTGCTGGCGAAAATGCGCGTGCCCTGCAGGCTCGCGTTTTACCTCGACCGCGACCGCGCCGGGGTGACGTGCGACGCGCAGGCTCATTATGGTGACAAGCATTACCACGTGTTTGACGGCGTCGGCGTCGACGCGTCCATGCGCGACAAGGAGATGGAGCGACTCGCAGTCGAGGCGATGCTCCACTATTTCCCGCGCCCGTCCGGTGCCGTGGCCGCCATCCCCGAGTCCGATGACGAGGCGATATACCGTCTGCTGACCGAAGGATTGGCGGTGTTGCGCGGTTTGGGCGACGTGATGGCGACGCCCGCGTTCGACGGACTGACCGCCATGCCGCGCCCGACGATCTCCATAGGCCTTTCGGTGAAATCCGGGCTCGTGGAGATATCGCCGATCGCCGACGAAATCGACCCGGACGACGTGCCGGGCCTGCTGGCGAGCTACCGTCGGCGCCGCAGATTCCACCGGCTGCGCAACGGCTCCTTCGTCGACATGCGCAACGTGGATATGTCCGACGTCGACGAGATCGCGGATGACCTGGGACTGCGGGCCGCCGATCTGGAATCCGGCTCGATCACGGTGCCCGCCTATGAGGCGTACTATCTGGACCATCAGGTCGACGACGACGCGAAGGACGCAAGCTTCACCGCATACCTGGACGGCCTGCGCGTGATCGATCCGTCCACGTACCGCGTTCCCGCTGCGCTGGTCTCCGTGCTGAGGCCGTATCAGGCCGAGGGGTTCCGCTGGCTCAATGCCGTGTGCGACAAGGGATTCGGGGGTATCCTCGCCGACGAGATGGGTTTGGGCAAGAGCGTGCAGCTGCTGTCGCTGCTGCTTGCACGGCACAAGGAGTCCCGGGCCGAGCACCGTCCGAATCTGATCGTCTGCCCGGCCTCGCTGGTGTACAACTGGGTAGCCGAGGTAGCGAAGCACACTCCCGAGCTGCGCGTGGAGGCCATCGCCGGCACCAAACCGGAACGTCGCGCGATGCTTGACGGCGTGCGCGCCGCACAGCAGGACACCGGTGTGTCTCCGACGCGGGAATCCGCAAGGCCGGCATCGGCCGCGGCCGCGTCCGACGACGTTCCCGACGTGCTCGTCACCTCGTATGACCTGCTGCGGCGCGACATCGACGACTATGCGGGACTTGAGTTCTACTGCATGACGCTCGACGAGGCACAGTACATCAAGAACGCCGCTACCAAGGTGTCGAAAGCCGTGCGCTCCGTCACCGCAGTGCATCGTTTCGCCCTGACCGGCACTCCGATCGAGAATCGGCTGAGCGAGCTGTGGAGCATCTTCGATTTCCTGATGCCCGGCATGCTCGGCTCGTACGCGCATTTCCGCGAACGGTTCGAGATGCCGGTGCTGAGCGGCGACGAGACCGCACAGAAGAAACTGCAATCGTTCGTGGGGCCGTTCATCCTGCGCCGTCTTAAGTCGCAGGTGCTCAAGGATCTGCCCGACAAGATCGAGAACGTCATCACAGTGCAGCTGCAGGGGGAGCAGCGCAAGCTGTATGCGGCACTGGAGCAGCAGCTGCGCTCGGTCATCCTGAGGCAGCGTCCGGCCGATTTCAACACCGGCAAAATCCAGATTCTGGCGCAGCTGACCCGACTGCGGCAAGTATGCTGCGACCCGCGACTGATATACGAGAACGCCGACGGGCATGCCAGTGCCTTGAGCGCAGGGGTGCAATCCGCCGCGAAAGACCCACAGCAGTCCGTGAAACAGCCTGTGAAACAGTCGAAGGCGCGCAAGACCGTAAGCTCCGCGAAACTGGACGCCATCATCGAACTGGTGGACTCCTGCCGTGATGCCGGCCGCAAGATGCTGATCTTCTCGCAGTTCACCAGCTACCTCGACCTGATCGCGCAACGGTTGCGGGCCGACGGCGTGGAATACGACATGATCACCGGAGCGACGCCGAAGAAACGCCGTCTGGAGCTGGTGGACCGGTTCAACGCCGACGCGACGCCGGTGTTCCTGATCTCGCTCAAGGCGGGAAACACGGGCCTGAACCTGACCGGCGCATGCGTGGTCGTGCACGCCGATCCGTGGTGGAACGCGGCCGCGCAGGATCAGGCCACCGATCGCGCCCACCGCATAGGCCAGACACAGGACGTCAACGTGTATCAGATCGTGGCGAAGGACACGATCGAGGAGCGCATCCTCAACCTCCAGCGCAGCAAGACAGACCTCGCGCAACGGTTCGTGGATTCCGCGTCCTCCGCCACCGGACGGTCGATGGCCGCGCTCACCAAGGACGACCTGCTCGCCCTGCTGGGCTGAAGGTTTTTCCCACGCAACAGTCAATTCGTCGCGATACCATCGGTGCTTGGATGTTCGTAAAGGAAAGGACGTGATGAGCGTGCGTAAGAAGCTGATGAGCGTGGTCGCCGCGGTGGCGACGGCCGCTGCCATGGGCGCGACCGGTGTCGCTGCCAATGCCGCTGATGTTGTTGCCGTGCCGCAGGAGGGGCTGTCCGACACGGGTGCGTCGATCGCCATCGTCGTGGTGCTTGTCGTGGTGCTGGCCGCGATTGGCGTGGGCGTCACCGTGGCCCGGAAGCGTCAGAGCGCTACGGGCGCACACGTGCAGGGCGAGGGCGAGGGCGCCGACGAGAGCGGACTGGTGGCCGATGGTGCTGATACGGCTGATACGCAGACCGTGCAGTTCGATGATGCCGCTCCGGCCGCGGATGACTCTGACGCCGGTTCGGGGGAATCCCGCGACTCCGAGTGATTCCGGAATAACCGCAATGTGCAAAAGGCCCTCTTCGGAGGGCCTTTTGCGTTGACATGGTGTTTTGCCGGTGTCCCCCCCCCCAGTCGGCCTTACGGCCGGTGGTGCCGTCCGTAGGCGAAGGCGAGCCGGCCGGCGAGCGAATAAGGTCGCGCCCGCAGGACGGGCGTCCTTGACTGCAGGGCCCGAAGGGCTGTCGCGAAGCGACTGGGGGTGGTCCCACATCGTGAGTGTGATTCGAGGTCTACGATCCGACGCTATCTGCATTTCGAGGGGTTGATTCGACGGCCGCGAAACATCTATCTACGTTTCGAGGGGGTGCCGAAACGTGATACCTGGAGTATTGAGCGCCAATCGCCATTGGAACCATGCCGTTCTGGAGGCGTTCATACTTGGCCACCAACCCCCTGAAACGCAGATAGATGTCCCATGGGACTCGAATCAACCCCTTGAAAGCGAGATATCGCCAATCAAGGCTTGAAAATGTCGCCCACAGGCATATCGGGCCCACATGAGATGTCGACACTGACGTTGATGGGCGATACACGGCGTACTGTTGAACCATGAGCATGAACGATCGGCAACAGGCCCATGGGCAACCTGATGATGAGATGGAACCGGAAGGCCGGCGGCAGCCGGCTGCTGGAGACGGAAACCCCGAAAAACTCCAGATGCCTGCCGGTGACGCCCCGCAGCAAGTTGGGCAGCCGATGCAATGGACGGCCGGCGAAACGCCGCAGCCTTTGCCGTATTCACGGCCTGTGAATCCGCCGCAATCCGTGAACCGGCCTCAGCCGGTCGGCCACTCGCAGCCGCCGGTGGCGGGACAATGGGCACCGGCTTCTGAGCCACGTCCGATGCCTCCGATTCCGTCAGGAACAGGTCAGCCGGGGATGCGTCAGCCGATCCAGTCGTATCCGCCATATCCGTCACAGCTGTACCCGCCATACCCGCCATACTCTCCGTATCCTGCATATTCCTCGGCGCAACGACCCGTCGCGCCGCCCATCCCTGTCGCCCAGCCCGTCCCGATCGACCCGGTCAAGGCCCGCCGCCGCTGGCTGCGAGGCACCGTCACCCGCCACGCGGGCCTGATATTCGCCTACCAGGGCGTGTTCATGGGCGTGAACGTACTGGCCTCGTTCGTCATCGGCATCATACTGGGCCTGAGCGGAGCCGCGGGGCGAGGAACGCTGACGGCCGAGTCGCTCAGCGCCGCCCTCGTGCAGCTGACCGGCGTGATCATGCTGCTCACGGTGCTCGGCGGCATGGGCTTCATACTGCCGATGCGCCGCAGGATGATATTCCGTCGCGACTTCTGGCTCGGCGAGCCCGGCCATGCGCGTATGAAACCATCGTGGCTGCTGACGTTCATCATCCTGGTCATGGCGATCCAGACGGCGATCGTCCTGATCCAGCTCGGCTTCTCGATGTTCGGCACCACGTTGCAATCGCCCACATCCGACAACATCAGCGAGGCCTCGACCAACATTTGGATGTGGCTGTATGTCGGCCTTGCCGCGCCGGTCGCCGAGGAGCTGGTGTTCCGTGGCGTGCTGATGCGCGGCCTGAAGCCGCTCGGCCGGAATTTCGCCATCGTGACCAGCGCGCTGATGTTCGGCCTGTTCCATGACGATGTGGTGCAGGGCCTGTTCGCGTTCGGCTGCGGTTTGCTGTTCGGGTTCGTGGCGATGGAGTATTCGCTGGTGTGGTCGATTGTGCTGCACGTGTTCAACAACGCCGTGCTCGGAGGCGTGCTGCCGTGGCTGGCGGGCCTGTTCGGCGACGCGGGGGACACGGCGTATACGCTGGGACTTTTGGGTGTTTCGATCATCGGCCTGATCGTCGTGCTGGTGAAATACGGCGGGGGATTGCGCGCCTATCGGCGGGTGAACCGCAGTGCGCCGGGAACGTATTGGGGATGGACGTCGCCTGCGTTCCTAATTTTCGTGATCGTGAATGTGACGATCACGATACTGTCGTTCGTCACCGCGATGATGGGCGTCTGACCAGCCTGGCAGACGGCCTGGCGAATGCTCCCGGCGTTGCGGGTCTGCCGCTGTTTTTACAGTGGATATATCGTCGTGTTTGTGGCGCCGGCAGCGGTCCGGCGTCGGTTGAGTGTCTGGAGAGCCATGAGTGATTTCGAGCCGTTTTACAACGTTGACTTAAGTTATGAGGATAATTATGCGCGCGGCCCGTTCGGCGAGTTCGCCGCGGCGCTGCGCGGTGATGTGCCGGCCGGCGAGGCCGCTTCGCCGGCGAAGTCGTCGTTCCTTGGCATCCCCGTTGACCTGCCGTTCGGCATTCCGGCCGGGCCGCTGCTCAACGAGCGGTTCACCACGGCCGCGTTCCGCATGGGGTTCGACATCGCCACGTACAAGACCGTGCGCTCGCGCGCGTGGGGGTGCAATCCGTTCCCGAACGTGTTGGCCGTGCACCCGACCAGTGCCGACGGCTCACTGACGCCGGGCAGCGCCGAACTTGATGAGGGCGTGCTTGCGGACGCGGACTATCGCCTGCCGATTTCCATTTCGAATTCGTTCGGTGTGCCGTCCCGCGACCCGGATGAGTGGCAGCCGGACATGCGCCGGGCCATCGCGGCGGCCGGCCCGGGGCAGGTGCTGCTGCCGAGCTTCCAGGGATCGCGCGTGGAGGGCATGAGCGGCGACGACTATATCGCGGATCATGTCGCAACCGCACGATTGGTGTGCGAGACCGGCGCCGACCTCATGGAGATGAACACGAGCTGCCCGAACGAGGGTCATAATCGCCTGCTGTGCCATGACCCGCATCTGGTCGGCCGCATCACCGAGGCCGTCAAGGGCGAAATCGGCGACCGGCCTCTGATCGTCAAGCTGGCGTATATCCCGCCGACCGAGGTCGAGGGTGGCTGGGGGCCGGATCGCCGCGTGATTGACGATGCCGCTCTGGAGCTCATGGTGCGTCAGACCGCCGCCCGCGGCACGGTGCAGGCGTTCAGCACGATCAATACGATTTCGGCCCGGCTCGTCGACGCGAACGGCGGGCAGGCGCTGCCCGGCAAGGGGCGCGACCGCAGCGGTGTGTGCGGCAGCGCGATTCGCGGGGCAGGCCTTGACATGGTGTCGCGTCTTGCGGCGATTCGCGAGCGGCTGGGGCTTGACTATGCGATCATCGGCGTGGGCGGTGTCGTGGCGCCAGAGGATTACCGGGCGTACCGCGCGGCCGGCGCCGATGCGGTGATGAGCGCTACCGGCGCGATGTGGGATGCCGAGCTGGCCCGCAAGATCAAGGCGGATGACTGATCCGCTGTATCAGCGAATCGTTCTCAATAGCGTTTGTGCGAGTACTCCTCACATTTGCGAACAAAACGAACATCGGCTTACTCGTTGGAATATCGGCCATATGCATACAATCATGTTCGTTTTGCCGACGACGGGACTCGCACGTTTCTTATTGAGAACCATTCGCTGCGACATGGTAATCGGCTTCCGGCGCATTTCACGTGCCCGCCACATGCCGTATGGCAAACTAATGGATGTGATGTCCGGGGTGGCCCGGCGAATGAATAGGAGTGTTGAGGATGGCGGAATCGGAGAACGATGTCCTGCATGTGGTCGGCGGCAAACCGCTGAACGGCACGATCAAGGTGCGTGGCGCGAAGAACTTCGTGAGCAAGGCGATGGTCGCGGCGCTGCTCGCCCCCGGCAAGTCGGTGCTGAAGAACGTGCCCGAGATTCGCGATGTGCATGTGGTGTCCGATCTGCTGCGCCTGCATGGCGTGGATGTGGAGGTGGATGGCACCAACGGCATCGTCAACATCGACGCGACGCATGTGCAGCTCGCCGATGTGGCGGATATCGACACGCTGTCCGGCTCTTCGCGCATTCCGATCCTGTTCTCCGGCCCGCTGGTGCATCGTCTCGGCGAGGCGTTCATCCCGGCGCTGGGAGGTTGCGCGATCGGCGGCCGTCCGATTGATTTCCATCTGGAAACGCTGCGCAAGCTGGGTGCCACGGTCGACAAGGAGCACAAGGACGGCATTCACATCACCGCTCCGAACGGCCTGCACGGCGCGAAGATCCATCTGCCGTACCCGTCCGTGGGCGCGACCGAGCAGACGCTGCTGGCCGCCGTGCTCGCCGAAGGCAAGACCGAGCTGTCGGGTGCCGCAATCGAGCCCGAGATCATGGATCTGGTGGCCGTGCTGCAGAAGATGGGCGCGATCATTTCGGTGGATGTGGATCGCACGTTCCGCATCGAGGGCGTCAAGGAGCTCAATGGCTTCACGCACACGTCGCTGACCGACCGCATCGAGGCCGCCAGCTGGGCGTCGGCGGCGCTCGCCACGCGCGGCGACATTTTCGTCAAGGGTGCTACGCAGCCGGAGATGATGACGTTCCTCAACGTGTTCCGCAAGGTCGGCGGCAAGTTCGAGGTGACCGACAGGGGCATCCGTTTCTGGCATCCGGGCGGCGACCTCAAGCCCGTGGCCATCGAGACGGATGTGCACCCCGGTTTCATGACCGACTGGCAACAGCCGCTGGTCGTGGCGCTCACCCAGGCGAATGGCCTGTCGATTGTGCACGAGACCGTGTATGAGAACCGATTCGGCTTCACCAAGCCGCTTGTGCAGATGGGTGCGACGATTCAGCTGTATCGCGAGTGCCTCGGCTCGCTGCCGTGCCGTTTCCAGCAGCGCAACTACAAGCATTCCGCTGTGATTTTCGGACCGACCCCGTTGACCGGCCGCGATATCGACGTGCCGGATCTGCGTGGCGGTTTCAGCCATCTGATTGCGGCGCTTGCCGCGTCCGGCCCGTCCAATGTGCATGGCATTTCGCTGATTGACCGCGGCTACGCGGATTTCCGCGGCAAGCTCGCCGCGCTCGGTGCCGATTTCGAGTAACGGTACAGAGAGCCTGTAGGGCCCCGATTTCCGCTGAAGGAATCGGGGCCTTCTCTGTGACTGATTATGGTCGATGAAAAGGATGCCCCGCCGTCGTCAGTCGTCGAAGTGCGCGAACAGCGACGCGGACAGCAACGCCATAGCGATGAGCACTGCGCCTGACGCGATGAATATCGCGGCGGCGGGGAGATGATCGAACGCCCAGCCGTACGCCATCTGCCCGAGCGGCTGCATGCACATGGCCAGCGCAGACAGCAGCGCCATCACTTTACCGAGCATCGCATCGGGCGTGCGCATTTGGATTGCGGGCACGGCGATGATATTCGCGCATGAGCAGATGACATCGCCGATGCAGGCGAAGGCCACGAGCGCCATCAGCCGCGTCCAGTTGCCGCCAGACAGCATGCAGGCCACGCCTTGGGGGATGACGGTCAGTCCGAGCAATGTCAGGATCTTCGTCATATGGCCAATTTTCAGCCGTCCGGCCATCATCGTCACGATGAACATGCCCATCAGGGCCGCGACGCTGATCAGTCCGTCGGCAATGCCGTAGACGGTCGCGTCGAACCCCCATTGCGTGCGGATGACGAACGCGTATCCGACGGCGCCATAGCCGAGTACGACGAAGTTCAGCGCGGAGGCGAGCAGGACCATTTTCAGCAGGTTCGGTTTTTCCCGGGTCAGGAACCGCAGAGCGGCCTTGAGGTCGTCGAGTGGCGTCGGCATCTCCTCGTCGCGTTCGGGCATACCAAGCCGGATGAAGCATTCGATGGCCGCCGCGCCGGCGAATGCCGCCACGGAGACGGCCATCATCGGCCGGATGCCGAAGAACGAGTACACGGCGCCTCCGAGGAAGCTGGGTATCAGTGCGCTGACCTGCTGCACCTGACTGACTATCGCGGCGCTGGTGTTCAGCGTCGCATCCCCGTATTGGCGCAGCATCTGCGGCAGCGCGGATTCGACGGTCGGCGTCTCGAAGATACCGAGCAGCGATAGCGCCACCTGCATTACGCCCACGGCGATGATGCTGAATCCGGCGGCGGAGAACCAGACGAGCGCGAGCGCGACCGTCACGGCGGACGCCGCGTCGAGGATGACCATGAGCGTGCGGCGGTTCATCCGGTCGGCCAACACGCCGCCGAACGGGGCGCCGAGGATCATCGGCACGAACGATATGGCGAGGATGGATGCGAATGCGGTGGCTGAGTCGGTCTCGTCCAGCACCCACATCGACATGGCGAAGCGCAGCATCATGTTGCCGAACAGCGAGATGCCTTGCCCGGCGACGAGCAGGATGAAATTGCGGGAGCGCAGCGGATGCGCGGCCTTTGGCTGCGCTTGCGGCTGCGGTTGCGGTTCGGGGGAAGTGTTGGGTTGCTCTGTTTCGTGCTGTGCCGCGGGAAGCTGTGTTTCGGAGGGTTGTGCCGGTGTGGTGGGCATGGTGGGTTCCTTTGCTGCTGGTGGCGAGTTGGTCTCGGTGTTTTGCGTTGGTGGATTTGGCGTGAGTTTGATGGATGGCACGGCAATGTATTGGGGCGGACGATTTTGACGCCGGAGTTAGTGGTTCATCGGCAATCATTCATACCGACTGACGGTATGTAAATCGGTGCTGGAACAGGGGCGAAACATTCGTGCCGCGTCCTGCCCCGGAGTCAGCGTCGTCTAGTGTGCGTCGCTTACCGGACTGGTGCCGCCTCCGTCTTGTTGCTCGGCGGCGCTGCCGCTGCCGTCGCCGGCGAAGGCCATCATGCCGTCCGTGGCGAGATCGATGAGATGCTGGTCGAAGACCGGCGCGTGCAGCGCGTCGAGCATGGTGGCGAGGCATTGCAGACGATACCGCAGCTGCGTGCGCGTGGCGGGGAAGAAGCATGGCATCAGCCAATAGTTGCATAGCAGGGCCAGCAGCTGCGCCACTTCGCGCGGGTATTCGGTGGGGATGGAGCCGTCCAGCTGGCCTTCCTCGATCAATGGCTCGAAGTTTTTCGGCAGCTCGGTTGACCAGAATCGCATGTTGGCGGTGAATGTGGCGGGATCGTCGAAGAACGGCACGGTGGCCTTGACGAGCGCCAGGTGCGCGGCGTCTCCCAGCGAGTTGGCGAACAGCGAGCGGAGCTTTTCCATCGCGTTCATGTCGTCGCGTTTCGCGATCTCGTCGCACAGGGTCTGGCTGGCGTGCCAGTCGTCGGTGTTCAGTCGTTCGAGGATGGCCTCTTTGGACTTGAAGTGGTGGTAGATCGCGCCTCTCGACAGGTCTCCCAGCTTATCGATGATGTCCTGGATGGAGGTCTTGTCGTAGCCTTTCTCGGCGAACAGCTTTTTCGCGGCGGCGAGGATGCGGCGTTCCGTCACCTCGGGGTGCGGGTTGCGTGCCATGGTTCCTCCTTTCGATATGTCATCAGTATACATACCGACAGTCGGTATGTATACTGCGTGTCATGATTGCGGCCGTCTGTAGGGCCTTCTCGGGGTGGCGGCATCGCGCAAAATGGGCAAAACCGTATTAGATATCGGTTATATGCTATGTTGGTCAATGTTGGGCGTTGGCGCTTGACCGAACGAAAGAAGGCACATATGACAGATCCCAATGCCGGTTTCCCCACTGGAAACAACTCTTATGGAGCCCCGCAGCCCGCTCAGCCGGCTTCGGACGCAAACGCGGCCTATCAGCAGCCGCAGTACACCGCACCCGTGCCGCCTGCCCAGCCCGTGCCGCCTGCCCAGCCCGTGCCGCCTGCAGGGGCACCCTATCAGGCGCCGGCAACCCCCGATTACGCGGCGAACATCCAGAACTCCGTCGCCGGTTTCGCCCAGAACCTGGGTGGCAAGAACGTGACCGTCGGAGGCCAGTCATTCGACTTCATTTCCATCATCACCTACGTGGCCGGCGTGCTGGCGATCATCGCCTGCATCGTGCCGTTCGTGTCGGCGTTTGGATACAGCGCCAGCCTGTTCCAAGGCGGGGACGGATGGATTGTCCTCGTTGCGGTTCTTGCCATCGCGGCGCTCACGTTCTTCAAGAAGCACCTCCCCGCAATGATCATTTCCGCCTTGGTGCTGGTACTCAGCATCTTTGAGATGGTGTATTCCAAGATCAAGATCAGCAGTAGCTTGGATGAGTTCGGCAGCAACTATGGCAGTCTGGGAAGTCTAGCGTCCGGCTACGCGAAGAATGCGGTGGCTTTCGGTATTGGTGCATACTTGCTCGTCATCGCGGCGCTGGGCCTGATTGTCGGCACCGTGCTTGCGTTCGGCAATCAGAAGAAGGCCGCGAAGGTCGCGGTGCCGGGTGTTTCCGCCCAGCCGCAGTATGTGCCGACGGCATTCCCCGGTGCTCCGGTCCCGGCACCTGCCGCCCCGGTGTCCGATGCCGGCGTTCCGCAGGCTCCCGCTGCGCCGCAGGCCCCGACCGCACCGGTCGCCTCGACTGCGTATGAGCAGCCGGCGCCTGCCGCTCCGGTTTACCAGCAGCCCGATTCGGACGCTTCCTACCCGGGGCAGACCCCGCAGGCCTGATTTCTAGGTCTTCCGCGTTCCGCGCCTGATCGGCGTGAAGCGTGACCAATGAGCCGCTGTGCACATGCATAGCGGCTCTTCACATATGCGACGGATCCGAGCCCAATGACCCTGCCGATAATCCGGGGAATATGAACGGCCGCACGCACCCGCGATGCCGCGATATTGTCCGCTCTCATAGGCATAATAGAAAAGTTGTGTCTGGAGGATACGTGTATGCGAATCCGCTAGCACAGCACAGCAATATACGTTGCGGGAGGAATCCGCCGCGGGCGACCGCCGCGGGTGCCGACATCACCGCTTCATAGAAAGAAGAACCATACAATGGCTCCCAAGAAGAAAGTCTCGGCGCTGATCAAGCTCCAGATCCAGGCTGGCAAGGCCAATCCTGCCCCGCCGCTGGGTCCGGCTCTGGGTTCGCATGGCGTGAACATCATGGACTTCTGCAAGCAGTACAATGCGCAGACGCAGGACAAGATGGGTCAGGTCATCCCTGTTGAGATCACCGTTTACGAGGATCGCTCCTTCACCTTCATTCTGAAGACCCCGCCTGCAGCGGCTCTGCTGCTCAAGGCCGCCGGTATCCAGAAGGGCACCGAAAACCCGCTGACCCATAAGGTCGGCTCCGTCACCAAGGCGCAGCTGCGCGAGATCGCCGAGATCAAGATGGCTGATCTGTCCGCCCGCGACGTCGAGGCTGGCATGAAGATCATCGCGGGCACCGCTCGCTCGATGGGCATCACGGTTATCGACTGAGAGGAGAAGGACACATGGTTAAGCGTTCCAAGAAGTACCGCGAAGCGGCTGAGAAGGTCGATCGCAACAACCTTTACACCGCCAACGAGGCTATCGCTCTGCTCAAGTCCATGCCGGCCTACAACTTCGACCAGACCGTCGAAGCCGTGTACCGTCTGAGCGTGGATCCGCGCAAGGCCGACCAGCTGGTCCGTGGCACCGTCAACCTGCCTCACGGCACTGGTAAGACCGCCAAGGTCGCCGTGTTCGCCCGTGGCCCGAAGGCCACCGAGGCTGTCGAGGCCGGCGCCGACATCGTCGGTGACGACGACCTGATCGAGAAGGTCCAGAACGGCTTCCTCGACTTCGACGCCGTCGTGGCCACCCCGGACATGATGGGCAAGGTCGGTCGTCTGGGCCGCGTGCTCGGCCCCCGTGGCCTGATGCCGAACCCGAAGACCGGCACCGTGACCATGGACGTCACCAAGGCCGTCAAGGACATCAAGGGCGGCAAGATCGAGTTCCGCGTGGACAAGAACGGCAACCTGAGCTTCCTCATCGGCAAGCTCTCCTTCGACGAGACCGCTCTGGACGAGAACTTCAAGGCCGTTGCCGACGAAGTCAAGCGTCTGAAGCCGGCCACCGTCAAGGGCCGTTACATCACGAAGGTGACCATCACCTCCACGATGAACCCCGGTGTCCCGGTCGATCCGGTGGCTCTCGCCTGATCAACGCCAATTGGCTCAACCTTCATAGGGGGCTTCCCGCACGCGCGGGAAGCCCCCTATGCCGTATTTCGATTCCCTACTAGACTCCCCAGTTTCGCTGCGCTTGACAGCCAGCGGGGGCAAAGTAAACCGCCCGCCGCTGGCGGGGGCTGTCAGTCTTTGACTGACTGGGGGTGGCTTGCCGCCGCATATACAAAAGCCGCCCGGCACACACATGCGCCGGGCGGCTTTCAGCTACTGTCGCGGTCGCCTGTCAGTAGGCGGCCAGAATATCGACCACGAAGATCAGCGTGGAGTTCGCGGGGATGGAGCCCTGGGCGGTGCTGCCGTAACCCAAGTTCGGCGGAATCACCATTAGCACCTGCGAGCCGACCGTCTGGCCGACCATGGCCTGCTGCCAGCCCTCAATCACCTGATGGTTGCCGCCGCTGTACGTGTCGGCCTCAAGCGTGGTGTTCTTGTCCCATGACGAGTCGAACTGGGTGCCGTCCAACAGCCATCCGGTGTACTTCACCTTGACGGTGTTGTTGTTCGTGACCTCTTTGCCCTTGCCCTTGATCAGCGCCTGCGAGACCAGCTTGCTGCTTCCCTTGTACCCGTTCATGTTAATGGACGGCTTGCCGTTCTTCGCTCGCGTGACCTTCGGCAGATCGGACGGGATGTCGGTGACCTCGTTGCCTGTGGCCTTGGTGAGATCCTTCGACTTGGAAACGTAGGTCAGCGCCATGATGTACGACGTGCCGTTGGAGTTGGAGTCATTGACGCCGTACGCGATCGTCGTGTTGAGCTTGCGGCCCTTCAGCAGCTCATAGTAGGCGTCGCTCACCGTGCCCTTTTCCAGCACCAGGGAGCAATCGGGTGTGTTCTTCTCCCAGCTGCTCGCAAGCTCGGTGCCGTCCTTGACGCTGATGGCGATGCCCTGCGAGCACAGACGGTCGCCATCAGCGATGGTGGCGCCGTTGCCTTCCTGCAGCACGGCATAGCTGTTGTTGTCGACGGTCTTCGGTGCCTTGAAGGAGACCTTCGGTTTCTCGCCCAGCGTACCCGTGGCGGTGATGCCGGCGATCTTCTTCATGTTCTTCAATGCGCTGGAGTCGGAGGACTGCGAGGAGTCGTCGCCGGATTTCTTTGACGACGAGCCGGAATCGCCGGAGCCGCACGCGGCGAGTGTGACGCACAGGCCGGCCGTGCACACGGCCGCGAGTACGCGCTTGAACGTGGATGTCTGTGTCAACTTACGCATGGTCACCACACTAGCGGAAAACCCTGATTTTTCTTTGGAAACGTCTTTTTCGCCGGGGCTTTATGCCCTGCATTGTAGAATGGGTGAGTTATGAAGAAACAGACATCAAAAGAGCGCAAGCGTGACGAGCGAAAGTCCAAGTCGGCCGCCCGTCCGACGCGCCATGCCCGCATCATGCGGGGCGTGGTGACGCCCATCCTTGGTCTTCTGGCTGTGGCATGCATTGGTCTGGGCATTATGAACGCCACATATTGGAAGCCCAGCTCTCAGATCGCAGCCAGTGCCGCGGTGAAGGGGACGCAATATATCGTTACCGATCCCGGCGTGCTGCCGCTGGTGGACAATCAGGTGACGGTTTCCGCCGATGCCGGTTCGTCCGACGGCGAAGTATGCCTTGCTCTGGGGTCGAACAAGGATGTGATCGGTTGGCTCGCCAGGCAGCCATATGTGCGCGTCACCGGCTTGAACGAATGGACGACGCTCGCGACGACGAAGGTCTCCGCGCAGGGGGCCGCGGCCGATGCGGGCGATGACGCAGTGGCGTTCAAGGACTCCGATATGTGGACTTCCGTGACGTGCGGGACGGGCACCGTGAAAGCGGAGACCAAGGTCGCGTCCGACAGCGGTACCGTAGCCATCATCGACTTGGGCAAGTCCTCGAACGCGACGGTGCGCATGAACTGGGTGCGTCAGACTCTACCTGATTTCGCCATGCCGTTCTATTTCGCCGGAGGACTGCTGGCGCTGCTGGCCGTACTGGCCGCATCTCTGTTCGCCATGCCGCCGCACAAGCGTCGCAAGCGCGTGGTGAGTGGTTCCGCAGCCGAAAAGCAGGCAGAGGAGGTCGCCGTTTCGCAGGCGGTGGCGGGCAGTGTCGCGAGTCTCAAGGCGGCGGTCAGTTTCAAGCCGAAATCTAAGCGCCGCCGTCATGCCGCGCATCGTGGGAAACCCGGTGCGGGCGCGCCGGCAAAGTCGGAAATCTCCCAGCCGAAGGTCGTCGATCCCGGCAGCCGCAACCTTGTCGCCGACCAGCAGAACGCACAGGCCATGGACCAGCCCGACGATTCGGCGACGTCGGTAATCACCGCCAGCGAGCTGCAGACGTATTTCGCGCGGCTTTCGCAGGAATCCGATGATGACACGAAGGGGAGCTCCAATGAATAAACGCATAACCACCGCCCTGGCGGCGACGATGGTCTGCGCTCTGACGCTCGGCCTTGCAGGCTGCGAGGGGCAGGTGCCACAGACCGTGGCGCCGTCGGTGAAGGACAACGAGATCATCGATGTGACCGTCGCACAGGAGAAGCAGATCCGCGGGAAGATCCTTGACGTGCTGAACCAGGCGAACGAGGCGAAAAGCGCCGACGGGCTCGCCGCGCGCGTGTCCGGCTCGCAACTGGAGATCCGCACCGCCCAATTGAACATTGCGCAATACACGCAGCAGGATGTCACGCCGTTGGCGACTATCCCCAGTGATGTGACGCAGGTGGTCATCCCGACCGACAACGCATGGCCGAGGTATATTTTCACCGTCACCACCACCACCGAGGACCAGCAGGCGAAGCGTCTGCTGGTGATGCGGCAGGAGTCCGCCCGGCAGAACTACAAGCTGTGGGCTGTCGCCCGACTGCTTGAGGACGTGTCACTGCCGGGCTTCGCGCCCGCTAAGCAGGGCAATGTCATGGGCGATGCCAACGACTCCAATCTGGTCATGACCCCCAAGCAGGCGGTGCAGCGATACGCCGATGTGCTGCAGAACAACACGAACAGCAAATACGCGGGAAGCTTCGAGGATGACCAGTTCCGCCAGTCGCTAGTCAAGCAGCAGGAAGAAAGCCAGAAGGGTGTGACCCAGAACAAGGGCACGCAGCAGGAGGTGTTCGCGCCGGTCATCGACCAGATCGCCGTGATGCGCTCCCCTCGTGGCGGTGACCTGGTCGTCGCGCAGATCAACTCGGAGTGGACACGGTCCATGAGCGAGGGCCGTGAGTCGTTGCCGGGGTCCCCGAACGAGGATGCGCTGTTCAAGATGACGAATCAGAAGGCCACCAGTTCGCTGAAAGCCACTTATGTGAACGTTGTGGCGATATTCGTGCCGCTGGCCGGGTCGGATCAGAAGGTGACCGTGGTGGCGGGCGATCGTCAGGCGGTCAAGGTCGAGGCGCAGTAGACGCCGGACTCGGGCCGGCGTACGGGCCGGCGCACGGACTTGCCAAGCACCGGAATCGGGTGCTTGCAGCGTAACCGGAGGCGGTGAGACGCCGTGGCCTATATAGTGGTATGCGTCAACGATGTTCGCGACGGAATCGACGGTGGTCGCAGGTATGCGGCCACGCCGATTTTCGCGCGGCATGGATGTGACGGAACGGCGTGCGGCGCAGACCGCGGGCCGGTATGAGTCGTGAAAACGGAGGCATGATGGCACAGCAGCAGGAGTTTCATCCGGGATTGTCACTCGCGGGCGCGGTGGATCTCGAATCGTTGAAGCATCAGGTGAAGGCGGAGCCGGGGCAGGCCGGGGGAGCGCCAGCCGCGGGCGGCTATGTCATCGACACGACTGAGAACACGTTCCAGGCGATGGTGCAGACCTCCGCCACGTTCCCGATCCTGCTGCTGCTGTGGATCCCGACCGATGACCGTCTGTTCCCGATGGCCCGTACGCTCGGCGACGCGGTGAACAAGCTCAAGGGGCAGATTCAGCTGTCCCGCATCGACATCGCAAGCTACCCATCGATCGCGCAGGCGTTCCAGGTGCAGGGCGCACCGGCGCTGTTCGCGCTGATCGGTGGCCGCCCGATGCCGATTCTTCAGGGGCTGCCGGGCGATGACGAGCTGAAGCAGATCGTCGATCAGGTCATCCCCAAGCTAATTTCGGTGGCCGCGCAGTCCGGCGTGAACGGTACTGCGCCGTATTCCGGCGACCCGGACTCGGCCGACGGTGACGGTGCTGGTACCGGTGACGGCGCAGGTGCGGCGGCTGGTGCCGACGTGGTGCCGCCCGAGCATCAGGAAGCGCACCAGCTTGCGGCGCAGGGCGATTACGCCGGTGCCGCCGCGGCCTACGAGCAGGTGTTGCAGGCGAACCCCAATGACACGCTCGCCGCGCGGGAGCGCGCGAAGGCGCTGCTGTTGGCGCGTTCGGCGACCGCTGACGTGCGCGAGGTACGCAAGGCCGCCGCAGATCGTCCCGATGACGTCGAAGCGCAGCTGGCCGTGGCGGATGTGGACATGATCGGCGGCCAGATCGAGGACGCCTTCTCCCGTCTGCTGGATTATCTGGCGGACGGTCACACCGATCAGGTCGAGCCGGTACGCGAGCGTCTGCTGGAGTACTTCATGATTCCCGAAGCGACCGATGAGCGCGTCAAGCGTGCCCGTCGCCGCCTTGCCACGCTGATGTACTGAGCGCCATCGCGCCGAAATATGTCATTATGCTGAAACCGCCGCGGTGCCAATTCTTGCATCGTGGCGGTTTCAGCGGTTTTGGGCCTGTGGTCTACGCCTTATAGTCCCATGCGGTTACGGCCGAACTGGGTTTGGAATCGGGGCCCGTCCCGGTGCAGCTCGGCGTCGAAGTCCGCGGCCCACTGCGAGAACGGCCGCGAAGCCAGTCCGTCGTTGCTGAACCGCGCCTGATCGGTGATCTCCGTCACGCAGAACGATGGAATCTGCAGATTGGTCACGGGTCCGCTACGCTCCGCCTCGGCGACGACCAGCGGGGCGTTCGCGCCGCCAAATATGTCGAGGCTCCATCCATCCTCGCCGATCCATGCGGAGAACCGGTTCTTGATAATCGGACGGCCTCCGCGCATCACCAGTTCCGCGGCTATGCGGGCGTCGATCTCCCGTTCGGCCTCATAACGGGTGCCGCCCACCGACGGCCCCTTGACGGTGACGAACGCCTCGGTGAACCGGTCTCGGTATTGCCTCAGTACGGCTATCGGATCGGTGTCGGCGTTCATATCGATGCGCACCCCGCGTGTCTGTAGCCGCACTCGCAACGCGTAATTACCGTCGTGCACATAATAGCTCTGCACGATCAGCATCGGCTCGCCGTCATCCAGTTCCGGCGGCAGCGCCCTGCAGAAGAACCGACGTTCATATTCGAAATCGTTCATGGCGATGTCCATACCACTCCAGTGTAGTCGGTGCGGGAGCGCGTAAACCCGGGAATTCCGCGAAATTGTCGACATGTTGGGAGCGGGATGGTGTACAGTAATACAGTTGCTTGCCGCAAGGCGAGCGATGTCTCGGGTTCGTAGCTCAGTGGATAGAGCGTCTGTCTCCGGAACAGAAGGTCGAGGGTTCGAATCCCTTCGAGCCCACCAGCAAAGGTTCCATACCATCGGCATGGAGCCTTTTTTCGTGGTCTATCTGCGTTTCGAGGGGGTGATTCGGGATGCGCCGGACATCTATCTACGTTTCGAGGGGTTGATAGCCAAGTATAAACGCTACGGGAACCGCATGATTCCAGCAAGAAACAGGTCGGAATACTCCGCATATCGTGTTCTGGCAACCCCTTGAAACGCAGATAGATGTCCCCAGACTGCAAAATCACCCCCTCGAAACGCAGATAGGAGATGTTGCGGCGAAAGCCGGTCGCGGCGGTTGTCTCCGCCTCGCGACCGGTCAGCTCTTCTTGGGGGCGGTGGTGCTTTCGCGGACGACCAGGCGTGTGGGCAGGATCAGGTAGTGGTCGGCGACGGAGCCTGCACGCGCGTCGAGAATCATGTCCACGGCCTTGCGGGCGATCATGTCGAACGGCTGGCTGATGGTGGTGAGCGCCGGGTACAGGTATTGTGCCGGGTACACGTTGTCGAAGCCGACGACCGACAGGTCAGCGGGCAGGGACAAGCCGCGTTGGCGGGCAGCGCGGTACACGTTGAGCGCCGTGACGTCGTTGCATGCGAAGATCGCAGTCGGCCGTTTGGCGGCGGGCAGGTCGAGCAGTTGGCATGCGCACTCATAGCCGCGTTCCGGCATGTAGTCGCCGTAGGCGACCAGCTCGGGATCCAGCTGGATCCCGGCGCGACGCAGCGCGGTGGCGTAGCCACTGTAGCGGGCCTGAGCGGATTCTGCGTTCTGCGGGCCGGTGATGATGCCGATGCGCTGATGGCCGAGTTTGATGAGGTGCTCGGTGGCGATCAGCCCGCCGGTCCAGTTGTCGATGCCCACGCCGAGCGTGTCCTGCGACCCTTCGCCGATGGAGTCGATAATGACGAAGGGAATGTTGCGCGAACGCAATAGTGTTTTTTCGCGTTCGGTCGCGTTGGACAGCAGCAAAATGACGCCGAGGGGATTGCGGTTGAGGATTTCCCGGAAGCTTTCCTCGCTGCGCTTGCCCCGCCCGGTCTGCGTGATGGTGATGCCGATGGGCATCGATTTTACATATTCGGAGGTCTCCGCGATCATCGCGTTGATACCGTTCGCCATGACCTCGGTGAGCACGAGCTCGATGGTCTGTGATGTCTTCGTGGTGACGAGAGACTTGGAGTACCCGGATTCCTCCATGATTTTCTCGATGCGCGCCCTTGTGGAGCTGGATACGCCCTCTCGCCCGTTGATGACCTTTGATACGGTCGCGGTGGAGACTCCGGCAAGCTTCGCTATCTCACTGACCCGCGGTTTTTTCATATCGCCTGCCATCGGTTGCTCCGTTTCTCCCGTACTTCATTGTGGGTGTGTCTGCGTTCGTTGCAGACGCACTTCACACTATAGTAAAGCGTTTCGAGATAGATGAAAGAAAATTTCTAGAATAATATGGTGATCTTTCTAAGAAATATGTATGATGGGAACGAAACACAATACATCGAGAACCATTGAGGCGAAGGAGCCAACATGAGCACCATCATCGGAGTCAAAACCTACGACCTGCGTTTCCCTACGTCCAGCACGTTGTCGGACTCGGACGCGATGAACAAGGACCCCGATTATCCTCGGCATACGTCGTCATCACCACCGACGCGGATGGCGGCCTGATCGGCAGCGGCTTCGCTTTCACTGTCGGCCGTGGCAACGACGTGGTCGTGGCTGCCGTCGACTCGCTCTCCCGCGTGCTCGTCGGCCGCAACGTCGAGAACCTGCTCGACGACATGCGCGCCGCATGGGACATGTTCGTCCACGACTCTCAGCTGCGCTGGCTCGGCCCGGAGAAGGGCGTCGAGCACATGGCCATCGGCGCCGTGCTCAGCGCGCCATCGACCCGATCGCGGTCGCCACCGGCGAGCAGATGCAGAACCGCATCATGTACAAGCAGTATCTGCAGGCGGGCAGCTTCAAGGTCATGCAGATCGACGCCACGCGCGTCGCCGGGCCGCAGGAGATCGTGCTCGAATACCTGCTCGCCAACAAGTTCGGCGTGCGCGTGTGCCCCCCCCACGCCGGCGGTGTCGGCCTGTGCGAGGTGGTGCGTCACTTCGCCATGTTCGATTACCTGGCGGTCAGTGGACAATGGGATGATCGCGTCATCGAATATGTGGACAACCAGCACGAATACTTCGTGCATCCCACTGAGATCGTCAATGGTCGTTACAAGGCCCCGACCGCTCCGGGCTCGGGCGTCGACATGAAACTCGAAGCCGCCGAACGGTACCTGTACAAGGGCTGATCGAAGCACCGCGGTGCCGCGGCTCGCACGGACACGAACGCAACAAAGGACACTGAAACATCATGGATTTGCATCTGGAAGGCAAGGCTGTCATCCTCACCGGCGGTTTCAAGGGCATCGGCAAGGGCATCGCCCTGCGACTGGCCAAGGAGGGGGCCATCGTGGCGGTTATCAACCGCGACGACGGCGCCGCCGAGCAGTTCGACGCCGAAATGAAGGCCATCACCGACAACTACCGCACGTATCTGATGGACCTCAACGACACCGACGACATCGCGCCGATCGTCGAGGATGTGGTGAAGACCTACGGCCATATCGACGGTCTGGTCAACAACGCGGACCGCAACGACAACCTCGACCTCGACCACACCTCGTGGCGCGAATTCGAGCAGTCGCTGCACGGCAACCTCACGCACTATTACGAGCTCGCCCACCGCTGCGCCCCGTACCTGCGCGAATCGAAGGGCGCGATCGTCGACATCTCGTCCAAGACCGCGCTGACCGGCCAGGGCAAGACCAGCGCCTACGCCGCCAACTTGCTCGTGTTCGACGCCTCCAAGGGCGTCCACTTCCACGACGAGGTCTTCAAGGACACCGTCTACTTCATGAACAACGTGTTCTGCAACACCTCCACCACGCCGACGCAGTGGTACCGCAAGACCGACGCGCTCGCCAAGGCCGCGTTCTCGAACAACGACTACTACGAGGCCGGCGGCAAGGCTTCGGACACCCAGCCTGAGGACAAGCGTGGCCTGGAAGTCGACCCGAAGTTCGTCGGCTTCTCCGGCGGCTCCGACACCCCGGCCGGCAAGCTCGCCGGCGTGGCGCCGAAGCCAAGGCCAACCTCGACAAGGCATACACCTCCTCCAAGCTGCGCGTGAGCCTCGACTCCGTCAAGGCCGGCGTGCAGTGGGCGCCGACGATGAGCGAGATCCAGGTGCACAACGGCTCCGGTTCTGCCTCCTCGCACAAGCCGGCTGTCGCCGTCGTCAACAGCAACTTCAACAAGCAGGCTCCTGAGACGCTGCCCGAGTACACCGTCACGCTGGACGGTGACAAGCTGCAGTCCATCCGCTGGATCGGCTCCGAAGGCAACGTGCTGAGCAGCCTCGACGAGGGAGACTACACGGTGAGCGGCGAGGGTGACAAGGTCACGGTGAAGATCGCCGCCGACTTCCTCAAGGGCAAGGACGCGGGCAACTACGGTCTGCAGTTCGAGTTTGCGTCCGTCGCCCCCCGCAAGGTGTCGCTGAACGTGACCGACGAGGCAGTCGAGCCAAGCAAGCCGACGACTCCGGCCAAGCCGGGCGCTAACGAGCAGCCGAAGACCGAAGGCGTCGCGAAGACCGGTTCGTCCGTGCCCGCCGTCGCCGCCGGCACCACGATGATCGTCCGCAAGCGTGCCACTCGCTGAATGACACGCCGTAAAGGCCGGGGCTGGTAACTATGTGCCGGCTCCGGCCTTTGCCGGTACGATGGATATAATGGATGTCTTGCCGTTGCGATAACGCCGCGGCAGACAAAATAGAAGAAACGTTCCAGAGCACAGAAAGGAACATTGATGTCAACTTCTGGCCGTTTTACGATTCCGAGTGAATCGAACTTCGCGGAGAAGACCGCGGAACTGGCCCGGTTGTGGGGTGCCGACGCGGTTCGCAACTCGGATGGCACGCAGTTGGACGACGAGGTCGTGGCGCTGGGTATGAAGGTCTACACGGCCTACTTCCCGACCCGCGCGCACAACGAGTGGATCACGCTGCACATGGACGAGACCCCGCAGGTGTACCTGCTGTCGAAGCGTGCGCTGGCGGAGAGCGACACGGTGGACGTGTCTCTGATGGACGGCTTCTTCGAGGAGCAGCTCAAGCCGAACTTCGACGCCGACCCGCACAAGTACTGGGAAGTCGTGGACCGTTCGACGGGCGCCGTGGTGCCGACCGAGCAGTGGACCGTGGACGCCGAAGCGGGTGTAGTGCACGTCTCCGGCGCGGAACTGATGCACGAGTACACGGTCTCGTTCCTCGCGTACATCATCTGGGATCCGGTCGAGATGTACAACCACCTGACGAACGGGTGGGGCGACAAGGAGCACGAGATTCCGTTCGATATCTACCACCCGGCGACGCGCAAGTTCGTGTTCGACACGTTCGAGCAGTGGCTCAAGGACAACCCGCAGGTGGATGTCGTGCGTTTCACGACGTTCTTCTACCAGTTCACGCTGCTGTTCGACCAGAAGCAGCGCGAGAAGGTCGTGGATTGGTTCGGATGCGCCTGCACCGTGAGCCCGGCCGCGCTTGACGACTTCGAGAAGGAGTACGGCTACCGCCTGCGTCCCGAGGACTTCGTCAACGAGGGCTCGTACAACTCCGCGTGGCGCGTGCCGCGCAAGCCGCAGCGCGACTGGATCGACTTCCTGAGCCATTTCGTACGCGCGAACGTGAAGAAACTCGCATCGCTGTCGCACGAGGCCGGCAAGGAAGCGATGATGTTCCTGGGTGACCAGTGGATCGGTACCGAGCCGTACAAGGATGGTTTCGAGGATCTGGGTCTGGATGCTGTCGTCGGTTCGATCGGTGACGGCACCACGACCCGCATGATCGCGGACATCACGGGCGTGAAGTACACGGAGGGTCGTTTCCTGCCGTACTTCTTCCCCGACACGTTCTACGAGGGCAACGATCCGAGCATCGAGGCGTGGGACAACTGGCGCAAGGCCCGTCGTGCCATCCTGCGTTCCCCGATCGCCCGCATGGGCTACGGCGGATACCTGTCGCTGGCCGCGAAGTTCCCGAAGTTCGTGGACGCGGTGGAGCACATCTCGGATGAGTTCCGCGACATCCACGACCGCACCGACGGCGAGGCGGCCCGCGGCGTGCTCAACGTGGCGATCCTGAACTGCTGGGGCAAGATGCGTTCGTGGATGGCCTACACGGTCGCCCACGCGCTGCCGAACAAGCAGACGTATTCGTATTACGGCATTCTGGAGTCGCTGTCGGGCATGCGCGTGAACGTGCGGTTCATCAGCTTCGATGACGTGCTGGAGCATGGCGTCGCCGACGACATCGACGTGATCGTGACCGGTGGCCCGGTCGACACCGCGTTCTCCGGTGGCTCGGTGTGGGCCGAGGAGCCGCGCCTTGCGGCGACGCTGCGTGCCTGGGTGCACGGCGGCGGCGCCCTGATTGGCGTGGGCCAGCCGAGCGCCCAGCAGTTCCAGGGTCGTTTCTTCCAGCTGGCCGATGTGCTGGGTGTGGACGAGGAGCGTCACCAGACGCTGTCGGTGGACAAGTACTTCCCGGCCGTTACGCCGGAGCACTTCATCACCGCCGACGTGCATCTGGGCGAAGGTGTGCTGCAGGGCTTCCTCGACGCCGGATACCGCAAGCCCCTGTCGGGCTGCGGCGGCGGTCAGGCGATCGGCGAGCTTGGCGGCATCGACTTCGGCGAGCCGATCGCGGACACGTTCCCGGTCAACGAGGACGTGACGCTGCTGCGCGCCGACGGCGGTCAGGTGCAGCTCGCGGTCAACGAGTACGGCAAGGGCCGCGGCGTATACGTCTCCGGTCTGCCCTACTCGGCCGCGAACGCCCGTCTGCTGGAGCGTGCCCTGTTCTGGGCCTCCCACAACGAGGGCAAGTATGCGGCATACAGCTCGTCGAACCCCGAGTGCGAGGTCGCGGTGTTCGACAAGTCGGGTTGCTACTGCGTTGTCAACAACACGGATCGCGCGCAGTCCACGTATGTGGAGCGCGGCGACGGTCGCATCGAGCGCATCGAACTGGCGCCCAGCGGTATCGCCTGGCGCACCATCTGATCCGGTCGCATCATCGCGTCGGATCGGCGTGAACGAGTGAATATCGGGGTCATCGTCGCCTACTCCTTCGACGATGACCCCGATTTTTCATGCCGCCTGTCCATTGTGCGTACATGTACGCATCACCGGATGGGCGGCATAGGTATATTTATTACACGGTAAGCGTGCACAAGCGCGTCGCAACGCAGACAATAATCGCGGGTACCCGCGGGGAATGAGGAGTCATGAGCGAGAAGATGGAAGCGGTCGCCACGTCGGAGGCGCCTGTGGCGCTGGGCGCGTACAGCCAGGCGGTAAAGGCCAACGGGTTCGTGTTCGTGTCCGGCCAGCTGGGCATCGACCCCACGACCGGCGAACTGGCCGGAGACACCGCCGGTGAGCAGACCGCCCAGGCGCTGAAGAACATCAAGCAGATTCTCGACACGGCCGGCACCGGCATCGAGCACGTCGTGCGCGCGACGATCTACATGAAGAACGTCGAAGACTTCAAGGAAGTCGATGCCCGGTACGCCGACGTGTTCATCGGCTCCGTCAAGCCCGCCCGCGTTGCCATCGGCGGCAACGACATCCCCAAGGGCGCCCTCGTCGAGATCGACGCCATCGCAGTTCTGTGACGGTTCGCGGGGAATCCGAACAGTAACCCGCCTTCAACCAAAGCCGTAGCAGTGAGCCTCCACCAGATGCATGATGGAGGCTCACTGCTGTGAGTCGTATTGCATAACCATGTTGCGCCGATGCTGATGGTTCCGTCGGATGCGGCGTATATGAAGGTGATTTGCGTCCGTAAGTGCGCGCCGAAACGACGACCGTGCGCACTTACGGACGCAAATCGGGCCTTTTGCGTCCATATGTTCGCGCACTTGTCGTTTCGGCGCGCACTTACGGACGCTTTGGGAGCGCCCCCAATCTCGCTCCGCTCGACAGCCCCCTGTCAGCGGGAGTACGACCAACGCTCCCGCTGGCGGGGCTGTCGCAAAGCGACTGGGGCGGTTCACACGTGACACGCTATGTAGAGTCATCAAACGTGTCTTCCAAATCATCTCCGGCCAATCCACCGCATATGTGATGCGGCGGTGAAGGAGTGACGCGGATCACCCTGATTCTTACCCTCGAATGCCCCGAACACAGCTGCGCGGCCTATGATGACCTGCGCCAATGGAGTTGGCGCGACTATGTCGCGCGGCGAAATATGGAAGCGGGGTGTGAGATGCACGGGCGCGAAGGACGAGGACGGCTGTCCAGATCCGTTGTGGCGGTGGTTTCCGTACTGGCATGTATCGCCATGCTTGCCGGATTGGTGATGGGCACGACGCATGTGGTCGGCTGGGTGTTCGATGCGATCGCACTGGCGTCGCCACAGCACCGCCCGATCGTCATCGCGCATCGTGGCGACACCCGGCATGCTCCCGAGAACTCGCTGGCTTCCATTCGCGCCGCAAAGCAGAACGGTGCCGATTTCGCCGAAATCGACGTGCGGCTGACCAAAGACGGCATACCCGTGGTGTTCCATGACCGCAGAACCGGGCGTCTGGACGCGGGCGGTCGCAACGTGCTGGTGAACAGTATGCCGTTGTCCGCATTGCAGCGCATGATCATGCAGCAACGCGGCATGCGGTATTCGGTTCCCACGCTGCGTCAGGCGTTGGGCGACGCTTCCATGTCACGTCCGGGGCAGCGGCGGTTCGGCTTGCTGCTGGACATCAAGACGGACGCGCGGTATGCCCGGAAAGTGGCTGATGCCGTGGTGCGTGTGGTCGAGGATTCCGAATACGCCGGCAATCTGATGGTGATGTCGGCCAATCCGTATGCGGTGATGGTCTTCAAGAGCATGCGTCCGCAGTGGCGTGTAGGCCTGTGCGCCAGCGGCAGGCCCGATCTGACGCAATGGGATGATGACGGCACGAGCGAAGCGCGGTTCATGGACGGGGCCGCACGGGTCGAGACCGTGCGCCGCGAAGTGACGGCGAAGCGCGGCGGAAAGCAGCGAAAGCATCCCATGTTCCGTGGAATGCGCGGCGAGGCCATGGACTTCGTCGTGTTCCGCGCGCAGGACGTCACATCAAGACTGCTGCGGAATGCGCGGCTGCGCAGAATTCCCGTATATGTCGACTCGGTGGATTCATACGATGCCGCGAACGGCTTGCTGCGCCACGGCGTCAGCGGACTGCTCGGCGAGAACATCACGCCGTTGCAGCAGGCTTGTTCGTCATATCACGGGCTTCCCGAACCGTTCTCGTCGCCGGACGATGACGATCGCTCCCAGGCGTGACGCCGGCCGATCCCGCGTCGGTGCATGAACCGGACGTTCGCTGTCAAAGTGCCCGGTACACTAGGGAGAATGAGTCCTGAAGCGCTTAGTGAACTGATTGAAACCATTGCCCACGATCTGGTCGCCGCCGGAAAAGCCGGTACCCTGACCGACGATTTGATTCCTGAAACCGCCAAATTCGCCGTGATGCGCCCGAAGGATCGCGCGCACGGCGATTGGGCCTCCAACGCCGCCATGCAGCTGGCCAAGAAGGCCGGCATGAAGCCGCGCGATTTGGCCGAGCTGTTCGCCGAGCGGCTGACCGCCGCCGACGGCATCTCGACCGTCGAGGTGGCGGGGCCCGGCTTCATCAACATCACGCTGGATTCCGCCTCCGCCGCCGCGGTGGTCGACAAGGTGCTGGCCGATGGCGCAGGCTACGGCAAGAACGCGCACCTCGGCGGCAAGACGCTCAACCTGGAGTTCGTCTCCGCCAACCCGACCGGCCCGATTCACATCGGCGGCACCCGTTGGGCCGCCGTCGGCGACTCGATGGCCCGCGTGCTGGAGGCCAACGGCGCCAAGGTTGTGCGCGAATACTACTTCAACGATCACGGCGAGCAGATCAACCGTTTCGCAAAGTCCCTGGTCGCCGCCGCGCACGGCGAGGAGACGCCCATTGACGGATACAAGGGCAAGTACATCAACGAGATCGCCGACCGCGTGATCGCCGAGGCGGAGGCCGATGGCGTGGATGTGCTGAGCCTGCCGCGCGTCGACGGCGGCCTCGACAAGGACGGCAACCCGCTCGGCGAGGGCGATTCCGAGCAGCGCGAGGAGTTCCGCAAGCGTGCCGTGCCGATGATGTTCGACGAGATTCAGCGCTCGATGAAGGAATTCCGAGTCCGCTTCGACGTGTGGTTCCACGAGAACAACCTATACAAGGACGGAGAAGTCGACCGCGCGATTGAGGAGCTGCGCAGTCGCGGCGACATCTTCGAGAAGGATGGAGCCACCTGGTTTGAATCCACCAAGCATGGCGATGACAAGGACCGCGTCATCATCAAGTCGAACGGTGACTTCGCCTACTTCGCTGCCGACATCGCCTACTACTGGAACAAGCGTCACCGCGCTGTGGATCCGGCCGACGTGGCGATTTACATGCTCGGCGCCGACCATCATGGCTATATCGGTCGTATGATGGCCATGTGCGCCGCCTTCGGCGACGAGCCGGGCGTGAACATGCAGATTCTCATCGGCCAGCTGGTCAATGTGATGAAGAACGGCAAGCCCGTACGCATGTCTAAGCGCGCTGGCAACGTCGTCACCATCGACGATCTGGTTGAGGCCGTTGGCGTGGATGCGGCCCGTTACTCGCTGGCCCGTACCGACTACAACACGTCGGTGGATATCGATCTGGATCTGCTGACTTCGCATTCCAATGAGAACCCGGTGTACTACGTGCAGTATGCGCACGCGCGTTCCTGCAATGTGGACCGCAACGCGGCCGCTGCGGGCATCGGTACCGAAGGCGCTGACCTGAGCCTGCTTGACACCGAGGCGGACGGCGAGGTGCTCGCCGCGCTCGCCCAGTGGCCGGCGACTTTGGCTCTGGCCGGCGACCAGCGTGCCCCGCACAAGGTGGCGCACTATCTGGAGGACCTGGCCGGTGCCTACCACAAGTGGTACAACGTCGAGCGCGTGGTTCCGATGGCGCTGACCGACCCCGAGGAGCGTCTGGATGACGCCGCTCGCGAGGCACTGCGCATCGCCAAGAACCCCGAACCGGCACGTGCCGCCGCACGCCTCAAGCTCAACGACGCCGTGCGCACGGTCATCGCCTCCGGTCTCGACCTGCTCGGCGTCACCGCCCCCGACAAGATGTGACCTAGGCTGCCCCTGGTCGCGCGTAGCGCGACTGGGGGCGGTTCTCATTCAGGTACTCTCCGACCGAGCCTCCGCCTTATGGTCGGGAAGTGGTATCACGGTGCCGGTTCTGGCACAATGGCACAGTAATAGGAAAAGCGGCAAGCCCTGAGCGAAAGAGGAGCAATGACTGGATCTGCTGTGCGTGTGGACGGAACGCAAGGTATCACCCCCATCTGGCCGGTGGCGACGGCAGTGAATGCCGAAGGCGCCCTGACGTTCCACGAGCGCACCGCCGAGTCGCTGCTTGACGAGTTCGGATCCCCGCTGTATCTGATCGACACTGACGAAGTCTCCGCCCGCGCCAGATATTTCGTGCGCGCGGCGGCCGACGCCTTCACCAACACCACCACGCACGTGAGTTTCGCCGGTAAGGCGTTCCTCTCCAAAGAAGTCGTGCGGTTGGTGACCGATGCAGGCATGCTCGTCGACACATGCTCGATGGGGGAGATGCGCATCGCGCTCGCCGCAGGCGTCCCCGGCCGTCGTCTGGTGCTGCACGGTAACAACAAGTCCGACGCGGAAATCGAACTCGCCATCGAGCAGGGCTTTGCGAAAATCGTCGTGGACGAGCCGGATGAGCCGGCCCGCATCGCCGCCATCGCGCGACGACTCGGCAAGCGTGCCCGCGTGATGCTGCGCGTGACCGCCGGCATTCACGCCGGTGGCCACGAATACATCTCCACCGCGCATGAGGATCAGAAGTTCGGCGTGCCGCTGCTGCCGGCCGGCGCCGATGCCGCGGCACTCAGCGTACTGGACGAACTCACGGCTGATCCAGCAGGCGTGACGCCGGCTGTTACGAACGCGCACATCGCCGAACGCGATGGTGATGCCGGTGACGGGAACGCGAAGCCCGAGCGCGAACTGCACTACGACGTGAAGTACCCGTACGACCTGAGCCACGAGGAGATCCCCGAAAAGGACAAGGCGCTCGCCGCCGCGATGGAAACCGTGGCGGATGGGCCGGCACTGGCCGTGCTCAAGGACATCCTCACACGGTCCGACGAGTTGGAACTCGTCGGCATTCACTCTCATATCGGTTCCAACATCCATGACGCAGACGCCTTCATCCAGGCCGCCAAGCGCATGATGCTGCTGCGCAAGACTTTCTACGCCACCGACGCCTATACGCTGCCCGAGGTCGACTTGGGCGGCGGCTACTCCGTGGCATACACTGACGGCGAGGATTCGATGGACGTGCGCGTCGAGCTGCGTCGTCTCGCCGAAGCGGTCGGTGCCATCAACCGTGCGCTCGGTGTGCCCGCGCCGGCCATCAGCTTCGAGCCAGGACGATGGATCGTCGCCCCGGCCGGCGTGACCCTGTATCGTGTGGGCACGATCAAGCCGGTGCATCTGTCCGACGCCAAAGACAAGACCGGCAATCCCATCGATGAGCGCGTGTACGTGTCGGTGGACGGCGGCATGAGCGACAATATTCGTCCAGCGCTGTACGGCGCCGACTACACGGTCCGGCTGGCCAACCGTCGCGGGTCGGACGAGTCGATGCTGGTGCGCGTAGTCGGCATGCATTGCGAGTCCGGCGACATCATCGTGCACGAGGACAGGCTTCCGGCCGACCTCAGGCGCGGCGACATCCTCGCCGTGCCGGTGACGGGCGCATACGGCCGCACGATGGCGAGCAACTACAATCAGGCGCTGATTCCTGCCGTGGTCGCCGTGAGTGAAGCCGGCGCACATGTGATGATCCGTCGCCAGACCATTGACGACCTGCTGGATCTGGACCTGCTGGATCTGGATCAGAGCTGACCGTTCAGCGCCAGCGGCAAGATATAAAAGCAAAAAGCAGTAGAACTCAAAAAAGGAGTCCTCCCCGGCTATCAGGGAGGACTCCTTATTGTTTGTTGTGGTTGTGTCTACCGAATCACTTGGTGACGATGGTGCCAATCGGAGCGCCGGTAGCCACCGCACCCTTGGCGGTGATCGACAGCTTATCGATCTTGGCCGGGTTGGTGAACACGACGATCACGTCGGTGGGCTTTCCAGCGGACTTGACCACATTCCAGTCCACGTCGACCAGCGCGTCTCCGGCGTTCACCTGCTGGCCTTCGCTGACCATCATCGTGAACGGGGATCCGGCGAGCTGTACAGTATCCACGCCGATGTGCACGAGCACTTCCACTCCGGCGGGAGTGGTGATGCCCACTGCATGCTTGGCCTGGGCGACCGTGGTAATCTTGCCGGCCACCGGGGCGACCACACGACCCGACGTGGGAACCACGGCGAATCCGTCGCCAAGGATCTTGGCGGCGAAGGTCTCGTCGGGCACTTCCGTGATCGGCTTGATGGCACCGTCCACAGGGGCGAGCACCGCGTTGTCAGCGGCTTTCACCTTGGGGGCGGGGGCAGCGGCAGCGGGGGCTGCCGTCACGCTTTTGGGGAACCACCACCGATGACGGGCTTGCCGTACAGGGCGGACAGAGCGTCAGCCACGGCCTGCACCTGCGTGCCGACGATGATCTGGACGTTCTTCTTGTCGATCACCTTGACACCGGGGACGCCGGTCTTGCGGATGGCGTCGACGTCGACCTTCGAGGAATCCACGACACCCATGCGCAGACGGGTGATGCAGTTCTCGATTTCGGTGATGTTGTCGTGACCGCCCAGAGCGGCGTACAGCTTGCCGGCGAGGTCGGCGTACTTGTCACCGGTGGACGAGGTCGCGGTGTCGAACGCTGCGGAGGAGGCATCGTCGTTATCGTCATCGCCACGGCCCGGGGTCTTCATGTTGAACTTCTTGATCATGAAGTCGAACACGAAGTAGTAGATGACCGCGAAGACGAGGCCCTGAACGATAAGCATCCACGGCATATGAGCTGCGGGAACCTTCAGCGACAGGAACCAGTCGATGAAGCCTGCGGAGAAGTTGAAGCCTGCGATCCACTGGAACGAAGCGGCGATGAACACCGAGATGGCGGTGAGCAGCGCGTGCACCACGTACAGCGGGAAGGCGGCGAACATGAAGGAGAACTCCAGCGGCTCGGTGACACCGGTGAGGAACGCGGCGAGCGCACCGGCGAGCATCAGGGATCCGGTGGCCTTCTTGTTCTCGGGCTTGGCATTCTTGTAGATCGCGAGTGCACCGGCCGGCAGGCCGAACATCATGATCGGGAAGAAGCCGGCCTGGTAGATGCCGGTGACGTACACGCCGAACGGGTGGAAGCCGCCGGTGGCGATGACCGCGCCACTGGCCGGGTCGGCGCTGCCCCAGAACTTGCCGATGTCATTGATGTTGGCAAGGTTGAACCAGAACACGTTGTTCAGTGCGTGGTGCAGACCGGTCGGGATAAGCAGACGGTTGAAGAAGGCGTAAATGCCGGCACCGACGGCGCCGAGGCCCATGATGGACTCGCCGAACCAGACCAGCGCACCGTAGACGGCCGGCCAGATGAACAGCAACAGCAGCGAGATGATGGACATGACCGCGGCGGTCAGGATCGGCACGCAACGGCGGCCGGAGAAGAACGCCAGGAAGTCCGGCAGTTTTGTCTTGCCGAACTTGTTGTATAGCGCACCTGCCACGCAGCCGACCAGGATGCCGAAGAACACGTTCTTGTTGCCGATGGCGCCAGCGGCGAATGCCGGGTGCTCGGTGTCGACCTTGGTGGCGTCGAAGCCAAGGAACATGGACGCGGAGCCCATGATCGTGGTGACGGTCAGGAAACCGACCAGTGCGGACAGTGCCGAGGCGCCGTCCTTGTCGCGAGCCATGCCGATGGCGACACCAACGGCGAACAGCAGGCCCAGATTGTCGAGGATCGCGCCGCCGGTCTTGCACAGGTAGGCAGCGACGACGTTACTGCCACCCCAACCGCTCGGGTCGATCCAATAACCAATGCCCAGGAAGAGTGCTGCAGCAGGCAGACACGCAACGGGCAGCATAAGAGCGCGACCAAGGCGCTGGATATATGCTTTCATTCCAACCTCCCTCTGAGGATACGGACGGCGCTTTCTTCCGCCACAATTCCCGTTCACGTACCATCCCACCATTGGATCGGACGCTCGCGAGTATGTCAGCAACGCCGCTTCAATGAACAATGGTACGTGACTTTTACGATATGAGGCCCGTGTTTCGTTAAGATTATTTGCTAAATAGGCAGGAAACATGGCGGGTGTATAAGGGCTCAGCCTTACGGGAAGCTGGTGTTTCACGATTTCTCTGTTTACGGCGTTAATTTGTAAATCTACTTTACTGCGGCGTGTCGTTAGCGCTGCTACATAGTGGAAAGCCAAGGGAAACGAGGCCATTGGGAGCTGGATCCGGCCTCCGGGGCGTTGACGGGCGGCGTGTCGGATTCATTCCGTAGGATGGTACACAGTGACGCCGGCCCGGCGACCCTCTATCGGTGAGTGGCGGCCGGGCGCGCCAAACACCGCTGAAGGAAGGAAATCCGTGGCACAGCTGAATGACAACCCCATCCGCGTTGGACTGTTGGGAGCGGGAACCGTCGGATCACAGACCGCACGTCTGCTGGTGGAGCAGAAGGACGAACTCGCTGCCCGCATCGGGCGTCCGATCGAGCTGGTCGGCGTGGCCTGCCTGGATCCCGATGAGGTGGACTTCCCCTGGATCGACAGGTCTCTGCTGACGACCGACACGATGAAGGTCGCCACCAACGCCGACATCGTCGTCGAGCTGATCGGCGGCACCACAGTGGCCCGCACGTTCGTGATGGCCGCGATCGAGTCGGGAGCCTCCGTGGTCACCGCCAACAAGGCGCTGCTTGCCAAGTACGGCCCGGAAATCTACACCGCGGCCGAGGCCAAGGGCGTCGACATCTACTTCGAAGCGGCCGTTGGTGGCGCCATCCCGTTCCTGCTGCCGCTGCGCGAATCCCTGGCGGGCGACAAGGTGACCAGCATGCTGGGCATCGTCAACGGCACCACCAACTACATTCTCGACGAGATGACCACCAAGGGCCTGCAGTTCGATGACGTGCTCAAGGACGCCCAGGCCAAGGGATACGCCGAAGCCGATCCGACCGGCGACATCGAAGGCTACGATGCGGCCAACAAGGCTGCGATTATGGCCACGCTCGGCTTCCACACCAACGTGACGATCGATGACGTGAGCGTCGAGGGCATCACGAAGATCACCGCCGACGACATCGCCGCGGCCGCCGCCGAGCACAAGGTCATCAAGCTGCTCGCCGTCGTGGAGAACGGCGAGGCCGGTGTGTCGGCGCGCGTCTACCCGGCGCTGATTCCCGAATCGCACCCGCTGGCATCCGTGCACGGCTCATTCAACGCCGTGTTCGTCAAGGCCGAGGCGGCCGACGACCTCATGTTCTACGGCCGTGGTGCGGGCGGCGCTCCGACCGCTTCCGCCGTCGTCGGCGACGTGGTCACCGAAGCCCGCCACATCGCTCAAGGCTGCACCGGCCCGTCCATCCCCATGTACCACGAGCTGCCCAAGGCGCCGATCAGCGCCAGCCGCGCCGCGTTCGCCGTGCGGTTCCTCATCCACGACAAGCCGGGCGTGCTCGCCGCCATCGCCAAGGAGTTCGCCGACCACGGCGTGTCGATCAACGGCGTCAATCAGGATCTCAAGCCGACGATGACCGATCCTGGTTATGACGGCGAGATCCAACAGCTGCGCATCGTCACGCATCTGACCGACGAGGTCACGCTGCGTGAGACCGTCGAAGCCGTCCGCACGCTGGACTTCGTCACCGGAGAGCCGTCCATCCTGCGCGTGCTCGACTAGTCATACGGTTGCCTGCCCCCGCTGTCGGGGGCTGTCGGCAAAGCCGACTGGGGGTGGTTTCGCGGCGTTTCCGCGAAACCACCCCGATCTCACTATCGTTTGCTCCCCTCCCCGTCTGCGGGGGCGGAATCGCTGAATCAAGGAATCATGGAACCAATCTGTACACAGGTCAAGGTCCGCGTGCCGGCTACAAGCGCCAATCTGGGCTCCGGCTTCGACACGGTCGGCCTCGCCCTCGATTATCATGACGAACTCACCTTCACGCTCAGCCGTGACCCGTCCAATCGCGCCGCGCAAGTGCTGATCTATGGCGAGGGCGAGGACACGCTGCCGCGCGACGAGACCCATCTGGTCGTCTCCACGTTCCGCAAGGCATGCCAGACCTTCGGCCTGGGCAAGGTCGGGTTCATCCTCGAAGCGCACAACAACATCCCGCAGGCGCGCGGCATGGGGTCGTCCGCCGAAGCCATCGTGGCGGGCATCGCCGCCGCTGCCGCGTTCGCGCAGGAGGACCGGCTCAACCGCGATTCCATCTTCGAGCTGGCGGCCGCCATCGAAGGCCATCCCGACAACGTGGCGCCGGCGGTGTACGGCGGCATGACCGTCTCATGGAACTTCGACACGGCCGAAGGGGTCGGCTCGGTGCCGATCCCCGGTGGAGACCCGCTGCACGGCGGTTTCCACACGGTCAAGTACGCGGTCGATCCGGGCGTCACGGCGGCCGTGTTCGTGCCCGACTACGAACTGTCCACCGAGAAGGCGCGCGAGGCGCTGCCCGGCGAGGTCGCCTATCGCGACGCGGTGTTTAACGTGTCGCGCGTGGCGCTGATGGCCGCGGCGATGAACCCGCGCGCGCTCGCGTCCGGCGAAGAGCCGAACGCGCTGCTGTACGCTGCCACGCAGGATCGCCTGCACCAGCCGTATCGCAAGGGGCTCATGCAGCCGTCATGGGACCTGATTCAGGCGTTCCGTTCCCGTGGTTTCGCCGCCATGGTGTCCGGCGCCGGCCCGTGCGTGCTGGTGCTGCATCACGGCGACGCCGTGGCGGACATCGATGAGGTCGCGGCGGAACAGCTGGCTTCCGGCCATTGGAAGGTGCTGCACCTGCCCATCGACACGGTCGGCGTGCAGGTCGAGCGTAAGTAGGAATACCGCACGTGCCTCCTCGCCCGCTCCTCGGGCCGGAGATGAGGGGAGCGCGAAGTTGCCGGTTGGGTGATGCGGCAGCTGGTGCGGCGGCAAAAGAAAGGTGACGATCATGTCCATTCCGATGATTCTGGCGTCGAAGTCCCAGCCGCGCCGGGATGTGCTGTATGCGGCCGGCATCTGCCCGACCATCCGCGTGTCCCATGTCGATGAGCCGGCTGCGCTGGAAAAGGCCGCCGCCGAGCGCGGCGTCACCGTTGACCAGCTGAACGTCGAACAGCGCGTGATAATTTTGGCCGAGGCCAAAGCGCAGGCCGTGCATCAGGCGTACCGCGATGTCGCCGACGCGGCCGCGAGCGCGACGGGCGAGCGCGTGATCGCGTACCCGTTGCAGGCCGCGGAGCTTCGCGGCGAGATGAACGTCGCGGACATACCTCGCCAGAGTGGCGCTCCGCTTGACTATTCGAAGGCGCCGATCGCGATGACCCGTGACTTCTCCGGCGTGGACATGCCGACCGTCACCGAGCCGATATCCAATGTGATTGCCATGCAGCCGGGGCTCACTCGGGCGAGCAGCGGCCCGCTGATCGTCGGCTGTGATTCGATGTTCCTGCTTGACGGCGAATGCTACGGCAAACCGCACAGCGTCGAGGTGGCGCGTGAGCGACTGCGCCGCATGAGCGGCGCCACCGGCGAGCTGTGGACCGGACACTGCGTGATCGACTTCGCGTCCGGGCGCGTCGAGCGCGGCGCGAGTCATGCCGTCGTGCGGTTCGGCGAGTTCAGCGACCGCGACATCGAACGATACATCGCCACCGGCGAGCCGTTGGAAGTCGCGGGATCGTTTACGCTGGAAGGTTTCGGCGGCGCGTTCATCGACGGCATCGACGGTGACCCGCACGGCATCATCGGCATCAGTCTGCCGCTGCTTCGCCGACTCGTCGGCAAGCTCGGCGTGGACTGGACCGACCTGTGGAACGTGGCCCGCGGGGAATCGGCGCCCGAAGACAAGACCGGAGGCAGCGGAGTCGTGCCGCCCAAGGAGAACGTGCATCAGCCCGGCGACGGCTGGATCGACTGCGCATGCGGGCGCAAGCACTGGGGATTGAACGGTGCCTCCGGCGTGCTGCTCGCGCGGCGTGACCCCAAGAGCGGCGAAGTGACCAGCGTGGTGATGCAGCATCGCGCCGCGTGGAGCGCGGAAGGCGGCACATGGGGCATTCCCGGCGGCGCGACGGCCGACGGTGAAAGCCCGATCGAGGGTGCGCTGCGCGAGAGCTACGAGGAGGCGAACATCACGCCCGAAGACATCGAGGTGGTCGGGTCCTACCGTGAGGATCACGGGCCATGGGCGTACACCACGGTCTTCGCGTTCGAGAAGCCCGGTCACCGGGTCGTGCCGCGGGCGAACGATGACGAGAGCATGGAAATCGAATGGGTGCCGATCGACGAAGTGCCCGACCGCAAGCTCTTGACCGCGATGCGCACAGACTGGCCGCGCTTCGCCGAGCGCCTGCGCGCGCTGGCCGCTGCCGCACGGTGTTCGTGACGGTTACTGCAGTTGCGCCAAACGCTGGTAGATGTCGGATGGAAGGTGGCGGTTTGCGAATCCTTTGACGCGAATTCCCGTGTCGAGGGGCATATACACGATGCGCATGTCGGCGCGCGACTGTTGGCCTCGTCGATGTTGGAAGTGGAAGGAACGCCACCCGCTGAAACCGTACTTGAGAGGGCTTCCTTCTACGTTGCCCTCCACGAGCTGTGTCAGGGTTCGGTGAACTCTGGCCACCGCCATCTTGAATTCGCCTTCGTCGGGCCAGACATATGCCAGAAGAATCACATCATCCGCAAGTGCATCCGGATCCATATACAGACCGCGGACGGACGAGATGATGGCAATGGCTTGCTCCAATAATGCGTAGTCGGCGGCCATCAGCGACCGCCATAAAGGAACGCGTGAATCTTCTCCTTGCGCCGCTTCAGGCTTTCCTGCGCCGACTGTGACAGTTCGGAGCCGGTCTCCCATTGTTCCTTATCGCCTCGGGCGGTGAACATCTGCTGTATGGTGAGGTGTTCGACCTCGGATTCCAGCGCATTGATGACATCCAGCATCTCGTTGAGAGAGTCCACGGACACCAGATAGCCGGCTGTGTCGGCGCGGTCGACGATTTCCAGCAATCCCCGCTGCTCCAGCGCTTTTCGCCATGCGTTCGAACGGGACAACTCAGTCAACCCGATGCGAGAGCCCGGCGTGGAGATCTCTCGTAACGCCTCCGCACGTTCCTTGATGTCCATGTAAGTCACCACCTTAATCACAACAAAATATGCATTATATTACGCATAGTACTACATGATATAATGCAATATATATTCACGGCTGCCGAGCCGTACCGCAGACGAGCGACTGGGGGCCTTAGTCTCGCTTCGCGACAGACCTTCGGGCCCTGCAATCACGGCCCTGTGGGCGCTCAGGGTAGTGCCACCACTCTCTTCCCCTAATCCTTCCGGATGAGGGGAGAACCGGTTCGCCGCAAGGCTCATACCGCCGCCCGATGGCCGGTCGCGTGCCGCCTGCGTAATCTCGGAGGCATGAACACAGCAACATCGCAATCTCAGTCCCGCGCCCGGTCTCAGTCGTGGACACCGGTGATCGAGGCCCGTGACCTGGTCATGGACTACACCGCAGGCATGGCCCGTGTGCAGGCGGACCACAGTGTCACCGGCGTGATGCCGCGAGGCGCCGGAACCGGCGGCCCCCATCCGTATGCGGCCGGCGAAACCGGCTACGCCATGCCCGCCGTGCATACGCTAGCGCTCAATCACGTGAACTTCGACTTGGCCCCCGGCGAGACGGTCGCCGTGATGGGACCGTCCGGTTCCGGCAAGTCGACGCTGCTGCACGCGCTCGCCGGCATCATCCGCCCGACGTCGGGCACGGTGACCTTCCAAGGCGCGAATCTGACCGCGATGAGCGACGCGGACCGGACCAAACTGCGCCGCGGTGCGTTCGGCTTCGTGTTCCAATCCGGACAGCTGTTGCCCGAGTTGCCGGCGGTGGAGAACATCGCGTTGCCGATGATGCTGGACGGCGCCGACTACCGTTCCGCCACCGATGCGGCGATGCTGTGGCTGGAACGGCTGGGTTTGCGGCAGCTGGCCTCGCAGCGGCCCGGCGAGATGAGTGGCGGGCAGATGCAGCGCATCGCCATCGCCCGCGCGCTTGCCGTACGGCCGGCGGTCGTCTTCGCCGACGAGCCGACCGGCGCGCTCGACCAGGCCACCGGCCGCGAGGTCATGAGCATTCTCATGGAAGCCGCGCGTGATAATGGCGCTGCCGTGGTGATCGTCACTCATGATCCCAACGTCGCCGGCTTCTGCGGCCGCACGATGACGATGCAGGACGGCCGCCTCAGCCAGACGGCCGAAGCCGGCCTTGCCCCCGCTGGCGGGGTTCGGCATCCGCAGGCTGACTGGGGGCGGCCCGAGAGCGCTGAACCACCCTCAGTCTCGCTGCACCCGGCAGTTCCCGCAGGAGGCGCCCAATGAGCACGTTCGCACTATGGCGGCTGTTCCACCGCCCAGGCCGGCGCGGCGGTTCCGGCCACACATCGGCGTTGGCCATCGTCGCGTTCGCGGCGGCGACGGCCATCTTCCTGACCGTGCTGGGCGGCGTGCACGGGTTCATCTGGCGCGCGTCCGCCGACCATACGCTGAAATGCCTGATTGACAGGTCGACCTGCGCGCCGGGCACATGGGCGGTGTGGGCCGGACGGCTCAAGGACCAGCACGACTGGGCGCAATACGCCAGCACGTACGTGATGCTGGCGGCCTTCGCCTGCATACTGCTGATCGTGCCGTTCGTGGCGCTCGCCGGCTCGGCGGCGCGATTGGCGGCATCGCGGCGGGACGCGCGATTGGCGGCACTGCGCCTCGCGGGCGCCACCACCAGTCAGGTGACCAGACTGACCGCGTTGGATGCCGCCGGACAGGCGCTCATCGGCGCGTTGATCGGCATCGTCGGCTATTTCGCGATCATGCCGCTGATCATGCTGCTGAATTTCCAGGATCAGAGGTTCACGTTCGAGCAGTTGTGGGTAGGATCCCTGTCGCTGATCGTCGTGCTGGTGGTGGTCACGGTCCTGGCGCTGATCTCCGCATTGCTGACGCTGCGTCGGGTCGCCATCACCCCGCTGGGCGTCACCGCTCGGACCGCCCAGCCGCTGCCCACGAAGTGGCGCGTAATCGTGTTCCTGGTCGTGCTGGTGGCCGCGATCGTGCTGTTCAAGAACCCGCAGGGCCTGCTGCATTACGGTGAGGTGACGATGTATGCGGTGATTATCGGGTTCATCGCGCTGTGCTTCGCTCTAGTGAACCTGATCGGCTCATGGGTGGTGACCGCACGGGCGAGGTTGCGGTCCCGCCGCCCTAAGGACGCCGCCACGATGATCGCGATGCGGCGCATCCTCGACAATCCCAAGCGGGCATGGCGCAATGTGTCGGGCATCGCGCTGGCGGTGTTCATCGCTGGCATCACCTCGATCTGCGGGTTCATCGGCGCATCGTCGACCGCGCCTGTCGAAGGCGTACCCGAACCGGGACTGGCTTTCATCCGCGACATCGGCACCGGAGGGTTGCTGACGCTCGGATTCGCGGCCGTGCTGGCGGCCGTCAGCTCCGGAGTGATGCAAGCGGGCAGCGTCTACGACCAGGTTTCCGAATACCGCATGCTGGTGTTGGAGGGGACGGACGTGAAAACGTTGAACCGTGCGCGTTTCATCGAGGTGCTGACCCCGCTCAACACGGTGGTGGCCGTTGCCGGCGGCTGCTCGATGCTGCTGATGTTCCCGCTGTTCGCCGCATCCATGACCAAGCCCGCCACGCTGCTCAGCTTCTTCGGCGGCATAGCGTTGTGTTACGCGCTGGTCTCCGTCGGCGCATTCGCCTCGAACCGTGTCGCCGCCAGCCTGAATCTCACCGACTGGCGTGCCGACGACTGATCGCACGCTCTCAAAACTCGCAGATAGGGGGCCTTTTAACGAAAGAGGCCCCCTATCTGCGAGTGTTGAGAGCGTCAACTCAGCAGAGCGGCGATAACCGCGATGAATATGGGGCTCGTCATCGTGCTCATCAGGATGCCGTCGCGTGCGAACGTAAGTCCAACGTTGTACCGGGCGGCGTAATTGTAGACGTTCTGGCCGGTCGGCAGCGCCGCCAGCACCACGCAGGCGTACAGCGTCGCGCCGCGGAATCCCATGACGAAATAGGAGAGCAGGAAGGCGATGATCGGCATCACGATGTTCTTCAGTACGGCTACGGTGAAGATCGCCGGGCGGTCGCCCTTCTGCTGCAGCGGCTTGGTGCCGTGCAGCGACATGCCGAACGCCATCAGGATCATCGGAACCGCGGAGTCCCCGATCATGTCAATCGGATCGAAGATGAAGTTCGGCACGGGGAACCAGCCGATCTTCGCGTCGATCGCCGAAACCAGGATGCCGCCCAGGGAGCCGATCAGCAGCGGCTGATGCAGCGGCTGCTTCAGGATTTCCTTGACCGATACCTTGCCCTTGGTGGTCACGTCGAGCACCGTCAGGCCGACCGGCGTGAAGATCGCCTGCTGCATGACCAGGATCGGTGCCACCAGGGCTCCGTTGCCGAGGATGTACGTGGCTATGGGCAGGCCGATGTTGTTCGAGTTCAGATACAGTGAGTTCAGCGCGCCGACGGTCGCGTCTGCCGGTCCCAAGTGGAAGAACAGCTTGTTCAGCACCAGGAACAGCGCGCCGACGAGTACAGCGGAGAAGAACGCCACGATGATCGACGAATGGAAGATCTCGAAGATCGGCTCTTTCGACAGAATTGCGAACATCAGACACGGGCTGGACACGAAGAAGCTGAAACGGTTGAGCACCATCTGGGCGCTCGGCCCGCCTATGCGCATTCGAGCGGCCACATATCCGACTCCGATTACGATGCCGATGACGCAGAAGCCTTCCATCGCGTTTAATAGACCCGGCATATTCCCATCCCTTTTCCGTTTGCTGGCATACCCCATACTGCCATACGCATGTGTTTCGAGAGGTTCTGTCTCATAACGTAGGCGAAACCCGTCTCGCGAGCCACGGTAGCACGGCATGCTGCGCGTCGCGCGCTTGTTCTCGCCGCCGACGGGGAGTTCGACCGTCTCATTCCGGCCCGGCAGCGGGCTCCGACGGGACGTGCTGCCGTTAGGATGGTCAGTATGACTACGACAACGACGATGGCAGCGGCCGGCGCTGACCCGCGCTCGGCGATCGCGCCGATCACCTGCGACACGACCGGCACGCGCGAGAAGGCGCTCGCCTCACTGCTCGAACAGATCATGGACTCGTATTCCGTCAGCGATGACGAGAAGCCGCTGGCCGACGCCGTGGAGTCGTTCCTGCGATCGAAGCTGCACCTGACGGTGCACAGGCACGGCGACACGGTGGTCGCGTCCACGTCGCTCGGCAGGCCTCGGCGCGTGGTGCTCGCCGGGCACCTTGACACGGTTCCGGTGATCGACAACTTCCCGCCGCGCTGGCTGGCGCCCGGCGACCCGCTGATCCGGGAGGACGTCGCCGCGGCGCACCCCGGCGAGCGGGTGATGTGGGGCCGCGGCGCGACCGACATGAAGGCATCCGACGCGGTGTTCCTGTACCTCGCCGCCACGCTGGTCGACCCACAATATGACCTGACGTACGTGTTCTACGACCATGAGGAGGTTGCGGCCGAGAAGAACGGTCTGCGGAAGGTGGCCGAGGCGCATCCCGATTGGATCGCCGGCGATTTCGCGCTCATCGGCGAGCCGACCGACTGCGGCATCGAGGGCGGCTGCAACGGCACCATGCGATTCGACGTGGTCACGCACGGGGTCGCGGCGCATTCGGCCAGGGCATGGATGGGGGAGAATGCCATTCACAAGGCCGCCGATGTCCTGAACCGCCTGAACTCCTACGAGCCGCGAACCATCACGGTGGATGGGCTGGATTATCGCGAGGGGCTGAACGCGACGCTGATTTCCGGCGGCAAGGGGACGAATGTCATCCCCGACGAATGCCGTGTCCATGTGAACTACCGGTTCGCGCCCGACAAGACGCTGCCGCAGGCGAAGGCACTGATGATGGGCGCGGATGCCGGCGCGGAGCTCGGCAATGGCGAGCATGTCGCCACCGGTGGCGTGTTCGAGGGCTTCGGCATCGAGATGAAGGACGAGTCGCCGTCCGCCCGGCCGGGCATGGACGCGCCGATGGCGGTGTCGTTGGCGAAGCTGGTGCGTGAGCGTACGGGACGGGAACCGCTGGCGAAGCTCGGGTGGACCGATGTCGCGCGGTTCTCGCTGCTGGGTGTGCCCGCGGTGAACCTGGGCGCGGGGAGCCCGCTGCTTGCGCACAAGCATGACGAGCAGATCGCCGAAAGCGAGTTGGCGACCATGGCCGGCATCCTGGAGGACTGGCTCACCGGCCGCGCGTGAGCGGGGTTCGGGCGCGGATGTCGGCATCCGTGCCATCGAATAGTGTGCGGACGGCTGCCCGCACAACGCTGTCAGTTGGCGCTGCAGGTTTTGTCGACGATGTCGTCGCCGTCCGCATCGATGACGATGATACGGATCCTGACACCGTTCGCGGAGCGAAAGCGTCTGCGTACAAGCATGGGCTGGGCGTTGTCGCCACGCCAAAAGAACGTTGAATATGGTGAGATGGTCATGGCCGGTCAAATTGTGTGCCATACTTAAAGATGGTGGTTCTGCAAACCACCTGAGCGTGAAAGGCGTCGATCCCCTCGCATGCATGAAGGTGCGCGAGCGCTGGTGTCCGCCGAAGCACGCACACGGACTTTTAACGGATTTGCTTCCTGCGGGCGCAAGCGTAGCGCGGCCACGGTGAGAGCGTGGTGTGAGACCGCATGAGGCCATGAGTGTGCGACGTGGTGCAGCACGTCGTGAGGAGTATCGTGCCTAGTGTGAACGATAACGGTTTCAGTCGTGACGAAACCGAAGAACAGCAGCCTACCCATGCCGATGCGGCCCAGTCGCCTGATTCGGCCGATAAAACGCCTGCAGCGCCGCGTCGTCGCCGCGGTGGCCGCCGCGTGGTTCGTGGCGCCGGTGCCGCCGGTGCCGCGGTCGCGCTGAAGGTCGAGGACCATTCCGCTCCGCTGTTCGCGGAACCCGTGGTGGAGCAGCCCCTTCCCCGTCGTCGCCGCTCGAAGGCGGCCGACGAATCGCCGGAGGCCAACGAGCCGGAGACCGCCGCATCGGCCGATTCCGAAAAGAAGGATGATGCGCGGCACGCCAAGGCCGACGGCAAGTCTCGGTCCGCGTCGCGCTCCTCGAAAGCGACGAAGCGCCATGACGATGACGCCGATCAGGCCGAACCCCGGCGCACCCGCGTGCGTCGTCGCACCGCCATGTTCTCCTCGCGCGAGGACGCTTCGCCGGCCGTTCCGGGCGAGCCGTCGGATGACGACCTCGGCGTCGATACCGGCACCGATATCATCGTCCGCGATGATTCCGCCGATCTGTCCCGCGCCCTGGATGTCGTTAGCACGCTGCCGCAACCTGCGCCGCGCGCTCACGCGATGACGTCCGTGCTGTTCCAGGAGCCGGTGCTGCCCGTGCCGGAAATCGTGCGCGACGCGCGCGATGACGACCGCGAGGATGACGACCGCGACAGCCGCGGCGGTGGCAAGTCCCGTCGCTCGCGCAATGGTCGTGTGTCACGTGACGGCGCGCAGGGGGACAAGGACAAGAGCGCTTCCTCCCGTCGCGATATCGACGGTCTGAGCCACATCGAGCGCGTCGACAGCTTCGATACCGACGACAGCCGCAGCCGTGACGAATCCGGCGAGGCCGACGAGCCGGTGCGTTCGTCGCGCCGCAACCGTCGCCTGAACGCGCAGGAGCGCCGTGCGGCCGCCGAAGTGGAGCAGATCGAGGAGGACCTGGAGCTCGACGGCATCTCCTATACGCCGGTCGACGACGAGGAGCCCTCCGAGGATTCGGGCACGAGATCCCGTCGCCGTCGCCGCTCCCGTCAGAACCGTGCCGACGACAGCCGCGGCAACGGCGAGTCGGACAGCAGCCAGTCCGCGGCGCAGCAGGATGAGCCAGCCAAGCCGTCGTCCCGCCGCACACGCGACGAGGAAGAAGACGATGACTCCAACGTCACCCGTCGCCGTCGCCGTCGCCGCTCCCGCGCGTCCGACGAGCAGGGTGACGATGAGATGACCGTGCGCCGCTCGCGCAAGCAGCAGTACATCGACGAGATCACCGACGTCGAGGGCTCCACCCGACTGGAGGCGAAGAAGCAGCGCCGCCGCGACAACCGCCGCGAGCGCAGCCGCCAGAGCCAGCTGGTCGAGCAGGACTTCCTCGCGCGCCGCGAGCACGTGAACCGTCTCATGGTGGTGCGCGAACGCGGCCATCACACGCAGATCTCCGTCATCGAGGACAACGTGCTCGTCGAGCATTACGTCTCCGACATCCAGGAGGTCGCCACGGTCGGCAACATCTACCTCGGCCGCGTGCAGAACGTGCTGCCGAGCATGGAGGCGGCGTTCGTCGACATCGGCCAGTCCCGCAACGGCGTGCTGTATGCCGGTGAGGTGAACTGGGACGCGACCCGCCTCGAAGGGCAGCCGCGCCGCATCGAGCTGGCGTTCAAATCTGGCGACCCGGTGCTCGTGCAGGTCACCAAGGATCCGATCGGCCACAAGGGCGCTCGCCTGACTTCGCAGGTCACGCTCGCCGGGCGTTTCCTGGTGCTCGTGCCGTCCGGCGGCATGACCGGCGTGAGCCGCAAGCTGAGCGAGCGCGAGCGTTCGCGCCTCAAGGGCATTGTCTCGAAGATCGCGCCGAAGGACATGGGCGTGATTATCCGCACCGCGGCCGAAGGTGCCAAGGAGGAGGCGATCGTCAAGGATCTGGAGAGCCTGGTCCGCCAGTGGGAGCGCATCAACGCCAAGCGCGAGGAGTTCTGGCACGGCAAGCGGCCGAAGCTGCTGCAGGGCGAGCCGGACGTCGCGATCCGCGTGGTGCGCGACATCTTCAACGACAATTTCGGCGAGCTAATCGTCGAGGGCGACAAGGTGTACGAGCGCATCGAGGAATACCTCGACACGATGGCGCCCGATCTCAAGGAGAAGTTGTCCAAGTGGGATCCGTCCGAGCATCAGGGCAAGGACGTGTTCGACAAGTGGCAGATCGACGCGCAGCTCAGGAAGGGCATGGAGCGTCAGGTGTACCTGCCTTCCGGTGGGTCGATCGTCATCGACCGCACCGAGGCCATGACCACGATCGACGTGAACACCGGCCGGTTCATCGGCCGCGGCAAGAGCCTTGAGGAGACGGTGACGCGATGCAACCTGGAGGCGGCCGAGGAGATCGCGCGCCAGCTGCGTCTGCGCGATATCGGCGGCATGGTCATGATCGATTTCGTCGACATGGTGATGCCCGCCAACCGCGATCTGGTGCTGCGGCGTCTGGTCGAATGCCTGGCGCGTGACCGCACCAAGCATCAGGTGGCGGAGGTCACGTCGCTGGGTCTGGTGCAGATGACGCGCAAGCGCATCGGCCAGGGCCTGGTCGAAGCGTTCTCCGAGGAGTGCCCGACCTGCCATGGCCGCGGGTTCATCTTGCATGACGAGCCGACCGTCAGCGCGGATTACGACGATCCGTATGCGCTCAAGGGTGGCGATCCGTTCATCAAGACCAACAAGCACGGCCGCGGTACGGATGTGCAGGTGCCGCAGGGCTCCTCGCCGGATATCAAGGCCAAGCTCGCGCAGATCGCCGCCGCGGCGGTCGCCGCGAACGGCACCGACGAGGATGAGTGACCCGACGCGCTGAATGAATCATGATTTCCGGTGTGTCAACCTGACACGCCGGAAATATGATTTGCGTTAGTACATGGGTCAGTGTAGATTAGATTGCTGGTGTCTGACCAGCGGCTTGCGTGCGTCAGGCAAGTAGCTTTTATAACACCATAGCAAGGAACGAAGCATGTACGCGATTGTGAAGGCCGGTGGCCATCAGGAAAAGGTCGAGGTCGGTGACGTGATTCTCGTCAACCGTCTTGAGGCGAAGAAAGGCGAGACCGTTGAATTCCCGGTCGCGCTGGTTGTGGATGGTGCCAAGGTGACGCTGGGCGCCAAGGATCTCGCCGCGGTGTCCGCCAAGGGTGAAGTCATTGACGACGAGGCCAAGGGCCCCAAGATCAACATCATGAAGTACAAGAACAAGACCGGCGTGACTCGTCGCAAGGGTCACCGTCAGAAGCTGACCGCCGTGAAGATCACGGCGATCGCCTGAGCCAATACAGGAAGGATTTGAATCATGGCACATAAGAAGGGTGCTTCCAGCTCGCGCAACGGTCGCGATTCGAAGCCTCAGTACCTCGGCGTCAAGAAGTTCGGCGGCGAAGCCGTCGTCGCCGGCAACATCATCATTCGTCAGCGTGGCACCAACTTCCACCCTGGCCAGAACGTCGGCATGGGCAAGGATCACACCCTGTTCGCGCTGACCGACGGCAGCGTGAAGTTCGGCGTCCGTCACGACCGCAAGGTCGTCGACGTCATCGCCGCCTGAGCGATACCGCATTAAGCGTCAAGCCGCATCCCACCTGGGTGCGGCTTTTTCGTTTGCCGCCCTAGCGCATTCCCGGCACGCCCGCACCGCACGGCGCATCCCCACAGAGCCGTCACGCCTGTGCCATGCGATGTCACGCCTCCCTCATCAGGCACCACATCACTCTCCGAGGAGCCACCCCAACCTCCTCTGGTACACCGGTACATTACGGGTTGAAATAGCCGATTCCGGCAATTCCCCGTGTGAAATCGCCGTTTTCAGGCCTCAAAACGACCATTTGGCACGGGTAATTCCGGATAACGGCTATTTCAACCCGTGTTTTGGCGCATGGCGGCGCTTATCGGGGCTTGGAATGGTGTCGCTGCGATCACGGTCGGCCTTTCCGGGCTTATGCCTGCTGGCCCACATGTGTGGGTTACGAGTGCGGCGCGCGGCCCGACATCACGCGTGTCATGGTTGTATGCCCATATCTCTGAGCTGCCGGACGATTCGTCCCGGATTGTCAAGATCCCTGTAGTACATGCGCACCATGCCGATCGCATACTGCGACATGCATTGCTGGCGTTTCCGTTCCTCATCCACTACTTCGCGAATTTCCCGGCCTGAAGTCATATGCGGATCCACATACTTGCGAACGCCATCGAATTCCCCGACGATTACCGAGCCGTCTTCACGCTTCCAGAGAAAATCACTGCGATGCTTACGACCGGGATGATCGAGACAGGGGAATTCCACCTGAATATCGTCAGGAGGGCAGCCGGCATCATGCAACATGCCGCGGGCCTCGGATTCGCCGCCGTTCTCGGCACGCCGATCTGCAAGCGCGAACGCGCGCTCGACGGCGGCGCGGTTGCGTGAGTATTTCACGCTGGAGGGATACGCCCGGAGCACGGATTCGCTCACGAGGCCGTTGCGGAGCGCACAATCCGCTGGCCCGAGGGCGTAGCGCAGAGGCTGGCATGCCGCGAGGTCGAACAGTGTCTGCAGCAAGCTGATGACCTTCACTCCCTGAACCACGGTGATGTCCGGATGCGTGATCGCGTGATGCGATATGTGCCTGGTGTCCTGATGATGCGCGCCGGGGCTCGCGACGATGCAGATTGGGAATGCCAGCCGATAGGAGCAGTCGAGCCCGTGCATGATGGCGGCCGTAGGACCGCAGAACACCCAATCAGGATGTTGGATGGCGAGCGCTCGTACGATATGGCGAACCTGTTCATGCGGATCAAGCGATTCCCAATACGCGGGCTCTGCGTACAGGCCGCGGAAGACTCTCAGCACGGCGCCGGTCTTCACTCTCCTGCGTATTGCCTGTATGTCCGTGTTGGTGGAGGGAATGGCGCAGCGTCGCTCCTGCCGTGCAACGGCGAAAAGTCTGTCCAGCGAATGATGCGTCCCCATATGCCAAGTGTAGGGGGTCTGGGCTCGCGACATCTGCGAATTCGCGATGAGCCTATTCCGACGGGAAATCCGGATGATGGCGGAGCATACGGTGGTGTGCAAGGCATCCATTCGATTGCGCATAGGCGGCGACGGCCCACATTCGCGCGTCATGTGCCGTGCCCTCTCATCATGTATCGCGCCTCCCTCATCAGGCACCACATCACTCTCCGAGGAGCCACCCCACCCTCCTCTGGTACACCGGTACATTACGGGGTGAAATAGCCGTTATCCGGAATTCCCCGTGCCAAATGGTCGTTTTGGGGCCTGAAAACGGCGATTTCACACGGGGAATTGCCGGAATCGGCTATTTCAACCCGTAATTTGAGCACTTGTGAAGACCTCCGCACGGATTGGGGGGCAGAGCGACCGGGGCTGCTCCGCTGCGGGCGGAGCGAGCGAACCTGGGGAGAACCGGGGGTCAAGGTAAGGTAGAGCGTTATGAGTGATTTTGTGGATAGAGTGACCGTTCATGTCAAGGGCGGCGACGGCGGCAATGGATCCGCCGGCATCAGGCGCGAGAAGTACAAGCCGTTGGCAGGCCCGAACGGCGGCAACGGCGGCAACGGTGGTTCCGTGGTGTTCGTGGCCGACACGAACGCCACCAGCCTGCTGGACTACCGGTTCATGCCGCATCGCAACGCCGGCGACGGCACGATGGGTCTGGGCGACGTCAAGGACGGCTCCAAGGGCGCCGACCTGATCCTGCCGGTGCCGCTCGGCACTGTGATCTTCGCCGCGGTCGGCGCTCAAGGCCGTCCCAAGCGTCCGGGCGAGCAGCTGGCTGATCTGCGCCATAACGGCGACAAGTTCGTCGCGGCTGCGGGCGGCGCGGGCGGTCTGGGCAACGCGGCGCTGGCCAACAAGACCCGCCGCGCTCCGGGTTTCGCTCTGCTGGGCGAACCGGGCGAGGAACGTGATGTGATCCTGGAGCTCAAATCCATCGCCGATGTAGCGCTGGTGGGCTTCCCGTCGGCCGGCAAGTCGAGCCTGATCGCCGCGATGAGCGCCGCCAAGCCGAAGATCGCCGACTACCCGTTCACCACGCTGGTGCCTAACCTGGGTGTCGTCGTCGCAGGCGACCACCGCTATACCATCGCCGACGTGCCCGGCCTGATTCCCGGCGCATCGCAGGGCAAGGGTCTGGGATTGGAGTTCCTGCGCCACATCGAGCGCACGGAGATCATCGCCCACGTCATCGACTGCGCGACGCTGGAGCCTGGCCGCGACCCGGTTTCCGACTACCATGCGCTGGAGCATGAGCTCGCCGAATACGCCGACAAGCTGGAACTGCCGCTGGGCGCCATCCCGATTCCGGAACGCCCGCGCATCATCGTGCTCAACAAGGTGGATGTGCCGGAGGCCAAGGAGCTCGCCGATTTCGTGCGCCCGGACTTCGAACGTATGGGATTGAAGGTGTTCGAGATCTCCACGGCTTCTCATGAGGGGCTGAAGGAGCTGAACTTTGCGCTGGCGGCCATGGTCGCCGACATGCGGCAGGAGGTCGCCAGCCGCGAGCAGGCCGAGGAGGAGGCGCGCGTCGTCATCAATCCGTTGGAGAACCGGTCGAATCGTCGCCGTGCGGCTGCGAACGGCACTGCCGATTTCGCCGTGGCCCGCAAGGAGGGCGATGGCGGTTTCTGGTACGAGGTGACCGGCGCGAAGCCCGAACGTTGGGTGGTGCAGACCAATTTCGACAATGACGAGGCCGTCGGCTATCTGGCCGACCGACTCGCCAAGCTTGGCGTCGAGGACGAGCTGCGCCGGCTGGGAGCGAAGCCGGGTGACGAGGTGCGTATCGGCAAGGGGCAGCGTGCCGTGTCGTTTGATTGGGATCCGACCATCGCCGCCGGCGCGGAGATGCTTGACGGCGCTCAGCTGGGTGCCCGCGGCCGCGATCTGCGTCTTGAGGATCAGGAGCCGGGCGGCCGTCGCCGTACCAATGCGGAGCGTCGTCGTCAGTACCACGAGATGATGGACGCCAAGGCCGCGGTGCGCGAGGCCATGATGGCCGAACGTCAGGCCGGTCACTGGGCCGATCCGAGCGTCGACGACGACCGTCACGACGAGCAGAGCCTGTTCGGTCGCGGCGAGGACGGCGACGAGAATGACGGCGGTCTGGCCTGACACCTGCCCCCCCCCAGTCAGCTTCGCTGCCAGCTCCGCCAGCGGGGGGGCTGGCGCGGAGCGACTGAGGATGGCTGGCACATTCGTCTGCGGTTCCACCAGCGCGGCGGCCGCAGCGTGGAACGGCGGCGTCCTATGACACCGGCGTCTGCGATGATTCAAGATATACGTGATCGGGAAGGGAGTGCGTGTTGTCCGTCACTGAATCGGATGTGCGCCGCGCCATCGCAGGCGCACGGACCATGGTCGTCAAAGTCGGTTCGAGCTCGTTGACGCAGCCGTCCGGGCATCTGGATGTCAAGAAGCTGAACTCCCTGGTGGCCGCGCTGTCCGCCGCCTCGGCGCAGGGCGCCCGCGTGGTGCTGGTGTCGTCGGGCGCCATCGCCGCGGGTTTCGGCCCGCTCGGCTTCGAGAGCCGTCCGAGTGACGTGGCGACGCAGCAGGCCGTCGCCGCGGTCGGCCAGGGGCTGCTGATGGCGCAGTATGAGGCCGCGTTCGGTCGTTTCGGCGTTCGGGTCGGCCAGATTCTGATCACTGCCGAAGACACGATCCGCGCGGTCCAGTACCGCAACGTGCAGCGCACGCTGAACCGTCTGCTGGAACTCGGCGTGGTGCCGATCGTCAACGAGAACGATTCGCTGGCGAGCAACGAGATCCGTTTCGGCGACAACGACCGGCTTTCGGCACTGGTGGCAAACCTCGTCCGGGCCGATGCGCTGGTGTTGCTCACGGATGTGGACGGCCTGTATACAGCTCCGCCGAGCACGCCGGGCGCCCGCCGCATCGGCTTTGTGCCGAATGTGATCGACACGATCGGCGACGTGCAAGTCGCCGGTTCGTCGTCCGGGGTCGGCACGGGCGGCATGGTCACCAAACTGGATGCCGCCCGCGTGGCGGCCGCGTCGGGCATTCCCGCCGTGCTGACGAGCGCGACGAACACCGGCCCGGCGCTGATGGGCGATCCGGTCGGCACGGTGTTCGCGCCGGTGAAGCACCGCGGTTCATCGCGTCGGCTGTGGATCGGCTTCGCGTCCGACCCGCGTGGAGCCTTGGTGGCGGATGCCGGTGCGGCCAAGGCGGTTCGAGGCGGGCGCGCGAGTCTGCTCGCCGCCGGCGTCGTGGAGGTTCACGGCGAATTCTCCGCCGGAGACCCGGTGTGGATTGATGACGAGGCGGGCGCGCATCTGGCTCGCGGGCTCGCGGGCTTCGACTCCGAGGAGATCCCGCAGATGCTCGGCCGCAACACCGCGCAGCTCAGGCGGTTCCTGGGCGACGAGTTCGCTCACCCCGTGGTGCACCGCGACAATCTCGTGCTGGTCTGATTCGTCGCGCAACGAGAGCCGCCGTGCCGAGCGTAGTCGGGGTCTGTTGTTTTTTCGTGCTCTGGGTTTAGCATGGATGGCATGACTATGGCTGACTGGCAGACTTTTTCCGACCGTATCAACAATGTGGCACCGAGCGCGACTCTTGCCGTCGATTCTAAGGCGAAGGCGATGAAGGCCGCCGGCGTCGACGTGATTGGCTTCGGCGCGGGAGAACCCGATTTCCCGACTCCCGCGGATGTCGTGGATGCCGCCGTCAAGGCGTGCAACGACCCGCGCAACTACAAGTACACGCCCACCGCCGGCTTGCCCGAGCTGCGCGAGGCGATTGCGGCCAAGGTGCTGCGTGACTCCGGCTACGAGGTGACCGCCGATCAGGTCGTGGTGACCAACGGCGGCAAGCAGGCCGTGTACGAATCCTTCCAGGTGCTGCTCAATGACGGCGACGAGGTCATCATTCCCACACCGTTCTGGACGAGCTATCCGGAGGCCGTCAAGCTGGCCGGCGGCAAACCGGTCGAGGTGTTCGCCGGCGCCGACCGCGGTTTCGAGCCCGACATCGCCGCCATCGAGGCCGCTCGGACCGAGCGCACGAAGGCCATCATCATCACCTCCCCGAACAACCCGACCGGTGCCGTGTGGAGTCGCGAGACGATCCGCGCGATCGGCGAGTGGGCCGTGGAGCACCACGTGTGGGTCATCTCCGACGAGATCTACGAGCACCTCAACTATGACGGCGCCAAGACCGCATACGTCGGCGTCGAGGTCCCCGAATGCCGCGACCAGCTGCTGGTGCTCAACGGCGTCGCCAAAACCTACGCGATGCCCGGCTGGCGAGTTGGCTGGATGGTCGCCCCCGCGCCCGTCGCCAAGGCCGTCGCCAAGCTGCAGGGCCATTTGAGCTCCAACGTTTCCAACGTTCCGCAGCGAGCGGCGCTCGCCGCCGTCGCGGGTTCGCTCGACGAGGTGCATATGATGCGCGAGGCATTCGACGCCCGCCGCAAGGCCATTGTCGCCGCCCTGAACGATATCCCCGGCGTCCACTGCCCGACGCCCACCGGTGCGTTCTATGCGTTCCCCGATGTGACCGGCCTGCTGGGCAAGCCGCTCGGCGAGAACGGCACCGTCGTGAACACGTCTTCCGAACTCGCCGCGGCGCTGCTGGACGAGGCCCATGTCGCCGCGGTTCCGGGCGAGGCGTTCGGCGCCCCCGGATACCTGCGTTTCTCGTATGCGCTGGCCGATGACCAGCTCGCTGAGGGCATGCGCCGGTTCCGCCGCTGGGTCGGCTGAAACCGTTGCAAGAGGTCGTGCGCGGTATCTGCCGCGCACGCCGCGGCACGCCGATTACGCGCCGGTCGAGACACGCGATTGGACGAAATCGGCAATCCCCGCTAATATGGCCTCTTGGCGGTTTTGCCAAGTAACGGACACGTAGTCTTGCGTGCCGGGTACAGTGGGCAAAGTTCACCTAGGGAAGTGGCGCAATTGGTAGCGCAACGGTCTCCAAAACCGTAGGTTGTGGGTTCGAGTCCCGCCTTCCCTGCCAAGTATTTGCAACCAACACACAAAAGGATGAACATGGCGAAGGCAAGCAAGGCGGAGAAAGCGGTCAAGCCGAATGTATTCATGCGCATCGGCCTGTTCATCAAGCAGATTATCGATGAGCTTCGCAAGGTGGTCACCCCCACTGCGAAGGAACTGTTCTTCTGGTCTCTTGGCGTGTTCATCTTTGTCGTGTTGCTGATGATCCTCGTCACGGGCATGGATTTCGGTCTGGGCAAGCTCGTGCTGTGGGTGTTCGGCTGATCCATCGACCCTGAAGGTGAAAGTTACGCATGACTGATGAAGTGAATCTCGATAACCTCGACGCACTGGCGGATCTTCCCGATTCGGCCGATACGGCCGTTGAAGCCGATCCGGTTGCGGACGCGGCGGTTGATTCCATCAATGACAATGCCGAAGAACAGCCCGTCGCGGCTGAGGACGCCGTTGAATCCGACACCGCCGAAAACGATGCGGAAGCGTCCGGCGACGCCGACGAGCAGGAATCCGAAGAACTCGACGCGGGCGCAAAGGCCGTTGAGGAGTTCTCAAAGTCGCTGCGCACTCTGGAAGGCAAGTGGTATGTGCTCCACACCTATTCCGGTTACGAGAAGCGCGTGAAGACGAACGTCGAATCCCGTGTCGTCAGCTTTGGCCTGGAAGACAAGATCTTCCAGATCGAAGTGCCGATGGAGGAAGTCGACAAGCACACCGACAAGGGTAAGAAGGTCATCACCCGCGTCCGCGTTCCCGGCTACGTACTCATCCGCATGTGGCCCGACGAGGATGCCCGTCGTATCGTGCGCGAGACCGAAGGCGTGACCGGCTTCGTCGGCCCGACCAAGGATCCGGCGCCGCTGTCCCGCAAGGAAGTCGTCGCCATGCTGGCGCCGATGATCGCCTCCGAAGCGCTCAAGAAGGCCGGCGATAAGCCTGCCGCGGCCAAGAAGCGCGTTGTCGAGGTGTCTTACGCCGTCGGCGATCAGGTCACCGTCATCGACGGGCCGTTCGCCACGATGGCCGCCGTCGTCTCCGATGTCGAACCCACCACGCAGAAGCTCACCGTGCTGGTTTCCATCTTCGGGCGCGACACGCCGGTGGAACTCGGCTTCCATCAGGTGGAGAAGCTTCAGTAAGTCGTCAGACGTTGTTTGCATGAACGGCGGTCGGTTTCCGGCCGCCGTTTTGCGTTGCCGGCACCATTTGTGCCACGACATGCCACGCACGTACAATGGCTCTCATGGCATCCAAAGGAAAACCGTCACCGCGTTCCGCGGTCAAGCCGCTGTCCAATGCACAAGTGAGCAGGCTCGCCAAGGCGCACACGCTCGTCGATCCGATGCACGACCTGCCGACCGGCCCGGATCGCACGATCAACGAGGCCGAAATCGCCGCGCAGAACCCCAAGGGCACCTCACGGCTGCTCAAGGGCGTCGATGTCGTGTTCCGCGCAAGCTGCAGGACGTACGCCTGGGGGCTCGACAACATCCCTGAAACCGGCCCGTTCATCACCGCGGCCACGCATGTGACCATGTTCGACGTGTTCGTGCCGATGGCGTCGCTGTTCCACATGGGCCGTCGCCCGCGCTACATGGCGAAGGCCGAGATGGCGCACTGGCCTCTGATCGGCAAGTGGTTCCAGATTGTAGGCATGCAGCCGGTTCAGCGCCGGTCCGGCAAGGCACGAGCCATCGAGGAAACCTCGGTCGAGATTCTGACGAGCGGCCGCCCGCTGACCGTCTGGCCGGAGGGCACGGTGACCCGCGACCCGAAGAAATGGCCGATGAGCATGAAGAACGGCGTCGGCGTGATCGCACTGGAGGCATCGCGCCGGCTCGGATACCAGGTGCCGCTGTTCTGCGCGGTGACGTGGGGTGCGGCGAGCATCAACCACTGGTGGCCGTGGCCGCGCAAGAACGTCGTCATGTGCTACGACGCGCAGCTGGATTACGCTGATCTGCTGGTCGACAGCGAGTCGTGGGGCGATGAGCCTCCCGTGGAGCTCGCCGACGAGCTGACCCGCCGGGTACGTGTGCGCATGACGCAGGTCATGGCGGAGATCCGCGGCGAGCGTGCTCCCTCCGGCTACTGGGATTACCGTACGATGAGCCGCGTTACCGACTGATTCCCGAACACGACGGACATCCGAGACGCCCGCGCAGCGCCACGCCGCGCGGGCGCGTTCATACCTGCGCGACGTGCGCATGGAGGTCTCGTATCCGGGGCTGGAGTAGGGTAGTGGGTTATGAAATGTACTGTATTGGGTGCCGGCGCATGGGGCACCACTTTTGGTCAGGTGATGGCAGACGCGGGCAATGACGTGACGATGTGGGCCATCGAGCCCGAAATCGTGGAGGGCATCCGCGACCGGCACCACAATGCCGTTCGTCTGCCGTCCGTCGCCAAGCTGCCTGACAACATGACCGCCACGGGCGACCGGGCGCAGGCCGTCAAGGACGCCGATATCATCGTCGTCGCCATCGCCGCCCAGTTCGCGCGCGTGGCGCTCGCCGAGTTCAAGGACCTGATTCCCGATACCGCCGTCGTCGTCAGCCTGATGAAGGGCATCGAGCGGAACACCAAGAAGCGCATGGATGAAGTGGTCCGCGAGGCCCTCGACCTGCCGGCTGAGCGTTTCGCCGCGGTTTCCGGACCGAACCTGAGCAAAGAGATCGCCGACCGTCAGCCGGCCGCCACGGTCGTCGCCTGCGAGAATCTGGACAATGCGCGCAAGGTGGCGTCCGCCTGCACGACCAGTTACTTCAAGGCGTTCATCACTTCCGACGTGATCGGACTGGAGATGTGCGGGTCGTTGAAGAACGTCGTCGCGCTCGCAGTCGGCATGGCCCGTGGAGCCGGATACGGCGAGAACACCGCCGCGATGATCGAGACGCGTGGACTGGCGGAGCTGACCGCGCTCGGCAAGGCCGCAGGTGCCGATCCGAAGACGTTCGCCGGTCTCGCCGGCGTGGGCGATCTGACCGCCACCTGCGGCTCGCCCCTGAGCCGCAATTACACGTTCGGCGCGAATCTGGGCAAGGGCCTGAGCGTCGAGGAGGCCACGAAGGTGAGCAACGGCGTCGCCGAGGGCGTGCCGACCACCGACGCCGTGGTCGCGCTCGGCGACGAGCTCGACGTGCCGACTCCGCTCGCCTACGCGATGAGCCGCGTGCTGAACGAAGGCATATCCTGCCAGCAGATGCTCTCCGAACTACTCGGCACCGAGATCACCGAGGAGTAGGCTGCATTAACCCCCCCCCAGTCTCGCTGCGCTCGACAGCCCCCGCCAGCGGAGGCGTTAGCATATGCCCCGCAGCGAGACGGGGTGGTTCGCGCCATCGGCAAAGCTAATCTCACCGGTGCCCACCCTGCTGAGTTTGGCGGGTTTTGCAAGAGGCGAATTGTTACGGGGCGGTGCGCCATCGCACGTATTAGGCTATGACCCAGTATGTGCAAAACATGGCATGGGAGGAAGACATGGCTGAAACGGCCAAGATTCGCGTTGTGGTGATGTATGGCGGCAAGGCCGACGAGCATTCGATTTCCTGCATTTCGACTGCCGGCGTGCTGCGCGCGCTTGACACCGACCGGTTCGAGCCGGTGCCGGTGGGCATCACCAAGCAGGGCCAGTGGATCGTGGACGGCGAGGACCCGCGCGGATGGGATATGGCCGACGGTCTGCCGGTCGTCGAGAAGACTCCCGGCTCGCGCGACGTCGTGCTGGACGTGGCGCTCGGGCAGGATGGCTTCTTCGCCCGCAATGACGACGGCACGCTGAGCTCGCTGGGGCACGTGGACGCGGTGCTGCCGGTTCTGCACGGCCCGTATGGCGAGGACGGCACGATTCAGGGTCTGCTGGAGATGATGGATGTGCCGTACGTCGGTTGCGGCGTGCTCGCGTCCGCCGCGTGCATGGACAAGCATTACACGAAGGTGCTGCTGGCCGCCGCCGGCATTCCGGTCGCTCCCGGCATCACCGTGGACGCGCGCGGCTTCGACGCGGTGTCGCGGTTCGCCGCTGATGCCGATGGTCTGCTCGCTCGGGTCGAGGAGGCCGGACTGGCGTACCCGCTGTTCGTCAAGCCGTCCCGCGCCGGATCGAGCTTCGGCGTGACCAAGGTGGAGCATGCCGGTGACGCCGCCGAGCTGGCCGCCGCCGTGTTCGAGGCGAGCCATCATGATTGGCGAATCCTGATCGAGCAGGGCATCGACGCGCGTGAGATCGAGTGCGCGGTGCTGTGCCCGAAGGCCGGCAGCGAGCCGCAGGCCAGCTGGCCGGGCGAGATCGTGCTCGACAAGCGCAACAGCGGCGACGACCAGTTCTACGACTTCGACAGCAAGTACATGGATTCGTCGGCGAGCCATGTGGAGGTGCCGGCGAATCTGCCTCAGGAGACTCTGCAGCAGGTGCGCGAGACCGCGGTCAAGGCGTTCAAGGCGGTGGATGGCGCCGGCCTGAGCCGCGTGGACACGTTCGTGACGCCGGACGGCGAGGTGATGGTCAATGAGATCAACACGATGCCCGGTTTCACGCCGATCTCCATGTATCCGAAGGCATGGGAGGCGACCGGCATCGGCTATACCGACCTGATCACCAAGCTGATCGACGGCGTGCTGCGATAGAAACCGACGGCACGGTTAGGAGAAACACTATGGGAAAACATGTTGGCGGCAAGCTGGTGCTTGCCGGAGCCGTAGCCGCGGGCGCCGCGGTCTGGGCCATCAAGCCGCGTTCGTTCAGCGACAAGCAGCGTCATTTCGTGCCGTCGGTTCCGGACGTATGGTATGCGCATCGTGGCCTGCATGACGCGGGATCGGGACTGACGCCGGAGTATGCGGCGCACAGCGGCGAGTATGTGGCGCTGGCGCGTCGCTGCGCATTGCGCGCGGGATACGGGACAGCTGACTTCAGCGGCTCTATCGCCCCGGAGAATTCGCTGGCTGCGTTCGCCGCCGCCTGTGAGGCCGGATTCGGCATCGAATTGGACGTGCAGCTCACCAAGGACGGCCGCGTGGTGGTCGTGCATGACGATAACCTGTTGCGCGTGGCCGGAGATCCGCGCAAGATCGCCGACCTGACGTATGAGGAGCTGTCGCGCATCCCGCTGTTCCCTGCGCCCGCGAAGCCGGGGGATGCCGAGGCGGCGCCCGTCGCCGACCCGGTGGCCGCCGCACAGTTCGCTCCGCAGGGCTACTACCAGCACGTGCCGCTGTTCGTCGACGTGCTGCGCGTGATCGCGGGACGTGTACCGGTGATCGTGGAGTACAAGTTCACCGACAACGCCGCGTGGGGCGAGCGGGCGGACGAGCTGATGGAGAAGGGCGACCAACTGCTGCAGGCGTATGACGGCCCGTATGTGATCGAGTCGTTCCATCCGGGCGCGGTCAACTGGTACAAGGAGCACCGTCCGGGGGTGTGCCGCGGCCAGTTGGCAGAGCCGGCGTCGCTCACCGGTACCGGGGCCAAGGAGTGGCTGGCCGGGCTGTTGGCGTTCGATTGGATCTCCCGTCCGGACTTCGTGGCGTTCGACTGGCATGGCGGCCCCTCTCCGCAGCTGCGGGCCGCACGCTGGATGGGCGCGATACCGGTGTCGTGGACGGTTCGCAGCGCGGACGAACTCGCCGAATGCGACCAGTATTTCGACCGCCACATCTTCGAGTCGTTCGTTCCGGATAGCAAATAGTCCTTTTATATAGTGCGTGCCCCCGTCGCGAAGCGACTGGGGGCATTAGCGTCCGTAAGTGCGCGCCGAAACGACAAGTGCGCGCACTTACGGACGCAAACAGACCCATTTGCGTCCGTAAGTGCGCAGGATCGTCGTTTCGGCGCGAACATATGAACGCAAATCACCTCCAGTGAGCATCGCATCGGCCAGTTGGCTCTTCCAGCGCTCCAATAAGTAAGGTAAGTTAACAAATAGCGGAAAACTTCCGCGAGACAGTGTTGTCGCGACGGGGAAAAATCACTGTTCTTTGAGGGGATTTGCACAGGTTTTTTCACGCATACCCATTGGTATATGGCGAAAATTTCTATTTTCCTTGGAAATTAATAATGTTAACAACACACGTTCTTGTATTTTGTTAAGAGTGTTATCATAGAAAACTGAGACGCGCGTGTCGGGCTTCCGTCATGCGTATCCGCTCAAGGTTAAACCTTAGTGCTCCATGATAAAGGTAAGGAAATATGAGAAAACGAGTGGTTTCAGTGGCCCTTGCGGTTGCACTCGCTGTCGCCCCACTGGGGGTGGGTAGCACAGCGTCCGCCGCGCCGCTTTCTGCAAGTGATTTGCAGACTCTCGCGCTCCGTTCAGCGGCTAGCTCCAATGACGCGAACGCCAACGATGTCGCCACCGTCGCGGACGATGCTGCCGTGAACGGCTGGACGATTGACCGCAACACCGCCAAAGGCGGCGAAATTCTTGCAGCCGGCACTGGCGATTATGCGGGATGGACTCATTTCAAGTCCACCTCCGCCAACGACAATGCCACCAGCAGCAGTGGCTATCCGGCTGTCGCCATTAGCGGCAAGACGATTGACCTGACTCGGGCTGGAGAGTTCTCCATCAAGGTCAAGTCCCCGCAGGCTGGTTCCGCGAACCGTTTTGGCTTCTACCTCGGCTACAAGGATCCGGGCAACGCCCTGTTCCTGGGCTATGACAAGGGGGGCTGGTTCTGGCAGAAGTATGTCGGCGGCAATGGCGATTGGTACAACGGCACACGTGTCGCTGCCCCTGCCGCGAACGCTGAAATCACCGTCAACGTCTCCTGGACTGCCGCCAAGGTTGCCACGCTGACTATTGACGGACAGAAGGCGTTCGATGTGGATTACTCCTCGATGACCGCGCTGACCAACAAGCTCGCCATGAAGGCCGGCTCTTACTCCGGCACCAGCGAAGTCACTGATGTCTACTTCAAAAACTTCACCGTGGGTGAAGTCGCCAAGCACAACGTGACCGGCAAGGTCGTCGACGCCAGCGGCGCCGCCATCGCCGGCGCCGAAGTCGTCACCGGCAAGAACTCCGCCACCACCGCGGCGGACGGCACCTTCACCCTCACCGGCCTCGCCGCCGGCGACTACACGCTGACCGTGTCCGCCGAAGGCTACGATGACGCCACCAAGACCGTCACCGTCGCTGATGGCAATGCCTCAGTCGGCAACATCACGCTGAACAAGTCGGCCGAAGTCGCCACTGAGACGCTCTCCACCGCCGCCATGGACGTGCGCGTGAAGAAGAACTTCCCGTCCGTGTACGACTACACGATGAAGAAGTTCGGCGGCAAGATCATGTACGGCCAGCCGAAGGACGTGCGCGTCATCACCATCAACGGCACCGACGTGACGCTGAAGGACTCCGACGTGACCTTCAAGAAGGTCAGCGCGACCGAGGCCCAGTACACGCTGAACGTCAAGAGCGGCAACAAGATCAACGCGGTCGTCACCGTGCAGATCAAGGTCGTCGACAATACGCTCAAGCTCAACGTCACCAAGATCGTGAACAAGGCGGATGACGCCAAGACCGAGGCCGAGGAGAACCCGGTCCAGACGATTGCGTTCCCGAACCAGAGCCTCATCTCCGTGCGCTCCGGTCAGGACGGCGCCCAGTTCACCGGCGCCCGCATGTCGTCCGACACTGCCAGGCCCGGTGACACCAACTTCGGCATTACCGCCGACACCACGGTCGGCAATGCGAACGACTACACCTACGGCTTCGTCTCGGGCAATGGCCTGAGCGCCGGCCTGTGGTCCAACTCCGAGCACGACGGCACCACCGTCGGCAACACCGTCGCCGGCGGTGCGAGGAACACCCGCGTGCTCACCTCCACCCAGAAGGTCGGCAAGGCCACCTCCTTCGGTCTGGGCACTGCGCCGTGGTACTACCACCGCGTCGTGACCGACACGAAGAAGCGCACCTACACCGTCGAAGAGACCGACATGCCGAAGATGGCCGTCGCCATCGCTGGTGACGAGAACGAGGACGGCACGGTCAACTGGGAAGATGGCGCGATCGCATACCGCGACATCATGAACAACCCATATAAGTCCGAGGAAGTGCCTGAGCTGGTCGCATGGCGCATCGCCATGAACTTCGGCTCCCAGGCGCAGAACCCGTTCCTGACCACGCTTGACAACGTCAAGAAGGTCGCCCTCAACACCGACGGCCTCGGCCAGTCCGTGCTGCTCAAGGGCTACGGCAACGAAGGCCACGACTCCGGCCATCCGGACTACGGCGACATCAACACCCGCGCCGGCGGCGCCGCGGACATGAACACCCTGATGGAGAAGGGCACCGAGTACGGCGCCCGCTTCGGCGTGCACGTCAACGCGTCCGAAATGTACCCGGAAGCCAAGGCCTTCAGCGAGGACATGGTGCGTCGCAACTCCAGTGGCGGCCTGAGCTACGGCTGGAACTGGCTGGATCAGGGCATCGGCATCGACGGCATCTACGATCTCGCCTCCGGCATGCGCAAGTCCCGCTTCGCTGACCTCAAGAGCAAGGTCGGCGACAACATGGACTTCATCTACCTCGACGTGTGGGGCAACAACACCTCCGGCGCCGAGGACTCGTGGGAAACCCGCAAGATGAGCCAAATGATCAACCAGAACGGCTGGCGTATGACCACCGAATGGGGTGCCGGCAACGAGTATGACGCAACCTTCCAGCACTGGGCCGCCGACCTTACCTACGGTGGTTCCGGCATGAAGGGCGAGAATTCTCAGGTCATGCGCTTCCTGCGCAACCACCAGAAGGACAGCTGGGTCGGCGACTACCCGTCGTACGGCCAGGCCGCGAACGCCCCGCTGCTCGGCGGCTACAGCATGAAGGACTTCGAAGGCTGGCAGGGACGCAACGACTACGCCGCGTACATCAGGAACCTGTACACGCACGATGTGTCCACCAAGTTCATCCAGCACTTCAAGGTCGTCCGCTGGGTCAACAGCCCGCTCGACGCCACCTCCGTGAAGGATGCCTCCGTCAACAACGGCAACGAGCAGATCACGCTGAAGGACGACCACGGCAACGTCGTCGTCCTGTCCCGTGGCTCCAACGACACCAACAACGGCGCGTACCGCAACCGCACCATCACGCTCAACGGCATCACCGTGGCGTCCGGCGCGGTCTCCCCGGGCAACAGCAACACCGTCAAGGGCACTGAGTCCTACCTGCTGCCGTGGCTGTGGGACGTGAACACCGGCAAGCTCGTCAAGTCCTCCGATGAGAAGCTGTACCACTGGAATACCCAGGGCGGCACCACCGAGTGGACCCTGCCGAAGGATTGGCAGAACCTCGCCTCCGTCAAGGTGTACCAGCTCACCGACCAGGGCAAGACCAACGAGAAGACCGTCGCCGTCTCCGGCGGCAAGATCTCGCTGACCGCCGAGGCCGAGACCCCGTACGTCGTGACCAAGGGCTCCGAGAAGCAGATCTCCGTCAAGTGGAGCGAAGGCATGCACGTCGTGGACGCCGGCTTCAACGGCGGCCAGAACACCCTCAAGGACAACTGGGCCGTCTCCGGCACCGGCAAGGCCGAAGTCGAAGGCACCAACAACGCCATGCTGCGCCTGACCGGTGACGTGAAGGTCTCCCAGAAGCTCACCGACCTGACCGCGGGCAAGCGTTACGCGATCTACGTGGGCGTGGACAACCGCACCAACTCCCCGGCCAAGATCACCGTGACCAACGGCACCAAGGTCCTCGCCACCAACGAGACCGGCAAGTCGATCGCCAAGAACTACATCAAGGCGTACGGCCACAACACGTACTCGAACACTGAAGGCGGCAGCAGCTACTTCCAGAACATGTACGTGTGGTTCGTGGCTCCGGAAAGCGGCGACGTCAAGGTGACGCTCTCGCACTCCGGCGCATGCGACAACACCGACCATGTGTACTTCGATGACGTGCGCGTGCTTGAGAACGGTTACAAGGGCCTGACGCTCAACGCTGACGGCACCCTGAAGACGCTCACCAACGACTTCGAGGACAATGCCCAGGGCATCTGGCCGTTCGTGGTCTCCGGCTCCGAAGGCGTCGAGGACAACCGTATCCACCTGTCCGAGCTGCATGCCCCGTTCACGCAGGCCGGCTGGGATGTCAAGAAGATGGACGACGTGCTCGACGGCAAGTGGTCCGTCAAGGCCAACGGCCTGATCCAGAAGGGCACGCTGATCTACCAGACGATCCCGCAGAACGTCAAGCTGGAACCGGGCGAGACCTACAAGGTGTCGTTCAAGTACCAGTCCGGCTCCGACGACATCTACGCCATCGCCACCGGTGACGGCGAGTACAACGCCAGCACCGTCAAGCTCACCAACCTGAAGAAGGCCCTGGGCGAGGACGGCACGGCCGAGTTCGAGATCACCGGTTCCATCACCGGCGACAGCTGGTTCGGCATCTACTCGACCTCCACCGCTCCCGACCTGCAGAACACGTCCGATTCCGCCGCCGCCTTCGGTGGCTACAAGGACTTCGTCCTCGATGACCTGAAGGTCGAGCACGTGGCATCCGCCGAGCGCACCAAGGCCGACGCCGAGGCCAAGCTCAAGGAAGTCAAGGACACCTACAACGGCAAGAGCGGCGACTACTCCGCCGAAGTCTGGACCACGTACGTGAACACGGTGGCCGAGATCGAGGCGCTCATCGCCAAGGATAAGCCCGACTACACCACCGCCTACAACAAGGCTGTGGCGCTGGCCGAGTACATGAAGAACGCACCGGGCGACGACTCGAACGATGCGTACGACGTGGCGACCGACGCCTACACCGTCGAGGCGGGCAGCCAGCAGGCACTGTCGGGCGGCAATGAGGGCCCGGCAAGCCTCGCCCAGGACGGCAATGCCGGCACCCACTGGCACACCTCCTGGAGCGCCAACGCAGTGTCCGCCGGTACCGCCTGGTATCAGTTCAACCTGAACGAGCCGACGACCATCGACGGCCTGCGCTACATGGCCCGCAGCGGCAGCGCGAACGCGAACGGCAAGATCAAGAAGTACAAGATTACGCTGACGCTGTCCGACGGCACCACCAAGGACGTCGTCACCAATGGCACGTTCACCACGACCAGCGGTGTCTGGCAGAAGGTCAAGTTCGACGCGGTCAAGAACGTCACCAAGGTGCGCATCACCGCTCTCGAAACCGCGGGACAGTCCGCGGGCGAGGTGAACACGTACGCCTCCGCTGCCGAGCTGCGTGTCACCACGGTTCGCGACGTGCCGAGCACCGAGGTCAAGGTCAACAAGTGCGATCTGCAGAACCTGTACGATGACGCTTCCGCCCTGACCGAGGCCACCTACACCGCCGACACCTGGAAGGTGCTCGTCGCCAAGCGCGACGCCGCCAAGAAGGTGCTGGACGACGAGAACGCCACCGCGTACGACGTGGCTCTCGCCTACCAGAACCTGAAGGACGCCATCGCCGCTCTGGAAGAGCGCGTGGACACCTCCAAGCTCGCCGGCCTGGTCGCCGATGCCGAGAAGCTCAAGGAATCCGCGTACACCAAGGATTCGTGGGCCGCGTTCAAGAAGGCTCTGGATGCCGCCAAGGCCGTCCTGAACAATGCGAACGCCACCAAGGCTGACGTCGATGCCGCGTATAACGCGCTGAACGCCGCGATGAAGGCCCTGAAGCCCGCCTCCTCCAAGCCGACTCCGAACCCGGAGACGACCGACAAGAGCAAGCTGCAGGCCACCATCGATCAGGCCAAGGCCCTGGATCTGAGCGGTTACACGAAGAAGTCCGCCCAGGCCGTGCGTGACGCCCTCGCCAAGGCCCAGAGCGTCCTCGCCGATGACAACGCCACCCAGGCTGACATCGACGCCGCGCAGAAGGCCCTCGCCGACGCGATCGCCGCACTGGAGAAGGCCGATGCCAACGGCAACGCCATCTCCAAGACGGGTGCGAACGTCGCCGTCATCGGCATGGCCGGCATGATGCTGGTCGCCGCCGCTGGCGCGGTGTTCATCGCCCGCAAGCGCGCCGAGTGATATAAGTAAATAGAAATAGGGAGGTCGCCCTGTGGCGGCCTCCCTTTTTGTGTTTGGCGCACCACGACTCTCTACCCTGCCCCGCTGGCGTGGGCAGGGTCGTGCATACCGTTTGTTTGGTTTGTCGTCGAGGGGGCGTTGGTTTTTCGAGGGGTTTAGTTTCCGGGTAGGTCGTGCGAGGGTCGCGCGGGAGGAAGGGAAGCGGCCGTGATGAGCCGCATCTATGAGAGGACGGTCATGTCGTTGACCGCGTTCGACAATCGGGACATCATCTCATGCGTGAGTTGTCTCATGCGGGCGTATACAGATGACAGCATGATTGACGTTGCTACCGGGAAGCGGATAGCGGATAGCACGTTCTATATGCCTGGCACGGCGGATCAAGTGAATGGTTTCGTGTCTCCACATGTTCCTATATATCAGTTGACATCTGATCCTCTTAAGCCGCCTCTTCTACTTAAGCAAATCGGAACTACAAGTGGCAAAGAAAACGAATGCCATGATGTCGCTTGATTCTGCCGCGTCCCGCTTGCGAGTGTGACGGATGGTGTTTGAACACAAAAGGGGAGGGCGCCCTCCCCTTTTGTGTTCAAACCGTTATGGATGGCCAGGATCGCGTCATTCTGCCCCCGTCAGCGGGGGGCAAATATGTAGTCCCTTGTGTTATATTTCAGGCGTAGATGTTTCTCGGGCGCATGTCCTCCGGCAGGCCCTCCAGCAGTGTCGCCACGGAGCCTTCCTCGAAGACGGAGCGGATGCCTGCGGCCAGCAGCGGCGCCACCGACAGCACGGTCATGTTATCCAGGCGCTTCTCCTGCGGCACTGGCACAGTGTCCATCAGGATGATTTCGCGGGCGCCGCAATTGCGCAAGCGCTCCACGGCCGGGCCAGACAGCAGACCATGCGTGGCGACCAGAGTCACCGAGGCAGCGCCGGAGTTGCGCAGCGTGCGCACGGCCTCGCAGATTGTGCCGGCGGTGTCGATCATGTCGTCCACCACCACGCAGTCGCGCCCCTGCACGTCGCCGATGATGCCATGCGCTTCGGCATGGTTCGGGCGTGTGATGTCGCGAGTCTTGTGGATGAACGCGAGCGGGAGCCCGCCCAGCTTGGCGGCCCACTGCTCGGAAACCTTGATGCGGCCGGCGTCGGGGGAGACGATCGTCGCCTTGTCCATAGGCACGTGGCTGCGCACGTAGTCGATCAGCACGGGCATGGCGGTCAAATGGTCGACCGGGCCGTCGAAGAAGCCCTGCTCCTGCGCGGCATGCAGGTCGACGGTGACCAGACGGTTCGCCCCCGCGGTGCGGAACAGGTCGAACATCAGGCGTGCGGTGATCGGCTCGCGGCCCTGATGTTTCTTGTCCTGACGGGAGTAGCCGAGGAACGGTGCCACGACGGTGATGGACTTGGCGGAGGCGCGCTTGAGGGCGTCGATCATCAGCAGTTGCTCCATCACCCACTTGTTGATCGGGTTGGTGTGGCACTGCAGCACGAACACGTCGGCGCCTCGAACCGGCTCCGCGAACCGCACATACATCTCACCGTTGGCGAAGTCGTATGCGGTGGTGGGCAGCACGTTGATGCCGAGATATTGAGCCACTTCATTGGCAAGCTCAGGGTATGCGCGGCCCGTCACCAAGGCCAGTCGCTTATCGGGTGTGCCCTCAAGGATCGCCGACATGTTTTTCCGCTCTTTCCGTCGATAGTTTCGTTACCGTTCACCGTGGTGATACGTTGCCGTACACAAACCTTATCCAATATACAAGAACCCGCCGTCCCAAGAGGAACGGCGGGTTGCGATGCTCACGGATTCTTCCACTTACGGCACGGTGCGCGCAGCAGGTGCCCCGTGCCGGGCGAAATCATTCCGATCAGTCGTCGTCCAGCGTGATGTCCAGCTTGTCGCCGTCCAGCGTGAACTGCCCGCTGATGCTGAAGCTGGTGGAACTGTCCGTCGGCTCCCAGGAGTCGTCATAGTTCTTGTACTCGTACGCCACCTTGGCTTCGCCGCCGTACACGTAGAAGCTTCCCGAGTCGATGCTGAGGTCATCAGTGGTGACGGTCGGGTATTCGGTGATGTTCCACGCGATGTTGCGGTAGTCGTCATCGGAACCGTACATGCTGAACGGGCAGCCTTCAGGCTGTGCATCCGTGGACTTGGCGCAGGTATCCAGCTTGTCCTTGATCTTCGCGTTGATCTCGTCTGCCAGAGCGTCGGTCGGCTCGGCAGAGATCGAGGCGGAGGATTCGAAGGAGGTGGTCAGCGTCGTCGAATCCGCGGTCAGATACTTCGACGTGACCGGTTCCACCGTGTACGAGCCCGGATACACCTTGAAGGTGTAGGTGCCGGAATCGGATGCTGTGGCGTTCTTTGCGCCGACCTTGACACCGTTGACGGTGAAGTTGGTGATGGCCGGTGACGCGTAGACGGAGATCTCCTTGACCAGCGGCGTCGTGATGTTCCAGTTCTTGAAGATCAGGAACTTGGATCCGTTCGGCGCGACCGTCAGAATGTCGGTCATGGACTTGCCGCCCAGCGTGTACGAGATCCGCATCGTGCGGGAGCCGTCCGCGTTGTCGGTGGCGGAGATGATGCGCTGGTTGCTGATCGTGGTCTTGTCGCCCTTGGAAGCCGCATTGGTGAGCAGCGTGCGCTTGCCGTTGGCGACCTGCGGGTCGGAGATGCCGTTGGCCTTGTCATAGTCGCCGGACGCGATGGCCGACAGGTAGCTCTTCACGGTGTTATCGGCGCTGAACACGGTGGAGTTGACCACTGCGTAAGCGATACCGAGCAGGGCAAGCACGCCGACGATGGCGCTGATGATGATGGCCAGCTTCTTCTGCTGCGGGGTCATGGCCTTGGCTGCAGCCGGGGCGGCGGGAGCAGCCACCGGAACGGGGGCGACAGGTGCAGCTGCAGGAGCGGCAGGAGCGCCGGCAGGAACTTGGACAGTCGGGGCACCACCTTGGGCCTGAAAGGCCGCGGCGTCGGTGCCGGCAGCGGGAACCCCCTGAACCGGAGCACCGGGAACCGGGGCGCCCTGAACGGGAACGCCCTGAACGGGAACGCCCTGAACGGGAACGCCAGCTGCGGGCGCGGTCGGCGCTCCGGTGCCGGCGCCAGGCTGTCCGCCGAAGGACTGCTGCGGGCCGGTGTAGCCGACGGCCGCGGCGACCTGTGACGGGAAGCGACCAAAGTGCGCTCCGCATGCCGCCGCATACGCGGTGACCTCGGCGGGCGTCGGGCGGACCGTGCCGCCGACGAACAGCTTCCATGCGCCGCCCATCGACAGCACCATGGCCGGGCCGAATGTCAGCGCCACCACCTCGATCAGGAACGACCATACGGCCGCGACGAGGAAGTACCATGCCGCGATGTTCAGCGACACGTCAGAGGTATCGGACTGCATGGTGTAATCCAGCGTCACGGACGTGAACAGGAACGTGACGATCAGCCAGATCACCAGCGTGGCGACCGGAGACTTCCACGAGTGCTGCCATCCCGCATATGCCGGATCATAGATGTTGCGGGCCGCGGCGCGCAACGCAATGTAGAACGTGGTGATAAGGAACACCACGAATACCAGCCACAGCTGCCACGGTGCGCTGATGGAGCCGCCGTACTGGTTCGAGATGCCGAACAGCGACAGGTTAGCGACATAGCCGGGGACGTCGATGCCGACCGCGCCGAACGAGCCGAGCGCGAACGTCAGGAACGAAAGGTACGGCAGCAGAATCGGGAACAGCATGAACATCTGGCCGTTGTGCAGGTTGCTGGACAGCATGATCAGGCAAATGAAGCCGATCACCGTGAACACGACCGCGTAGATGAACGCCGCATCAAGCAGCGTGCGCACGAAGCCGCGCGTGCGGTGAGCCCACTTCCAGGCCGCGGTGAACACGTTGTTGGAATCCGAGGCGTACTGGGCGAGCAGATAGCCGAAGAACGCGCCGATCGCGGCGAGCAGCAGCGTCATGAAATACGTACGGGCGGAGACGCCGGTCAGGATGGCCTTGGCCTGAATGCCGCCCATGCTGCCGGCTCCCAGCGTCAGCGGGAAGATCGCGGCGAGAATCAGATAGACGAATCCCATCACGACGCCGACGATGACGCTGCTGACGATGCCGGTCCACTTGAACCGGATGGCGAACTTACGCGCGAACCAGTATGCGCCGAACGCGGTGCCGAGAACCAGCGCCACGCCGGAAAGACCGACAGGCATCCATAGATGGCCGGACACGCCGAAGGACGACATGGAGAGGTTGCCTCCGGTGATGTTGGGCGACAGTTGACCGGATACGCCCAGAACCATCACCAGAATCAGGAACTGGAAGAAGTTCGGCGTCACCGTGCCGGAACCGCTGGCGTCACTCATCATGCCGGACAGGCCGGGGACCATGCTCAGCTTGGACGCCCATGATGAGCCGGCCGACAAAAAGAAGATGGAGCCGATCAGGGCCAGCGCCATCGCGCCGATCAAGCCGAAGGCAAGGCTGATTGCGGCGGTCTGCAGCGAACGCGCGGAGAACAGCTCCTTGAACATCGGGTTGGGGACGAACTGCTGCGGAGTGCCGGGCTGAACCGGGGCGCCGGGTGCGCCGGGGGTAACGGGGGCAGGTGCGCCGGGGACGGGAGCACCAGGCGCGGGCGCAGCAAAAGTGCCGGGAGCCGGTGCTGCAGCCGCAACAGGTGCGGCGGCGGGAACTTCTCCGGCCGGAGCGGCGACTGGCACTTCTGCCGCCGGGACGGGAGCTGCAGGAGCTTCTTGTGCGGGGACTGGTTCGGGAACCGCCGGGAAGGCCGGCTCGGCCGCGGGCTGTTCCGCGCCGGGGAATGCGGGTGCCGGCTCGGGCTGCGGTGCCGCGGCCTGCGGGGCCGGTACGGGTTCAGGGAATGCGGCGACGGGAGCGGGTGCTTCCGGCTGAGGCGCGGCTGCGGTGCCGTGTGGAGCGGTGCCGAGCACGGTCGAATCCTCGACGTTGTCGTTGCTGTTTGCTGCGGCGACCGCGAGCGTCTGCCCGCATTGCGTGCAGAATCGTGCGGCGCTGGACAGCGTGGCGCCGCAGTGAGGACATATCATAACAAGCCCCTTTCTTGGTTTGCTCTTCCCTCCTTATTGTACAGTCGCCACGTCATCTTCAGCAGCTTATTCGCGGTATTTGGGCAGGGCATATAAGGTATGTTTTCGCCCCCATCGGGCAGGTAATCCGATATCCGATAGGGGCGAGAACATGCCAATGCATTCTCTGTGCCTGTGGCGTCATCTGTCCATGAATACGTTGCCGTTGGCGGCGAGGCATGCCAGCACTTCCGGTTTCTTCATGTCATACGTCGTGTTGACGGTCTCTCCGGGAGCGGCGTGACCCATTGCGTTCGCCTCCTTCTCGTATTGTTCGACGGTGTAGGATTTCGGCACCAGCCCGGCGCGCTTAAGGCAATCGACTGCCCCCTCCTCATGAGACGCATACAGATTGGGATTGCCGACTTGTGCCATATACAACGCGTCCACCGAATCCACGGTGGCGATTCCACACGCGTTCAAGTCCTTGGCCTTTTTTTGGATGTAGTCAAGGTCATCTGCTTTATCTGAAGGAAGTACGTCTCCCTGCGGCTGCTGGATGCCGTTGGAGTAAGTTTTCAGTGTCGGCCTCGGATAGCCCTTGTCTTGGACGCACGTGATGTATCGGCTCCATGCGGCCTTGTAATCGGACAGACTTATTTTGCCGCTTGTCGCGGCCTTGCGCAGTGTCGCTTTCTGCGCGGGGTCCATTCCGGAGTCCTGGCCGAGCAGCTGCGTCGCATAAGCCTGCAAAGATGAGGCGAGACGTTTCCCGCCCGATCCGGAATCCGTTGCTTGGTTCGTGTTCCGTGCCGTGCCGCATCCGCACAGCATCGCAATGGAAAGCGTAATGACGGCGATGACGGCGATGGCCATCGTCACCGTACGACGGGATGCCGGAATATGCCCCATTCTTACTCCTCTTACTCCGATATGCATTATCTCAACGTATGAGAATGTCTTTTTACCAACGGGTGACACTCTTCCCTGTGACAGCACTATTATTTGCCATGCGTATCCACAAATGCGGTCCTAGTTTCGGCGAACTCATGGTCGCACCTTTGTATTGATAGATCACAAAACCATGCAAGTTCCCGGTGTAGTACGCATTTCTATACGGCCAAGTGCCGGACACAGCTCCACTTCCGGCGAATTGCATATCCCCAAGTGCGCTACCGCTTGTCCAGCATCCAGCGTTCTTGTTTGTGCATCCCCTTGTTACGGTGATGGCGTTGACATTCATGGATGAAGGAGGAATCACGTTTAGAAGTTTGCCGGTCGATGGTTCTATGACTGCTGCAGAGCCGGGCTTGGCCATGATGATTTTGCTGCCGTCTGCATCAGTGACGACTTCATATGTGGAGTCAAAGCCAGAAGCCTGCTTGGGTGACATCGATACGAACGATGCGGCGAGAGTCAGCAAAACAGCCAACAATGTTATCTGGAGCCTTTGGTTGCCGACATGATAATCTCCTCTTCGAGATTTCATCAGTCCTCAAATTTTATATCTAAAAGACATTTCGGTCAAATGGTTGCGGACGTCATTTGGGGTCCGTATCGCAGTATATTTGCAGGGGAATGCTGTCATGCAGTGTAACGTTGAGCGCAGGATAGTCATGAGGAGAGATTATGCGGTGTTCCCGTTGTGGTGCGAATGTCGTTGAGGGCGATAGATTCTGCGAGAACTGCGGGGCGCCCGTAGCCGTGCAGGCGGGTCCCGTGTGCCCGGTGTGCGGTCAGCAGTCGGAACCCGGCATACGGTTCTGCCAGCAGTGCGGTGCCGAGCTGTCCGCCGGCTCGCAGCCCGCACAGCCGGTGCCGACCGCCCAGCCGGTGCCTGCTGCACAGCCTTATCAGGCTGTTCAGCAGTACGCGGGGCAATACGGTGCCGCCCAGCCCGGTGCCGTCTTCCCGCCGCAGGCCGTGCAGCCGCCAGTCCAACCGTCACGGCCTGGAGAGTCCGCCGGCAAGGGCAAGAAGAAGACCGCGCTGATCGTCGGCATCATCATCGCCGTACTCGTCGTGGCGCTTGCCGCCGGATTCGGCGTCTGGTGGTTCATGCTGCGTGATTCCGGCACCCAATCGGCTCAGACGCAGTCGACATCCCAGCAGAGCGGCAAGACCAAGTCCGGCGACAGCAAGGCCGCGAAAGACGACAAGCCCTGCACCGCTGCGCCCGATGCCGAGCTGAGTTCCGTCGACCACAGCGACGCCAATCTCGTCGCGCAGCTGCAGCTCACCTCCAACTGCGCGTCGACGAAGGACGGCGACACGGCGGAGTTCAAGGAATCCGACGTCAAGGTCAGCATCAAGGACGATGAAGGCAATGTCATCGCCTCGGCCGTCTTCGACTTCTCCAAGCAGCCGGTCAAGTTCAATGGCGAGACGGCCAACGTCGCGCTCGAATTCACCACGAGGCAGTACTGGCGCCCGTACGACCAGATCGAGACCGGCAGCACCGAGGTCATCCTGCAGACCGGTCAGAGCGGCACCGGCGAGGCGGGCAGTGCGGACGGCGACGCGTTGGCAGGCTCCGACATCAACAGCGAGGACGCCGAGCGGTACGCGCAGCTTGCGTTGAGCTGGCAGCTCAAGCATGACGAATCCGCCGCATCCCGCTTCTACACCACCTACACCACGCAGCTGTCCAGCAAGAAAAACGACATGAAGGCCGACGGCAAGACCTGGCATTACGTGGACATCTACGAGCAGTTCCTGCAGCAGCGCATCAAGCACAAGAACGCGATCCTGATCTGGTCCGGCGATTACCCGACGTACACGAAGGCCGACGCTTCGACCGCGTATTACGTGATCCTGTCGGGTGATACGGTCGACTCGGTGAAGGCCGGCGACGCATGGTGCAAGTCGAACGGCTATGGTGCCGCGGATTGCGCGGTCGTGGATTTGCAGTAGGACGGATTACCCCCCCCTCCCCAGTCGCTTCGCGACAGTCCCCGCAAGCTGTCGCGGGCATGGCGTAGCTTAGAGAAGTTGCTGTTTTCAGCAGCGCGTATACACACTCCTGCCATGGATAGTCCATGGCCGACTAGTCCGAAGGAGGTGGGTGATGTCTGCGCATAAGTACGAACTGATGTTCATTGCCGATCCTGAGCTGGATGAGCGCGGTCTGAAGAAGTTGACCGAGCAGTATCTGGAGCTCGTCACCAAGGAAGGTGGTTCCGTCGAGAACACCGATATTTGGGGACGTCGCAAGCTCGCTTACGAGATTGACGGCAAGACCGAAGGCAACTACGTGGTGGTCAACTACACGACCACTCCCGAGGTCAGCGCCGAGCTCGATCGTGTGCTCAACCTGAACGAATCCGTCGTCCGCACGAAGATTCTTCGTAAAGACGCCAAGTAAGCCGTATGAGTTTCTGATTGTTCGCGACTCGCTGAACCAAAGGTAAGAAGGTAAGTCATGGCAGGCGAAACCATCATCACCGTGGTGGGCAACCTCACGGCAGATCCCGAATTGAGGACCACAGGAAACGGCGCTTCCGTCGCCAGTTTCACCATCGCCTCTACCGCGCGTACCTACAATCGCAACACCGGGCAGTTCGAGGACGGCAATGCGCTGTTCATGCGCTGCTCCGCCTGGCGCGATCTCGCCGAGCATTGCGCCAGCACGCTGTCCAAAGGCATGCGTGTCATCGCGCAGGGGCGTCTCCAGCAGCGCTCGTATCAGGCGCAGGACGGCTCGAACCGCACCGTCATCGAGATGACGATTGATGAGATCGGCCCGTCGCTGCGTTACGCGACCGCGCAGGTCACGCGCACGTCCAGCGGCAACGGCCAAGGCGGATTCGCCGGCCGTGGCAATGGCGGATTCAACGCCGGTCAGGGCAATGGCGGCGGTTTCGGCGGCAACGCCGGCGGCTACCAGGGTGGCCGTGGCAATGGCGGCTTCAGCGGTGGCTATCAGGGTGGCGGCAATGGCGGCTACCAGGGTGGCGCGTCCGCTGCGGGCAACGCCGGCCAGAGCGCCGCGCCCGCGACCGATCCGTGGGGCACGTCCGGCGATGCCGGCTCGTCCTTCGGTTCGTTCGGAGGCTCGTCCGATTTCGGTGGCGATTCGCAGGAACCCGAGTTCTGATGCCCGTCCGCGGCCATATGAAGCCGCACGACGCACGTAACAATCCAGAAGCAAGCATTCAATCGTAATTTTCAAGGAGAACATCATGTCACGTAAGAGGCCGCAACCGCCGGTCAAGCCGTTCAAGAAGAAGCCGAATCCGCTGAAGGCCGCCAAGGTCACCGAGATCGATTACAAGGACGTCGCGCTGCTGCGCAAGTTCATCTCCGATCGCGGCAAGATTCGTTCCCGCCGTATCACCGGCGTGACCGTGCAGGAACAGCGCGAGCTCTCCAAGGCGATCAAGAACGCCCGCGAGATGGCCCTGCTGCCGTACGCCACCACCGGTCGCTGAGTTAGGGAGGATAAGAAATGGCTGAATCCAAGGTTATTCTCACCCAGACCGTTGCCAACCTGGGCCACTCCGGCGATGTCGTCGCCGTCCGCTCCGGCTACGCCCGCAACTACCTGATCCCGCAGGGCCTCGCCTTCGCGTGGACCAAGGGCGCCGAAGCTCAGATCGTGCAGATGAAGCGCGCTCGCCTGGCCAAGGCCGTCGCCACCCGCGAGGATGCCGTCGCCGCCAAGGCCGCCATCGAGGGCACTACCGTCGAGATCGCTGCCAAGGTTTCCGAGTCCGGCAAGCTGTTCGGTAGCGTCACCGCCGAGCAGATCGCGCTGGCTCTCTCCGACAAGGCCGCGGTCAACCCGAAGGCCATCGAGGTCGAGCCGATCAAGACCACCGGCGACTTCCCGGCTAAGGCCGCCCTGCACCCGGAGATCACCGCCTCCTTCTTCGTGAAGGTCGTCGCCGAGTAACTCCGGCCCATCAGACAGATTATCGTCTGAGCTTAAGCATCAGCCCCTCCGCCGCTCCGCGCGGCGAGGGGCTTTTTGTATTGTTCCAAGTCGCAGCGAATGATTCTCAATAAGGAAGGTGCGAGGATTGCGAACATTTACGCACAAGTGAACAATATGAGAAAACGCTGTTTTCCAAGGATTTGCGGACATTGATGTTCGTTTGGAGTTGCGGCGGGCTCGCACCTTTCTTAATGAGAATGATTTGCTGCGAGGATGGGCGTTCTCAAGACGCGGAAGCCCCACTCTGGTCTATCTTTTTGTTAATATTGTGCACCATATCGTGACCGGTTACGCGCCAGAGAGGACACGCCGGCCGAACACGGGCGAATCGCAATGACGAGATTGCGGTGCGCTCCCCGCCTCATAACGGACTCCAGCCCGGCCATGACGGCGACACATACGGGGACGTGAGGAGCAGAAGTACATGCCCACGATCAAACGAACAACGGTCGCGTATGCGGTGGCGGCAGCGACACTGTTGTCGTCCTGCATTGTCGGCATAGGTGCCGCACAGGCGGAGGAAAGCACGCCGGACCCGGCCAAATCATATTATGTCGACTGCGCGGCGACCGCCAACGGAGACGGAAGCCAAGCCAGCCCCGTTCAACTCGTTGACAGCGGCGAACGGCATCACCCTCAAAGCCGGTGAGTCCCTGCTGTTCAAGGCCGGCACCACCTGCACCAGCGCGACCCAGACCATCGACGGCGCCTCGGTCAAGACCGGCCTGCGCGTCATCAACGCCAAAGGCACCAAGGACGCGCCCATCACCATCGGAGCGTACGGCGACGGCGCCGCGCCCATCATCGCCGGTGCGGACGTCAGCGAGACCATCCTGCTGAAGAACTCCGAATACATCACAGTGCAGGGCTTCGAAGTCACCAACACTGATGCGAACGCGGCCGATTACGAGAAATACATGCGCCGCGGCATCGCCGTGGACGCTCGGCAACGTCGACAACACGAAGAACAACGACGCCGGTGGTGCCACTCGGCGCCTGAAGTCCGAACTGAACCAGGCCGACACCGTAGTCTCCGGCGAGTACGCGGCGAAACTCGGCGAACAGCTCACCCCGTACAAGGGCGACACCATCAACCAGCGCACGCTGTCCGAGACGCCGGGCAAGAGACGTACCGTCTCGGCCTGTGTGCGACGCTCGAAAGAGCAACGACGACACCCCGTCCACGCTCAAGGTGCAGGTCAAGTCCAACCTCGCGTCGCTTGGCGCCGTCAGCTCGTTCAGCCAGTACCGCAAGACCGTGCTGAGCGAGACCGTGGACGCCGAAAGCAAGGAAGGCGGCAAAATTCACTACAGCGGGTCGTTCATCGTGCCGCTCGACGTGGACCCGTATGCCGCGCTGTGGGTCGCCATCTCGCAGACCGATCCGGCCTCCGGCTCGTTCGCGTACATCGACAACGTCACGCTCGTCGAGGACTCCGCGGCCGTGTCCGACGTCGCGTCGATCGCCGTGACCACTCAGCCGACCAAGACCGAATACGCCATCGGCGACGCGCTCGACCTGAGCGGCATGGTCGTCACCGCCACGATATCTGACGGCACACCGCCGAGCTCGGCGAGGGCGAATACACGGTCTCCGAGTTCGACTCGTCGACCGCCGGCGAAAAGACCATCACGGTGACGTACGCCGCCGATACCTCGCTTACCGCCACGCTCAAGGTGACGGTGAAGGAGGCCGAGCCGGTCGACACCGTGCCGCCGGTGATTTCCGGTGCGGATGACGTGGCCGTGGAGTTCGGTGCGTCGTTTGATCCGATGGCGGGTGTGAAGGCGGTTGATGATGTGGACGGTGATGTGACCGGTGCCGTGAAGGTGTCCGGTGACACAGTGGACACGAGCAAGCCCGGCGCGTACACGTTGGTGTACACGGTGAGCGATGCGGCCGGTAACGAGGCGTCCGTGACCCGTGTGGCCACCGTCAAGGAGAAGTCCGGCGAGACGCCCGCGAGCCTGGCGACAAGGATCCGGACGGCGACAAGGAGCCCGGCAAGGAGCCGGGCAAGGATACCGACAAGGACGGTGATAAGGACGACCAAGGCAACAAGAAGCCGGGCCTGTCCGCGACTGGCGCCTCGGTGTCCGTCGTTGCCATCGCCGCAATCGGCCTGCTTGCGACGGGCGCCGTGTCTGTAGCGGTTCGCCGCCGTCGCGACATCTAAGGCGCGGATTTCCTGAGTCGCGTTGGCCCTGATCGGCTCAGGGCCAACGCATGGCATTGATGCCGGTCGAACGGCTGTCCCATTCGACCGGCATCTTCGTCTATTTTGGCCTTGGCGTGATTCCACGATGTATGTGCTGCTATCTTCGTTTCGAGGGGTTGATTCCACTGCCTGGGAACATCTATCTGCGTTTCAGGGGGTGGCCAAAACACTATGCACGGAGTATATGGGGCATCTGCTCATTGAAATCATGCGGTTTGCGTGATGTTTATACTTTGCTACCAACCCCCTGAAACGCAGATAGATGTTCGTCGCTGCCTGAATCAACCCCTTGAAACGCAGATAGGGGCGGATTGCGAGGATCACCCGGGCGGGGGCATGCTTCCAGCGACGAATTAGGGGTGATTTGACTCGGGCGCACCCTCTCGACGAAAACAAAAAAGGTCAGAATCTTTCGATTCCGACCTTGCTTGTGCCCCCGCAGGGATTCGAACCCTGGACACGCTGATTAAGAGTCAGCTGCTCTAACCAACTGAGCTACAGGGGCGTTGGTCATTTCTTGAGCCGAGTGATAACTATACTCGGAACTCGCTGCGATGCAAATCGGCATGTCGCGTACGGCGTGTCGCGAGTAATTCCAATGGGTTCCACATGACTGCACCCAAGTGTGCATGGCAGGGCAGGGTGTGAATCACCGGGGATTCTGCCGTCCAATCCGCCCGTATCGCCGTTCGTCAAGGGGTAAAGTGTACAATCACGTCGTTTGCTTTCGCACCCAGCGAAATTGAGTCGCCGGGAGTACGAGAGAAATCCAATCATCCAGAGACCGTGAGCAGTCAGCCATGTCTGCGATGCGGTGGAGAGAAAAGAAGAAGCCGTGGAATATTCCCTCTTTACCAAGCTGGCTGCCGAGTTCTTCGGCACCGCCATCCTGATGATCTTCGGCAATGGCTCGGTCGCCAACGTCGAACTCAAGAACACGAAGGGCCACCACGCCGGATGGCTGAACATCGCCATGGGCTACGGTTTCGGCGTCATGTTCCCGGTGCTCATGTTCGGCGGCGTGTCCGGCGCCCACATCAACCCGGCCATGACCCTCGCCCAGGCGATCAACGGGCTGTTCCCGTGGAGCGACGTGCTGCCGTACATCGTGGCGCAGCTGCTCGGCGCACTGCTGGGACAGTTCATCGTGTACCTGACGTATTACCCGCACTACAAGGAGACCGAGGACGCGGAAGCGATCCTCGGCACGTTCTGCACGACCGACGCCGACAACGACAAGATCAACTACTTCCTCAACGAAATGTTTGGCACGCTGGTGCTGGTGTTCGGTGCGCTGTGCTGCCTGATGCTGCCGTGGGGTTCGAAGGATTTGGCGGCCGCGTCGATCGTGGTTGGCTTCATCGTATGGGGCTTGGTGACCTCGATGGGTGGCCCGACTGGCCCCGGCCTGAATCCGGCCCGCGACCTGATGCCGCGTCTGCTGCACGCGATTCTGCCGATTCCGAACAAGGGCACCTCGCGTTGGGGAGAGGCGTGGATTCCGGTCGTCGCTCCGATTGTGGGCGCCATCGTCGGCGCGTGGCTGTACGTGTTCTTCTTCGCGTGATTTTGCGCGAACCGCGTGAGCCGCGGCGGGCTCGCGTGACGCCACGCGTGTTGCGCGGCCCCACGGCTGACGGGATACAATGCAGGGAGAGACGCCTGCGAAAAGTGTGCCCTTGTGCTCGCGCTTTCGCGGGGCGGCGCGGCTTGACCTATGACGTTGCTGGGAGTGATTGAAGTTGCAGCGGTTGCGTGGTGACGATATGCGTCGGGTGTTCCGCACCCGGCGCATTGCCGTATGTGCGGGGTTGATTTTGGCGCTCGTGTTGTTTGTTCTTGCGGTGCGGGCGAGCGTACTTCGCGTGCCGGGCATGGGCGGTGAGCGGTCGTCCATCGCGCAGCCAAGTGCAACAGCGCAGCCGCGGTCTGCGGGGGAGCAGAAGGGCGGCGATTCCGCGAAATCGTCGGCCACCGCGAAATCCACTAATTCCGAGGCGCAGTCAAACGGGTATGACCCCTCGAAGCCGTTCTCGCAGGCGCAGCGGCGCGAGATTCTCGAGAAGGCGCAGCAGACCGCGGCGGCCAGCGGCAAACCCCGCCACGAATACCATTACTGCGTGTCCACCAAGGGGAGCGTCGGCGATACCGGCGAGTTCGGGCGCACGGTGTACACGACGCTGAATGATTCGCGTGGGTGGCCCCGTGCCGGTCTCACGTTCGTGGAGAGCGGTTCCAGCAAGTGCGACATGACGTATATCCTGGCCGCGGCGGAGTATATGAAATCGTTTTCGTCGCTTTGCTCGTCGCAGTACAGCTGCCGCGTCGGCAATCAGGTGATCATCAATTATGACCGCTGGCGCGAGCCGACCGACAGCTGGCTGAAGGGCGGCGGCAATCTGGCGAATTATCGCACGATGGTCATCAACCATGAGACCGGTCACCGGCTCGACCATCGCGACAATGAGACCGTATGCCAGCAGGCAGGCGAGCCGGCGCCGCTGATGCAGCAGCAATCGATATCGTTGCGCGGCTGCACGATCAACGAATGGCCGCTCGACTCGGAGCTCTGGGCGCGGTGGTGATCGGACGATTCGCGCCGACGCCGTCCGGACGAATGCATATCGGTAACGTGTATGCGATGCTGGGTGCGTGGCTGTCGGCTCGTGCGGGTGGCCCAGAGCGTACAAGCCGGACGGGCGGTGGAGCGGGCGATGCGGATTGCCTGAATAACGTGAATCGCGTGGATGGCATGAGTGGCGCAGCCGATCCAGGCGATGCGGACGGCGGGCGAGGGCGCATGCTGCTGCGCATCGAGGACATCGACACCCCGCGCGTGCTGCCGGACGCGGACCGCTGGATCATGGACGATCTGGCATGGTTGGGACTGGACTGGGATGGAGAGCCGGCATACCAGTCGCGGCGGCTCGATATCTACGAGCAGGCGTTGCGCGCGCTTCAGGGCATTGACTTGCGAGACGCCGCCGCGTTCGGTGGCCGTGATGGCGTTGACGGCACCGAGACCACTGCGCTGATATACCCGTGTTTCTGTTCGCGCGCCGACATCCGTGCGGCCTCGGCGCCGCAGGAGGGCGACCGTTTCGTCATGTATCCCGGCACATGCCGGCGCGCGCTCGCCGAGCATCCGCGACAGGTCGAGCAACGCTTGGCGAATGGTGATCGGCATTCGCTGCGCATCGCCATGCCCGTCGCCGGCGACGCGCGTGCCGTGGTCACCGTGCATGATCGCGTGTTCGGGAACTGCCGATTCGATTTGCCGCGCGATTTGGGTGATACGGTGGTGCGACGGGCGGATGGTCTGTTCGCCTATCAGCTGGTTGTCACGGTTGACGATTTGCTGATGGGTGTGGATGACATCGTTCGCGGGCGTGACCTGTTGCGATCCGCCGCGCTGCAGCTGTACATCCGTGAGCGGCTGCTCGACGCCGGCTTCGGGGATAGCTCGGATGGCGGCGTTGCCGCGGCTCATCGCGATATCCGTTTCGCACATCTTCCGCTGATCGACAATGCGGCCGGGCGGCGGCTCGCCAAGCGTGAACGGTCGCTGGATATGGGAACGTTACGCAAACATGGCGTCACGGCGCATCAGGTGATCGGCTATTGCGCGTGGCTGCTCGGATTGCAGCAAGAGCCCGAGCCGTGCGCTGCTGCCGACCTGTTGCATGGATTTTCGTGGGATGCGCTCGTCGCAGATTCGCAGGATCGTTCCATCCCCGACGACCCGTTCAGCATCGGATTGTGAGATTCCTCCTCTATATGCTGCGTGCGGAGCCGTTTCGCGCTTCGCCCCCCCAGTCTCGCATCGCTCGACACCCCGCCAGCGGGGTCCACACCGGAAGTTCCCGGTTTCTCTAGCCGATTCACCCTCATCCGTAGGCATACTAATATATGGTGCAGCAAGACGGATAGGGAGCATATGATGACCGCTTACATGGATCACAAGGATCTGACCAATGAAAGCATCGACGAGACGCGGGCGACGCAGATTCGCGATGGCGTGCATCGCGTGCTTGACGCCATCGCCGAAGCCGAGTCGGCGGCCGGTCGCGCTCCCGGTTCGGTGAAGCTGCTGGCGGCGACGAAGACCCGTGACGTCGGCGAGATCATGGCGGCGATCGATGCGGGCATCCGCATGATCGGCGAGAACCGCCCGCAGGAGGTCATGGCCAAGGCCGAGGGACTGCGTCGCCTGTGCGCGGACCGGGGATTTGCGCTCGGCACAGGCGACGGCGACACCACTCGACCGTCTGACGCCGAACACATCCCGTTCCATCTCATCGGCCAGCTGCAGGCCAACAAGATCGGTAAAATCCTCCCCGACGTCAACACCATCGAATCGGTGGACGGCGTCGAACTGGCGCAGCGCATCGCCCGCCGTGCCATCGCCCGTGGAATCACGGTCGGCGTGCTTCTGGAAGTCAACGAGTCCGGGGAGGCATCGAAATCGGGTTGCGACCCGCAGGCTGCCGTCGACATCGCCGCACAGATCGCACAGCTGGACGGCATCCGGCTCGAAGGCCTGATGACCATCGGCGCGCACGTCGATGACGAGGCCACGATTCGCGCCTGCTTTGCGCATCTGCGCGGCACGCGCGACACGATTCTCGCCTCTCGCGCGCCCGGCACCGAGCACTGCACGGAACTGTCGATGGGCATGACGCACGACATGGCGCTCGCCATCGCGGAGGGTGCGACGATTGTGCGCGTCGGAACGGCGATTTTCGGCGAACGCGCGTTCATCTGACGGATTGCGGCAGGCCTCGGCGGAAAGGGGCTGGGCTGTAGCGCCCGCGCTGCGCTGCCGGCTTCTCGACTGCCGTTTGATGGTGAGCATACGATGGGGGTATTGGTGTCGGCTGACGGCAACGTGAGGTGAGTGCGGTCATGAAACGTGATGATATGCGGGCGAGCCGCGGCGCGCGGCCTGACGAGAGTGAAGAGGGTGCCGTGCCGGTGTCATCGAGTGATGATATTCGCGTCCATGCCGTGGTGGCGGGTCTGGTGCAGGGCGTCGGATTCCGGTATTTCACGGTGATGACCGCCGGCAAGCTCGGCCTGGGCGGTTGGGTGCGCAACTGCTACGACGGCTCGGTGGAGGTCGAGGCGCAGGGGGAACGCGGCAAGGTCGCCCGTCTGATTTCGGCACTGAAGCAGGGGCCGCGCTATGCCGATGTCGAACGAGTGGACGTCACCGAGATCCCGCTGCAGGAGCTGAAGCCGGCCCGTCATGGGTTCCCCTCGTTCGGCGTGTTCTACGAGCGATAGTTTCGGGTCTATTGAGACGGAACTGTTCCATCGGCAGATGATGGTAAATGACGTTAGCCGATGGTTCAGCCCACTGTCAGAAGCAATATATAACTCTGCCCCCGCTGGCTGGCTCTTGCGAAGCGGGCAGGAGCGGTTTGCGTTCCTAAGTGCGCGCTGAAACGTTCAGCCTGCGAACATAAGAACGCAAATCGCACGTTTTGCGTTCTTATGTTCGCGTACTCGTCGATACGGCGCGCACTTAGGAACGCAAAAGAGTCCGCGTAATCTCACGACGAGAGCCTCCCTCGGTCTTGTTGTGCGTTGGCGGGAGCAGACACTTCGCTGATACAGCGGTATACCGTTATGTAAGAGGCCTCAGGCCCTGATTTAAGCCGTATTTCGGTATATTTCCCAAGAATTTTCCCCGTAGGGAAGGGGGTATGGCCTGATTCCCGAGGACCTTATGCCGCAAGGGCTGTGAAAGCGGTTTTTCTGCGGGGGGGGGGCATGTATTCGGCGTTATTTCAATGTTTCGGGGGATTGCGTCGATTTTTGGGTGCGGATACGGTCAGGAGTTAACAGGCCGATGGAAGTCGATGATTTGCGCGTGCTGCGACGGTGAGAGTCGCAATCGTGAGTCTTTGTCGAACTGCTGAACGCCGGATGAAGAGTTTTGGAAATGATGGAAGGGATGCTTATCGTGACTAAGCAGGATCGGAAACCATCGCATACGAGGGCGATGCGCTCTCGCCTGATCGCGGCCGCCGTATCCGTCGCGACCGTTCTTGGACTTGCCGTCACCGGCACTGCGATTGCGGACAATGTGGGGACAGCCGTACCCGAAGCCGCGCAGTCGGCCACGACGCAGGCATCACAGGCCGGCACCGGCCCGATCAGCGGCATCGCACAGGGCGACAGCGCTCAGCAGGAGGCGTCATCTGCCCTGACCGATCGCGCCGGGACTGGTGCTTCGGGGCAGACCGCCACGGTCAAAGCGTCGGCTGCGCCTCGCGCCACGGCGAACGACGGCAAAGTGAAGATTAACCTATTCGATTATTGGGACAGCAGTGATCCGAAGGGCCCGGCAAAGGCCGCTGGCAAAGAGAACGTGAACTATGCCACGGGCGGTACCAGCAGAAATGAGGCGGCTGCAGCATTCTACTTCAACTACTTCAACGGAAAAGGTAAGGATTGGAACGGCTGGACTGGCAGTGCAGAAACCTCTCCGGGCATCGTCAAGACGAACCTCACCAAGACCGGCGCTGACGCAGTTCCGCAGTTCTCTACGAAGGTGACCAATAAAAATAATGCACAGACCGACATGACGTATCTGTTCACAGAAAGCGAGTGGGCCAAGGCATATACCAATGACGGCAGTGGGCTGACGGGGCTGTTCGATCCGGCGGAAGAGGCCAAGGGCCACTATGTGTACGACTCCAATACGACGTACGCCGCGCTGAACAGTGCCGGTACCGGATTTGACCGGTCAGCAACATGGACCAAGAGAACTGACGCGTGGATTCCGAAATTCCTGCCGTTCAATGCGGATAAAAGTCAGCTGCGGATCGGCTTTCATTCAGTGCGCGGCGCCCGGTACGCCTTCGGTATGACCGCATACGTGAAGTTCATGCAACCGAAAGAAGGCAAACTCGTTGATGATTCCCCGATGACGTTCAACTTCACGGGTGACGATGATCTGTGGCTGTTCGTCGACGGCATGCTTGTGTTGGATATCGGTGGCATCCATGATGCCGCCAGCGGCTCCATTGATTTCGCGACCGGTGTGGTGACGATTGTCAGCAATAAAACCACTACGACCACGTTGCAGGCGTTGTTTACTCAGGCGCTCAGGGACCAAGGCAAGTCGGATGCCGAGATCACCGCTTGGATGGAATCCAATATGGTCAAAGCCTCCAATGGCTCCTACACCACGTTCAAGAACTACACCAGTCACGAGATGAACATGTACTACTTCGAGCGTGGCCATAGTGGTTCCAACTGCAAGCTTGACTTCAATTTGGTGACTCTTGACTCCAGCCATATTCAAATCGGCAAGGAGACGGAGAACGTTCCTGAAGCTGACAAGGACAAGAACTATACGTTCAACGCTTATGTCAACTATGAGGGAACCGACAGTGACAAGGATTACACGTTGTACACGGGTAAATACGACGTGTACAACACCGCCACCGGCACCAAGGACGGTGAAACCCGGATCACGGATTCCAATGGCGTGATCACGCTCAAGGCGGGCCAGTATGCCGTGCTTTTGGGCAGCGACGCCAAGAGGATCACCGAGTCCTCGAAGTACAAGGTGACGGAAATCAACGTTGACCAGGACACGTATGCGGTGAGCGCCAATGGCGGTCAGGTCAAGGTGACGCAGAAGAAGGATTCTGCGACCACGGAGCCGGTGTCGGTCGGTGAGGTGCCACGTACCACGGTGACGAACACGGTCGTCACGGCGCCCCGGTACCGCAAGTACGTCAAGGCGAACAATGATGGCACCTATGACCTGTCCCTGAACGTGACCGGCACGCAGTCCGGCTCGTCGCAGACGACCGTGTCCCCGGCCGACATCGTCGTGGTGTTCGACACCTCCGGTTCCATGAGTAACCCGATGGGACACAACTCTCGTCTTGAGGTTGCGAAGACTGCCGTCAACAGCATGGCGCAGCATCTGCTGACGTCTGAGAACCAGGGCAAGGATAGCAACATCCGGATGGCGCTGGTCCCCTTCTCGACGACGGTGGGCAATGTGTCGAACTTCACCGACAACGCAATGGACATAGTCAGTGCCGTTAATGGTCTGCGCGCCGATGGTGGCACGAATTGGGAGGCCGCGCTTAAAGCCGCCAATGCCAAGCTGACTTCCGGTCGTAAGGGCGTGAAGAAGTACATCGTGTTCATGTCAGACGGCGACCCGACGTACCGCACGAGTTCCGTGCGGACCGGCACTGATTGGTTGGGTCGTCCGACCTATGATGACGATGATCGCAGGGGTCTTCCTGCCGGGGTTCATGGTTCTGGCAGCAGTGATCGATATGGGGCGAATCTCAGCTCCGCTGTTGCCGAGGCTAACAGGCGTGGCGATGCGACGTTGTTCTCGGTTGGCGTGTCCTCCGATCCGACCAAGATGCGTGGCTTCGCCGATCAGACGAAGGGCTCGTATTACAGCGCCACCAGCACGGATGAGCTGAACAAGGCATTTGCCGATATCATCGGTCAGATCAACAGGAAGTCTTCGTACAAGAACGTGTCCATCACCGATACGCTGTCGGACTACGCGGAGTTCGTTAATGCTAACTTCGGCTCGAATGATGTGACGGTGACGGCATCTAAAGACGGTAATAGTGTCGATCTCAACGAGAGCGATTACACGGTTACCGTTTCGGGCAAGACGGTGAAGGTCACGTTCGCGGACGGCTATGAGCTTCAGGATGGCGTGACGTATACGGTCACGTTCAAGGTCAAGCCGACGCAGAAGGCCTACAACGAGTACGCCGCCAACAAGCAGAATGACGACAAGACCGGATATAAGGATGTTCTTGGTGCCGACAACACTGATGCGGATGGTCACCATACTTCGTCCAATTTGCCCGGCTTCCATTCGAATGCGGATCACGGCGCGAAGCTGGAGTACACCGTCGTCAACACGGTCGGCGACCAGACCACCGAGACCCCGGGTTCCGTGGAGTACCCCCACCCCGTCCTGCAGGTAAAGACCGGCAAGATCCAGGTGACCAAGAACTGGTCCGATGGAGCGGAGAAGCATGGGAATGGCTCGGTGACCGTCACGTTGAAGCAGTGCAATGCGCAAGGTGAGGATTGCAAGGACATCAACCGGACCGTGACCCTCAACAACCAGGGTCAGTGGGCTGGTGCGTTCGAGAACCTCGCCCCTGGCACCTACCGCGTGGAGGAGTCCAGCGTGGACGGCTACACGGCGTCCTACAACCCCGAGAACCAGTTGGTAACCGTCACTGCCGACGACCTGTGGGCGGCTCCGGATAACAACAACATGACGACCTTCGACAACGTCAAGACGTACCCGGTCACGATCACCAACACCTTCGTTGCCGTGTCCGCTCTGCCGATGACCGGCGGCGCCACGACTCGTGACTGGCTTGTGTATGGGGGCGGCTTCGGCCTGCTCGCGGCACTGGTCAGAATCGGATACTTCATCTGGCGCAAGCGTCGGCTCGTCTGACCTGCGGCGGATGCTCCGCCCTCCTCCCTCGTCGGGGAGGGCACACGGGGGCGGCGACCAGTCGCCCCCGACAACTCAAGATTTGCGGACTGCGGAAGCCTCAACGACTGCCGCTTCCGCAGTTGCAATAAACAAGACAACGAAAGGAAGATGAGTTTCTCATGAAGTTCAAGAAGCTTTTCGCGGGTGTCGCAGCTGCGGCCACCCTTCTCGCTGGCATGGCGTTCGGCACCGGTGCCGCCAACGCGGCCGAGACGACAGTGGACACTGCTGCAACAGTCACGTTCAAAGCGTCCAAAGAAAAGCAGCTGACCAGCGCCCAGCTGAGCGCATACAAGATCGCGGACTACGTGAACTATGGCACTGCCAAAACCCCGGTGTATGGTGTGAAGACCGCTGCGGGCGCCAATCGCACGAAGCTGGCTGCGGCTCTGACCGCCGCCGGCTTCCAGAACGTGCCGATCGATGGCACCACTGATTTGATGGCTTGGGCTATGAATCAAAAAACGACCACGGATACGGATGGTACCGTCACGCAGGTTCAGTTCGATCAGTCCGAGACCCGTCCGTGGAATAATCCGTCCGTGACGCGTAAGTTCGCGGATGCGCTGCAGGCCGGCAACCCGTTCACCGCCACCGCGGATCCGTTCGTGCTGAACAAGGCGACTGGCAACGACACGGATGGTTGGACCGCCACGAACAAGACCGCGCTGACTGCTGGCGTGTATCTGTTCCTGGACGGCAACGCATCGACCGATACCCTGACTCAGGCCGTCCCGATGATCGTGAGCACCGGCTCCGTTGATGCTGAGGGCGTTCTGTCGCTTGGTGATAGCACCGCAGAAGTGGACATGAAGAGCACGGTGAGCGGCACCCAGACGAAGTCCACCACCAGCAAGAGCGCGTCCGTGGGCGAAACCGTGCCGTTTGAACTGGGCTACACGATTCCGAATCCGGTCCCGACCGACTTCACCCTGCAGTTCAAAGATGTGCCAAGCAAGGGCCTGACCGTCAACTTCGCCAGCCTGACCGTTAAGGCTGGCGATAAGGTGCTGACTGACACCGATTACACGGTGGAAAACAACCTGACTGACAACAAGGGCGACGGCACCAATACTTTCGTGGTGAAGATCACCGACCCGGCCAAGTACGCCGGCAAGCAGATCACCATCACCTACAACGCCACCGTCAATGACGAGGCCGAGACAGTCGAGGGCCAGGATTACCACGCGGTGACCAACAAGCTTGTCGGCAATGATGGCACCCCCATCCCCGGCACTGAAACCCTCACCAAGATCTTCGGCTTCAAGTTCACGAAGGTCAACGCCCAGGGTGAGGCCGTCGAGGGCGCGAAGTTCACGCTGAGTGTCGCAAAAGACCAGAACGGCGTGCTGCCGAACAGCGATAAGTACCCGCTCGAAGTCACGTCCGGTGCCAACGGCGTCGTCAAGTTCGACGGCCTGAAGGCCGGCAGCTACACCGTGACCGAGACCGCGGTCGCCGACGGGTACCAGGACTTCAAGGCCTCGTTCACCGTGGCCATCGATGAAAACGGCAAAGTCACCTTCGCCGGCACCGACTCCTGGGGTCTCGCGCCCAAGGGCAGCGCCGACGACTACAAGGTGACCAACGTCAAGTCCGTCTTCGAACTGCCGAAGACCGGTGCTGCGGGCATCGCGCTGTTCGTGGTGATCGCCGCGCTGCTCGGCGGCGCTGCCGCCACCGTGTACGCCAAGTCTCGCCGCACCAGCCGTGCGCTGCGCTGACTGACACGATAACAGGCCAAGCCGCCGCATGACATGCATCCCGCACGAGCATGGTGGCGGTTTCGGCTTGCTGTAACCGTTCGCCCCCGGCAACACCCCTGCCGGGGGCAACACAGTACATACACGAATTCGTTTCACGGCGACTGCAGTGACGGCCGGCACAACAACAGGAGGATGCGCATGGCATCGAGGAGACACGGATCGAAACGGCCGGCCACCTCATCCGGCAACGATCCAGCCGTCAAATCCTCCCATGCGCCCGCACGGTCAACGATGACCCGCAGCCTGCCGGACAATGATGAGCGATCCTCGAATAATTCCCGCAGATCCTACCGAAACAGCCGTCACAAACCCGCCGTGCAGCCGCAGCTCCCGTACTCGATGCTGAGCTTCAATCAGGCGACCGACATCTCCGACCTTGTCGCGCAACGCAAACGACTGCGCATACAGCTCATCATCATGCGCATCGTCACGCTGATACTGGTCATAGCCGCTGTCGCCGTCGCCGGATATCCCCTAGCGCTCCAATACCAGAGCTCGCTCAAACTCGCCCAAACCTCACGCAACAGCGCACAGCAGGTCGCCGGCTGGCCATACCCGCAAGCCGAAGACGCCCTCGCCGCCGCCCGCGCATACAACGCAAAACTCGCCAGATCCGGTCAACCCGTGCTGGGCGAGGCCATCGACCCGTTCAGCGCCGCACAAGGCGGGTCGAGAGCCAAAGGCGAGGATTCCGCCGCCTCCAAAGACAAGGAATACCAGTCCCTGCTCGACTCGGGCGACGAAGTGATGGGAACCATCAAGATCCCGAAAATCTCCGTCAACCTGCCGATCTACCACGGCACGTCACAGACCGCGCTGGCCTCCGGTGCCGGTCACCTGTACGGCTCCTCGCTGCCGGTCGGCGGGGACAGCACGCACTCCGTCATCACCGGGCACCGCGGTCTCGTCAACGCGATGATGTTCACGCGGCTCGACGAGATGAAAACCGGCGACTTCTTCTACATCGAAGTGATGGGGGAGACGCTCGGCTACGAGGTCGACCGCATCACCGTCATCAACCCGGACGACACGTCGCAACTCAAGATCGTGCCCGGCGAGGACCGAGTGACGCTGATGACGTGCACGCCGTACGGCGTCAACACGCAGCGCCTGCTGATATTCGGGCATCGCGAGCCGATCCCGATGCCGGCGCCGGACCCGTCCGACCTGCATGACACGCGCACCATCGTGACGATGGTGGTGGTGTGCGGGCTGCTCGGCGGATGGCTGCTGCTCGGCGTGATCGGGCGGATTCGCCGGCTGCCGTTCAAGCCGATGCGGCACGCGTCGTCGTGGCCGCGGCGCATGCGTGGGTGAGGTGCGCTGGGTTCACGGGGGCAACGGGGGTGTCGGCGGCGTCGCCGGTGAGGTCCTCGAAGGCGGACTTGCAAGGTTTTCGAGGGATCTCGCCGTGTGAATCGAACTTGCCGTGAGATGAACATGAACTTCCGGTCAATACCGTGCATATCACGGAAAGTGAGTGTACGCTGAGGATTAGCCGATCAGGTGCATACAGCGTTGCATGTGGCCGGTTGCGGTAACAATGATTTGACCCGGTCGACGGGGCTCTCTGCAAAAGGGGGACATATGAGCAACACGTATCCAGATGGAGCGCCGCAGACTCCGTATGGTGATCCGAACAATGCTGCGGGCGCGGAAGGCGCGCCCGAACCGCAGCCAACGCAGGCTTTCCCGCCGGTGCCGGTCGTTCCTCTGCCCGGGCAGGGAGCGGGCGCGCCGACGGGAGCCCCAGCCGCCCCGTACGGGCAGGGCGAGGCCCCTTATGGTGGTGCGCCGACTGCCGCGTACGGCGAGTCGCTCGCCGGGCCGCAGGGCGGCGCCGAGCCGTATGGATACCAGGCGGCGCCGTATGGGCAGGAGCCGGGAGCGTACGGACAGTCGGGCGCTGGCTCCGCATACAACCAGAGTGGGGCTCCTTATGGTCAGCAGCCTGAACCCGGTCCGAACCCCTTCATCCAGCCCGATGGCGGAACTCCGTATGGTGGCGAGGCGCCTACCGCCGCGTATGGTGAGCCGCTTGCAGGGCCGCAGGGCGGCAACGGCAATGCGCCTGCCGCGCCCTATGGTCAGCAGCCCGAGCCGGAGTATGGTGCCGGCGCGCCTACCGCTGCATACGGTGAGCCGCTTGCCGGCGGTGCTCCGGGAGGGTACGGTCAGCCGGCCGCACCGTACGGCGGCGAGCAGCTGACCGCCGCGTACGGACAGCCATACGGCGCCAACCAGTACGGTGGCCCGCAATACGGGAACCAGCCGCCCGCAATCGCGCCGCAAGGCTACGGCAATCCGTACCAGCAGGAACCGCCGAAGAAGAAGAGCCGCGGCCCGCTCATCGCCGGCATCACCGCCGGTGTCGTTGCCGTCATCGCCATTATCGTCGTAGTCGTGCTGTTCGCCACCGGTGTCATCGGCGGCAAGAAGGACAGCAGCGCCGACGCGAAACCCAACACGTCCACCAGCCAGACGCAGGGCGACAGCAAATCCAAGAGCGACAGCTCCAGCAACGGCAACTCCGACGGATCCAGCAGCAACGATCTGAACAACCTTGACGACGCGTTGCAGAACGGGGCCGACGACACCAACAACGATCTCAACAACGACAGATCCAACGGATCCTCCAGCTCCGGCAAGCCGTCACTGGAAGAGTTCGTCAACTCCAGCGAAATCCAGTCGCAACTCGACAGCATGACCTCGTCGTACCAGGGCATGGGCATCAGCATCAAGGCGTACGCGGAAGGCAACACGCTCGTGTACGACTACACGCTGTCTGACACGTACAGCAGCATGGGCGACATGATGACGTCGAGCCTTGACGGGATGGACAGCACGTTCAAGTCGGTGGCGCAGACGCTCAACGAAACCTGCGACACCGGCGGCAACGCCAAGGTGCGCGTGTACCTGCATACCGAAAGCGGCAAGACGCTGTTCGACAAGAGCTACACGGAGTAAGCGGGTCCAGCTCGCGAGAATCCGACAAGGCGGGACGGTCATGATTGGCCGCCCCGCTTTTCGTATGCGCGTTCTTCGTAAGGATTGCACTCGCACTGGTTTACACTGGTGGGTATGAGAATCGCACGTTTTTCACTCAACGACAAGCCGCGCTATGCCTTCGTCCAGCAGGACCCGGCCGACGGCAAGGACTACCTGATCGAACTGGACGGATACCCGTTCGGAGCCGCGCCCGTCAAGCCCACAGGGGAGCGGTACGCGCTCGACGCCGATGGGCTGAGGCTGCTCGCGCCGGTGATTCCCTCCAAGGTGTACGGTCTCGCCAAGAACTACGAGGCGCACGCGCAGTTCATGCACGAGAGCGGGCACTCCGAGATTGCTCACGCGCCGGAAGACATGGTGATCTTCTCGAAGCCTTCCACGTCGGTGATCGGGCCGGACGATCCGATCGTCATCCCGTCGTATTCGAACGATATGAACTTCGAGCCCGAAGTGGCGGTGATTATGGGGCGTATCGCCAAGAACGTGCCGGTCGAGAAGGCCATGGACTACGTGCTGGGCTTCACGTGCGTCAACGACGTGACGCTGCGTGACCTGCAGGGGCTGGATCCGATGTGGACGCGGGCGAAGGGCTTCGACACGTCCTGCCCTCTCGGCCCGTGGATTCAGACCGAGCTGGACTGGAAGGACGCGAAGATCTCCTTCACGCTCAACGGCGAGGACGTGCCGATGGCAAGCGGCACCACTGCGAACCTGATTCACGGCATCCCCGAGCAGATCGCCGCGATTTCCTCGTTCTCGACCCTGCTGCCCGGTGACGTCATCATGACCGGCACCCCGAACGCCTCCGGTCACCTTGATCCCGGCGACGAGCCCATCGTCCACGTAGCCGGCATCGGTTCCCTCCGCAACGTGGTCGTGCGCGGCTAGGCGACAGCACAGTGTGCTGTCGCGGCGCACGAGCCGAGCGACAGCGAGGCCGGATTGGGTCGGCCGCAGGCCGTCCGAAATTGCGGGACCGTGCGCGGCATTGCCCGTCGCCTCGACCGGGACGTTGATGATTGGCTCGGGGAATCCATACCGTTTGAGCAGCAGGCGCAAGTGGGTCTCGGCCGGGGAGTCGGTGTTCTCGCGAATCTGGGTGAGTGCCCTGATGCATTGTTTTTGCCCCTGGAACGAGTCGCATGAGTGGATGAATTTTCTGAGTTCGGCCAGAGTGGTCCGTCTGCGTGCGGGGTCGCGGCATACCAGCGAGTCGCCGAATTCTATGAGGTCTTCGAGGGACAGCTCTTTGGCCATTTGGGCGAACAGCGCCTCGGGGGAGGTGCATAGGAGCCCATGCACCTCGATGGTTGCGCCCGAGGCGTCCGTATTGGGCCATACGCGGGGAATGATGTCTTTCGCGCGCGTCCGCCGCGTGGTTCTGAACGTGACATACGCTGCGGGGCGGTTCTTCGTTGATCTCAAACATGACCACTCTCAAAACTCGCAGATACGAGAACTGTTTTGGCGGAAAATGGCGGTTTCGGGTTTCGTATCTGCGAGTTTTGAGAGCATGTCACACGGATTCGAGTTATCCATATTGCGTTTTGGCGCTTCAAAATCAGTGCAAAACTTGAGTCGCGTGCGCTCAACTTTCGGGAATAGAATGGGTGCCGAATCGGTTGTGCGTATCAGACACAGACGGAAAGCGCTGTGCGGGGCGGTTCGGATGTCGTGGGCCGCGGCCGCCAAAGCGCATGAGACATACGGAGGTTGATATGGAACAGAAGTTCACCACCATGGCCCAGGAAGTCATCGGTGATGCGATTCAGAGCGCGTCTGCCGCGGGCAACGCGCAGGTCGAGACACTGCACGTGATGGATGCGCTGCTGCGTCAGGAAAACGGCGTGATTCAGGGGCTGATTCAGGCGGCGGGCGGCAACCCGCAGGCGATTGGCGCCGCGGTGCGCAATGCTCTGGTCAAGATGCCGGCGGCGAGTGGGTCCACCACATCGCAGCCGCAGGCGAGCCGCCAGCTGACGGCGGCGCTGGCACAGGCCGAGAAGGAGATGCAGCAGATGGGCGACGAGTACGTCTCCACCGAGCACTTGCTCATCGGCATCGCCGCATCCGCGCCGAACCAGAGCGCGGACATCCTCAAGGCGAACGGCGTGACGGCCGCGGCGCTGCGCAAGGCCGTCCCCGGCGTGCGCGGCGGCGCCAAGGTCACCAGCCCGGACGCTGAGGGCAGCTACAAGGCGTTGGAGAAGTACTCCACCGATCTGACCGCCCGCGCCAAGGAGGGTAAGCTCGACCCGGTGATCGGGCGTGATCAGGAGATCCGCCGTGTGATCCAGATCCTGAGCCGCCGCACCAAGAACAACCCGGTGCTGATCGGCGAGCCCGGCGTCGGAAAGACCGCCGTCGTGGAGGGCCTCGCCCAGCGTATCGTGGCCGGCGATGTGCCGACCACGCTGCAGAACAAGAAGCTCATCAGCCTCGATTTGGGGTCGATGGTTGCCGGCTCGAAGTATCGTGGCGAGTTCGAGGAGCGCCTCAAGAGCGTGCTCAACGAAATCAAGAACGCCGACGGCCAGATCATCACGTTCATCGACGAGATTCATACGATCGTCGGCACTGGCGCGGCCGAAGGCTCGATGGATGCCGGCAACATGCTCAAGCCCATGCTGGCGCGCGGCGAGCTTCGTCTGATCGGCGCGACCACGCTGGACGAGTACCGCGAGAACATCGAGAAGGACCCGGCGCTTGAGCGTCGTTTCCAGCAGGTGTTCGTGGGCGAGCCGAGCGTGGAGGACACGATCGCGATTCTGCGTGGCCTGAAGCAGCGTTACGAGGCGCACCACAAGGTGACGATCGGCGACGACGCGCTGGTCGCCGCCGCGACGCTCTCGAACCGCTATATTTCCGGCCGTCAGCTGCCCGACAAGGCCATCGATCTGGTCGATGAGGCGGCAGCGCACCTGCGCATGGAGCTCGACTCCTCCCCGGAGGAGATCGACGAGCTGCAGCGCAAGGTCACGCGCTACGAGATGGAGGAGATGCAGCTCAAGAAGGCCGAGGATCCGGCTAGCAAGGAGCGCTTGGAGAAGCTGCAGAACGAGCTCGCGAACACTCGCGAGAAGCTGAGCGGCCTCAAGGCCCGCTGGGATGCGGAGAAGGCCGGCCACAACAAGGTCGGCGACCTGCGCGCCCAGCTGGACGCCAAGCGCGTCGAGGCTGACAAGTTCACCCGTGAGGGCAACCTGGCCGAGGCGTCGAAGATCCTGTACGGCGAGATTCCGGCGATTCAGAAGCAGCTGGACGCGGCCGAGAAGGCCGATGCGGAAGAGGGTGCGACGGGCGAGACCAAGCCCGAGCCGATGGTGCCCGACCATGTGGACGCCGATTCGGTGGCCGGCATCGTCTCCGAGTGGACCGGCATCCCCGTCGGTCGCCTGATGCAGGGCGAGAACGAGAAGCTGCTGAGCATGGAGGACTACCTCGGCAAGCGTGTGATCGGCCAGAAGGAAGCGATCGCGGCGGTGAGCGACGCGGTGCGTCGTTCGCGCGCCGGCATCAGCGACCCGAACCGTCCGACCGGCTCGTTCCTGTTCCTCGGCCCCACCGGCGTGGGCAAGACCGAGCTCGCCAAGGCGCTCGCCGACTTCCTGTTCGACGACGAGAAGGCCATGGTCCGCATCGATATGTCGGAGTACATGGAGAAGGCGTCTGTGAGCCGTCTGATCGGCGCCGCGCCCGGCTACATCGGCTATGAGGAAGGCGGCCAGCTGACCGAGGCCGTGCGCCGTCGTCCGTACTCGGTGGTGCTGTTCGACGAAGTCGAGAAGGCTAACCCCGAAGTCTTCGACGTGCTGCTGCAGGTGCTGGACGACGGGCGTCTGACCGACGGCCAAGGCCGGACTGTGGACTTCAAGAACACGATCCTGATCATGACCTCGAACCTCGGCTCGCAGTTCCTGGTGAACCAGGACATGGACGCGGACGCCAAGAAGAAGGCCGTGATGGACGCGGTGCACATGAACTTCAAGCCGGAGTTCCTGAACCGTCTGGACGAGATCGTGATGTTCCATCCGCTGACCCGTGAGGAGCTGGGCGGCATCGTCAACATCCAGGTCGCTCAGGTGGCCTCGCGTCTGACGGATCGCCGCATCAAGCTCGACGTCACCGACGCGGCTCGCGAATGGCTCGCCAACACCGGCTATGACCCGGCGTACGGCGCTCGTCCGTTGCGCCGTCTGGTGCAGACCGAGGTCGGCGATCAGCTGGCGCGCATGCTGCTCGCCGGCAAGGTACACGACGGCGACACCGTGCTCGTCGACCAGACCGGTGGCGAGCATCTGGAACTCGGTACCATGCCCGAGGATCCGGATGCCGGCTCCGATGCCGACGTCACGGTCGAAGACGTCACCGAAGACAAGTGATGGCCGGGTGATGGCCGCATAATGACCGAGCCGCGATGAGGGGAGGCCGGGCTCAATACCCGGTTTCCCCTCAATGCGTCATAAGTGCGTCACGCTGTGCGGGTCTCGTCACGCGGCGCGCGCTCGCACAGCGTGACGGTTCGTGAGAAGCCTTATTGTTCAACGTTTTTGGAGTATGCGTCACTCTGTGCGCTCGCTCTGCGTGACGTGACCCGCACAGCGTGACGCTGCATGGTGCGTGTATAGGCGCTGTGGTGCCCGGATTCGCGCGTAAGTCCGAACGCGCCGCGGCCCCTATTCGCCGACCGCGGCGCGCTGCTCCACGAACTCGCATCCAGCTATCGCGCGGGCCATGGCGTCGCGCATGGTGGACAGGAACACGCCGTCGCGCGTGAACGCCAACGCCTGCACCTCGATGCCGTACGGCGAAAAACCGGTGAGCTTGACGAGTGGTTCGCTGCCGGGTTGCGCGAATTCGGCGGTGGCCGTGGCCACCGCGCGCTTCACCGCCTCCGTCACGTGCGCCGGGTCGCTGCCGGCTTTCGCGGTGAACGTCATCGTCACGCATCCTTCATTGGACGGCGTGAGCTTCTCCAGCGACGCGGTGTTGAGCACGGAATTGGGTATGACCATCTCGTTGCCGTTGCGCTCGCGCACCACCGTCTGCCGCCACGTGATGTCCTTGACCACGCCGGCCGTCCCCGCGACCGACACCAGATCGCCCGGCTGTATCACCTTGCCGAGCATCAGCCCGAAGCCCGAGATCACGTTCGCCACGGTGTCTTTCAGACCCAGCGACACGGCGATGCCGCCGACGCCGAGCGCGGTCATCAGTGTTGTCGGGCTGATGCCGAACACCGGCTGCAGCACGATGGACGCGGCCAGTATCCACACCAGCACGCGCATGATGTTGATGAATATCGACGCGCTCGGCATGTCCGTCCGATCCAGCACCTTGCGCATCACCCGTGCCAGTCCCTTGGTGATCAACAGCGCGGCGACGATCGCCACCAGCAGGAAGATGATTTTCCCGGCGTTCGCCTCGAACCATTGCAGTATCTGATCCATGTCGCCTCCAGGGTCGCGTCCGCGTCGCGCACCCCGCGGCGGCGACTGCTCTGCAAGCCACTTTAGTGGGCGGTTTTGAAATCTCCCGGAATGTCGCCTTTGAAAATGCGGCTCCAGTAGGCCAGCATGTTCTCCTTCGACATCGACAGGTACACTCCCATGGCGAGCGCGGCGACATCCTCGTTGAGCAGGTCGTCGACCGAGAGTTTCTTGCTCAGCTCCGGCCACCGCCGCAGCACCGCAAGGATACCGCCGACGGTGAAGTCGAGCATCAGGTCGGTTTTCAGATCCAGGTTGTCGGCGTCGAGCTGGAGGTCGTTGATGATCATCAGACGGCCGAAGTCCTTCAGTGACTCGATGAGCTCGGGCGAGCTATGGCTGCCGGCGAGCAGTGCCAGACGGTCGAGCCGCTGCCGCTGAACTGGGTCGTTCATCACCAGGGAGCATTGGCGCCTCCATTCGATGTCGGGATTGAGGTCGGCGCGTGGCGCCTGCACAGTCGAGTGCTCTACGGCGTGCATGATCGCCGAATCGGCCAGCTCCGGCAGGCTGGCGTAATGGTAGTAGAACGAGTTGCGGTTGACATGCGCCTCGCGTACGACTTCGGTGACGGTGATCTTGCGGTATTCGTGGTCTGCGAGCAGCTCCCAGAACGCGTTTTCGAGGCGTTCGGTCGCGGAGAGTATCTCGGAATCCTTGCGTGGGCGCGGCATGATGGTTCCCTTCCTGCGTGACGTGCGGCTATCGTTTATTGGGCACTATGTCTATATGTGTGATATGGATTATTGTAGGGCGGATTGTGAGGCGGATGATCGGAAAATAGGCGAACTGTCCATTTTTCTCGGTTGGCGAAACAGAGTTCGGGCACGAGACGGCTACCGCGAGGAACGGGACCGGACCGCGGCCATGAGCAGCCCCATCGCTTCGATCAGATGACGGCGATCCGCCTCCGACAGACCCACGAACGTGTTGATCATCGTGGGAACGGCCTTCAGACCGGCCGCCATGAGATCGGAAATGCTGTCGGCATGGCTCGACCGCAGCACGGAGAACAGGGCGTCCACCGCGCGCTCGCGGTCCTCGGTGCTCAGCGATTCCAGCCAGCCGTTCAACGACCGGTTGAACAGCTGGGAACTCGGCGACACCTGCGGCAGATATTCGAAATCATTGCCCGAGACCTGCCAGGAGAACGTCAGATGCTGCATCACGCCCTTCTGGTCGGAGCGTACAACCCGCATCGGCTCGGGCGTCTCCAGAATCATGCCGACAATCGAGGAGTCCGGTACGATCTTCACGATGAGGGGCATGACGCTCCGATACGGATCGCTGCCGACGATCTGCGACGGGAACCCCGGCCCGTCCAGCGAATACACCGCCGTGACACGCCGCTGCACCGGCTCGGGCGCGTTCATCGCCGCATACACGGCCAGATTGCCGCCCTTGGAATGCCCCAGCAGCACCATCGGGCCGCGCCACAGGCGCGCCACGGCGCACACATACTCACACGCCGCATGCTGTGCGGGCACCGGGTAGCGAAACGCCATGTTGAAATCCTCTTTCCAACCCACGAACGAGTCGTCCGTGCCGCGGAACGCCACCGCCAGCGTGCCGCCCGGCAGCAGCATGGTCACGGCGGCGAACTGCATCTGCTGTTCCTCGCTGAAATGCTCGTCGGATGCGTCCACGCGAACGCAGGCAAAGCGCGGATTGACTCCGATGGCGGCGTACAGCTCCTGCGTCAGGCGCGGGTCGGCGAGGCCGTTATGGCCGCTCTCCACATGAAAATCATCGGGGGTCAGCGCCTCCGACACCGAAGCCAGCGTTGCGTCGCCGAACTCCGGGGCGGCCAAATGGCGAATCGAGCGCACCGGATGGCGCACGTCGATGCTGCTCAGACGTCTGCGGAATGTGCCGGATCGTGCCTCGACATCGGCCAGAGTCCGCACGCATGCCGGCATGTCCTGATAGACAAGCGACGCCAGCACCAGCGCGTCGACGGCGTTGAACGGTGCGTCGACGCCGAACGGGCGGGTCTCGGAACGTGCATAATCGATGATGTTGGGCGTCGTGCGCCTCCTTTCCGCCGCGGCGGGGCTATGCTTGTCGTCCGGAGCCGCTAAGGGCCGGGCGGGTGACCGGTTACCCGTCAATATACCCGGTTCCCAACCCGCGCGAACCCAACAACAACCGGCGACATGCCCTGTTGTGCGTGGTCGGTGGTAAAAACGAAACCAGAGTCCAACGGGGAGGTTGTGCCATGATCAACGAAACATACAAAGCCATGCTCGGCGGCAAATCGGTCATTCGAACCCTGAGTGAATACGCGACCGCAAGGGGCACCGAAATCGGATACGACAACGTGTTCGACTATTCGCTGGGCAACCCGAGCGTGCCGTGCCCGTCCAGCTTCACCAAGGCGATGATCGACATGTACGAGACCGCCGATCCGGTCGCGCTCCACGGATACAGCCCGTCGCTGGGTAACCCGGAGGCGTGCCGCACCATCGCCGAAAGCCTCAACCGGCGTTTCGGCATGGATTACACGGCCGGCCACATCTTCCCGACGACGGGTGCCGCCGGTGCGCTCGCCCACGCGCTGCGGGCCGTCACCAAGCCCGGCGACGAAGTGCTCACGTTCGCGCCATACTTCCCCGAATACCATCCGTATGTCGAAGGCGCGGGCGCGCGGCTGACCGTCGTGCCCGCCGACATCGAGAGCTTCCAGATCAACTTCGCGGCGTTCGAGGCGGCGCTGAACCCCGAGGTGGCGGTCGTGCTCATCAACACGCCGAACAATCCCTCCGGCGCGGTGTATTCGGCCGAAACGCTCGACCGGCTCGCGGGTATCCTGCGGGCGAAGCAGGCCGAATACGGTCACGACATCTTCCTGATCAGCGACGAACCCTACCGCGAGATCGTGTTCGACGGCGGCACGCAGCCGTACCCGGCCAAGTTCTACGACAACACGCTGACCTGCTACTCCTGGTCGAAGTCGCTGAGCCTGCCGGGCGAGCGCATCGGCTACGTGGCAGTCAACCCGCGGGCGACCGACGCCGAACTCATCGTGCCGATGTGCGGGCAGATCTCACGCGGCACCGGCCACAACTGCCCGAGCTCCAGCATGCAGCTCGCCGTGGCGAAGATCATCGACGAGACCAGCGACCTGAGCGTGTACGAGACGAACATGAACCTGCTGTACGATGCGCTGACCTCGATCGGCTTCGACGTGGTGCGCCCGGGTGGAACGTTCTACATCTTCCCGAAGGCGCTGGAAGCCGACGCGAACGCCTTCTGCATGAAGGCCAAGGAATACGACCTGATCCTGGTGCCGTCCGACAGCTTCGGCGTGTCCGGGTACTTCCGCATGGCCTACTGCATCGACACCGACAAGGTGAAGCGGTCGATTCCGGTGCTGGAGCGCTTCGTGCGCGAGGAATACGGATTGTAGGCGAAACCGCGCTCTCAAAACTCGCAGATACAGCAACAAAATGTCGATTCTGGGGCTGTATCTGCGAGTTTTGAGAGCGCGTTCCGTCTAAGAGCATCCAGAAAGCATCAGAAAACATTCGGAAACCGTTCCGCAAGGTTGCAGGACGGTTCAACGTCAGGCGCAGGGGCCGCTAGGAAAGCCGTCGTTCAATGGAGTCAATCCAAGGAAAGGACGACGACCATGAAACCCCATGACATGCAACCCCATGCGAGCCCCGGCGGCTCGCGGCGGCGTCGACCGCCGGTAATCGCGACGAGGCGGATGGTCGCCCTCACGGGTGGCCTGTGCGCGGGCGCCGGCGGCATGGTGCTGATTCGGCACCTCTCGGCCGGTTCCGCTGGCTCCGCCTCAACCATGCAGCCGCCGAACGGCAACTTCGGTGGCTGCGCCAACACCATGCAATACGACTATTCCGGCACCAACTCGGTGTCGCTCACCGTCGGCGAAGACTCCACCACCGTCATCGACGGTACCGACATCACCGCCTCCAGCTCCGGGTCGAACGGCGTCTTCGCCACCGATTTCGGAACGGCGCTCGTCAACGACACATCGATTGAGACCATGGCCGACAATTCACGCGGGCTGGACGCGACCTACGGCGGCACGATATCGGCGAACAAGATCACCGCGGACACGCAGGGCGGCCACAGCGCCATCGTCGCCACCGATCGAGGCGGCGGATCGATCTCTCTCGCCGATGCGACGCTGAGCACCGCCGGCTCCGGCTCCCTGCTGCTGTATTCCACCGGCGACATTCAGGTGAACAACGTCTCCGGAACCTCATCCGGCAGCCAGATCGCCGGCATGGAAGGCCTCAATACGATCCTGATCAAGGATTCGACGTCGGAAAGCACGGTTACCGGCAAAACCGCATCCGACCCGATCGCCAATGGCACCATCATCTACCAGTCCACCTCGGGCGATGCGGAAGCCAGCACCGGCGAGCACGCCACGTTCCAGTCGGTCGATTCCACACTCAGCTCCGCCATCGGATCAGGGTCGATGTTCTACTTCACCAACACGACCGCCGATGTGGTGCTGCAGAACACTGAGCTTGATTTCGACACCGACGCGGCGACGCTCACGGACAACGCGGCGGCCGGCTCCGGCACGGGCACGGCGAGCGACGCCCCCATCACTGTGAATGTCGACGGCACGTCCACGTGGGTGGTGACGAAGGATACGACCATTTCCGCGCTCAACGTCGCTTCCGGCGGCGACGGCAACACCGTCACCATCGTGGCGAACGGCAAGACCGTGGTCTCCGGCAGCGGCGACGTGACCGTCACGGTGACCGGCTCGTATTCGACCTCGGTCTCGGCCGGGAGCGACACGGAGCTGTCGAGCGACACCATCGACCGCAGCGAGTTCGACAGCCGGTTCGGCACATCGACAGCGTGGACGATGGCATAACCATGGCGGCGTGCCAGACATCAACATCAGCAATCACTTCATCAGTCAGTTTTCAAAGGAGTCATCATGACCAGCAACAACAGCAACAATGTCAACAATGCGAATGGCGGCGAGAGCGGCAACAGCGCGGATGGTGCCATCGAGGGCGTCGCTATCGAGGTTGCGGCGAACGTCACCGGTTCGGAGCAGCATCAAGCGGCTGTAAATGACGCCGCTGTGGCTGATGGTGACCGGGCTGCGGCAGACAACGGCGGTACAGACGAGTATGCGGGGAATCGTGCGGCTGGTCTGGGAGATACCGAATGGGCTGCCGGGACCGGGGCTGCTGGATGCGGAACCGCCGGATACGGCTCGGCTGGGTATAGGCTCGCGGCAGCTCCGGGCAGTTCCGGCTATGCGCCGAACGGTCCGATGCCGGGGAGCTACGGCGAGGGATCGCGTGCGGCGTGGTACGCGCAGAATGCGCCGACGCAGGCAATGAATCCGCAGCCGGGGAATATGCAAGCGGTGAGTGGCCAGAACATGAACGCGCAGGACGCGAATATGCAGGGCGCGAATACACCAGATGCGAACGCGCAGGGCGGCCGGATGCCGTTGTATGCGGATTGGAACGGCCGGGGGCCGGTGCCTGGAGCAATGGGCGGTCAGGTCCCGACGCCGAAAGGCTCGAAGGGCGGCGAACACGCGTTGAGCGGTAAGACGTGGACATTGCTCGCCGTGGTGTCTCTGGTCTGCGGCCTCGTGGGCGGCGTCGGTGGAGCGCTCGCGGTGAACGCGCTGACCGACGACGAAGATGGCACGGGCAGCAGCCAGCAGATGCAGATGCCCGGAGGCATGGGGCAGCCGCCCAGCGGCGGCCAATTCGGCAATGGACAGTCTCAGCAGTATGGCGGCTCAGGGAAGTCGGACAGCCAGCTCGGCAGTGGTTCCAGTGGCTCCGGCAGCAGCTCCAGCGGTTCCGGTTCCTCGTACAGCTCCGACGGCAGTGATGCGACCACAATGTAAGCCATGAGCCGCGTCCAACCGCAATCGCTGCCCCCTATCTGCCCCCTATCTGCCCCCATCATCCTCGTTAAATTACGGGTTGAAATAGCCGTTCTGGGCAATTCCCCGTGTGAAATCGCCGTTTTGAGCTCGAAAAACGGCGATTTCACACGGGGAATTGCGGATTTCGGCTATTTCAACCCGTATTTTCGCGTTCTGTTCGCCCTCCACAGCCCGTAAATGGCCCAGCCAGTCGGGCTTTACGGCTCATCCGGCCAGCGCATCGCTGACGAATCGGTCGACCGTCGACCAATGCGGCCCTTGCCTCCTCGGCTGCATCACGGCGCACGCCCTCCAGCTTGGTGCCGGGAACCTTACCGGCCCTGACCAGTTTCATCATCGAAAGCGGCGCCTGCGTGTCAAGGACGAATCGGAACATGAACGCCGACGTGGCCAGCGTCAACGCGCCTGCGGACGCCGCGGCGATGCCGGCGATTCGGCATCCGCGCCGTACCCGGCCGGCGCGTCGCGAGCGAAATGAGTCATGCCGATGCGTGAAAGCAGCCGGCGCAAACGCATCGCAGCTTCCCCTGCGGATACCCTGTGCCGACTGGATTCCAAGCCGGCTGCACGGCCCAAGCGCGGCCGGCATGCCCGGGAAGAGCGCGAAAGGTGAAAAATCCTCACGACCTCTAGCGAACCGCGCGAACGGTTGTTAGTGTTGATGCACAGACGATTTCAGTTGCCGCGGCGTGCCGTCGGCTGATTGACGCGGCGCGCCGAACGCCGCATATACCGCTTGGTGCGCACCAGACGTAGAGCGGCGGTCTCCAAAACCGCAGGTCGTTGGTTCGAAGCCAACCGCGTATGCCAGTCACTTGTTTTTTCGGGGTCTGCCTCCGCCGACGCCCCGACCGGGACGCTTCGCGTTCCATCCGTCTATCGTCTCCGGGAGCCAGCCGCGCGTGCGGCCTATCATGGCGTCGGGTTCGGGGAGCTTGAGGTTGAGCAGGCCGCCACTGGTTATGCCGAGGCGTTCGGCGACCTGCTTGACGCCGAGAGATATGCAGTCCGAGAACACGCGACACGCAGTGAATCTTAACGACCGCAGGACTAGGCAAACAATAAATGGCACTACGTGGATGCTCATACACCCACTGCCACCTGCCCGTCACCCGCGGCCAAGCACGGGACCTCGGACATAACGACCGGCGCGACGGATACAACGGACCCGAACACGCGAGCTGCAACCGCAAAGCGGGAGCAGCCAACAGCAACCGCATGCGCGAACACTGGAACAAGCAAACAGGAAACAACGTGGCGACTGCAGGCCGGGTGAGCCTACTTCTTCTTCGGCACGTAGATCACAGTGTCGATCAGTTCTCGGTAGTGCGCGACGATCTGCGCGCGGCGGGTCTTCAGGCTGGCCGTCAGCATGCCGTTGTCTTGTGTGAACTCGTCGGGCAGAATCTCGAACTTGCGGATCGACTCGGCGCGAGACACGCCCTCATTGGCCTGATTCACCGCACGCTCGACTTCGGTGTGCACGATCGGATTGCGGGCCAGCGACGCCAGGTCGGACTCCTCCTGAGCGCCCTGCGATTTCAGCCACGCGTTCGCATCGGCGAGATCCAATGTGACCAGTGCGGCCACGAACGGCTTCCGGTCGCCGATGACCAGGCACTGGTTCACAACCGGCGATGTCATCACGGCGGCCTCCAACAGGCCGGGGGAGACGTTCTTGCCGCCGGCGGTGATGATCAGATCCTTCTTGCGGCCGGTGATCGAAATGAAGCCGTCCTCGTCGATGTCGCCCAGATCGCCGGTGTGCAGCCAGCCGTCGACGATCTGCTCGGCGGTCACATCGGGATGGTTGTGGTATCCGCGGCAGACCAGATGGCCGCGTACGCACAGTTCGCCGTCGTCCGCGATACCCGCGGTGACGCCGCTCATCGGCATGCCGATCGTGCCGATCCGATTGTTCTCCGGCAGGCTCACGCACACCGGCCCGCAGGTCTCCGTCATGCCGTAACCCTCAAGCAGCGGCATGCCGATGCCGTTGAAGAAGTGCGAAAGGTTGGCGTCCATCGGGGCGCCGCCGGTGATGGCGAAGTCGGCGTTCGGGCCGAAAATCGTGCGGATCTTCTTGTACACCACCAACTCGTAGAACCCGTGGGCGAGGCGCCCCCGCCACGGCAGTTTCTCGCCGGCCTGCTCGGCCTTCGACCAATCCCGCGCCACGTCCGCCGCACGCAGGAACATCTTGCCGGCGATGCCCTTGCCGGCGCGCTGCGACGCTGCGTTATACACCTTCTCGAACACGCGAGGCACCGCCAGCAGCAGTGTCGGGCCGAACGACTCGAAATCCTTGACGATCGTCTTCATGTCGGAACTCAGTCCCAACGTCAGCGTGCCGCAGAAGCTCAGCAGCTCCATGAACCGCGCGAACACGTGGCTCAGCGGCAGGAACAGCAGCAGACGGCGGTCGGGCCACGCGCAGGCGCGGGGCATGTACTGCATGGCCGACAGGCACAGGAACGCCAGATTGCGGTGCGACAGCTCCACGCCCTTGGGGGTGCCGGTGGAGCCGGACGTGTAGACGATCGTCGCGAGGTCGTCGCCGTGGGCGTCGTTCTTGCGCGCCCAGAACTCCTCGTCGCTCACTTCCTTGCCATACGCCTGCAAGGCTTCGAGCGCGCCGGCCTCGATCACGAACACCTTGCGCAGCGACTGCACCTCATCGTGGATGGATTCGATCTTGTCGCGCTGCCCGTCGTCCTCGGCGAACGCGATCGTGGCCTGCGAATCGTTGAAGATCCAGCTCACCTGAGCGTCGGAATTCGTCTCGTAGACCGGGACGGTGAGCGCCCCGACCGCCATGATGGCCATGTCGAGCGCGGTCCATTCCCAGCGCGTACGCGACACGATTGACACGGCGTCGCCCTTCTTCACACCCAAGCCGATCAGGCCCTTGCCCAAGGCGATCACCAGGTCGCGGAACTGCGTCGCGGAGAACGACTTCCAGCCGCCGTCCGCCTTGTATTCGACGGCCGAGCCGTCCGGGTCGCGCTGGGCGCGGCGGTCAAGGAAATCAAACAGGTTGATATCGTCGTCGATCGGTTCCTTCAGCGGATTGGTGAACTCTTTGACCATGGTCGAGGAATTTACTGTCATACTCTCTTGAATACTCTCAGCGCAGTACAAAAACCGCGCGACAGGCGGCATTTGGGGGTGGGGGGGGTCGGGGAGGGACACCGAGCATGCGGCGCGATGATGTCGCATTATGTGCGTCGCGCGTGGCCGGGGCTGTACGATGGGGGCAGGTTTGCCAGTATCGCGCCTTCGGTGGCGCGGCGCGGTGATTCGTGGCCGATGAAGGTGACGGGCGGAATAGGCGAGGCGCGGGCGAGATACAGGCGAGCGGCATGAGCCGGAGCGAAGCGGCCCGAGCCGGACGGGAGCAATCATGAACATGCCGCCGGGCTGGTATCCGGACCCATCGGGCGATCCCTCGCTGATGCGTTGGTGGGATGGCGAGGAATGGACCGGTGATTTCGCGCCGGCGCAGCAGGTGACGCCGGACGGCGGGTATGGCGGCGGACGGCAACCGTATTCGCCGGGCGCGTACCCGATGACGAATGGCGACCGCAACCTGCGTCTCGCTGCATTCATCCTCAACATCATCTCGATGGTCGCGTTGGGATGGACGTTGCTCCCGCTGGCATGGATGATCCCGATGACGGTGATGAGTTGGGGCATCTACAAGGGCACGCGGGCCAACACCGTGGCGTTCGGTGTGTGCAACCTGCTGTTCATGAATGCCATTTTTTTTTGGGGGGGGGGGCTGCTCATCAGCAACAAAGAGCGGTGACCGATTCCGCGGAATTTCAGGCGTGTCGCGATTTTTGTCCCGTTTGTACAGGCGGTCGGGTAATGTATTCCCCTGTTGCCTGTCAAGGTGACATTGCGGACATAGCTTAGTTGGTAAAGCGCAACCTTGCCAAGGTTGAGACCGCGGGTCCGAGTCCCGTTGTCCGCTCGCAGATTCGGCTGGCTGAAGCGATTCGGCCGGTCGGCACGCAGACCCGGGCGGTTGGCGCAGAGGTAGCGCACTTCCCTGACACGGAAGGGGTCACAAGTTCGAATCTTGTATCGCCCACGGATGCCGAAGTTCACTTCGGTGTGCACTGGGTGATTGGCGCAGCGGCTAGCGCACTTCCTTCACACGGAAGGGGTCGTAGGTTCGATTCCTACATCACCCACGGCCGCTACGGTGGTCGGTTTTCGGGGCTATGGCGCAGCTGGTAGCGCATCTCCATGGCATGGAGAGGGTCAGGGGTTCGAATCCCCTTAGCTCCACAGAACAGAACGTCCCTCCTTCCGGGAGGGGCGTTGCTTTTTTTCGAGCCTATACCCGCAGGCGAGGATCCTCGGCATCGACAGCTCCCCGGACATGATCACCTCGGCGCGCAAGCTCCGCCCCGACTGCGATTTCGATGTGCTGGACGCCGGGTCGCTCGACGAGCTCGACACCGATTTCGATGTAGTCTTCTCCAACGCCTGCCTGCAATGGGTGCCGAATCACGAACGGGTGCTGCCCTCCATGCTGCGACGGCTTAACGCCGGCGGCATCGCGGCGGCGCAATTCACCGAGAACATCAACCTGCCGCCGCACATCATCATGCGCGAGACCGCGTGCGAGCCGAAATGGCGGCAGTGGATCAGCGAGATACGCCGCTACTACAATCTCGGCGGCGACAATTTCGACGTAAGCGCATACTATGATCTGCTCGCCCCGCTCTCCGCGCATGTCGACGTGTGGGAGACGAACTACTACCATGCGCTGCCTGGGTATGAGGCGATCCTCGACTGGTATCGCGGTACCGGTCTGCGCCCGTATCTGGCCCAGCTGCCCGATGACGGCCTGTATCTGCAAGTTTTGAGAGCGTCGGTTGAGCGAGCCATAGATTTTTCATATGCCCGCGGTCTTGTGTCGCGCCCTGCGACGTGCTTCGATGGTGGGTGCCGGCGGCAAGGGGCTCGCCGGTGCCATGTCAATGGTTCGCACGTCAAGAAGGGGGTTGCGATGGTGTCCACCACATTGGACTTCGCCGAGAAGTACCTGCTGAAAACCGAGGTCAGGACCGTCGCGGTCATGCCCGACGACGATGATTCGGTGCGTGATGATGATTCGTACGACGCATAGTGCGGTGATCGTTCTCGATGATGTTTGTGCGAGGATGACTCATATTCCCGCACAAGTGCGCATGATGCGGATTCCCGGAATCCCGAGATTTGCTTTCGCTTGATGCCCGATTGGCCCGGTACCATACTCGCGCCTGTATCATTGAGGACGATTCGTTGCATATCTTGCCACCGGGAAGGGTCATCATGGGGCGCAGTCGGTGATGCATTTCCACGTGCACTTAATCCCGCGCAGATATGGGGACGGATTGGACACCTGGTCCAAGCTGCCGGGCCGCTCGCTCGACCTCGATACGGCATGGCGGCGGTTGCGGCGGGGAACATCGATTTCGTGAGGATTGTGATATAGGACATCAAAACGGCGGGATTCCGCCGATGCAACCTGTGGTTGCGCACGGTTGCGGGGCATGGTCGGCGATTGCAACCGTAAGATGGTGGCGGATGGCGCGGACGGCGTGCCATAGTGGGGTCATCGGCCGAACATGACATGATGGAATCACTTGAGAAGGGATTTGATGATGAGCTTCCGCACCAACCTGCAATACCTGCGCGCCCAACGCAACATGACCCAGGAGCGACTGGCCATGCTGCTCGGCGTCTCGCGGCAGGCCATTTCGAAATGGGAATCCGAGAAGGCCTACCCCGAAATGGACAAGCTGCTCATGATCTGCGATCTGTTCGGCTGCACGCTTGACGACCTCGTGCTCGGCGACGTGAGCGTGAGCGCCAGCCAGCCGGACTCGCACGGCGCATCGGCAACCGGCTGCGGCACGACTGTCGGAGGCGTGACCGGTGAAGATGCCGGGAGCCCTGCACATGCGGGGAACGCGAAGGGAAGTATAGGCGACGCCGACGAGCCCGCGCATCTCGGTGCGGCCGGTGCCATCGAGCCAAGCCTCACGGGCGTGCCGACCGGCGAGACACCGTACGGAACCGGTTCGCCCCGCCCCGCCGTGCACGCCAATACGGCCACCCTGCCGCAGGACCTGACCGGCTACGACGAGCATCGCCGCCGGTTCGCGCTGCTCATCTCCGGCGGCGTTGCGGCGATCATCGCGGCGGTCGGTATCTGCAATCTGTTCGATTCAAGCAACTCCATCCTCGGCGTGACGCGGCTCAATGACTTCCTCACGTTCCTGTGCATCTGCATAGGTGTGATCGCCGGGCTGGCGATGCTGGTCCCGGGCGGCATGTCGCACGCCGAGTTCAAACGCCGCCATCCGTATATCGAGGATTTCTACACCGATGAGGATCGCAGCCGCGAGACGCGTCTGCTGGTGGTCGGCATCGTGGGCGGTATAGCGGCAATCCTGATCGGCATAGCGGTGACTGTGTACGCCGATGACGTGTTGGGCATCAGCGATGGATGGCCGAACGCGATCATGCTGATGCTGTACTCGGTCGCCGTCTTCAGTTTCGTTTACTGCGGAATACGGCACGGCATGCTCGACATCGACGGCTACAACAAGAAGGCCGATACCGATGGCAAGAAAGAGCGTGCAGCCGGGCATGATTTCTACGACAATCTGACCGGTGCGGTATGCGGCATCATCATGTTGCTGGCCACGATAACCGCCCTGTGCCTACTGTTTCTGGGGCCGTGGATGCTGCATGACGACTGGAGCTCCGTGGGCCCGTTCTGGCTGCCGTGGCCGATCGGCGGCGTGCTGTGCGGCATAGCGAGCCTCATCATCCAGCTGGTCAAGGATTATCGCAGGCGCAACGACGACGGACAAGGCGCCGGGCAGCCCGGGCGGACGAAATAGCAAGGAAAGGACGGCCGATGGATGATCTCGCCGCGTCTCGTGAGCGGTATCCGTTGCAAACCATGCGATTGCCGGATGGCGAACCCTTCGCATACCGGTATCATCGCAATCCCTCCGCCCGCGCAACGATTGTGCTCCTGCCGGGTGGAATCGGGCTGTCCGACTGTTCTGCCTGCATCTTGAACGGTTCGTCGAGGACTGCTCGGTCATCACCTTCGATTATCAGGAGCGGTTCGCGACGAACGCCGAACTGGCGCGTGCCATCGCAAGTGGAAGCGGACGCTTCGCCTGATACCGATGCCGCTGCACCGGCGTCTGATGGCGTGGGCCGTGATGCGCAAGACGCAAGACCTGTCGTCTGGCGAACGGCGGCTGATGCAGGGCCTGTGCGATGTCCTCAAGCAGTTGCTGAGCAAGCCGTATCAGCGGCATATGGCCGATTTGCTGATCGATGCTGCGTCGCACGCCGACATGGTGACGGCGGTCATCTCGCGCTGTTGGTGCGCATGGACGAGTACATGGATACCGTACGCGCCTTCATCGGGTCGCATGCGGCCCGCTCTTAGCAGGCGTCTCTAGTCTCGCGTCGGATCCTTCTGCAGAAGCAGGAACACGAGCGCCACGACCAGCAGCACCGCGATAGACAGCACGCCGAGCGAGGCTCGTGGTCTGCGACGCATGAGTGTGACCGTGAGCTCCCCAGCTGATGAGCGCAAAGGCAGAGATTGGTTTCACATGGGATTGTCCCGATGTCAAGGTCATGATGCAAAAGCGTTAAGCATCCTACGGATTATATTGAGAAAAGAAGTCATTAGTAATACAATTGGCTTTGGAAAGGATTCATTATGAGCACTACCACTGTTCGCATGGATGATGATCTCAAAGCCGAAGTGAACGCCATTCTTGATTCCATGGGATTGAATTTCAATACGTTCGTGAATATGGCCAGCGTGCAGTTGGTGTCGCAGCGTCGTATTCCGTTCGAGGTGAAGGCGCCTGAACCCGTGCTGCCTCACGCGGGACATGTTGCCGCCAATGGGGTTACGTACCGTGGGGTCGACGAACAGGGGTATCCGGTGGTCGAAGTGCCGAACGCCATGGTGTTGAATCCAAGCCGGGGCGCCGACGGTGTTGCCGTACTGCCCAAGGCGTGGCGTGATGGCGAATAATCATGATATTCCGGAATTGATGCCGGTTCCGGAGCAATTGCATGTCTTCGACGTGTATCGCATGCGGGTGCGGTTCGAGGATGATCCGACGGAATCACGCAGCCATTACGTGGCCGCCATCGTCATACAAGCCGACGACGACGGTGGAGTGGCTGTGAAACTGACCAGCAATCCAACCTGGCATGGGGCGGGCGATGTGCAACTGCCCGAGTATGAGCATGCCGGGCTTACCCATCTGACGACCGCTCGCTGCGCGCAGCTGGTGCGGTTCCTCCGGTCGGATCTACAGGGGTTCACCGGTAGATTGAGTCGGAATGATGCCATGCGTGTGGCCAATGTGGTCGGCGAGGTAAAGCCTGAAGAACAGGTGTGGCTGTAATTCTGTTCTGCCGTCTAACTGGTTCGGGGTATTCACTGTGAACCAGTGCACAATTGCGATGGTCGATGTCTTTCTACAGTCCGCTTATATGTGAAGGTTTTGTGGTCGACGTTGCGTCATATGTTGCTTGTGACGTTGCGTAATGCGGCATATTGCTTGGTGAAAGGAGGTTGGGCCATGTCGATGGACGATGAAACGGACAGCCGATACACCACAGGGGACATCGCCAAACTCACTGGTGTGAGTGTGCGAACCGTGCAGTACTACGACGCCAAAGGTCTGTTGATTCCCAATGAGATCAGCGACGGCGGCCGAAGGCTGTATGGGACTGCAGAGGTCGAGCGGATGCGGGTCATCCTTTTTCTCAAAGGACTCGGCTTCAAGCTAGAGCAGATTCGCTCGATTCTGTCGGACGAGCGGCCGGAACGGGTGCTGGTTGATTTGCTGGATCAGCAGACGGCATCCTTGCAGTCGGGTATCGCCGAGCAGAAGCAACGTCTTGATGACTGCTTGCAGCTGCGCAAAGCACTGACGGTCTCGGCGTCTGACTTCGTATCGTCAACATTAACCGACATGGCAACCGTTATGAACACCACAACCACTCATTCCCTGCGCACCACATATTTGGTCATGCTGGCAATCACATTGCCCGCGACTTTGTTGCAAATTGCATGCCTCGTCATTGGTGTGATGACAGACGTATGGTGGCCGCTGCCGGTCGCCGTTCTGCTGGCGATTGCGCTCACTGTTGCGGCGATGAAGTACTATCGCTCCCGCGTGCAGTACCTATGTCCGGCTTGCCATGAGACCTTCCAGCCGGGTATGCGAGAGTTCGTATTCGCCGCACACACGCCCAAGACACGCAAGCTTACCTGCCCGCATTGCGGTCACAGGGGGTATTGCATGGAACTCAGCATCTGAAAGTTTCTGATTATAGCGTTCGATTTACCAACGGTAGTTGTCGCAGAATTTGCGACAACTACCACCCTGTCAAAATATGTGCGTTGTGCAGGGCTAAATTGTTTCAGGTCGCGGCTCGGGCGGTAGGGTATGCCGTTTTATCGCTGCTTCGGCGTTCCTGTTGCTGATTGATGGGTGACATTACGCTTGCGTTGGGTCCTTCTGCAGGAGCAGGAAGATGAGCGCCAACACCAGCAGGATGGCGATGGAAAGCACGCCGAGGGAGGCGTTGCCGGTAATCGACGTGGTGGTGGCCACGAGGAACGTGCCCAGAATGCTCGCGGTCTTGCCGAAGATGTCGTAGAAACCGTAGTACTCGTTGGCGTGGTCCTTGGGGATGATCTTGCCGTAATACGAGCGGCTCAGCGCTTGGATGCCGCCCTGGAACATGCCGACGAGGATCGCCAGGATCCAGAACTGCGCGGCCGACACGAGGAAGAACGCGGCGAAGAACACGATGCACATGTAGGCCACGACCGCCGCCGCGATCATCGCCTTGCAGCCGAACCGCCCGGCCATCCGCCCGTACAGGATCGCGCATGGGAACGCCACGAACTGCGTGACCAGCAGCGCCACCACCAGCTGAGTCGAGTCGATGCCCAGCTCGGCGCCGTACGAGGTGCTCATCGAGATCACCGTGTTCACCGCATCGATGTAGAAGAAGAACGCGAGCATGAACATCCACAGCGGCTTGTTCCTCACTATCTTGCGGAAGGTGCCGCCAAGCTCGCGGAAGGTGCCGCGCACGGCCGTTCCCAGCTGGTCGCGTGTGGCGCGGTAATGCTCCTGACGGTAGCTGGAGATCAGCGGGATCGTGAACGCGACCCACCAGACGGCGGTGATGATGAACGATGCGCGGGTGCAGCCGGTCGTCGTCCAGCCGAATGGCAGCGCCGGGCCGCCGAAGATCAACGCGATGCACACGATGAACGGCACGGTCGAGCCGATGTAGCCCCAGCCGTAGCCGTGCGAGGAGACCTTGTCCATGCGTTCGTTCGGCGTGGTGTCGATCAGCATCGAATCGTAGAACGTGAGCGAGCCGTTGAGTCCGATCGTCGCGAGGATATACACGACCAGGAACGGCAGCCACGTCAGTGGAAGCGCCATCGCGCAGCACGTGACGACGCCGGTGCCGAAGAAGCCGAGGAAGAACTTGATTTTCGTGCCCTGCACGTCGGCAATCGAGCCGAGCAGCGGCATGAGCAGCGCGATGACCAGCGATGCGATGGTCTGCGCGTAGCCCCAGTCCGACACGATGTTGCCGTCCGCGGGCATCAGCGATTTCGCGTAGATCGGAATCACCGCGGTGGACAGCAGCACGAACGCGGAGTTGCCCACGTCGTAGATGATCCATTTCTTCTCGCGCGGGGTGAGTTTCGCGGTGGCGGTGAGGGCCGGATCTGTGCCGGCCGCTGCACTGTCTGCCGGGCCATCGGCGGGTTTGGCTGCGATGCTGTCGTTCATGGGGACTCCTGACGTCGTGTTCATATATATCGTAAAGTGCCGTTTCCGGCATACCAAGTTTCCATATGAATTGCGGGTGAATTGTTGCGGGCCGGCGGGGGTTGGACGGGTCAGGCGCGCAATGGGCCGCGTCGATCGTGGCGATCGTCATCGGGGTCGGCGTTCGTTATCTGGTACACCTATTATGCGCGGCGCAAGCCCGATCCCATCGAAGAGGCGCGGCGGGCGGATATGTTCGCTCGCGGTTCGACGCCGCTGGACGAGGACGTGCACTTCCCTCCGGCGTGGTTCGCCAAGATTTCCAAGCTGAGGACGGTCGGTAGCGAAATGCCGCATACGACATGGGGCAAGGACGGCTGAATCACGTTCAACTATGACGTGATGCAGTTCATATCGGACGCGAACCCCAGCTATGGCACCGATATCGTGTTCCTGGTATGCCCGTGCACGGTGCCACGAGGCCCACTCATGTGGGCGACCATCTATCAGGGTCGCAAGATGTTTCAGCGCACCAGCGAGCAGGGCGGCGTGCCCGCCGACGTGGTCGAACTGCTGAAGATGAGCCCGTACAGACCGAATCTGATCGTGATGGATGGACGAATCTACATATGGTTGCGGGTGAATTACATGCCGTTGCCGCAGCGTTTTTCTGAATTATCCGCTGGAAAGCGATCTGATTCCGTTGACGAAGGAACTGCATCGCAGGCTCGCCCGCGATATGGGGATTGTCGGCCAGGCGCCGTGGGGTGGCCGCGCCTGAGCGGTCATCGGCACGGTGATTGGTCCAATAGCGTCCTTAAGTGCGCGCCGAAACGACAAGTGCGCGCACATAGGGACGCAAAACACCCGATTTGCGTCCCTATGTGCGCAGAGTCGTCCGTTCGGCGCGCACTTAAGGACGCAAACGGAACGACAGCGTTGCGCAACAATCCATATCGGCCGGGCGACGCTGCGGGGAATGGCTACTTCGCGGCCTCGGCCGGAGTCTCGTCTTCCTCGAGCTTGGCGATGACCTCGTCATAGCCGGGGCAGTCCGGAACGCCGTTGATGGAACGCTGAATGCCCAGCGAAGCGGCCGCGTTGGCGATCTTCACCGCATCGACAAGCGACCAGCCGCGGGCGATCAGTGCGCACATGGCGCCGGTGTGGCACGAGCCCGCCGAACGGGTGTGCGTCGCCTTCGTCGGATACCCCTCCACATGGATGACTTCGCCGCCCGGCGTGCGCACCCACGCGCCGCGCGACCCCGCACGAACCACCAGCGGCGCGCGCAGCGTGGCGCCGAGGCTGTTGCACAGCGCCTTCATCGAGTCGTCGAATCCGCCGCCGACGGTCATCGACAGGGAATCGTCCACGAACACGCCAAGCCGGTCGGCGAGCGTGCGGGCCTCCTGACGGTTGCAGGACCAGATGGGCCGCACCAGCACCAGATCCTCCAGCAGGTGGTCGCTGACCATGTGCAGCGTGTTGGTCGGATTGAGCACGATGCTGTAGTCGCGCGTCGTCGGGTCCGAAGAGGTGCGATGCAGGAAGGCGTCGATGCCTGACGCGCTGTGATCCATCAGCGTGTTGGCGCTGATGTGCACCACATCGCCCTCGCCGGGCTCCACGCAGTCGAACGTGTTCTCGTTGCCTTGCGATTCGGCGCCATACGTGGCGACGAACGTCTTGCGCTCGCTGTCGTTGAGCACCAGACGGAAACCGGAATCGGCGTCGATGCGGTCCTGGCCGATGTGCTCGATGCCGTTGTCGTTGAGAGCCTTGCGGATCAGTGACGCCCACGGCCCGTTGCCGATGACGCCTGCGTGCTTGGTCGCCGCCCCAATCCGGCTGGCCGCCTGCATGACGCGGAAGCTGCCGCCCACCGACGGCATGGTATGGTTCGCGACGGCGAATCCGCCCGGTTGGGGAATCGCGTCGATGTCCATCATGATGTCGACCCACACCTGTCCCAACGAGATCACTGTGGGGGAGGGCACGTCGTTTTTGCGTGAAAGCAGGCCTTTAAGTGAATTGAGCATCATTCCTCCTTGACGATTGCCGCGTTGCATGTATCGTATGCCATACAGTAACCGTTTTACCGTGATTTTATGAAGAGTTGCTGGATGCGGCAATAGTCAAGACGGGTGATATTGTGTGGATGTGTAGGTGAAAGCCGCAATGATACACGCTTGATTTGCATTTGTTTGTATTTGGCGCTATTATTGTGAAGTTGTGTGTTCAAGCATCCGTGCTGGAACACGGAAGACTTGAACATCAAGGTTATTAAGGGAGTCCATCATGGCAGCTCGTTGTGCAGTGTGCGGCAAGGGTCCGCAGGTCGGATACACCGTTTCTCACTCGCATATCCGCAACAAGCGCACCTTCCGCCCGAACCTGCAGCCGGTTCGTACCACCGTTGACGGCCAGAACGTTCGCGTCCGCGTGTGCGTCAAGTGCCTCAAGGCCGGCAAGGTTCAGCGTGTGGTTGCGTGACATCGCGCGATAATGTTTCACTGAGGCCCCGGAAGTCGCAAGACTCCGGGGCCTCTTTATATCCGCTGGCGGAGGGGACAATGCGATGCCGTCCCGCCGGCACACCACAATAGGGACGTATGAGCATCACGTTGAACACCACCATGTCGTCGATCATGACGAACAAGCGGCGTGTCGGCGCGCTCAAAAGCCTTGGCGTCGTGACGGTGGGCGATGCGTTGACCTACTATCCGTTCCGCGTCGCCGATCCGGTGCCCCTGCGGGCACTGCGCGAGGCCCGTATCGGCGAGAGAATGGCGTTCTCCGCGTCGGTGCGCGGCATGCGGGTCGTGCCGATGAACGTTCGGCGGGGCTACCGGCTCGAGGCCGTGGTGGATGACGGGGATTTCGCGGTTTCCCGGCATGTCGCGGGGGCCGCCGCCCGTTTGGTATTCTTCTCGTACAAGAAGCAGTATGTCGATTGGCTGAGCATGCGGCTGCGTTCCGGCGCGATTGTGGTGATCGCCGGCGAGCCGAGCGAGTTCAACGGCCAACTGCAGTTCACCCATCCCGAAATAATGACGGTCGCTCCCGGTTCCGGTCCGGCTGATGGCGAATACTCCGGTGTCGTGCAGATGAGCGCTCTGAAATACGACGCCGACACCGTCGAAGCGGGCCTGCGTCGCATCAGCAGACCCCGACCGGTGTATCACGCGTCGTCTCGTATCTCCAGCGAACACATTCATGAGTCGATAGTGCAATGCATCGAATTGCTGGCCGGAACCGGGCAGGATCTCCCGGGCGATGCGGCAACGGAAGCCCCGCAAACAATGAAACCGATGGAAGACGGCGGCATCAGCGGCGCCGGAACCGCTCCAGCGGGTGCCGAGTCTCGGTCAGGAAACGCCGTGGCCGTCGGCCTGGCCCGCGCGATCCCGGACGTCCTGCCCGAATCGGTGCGCGAATCGAATCATCTGCTGCATCGCGCGGAAGCGTTCCTGGCCATCCACGACCCGCTCAGCACCGCGGATTTCAAACGGGCCATCGGCACGATGCGCTACGAGGAGGCGTTCGTCTCGCAGACGGCGCTGCTCCAGTCGCGTAGCAATGTCCGCAAGGATGCGGCCCTGCCTTGTGCGGGCGTGGCGCTGCGTGACCGGTTCATCGAATCACTGCCGTTCCCGCTGACCGGCGGCCAGCGGGAGGTCATCGATGATATCGGCGCGGACATGGCCCGCGAATATCCGATGCAGCGCCTGCTGCAGGGCGAGGTCGGTTCCGGCAAGACCGTGGTCGCGGTCGCGGCCATGCTGCAGGCGGCGGGTTCCGGCCATCAGGCGGTGCTTGTCGCGCCCACTCAGGTGCTCGCCGAGCAGCATCATGCGACCATCGGCGCCATGCTCTGCGCGATTGACGGCGTCGAGACGGGCGATGACCCGTCCCGCGATGCCCTGTCTCCCAATGACCCGGCCGACCTGATCAAGGCCGCCGAATCCGCTGCCGATGACGGAGATGCCAAGGGGCGCGCGGCCGTGAAACATCCCGTGAAACACAGTGGGGCACGCCGTGGGAAACAAGACGGCGCGGCGCACGCGCAGTCGGACGCGAACACGCGGCACGTGCCGGTCATCCTGCTGACCGGCGGCATGAAACTGGCCGCCCGCCGCCGTGCTCTCGCGCTCGCGGCCAGCGGCGACCCGTGCATCATCGTCGCCACGCACGCCGCGTTCTCCAAGACGTTCCAGGCCCCGAACCTCGCGCTCGTCGTCATCGACGAGCAACACCGGTTCGGCGTGGAGCAGCGCGAATCCCTGCGCACCAAAAACGATGTCGTGCCGCACCTGCTGGTCATGACCGCGACGCCGATCCCGCGTACGGCGGCGATGACCTGGTTCGGCGATCTGGACATCTCGTGGCTCACCGAGCTGCCGGGCGGGCGCAAGCCCATCCGCACGTTCATCGTGCCTGAAGACGACGGCCGCATGATGGGCTCCATGTTCGCCCACATCCGCGGCCGCATCGACGCGGGGGAGCGGGCGTATGTCGTCTGCCCGCGTATCGATGCCGACGATGAATCGGACGGCGATGACGATACAAGTGGGGCATCGCAGATCGGCGTGTACGACGATTCCGACGCCTACAGGCGCGAATCCGCCACCGCGGCCGCCAACACAGCCGCCAGCGCGCCATCGCAGGAGGATGGTGACGGTGCTCCGTCACGGCCGCCGCTGCATTCCGTGGCCGAGATCGAGCGCAGGCTGTCATCGCTGCCGCAGTTCCGTGGCATCCGTTTCGCGACGCTGACCGGCCGCGATGATGACGCGACCAAGCAGCAGGTCATGGCCGATTTCGCGGATGGGGCCACGCCGGTTCTGGTGGCGACAACGGTCATCGAAGTGGGCGTGGACGTGCCGCAGGCCAGCTGCATCGTGATCTTCGACGCTGACCGGTACGGGCTTTCGCAGCTGCACCAGCTGCGCGGGCGCGTGGGGCGCGGCGGCACGGATTCATGGGCGTTCCTGATTTCGCGGGCTGAGGACGGCGGTCCCGCGCAGCAGCGGCTGCAGGTCATCCAGGGCACGCTCGACGGCGCCCAGATCGCGCAGGCCGATCTGGAGTTCCGCGGCGCCGGAGACGTGCTCGGCGACGCGCAGTCGGGCGGCAAGTCCGGTCTGAAACTGCTGCGCGTGGTCAAGGACGCCAAGATCATCGCCGACGCGCGCGAACGTGCTGGGCGGTTGCTTGCCGATGACCCCGATCTGTCGGGCGAGGTCGAGCTTGCCGGCGCGGTGCTTGATTTCACCCGCGGCAACGAGACGTTCCTGACCAGCAGCTGACGCGCGACGGGAGATATGCGCCGCGGATAGGGTCGTCGGACACGAGCCCCGGCCCCGCCATCCGCGATCGAACAATGTGGCGCTTGAACACAGTATAGATTTTTCATATGGGAACGGCGTCCTCATCGCCGGCATGATGTGGTTCAGTTGTCATGAAGGTTTCGGCCGGGGAGGGGCATCATGGCATCATCACGTTCACTGCACACGGTTCATCTGGCCGCTTTCGGCGCGGGCAATGTCGTCGGTCTGGGGGTCATGTCGATGGCCGGCATCGGCGTCGGCATCACGGGCACCGGATTGTGGCTCGCCGCGCTGGTCGGTGGACTGGGAGGCGCGTTCGCGCTGGTGCCGCAGCTGCTGGCCAGCTCGTCCGGCGATTACCCGGGCGGCCAGTACCAGCAGGTCGGCACGCTGCTGCCGCCCGTGTTCGGTGGCATCGTCGCCTATATCCTGTGTTTTCTGGTGTTCGACATCTCCGCGTACGCGCTGTCCGCGGCGCAGCTGCTCGGCCTGCCCATGCTGCCGACACGCCTGACCGCGGCGTTGGTCGTCGCGCTGTTCCTCGGCGTGCACATGCTGGGTGCCCGCATCGCCGCCATCGCCCAACTGGTGATGGCCGTGCTGCTCGCGGCGGCGTTGGGCACGTACGTTGCGGTGACAATGCCGCACGTGCGGCTCGCGAATCTCGCGCATTACACGTTTCTCGGCTCGCCTCTGGCGTTCCTGTTCGCATGCGTGTACATGACGTTCATGATGAACGGGGTGGCCGGCGTGGCGAACTATGCCGCGGTCGCGGACCGTCCGCGGGTGACGGTGCCCCGCGCGATGCGCGTCTCGCTGTTGCTGGTCGCCGTGACGTATGCGCTGATCTGCGTGGCCGATGCCGGCGCCTTGCCGATAGCCCAGGTCGCGAACCAGGATCTCGCCGTCAGCCTGTCCGCATTCGTCCCGGCTCCGGTGACGGTCGCGTTCGTGGTGGGCGGCTCCGCGTTCGCCCTGCTCACCACGCTCAATGCCGCGGTCGGCTGCGTGGCGTATCCGGTCGCCTCGGCCTGCGCGGACGGATGGTTGCCGCGCGAACTGGGAGAGCGTTCCGCTCGGACCGGCGCTCCCGTGCGCCTGCTTTCGGTGGGCATGATCGCCGCGGAGTGCCCGCTGATCGCCGGGAATTCCGCGAAAACCGTGTCGTCGAGCGTCACGATTCTGATGATCGTGGTGCAGGCGATGGTCGCCGTCGCCGCATTGCGCCTGATACTGCGCGACGGCTCATCGCTCTGCGCATTCCGCTCGCTGCCGTTGCTCGGCCGCGTGCCGCAATCCGGGCTCGCGGCGTTGTGCATCGTCGCGCTGCTCGTCGACCTGCTGCTGATCGCATGGCTGCTGTACACGATGAACCGTCTGCTGATCATCGGCAATGTCGTGATATTCGCCATAACGGTTGTCGCCGCTGTCATCGTGAACAAATATAGGGTTGATACGAGGCCATAACAACTATGTATAACCGCGGGTTTGCCAACGCGGCGACGCGGAGCCTACGATGATGTCAACGTTCACGGGAACCCGCGAACAGGCCCGGCCCCGGATGATGGGGCGGCACCCCGGTCAGGTGTCTTATCCGAGCAAGGAGTACGTTATGTGTGTCAATGAAGGCGTGAAGGCATCGGCTGTCGGCTCACTGTCGGGCGGACTGCCGATCATGCGCGAGCGGTGAGAGACCGCTCGATAGTCCGTTTCGGATGTTTGCCGGCGCGATCGCGATGACTGTGATTCGCCGTCCGGCATGATTCCTCACACTCCCGGCAGATTACGCCGACGGTTGCCGGATCATTCGCGGCGATGCGGATTCTGCCGCATCGCAGGTTTTCGTATATCGCGATTCGCCGCCACCAAACTGTACCGCCGCGCCGTATCCAAAAACGGCGCGGAAGACAAGAAGAAGGGAATATCCATGTCCACATCATCAGCTCGTCATGAAGCGCCACGCAACGGGCGGCCCGTGAAGCGCCGGCTTATCCGCGTGCTCGCCGGCTCGGCCGTGATAGGCGCTATGGCGGTCGGCGGCCTGCAATTCGCGCTCGGCACGGCCTACGCGGCCGGCGACGTGTGCGACCTGTGCTCGACCAACTACAATCCGGTCGCCTGCTGTTCCAGTGGCGGTTCGGCCTACGATTCCAACCCCGGAGGCGGCATCGACGTCTCAGCGCAGAAGGCCGCGTTCGACAGCTACTGCGCGAACTACAAGAAGGAGCACGCCCAGAAGGAGGAGCCGGCGACGCCCGCCCCCGCCACGAAGCCGAGCAACCCGAAGCAATCGGCCCCGGCCCCGGCGAAGCAGTCCTCGGGCTCGCCGGCCACCCAGACGACGAAGCCCTCCACGGGCAACACCACCGCGCAACAGTCGCAGCCCGCGCAGTCGACCGGCACACAGTCCGGCCAGAGCGCGACGGGCAGCACAGCCGGGATCACAGGCGACACGGCCGCGAACGCCGATGCCACCGCCACTCAGACCTCGAAGGACGCGGCCTCCCGGAAGAACAGCGATGACAACACCGCCGACACCGCTGGCGGCGAGACCACTACGACCGAATCCGGCATCACCGACAGCGGCACTGATACGGCGGAAACCACCACGCAGGCCTCTCCGGTCACCGATCGGGCCGAAACCACCAGCCCGGTGGTGCGCATTGTCGCCGGCGTGGTCATCGCGCTCGCCGTCATCGGCACGCTGGGCGCCGCGCTGATTGCGCGCAACAAGCGCCGCGCTCCCGCGCTCGCCGGAGCGAACGGCGGTCGGCCCGACGACGGATTCGACATCGCAGACGGCGCGACGCCGGCCCCCGCGACGCCGGCGAACGCCATTGCCGCAACCGAAGCCCGTGCCGACGCGAGTGCGCCGACCGAAGTGCTGCAGCCCATCGCATCGCCGGCGAACGGACCATCCGCCGGGCCATCGGCGAGTCTCAACGTGGCCGACAGCGGCGGCGCTCCTACCGCACGGTACGACTTCAACCTCGTCGACGGACCATCGTCCCGCTGAGCCATCAGCGCAGCAGAACCAACGCAATTCGATACAGAAGAAATACAGAAGGAAACCACAACAATGTCCAACACCAACCACAGCCTCACGAGAGGCTCCATCGCCGCTAAAGCCGCGGCGCTGCTCACCGCGGCGGCGCTCGGTCTCACCGGATTCGCGCTGACGGGCGGGAACGCCGCATCCGCCGCCGAAACCACGCCCACGGCGGCAACAGCCGCACAATCCCAGGAAGACACGCCGTTCGACTACTACGCGGGCATCCCCAACCTGCCTTCGGATCACGTGTTCGAGAACATCACGCTGGAACGTCTCGAAGACATCCTGCGCTACGGCAAAGGCAACTTCGTGATACTCATCGGCGGCACGTGGGACTCCGCGACGACGGCCGCACTGCCCGCCATCAACACCGCCGCCAAGGCGCAGGGCATCGAGAAAATCTACAATTTCGACCCGCACCTCGACAACGCCGGAGCCGACACGCTCGTCAACATCAACGACAAGAACAACGCGGTCGACGCATTCGCCAAACGGTTCCAGCAGACCATCGACGAATTCGGCCTGACCGACCTGCAAAGCAAGAACACGGCAAACGTCGTCGACCTGCCGACCCTGTTCACCTACAACAAGGACAACACCGGCGACAAGGTGCTCGCATCCACCGCGAACGTTGCCGACAGCGCCGAGCTGACCCGCGTGCTGGGCACCGCGAAGAACGCCGCGACCCGCACCAACGGCCAGTTCTACACCAACTACTACCTGAACAACGTCTCGGCCGGCGCGGCCAGCGTGTTCAAGCAGGGCGAGGACAAGGACTTCTCGCTCATATCGGTGACGTACGGCGAACTGGAGAAGCTGCTGCAGTCGCCAGGCAACCATTACATCTTCTTCGGCGCGACCTGGTGCGGCAACACATACGCCACGATCCGCTACGTGAACCAGGAAGCCCGCAAATACGGCATCAAGCACGTGTACACGTTCGACACGATCCTCGACAGCACGTCCGGCAAAGGCTCGCCGTTCCACATCCGCGACAACTACAACAACGGCAGCCACCCGCTGTCGGACCTGTACACGCATCTCGTGAACACGTACCTGCCGAACCTCGTGACCGAGGACGGCAGCCACGGCGTCGTCGATTCCAAGGGCGTCGGCGCGACCCGCCTGCAGGTGCCGCTGCTGCTGCACTACAACAAGAACAACGCCGCACAGCTGCCCGGAACCGACCAGCCGGCCGGCCCCGTGACCGATGAGGTCGTGGACTACCATGGCAAGACCGCGAACGTCGACACCAAGCCGCAGCCCACGGCGAGGGAATACATGCTCAACTGGTACGGCACCACGTACGACGACAAGGCGATCATCCAAGGCGGATTCTCCATCACCGGCGACGACCTGAGCGCGGCGAAGAACTACGGGCGCAAGGTCAACAACGACCGTGACGCATACATCGCCCAGGCCGACCACTTCTACTCCCTGCTCAACCTGCGCGGCGAAATCGCACAAGCCAAGACGGTGAGCCTGGACGGTTACTCCGCCGACCGGGTCGCCGCATTCAAGAAGACGCTCGCCGCGGCCGAAAAGACCGTGTCCGACAAGAAGGCGACCATCAGCGCGACCGACACCGCCACGAAGAACATCGCCAATGCGGTCACGGCGCTCGCCGGAGGCAACAACGGCGGCAGCGGTAACGGTAACGGCAGCGGTAGCGGCGACACGGGTAACAATCCGGTCGCAGGCAACACCGACAACGCTGGCGGCAACGATAGCACGGCCGGCAACAAGCCGTCCCGCAAAATCGTCGTCGCCGGCAACGAGCCGCTCTCCCGCACCGGTGCCGAAGCCACGGTCATCGCATCCGTCGCGCTCAGCCTCGCGCTGACCGCCGCCGGGGCGCTGGCGCTGAGCCGCAACCGTGGCGACGCCGTGGCGGCACAGGCTCTCTCCGACTCGACCCGCCCGACCTCGGCGAGGTGAGCTGACTGATGGGAGCGCTATCCAACATCGATCCCACCGCAGTGGCGGTCTGGGCGTCGGCCGTGGTGCTGTTCGCCCTGATCGCCGTGCTGCGTGCGGTCTTCAAACTCAACTTCAGCCTGCTGACGGTGCTCGCGCTTGGGCTGGGCATCGCCCTGAGCCTCGTGTTCGACGGGCAGGTCGACTCGCTCAACCTGCTGGGCAACATCTACATCAACCTGATCACCGCGCTGGTCGCGCCGCTGATCTTCGTGTCGATCATCTCCAGCATCACCTACGTCGGCAGTCTGAAAAAGCTGCGCAGCATCGGATTGCGGTCGGTCGTCTGGCTGCTGCTCACCAATCTGATCGCCATCGTGATGACGCTGGGTGTGGCCATCCCGCTGCACATCGGCTCGGGCGTCAAACTCGTCGACGACGAGTCGACCGCCGGTTTCCTCACCTCGCAGACAGCGCCGCTCGACCAGGTCATACTCAACTTCTTCCCGAAGAACATCGTCGGAGACCTGTCCGGCAACCGTGTGGTGCCCATCATCATCACGGCCACCGTGCTGGCCATCGCCATCGTGTCGGTCGGTCGGCAGAAGGACGTGAGCATCGTCAAGCGGTTCTTCGAGCAGACCAAGGACGTGATCTACAAGGCCGTCGGCTACGTGGTCGAGCTCACCCCGTACGCGGTGGTGGTGCTGGGAGCGACCTCGACGGCCGCGACCACATCCAAGGCGGACGCGCTGCTCGCGCTGCTGAGCATTCTCGTGCTGGGCTTCGTGCTCAACATCATCCAGGCGTTCGTCGTCAACGGGCTGCTGCTGAAATTCGTGGCGCACGTGCCGCCCTTGACGTTCTTCAAGGCCGTGCTGCCGGCGCAGACCACGGCGTTCGCCACGCAGTCCAGCGTGGCGACGCTGCCGCTGAGCATACGGCAGCTCGGCACGGTCGGTGTCGGCGCGGACGTGGCGAACTTCACCACCCCGATTGGGACGACCATCGGCATGCCGGGATGCGCTGGTGTGTGGCCGATGCTGTCGGCCGTGTTCACCATCAACGCGCTCGGACTGGGGTATTCGCCGGTGAGCTATGTGGCGCTCGCGGTGATCGGACTGCTGTCGTCGATCGGTACCGCGGGCGTGCCGGGCACTGCGATCGTGACCGCGACGACCGTGTTCACCGCGGTTGGTCTTCCGGTGCAGCTTCTGGTGCCGCTGGTGCCGGTCAGCAACATCGTCGGCATGCCGAGCACGATGGCGAACGTGTCCGCTGCGGTCACATGCGCGGCGATCGTATCGCGGCAGACCGGGGAGTTCGACGAGGGCGTGCTGGATTCGGCTCGTGCCGGGCGGCATCGCCATCGCGCGGGCGTGGTCGTGTCGCCGGCTGGCGGGGCGGTTGCGGCTCCTGTCGTTCCTGTTGCGGCTCCCCTCGGCGCGGTGGGTGTTGCGGCGTCCGTCGTCGCCTCGCCCGTCGCGGCTGGAGTCGGTGCGGCCCATAAGCCGGTGCAGCCGGGATTCGCGGTGACGCCTGGATTGTCATTGACGTTGCATCAGTCGATGCTGCGTGTGCAGGCCGACGACGATGCCGACGACGCTCCGGTGCCCGTTGGCGCGTGCGGCATCTCCGCCCACGCTGCCACGGCAAAAGCCGCATAGGCTGGCGAGTGGGCTGGCTGGGGCCGCCTCCAGTCTCGCTACGCTCGACAGCCCCCGCTGGCGGGGGGGGGCTGTCGAGCGTAGCGACTGGGGGTGGTCGAAGGTATGTCCAGATGAAAAAAGCGACCCGCAAACGGTCAAATTACGCGGGTCGCCGTGAGTATCCGAGCAAGGGTACCCGCAAAGCATCATAGCATATGAGGCATGTGAGCAAGCTGAGTCGCGTATCGGAGCCGTCTGATATATGGCACGTACGACCATGCAGGACCGGTGGTGCGGTTGCGGTCGTTTCGCCGGGGCGGCCATAATGGTGTCATGCATGTGATTTCAGGACGATTCAAGGGCGTCGCGTTGACCACGCCGAAAACCGGAACCCGGCCGACCACCGACCGGACCAAAGAGGCGATATTCTCGCATCTGGATTCATGGCAGGTGCTGGACGACGCCCGCGTATTGGATCTGTTCGCCGGGACCGGGGCGCTGGGCATCGAGGCGTTGAGCCGCGGCGCGAGGGAGCTGGTGGCGGTAGAGTCCTCCGCTCCGGCGGCGGCGCTGATCGCCAAGACGTTGACCGCGCTGCAGCGGAACCGTTCGTGGGAGCGCGGCATGACGGCCCGGGTCATCAGGGCCAGAGCCGAGAAGTACGTCGCTTCGGGTGCCGCACGCTCGGCCTCGAACGCCGATGCTGCTGGCGGCTCCGCGAAGTCGGCGGCGTTCGATGTGATCTTCATCGACCCGCCGTACGCGTTCGCCACCGAGGACTGCAACCAGTTGCTCTCGGACATGGTCGCCCATGGAATCGCCGGCGGGAATACGACGATCGTGTTGGAGCGATCCGCGCGTTCCGACGAGCCCGTGCCGCCCGAGGGATGGGTCCTCGCCGAGCATCGCGATTATGGCGAGACCGCGGTGTGGTATATCGAGTCCGCGCTTGAGACGTCGGAGGCCTCGGAGACCTCGGGCGCGACGGATGAGTGAGCGGCCGAGGCGAGTGTAGCCCGTTGCTGCGAGCCCGAAGCGGCCTTGGCCCAATCGCCGCCGTGCCGAATGTTACCTAGCTAATATTCTCTGACAGAGAACATCGGCATGCGGGTCGCATGGCGCACGTATCGTTAATTATGGAATACCTCGAATCGAGCTATTAGAAGACAGTGAAACAACAAAACGCAATGCCATCGCGAAAGGATGCCATCATGTCGAACTTCATCGAGGAACTCAAGGCCCGTCGCTCGCAGTACGCGCTGACCTCCGAATCCCCGGTCGGCGATCAGGAGATCGTCAAGACCGTCGAGGACGTCACCGTGCAGGTGCCGAGCGCGTTCAACTCCCAGCCGCAGCGCGCCGTAGTGCTGTTCGGCGACGCCAACCAGAAGCTGTGGAACATCGTCAAGGAGACGTTGCGCAAGGTCGTGAGCGATGACGAAGCGTTCAAGGCCACCGAGGCCAAGATCAACGCCTTCGCCGCCGGCCACGGCACCGTGCTGTTCTACGACGACACCGACGTGACCAAGCAGCTGCAGAAGAACTTCCCGACCTACGCTGCGAACTTCCCCGGATTCGCCCGTGATGCCGCCGGCATGCTGCAGCTCGCCGTGTGGACCGCGCTCGCCGAGAAGGGGCTTGGCGCATCCCTGCAGCACTACAACCCGCTGATCGACGAGGCGGTCTCCGCCGAATTCGGTCTGCCGTCCAGCTGGGTGCTGCAGGCGCAGATGCCGTTCGGCACCGTCGCCCAGGCCGCGGCTCCGGTTGACAAGCAGCCGGTTGACTCCCGCGTGAAGGTGTTCGGCCTGTAAGCCGAATGGTCGCTCCCGCTGACGGGGTGGGGACGAAATACCAACGAGCCAATAAAAATCCCGTGACCGGTTGCGTGTTCCGCATGCCGGTCACGGGATTTCTGCTTGACTGTTGTTTCCGCCGCCGACCTGTACGGCCGGCCATCAGGCATCAGCCCTCAATGGCGATCTGGTGCTTGCTCTCGACCTGCGGCTGCGCCTCGATCTTCGGAACCTGAATGCACAGCGTGCCGTTCTGGTAGTTGGCGTGGATGTCGTTCTCCTTCACCTGATCGCCGACGTAGAAGCTGCGCGAGCAGGTGCCGACGTAACGTTCACGACGAAGCCACTTGCCGGACTCATCCTTGTCGCCGCTGTCCTCGTCCTTGTGGGCGGACACGGTCAGATAGCCGTTGTTCAGCGAGACGCTGATGTCGTCCTTCTTGAAGCCGGGCATGTCGATGTCCACGTCATAGCCCTTGTCGTTCTCGCGCACGTCCGTACTCATCATGTTCGTCGGGGTCATCGCCGCGCTGTTGTCGGCGGAGCGCCAACTCTCGAAGAACGGGTCGTCAAACAGGTCAGAGAACATCGTGTCATTCATCAAAGCCGGAAACATTGCCATAATCGGTACTCCTCGCATATCGGAGTGGAACGGGTTGGCTTGCCGCGCCGGCCGGGTGACTGGCCTTGCCGGTGTGGTCTATCGTGGCCGTTCCCGGAACCCCTCTCGGAGCTCCTCCTCTTGCCTTGCACCACTACCTACCGGTATTCTGTCCTGACATTCCCAGTTTTTACCCACAGTGAAAAAGTTGAGCGTATGAGACTCAACTTTTGCGGGGATAGTGGCTGATGACGTGTGTCAAGTGACTTACTGCAGCTTGCGCGGACGCGCTCCGGAGACCTCCCAGCCAAGGGCGATGAGTGTCTTGCGGTCCTGCTTGTCGAGCTGCCGGCAATCGAGCTGCTCGATGAGATCCGGGCGAATGTCGTTGGTGCGGGTCAACGCTTCGTCGCGGCGGAACCGGTCGACCTTGCCGTGATCGCCGCTGGTAAGGATCGGCGGAACCGCGATGCCTCGCCACGTGGCCGGCTTGGTGTACTGATGGTGTTCCAGCAGTGCGTTGCCGCCCGTGTACGACTCCTCGACGATCGAATCGGGATTGCCCATGAAGCCCGGCAGCAGTCTGGTGATCGCCTCCAGCATCACGGAAACCGCCACCTCGCCGCCGTTCAGCACGTAGTCGCCGATCGAGTATTCGCGTACGTCGACGCCCTGCGCGCGGTAATACTCAGGGATTCGCGCGTCATAGCCCTCGTATCGGCCGCAGCCGAACAGCAGATGGTCGGCGTGCGAGAGCTCGGTCGCGTCGCGCTGCGTGAACAGCGGCGCCGAGGGATTCGGGAAGATGAGAACCGGCGTGGCGTTCCCGTCAGCTTCACTGGTGTCGCTCGTGGTATCGGAAACGATGGAAGTGACGGAAGCGGCTGCATTGGTCGGATTACCTGCATGGCCCGAGTCGGCCGCATCGGTCGTATCGGCTGCTTCCGCCGAGTTGACTGCGCCGGACGGACTGACGGAGGCCGAATCATCGTCGTGCGCGTCGGAAGATACCGCGTCCGGCGCGATGACTGCGGGTGCCAGACCGAGCAGGTCATCCAGGCATTCCGCCCAAACCTCAGGTTTCATCACCATGCCGGCACCGCCGCCGGCCGGCGTATCGTCAACGGAATGATGCACGTCATGCGTCCAGTCGCGCAGGTTGTGCGCGGTGACGGTGACGAGACCCTTCTCCTGCGCCTTGCCGAACAGGCTCAGGTTCAGCACGTCAAAATACTCCGGAAACACGGACACGATATCGATCTTCATGTTCTCCAGCGTAGCGAATCCCGCAGTCCGACGGCATGAGCGTCGCGACACGCCTGGATGTGTGGCATGGTTTGTCGGCGCCGGCTGACTGGAATCGCATGAGTCCGATGTCTTTTATAAATCGCGTCTGTCAGCCTTGCTACGCATCCGGGCGTGCCGCATTGTTGCCGGACTCGGCTCGGCGCCCGGCAACAACGCCGTCATATATGACAGTGTCCGACAGCCGCATCTGTCGGACACTGAAGGGTGACCGGGGCCGAATCACAGTCCCGGAATCAGCCCGCCGGGCGGGTCGATCGTCAGATACCCCTCTTCGAGGTCGATGTCGGGCACCAACTCGTCGACGAACGGCACCAGTGCGGTCGATTCCGTCACTTCGCCGGTGACGGTGTCCCGAACCGGCGAGACCAGGCGAATCTTCAACAGCGTCTGCGCGCTGTCGAGTACGTCCACGACCTTGCCTATGACCTGGCCGGCCGGCAGGCCGAGCCCGTTGCCCTCGGCGAGCCGCGCTTCAAGCCCGACCAGATCCTTCGGATACCAGGCGTCCTCTTCCAGCATGTCCTCGGGATCGTCAGCCTCGCCGTACAGCTCGATGCCATTCGCCGCCTCGGAGGCGTCGCGGTCATCAATGCCCTCGAACTTAACGATCCAACGGTTCTTGAATGTGCGCGCGTACTCGACGACGTATTCCTGCGAACCGTCGCGCGTGTACAGCACGGAGTCGGGAGCGAACCGATATTCCGGCTCGTCCGTGAAGATCTGCACGGTGACCTCGCCTTTGAGCCCCTGCGCGCGTCCGATACGACAGACCCTCAGCAACTCGCGCTGCTGAGGGTCGTCAGAGTGTTGTTGACGCTCCACGCTAGGGTTCACCTGCGCACATCCATGATGTCGACGCGCACTTTGTGGTCGGCAAGTGCCTGCACCACGGTGCGGATCGCATTGGCGGTGCGGCCGCTGCGGCCGATCACGCGGCCAATATCCTCCGGGTTCACGCGCACGCGAATGAGTTCGCCGCGCGCGTTCTCGTGGGACTTGACCGAAACGTCATCGGGGAAATCGACGATGTTCTTGATGAGGTGTTCCACAGCCTGCGCGAGCATGATCACTCAGCCTGCGCTTCCTCGGCGGGAGCTTCAGCTTCAGCGGCAGCTTCGGCTTCGGCCTTAGCCTTGGCGTCAGCGGCGGACTTCGCGGCCTTCAGCTTCTGGGCTTCGGCTTCCACGGCTTCGACGCGAGCTGCGGCGTCCGGGCCGGCTTCCACGGTCTTCAGCGTGCCTTCGGCGCCGTCGAGGCCCTTGAACTTCTGCCAGTCGCCGGTGATCTTCAGCAGCTTGAGCACAGGCTCGGACGGCTGAGCACCGACACCGAGCCAGTACTGTGCGCGCTCGGAGTCGATCTGGATGGTCGAAGGCTGGGTGTTCGGGTTGTAGGTGCCGATCTCCTCGATGGACTGACCGTCACGCTTGTTGCGGGAATCGGTGATGACCACGCGGTAGAAGGCGTAGAACTTCTTGCCCATACGCTTCAGACGAATCTTGGTTGCCAAAATGGCTCTCCTTGTAATACTAGGTTTGCGGATTTTCGATTGTGTGTGGGGCACCTCAACCGAGAACCCACGTGTTCCTCATGAAAGGCAGAATGAGAGGGCTCCACCCATCACGAATAACCGCTAAATTATAACGCATAGGGGTGGATACCCGACACGCTGGAGCTGGCGAGCGATCGTCGGGGTCGACGTGGCAAAAACATCGGCGCGCAAGGTGTCTGACGTGATGCTTGAAAGTCTGGTCGGCATTCACTGGCGGAGGATTCGGGGCTATCTGCATTTCGAGGGGTTGATTCGTGTTGTTCCGAATGCCTATCTGCGTTTCGAGGGGTTGGTCACAAGTATAAGCGGCCCAAGAACCGCATGATTCCGTTGGTATTTCGCCGATCATACTTCGGATATCGCGTTTTGGCGCCCCCTTGAAACGCAGATAGATGTCCGGCGGAGCCGAAATCAACCCCTTGAAAACGAGATACGGCCACATGGGGTACCTTGGCCGGTCGCAGCGGGCGGTTTCGAGACGGATAACGGCGGGTTTGCTTGGACGCTGTCCAGCCCGAAGCCGCCATCGAGGCCTATACCAAAGAGGCCAGGGTTTCGGCGGCAGCCGCGAACTCCTCCGGCGTGGTGTAGGAGTAGCTCAGGCGCAGCGAGTTGTCCCCCTCGAAATCGTAGATGTCGCCGGGGTTGAGCAGTACGCCGTGCTCGATTGCGCGCTGGAACAGGCGCCCTGTGCGCACCGGCTCGTCGAACGTGAGCCAGACGTAAAAACCGCCGCGCGGCACGTTCCAGTGGGCACGGCCGGCGAACAGTCGCTCCAGCGTCTCCAGTGCGGCGTCCCGCCGCCGGCGTAGCTGCATGCGCAGCGAGACCATGTACTCGTCATACAGGCCGCTGGACAGGAACCGCGCGAACACCCACTGGCTCAGCGTGCTCGCCCCGTAGTCCATCTGCATCTTCACGTCGGCCAGCCGTTGCACGATGCGCTCGTCCGCCACGATCCAGCCGATGCGCAGTCCCGGCGCCAGCGCCTTCGACGCACTGCCCAGCGTAATCACCATGCCGGTCTCATCGAACGATTTGAGCGTGTGCGGCGTATCCCCGTCGAAGATGAGGTCCTGGTATGCGCAGTCCTCGATGATCGGCAACCGGTTCGCCACGCATGAGGCGATGAGCGCCCGACGGCGTGGCTCGCTCATCGTGATGCCCGTGGGATTGTGGTTGGTGGGGATTGTATACAGCACCGCGTCGTTCTCGCGCGTGGCCTTGGCCCGCGGCGGCAGTGAGGTCTGCGGGGCGGACGGTACCGCCGCCGTCATCCCCTCGGACTGCGACCCGCCGCCCATCAGCCTCCCCAGCGCATCCACGTCAAGGCCATGCTCGTCCATCGGTACGCCGGCGAGTTTCATGCCGGCCGATTGGAACACCTGCAGCGACTTGATGTAGCTCGGCGCCTCCGCATAGACCGTGGATCCGGCCGACAGCAGACTCACCGAAATCATCTGCAACGCCTGCAATGCGCCGGATGATACAAGGACCTGCCCGGGCGTGCAGCTGATGCCCCACGCCTCCATGTGCGCCGCTATCGCCTCGCGCAGCACGTCAAGGCCCTCCGGCGGCGGATACCCGAGCGAGCTTATCTCGGCCGCGGCTTCGCCGGCCACGCGCCGCCACATGTCACGGGGGAACAGCCGCGGGTCGAGCTCGCCGGTGCCGAGACGGGTTTTCGACCGGTCGAATTCGAGTCGGTTTATCGTCTGAATGGTGTCGTTGTTCGCCTTGAAGAACCCGGACGACACGTAATCCGCCCAGTCCGGCGCGCCCGGCAACATCAGCGACCACGTGTTGCTGGCGATGCGCGTGCCGGCGCCGTGCCGGCCTTCGACGATGCCGTAGTCGGCGAGCTCTCCGATCGCGGCGATGATGGTGGACCGGTTCACGCCGAAGCGTTCGGCCAGTACCCGCTGGCTGGGCAGTCTTGATCCGATCGGCCAGTCGCCGCTTGAGATGCGGGCGCACATGAAACCGACGATCTGTTCGGTTATGGGCTCGCCGCTGCTGCGGTTCGGCTCCCAGTTGATGTCCAATGGTGTGCTGCGTGTCATGATGCCTGATTTTTGGTTGGGTGCATTGCTCTGTTCTTGGCTGGTTGTCAAGTGTAATCGAATCTGTAGAATATGGCAAAGGTGTTGGAATAAGGCGGATCTTGTATAACTTGCAATCCGCGTGAGGAAATCCAGCTGATGGCATATTGGCTGGTTTTGGTTGGGTGGTGATGACCCAACCAAATGATTGTCGGGAGTGATGATGGGTCTGTATTTCCAGGGCTTGACGATGGGATTGGCGTATGTCGCGCCAATCGGCATGCAGAATCTGTTCGTGATCAATTCCGCGTTGACGCGTACGCGTCGCAACGCGTTGATTACTGCGGTGATCGTGATTTTCTTCGATATCGTGCTGTCGCTGGCGTGCTTTTTCGGCATCGGCGCGTTGATGCAGGCGCATCCGTGGCTGCAGACCGTGGTGCTTGGCCTGGGCGGCGCCGTCGTGGTGCGCATCGGTCTGGGACTGCTGCTGCCGAAGAAGAAGTCGACTTCCGAGAACGGCGCTGGGGCTGGTGCGGTTGCTGCTGCGACTGCTTCGACGGCGAGTCCGGTCGCTGGTGCTGAAGCCCCTGCCAAGCGTCTCGGTCTGCGTGGACTGTTGAAGACCGTTGGCACCGCGTGCGTGGTCACGTGGTTCAACCCGCAGGCCATCATCGACGGCACATTGATGCTCGGTGCGTTTGCGGCTACGCTGAGCGCGCAGCAGGCCACCCCGTTCATCACGGGCGTTGAGACCGCTTCAGTGATGTGGTTCCTCGGCGTCACGCTCGTCGTCAACGCGTTCGCGCACAAGTTCAATCCGAAGATCATCGGCGTGCTCAACCGCGTGTGCGGCGGCATCATCGTCCTGTACGGCATCAAGCTGCTCGTGGATTTCGCGATGGCGGTGCTGTAGTCGGGCAATCCAAGCCTTGCCGCATGGACTTCTACGGGAGCCCATGCGGCATTGTTGTTTTGACGTGCCGGGGGCGGGCCGTCTCGGCCATTCTGCGTTACTGTGAGCGGGTTGCGTCACGCTGCGTGCGCCCGCACAGCGTGACGCAACCCGGAAATCCAGTGATTGCAAGGGTTTTGTGGGTGCGTCACTGTGAGTGTGCCCGCGCTCAGTGACGGTGGGCGCGCTCAGTGACGCATATCCGCTATGCTGTCCGTGCGGCATGCCGCTCAAATAGTCATTGTGGCGGTCAGCGCGAGGTGATCGGTGTCTTCCACGACGAATGATTCGACGCCGCTGAACGCGACGGCTCGTGCCGGCTCGGCGGCGGAGCCTGACGCGGATTCTCGCGTCGCGGCCATGATGTGGTCGAGCTCGATGCGCGGCCACGGCACCTGACTGGGGAAGGTATTGACATGTCCGCGAGCCTGTGACAGTGCGGCGTCGCGGAATCCGGACCGCAGCAGCTCGCGGAAGCTGGCATGGTCGATATCGGCGTTGAGGTCGCCCATGAGCACCGCGATATCGACGTCGGGATATGCGGAACCACCGTCGCGTCCGGCTTTCGAGCCGGTGGCACGTTCCGCGCGGCCAGTACCTGCGCTGACCGACTTGCGCGGCGTCGGAACCAGCGCGCTCAGGGACCGGATGCCGTCTGACCATTCCCGACAGCCGCGCATCGGCGATTTGGTGTGCGCGGATGCGAATGCCACGGAGGTGCCGTCATCGGTTTGCAGCATGATGCCCGGCACGTCGGCCGCAGGTATCGAGACAATGCCATGCGTGCCGCGTTTCGGCTTGGTGCGCGACCAGATGCCGTTGAAGCCGCCATTGTCGGTCTTTTCGCGGGGCGTACCGAGCTGCCGATAGGGGAGGATCCTGTGCAGGCCGCCGCGCTCAAGACGCTTGATGAGATCCGTACTGAGTTCCTGAAGCGCGAGGACATCGATGTGTCGTTCCCGCACGGCCGCGATGATGGCGTCGGCGCTCGCCTTGCCATAGCGGCAGTTCAACGTCATCAGATGGTAGGTGTCGCCGCTCGCCTGCGGCGGGTTCGCGGTCGGCTCGGCGTCGGCGGATCGCGCGGTCTGGCGATGGTCGTCTGACGCTGTTTCATGGGATGTTCCACGCTGGTGGTGCCATCGTTCCCGCGGCATGTTCGTCCAATACGGAACCTGCATGGCAAGTATCGACACGATGCCGGCGACGGCGACACCGCACTGCCACCACGAGCCGACCAGACCGGCCCATACCGCGATGACCAGGTACGGTATCCACAAAAAACGAATCAGCGCAATCATGTAAGGCATCGTCGGCATGTGCGCTTCCCGTCCGGCTGGCAGGAACCGCAACGCCGACCATAGCATGCACGCCGCCAGCAGTATCCACGACAACACGCCCACCGCCGAACTCCTTACCTAACATTCCAACGAGTGAATAATGGCTTTCAGTGTACCGGCAGCCGTTGCGAATTCGCGGCGAGTGGAAAGCTGCGAAGATATGGCAAATGATTTGGCGCCGGGCGGGGATGGCCGAAAACGTCCATACCCACCCGGCGCCAGAGAAAAACGGGCCGAATCAGCCGAGCAGACCGGAAAGGCCGCCGCCGAAGTTGGGCGGAAGCTCGCCACCGTTCGCGTCGAGCGCATCCTGCAGCCCGGCCGGAAGAGCCGGATTCTGCGGCTTCTTCATGAAGGCGGACCCGCCGGACTTGCCGGAACCGGAGCCCTTGCCGGCGAGCTTGTCGCGCAACGCCTTCTCCTCGGCCTCGCGCTTCATCGGATTGCCGGACTTCGAGCCCTTCTTCTTGCTCTTGCCCTTGCCCTTCTTGCCGCCGCCTACCGCGGGGCCTCCGAAACCGGGGATGCCGCCCATGGCCTTGTTGCTCATGCGCTTCATCATCTTCGCGGCCTGCTCGAACCGTTGCAGCAGCCCGTTGACCGCCGAGACGGTTACGCCGGAACCATAGGCGATGCGGGCGCGGCGAGAGCCGTCGATGATCTTCGGGTTGCGCCGCTCTTCGGGGGTCATCGACCGGATGATCGCTTCGGTGCGGTCGATCTCCTTCTCGTCGAACTGCTCCAGTTCCTTGCGGTGCTGCGCCATGCCGGGGATCATGCCGAGCAGCGACTTCATCGAGCCGAGCTTGCGCACCTGCTGCAGCTGATCCATGAAGTCGTCGAGTCCGAACTCGCCTTCCGCCATCTTCTGGGCGGCCTTGCGGGCCTCCTCCTCGTCGAACTGCTTCTGCGCCTGTTCGATCAGGGTGAGGATATCGCCCATGTCGAGGATGCGCGAGGCCATGCGATCGGGGTGGAAGACCTCGAAGTCCTTGAGCCCTTCGCCGGTCGAGGCGAACAGGATCGGCTTGCCGGTCACGCTCGCCACCGACAGCGCCGCACCGCCGCGGGCGTCGCCGTCGAGCTTGGACAGCACCACGCCGGTGAAATCCACGCCCTCGTCGAACGCCTTGGCCGTCTGGACGGCGTCCTGGCCGATCATTGCGTCGATGACGAACAGGATCTCGTTGGGGTTCACGGCATCGCGGATGTCGCGGGCCTGCTGCATCAGCACTTCGTCGACGCCCAGTCGGCCGGCGGTATCGATGATGACCGTGTCGTACAGCTTCTGCTTGGCCAGCGCGATCGAATCGCGGGCCACCTTCACCGGGTCGCCGGAGGTCTCGCCCGGCGCGGACACCGAGTCGCCCCCGTCGGACTGGACGCCCTTCTCGGGCGCGTACACCGGCACGCCGGCGCGTTCACCGACCACCTGCAGCTGGGTCACGGCGTTCGGACGCTGCAAGTCGGCGGCGACCAGCAGTGGCGTGTGGCCGGAATCCTTCAGCCAGTAGCCGAGTTTGCCGGCGAGCGTCGTCTTGCCGGCGCCCTGCAGGCCGGCCAGCATGATGATCGTCGGCGGGTTCTTGGCGAAGTTCAGCGGCCGGTCCACGCCCTGGCCGAGCACATCCGTCAGCTCCTCGTTGACGATCTTGACCACCTGCTGCGCCGGGTTGAGCGCTTCGGACACTTCGGTGCCGAGCGCACGTTCGCGAATGCGCGCGGTGAAGGAACGCACCACGTCGAGCGCCACATCGGCGTCGAGCAGCGCGCGGCGGATCTCACGGATCGTGCCGTCGATATCCGCCTCGGAAAGTTTGCCCTTGCTCTTCAGATGCTTGAACGCATTCGAGAGCCGGTCTGTCAAAGAACTAAAAGCAGCCATAATGCGAATCAGTCTAGCCGTTGCGGCGGAAAACCAGCGGGTTGCCGCCGAGGCGGCCCGCACGGCGACGGAGAGGTGCCGCGGGGCGCCGTTCGGCGGTCGCGGCTGCGCGTGGGATCGACGCGAGAGAGCGGCGGAAATGCGACAGAACCGTTGGCCTTGTGGGCGGCGGGGATTCCCGCACGCTCAGCGCGAACCGACACGCCCGGAATCGTTCGTTTCCGTTACCATGGAAGGGCAATAATTTCCGTGGATTATTGGATCGCTGAGCTGTTTTGATTATCCTTCGGACCCAACCTATACGCAGACTGCCGCGCTGACGCCGACGCAGACATGCCGTGCAATATGGAAGGCCCGCCTATGCCACACCAGAAAACCATCGAACGCAAAGCCCTGATCGTGGGCATCGTCATCAACATCCTGCAGGTGCTCGCAGGCATGGCCGTGTTCTTCATGACCGGTCTGAAGGCCATGTTCCTGGACTTCTCCTTCACCGCCATCTCCGTGATGTCCGGCCTCGTCGCCGCATACCTGTCGTCGCGCACCGTGCGCACCACCGAGCGCTTCCCCAATGGCATGTTCGCTCTGGAACCGATATACGCCATCTGCAAGGCGATGCTGACGATGTCGCTGCTGCTTTTCTCTCTCGTCGATGTGACGCGCGTCGCCTATGACTATTTCGTGCTTGGGCAGGGCGGGCGCATCGAGACCGGGCCCGTGGTGATTTACGAGATCCTGACCGTGGCCGTCTGCCTAGGACTGTACCTGTATTACCGGCGCGAGAACCGGCGCATCCGCAATTCCAGCACGATGCTGACCGCGGAGTGCAAGAGCACGCTGGTCGACGGTTCGATGTCGTTCGGCATCGGTGTGGTGGCCGTGTTCCTGTGGTTCCTGCCGGCTGGTGGCCCTCTGGATTTCCTGCATTACACCGGTGATTTCTTCATCACCGTCGCACTGGTGCTGCTCACGATCAAGGAGCCGTTCGGCGTGCTCAAGGACGCGTTCGTGGAACTGGTCGGCGGAGTGCATGACGACGATGCGACGAACGCGTTCGTGGAGTCGGCGGCGCAGCGGCATCTGCCGCAGAACACCGATTACGAGCAGGTACTGGTGTTCAAGACCGGCATGAACTATACGGTCGATGTGTATCTGAGCGGTATCGGGCAGAGCATTGACGTTGAGGATCTGGTGGAATGCAAGCGAGACTTGGAGAAGGAGCTGACCAAGCGGCTGCATATCGTGGATGTCGATTTCGTGTTCGATTAAGGAGCGGAACAGGATCGGACGATCATGACTGTCCCGCGATGATGCCGGGGCGTTCCTGCTTGGTATTTGATTGCATTTGCTGGCATAATGCCAGCGACAATGCTGGGCTGCTATCGGCGCTTTCACCGTCAAAACATGCTCCGATTGCATAACCGTAACCAGTTGAGCCCCGCTTTTTTTGGAGGGAGGCGGGGCTCAACATAACGGATCACACAGTGTCGGGGGAGGATTACTTCAAACTCCACGTGCTGCCTTGCGGGCCGTCCTCGATGGCAATGCCGGCGGCACCCAGCGCGTCGCGAATCGCGTCCGCCTTGGCGAAGTCGCGGGACTTGCGCGCTTCGGCGCGGGCGTTCAGCTGCTCCGTGATCAGGGCGTCCAGCACATCATGCTCGCGGCTCTCGCCGTTGCCGTCCGCGCCTGCGGCACCGGCCCACGGCTCGGCCAGCGGATCCAGTCCCAGCGCATCCAGCATCGCCCGCACCGCGACCAGGGCGCTGCGCACCTCGGCGCGGGCCGCATCGCCGTCGGCACGGTCATCCAGCTTGCTCAGCAGCGTGTTGCCGTTGCGAATCGCGGTGAAGATCGCCGCCGTGGCGCCGGAGACGTTCACGTCGTCATTCATCGCGGAGACGAAATCGGCGGGAAGATCATCGGCGCTGACCCCGGCGATCTCGGCGCGCTCGGGCTGCTCGCCCAAAGCCACGCCGGCGCGCTCGATGAAGTTCATGATGCGTTCGTATGCGGCCTGGGCCTCGACCAGCGCTTGGTCGGACCATTCGAGCATCGAACGGTACTGCACGGAGCCGAGCGCATAGCGCACCACCCATGCGGAGTGCTCGGCCAGCACACTCGGCACGGACAGGCCGGTGCCCAGCGACTTCGACATCTTCTCGCCCTTGGCGGTCACCCACGCCGAATGCATCCAGCGTGCGGCCGACTCGTATCCGGCGGCACGCGTCTGCGCCATCTCGTTCTCGTGATGGGGGAAGCGCAGGTCCAGTCCGCCGCCGTGGATGTCGAACATGCCGTCCAGATACCGGTGGCTCATGGCCGAGCATTCGATGTGCCAGCCGGGGCGGCCCACGCCGAACGGCGTCGACCAGCGCGCGTCCTGCGGGTCGGTGGGCTTCGGCGCCTTCCACAGCGCGAAATCGCGTGGATCGTGCTTGTCGGGGGATGCGTCGGCGGGGTCGATCGGATTGTACTTGTCGTCGCCGGCCGCATCCACGGACGGGCCCATGCGGTCAGCCACGGCGGCGGCCTCGTCGGCCTCGGCGGCACCCTGCTTCTGATGGGTCAGCTCGCCGTAATGCGGCCAGCTCGCCACGTCGAAATACACGTTACCGGTCGGCTTGCCATCCGCGTCATGAACTACGTAGCCGTGACCGTTGTCGATGATGCGGCGGATCAGGTCGATCATGTCGATCATGTGCCCGGTCGCGCGGGGCTCATACGTCGGCGGCAGCACGCCAAGCGTGTCATACGCCTGCGTGAACTCCCGCTCGTAGAAGTACGCGCGCGCCCACCACTGCTGGCCTGCCGCGGCCGCCTTGTCGAGGATTTTGTCGTCGATATCGGTCACGTTGCGCACGAACGTGACCTGATATCCCAGCCGCAGCATCCATCGCCGCACCACATCGAACGCGACGGCCGCTCGGATATGGCCGATGTGCGGGGAGCTCTGCACGGTGGCGCCGCACACGTAGATCCCCACCTGGCCGGGCCTGATCGGGGTGAAACGCGAGACCGTGTGCGAAGCCGTGTCATACAGCTTCAGGCCGGCCGCGGCGCGCGCCACGCCGGCGTTCTCGGAAGTGTTGGAATTCTGCGGTTCTGAGGCTTGTGTCATAATGTCGAGCGTATTCGCGTTATACGACAAACCGTCAGACAAACCACCCGGCAAATGTGATTGCGCGGCCGCCCGGGCGCGGCTGGAAATACGAAAGATGAAGAAACGGTGTGCAAAGTTTACGTAGGTGATGCAACAATGGAGTTATGACGCAATCGCAAGTGCTTATCGTGCAGCACGTCCCGTGGGAGAAGCCGGGGCGCATCCTGGACAACCTGGACGACCTGAACATGTCGTCCACGGTGGTGAACATCGCCAAGGAAAAGAAGCCCGATCTGCCTGACTTCGCGCAGGTCGCCGGACTGGTGATTATGGGCGGTCCGATGGGCGCGCTGGATTATGACAAGTATCCCGGTCTCAAGGTCGAGGCGAAACTGGTCAAGGCGGCCATCAGCGTCGGCAAGCCGGTGCTGGGCGTGTGCCTCGGCCATCAGATCATCGCCACCGCGCTGGGCGGCAAACTCAGCCGTGGCGAGTCGCCGGAAATCGGGTTCGCGCCGATCAAGCGCGTTGACAAGCATAATTACTTCTCGATGTGGAACAAGCAGATCGACGTGCTGCACTGGCACAACGACGTGGTGGGGCTTCCCGCCGGCGCCCAGCTGTTGGCGCGGTCCGAGCACACCAAGGTGCAGGCGTTCCGCATCGGCTCGGCGCTGGGCATGCAGTTCCATCTCGAAGTGACGCCGACGTTGCTGGAGGAATGGCTGGATGAGTCCTCGATGGTCAAGGACCTCAAGGCGGTGGGCGGATCGAAGTCGCAGCTGCGCGAAGCGTTCGCCGAATATAATCCGCGCCTGCAGCCGTTGGCCGAGCAGGTGTTCGGCGGATTCGCCGCCCGCTGCAACACCTACGCCCAATCCCTGCGCTAGCGAACTGCGAGTTCGCCCCCGCCAGCGGGGGCGAACATGACGAGCCAGCGGGGGCGGGTGGTGGTTCAGACGTTGATGCCCACCGCTGACGCTACATTGGTGAGTCATGCCGACTTATGACCTTGGACTGGAACACGTTTCACTCGCCTTCGCCACCAAAACCATCTTCACCGATGTGACGCAGGGCGTATTCGAGGGCGACCGCATCGGCATCGTCGGCCGCAACGGCGACGGCAAATCCACGCTGTTGCACCTGTTCAAAGGCACTCAGGAGCCGGATTCCGGGCGAGTCACCAAGCGCGGCGGACTGACGTTCGGCATGCTCGACCAGCGCGACCCGCTGGACGACGACGCCACCGTGCGCGCGGCCGCGCTGGAAGGCCGCGAGGATTACGAGTGGGCCGCCGACAACAAGTCGCGCGAGATCGTCGAGGCGCTGCTGGGCGGCATCAACCTCAACGCCCGCGTCGGCTCGCTGTCCGGAGGCCAGCGACGCCGCGCCGACCTGGCCCGGCTGCTGCTCAAGGATTGGGACATCCTCGCGCTCGACGAGCCCACCAACCATCTGGACGTCGTGACGATCCACTGGCTTGCCGAACATCTCAAGAACCGCTGGTCGAAAGGGCAGGGGGCGCTGCTGCTCGTCACCCACGACCGCTGGTTCCTCGACGAGGTGTGCGAGTCGATGTGGGAGGTCCACGACGGCGTGATCGACCCGTTCGAAGGCGGCTACTCCGCATACATGCTGCAGCGCGTGGAGCGCGACCGACAGGCCGATGTGCGAGAGACGAAGCGCCGCAACCTCGCGCGCAAGGAGCTCGCCTGGCTGTCGCGCGGTGCCCGCGCCCGCTCCACCAAGCAGAAGTTCCATGTCAAGGCCGCGCGGGAGCTCATCGCCGACGTGCCGCCCATGCGCAACGCCGTCGAACTCAAGCAGATGGCCACGTCGCGCCTGGGCAAGCAGGTCGTCGACCTGATCGACGTCACGCAGATCTTCGCGAAAAGCCAAGGCGAGCAGCCGGTCACGCCGACCGACGACACGGCGGCGGATCAGGCCCCCGCCTCCTCCTCTCAGATCGATATCGTCCCCTCCCTATACTCGGAGCCGCGCGTGACCGGTTCCGTCGAAGTCGCCGTCGACACGCTCGCCGACCCGCGTCTCGTGGACGCCGGCGTGCCGGAATCCATCCAGGCCGCAGCGGAAGCCAAGGCGAAGGCGGAGGCGCTCGCGGAACGTAAGGGTGTCACGGAAGAGTCGGTCGCGCCGCAGGTCACCTCCGCGGCGCAGAAGATCACCGTCGCCGGTCGCAAGATTCTCGACGACGTGACCTGGCTGATCGGCCCCGGTGACCGTTTCGGCATCGTCGGCGCGAACGGCGCCGGCAAATCCACGTTGCTCAAGCTCATCGACGGCACGCTCACGCCGACAGCCGGGCATGTCAACATCGGCAAGACCGTGAAGTTCGCGGTGCTTTCGCAGCGGCTCGACGAGCTGGAGAAACTCGGCAAATACAAGATCAAGGAAGTACTGTCCCGCTACAAGCCCAGCTATATCGTCGACGGCAAGGAAGTCACGCCCGGTCAGCTGATGGAACGGCTCGGCTTTGAATCCGCGCAGCTGATGACGCCGATCCGCGACCTGTCGGGCGGACAGAAGCGCCGCATGCAGCTGCTGCTGATCCTGCTGGATGAGCCGAACGTGCTCATCATGGACGAGCCCGGCAACGACCTCGACACCGATATGCTCGCCGTCATGGAGGATCTGCTCGACACGTGGCCGGGCACGCTGATCGTCGTCAGCCACGACCGGTACCTGCTGGAGCGCGTCACCGACCAGCAGTTCGCACTGATCGGCGGTAAGGTGCGGCATCTGCCCGGTGGCGTCGACGATTATCTCGACATGATCGAAAAAGCGAAGACCGCAGCGCCGGCAGGCGTATCGGCTTTGCCAAAAGAGCCGGCCGGCCCCGCGGGCACTCCGCGCGCGG
>OAVL01000016.1_pt1 | contig 126868 bp, 145 predicted proteins | sample 1476411 | NCBI WGS metagenome assembly OAVL01 (sample SAMEA2580095, study PRJEB22360) | human gut metagenome | biome: human gut; feature: human-associated habitat; material: faeces | place: Denmark | collected 2008/2010
GAACCAAGACAAAGGGTTCCAAAGCCCCGTGTGCTGCCATTACACCATGGGGGAACGGCGATAAAACCCGAGGTTTTCCGCCAAGTGTCTATTATGCCATATGCGGCCATCACCTGATACCGCGTGTCGGACGCTTTCGCAGGTGATGGCCGCTTCCTCCGGATTCAGTTCAATGCCTTGACCAGCCAACCATGCGTACCGTTGTCGAAAAGCTCGCTGGTGATGCGGTAGCCAAGATGTTCATACATCGCGAAATTCTTATCTTCGGAGTGTACGGCGGCAACATGTCCACCGGCCTTCCGGATGAGACGTTCCGCCTCGGCCAGCACCGTCTTGCCGATACCATGGCCACGTTCGTCGGCGACCACGGCCAAACGACCAATCACCCAACGTCCGGGTTGATCGGCATGGTCGAGATCAGGGTAGAGACGGCATGTCGCCACGGCGCGGCCGTTTCCAAAAGCCAGCAGATGCGTGGCTCGGCCCGGCTCATCCCATTCGTCGAATTCCGGACGATAATCCTTCTCCACGACGAACGCCGCCGTGCGGATGCCGCGCGCCTCGTCCGTCATCATGTCGTATTCGCGGATCTCCATATGATCCGACACTACAGTCGGGCGGGGAAGAGAGACGAATGGAAGTTATGTGGCGTCGTGTTCGACGATGGCACTGTTGTCGAACGCACGCCGAACAACGCACGCCAAACGCACGTAGGCGGATGTATGACAGCCAGCGCACGTGATAGGGTACACCCGTGAACGAAAAAGAGAAGGACTCCGACACACGCATATACGCTTTGGACGGGCTCAGAGGACTCGCGGCCCTGGCAGTGGTCGCATACCATTACACGGGAGGCGCCCTCCGCCAACTATTGCCAGGCGCCCAATTCGTCACCCTATTCTTCATTCTCAGCGGACTTGTACTTTCCATCGTTCCGCTACGCGTCGGAATCGACACATACAACTGGTCTCGCTACCAGCTGCGTCGCATCGCCAGACTCGCCATCCCCACCTGCACGGTAATCGGGATCTGCTGCATCGTTTCCACAATCGCCATGCATATGGGGTGGAAAGCGGAAGAATACGCAAACGCGTTCAGCACATCCTCGCCATCAGTCTGGCTCCACAATCTGCTCACCCAACTCGACATGCTTTCAATGACCACCGCCGGCACCAGAGTGGACGGTTCCACATTGGCAATGGTCGACCTGCCATCATGGAGCATGTGCTGGGAATTGCTTTTCAGCCTCGCCCTGCCCGTATACGTCATCATCGCCACCGACATGCGATTCGTGGCACCCATTGCGCTCGCATGCGTGCTGTTGTCGGAGTGGACGCAGTGGCCGCCGTTGCGTCACATGGCCATGTTCGCGCTTGGCGTCGCGTTGGCGAAACGGCTTACGGACAACGGGCGCGAGACGATGCGCGACGTCGTTGCCGTACCGCTCGCCCTGTGTGGCATCGTCTTGGTTTGCCAAAGCGGTTTCGGTTTGCTGCCTGGTATTGTCGCCCAACCTTTAGCCGTGTGCGGATGCCTGATATTGGTGGTGGTCGCACTTACCTGCAACGTGGTATCCGACCTGCTTTCCACGCCACCTGTCCGTTGGCTGGGGCGCATTTCATTCAGCCTATATCTGACCCATCTTCCCGTCCGCGACTGGATTGTGCCGTACATTCCCGTGCAGGGTCTATTGCGCCCGGTGGTTTTGTTTGCATTGTGCCTTCTGGCAGCGGAGGCGTTCTATCTTGCCGTGGAACGGCCTGCTACCAGACTGTCAAGGAGGCTGGGAAAGGTGAAAAGGGAAGCCTGATGTATTCCGCTTGCGCATGGCGCTGTGGGCGGAATCTCCGGTTTGCCGGCATGCGGAAGGCGCTTGTCTGGTAATCTGCAAAAAGATGTGTTTCTGTTCGTGCATTGAACGATGGCAAAAACCAAGGAGGGGGAATGGATTCCGTTTATTTTCTGCTCGCCTTGGCCATCATCCTGGCTCTTTTCTGGATGGTGAAACAACGAAGGATCGCCGCAATCAGGCACGTGCTGAACAGGAAAAGGAACAGTGGAAAGGACAAGGTGATGGAGGAGCTGGCAAGGCAGTTCATTGGAAAGGAATGCATCATCTACACCGTGACGAGCACGGATTCAAGCATTCAAGGAACGGTCAAGGACGTGACGGACGGCGGCATCGTGCTGGAAAAGGACGGCAATGTCGAAGCGGTCAATCTGGAATACGTCACGCGCATCCGTGAATATCCGCGCAATGCCAAAGGAAAGAGGAAGACGATCGTCTTCTGACAAATCATGCCGGACGCTTGCCGACGGAACCGGTTATGCTGGCCAGGGAAGCATCGTAAAACCAAGTAGGAGGCGACCATGGGCAAGGCGTTGATCATCGTGGACGTGCAGCCGACGTTCTGCGAAGGCGGGGAACTGGGTGTGGAAGGCGGCAATGCCGTCGCCGAACGCATCGCGGAGTATGTTGAATCGCATCGCGGAGAATACGCGTACATCGCCACCACACAGGACTGGCATATCGAACCGGGAACGCACTGGTCGGACAATCCCGATTACGTCGACACTTGGCCGGTGCATGGCAAGGCCGGCACCGCGAACGCCGAACTGCATCCCGCGATCGCCGCACTGAAAATCACGCACCATTTCAAGAAGGGGCAGTATTCGCCGTCATACTCCGGTTTCGAAGGATCGGAAGACAACACCGACCGCATTCCCACACGAACGGAGGTCGACGCGGATCTGGCGGCGGGCAAGACGCTTGCCAATGCGTTGCGGGCGGCTGGCGTCACGCGCGTGGACGTCGTCGGATTGGCGGAATCGCATTGCGTGAAGGAAACCGCGTTGGACGCGAAAAAACTCGGATACGAGACGCATGTCATCGAGAATCTGACCGAACCGGTCAGCGAGGAGCTTGGCGTCGAAGCACGACGCCAAATGCGTGAAGCCGGCGTCGTGCTCGACTAAATCGATTCCGTCTCGGCAATGGGCTGGCGAAAGCCGGTCCAAAGAAAAACGGAATCCATTATATGTGGCAGATTCATGCGCTGAGGGAATCGTTTTGCGCTATATGTGGCAGATTTTCCGAAAAGCAAGCTGTTAGAGGGCATGAATCATACCCTCTAACAACCTTGTATCCAGTTTGACCTGCCACATATAGCGGATATCAGATTTTTAGGACCGCCGAATCTGCCACATATAGCGTGTTTGAGTTGAGAGCGGACCGGGGCTGACGCTCCCGGATACACGCGGCAGGGCAAAGCGAAGGCGTGGAGCCTAGTCGAGGCTGGTGCCGCCGTCCACATCTAAGGTTTCGCCGTCGATGTAGCCGGATTCCGGATCGGCGAGGAACGCGATTGCACGCGCGATGTCGTACGGCTGGCCGCCATGCTTGACGAGCGTGGAATCCTCGATCGCCTCACGTTTCCAATCAGGCATGCCGGCGGTCATAGGCGTGTAGGTGAGTCCCGGCATGACCGCGTTCACGTTGATGCCGTCCGGCGCGTACTCCCTGGCCGCTCCTCGCGTGAGCGCCGCGACGCCCGCCTTGGTGGACGCGTAGGCGACGCCGCCCAAGTAACCGCCGCCATGTTTCGCGGCGATGGAAGACACGTTGACGATGCGCCCGTAATGCTGCTTGCGCATGCGTTTGACGGCCTGCTTGATGGTCAGGAAGTCCGCGGTCAGATTGACCGCGAGGATGCGGTTCCACCGTTCCAGGTCGGTGTCGTCGAGTGAGTCCTTGATGATGATCCCCGCAACGTTGACGAGGATGTCGATGCCGCCGAACCGTTCGTCGAGCTGCCTGAAGAGGTCTTCCACCACAGTCGGATCGGCGATGTCGCCGATGGCTGCGAAGGCTTCTCCGCCGGCGTCCGCAATCAGTTTGACGGTGTTCTCGGCACGTTCCGGCACGATGTCGTTGACCGCCACCTTCACGCCTTTGGACGCGAGCAGCTGCGCCACGGCCCGGCCGATGCCCTGTCCGGCTCCAGTGACCAACGCGCGCTGTCCGTTCCAACGCCGGTCGTGCCGCTCCTCGTCGAGTCCTGTGATCTTCATAATGCTCTTCCTTACGATGCCGCCGGCGCTTTTGCCGGCTCCGCAATCAAGTGTAGACACAGGAAAAAGACTAAGCGCGCGAACGAACTTTTTTCGAAACGAAAGACATGGAACGCGCGGCGATGCAGGTTTCCCGCTTTTGAACGCGGGAAGATGAAACAGCCTGTCAGGCTGACCGTATTCCCCGTCGCGTCTTTGCAACATCATCCACCAACACGCAACCTGTACAAACCTGTGCTATCCTGTACATAGTTGTTCAATATTGGTTTCAATGTCATCCGGAGGCCGAAGATGACTGCCTACACCCGAACGGAGCACCTGCGGCACGAGCTTGCCGAGCAGATCAGAAACGGCACGCTCAAGCCGGGGGAGCGGATCATGTCCGAAACGCGTCTGGCCGAAGAGTACCAAGTGTCCCGCGGCACCGTGCGCAGGGCGCTGGAACAGCTGAAAAAGGCCGAACTCATCGAGACCCGCATGGGATCGGGAAGCTATGTGGCGTTCAACGGCGGCGATATGAGCGGTCCGGACGGTTGGACCTCCGCCTCGCTGCGTTCCGGAGCGCCGACCACCACGGAACTGCTGTCCATCGCATTGGTCGGCCGACCTTTGGCGTTGGAGGGGGAGAGCGAGTGCGAACGGTTCTACGAAATCGCACGCCGCAGGCTCTTCCGGTCGACGCCGGTCTCGTACGAGGTCTCGTATATGCCCGCCATCCCGGCGCTGCGCGAGGTCATCGAACGAATGGAAGGACTCGTGGACGGCTCCATCTTGAAAACCATGAAACAGGCCGGACTGCAGGCGGCCTCCGGATATATGGACGTATCCGCAGACAGGCTCGGCCCGATCGCCGAAGCGTTGGAGAAGACCCCGGAGACGGTGTTCCTGCTGTCCGAACGGCACAATTTCAGCGATGACGGCACGCTGGTCGAATACGTGCGCTCGTTCCTCGACCCCAGCCACTTCGCGTTGCACGTCACCGCGGGGGAGAACGGAGGAAACCATGGCGATCGATGAGCATCTGACGGAGCATGCCCGCGGCGCGATGATCGGCCTCGCCATCGGCGACGCGCTCGGCATGCCGACCCAAAGCATGTCGGCCGAACGAATAATCGAATGCTACGGCGGACCGGTCCGCAGGTTGATGGACGCCGTGCCACAACAGCCGATCGCGCCGAATATGAAGGCCGGCTCGGTGACCGACGACACGGAACAGGCCTTCGTGCTGGCCGCCCGCCTCATCGAAGACCATGGCAGAATCGACAACGACGCGTACGCCCAGGACCTCCTGCGCTGGGAGGCGAAGATGAAGGAAAAGGGCTCGCTGGACCTGCTCGGCCCATCCACCAAGGCCGCGCTGCAGGCGCTGGTGGAAGGGGTCGACCCGGAGCTTACCGGACGATTCGGCACCACGAACGGAGGCGCCATGCGCGCCACCCCGGTCGGCATCGCCTTCATTCCCGGAAACGCCTTGGCCGAGGAGGCCTGGCGTTCCTGCGTGGTGACGCACAACACCATGCAGGGCATCGAATCGACCACGCTGGTGGCCGCCGCCGTGAGCCTCGCCATCGCGGGGGAGCGTGGCTTCCTTTCGAAAGCGTTGGCGTTCGTGGAAGCCCAGCCGCCGCGCGGCAACTGGTCGGCCAAGGCGTCCGTCGTCGCCCGCGTGAAGATGTTCATGGAATGGGCCGTCAGAGAAGACGGCTCCATGTCCGACGGCGAATTCGCCACCATCCTCCGACGAGACTGCGGCACCAGCGTGGAGGCCAACGAATCCGTGGCCGCGGCGTTCGCCATCGCCACGCGTTTCTTCGATAAACCCACCGAAGCGTTGTGCTTCGCCGCCTCCCTTGGCGGGGACACCGACACCATCGCCGCGATCACCGGAGCGATGCTCGGCGCATGGCATGGTCCGGACGGCTTCGACCCGGATATGCGCGGACAGGTGCTGCGCCAGCTCAAAGACGATGATCGGCTCGACCTGGACCGGACGGTGGCGGGCCTGTGCGCCCTGAGAGAACGGGAGGCGTGAAACATGGGAAACGGAACGGTCATTTCCTTGGGCCAGGTGATCGTGGACCTGACCATGAGCGTCGAAAAAATCCCCCAGCCGGGCCGGGACGTATTCGCCGACGAAGCGGGCATCCATGTCGGGGCGAGCTACAACACGCTGCACGCCGTACGCCAGATGGGCGTCGACGCCCGGCACGCCGGCATCCTCGGCACCGGCCCCTGGGCGGACACGATCCGCAGGGTCTTCGAGAGCGAAGGCATACGGCATGTCGGTCCCACCGACGAAAGCGTCGACTCCGGATTCTGCGTGGCGTTGACCGACGGCACGGCCGAACGCACCTTCATCTCGATGCGCGGCGCCGAAGCCCGCGGCGACGAATCCACCTTCCAAAACGTCGAACCGGCCGATGGCGATGTCGTGCACATCAGCGGATACACCTTCGCGCACCATACCGGCGAGGGCTTGCGGGCATTCATGCGCCGGACCGCGCCGAATCGCCGTTTCCTCGCGCTGTTCGACCCGTCTCCGGTGGTGGCCGACATCGACGACGAGACGTTCGGCGAAATGGTCGAATACCGTCCGGTCTGGTCGTGCAACGAACGGGAGGCGGTCCTCATCGCCGGACGGCTGGGATTGCCGATGCACCAGGGAACGTTCCGCACGCTGATCGAGCGGATGGCACGGAGACTGGACTCCGCGCTGATCGTCCGCGTCGGCAAAGGCGGCGCATGGCTGGCCCGACCGGGGGCGGAGGCCGAGCTCGTCGCGGGATTCCCGGTCCACGCCATCGACACCAACGGCGCCGGCGACTGCCATGCCGGCGTGCTGTGCGCAGAACTGAGCCGGGGGACGGGGCTTCGCGAGGCGGTCGGAATCGCCAACGCGGCGGCCGCCATCGCGGTGACGCGACGGGGTCCGGCCACATGTCCTTCCAGAATCGAAGTGGAGAAGCTGCTTGCCATGCAAACCTTATAGTCATAATGACTATAAGTTGGGTTATGATGTGTCCGAACGGTTCGGCGAAGCGGACAAGGAACGCTTTGCCGCCGGCACGGGCACTTTCTCGGAAAGTGCAGGGAAGCGAAGGAGACATAACCGAAAATGAGCAAGGATAAAGGTGCCCTCACCGTCGAGGAACAGGGCATAGACACCATTTCCGAAGAGGAACGAAAAGGCACGCCGGCCAGCCTGTTCTGGCCTTGGTTCGCCGCGAACATCTCTGTGTTCGCCATGTCGTACGGCGCATGGGCATTGGGATTCGGCATCTCCTTCTGGCAGGCCACCATCATGACCACCATCGGCGTGGTCGTGTCGTTCCTGCTGGTGGGCGTCATCTCCATAGCGGGCAAGCGCGGCAACGCCCCGACCATGGTGCTCACCCGCGCCACCTTCGGCGTGGAAGGCGCCAAGGTGCCGGCCGCGCTGAGCTGGATCGCCACATTGGGCTGGGAAATCTCATTGACCACCACCGCGGTGCTCGCCATGTCCTCCACCATCTCCAAACTCGGCTGGGGCTCCGGCGCCGCGCCGAAGCTCATCTCCACCATCGTGGTGGTCGGCCTGGTGGTCGTGGCCGGCATCTTCGGCTACGACCTGATCATGCGCTGCCAGCAGGTCATCACCATCGTGACCGGCGTGATCACCGTCGGCTTCTTCATCCTCGGATGGGGCCACATCGACTTCGACGCCATCGGACGGATCCCGTCCGGCGGCCTGCCGGCCATGCTCGGCTGCTGCTTCTTCGTCATGACCGGTTTCGGCCTGGGCTGGGTGAACATCGCGGCCGACTATTCACGCTACCTGCCCCGCAAATCCTCCAACAGCGGCATCGTCTTCTGGACCACGTTCGGCGCGTCCATCGCCAACGTGCTCCTCATCTTCTACGGCCTGCTGCTCGCCGGATCCAACGCCAAACTCGCCGAAAACGTCGGCAACGACCCGATCGGCGCGATGGCCTCCATCCTGCCCATCTGGTACCTCATCCCGTACACCATCGTCGCCGTGCTGGGCCTCATGTCCGGCTCCATCATGGACAACTACTCCAACGGACTGGCATTGCTGAGCTTCGGCGTCAAACTGCCCCGCACCGCGGCCGCCGGCCTCACCGCCGCGCTCACCGTGGCCGGCGTGGTCTACGTGACCTTCTTCTCGGACACCTTCATCGGCCCGTTCCAAGGCTTCCTGACCACCCTCGGCGTGCCCATGGCCGTATGGGCGGGCATGTTCGTGACCGACGTGATCGTGCGCAAGAAGGACTACAGCACCCCCGACCTGTATGATCCGAACGGCCGCTACGGCAAGTGGAACGTCAAATCGTTCGTCATCCTCGCCGTCGGCACCATCCTCGGCTGGGGCCTCGTGGTCAACACCGCCGCGAACTGGCTGACCTGGCAGGGCTACCTCCTCTTCCTGATCGGCGGCAAGGACGGCAGCTGGGCATCCGCCAACCTCGGCGTGATCGTGGCGCTGCTTGTCGGCCTGTTCGGCGCGTTGGCGTTCCAACGTGGAGACATCGCCAAGCAGGAGGCCGACCTGCCGGCATCCGAAACGGCGGATGCCATCGAAGCCAAGTGACGAACGGCGCGATCGCACAGGAAGGAACATACGATGATCGCTGAAGATGAGTGGCTGGTCGTCATCGACCGTCAGAAAGTATTCGCCGAAAGCGAATGGTCCGCTTGGGCCTGCGCCGACGGAACCTACTACGACACCAACGAAGCGTTCGAGAAACTGGCCAAGGCGTTCGGCGACCGCGTGGTCTACACGCGCTACGTCGCACCGATTCCGCCAAAGGACGCCTGGGTCGACTACTTCAAGGACTGGCCGCAGTTCCTGGTGCCGCCGGACGACCCGATGTACGACCTGACCGACGAGACCGCCGCCCTCGCCGAAGGCCATCAGGTGGTGGACCGCACCACATTCGGCAAATGGGGACAACAGCTGATCGACGCGATCGGCGGAGCCAAGAAAATCACGGTCTGCGGCGTGGCCACCGACTGCTGCGTGCTCACCACCGTGCTCGCCGCGGCCGATAGCGGCGTGGCCGTGCGCGTTCCGGCCGACGCCTGCGCCGGCAGCACCCCGGAGAACCAGGAACTGGCGCTCAACACGATGCGCTTGTTCGAACCGCTGATCACGGTAACCGACACGGCGACGATCCTGGCATAGCCGACAGCGGCTTTCCCGCATATCGATGGGTTCCGTGTTTTTCCGAAGGCCCAGGACTTTCGGAAAAACACGGAACCCATTTTTCCATTTCACGAGACTTTTGGCCGACATGTGGAATACCAGCCTGGAAACGCGCCGAACCATGTAATATCGCTTGCGGACACGGGGGCCATTATGGCTGAGAGGAAGCAACCGCTTCAACCGTATGAACGTATACCGGATAATGCCGGCGCACGGACGTCTCTCTACTTCCCGTGCCTTTGCATAAGAGAAAGGCACATACCTATATGACTGAAGAAAACCAGTCTTCCGCAGTTCGCAAACCCAACGTCAAATGGCGTGTGGTCGACATCGTCGTGGCCGCGATCGTTGCCGTCGCATCCGGCGTGATCTTCTGGGCCTGGGACTTCATCTACGCCGTCCCGACCGCCCTGTTCGACAGCCTCACCCCAGGCCTGGGCGGACTCTTCCATTTCATGTGGCTGTTCGCCGGCCCGCTCGTGGCCATCATCATCCGCAAGCCCGGCGCGGCCTTCTTCGGCGAAACCATCGCCGCGGTCATCGAAACGCTGCTGGGCAATCCATTCGGCGTGGCGCACGCACTGCTGATCGGCATGGCCCAAGGACTCGGCGCCGAAATCGGCTTCGCGGTCTTCGCATACCGCAAGTGGAACCTGCTCACCGTGACCCTGGCCGGCGCGTTGACCGGCCTATCCAATGGCCTGTACGAATGGGTCGTCACCGCCGGCTGGTCGACACTGCAAGGCGTCGTGTTCACCGTCTGCTGCGTCATCTCCGGAGCCGTATTCGGCGGAGCGCTCATGTGGTTCGTACAAAAGGCGCTCGCCAAAACCGGCGTGCTCGACCGCTTCGAATCCGGCAAGGCCGACGTCGTGGCCTGAACCACGCAACTCACAATCCAACAACAAACATAGAAAACATGCCGGCCGTCCGCCGGCGTATCCAAGAAAAGAGAAAATCATGACCAACCACGTTCCAGAAGCAACGAAACCCGCCAGCGGAGACTACGCCTGGCTGGGCGCGGAAGCCGGCTCCGTCGCCGACCTCATGTACATGCTCAACACCGAGGACTGGTACGACGCCATCAACTCGCGTTTCGTCAGCGAGCTGCTTGACGACACCTTGCCGGAATCCATCCTCAAGGCGTATCTGATTCAGGACTTCAAGTTCTATAACAACGGCATGATGGCACGTCTCATCAAACTCGCTCCACGTCAGGAGACCAAGGACATGCTCGCGGCGCAATCGCAGTGGTTCGCCGACAACGAGGCCACCTACTTCGAGCACTTCCTCGAGGCCTATCACGTCAGCCAGGAGGAATACGACGCGACCGAACCGACCCCGGCCAACAAGGAGTACGGCGCATACCTCGACAGCCTGTCCGACAAGAGCTGGCCGGAACTGATCACCGCGATCTGCTGCATGGAATGGCTGTACCTCGCATGGGCCAAGCGCACCGTCGATGCCGACGTCATCCAGCAGGTGCCGGCGCACAAGGGCTGGGTCGACCTGCATGAAGGCGCGCACTTCCGCAAGTGGGTCGGCGACCTCATCTCCCTGGTCAACGAATACTGCTCCATCGATGGTCCGGAAACCGAAGTGTTCCGCACCATCGTGCATCTGGAGCGCCGCTTCTTCGACGACTCCTACCCGCAGGAGTGAGCCTGCGATCCACGACCGCATAAGCCATGAGCCGGGCGCGTACGATCGATGTCGTACGCGCCCGGCTCATTTGTTGCGGTTCCGTCCGGAGCCCGATTTCCTCGTGCGCGGCTGCCGCGCGAGGGCGGCCCGTCTACAGCGAGATCCCGTCGATGCGGCGGAGCTCCTCGTCGCTGAACGAAGTGTTCCTAAGCGCACCGATGTTGTCGATCAGCTGCTGTGGACGGGACGCTCCGACCAGCACCGAAGCCACCATGCCGTCGTGCAGCAGCCAAGCCAGCGACATTTCGGCGAGCGTCTGTCCACGCTCGGCGGCCAGATCGTTCAGGTCGCGAATCTGCTGAAGCCGTTCCGGCGTCAACGCGCTCTGCTGCAGGAATCGTCCGTCATGTGCGATTCTGCTGTCCGCCGGAACGCCGTTCAGATACCGGTTGGTCAACAGTCCCTGGGCGAGCGGGGAGAAAGTGATAAGGCCTTTGCCAAGACGGTGCGCGGTCTCCTTGAGCCCATTGCGTTCCACGGTGCGGTCGAAGATGTTGTAACGGTTCTGGTTGATGATGAACGGCACATGCATCTCATCCAAAATGGCGGTGGCCTTCTCGAGTGTGGGGCCATCATAATTGGACAGGCCCACATACAGCGCCTTGCCGCTGTTCACGGCCGTGGCGAGCGCGCCCATGGTCTCTTCGAGTGGTGTGGATGGGTCCATGTGGTGGTGGTAGAAGATGTCCACGTAGTCGAGGTTGAGGCGTTTGAGGCTTTGGTCGAGTGAGGCGAGCAGGTATTTGCGGCTGCCGAGGTCGCCGTAGGGGCCGGTCCACATTTCGTAGCCGGCTTTGGTGCTGATGATGAGTTCGTCGCGGTGGTGGTGGAAGTATTCGTGCAGGAGTCGTCCGCAGTTTTTTTCGGCCGATCCGGGTTCGGGGCCGTAGTTGTTGGCCAGGTCGAAGTGGGTGATGCCGTTGTCGAATGCGGTGAACACGATGCGGCGCATGGTGTCGTATGGGGTGGTGTCGCCGAAGTTGTGCCAGAAGCCGAGGGATATGGCCGGCAGTTTGAGGCCGCTTTCGCCGGCATGGTTGTAGGTCATGCTGTCGTATCGGTTTGGCGATGGCGTATAGACGGTGGTCGGTTCGAGCATGTTTTCTCCTTTGAATATGCTGCTCATGTCGTATCCGCAATCAACATACACGTCCGTTTGTCGTGCCGCAACATTGCGCAATACAATAAGGCGCATCGCGGTATTCGATGCGGTGGTAGGAGAGTGGCCCATGCGTGTGGAACATGGATTCGGTCCGGTTTGGGATGCCGGATCGCGCGTGTTGGTGTTGGGTTCCGTGCCAAGTCCGAAGTCGCGTGAGATGCGGTTTTATTATGGTCATCCGCGCAATCGTTTCTGGCCGGTCATGGCGGCTGTTTTCCATGATGATGGTTGTCTGCGCGAGTGCCGGGACCCGGACCAGATTGTGGGGTTGCGTAGGGATTTCGCTTTGCGTCACCATATGGCGTTATGGGATGTGATTGAGTCGTGCGACATCGATGGAGCGAGCGATGCCAGTATCCGTAATGCGGTGCCCAATGATCTTTCCCCGATAATCATGCGATCGAAAATCGCCCATGTCTTCACCACTGGCGCGAAAGCCGCGCAACTGTACCGTAAGCTCTGCGTTCCGCTGCTTCGGGCGCATGGATTGGACGGCATGCCGATGACGCAGCTGCCATCCACCAGTCCGGCGAACGCCAAAGCCGACCTGCCCGGACTCGTCGAAGCGTACGGATGCGTCGCACGCTCCGTTTCGCAGGCGTCGTAAGGCGTTTCCGACGGCTGTGGCATTGTCCGAACCCTATTTATACAATCGCGGTTGCGTTGAAATCCGAAGCGTCCTCCACTAATCCGTCTGGAATGGACGTTTCCCGCGAAAACCAGCAAAACGGAAGGCGAAAGATGGCACTGAGCGCCGCAATCATCCTTGCCGCGGGCGAAGGCACCCGCATGCGTTCCAACAAACCGAAGGTGCTGCACACCTTGGCCGGCAAAACGTTCCTGAACCGTGTCATGGACTCCGTGGCGGCCCTTGACCCCGATACGCTCGCCGTGGTGGTCCACTACCAGGCCGAACGCGTCGCTGAAGCCGCACGCTCCTACAACGAGCACGTCACCATCGTCGACCAGGACGACATCCCCGGAACCGGCCGCGCCGTGCAATGCGCGATGGCGCAGCTCACGCAGAAGGACGATCTGGACGGCGCCGTGCTGATCGCCGCATCCGACATGCCGCTGCTCGACACTGACACGCTCGACCAGCTGCTCGCCTTCCACGAGAAAAGCGGCAACGGCGCGACCGTGCTCACCACCATCCTCGACGATCCGACCGGCTACGGCCGCATCATCCGCGACAGCGAAGGCAACGTGCTGCGCATCGTCGAACAAAAGGACGCCAACAGCAGCGAGCTCGCCGTACGCGAAGTGAACACCTCCGTATACGTGTTCGACGCCGAACTGCTCGCCGAAGCCATTGCCAACCTCAAATCCAACAACGCGCAGGGCGAATTCTACCTGACCGACGCGCTCGAAGCCGCCAAAGCCAATGGAGCAGTCGGCGCTTTCGCCGCCCCCGACCCGCTAAGCGTGGAAGGCGTCAACGACCGCGTGCAGCTCGCCGCGCTCGCCAAGGCGCACAACAAGCGCGTGTGCGAGCATTGGATGCGCGAAGGCGTCACCATCCTCGACCCGGACACCACGTGGATCGAGGACGACGTGCAGATCGCACGCGACGCGGTGATCCTGCCCGGCTGCTTCCTCCAAGGCCATACGGTGATCGGCGAAGCCGCCGAAGTCGGCCCGTACACCACGCTGATCGGCGCCACCATCGACGCCGAAGCGCATGTGGAACGCTCCCGCGTGCAGGAGACGCACATCGGCCGCGCGGCCAACATCGGCCCGTGGACGTATCTGCGTCCGGGCAACGAGCTCGGCGAGGGAAGCAAGGCCGGCGCGTTCGTGGAAATGAAGAAGGCGCACATCGGCAACGGCACGAAGGTGCCGCACCTGAGCTATGTCGGCGACGCCGACCTGGGCGAGCACACCAACATCGGCGGCGGCACCATCACCGCCAACTATGACGGCGTGCACAAGCACCACACCACCATCGGATCGAACGTGCATGTCGGCGCGGGCAACCTGTTCGTCGCCCCCGTCACCGTCGGCGACGGCGTCACCACCGGAGCCGGCTCCGTGGTCCGCCACGACGTCCCGTCCGACTCCATGGTCTATTCCGAAAACACGCAACACGTAGTAGAGGGCTGGAAGCCCGAATGGGAGCGCTGAACATGCCTGCATTGCAAGATTCCATCGACGCCATCCGCATCGCCGCAGCCGCGGCCGACCGCATGAAGGCCACCGACATCGTGGCGTTCGACGTTACCGAACCATTGGCCATCACCGACGCGATGCTCATCGCCAGCGCCTCGAACGAACGCCAGGTGCTCGCCGTCGCCGAGGAAATCGAGAAGGACCTGTACCTCAAGGCCGGCAAACGCCAGCCACGCTCCCGCGAAGGCCTGACCGAAGGCCAGTGGGTGCTGCTCGACTACGGTGATTTCGTCATCCACGTCATGCACCAGGAATCCCGCGAATACTACCGTCTCGAACGGTTGTGGAAGGACTGCCCGAGCATCGACCTGCAGCTCGAACACGCCGAGGACGAGCAGAAGCCGACGGCTTCCAGCGAAGCGTGATTTTTCATCCATCATCGAAACGTGCCTTCCCGAAAATCATGCGGAAGGCACGTTTTGGTATGCGCCGTCCCAGCAATCCGAATACGACGGCAGACAGGCAATAAATCGGAAAGACAACCGGCAGATAGGTGAGAGGCATGCCCAGAAACGTCGAACTCGACCATGATGAGACCATGACGCCACACGTGCGTTCCATCACACTGGTGCGCCACGGACGCACCGCATACAACGCGCAGCACAGGCTGCAGGGACAGATCGACATTCCGCTCGACGAAGTGGGCATGTGGCAGGTACGCCAGACCGCGTCCGCATTGCGTGAACTGTACGTGGACCGTCATCCCGAAGCGGCATGCCAGCTGGTCGTCTGCTCCGATCTCAAACGCGCGGCCGCCACCGCCCACGCGTTCGCCGACCCGCTCGGACTCGACGTGCATCCCGACGTCCGCGTGCGCGAACGCAGCTTCGGCGATTGGGAAGGCATCGCCGTCGAAGAGCTCGCCAAACGGTTCCCCGAGGATTATCTGTCATGGGCCCAGTTCCGCGGCGGCGAGCTCAAGTATGGCGCAGAACCGAAGCAGAACGTCGGCAGGCGTGGCGTCGAGGCGTTGAACGATTGGGCGTCGAAGGCCGGCTCCGATACCGACCTGTACGTGTTCTCGCATGGCGCCTGGATCTCGCAGACGTTGCAGACGCTGCTGGGATTGAGCGAAGTGCATGGCGATTTCGCCGACATTCTGTCGATGCGCAACGCGCATTGGGTGCGGCTGGCGCCGTTGGAACTGCAGGGCGCGCTGCGGTGGCGTCTGGTCGACTACAACCATGGTCCGGCGATCGCCGACACCGAGCAGTGGGAGCATCCGCAGCTATAGCCGCCGACGAAAACGGGGGGATGACGCGCGTCCCGTTCCCAAGTTTTTTCCAAGCTTTTCACAGAATCGCAAGTTTTTTCAAAGCGTAATCGGCTACCGTCATGCTCTGTGAAGAATTTTTTCAAGGGCATATCGTTTTCATCGATTTTCGCGGGCGCGCTTGCCGCGGTGACCTCGTTCCTGCTGTCCGCAAAAATCGGCATCGCGGGATCGGTGATTGGCGTCGCCGCCGGTTCCATCGTCTCGGCCGTTGCGACGCAGGTGTACAAGAACGTGCTCAAGGCGTCGGGGGAGAAGCTGCAAAACGCCGTACCGTTCGTGGCCAACGACAAGGACGGTACGGACGGTGCCGGCAAGAGCGGCGATGACGCCACCACGGTGATCGCTCCCGCCGAATCCGAGGGCGAGCAGACCAAGACGCTGTCCGCGGAGGAATCCGATGAGACCACGGTCATGACGTCCGTGGACGGGGATACGACCGCGGCGATGCCCGCAACGTCAGGCCGTGTCATCTCCTCCGCGCAGGCCGGAGGACGCGAATCGAACATGCTTCCGGACAATGCCGGCGGAAGTATCCAGCATGCTGGACGCCGGGCGTCGTTTGACGCTTGGCTGCATGGCAAGCGTGCGCCGATCGTCATCGCGATCGTCAGCGCGCTTATCGGCGTGGCCGTGAGCGCCGGACTGATCCTGGCGTTCACGGGCGGACATGGAACCGATACCGTGGTGCGTGACATGGTCAACAGCAAGCAGACGCCGTCGGATGACAATGCCGGCGATTCCACCTACGGCAGCGGAAACAACGGCACGCAGGACAATATGCAGAACCAGTCCGGCACGACGGACACCGATAAGGATTCCACCACGAACTCCGACAGGAACAACGGCAAGGACACCGGGAAGAAGACGGATTCCACAACCGGCGGCACCGGAACGTCCACTGACGGCTCGGACTCGTCCACCAACACCGGAGACGATTCGAACAAGACGGATTCGTCCACGGACTCCACTACGCCATCCGACGGATCGACGTCAGGCACCAACAATTCGGGACAGTCGGGCGCGGGGACGACCACCACGCCGAATGGTTCGGCATCCACGAACCAGAATCCGACGCCGAACGGTTCGAATCCCAATGGCACGTCATCCGGCACGTCAGGCAATGGGACGGACACTTCGAAATAGCCTATGAGGCATGTGTCCGGGGCTTTCCTCGACCACGTGCCCGACACGCCGCGAATTGCATGATTCTGCTCTGTGTTGTATCTTATACAAGGTTTGCAGAGCAGACATTGGGGCTATGGCGCAGCTGGTAGCGCATCTCCATGGCATGGAGAGGGTCAGGGGTTCGAATCCCCTTAGCTCCACGATTGGAAGGCTTCCGGAGAGATTCGGAAGCCTTTTTCTTTACCGTTTCCCGTCGGCTTCCGGGCAATCCGCTGATCGGATGCGAAAACCAAGAAAGCGAGAACCATGATCGACGAAGTACTGTTCCTGCGCCACGGACGCACCGCATACAATCTCGCCAGACGGCTGCAAGGACAAATCGACATTCCCCTCGACATCGTCGGACGGTGGCAGGCGGACCAAAGCGCGTACGAACTCGCCAAAACCTACTATTGGGCGAAAGTCGCGCATCTCGCCGAACATAACGACCAGCTCGCGCAACCCGCATACGGCAACGCCCATCTGGCCGACGTCGACGAAATCAACAACGCGCCCGCCGCGGCCCGCCGCATGCTCGTCGTCTCGTCGGATCTGTTCCGCGCGCAGCAGACCGCGCACGCCTTCGCCGACCTCATGGGGCTGGACGTGGAACTCGACCCGCGTCTGCGCGAACGCAGCTTCGGCGAATGGGAGGGCATGACCCGCGAGGAGATCTGCGAGCATTACGCCGACGACTACCATTCCTGGCGCGCCCACACGGGAGGCGAAACCAAGCATGGCGTGGAAAGCCGCATCCATACGGGCCGACGCGGCGCGGAAGCCGTGCGCGACATCGTCGCCAAACACCATGACGAGACAATGCCTACCACATTGCTTCTCGTCGGCCACGGCTCATGGATCGTGGCCACCGTGGCGGTGCTGCTCGACATGGACCCCGACGATCTCAACAACGTCGGCGCGATGCGCAACGCCTTCTGGACGCGCATGACCCCGCACACCGACCCCAGGAACGCGGACCGTCTCACTTGGAAGCTTGAGGAATTCAACCAAGGCCCCGCCATCGCATCATTCGCCGACTGGGAGAACGGTCCCGAATCGTTGCGCGCGCCCGGCATGCCGCTGTGGAAGCCGATCATCCAATAAGCATCCAATACACGGCGCCGAAAACATCATCCAAAGTGAACTCTTGATGAAATCACCGCCGTCCGTACGGCAAATTCTCACGGTGGGACTATCCTTAATGAGGTTGTTTGCCCGACCATGCGGCGAGCCGGGAATCCGGCGATCGTTCCGCATGCGGATCGGGCTTCCGTACAGCGATAGAACGTTGGAAAGCGCGAAAGGCGGGTGAGAGACATGTTGAGAATGTTCAGAACGATTAACGGCCAGGTGGAGCAAATCCAAAAACCGGAGAACGGCTCCTGGTTATGTCTCTCGGCGCCCACCGACGTGGAGCTCGCCAACGTGTCCATGGAAACCGGCATCGACCTGGCCGACCTGCGCGCCCCTCTGGATGACGAGGAACGCTCGCGCGTCGACGTCGAGGACGACTACACGATGATCATCGTGGACATTCCTACCGTGGAGGAACGCGGCGGCCGCGACTGGTACGAGACCATCCCGTTGTCGATCATCATCACCCAGTCCGCCATCATCACCGTCTGCATGCAGGACACGCCCGTGCTGCACCCGTTCATGGAAGGCACCATCCGCGGCTTCAACACATACATGAAGACCCGGTTCATCCTGCAGATCCTGTACCGCAACGCCACCATGTACCTGCGTTACCTGCGCATCATCGACCGCGAAAGCGACAAGCTCGAACTGAAGCTGCGCCACTCCATGCAAAACCGAGAGATCCTCATGCTGCTGGAACTGAGCAAGACATTGGTCTACTTCACCACATCCCTCAAATCGAACGAAATCGTCATGGAGAAGCTGACCACGCTGCCGCGGCTCAAGCAGTATCCGGAGGACGAGGACCTGCTCGACGACGTCATCACGGAAAACAAGCAGGCAATCGAGATGGCCAACATCTACAGCGGCGTTCTCGCCAACATGACCGACGCGTTCGCATCGATCGTGTCGAACAACCTGAACAACGTGATGCGCATCTTCACCATCATCTCCATCACCCTGTCGATTCCGACCCTGATCTTCTCCATGTACGGCATGAACTTCCAGGAAGGCATGCTCGGCATGCCCCTCACGGACAAGCCATGGGGCTTCGCGGTGATCATCGGCATCTCACTGGTCCTTTCGGCGATCGTCACCTGGTTCCTCACCCGGTCGCGCATGTTCAAGTGACGTCCATGATGGGAAAAGCGCGATACGTGGCCGCGGCGGCATGCGCGGCATTACTTGCGGCCGGCGCCGGCGCGTGCGGCACATCGGTTTCCGTGGTGACCGAAGGCGCGGCGCAGGGGCCGACGATCGCGATAGGAGTGGCCGCCGACCAGCCGGGGCTTGGATACCTGCATGGAGGCGAATACTCCGGTTTCGACATCGACGTGGCCAAATACGTGGCGAAAACCCTCGGATACGCGGAAAAGCAGATCGTGTTCAAACAGCTGTCCCCGGCCATGCGAGCCTCCGCGCTCACCGACGGCACGGTGGACATGGTCGTGGATTCCTTCTCCATGGACGGGACCCACGATGGTGAGGCCGACGTCGCCGGACCATATCTGACGGTCCGGGAGGCGCTGCTCATCCGCTCCGACAGCGCATCCGAAATCACCGGGACCGACAGCCTGTCCGATAAAACCGTATGCGCGGTCGCTGGAAGCGCGGCGGACGACAACATCCGCAACCGCACGAAAAACACCCGCACGACGGTGGCGGAACGCGACACGTATCCGCAATGCATGACGGCGCTGATGATCGGCGAGGCCGACGCCGTCGCCGCCGACGACGCGATCTCGGCCGGACTGGCGTCGAACAACACAGGCGACCATCTGAAGATCGTCGACGTTCCCGACACCACCTGGTCCTACGGCATCGCCGTCAAATCAGGACAGGACGAGCTGGTCGGGCAAATCGACGCCGCATTGCGCGCCATGGTCAAGGACGGCTCGTGGCAGAAGGCCGCGGCCGACATGGGCAAGTCGATCGGATACACGCCCGACGCGTCCATGAATCCGCCGAAGGCAACGGCCAAGGCCCCGTCCTCCGGCGCGTCCGCGGCATCGGAAAAATAACGGCGGCGCACGTGCCTGAATAGTGGTTGATTCCTTGCGAAGTGTCCAGTTGCGCGGCTAATTTCATGCATTATGAGTGACACTGAGAAAAGCGCGCAGGCGCAACCGAACGAATCCGCCGAACCGTCGTTCCGCTACAACGCGAAGCTGGCGCAGGGCATCGAAGAGAAATGGCAGAAGATCTGGGATGACGAAGGCACCTTCTGGGCTGCCAACGTCAACGGCGACCTGAAGGACGGCAAGGGCCATAACGCCGAAGGCCGCCCGTCCTACTTCGCGATGGACATGTTCCCGTACCCGTCCGGCAAGGGCCTGCACGTCGGCCACCCGCTGGGCTACCTCGCCACCGACGTGGTCAGCCGCTACCACCGCATGAAGGGCGAGAACGTGCTGCACGCCATGGGCTACGACGCCTTCGGCCTGCCGGCCGAGCAGTACGCCGTGCAGACCGGCCAGCATCCGCGCATCACCACCGAACAAAACATCGCCAACATGCGCCGCCAGCTGCACCGCATGGGCCTGAGCTTCGACAACCGTCGTTCCTTCGCCACCATCGACCCCGGCTACGTGCGTTGGACCCAGTGGATCTTCTCCCGCATCTACGACGCCTGGTACGACGAGGACGCCACCAACCCGTCCGGCTCCAAGGGCTGCGCCCGCCCGATCAGCACGCTCGTCGAACAGTTCGAATCCGGCAAGCGCGCCATCCCGGGCTTCGAAGGCAAGGCCTGGGCCGACCTGAGCGAAGCCGAGCAGGCCGACGTGCTCAACGACTTCCGTCTGGCCTACATCTCCAAGTCCCCGGTCAACTGGTGCCCGGGCCTGGGCACCGTGCTCGCCAACGAGGAGGTCACCGCCGAAGGCAAGTCCGAACGCGGCAACTTCCCGGTGTTCCAGCGCGAACTGCGCCAGTGGTCCATGCGCATCACCGCATACGGCCACCGTCTGATCGAAGACCTCGACACCATCGACTGGCCTGAGAAGGTCAAGCTCATGCAGCGCAACTGGATCGGCGAATCCCACGGCGCTTCCGTGCATTTCGACGTCGAGACCCCGAACGGCGTCAAGGACATGGAGATCTACACCACCCGTCCCGACACCCTCTTCGGCACCACCTTCGCAGTCGTCTCCCCGGAACACCACCTGCTTGAGAACGTTCCGGAAGAATGGCCGGCGGAAACCCCCGAGGATTGGAAGGGCGGCTACGCCACCCCGGTCGAGGCCGTGAAGGCGTACCGTCTGGCCGCCGAAGCCAAGACCGCCAAGGACCGCGTGGACGAGGCGGGCGAGAAGACCGGCCTGTTCACCGGCCTGTACGCCATCAACCCGATCACCGGCGCTAAGCTGCCGCTGTTCACCGCCGACTACGTGCTCATGGACTACGGCACCGGCGCGATCATGGCAGTGCCGGGCGGCGATCAGCGCGATTACGATTTCGCCGTCAAGTTCGGCCTGCCGGTCATCTACACCGTCAAGCCGCTGCCGGAATCCGGCGACGACCTCGCCAACTATGAGGGCAAGGCGCCGTTCGTCTCCCATGACGGCATCGTCATCAACTCCTCCATCGACGCGACCAAGGCCAAGGGCGATTCCCTAAGCCTCGACGGCCTGCGCGTGGACGAGGCCATCGACAAGGTCAACGCCTGGCTCGAATCCGCCGGCGTCGGCAAGGGCACCGTCAGCTACCGTCTACGCGACTGGCTGGTTCGCCGCCAGCGCTACTGGGGCGAGCCGTTCCCGATCGTCTACGGCGAGGACGGCACCCCGCACTTGCTTCCCGACGAGCAGCTGCCGATCAACCTGCCGGACGTGCCGGACTACAGTCCGAAGACCTTCGACCCGGAGGACGCCGAATCCAACCCGGAGGCTCCGCTGAGCCGTAACGAGGACTGGGTCAAGGTCGAGCTCGACCTGGGCGACGGCAAGAAGACCTACTACCGCGACACCAACACCATGCCGAACTGGGCCGGCTCCTGCTGGTACTACATGCGTTACATCGACCCGACCGACACCAAGCACATGGTGGAGAAGGACGAGTTCGACTACTGGATGGGTCCGGACCACAACAAGACCGCCGGCAAGTCCGGCGGCGTGGACCTGTACATCGGCGGCGTCGAACACGCCGTGCTGCACCTGCTGTACTCCCGCTTCTGGCACAAGGTGCTGTTCGACCTCGGCTACGTCGACTCCATGGAACCGTTCCACAAGCTGTTCAACCAGGGCATGATCCAGGCATACGCCTACACCGACGACCGCGGCCAGTACGTGCCGGCCGCCGAAGTGGTGGAAGGTCCCGCCGACGCCAACGGCGAGCCGACGTTCACATGGAACGGCCAGCATGCCAACCGCGAGTTCGGCAAGATGGGCAAGAGCCTGAAGAACATCATCACGCCTGACGACATGTATGAGAACTACGGCGCGGACACCTTCCGCCTGTACGAGATGGGCATGGGCCCGCTGGCCGAATCCCGTCCATGGAACACCCGCAACGTGGTCGGCTCCATGCGTTTCCTGCAGCGCCTGTGGCGTAACGTCATCGACGAGACCACCGGCGAGGTGCGCGTCACCGACGGCGAGCTTGACACGAAGACGCTGAAGCTGCTTAACAACACGATCGCCGACGTGACCGTCGAGATGGAGGCCATGCGTCCGAACACGGCCATCGCCAAGCTCATCGTGCTCAACAACCATCTGACCAGCCTCGACGCCGTGCCGCGCGCCGCCGTCGAACCGCTGATCCTGATGCTCTCTCCGATCGCCCCGCACATCTGCGAGGAACTGTGGAGCAAGCTCGGCCACACCGAATCCCTGGCGCACGCCGACTGGCCGAAGGCCGACGAACGTTACGTCGGACAGGATTCCGTCACCGCGGTCGTGCAGATCAAGGGCAAGGTGCGCGCCAAGCTCGAGGTCTCCCCGGACATCGATCCGAAGGAGCTGGAGAAGATGGCGCTCGAAGCCGTCGCCGACCGACTGGGCGGCAAGGAGCCACGCAAGGTCATCGTCAAGGCTCCGAAGATCGTCTCCATCGTTCCCGCGGAATGATCTTCTGACGAGACGGCCCGCATAAGAGGACGCGGGTTCTTCCGCACCATGGCGACACGCCAGGAATGTGGATAACCCGCGTTCTCCGACCACAGGAGCCGTTTCGGCTGGACAGTATGCCCATGCATCCTCCAATGTTGGATGCATGGGCATATTTGCATTTCGCGGCACTCACCCCATCCGTGCCATCCACACGGCGGACGGCGGCACTGGCATGCCGGCCGCCACGAAGCGGCTGCGGGGATTGGGCATGCCCGAAAAACCGTCCCGACCCAACAGCCTTACGGCCATGGAGGCGCAATCGGACGAACCGTCCGCATCACACGAACCCGCACGACCGATGCCGCAGCGGAAGACGCATGACGCGAAACCGACATTGGCGGAGCTCGCCGGCGTCCGGCCGACGGACAAACCCGACGAGGGGGAGCGGCCGAAACGCGACAGGCCACGATTGGCGTTCCGCCCGTTCCACGCGCTCATGGCGATCCTCACTTTGTCGTGCGCGCTGTGCGCGAGCCTGACCATGCTCCTCCAACAGACGATCCACTACAGCGAACTGCAGCATTCGCGGTCGCAGATACGCTCACAGGCCCAACAGCAGCCGCAACAGGCCCCGCAAACGGAACAAACGCCGGCACCGCAAGAAAACGGGCCGACGCAGGACGCGTCCACACCGGACAGCCATGACGGGCAAGACGGAGCGCAGCAATCGAACCAGCTTGACCTCAACACCGCAGACCTAGGCGAATTGCAGACCCTCAAAGGCGTCGGACCGGTCACCGCGCAGCGCATCCTCGACTATCGAACACAGATAGGACGGTTCGACAACGTCGACCAGCTTCTGGAAGTCAAGGGCATCGGTTCGAAGACTCTGGCGAAGTTCCGTGACCAAGTGTGCGTGAGATGACGGGCACACGCGATTGGCTGACCAGGGAGCGCGGGAGCCGAGACTGGAGACTGCTGCCGGCCGCAATATGCGGTTGGGCGGCCAGTCTGGCCGCGCACGCCGGCTTCGCATATTGCATGTCGCATGACGGCATGCTCGGCGCTTTGCCGGCCGTTCTCACCTGCATGATACCGCTGGCGGTCCTGGCGGGACTGCCCTTCCCACGATTGCCGGCGTCCGTTCGACGACGGATAACGCTCTGGCATGCGAGCGTCACGGTCTGCGCGATCGCTGCGATGGTTTGCGCGGCAAGCGCGTTGACCTATGATTTGCTGCAATGGCGCGACCCGGCTTCTCGGGCGGCCGCGGAAGGCGACGCTTCCGTCGTCGTCACAGCGCGCGCCACCTCGCCGACCGTCATCTCCGACAGACGGTCGAACGACTGCCGTGCCGACGCGCGCATCACATCGGTCACCATCGACGGCGTACGGCAAACCAGTTCGGCACGAGCGCGTATATACGCGGACCGGCCTGAATGCGGCAAACTCAAACAGGACGGCACCTACAAGATCGTGGGTCGCATCTCCGAAGCGCGATACGGTGCCATGCCGTTGTGGCTGACCGACGTCACGACAGTCGAACACGTCAGGCCGCCAAACCTGCCGATGCGTGCCATCGGCATGATGCAGGAGGCGTTCTTCGTCCAAACCGCACGTCTTTCCGACCAAGGGAAAGTGCTCGTCCCCGGACTGACATTGGGTGTTCTCGGACAGGACTACGTGCCGGCCGAAGGCGATGGCACCGACATCGATTCCACATACGCCGCACAGGTGGAGGACGCGTTCCAAAGGTCCGGAATCGTGCATCTCATGGCGGTCAGCGGCGGCCATCTGGCCGTGACCGCCGCATTGGTGCGTTCCGTCTGCTCGTTCTTCCTTCTGCCGCGACGATTCACCGCACTGCTGGTCGCCATGTCGTACATCATGCTGTCGGCATGCGTGTTTCCGTCGGATTCGGTATCCCGCGCGCTTTTGATGGGATTGTCCGGCGCGGCATGCCTGTTCATCGGCAGACGAGGCCAGGCGATGGCGTCGTTGAGCTGGACCACATTGGCTATGCTGATGGCATGCCCGCACATGTCGCAAAGCTTCGGATTCGCCCTGTCCTGCGCCGCGGTGCTCGGCATCGTGCTGTTCGCCGACACCCTCAACGCATGGATGGAACCGGTCCTGCCACGGTTCGTGGCCGAGGCTCTGTCCATGACCATAGCGGCGCAAGTGTTCACCCTGCCGATCCAGGTGCTCATCGAACCGGAACTGCCGGTGTTCTCCATACCGGCGAATCTGATGGTGGCGCCGTTCGTGGGTTTCGCCACATTGGCCGGTCTGGCCAGTCTTGCCGTCTCATGGCTGATTCCGTGGCTCGGCCTGCAACTGGCCCGTGCGGCCTCCTGGGGCACCGCGGTCATGGAACTGACCGCCCTTGAACTGGGTTCCGGCAGCCAGGCCACGATACCGTGGGCCGGAGGCGTCGGGGGAGCGGTCCTCGTCTGCGTGGTGGAAGCCGCCTGCGCGGCCGCCGCGATCATGACGCACCGGCTGTTTGGACAAATGATGGTCCAGGAACCCGATCTGCCCGGAAAACGTCTGATAGCCAACCCTGTGGAACGGCTGCGCATGTGGATGGAACGTACTCGGAAGGCATTGCGCGAACTGCAATGGGAGGAATAGGCCATGCCGGTTTTGTCCACCGATACGGCGAGATTGAATGGTATGCCGAAACCATCCGCAGCCACCACGCCCTTCCACCTTGTGTACGGAGGCGACTCGTACCTGAACGACCAGACGGTGCGCGACCTCAAACACGAGGCGCAACGCCGGTATCCCGACGCGGAAACCATCGAACTCGACGCGGCAAACGCCGACCATTACGCCTTCGACGAGGCGGTAAGCCCATCATTGCTTGCGGATCGCGCCATCGTCATCGTCACCAACCTGCAGAACGCGGACGAAAAACTGGGCGACGCCATGGTCTCTTACTGCAGGCAGGCGTGCAAGGAGCCGGCGGACGCGTGCATCGTCATCTGCCAGCATGAGGGCGGTGTGAAGGGCAAACGTCTGGTGGAGCAGCTCACCAAGGCCGGAGCGTACAAGGACGCTGTCGCCGACCTGAAGAAGCCCGAGGCCAAACTCAACTTCGTCATGCAATGCTTCGAACGGCGCAAACGCCGCGTCGAGCCGATGGCTGCGCAGCAACTCGTGGCCGTGTTGGGGGATAGGACCGGCGAGCTTGCGGCCATGGTCGGCCAGTTATGCTTCGATTTCGACGACAATCCCATGACGCTCGACCGCGTCAACCAATATCTCACCTCCAATCCGCAGGTGGATGGCTTCCGTGTCGCCGACCTCGCGTTGTCGGGACGTACGGCGGACGCGATCATCGCCATGCGATCGTCCGTGGAACAGGGCACCGCTCCGATCGCGCTTATCGGCGCGCTGGCCATGAAGCTGCGGACGATGGCGAAGGCGTCGGCGGTGCGTGCGGGCACCATTTCCACGGCCGAGGCGAAAACGAACCCCTGGGTGTTGAAGAACGCGACCCGGCAACTATCCGGATGGACGTCAAGCGGCATGAGCGCATGCATCCAGATGCTCGCATGGGCCGACGAGCAAAGCAAAACTAATGGCTCGGACCCGGTCTATGCTTTGGAACGGTCCATCGAACTGATCAGCCGCAAAGGACGTGCCGCATGAGCAACACCATTACCATCACAGCCGCCACCGGCGAGGACATGCAGGCGTTGGGGGAGCGTTTGGCGAAGCTTGCCCGTGGAGGCGATGTGCTGTTGCTGTCCGGTCCGCTTGGCGCCGGCAAGACCACGTTCGCGCAAGGGTTCGGCGCGGGACTTGGCATCGGAGAGCCCATCGTCTCGCCGACCTTCACCATCGCACGCGAGCTTGAGGGACGGTTCGCGGACGGTTCGCCGGCGCATCTGGTGCACGTCGACGCCTACAGGCTCGGCGGCAACTCCTACGCGCCCGGACAGGACACGGTCGGACGGCTATTGGACGAATTGGAATCGCTCGGCTTGGACGAGGAATTGGAGGATCCGGGCGAGCATACCGTCATCCTGATGGAATGGGGCGAGCAGATGGCCGCCGCATTGGCTCCGGAACGGCTTGAAATCCACATCGACCGTCCGCTTGACGCGCCCGCCGTGACCGCGGACGGCGAGCTGACCAGCGCGGGCGCACGCACGGTGACGTTGGTGCCGGTGGGCGCTGCCTGGGATTCGTTCGATTTCACCGCGGGAAAACGCTGACCCTGTCTAAGACGCATCCGACGTGGCCGACCGCACCGCATGCCGTGGCTTCCAGCGCCGGTTGTACAGTGGTTGGCAGTTTGGCACAAGGAGTTTTCAAGCATATGCAGACACTGGTGATTGACACCTCATATGGTTCGACCGTAGGCGTGGTCGGACATGAACCCATCGTCGAAACGGATTCGCGCACCCATGTCGAGAAACTGCAGGTGAACATCGCGCAAGCCGTCGAACAGGCCGGACTGCAGGCGTCGGACATCACCCGCATCGTCGTCGGCGTCGGACCGGCGCCATTCACCGGCCTGCGCGCCGGCATCGTCGCGGCCAAGGCATTGGCCTTCGCCACAGGCGCGCAACTGGTCGGACAGGACGTGCTCGCGCCGCAATGCCTGGCACATACTCAAGCTACGGACGATCGCCGCCATCTGACGCTTGCCGTCAACGACGCGCGTCGCCGGCAACTGTATTTCGCGCTGTATGACGGCGGCACCGTTGCGGACGGCGTCGGACAATCGCCCATAACGTTGATCGACATGGACATCGACTATCCGGATTCCATCACGATGCGCGTCAATGACGTTCTTACGAAGCTCGCCGACACGGGCAAGCCGTACGTCGTCGACGTCATCGGCCATGGTGCGGTCAAATACGCGCAGTCGTGGAATGCAATTGCCTCCCTCGGCGAAGTCGACGACCATGCTCTGCTCGACGAAGGCGCGGAAGGATTGGCGCGATTCGCGGCCTTCACCACCAGCGAACAGGCGTTGGCAGAACCGACCCCCGTCGAACCGTTATATCTGCGTCGTCCGGACGTGTCAGTGCCCAACCCGCTCAAGCATGTGCTCAACCATGCCGGCGCCGAACGAACGGAGTGACGGCACGCCCATGATTGTCGACCATTCCCAGATTCCGGAAGACACCGCCGTCGGACAGATCGCCGCATTGGAAAAGGACCTGTTCGGCCGCGGCGCGTGGAGCGAACAGTCCGTACGGCAGGAATTCCACGCTCCGGCACGCACGTATCTGCTCGACATTGAAGGCGATGCCGTACAGACGGCGGATCCCGTCGTCCGAGGCTACACAGGCTACTGGTACGACGGCGACGACGCGGAGATCATGACGATCGGCGTCGGCAGACCATACCAACGGCAGGGGATAGCGGCGGCGCTTCTCGAAACACTGATCGTCTCGGCGCGTCGGCAGGGCGCCAAACGCATGCTTCTGGAAGTCCGCGTCGACAACGTGCCGGCATTGGCGTTGTACGAAAGGTTCGGCTTCACGCGGATGGGATTGCGCAAACGCTACTACCAGCCAGAAGGCATCGACGCGTACACCATGAGCCTCGACTTGGAGCCGCGCGTCGTCGGCTTCAGCGCAACAGCGGATACAGAGCACACTTCAGCAACACACACAACGGAGCAGCAATGAGCGAACCAATCGTACTCGGCATCGAATCGACCTGTGACGAAACGGCGGCGGCCGTGGTGCAGGGACGCACCCTCATTTCCAACGTGGTCGCGTCCTCCATGGACGAGCACGCCCGCTACGGCGGCGTGATTCCCGAAATCGCCTCTCGCGCGCACGCCGAAGCGTTCGTGCCATGCGTCTCCAAAGCTCTGGCCGACGCGAACATGACGCTGTCCGACGTCGACGCGATCGCCGTATCCGCGGGACCCGGCCTCGCCGGCTGTCTCGCGGTCGGCGTGTCCGGCGCGAAATCGTTGGCATGGGCCGCGAACAAGCCGATCTACGGCATCAACCACGTCATCGGACATATCGCGGTGACGCAGCTGCAGTTCGGACCGTTCCCCAAGGACACGCTTGCGTTGATTGTGTCGGGCGGGCACACCTCGCTGCTGCATGTGGAGGACGTGGCGCGGCACATCGACGTGGTCGGCACCACGCTCGACGACGCTGCCGGCGAATGCTTCGACAAGGTGGCGCGTCTGCTTGGCTTCCCATACCCGGGCGGCCCGCACATCGACCGTCACGCGCAGCTGGGCAACCCACATGCCATCAAAGTGCCTCAGGGCCTTACACAAGGCAAGGCGGGGCAGCAGCATCCGTACGATTTCAGTTTCTCCGGCGTGAAGACGGCCGTGGCGCGTTGGATCGAACAGCAGCAGGCGGAAGGCAATGAGATTCCCATCGACGACGTGTGCGCGTCGCTGGCCGATTCCGTCGCGACGGTGCTCGCCAAGAAGGCGATGCGCGGTTGCGAGCAGTACGGTTCGAAGACCCTGATCGTTGGCGGCGGCTTCTCCGCGAACTCCCAACTGCGCGCCAAACTGTTGGAGGTCGGAGCCAAGCATGGCGTCGAAGTGCGTATCCCGCAAATCAAACTGTGCACCGATAATGGCGCTATGGTGGCCATGCTGGGCGTGAATCTGGTGGAGAGCGGCGTGAAACCGTCCGAACCGGATTTCGCAATCGATTCCGCCATGCCGTTGACGAAGATCAGCATGTGACGGTAGTCCCGCCGCAGCAGGGGAGACACGCGCGGGATTTGCATTTTGCGTTTTACCGCGTATGATTCATGTCTTGTGCACAGCGCATTCCTGCGTAGCTCAGTTGGCAGAGCATCCGACTGTTAATCGGACGGTCACTGGTTCAAGCCCAGTCGCAGGAGCTTAGGTGGAAACCCTTACGCGAGTAGGGTTCAGCCGCAGTTGCGGGAACGGTTGCGGAAGCGTCCGAAATGGTCATTCTCTCCGATTCTCAGACAAACTCGAAAAACCAGCCCAAAAAACACACGAAAAAGGGTCGCGACACGCCGTAACAGCAAATTCGCACGTCAGGTGGGAAGGTTCATGAAACCCTGAGAGAACGCCATCCAAACGTCTCACAGGGCGTAACAGCCGGTATCATGCGGAACCATCCGAATCCGACACGCCCATGCCGTTCTCTCCAAAATAGGGAGAGAACACGATGCATGAGCCGTCCGGAACCACGAAGGTCGCCACACGGCATAGGGAACCATGTGGCGGCCTTCATAGACATAACCGCAATCAGCAATCTCAGGAAAACCCAATCAAGCAGGTACAACCCTAATAATCTTCTTTATTTGGATTGCGTCATCATGTTGACCGAACACGAGGACATTCGACCATCGTGGTCGAAAACGCGGTCATAAAACGGTCAAAAAAGGTCGAATGGCACAACCGTCATCATGGCCGAATCAGATGCCAAGGCACTCCCTGGCCCATCGTTCCACTGCGGCATTCTCCGCATCGTCGCCCAGTAGGAGTAGAAACCCAGCGTTCTTACCAAGCGAAGCAGGTTCGATGGTCTTGATGATGCCGCGATCACGCAGGAACACCCAGGCATCGCTGATGCTCTTCTGGATACTGTTCTCACGGGTCTTCATCTTCGCTTCCGCATTACCGCCCATCGCCTGTTCGGGAGTGAGCATCACCATTCCAAGCGCATCCGAAATAGCACGCCATCCAAGCGTGTAATAGCGGCACGGCACCTGCTTATCCATGAGCTTCTTCGGAGGACAATTGTTCTCGCTATCCCAATCGTATGTTTGCGAAGCCATGAACATGAGGACGAGTTCGGCGTTCTTGTTGAGGGTCATGTTGTCGCCGCGTCGTATCGCCATGCGTCCGGCACGGTTGACGTCGTATACGGCTTGCATGTTCTTGTAGCCCATATTTTCCACGTGTCTTTCCCTCCATGCCTAGCGCTATGCTGATGCACGGAGAATCTATGCAAACTGGTTTTCCGATTGCCCTTGTCGCTGTTCGAGAGCGGCAAGGGCTTTTTGCTACTTTCGCCTATAACTCTAACTCTACACATGGATATAATTACAACTACTGTCGGGTAGTAGATACTGATAGTTTGTCGGTGTAGCTCCAGTTACATGTATATAAGTATGTACATGGTTATACATTCTTCTTACATTGTGCGTTTGCCATGATTTTGCCAATTAAAAAGCACAAACGGTCAGAAAAAGGGCATGAAAAACCCGCCTGCAACAAAACAGACGGGCACGAGAAAAACATGGTTCACATAGGACTGCTGGCGAGAGTGATAATCATAGCCAGGAAGCATACGCCGACAGCGACTCCAATCACAATCCAACAATTTCGCACATGGATGGAATTACGCGACTCGATATAGTCCAGAGCCTTCGCCCTCACATTCCGCTCGATGGAATCTGGCGCGGAATCGGTCTTGGCCGCGATCTCATACAATTCGTGCAACGTCGGCTTGCCGCCGTCCGCATCGTCGATGCGTTCCAACTCGTATTGGGTACGCCAGTCAATCAACCCGGACATGCGAATGCCGTTCCGCACGGCCATCTGGATCAGCAGAACGAACGCGGCCATACCGATGGCGATACCGGCGATAACGAATATAGGAACCATGATGTCCTCCTTGCTCTCCTGCAATATGTCTCAACAAGGATTATCCCCCCAATTGACGGCTGATGAATCATGGGCGTTTTGCAAACAAGCCATCCTTGAGAATCTGCCTGTAATCCGCGAGAACCTGCATGGTCACGTCCAACTCCGCCGCCATATGCCAGGTGTCGCCGTCCCACGTCCGTTCGGCCATGGCGAACTCGGACGGGCTTATCGGCATCAAAGCCGTCTCGCGCCGCGCCCTACGCTCGCACTTCACGCCGAACCGCGTGCCGCAGCCGAGATCACGGTACTTCGCGTGCACAAGCTCGTGGCATAGGGTGCAGAGCCTCTGTCGGTCGTTGAGCCAGTCGGCAAGCCATATCGTCCGCAGCCGGTCGCAGTACAGGCCGCAGGTAGTGCCTGGAATATCGGATTCCAAAACCTTCAAACCCATGGCTTCGGCCTGACATTCTAAAACGTCGATGGTGATTCGAGACATTGTTCCCTTCGTATTATTAGGCGGCGGCATCATGAGTGAATACCGCCGCCATATTCATTGCTGTCGTCAGTCTTCAGGTGTTTCGGCCTCAAGCCTCGCGTTCGGATCGTCGTTCGCGGCCATGTCGAATTCTTCACGGTAGATGATCGGACTGTTCACCCAGTCGGCGTCCGCGTTTTCCTTGAGACGTCGTGCGAGTTCCTGGAGCAGCTCGTCATTCGAAGCGTCATGCAGCTTTGCGACGGTCTTTCCGTTAGCCATCTCGTCGGCTCTTATATATCCGAACTCAACCAGAGCTTCTACAGGATTTTCGTCATATGCTCTAGCGATGATGATTACCGACTCGGCGCTGAACTCGCATCCTTTGTTGTATTGACGCCAGAGGGTTGAGACGCTGAGTCCGGTCTTGTTGCTGATTTCATTGATCGCCGCATCATGCGTTAGCTGTGCGAAATATGTTTTCTTATCCATGTATTTCATTATGAAATAAAAAGTCTTTCATGTCAACACGCCGAAAAGGTGTTTCGACTTGAAAAATCCCTTTTCACTGTGGTATATTACTTTTCAGGTTGAAAAACAAAATGCTTCACAATGAAAGGAACAGTGCTGATGGCTGAATACAAAATGCAGTTCCGAGACGGCTTCCTAGACCGAACCAAACTAATGAGCGGCCTCAAAACAGACGAAGCCTTCGCCGGAGCAATAGGAGTCAGCGAAAGCGTCCTAGCCAGAGCCAAAAAAACCAACGAATGCACGCCACTCATGCTCATAGGACTCTACAAAGCATTCGGCTTCCAACCCGGAGAAATCGCCCAAATCAAACAAACCGCCTAACCACACACGTCAAGGGAACCACAATGAAAATCACCACACCTCAAGGCATCCTCGAAGGCGACAACATCGAAGCCATCCTCAAAGAGCATGGATTCCACTGCCTGTATGGTGCCGACCTGAGCGGTGCCGACCTGCGCGGTGCCGACCTGAGCGATGCCAACCTGAGCGGTGCCGACCTGCATGATGCCTACCTGCATGATGCCAACCTGCGCTACGCCAACCTGCGCTACGCCAACCTGAACTGCGCCTGCCTGCATGGTGCCGACCTGAGCCACGCCGAACTGCGCGGTGCCGACCTGAGCGGTGCCGACCTGAGCGGTGCCGACCTGAGCGATGCCAACCATGTACAACTCAGCATCGCCAAAACCAGCATCCTTCCAGACGAATGCGACATCATCGGCTGGAAAAAAGCATACGTAGACGACACAATGCCACCGAAACCAGTCATCGTAAAGCTCCTCATTCCGGCCGACGCGCAACGCTCCAACGCCACTGGGCGCAAATGCCGCGCCAGCAAAGCGCGAGTGCTCGACCTGCAAGACAAGCAAGGCAACAGCCTCCCACCGGACACCACGGTATACAGCTCATACGACGCAGACTTCACATACAAAAAAGGCGAAACCATTCACGTCGAAAACTTCGACACCAACCGGTGGAACGAATGCGCTCCAGGCATCCACTTCTTCATCACCCGCATCGAAGCAGCCGAATACTAAGGAGGCTCCAAATGAATGAAACCAGACAACAGAAGCTTGAATACCTCACCGACAACGGCTACCTGCACAATCTGCGAGGAGAGTTAGGCATGTCCACTAAAACGCTAAGCCTCCTCACAAAACTGCCAGAGGACATGTTCACCGCCATCATCCCAAAGGATGCGAAGAACGGAGATACTGGAAACGCGATTCTTTCAGAAGATTTGGTGAAAGCCATGCGCAGAGGCTCCAAGGAACTCCAAGCCAAATACAACACCACCGACATGATCGACATTCTCTACGTGGAGGCAACCAAATGAGCAACGATATCGTCGAAGTCCCGTTCAACGGGAGCATGATGATCGCTCAAAGGTTCGATGACGGTGAAATCTACACTGCGTTGAAACCTATCTGCGAGAACATCGGCATCGATTTCAACGGCCAGAAACAAAGGCTTGAAAGAACGCCATGGGCAACTATGTGTGTCATGCACACAGTTGCCGCAGACGGGAAGAACCGCGACATGACAGCCATCAGCCGCAAGACGTTGACCATGTGGCTCGCCACCATCGACACGAACCGACTCAGCGACGAACAGGCACGCCATAACGTGACCGTCTACCAGCAGGAAGCCGCAGAAGCCCTTGACAAGTATTTCAACGAGGGTGGTGCAATCCGTGTTTCCGATGCTGATTCGGACGAGGACATCATGGCCCGTGCGGTGCTCGTCGCACAGAAGACCATCGAACGCAAGAACCAGCAGCTCCAAGCCAAGGACGAGCAAATCAGGGAACTGGAGCCGAAAGCCAAGGCGTTGGATGACTTCACGAACGTTCCCGATGCTCTGCTTGTCCGTGACGCGGCGAAACTCCTAAGCAACGATTCCAACATTCAGATCGGTGAGCATGAGCTGCGCCAATGGCTTGTGGATAACGGTTGGATTTACCGGCAGCCCAACCAGTCATGGTGCGCGGCGTCAAGTCGCGTGAGGAAAGGCCATATGGTCATGGTGTCCTCCCGTTCCCACGGAATCCACAAGGATGGCACGCCATTCGCCTATCCGCCAACCCCGAAGCTGACACGCAAGGGATTGGCGCTTATCCACCAGCGGTTGTCCGAACAAAGTTTCGAGCGAGTGCTTGACGCGGAGGTGGCGGCATGACGTTGTTGAATCCTCCGGCGCCGCCGCATGAGTTCGTTCTTGACGAGGGTGGGCACTGCGTCTTCCGTATCAACGATCGGAAAGGCGGGTCAATCGTCGAAAAAGATGGACTCAAGACGAGCACGTTGTATGAGGTCCCGAATCGAAACTAGGCGCGTTCATCCAATGGGCCGCTGACGTTCACGGCCAATCAAGATAGGAGCAGGTTTTGACAGACAGGAAGGTTGTTGTCGAAGAGGAGATTTTCGACAGGCAGGAAGCTGCCAGGTATCTCAAGCTTGGAGCGGACAAGTTCGACAAACTGTACAGGGTGTGCGCCGACTATCAGGGCGGCAAGACCGTCACGTACAAGAAGTCGAAGCTTCTCGACCGTTACGACCAGGTGTGCGAGAGTTCACGGGAGGTTTCGGAATGACCGGCGCTCAGCCTGATGTCGCGTGGAGCGTCCAGACGGGCATCGACTTGGATGCCATGCTCGCCGCCAACGCGGGTTGGATTGAACGGGTCAGACATAAGACCAAACGTGACTATCAGCGGGATAAGCCGGTATTGCAGCGAGTGTACGAGTCGCTTCGCATGAAGTATGAGACCGGTTTCAGTACCAGTTCGTACAAGATCGCGGAAGACCTGCAATTGGCTCAGAGCGTTGTCTACAGAAGTTTGCGCAAGCTTGTTTCCTGTGGGCTTGCGGAAACGTTTCTGACGCATGGGAGGAATTGTTTCAGGCCGACAGGCTTGGAACCGACGAAAGGATTTGATTGGAATGAATGACAGTGTTTTGGTGAAGCTTGACCAGCTTTTCGATAAGTTGAAGACCGCAAGCGACGGAGACGATTGGAATACCGTGCGCGGTCTGGTCGCACAGGTCGCATCACTCGTCAAAGTGTATGAAAAGCCACTGCCCGAAGAGCCGAAGGAGCGGGGCTTCTATGTCACCGCGAATGATGGTCTGCTCCTGCATAAGGACATCGATGATGACTGGTCGGCGCGCACATGGGATGACTCGGCTAATCCCATCTGGAATGGCAATAGACCGTATGTGAAGTGGCCGACTGTCTGCGAAACGCTCCCGCCTGAAGCTTTCCCGTTAAAGCGAGTGAACACGGGAGACGGTAACGATGACTGACCATGATTACTGGCTTGAAGACATGCAAGCAATGAAGAAGCGGCAGAAGCCGAACTACCCGCGCCGCCGCATCAAATTCGCCCTCGCGGTGGTCGCCCTCATCGTCACATCCACACTCATGCTCACCTGGCATGGCGGCAGCACCACCGCCGCGCTCATGGTGGAAGGCGTGTACATCGCCACCGCATTGTGGCTGATCGTCAGATTCGCGCCACGCGACTAAAGACTTCCCGCTGGCTGACAGTCCAAACAAACAACCAAAAATCGGGTTGTTCCGCAGGATACCCACGTTCACTCATTCGTCGGCCAGTGGGGACCATAACTGAAAACAGATATTATCCACGCGCCTACGAACTCAATACCGCGCAGCAAATCACGTAGGCGCATTGGCCGCACATGGTTGTGGGATTCATGCCGGACTCCTTAAGTTTGACAACTCATGAATCACCTTATCCATCTCGCATTCAGGTTTTGACATTTCCTGTTGCCGTGATGTTGGCCGTGAACCCGTTCAGGTCGGGTTCCAACGGTTTTGCATCATTCATTGGCGTGAATCCTAACAGGTTCGACTCCTGTTGCGGCCACTGTCCCCACCGGTTAGTGCGATTGCCGGACTGGGGATTTGACGTGGATTGGATGACTCGGGGTCTCTGGTTCTTCTTCCCCTACGGGTCGCGGGTTCGACTCCCGCCCACGTCCGAAGCCGTCGAGAGACGGCCCATCATAATTGAAAACCCGGTTGACGGGGGAGCCTAAAAAATCATATTCCAAAGCCGATTTCTCTAGGCGCTTACATACACACTCTCTCCCGTCAACCACTGCTGGTGCAAGGAACGTGGCCGCTGCTATCTCAGCCGTTCGATTCATCGGCGGTCAGATGGTTCGACTCCATCCACCAGCACGCAATCACAGAAAGGAAAACTCTCATGGACACCATCAACGTGAATGGCGAAACCTACACGAAAGTACCGGACGAGATCAGCTTGTTCGGACGAACCTACCTGCTGGCGGACGACACCATCCCGGAACCATTGGACGTGTCGGACTGGCATCCAATCGAACCGGATTACCGTATCACGCTCAGGGAATACATGACCCAACAGCATCCAGAAGACGCCAAGCGTAACCTCACCGGACTGGGCCAAGTCGTGAAGAACGTGGTTCTGAATGCCGGTAAGGGAGACTTGTTGGAAGAGAACAGCAATGGTGCCATCATTTACACCCGCTCGTTGTTCCCGCTTGTCGAACAGGGCTACAGGAAGTGGCGTTACCGGAATAATGCCCACATTATGGAACGGAGTGTGGCGGAAGCATGACGGAAGTGAAATTTCCCAGCATGGTTGACATGCCGGACAAGGAGTATTTCGCACATCCGGCAATCGACCAGACTGGTTTGAAGAAGTTCATGGAGTCTCCAAGAGCGTACGCATGGCACAAGCTGAACCCTCTCGACAACAGTACGTTGGCGTTCGGCAAGGCCGCGCACAGTCTCATTCTCGGTAGTGGCCCGAAGGTCGAAAGGAAACTCGACGGGCGCACCAAAGCCGGTAAGGCACAAGCCGAACAAGCCAAATCGGACGATCTGGTAATCCTTTCCGGTTCCGACTATGAGAAGCTTCAAAACATGGTGGATTACGCGCCGGACATGAACAGTCTCGTGGAAGGCAAATCGGAAATCGCCTTGTTCGCCATCGACCCGGCCACTGGGCTGGAACTGAAAGGCAAAGCCGACTGGCTACCCGACCATCCCGGCATGGACGGCGTCATGTGGCTGTACGACTACAAGACCACCGGCCATGACGTGCAGGACTTCACTGGTTCGGCATACAAGTTCGGCTACCACATTCAAGCCGCCTTCTACATGATGCTGTACCGGCTCGTAACCGGATACCAGGGTGCGATGGGGTTCAGGTTCGTCGTGCAGGAGAAGCAGGAACCATACGACTGGATGATCTGGGAACTATCCGAAAACGACCCTGAAATCTCACTTGTCGCCGTGAAGCAGATCCGTGAAGCGTTGGACGGGCTCAGCTTCTACTGGAAGAACCATATTCCGTTGGAAGACATGCTCAACCAAGGATTGCCGAAAACCCCTCTGCCTATCAGATTCACTGACTGGCAGATGAACCATCTGATTGGAGATGATGACCAATGGGAAATGTGATTCCAAAGAATCGTAAAGCCTACGGATACGATTACGCAGACCTTGGCTCGGTGGTCAACTATGTGACCGAAGTGTTGGGATTCCGCGTCGAACAGGACATTCACTACAACAATCTTCCCCAATATCCGAACGGGTACGGGTTCGTCGTTACCCACTATTGGCAGGATTTCAGCAAGTCTTGGAGCGAATACGCGGCACCCGTTCCGATCATTGTTGGCGATTCCGCTGGCAAACGTGAACAGCCGTTCATGCAACGGTACGGGAGTGCGGAAACGTATGCTCGACGCTACAGTCTGCTCACCTTGTTCTGTCTGGCGACCAGTGATGATGACGGACAGTTGGCGGGCTATCAGCGTGGAAATCCGATGAACGAGGAACTACGCAAACAGGTGGCCGCGCTCCTAGCTCAAGGGAACATTCCGGCAGGACGCGAGTCCGAAGCCATCGGCAATCGTATCAAAATGCCTGTGAATTACGCAAGATTGACCGACTGGCAAGCCCAATTGTTCATCAACAGTTTCAAAAAGAATGAAGAAGTCAAGGAGGCCGCATAATGGCTGGAGAAACCGTTATCACGATCATTGGCAATCTGACTAGGGAGCCTGAACTGCGCTCCACCAGCAATGGTGAGAACGTGGCTAATTTCACTATCGCATCATCTGACCGTAGGTTTAACCGGCAGACGAACCAGTGGGAGGATGGTGACACGCTGTTCATGAACTGTTCCGTATGGGGTGGCATGGCGCAGCATGTCGCTCAATCCTTGCACAAAGGTATGGGCGTGATCGCTCAAGGTCGTTTGAAGCAGCGTTCCTATCAGGCCAATGATGGGACTCAACGTACTGTGGTCGAGCTTCGCGTGGACGAGATCGGCCCGAGCCTTCGTAATGCGACTGCCCAAGTGCAGAGGATTCAACGTGGCGGCGCTCAGGCGGCCCCGCAGGGCGGTTTCAATCCGAGTCCGAATAATGTTCCGTCTAACGGTTTCCAACAGCCGCAACAGCCAACCCAGCAACCACAGCAGGGTGCCGACCCGTGGGGAGCGAACAACAATCAGCCTTCCACGTTCGGCAACTTCGGAAACGACACTGATTTCTAACCCACAAGAAAAGGAACCAACATGGCAAACATCATCCCATATAGGGAGTTTCTGAAAAGAAAGGAGCTGCGCGAACAGGAGACTGGCATCACCGTTAGCCCGCAGCAGCTCCACCCATCCCTGTTCGACTGGCAGAAACGTATCGTCACATGGGCTTGCAAAGTAGGACGTGCAGCCGTATGGGCGGATACGGGTCTTGGTAAGACCAGAATGCAACTCGAATGGTTACGGCAAGTCTGCGCCGGACATGGGACGGGGCTTATTCTAGCGCCGTTGGCCGTATGCCAGCAAACCATCCGCGAAGGCGCCGCAATCGGCATGGAAGTGCGTTATGTGCATGACCAGTCGGAAGTGTCGGACGGATTCAACATCACGAACTATGAGCGTGTGCCAAAACTCGACGTGTCCAAATTCAATGCGGTCGTATTGGACGAGGCTTCGATTCTGAAACAGTCGGACGGCAAGACCCGCAAAATGCTGATCGACACGTTCAGGGATACGAAATACCGTCTCGCCTGTACCGCCACACCGGCACCGAACGACCCGGAGGAACTATGCAATCAGGCCGAGTTCCTTGGATACGCCACCCGTGTGAAGATGCTTGCCACGTATTTCGTGCATGACGGGAATATTTGGCGTTTGAAAGGTCACGCGGTTAAGCCGATGATGCGGTGGATGTCGCAATGGGCCATCGCATTGCGCAAGCCGTCCGATATTGGCGGTGATGATGCGGGATATGAGTTGCCCGGATTGAATCAGACCGTTGATGTTGTCGCCTATCACGGCAGCATCCCGGAAGGCCAATTGTTCGCAGCTGACCTTGGTGGCGTCGGCGGGCGTGCGAGAGTCCGTAAGGAAACGCTTGTTGACCGTGTGAGCCGGTGTGTCGATCTGGTCAACAACGAACCTGAAGAACAGTGGATTATCTGGGCTGGATTGAACGACGAGGCGGACATGCTGAACAGGCTTATCCCCGGCAGTGTGAATGTGAAAGGCTCCATGTCGCCGGAAGACAAGGCCAAGGCGTTCCTTGACTTCGCTGATGGGAACATTCCGGTGCTGATCACGAAGGGTTCCATGGCATCGTTCGGTTTGAACTGGCAGAACTGCGCTCGAATGGCGTTCTGTGGTTTGAACGATTCGTGGGAATCCTACTACCAGTCGATACGCCGCTGCTACCGGTTCGGACAGAAGCGCGTGGTTGACGTGCATGTGGTGGTTTCCGATTTGGAACGCGAGATAGCGGAGAACATCACCCGCAAGGAACAGCAGGCCACTCATTTGAGTGACGAGCTGGTGAAGACGATGAATGAATCAAACTCTTTCGGAAAGGCCGCATGATGGTTGAGGAAATGTATATGACCGATGAAGCCAAAGGTAAGGATTGGACGCTATGGCTTGGTGACTCGTGCGAACGCATGGCGGAAATGGCTGACAACAGTGTTGATCTGAGTGTGAGCAGCCCGCCGTTCGCAAGCCTGTACGTGTACTCCGATTCAACCCGCGACTTAGGCAACAACGGTTCCCGTGAAGAGTTCATCGAAAACTACGGGTACATCATCCGCGAACTGTTAAGGGTGACGAAGCCTGGGCGTATCGCTTGCGTGCATGTGCAGCAGGTTGTGACCACGAAGACCGCTGATGGCGTTGTCGGGTTGACTGATTTTCGTGGTGATGTTATCCGCGCCTATGTGGAGAACGGTTGGATTTTCCACGGCGAAGTCACCGTGAACAAGAATCCACAGGCTCAGGCGATTCGCACGAAGGCTCAGGCTCTCATGTTCGTCACGAAGAACAAGGATTCCAGTATGAGCCGTCCCGCGTTGGCTGACTATCTGCTGATGTTCCGCAAACCTGGCGACAATCAGGTGCCGATCAAGAATGATGTGAGCAACGAGGAATGGATTGATTGGGCGCAGCCGGTCTGGTGGAACATTCGAGAGACCAACACGCTGAATGAGCGTCTTGGCCGTGAGGATACCGATGAACGCCACATCTGCCCGCTGCAATTGGATTTCATCGAACGGTGCATCCGCTTGTGGAGCAATAAGGGCGAGCTTGTGTTCGACCCGTTTGGTGGCATCGGCTCGACCGTGTACGAGGCAATCAAACTTGGCCGCAAGGGCATGAGCATTGAATTGAAGCCTTCCTATTGGGATGCGTCGGTGAATCTGATGCGCGAGCTTGAAGAGAAGCTTGGAGAGGCGACACTGTTCTGATGGTTCCGCTTTCTGGGATGACCGAACCCGCATGGTGTGACAAGCATGGGGTCGAATATTACGGCCCCACTTGTCCTGAATGCGAGTCGGAAGCCGAAGACTATTGGGAGGATATTGGAGACGCGAGCATATGGGACTTATGACCACCTATGATTTCGACATTCCAGGCGAACCCGTCGCGAAGGGCCGTCCACGATTCTACGGGTATCGGGCTGTGACCCCTCAGCATACGAGGGATGCCGAGGAACTGGTGAGGAACCAATTCCACATGTTCTACCCTCATGCCGAACCATTGGACGGGGACGTGCTGATGATTCTCATGTTTTATAAGGGGCGTCATGGGAAACCGGATTTGGACAATCTGGAAAAGCTCGTCAAGGATGCGTTGAACGGTTTGGCCTACGTGGATGACCAGCAGGTGAAACTCACGTTGTGCGCCATGTTGGAACCCGACCGTATGGCATGGGGACAACGGGCGAAACGGCTTGTCAAACGTCGGCAGGGAATGCCGTTGACATACGGCGGCAATCCTTATGAGCCGCATACGGAAATCCATATAGAACCCTTGCATGACATTCACGGCGGGTTGGAAAGTCTCGTCAGAAACACGAAGGAGATGATAAGCGATGTCGGAAACCAGCCTGAATACCGGTGAGATGCTGTTCCAACTGCGTGTCTGGGATTACTTGGCTTGGGCGTTGGACGATAAGCGTCTCGACCATGTTGAGAACCTGTACTACAAGGGGCGGCCGATCAGTGTTTCGACGTTCGCCAATCCGAACGTGCCGATGGTGAAATGCTTCGATAAGGCTGAACTGTTGGCTGGTGACATTGATTCTGAATATCCGTTCGTCATACAAGCCGATGGCATGTTCGATGCTGACGTGATGGACGAGCGTGAGTGGATCGCGTCTCAACCCGCTTACACGAGTCTGAGCGTGTGGGACAAGTTCGAGACTCTGCTACCGGCCAAACCGTCTGTGGAATGCGTTGACTCGGGCACTCGAATGTTCATCCGATTCACGTTGGGTGAATTGGCGGGCATGTTGAACAGTGGGTTGCCGCTCGGAGGTGGACGATGATTTTTCCAGCAGTCAACGTCAACGGCATCCATTTGAGCAGCCAACAGCATGAGGCGCTTGTCAGCATATGGCGTACCGGTCGAATGCCGGAACCCCACGCAGGTCAGAAACCGTGGCTGTGGATTCAAGCGCTCAGACGGCGCGGCTTGGTATCCGGCAATGCGCTCAGACTGACCGACAAGGGACGCCATATCGTCCAACTCCTCCAGGACAGGAAAGCAGTCCCATACCAAAGCACTGCCGACAATCCACACTACGGAGCCTACTGGGACGCCTACTACAGCAACCAGTCAACCTACCGGTATCAGCCCGGTTTGGAAATCATTTGCAAAAGGAACTGTGATGAAACTTGACCCGCCACCGGACTTGGTTGAAATCGCTGAAGCCCTGGACGCGATGGCGAAACCACACTGGGGGAGCGGCATCGTCTTCAGCTGTGACGGCCTGCCGGTCACCACACCAAGACAAGAAGCAATCTGGATGGAATACAACGGCATCACAAGAGGGGAGGACTAATGGCAAGGCGTGGTTACGTGCAGCTCGTGAACGGCTTCTACGACAACGACAAGGTGCGTGATCTCGTGCGCATTGGCCGTGCTGACTCGGTGGGCGTGTTCTGTATGGCTCTCTCGCTGTGCGGGGACAGGCTCACGGATGGCTTCGTGCCGCGCCGCGCCATGCTCTCCAACATCGGTGCCACTCAGGAGCAGGTGCAGGCGCTGGTGGACGAGGGAATGCTCGAAGAGGTCGATGACGGTTGGATAATCCACGATTACACCGCTCACAATCGCACCAAAGAGCAGGTCATGCACGCGCGAGCCGACGCGAAGGCACGCAAGAGCAAATCCCGTGGTCACAGCACTGTCACAGCAGTGTCACAGCGTGACATGCGTGTGACATCGGGACAAACACCAGAACACCAGAACACCAGAACCCAAAAGAAAGAAGAAGAATATTATTCTTCTTCCAAAGAAATGACACTTGCCATGTTCCAAGACTCACGAGAATTGGCGGCAGCCAACAGCATGATGCGCGCCACGTATCCGAACTTGGATTTGAAAAACAGCTGGGACGCCTTCGCCACACGCCAATACGACGTCACGCGCATGGTGGGCGATTGGATACGCCTATGGCGTGGCTGGTGTGAGAACCGGGCGCAAATGGGTGGTATCCCACCGTCGAAGCCACACGTCCACACTTGGGCTTGCGAACACACGTTGAAAGCCTTGCACCTCCAATCGCAGGATGACGTGACCGACATGGCGTCAGCCGTCAAAAAAGCCAATGAGCTAAACCAGAAGGAAGAACCCTAGTGAAATACATCAGCCTGTTCAGCGGCATTGAAGCAGCAACTGTCGCATGGCAAACACTCGGATGGGAGCCAGTCGCATACGCCGAAATCGAACCATTCCCCAAAGCAGTACTCAAACACCACTATCCGAACGTCCCAGACTTAGGGGACATGACGAAAGTTAATTGGAAGGAATACCACCATGCAGCAGATGTCGTTGTGGGAGGAAGCCCCTGCCAGGCATTCAGCATCGCCGGACTCAGGAAGGCTCTGGACGATCCTCGCGGCCAGCTCATGCTCGAGTATCTCCGAGCTTGCGCAGAAATTGATCCGGAATGGATCGTATGGGAGAACGTGCCCGGAGTTCTGTCGGCTGAACACGGACGGGCTTTCCAGTCGCTCCTTGAGGCCGTGGCCGAACTCTGGCCTGATGGGGGGGTGCATGGAGAGTGTTGGACGCTCAGTTCTTCGGTGTGGCCCAGCGGCGCGAGCGTGTGTTCCTTGTCGTCAACACTCGAGACTGGCGGCGTGCCGCGCCGGTACTTTTTGAGCGCGAGAGCCTGTGCTGGGATCATACGTCGAGCCGAGAGAAGAGGCAAAGCCTTACCCAGGGAACTGCGGGAGGCGTTGGAGACGCAGATTCGGACGCTGGGGGATTGATGTTGGACTTCCATCAGCAGGATGGACGGTTCAAGGTCAGCGATCATCCCGACGTGTCGAATACGCTCATCTCGCACATGGGTACCGGTGGCAACAATGTTCCCCTGATTAAGGCGTTCAAATGGAGCCAGGGTGAGAAGAGCCGGAGTCTGGCGATTGGCGAAGTCAGTCCCACTTTGACTACTGACCATAATCCAGCCGTCTACCAAATTGAGAGAGAGAGAGTGATGTGTCGCGCGGACACTCAGGCGAATGCCGCACAAGGATTCGATCTTTCTCCGACATTGATGGCTCACGCCGGAAAGGATGCCCCATTCATCTATCCGACAACTAATAGGAGAGACTAGTGGTTTTCACTTTCAAGATTCGCGGTGGCGGAGCGGGGGGGTAAGGGATTCCTCGGGCAGGACGAGCTTTCTGCCACGCTCAGCACGCACAATGACCAGTTTCTGCATACGGAGGATTCGATGAATGGTTTGACGGTTCGCAGGTTGACGCCGTTGGAATGCGAAAGGCTTCAAGGTTTCCCGGACGGATGGACGGATATTCCGTGGAAGGGGAAGAAGCACACGCCGGATAGTCCACGCTACAAGGCGCTCGGTAATTCGATGGCGGTTCCTGTCATGAGATGGATAGGTGAGGGCATCCAATTGGTCGAAGACAACAAGGGATTGTTCCAGGAGAACCCCAGTGAGCAGTGACAATCCATCCAAGGAGACGTGCCGCATGGTTGATGATCGTGATGGGAGACGTTGCGTGCGTTGCGGCCGAAGCTTGTATGCGGTTGGCGGTTCCCGGCATCATCGGAAACTCCGTAGCCAATGCACGAGGGTGGAGAAGCATCAAGTGCAGAATCTGATTCTGCTTTGCGGTTCGGGTACGACGGGCTGTCATGGTTTCGTTCACATGCATCCGACTATCGCTTATGAGAACGGCTGGTGTGTGAAATCGTTTCAAGACCAGTTGGAAGTGCCGGTACGGACTTGGCATGGACTCGTGTATCTCACCACAGACGGCAAATATTCATCGACAAAGGAACAATCAAATGACTGACAACATCAATCCATCGCATTACAAGGATGGCCCGTTCGAATGCATCGAACTATCCAGTTTGCTCAGCTTCGACTGGGGCAACGTAGTTAAATACTGCTACCGGTGGCGCGACAAGAACGGTGTCGAAGACCTCAAGAAAGCACTCTGGTATGCGAAGCACGCAATCGATAACAACGTGCCGTTCCTTGCCATGTACCTCGGGCCGGACAGCGACATTATCACAGCCAGACCCATCAGGCTTTTCGGCATTCTAGAAGCCGAGAACTGGGCCGATCTCGAACCATTCTGGAATGAAATCAAGTGGGGATGTTACAAGAAGGCGGTCAAAGTGCTGGCCGACAAGATCAATGAAATCGAAAAGGATGGTGAGTGATGAACCGGGACCGGGTAATCATCGTCGCGATCATCTGCATGACGATTATCTTCATCGCGTCCACCGTATCGCCAGCCGGTTCCAGCGGGAAAACCGGCGCGGGCTTCCAGATGGAAACCGTCAAGACCGGTGACGTGACATGGGCGTGCTTGAAGCATAACGGCGAATACATCGGCTGCAACACGGTGGAGACGGTCAAATGAATGTTTTCACAGGCAAGACCGGCTATATCATCTGGCCGCAAGGTGATACGGGAGTTCACACATGCCGCGTGTACGACTCACTGGATGAAGCTGTGGGCGCGGCACATTCCAAAGCCGACTTCCACCACAGGCCGTATGAGGTGCTTACTGCTTATGAGAGTCCGGCAAGAACCATCAGAACGATCCTCCCAAGGAGACACCAATGAGCGACAAAGTGAAAGTCGGCACGAGCAAGGTCACGTTCCGTGTGCGCGCGTTCGACTATCCGCAGATCGAGCTTGCATCCGTCGAAGTGGATGTGCCGATGTACACGAAGACGGACAACAAGCTCGACAACATGCAGCAGGGACATGTCACGGCGGACGTGCCGGACGGTTTCAACGAGAAGGTCAAAGACGCATTGCAGGTGTTCGCGGACACTCTACAGGCATCGTTCAACGAAGAAGGAGAGTGAAATGTTGAGAAGCATTGATTTCAAAACAATGCCTTATCTATTCACTGACAAGGCTGGCACTTGCCTGACCGTGGAGTTCGACGGAAGGGAACTGGATGACATCTACAAGCAAGTGAAAACCATGTACGATCAGGCGCACCCGTCGCACCCGTCTGATGATATGCCCACCGAACCGGGCTGGTATGCGACTCGGGATGGTGAAGACCTGTTGAGCTATGACGGTGACGCTTGGCACATTCACAATATCGACTGTGATGCGCAATTGTTCGTTGACGGGGATTTGGAAACGATGGACTGGAGCGTGGTCAAACGCACGTTCGATGCTGACGCTTTCCCGCTGATACCAGTGAATCTTAACGATACATCTCGTGCGGAGCGTCGGTTGACCAACCTTACCAACTTTTTGCACACGCTCATTCATGAGTGTGAGACAGTGCGGGACAACCCATCTTCCGACAAGCATACGAAAGACATCGAGAATGCCGTCTGCGGGACGGGAATCAACTTCGGCAAAGACCTGCTTGCACGATTGGAAAACGGGGTGTTCGACCATGAATGTGCATGACCATATCACCGACTGGCAGCACCTGCCATCGTCATTCCTCGCTGGCAAGCGTGCGATAGCCACCACCGTTGAGGGAACCACTATCGACGGTTTCCTCCAATCGATGACCACGAAGTTCAGTAACGGCAGCGGCAGCATGGTGCAACTGTTTTTCGGGGGAGTGTTCCAGCCGGTCATCATCAGTCTCAACGGTGGTGAGAACCAACTATGCAGAGCATACGATTCGATACTCATACTCAACGAGGTGAAGCGATGAATAACCAATACGCGGTCAGCATCCGTCATATCTACACCATGCCGGATGAGACATTCAATGGATATGAATTGGTCTTATGGCATTGGGACGTGATTGAGAACACTTGGCTTTTCCGTGCCACACGCGACTATCCGATAAGCAAGAGAGTATCAAGGGGATATGCGTTGTGGAAGGTTCTCAGGGATGCTCAGAAATTGGCGCGGATATTCCAATGCAAGAACTATGCGACCAACGAAGAAGGAATGTGGGACAACAATGACTGACCTTGATGATCGCATCAGCGAGTATGCGAAGTGGATTGAAAGCCGATATGACGACTCGCATGAGCTTCGAGCCAAAGGCAAAAACGGTTACATCGACGGCAAGGCCGACGCCTATGAGAGTTCGCTACGCGAGTTCAAACGCATCTTCAACGTGAAGGAGGAATAGTGAGGAAGCGAATGACTGCTTATTGGTGGGATAAAGACAAAAATGCTGTGGCAATCTCATATAAGGATAACCGCCTGATACTCACCGTCGATGATGCGCAGGCACTCCTTAGACAGCTTGAAATGCTTCTGCCGGAGAGACCGTCACGCGACGAGCCGGAAGAGCCGGGCTTCTACCGGACACGGACTGGCGCATTTCTTCGCAAGAACAAGAACGGAGCATGGAGCGCCCTGTTCATCAATGGCGACCTAATCCCACGCTATTGGAACGATCAGGACGATTACGCGAAGTGGAGGACGGTGCTTGAATGCCTGTATCCTCGTGCGTTCCCGCTTACACCAACCACTGCGCCATATCCGTTGAAAGGGTGAGTGATGTTCGGACGGAAGAAGAAAAAGCAGGAGGAGCCGAAAAGTTACCTCAGATGCCCATACTGTGGTCACGCGCCGATAATTGTCACCGGCAAATGCACGTATCACAATCCACGTCATACTGTCTACCGGTATGAGTGCGACCTTAGGTGCCTTCAAGGCGAGGTGTGTCAGACTGCCGAAGCTGCGTTCGATTCGTGGGTACGCATTGTCGCCCGCTATTACGACGCGGAAAATGCTATCAGACAATTCCGCAAGGAGAGGAAATCATGAGTCTGGCTGATGTTTGCTGGAACATTTCAAGCGTTTTCATCGTCATCACATTGGGTGTGATAGCGATACTCTGCGTGCTCATGCTGTTAGGCGTATTCGTATGCATCTTCGACCATGACGATAACCACAGGAACGATAAGAGCAGTAAGGAATAACAATGGCTACGAACGTGAGTGAAAAAGACAAGACGTTGAACGAGATCATCGACTGGTGCGAGAACCAGCGGAGGAAAATCCTTGCCGACATTGAACCAGCGCCGGGAGAGGATGCGGAAGAAGCCTATGCCGATTTGGAGTCGGTCATCCGGTCTGACAATCCGATAATCAAATATTCCAACGACCTGCTTGATGGCAGTGAGGCTTTCGTGTATGGCGTCATAATGCAAGCTCGACTGCTTGACCATATCATCGACCACTGCCGGTCCATGCTTGGCTATTCCGGCAATATGCCCAGTGAGGTGCCGAATCAAAGCGAGGATGCGAAAAAATGAAATGGAAACCGGATTGGTCGGACATCGCCGAAAACCTGCTGATCGGACTGATGGCGGTGGCTGCGGCCGCAATATTCATTGTCTTCTGCGTTTGCACATGGGAAGAAGTGACAACCGCCAGAACCATCATCATGCGCGACGGAAATCAATCATACGCCTGCACGGTCAGCGACATAAGCCTGGCCCCACATGACTGCAATCCAATCGAGGACGCGAAATGAATAAACGGTACAAGGTTTGTCCACTTTTTTGGAGTGATTACGGCGATGAGCGCACCTTGATGAATATGGGTGTGTTTGAAAAGTTGCTGAACGAGGGTTGGCAGATTCTGCGGGTGGATACCATGCCATCAACGGAATTGCGTGATAACGCCGTCACAGCGACGAACGTCTACATCCTTGAGAGGGAGGCTAATGATGATTAGTCAATACGACAAGGACATGTGTTGCCTGTATATCGCTGAGGGGATGAACTACATCTGGCAACAACGAGAGAACCAAGAGCTTTCCCGAATACTTGAATCATTGGCCGATAGGAAGCTCATGAAGCGTGTCCATGGCGGGTATGCGATCACACTCAAGGGCCTGTTGGCAGTCAAGGTGTGGAGACTTCACCTGTTCCTGTTCCATCACGATGAATACAAGTACTTCAGGAGGAAGAAATGAGCAGGGCTGAAACCACCGCCATGCTGTCCGAGCTGGTGGAGAAGCGTTTGAGGAATCAGACCGCGTTCTGGGCGAGCGAGGTCAACTTCGACCGCGGTACGCCTGACGATCGGCGAGTGGACTACGTGGGCTTCAAGCCATTGAACGTCAACGGCGAACCGGTGCCCGCAAGCGTGGAGAAAGGCTGCTTCGGGTTCTACGAGGTCAAGTCATGCATGGCTGACTTCACCAGCGGCAACGGCCTGACGTTCTACGGCGACCAGAACTACCTGGTCTGCACGAAGGAACTGTGCGACGAGATCGTATGGCAGAAGATGGTACCCGAGCGCGTGAACGCGATCCTTACCCCCGATTCGACCGGCTCGAAACTGATTCTCGGCCACGTGCAGTCATACAACGACCTGTCATACAGGCGGCGTCCAGCAAGCGAAATCCTGTGGGCAATGGTCAAAGCGAACGGAAAGAGAACGAATTGAGCATCGCTGATGATGAAGCTGAGAAGGCGTATCCGACCTGCTACTGGAATGGAACTCGTGTCAAGGAACGGTTTTCCTGCGACACGGACGATTTGCAGGAAGCGTACCTGCGTGGTCGCAACGCACCACCGTCTGACGTTGAAGTGGAGGCCGTGGCGAGAAAACTGCTGTGGACGAGCCGCACATGGGACGGCATCGAAAGCGACTATGTGGCGAAGGACGAAGACGATGCGTGGGATTACGCCGGGGAAATCTGTGGCTATCGGGAAGACTTCATCGATCGGGCGAAGGAAGTACTCGAAGTGGAACGACATGCGGTGACGGAATGAGACGGGATTATGTGTACGGGTATCCCACCAAGGATGAAAGCTCAGTGCGATGCTTCGTCGCGGTATCCTGCGGTAGCGGATGCGATCATCCGCATCCGAAGGTCACATTCCACTCCGACCTGATGTACTGCGTGGACTGTCATAAATGGTTCCTACCCGTGTACGCCAGTGAAGTCGAGCTTTTCCATTGGAAACCATGCTCAGTCTTACGCGCGCGAATATTCCATCATCGGGCATACGAGAGAATCATCAAGCAAATCAAGGAGACGAAATGATAGGAAACAAGAATATTCAACGAGGGCTAATGGCCGTGCTTGTGTCCGTGACAATGGTTTTCCCACTGGCCGGATGCGGGAACGAAGCGGATGCTGACGATGCTGAGAACGGTAGCAACTGCATTGATGTGCGAGGCGACTTCACGGCCTATGAGTGCAGAATCGAGTTGCACGACGGCAGAACCGTTACATGCATCAACTTCAACACCTACAAGGGGGGAGGCGGTCTTTCCTGCGACTGGAACAATGCTAGCGGCAAGGACGGGGAGACGAAATAATGGAACATGAGCTAATCCCCGTATATACGAAGTTCAACGGTAACGGCGTGCGTGTGCAGAATGATTCAAAACTCATCGACTATCTGGATGATGGGTGGAAAATCATCAACGTCACGGCAGCGAACCCACTGGCATTGGACAATGAGGCCGTCGTGTTGTACGTGATCGAGAAGACTACTGCAAATCATTGGAGCAAACGGAATGAATGAGCCTACCGCCGACGAGATCATGAAAATGTTCGCGGTTGACATAGCGGTTCTTCGTCGTGGTAGGCGCAAGCCGTCTGAGAAGCCGCCAGTCGGAAAGAAGAAGGCGAAAGCGTCGAAAAAGCCGGTCAAGCTTACTGCGGAACAGCTCGCACGGAAACGTGAGCACACGCGACAGTGGCGGATGGCCCACCGTGAGCAAGTCTTGGAATGCAACCGCCGATACAAGCTTGCGCATCGTCCGACATTCCACCATTTCAGCCGTGAGGAACAGGCGGCCTACGAACGCAACTACTACCTGCTTCATCCCGAGAAGAGAAAACGGAAGCGGGAGACTGTTTGAGACGTTAATCCAATACCGGTTGCAAGGTTGGGTGCAACCGGTATACTAGACATGTTCCGGCATTAATCGCACGCCTTCGGGCACCGGTGCGGAATCAACATACCATGATTTTGGAAGGCGTGCGATTGGCTGACTGCAAACTGTTGCGTTGCGGGCGTGAACGAGACGATACCAGGCAACTCTGCCCTGAATGTGAACAGCGGCTCCTAGCCGACTTGGAATGGTTCACGAAGAACATCGGCTACTTGGAAACCGACAAGATGAACCGCATCAACAAGAACCATGACGCTGATGGTGGCGGGGGAGGATACTCTGATAATCCGCCATTGAGGGAGCAAGTGTTCGACCTGCTGTATGAGGGAGACGAACGGGATGATAGCGTGTGGGGCACACTATCCGCGTTCGCTAAATGCTTAGGCGTCGAATACCTGAATCACGATCCGTTGAACGTGTTGGCGCAGCGGATAGCCGTGAAGAAAACCAAGCAAGGCGAACCCGCGTGTCTATGCTCAACGGCAACACCCGTGTACGCGCTTGAAATCCGCATCGCCCGCGACAAATGCCAGCGCCTGTTGAATCAAGGCCATACGGTTAGCTTGGGCAATTGCCCCAACACTGACTGCAACATGCCGTTAAGCGCTGACGAGACGGCAAAACAAGTCAAATGCCGTGGATGCAGGAACGTTTGGAACATCAACTTTTTGAGGACACTCATGCAAGACAAGATCAAACACAGCACTTACACGGGGACTGCTTCGGACATTAGAAGCAAACTCCAACAGGCTGGATACCTCGTATCCGCGAACACGTTGAAATCATGGGCGCACAGGGGCAAGCTCACCCCGGTACGCAAGGAAGGGCGGCATCCCATCTACCGTATCGCGGACGTGTACATGCTGATGCAGCAAACCACTCCAGTGGACGATATTTGGGGACTCGTCGGAAAGGACAACCGGCAGTGAGCATCATCAGCATCACCGACAAGGGCAAGACCATCACCTATCACGCGCATCACATGCGCGACGTGATCGAACCAGTCAAACAGTACGGCATGTTCGGAGAGCAATTGAACGCGAAGAAAAAGCTCCACACGCTCACTTTCTACACGGAGGACTAATAATGCGAGTCAACATCGACTGCACGCTAATCCTCCTACTGTTGTCCGGCATGTTGGCACTCCTGAAAATCGGGGGCCAATTCCCATACCCGTGGATATGGGTGCTCGCACCCATATGGATACCGCTGCTCGCATTGGCCGGTATCACAATCATCCTGATAATCGCTTGGATTATCGGCGTCATAGGCGTACTCATTCTCGAAAAGTTCGGAGACTAAATGCATATCAGCGGCAAAACCAATAACATCAGTTACGCTCACGCGAACGATGGTGGAGCAGACCTCAGAAGCAATGAGGACACGATCATCTGCGCGGGCAGTCAGACGCTCGTGCATACGGGCGTGAGACTGGCTATTCCAGCCGGATATGTCGGACTGGTCTGCCCACGTTCGGGATTGGCGTTGAAACACGACATCACCGTGATGAACGCGCCCGGAGTAATCGATGCCAATTATCGTGGCGAAGTCGGCGTAATCCTCAGAAACATGGGTGAACATGCGTTTGAAGTGCATGAGGGAGACCGGATAGCGCAAATCGTGTTCCTCCCATACGCGCACATGCAATTCGAGCCAGTCAACGAACTGGATTCGACCGAACGTGGCGAGAAAGGATTCGGCAGCAGCGGCATCAACTAGAATCACAGAAGGAGACACAATGACGGTACTCGACTTCACCAAGAAAACAACCCCCGTTATAGACAAGCTGATAAAACTCGGATTCCACTACGAAAGCACAGACAAGACAGAAGCGGAGGGCATACGTAATCCGCCACAGCTGATAACCACATGGGAGAACGTCATGAATGGCGTGATCCTGAAAATCATCGACACATATGCCGTGTCCTATGACGAAAACGACGTACTGTATCAAACGCCAACCGAATACGTCAGGATAACGGATGATTGCACTAACATAAGCGTCACCATGTCGGTCGAAGAGTTCATGGAATTGGAACGGATCACGAACAGCAACGGCAGCACATTCCCACGCCCGGAAACATCCTTCAAAAGAATTACCAACGAGAACTAGGAGACCACGCGGAATGAGCGAGACAATCACAGCAGACCATCTGAACGCCACGCACTTAGGCAAGAAGATAAGCATTTTAGACAATTGCGAAATCGTCATGTCAGGAAAACTCAAGGAGTTAAGAGCGACGCAATACTCCATGCCGGTGTACAGCAACAATATCGAAGCCGTGCCCAACGGCTATGGGAACATCACCATTGCCCCGAAACTGAATTACGAAACTGTCACCGACATCATCATGCACCTGTCGAATCAGCTCAATGACGATATCAAGGCGACCGTTCATGGTGACACGGAACTGGTAATCGAAGTCAACGGAAAGTAGGGGAGTATGACGGAAAACACCACTGGAAAATCAACGAACGAACTGCTGATGCGCGTGTTGCAAGTCGAATCACCGGAACTGTTCGACGGAAGCGACGATCAGCCGGTACGAGTAGTCGGCTACGATTATTCGCCATTCTGCGTCTGCGAAACCTGTGGCGATGACCCCGAAATGCTGACCATCGCATTCGAGACGAAAAGCGGCGAACGTTACAGCCAATACTACGACTATTTTGGACTGCCGAACATTTTAGAAGCATTGGACAAGTGGGATAAGCAGTACGGGAAGGTGGTAGAGAACCGTGGATGACACTTCAAGCACGAAGAAATTCGTATTTACAAGTGATAGCAAGCCGTCCCCCGACCTCTCGAATTTCAAGCCTTTTGGACACATTGACGAGGACAAACCCAAGTACAGTGCGATCATGATTATCGAGGATGAAGGCGTATACGTTCCCGTGATATACAAGGAATGCCGCGTGGACCTCGACATTGATAACCCGACGATTCACCCGCTATCAGGCCCATGCATGGAACCCTGCTGCTACAGTACGCCGGAACTTGCTATAAAAGCCGGGACACGCATCTACAGGAACATGTTGAAGGACAACAAATGAAGTGGTTTACCAGTGACTTGCATTTCGCTCACCCTTTCGTGGCTGCATTACGTGGCTACGCGCTACCCGGATACGCTAAGGATGCATCGATCAAACAACAAGCCGAACATGAGCATAAGCCGCTCAAGAACTGTGTTAACTGGCGGAAGCATGATGCCGACATCATCAGAAGCATCAACACGTATGTTGGCGAGGAAGACGAACTCTACATCCTCGGAGACATCAGTTCCGGTGGTACGTGGAGCGTAGACCAAGCGATAATGCGCATCCAAAACCTGCATGTACCACGCAAGAACAGGCATCTGATTCTCGGCAACCACGAACTGCACAGCTCCACCCGCACGCTGGAAAAGTTGGCAAGCGTGTTCGGGGAAGTCGGAATGGTCGGCATCACCGAAATCAGAGACGGGTGGGGCAACAATCCACACACGGTATTTTTAAGCCACTACCAATGGCGTGAAGACTTCACGCAAAGCAAACCCCTAGGCGCAGTCTCAACCAATTGGAACGCGCCGGAATTAGCCGAATACGCGATACCACGCATGAACAACACGCTGCTTCTGCATGGACACACGCACGCGCATGACCCGCTTGAGTTCGGCAGGCATCACAATGAGATCAACGTCGGATTAGACGCATGGTGTTTCGAGCCAGTCAACGAAGCCGAATTAGTGGACAACTGGCTACAAACCGCGTTAAGCAACGTCTGAGTGGTCTACAATGGCCCTGTTAACAACAAATGCGTTTAGCGAGTGTTCGCCAAACGTTGGAAACCGGCTTCATCATCCTCGGGATAACGGAACCGCGCTTCGATACCCTGCGATTCAAGGATCGCGGCTATCTCCCTGCTGCGGGCATTGACGATCGCGTAATCGCCTTTGTCCCGTCCGTAACGGTCGTAGTGTTCCTGCGAACGATAGTAGAGCAAGTCAACATGGTCAGGCAGGTTGCCTTGGACTTCCTCAATCCCGTCCACCGCATCCAACGCGGCCTCGACCGCTTCGACATGCTGCGTGAGCATACTTTCCAACCATGCCTGCACGTCTGCCGGTGGTTCCGCCTCGCCAGGCTTCTCCCAACGTTTCACCGTCAACACGGCATTGCCGAAACGGTCGGCAAGCATCTTCTGACTGATGCCGCAGCGTTCCCGTGCCGCGCGAAAAGCGGCCTTCGATCCAAACGTCATCAAACCTCCAGACAATCATGAAAACACGGAAAACGTCGGTTCCAGCATGAAAAACACGCTGGAACCGGCAGAACAACGATTTTCAGCGGAATACGTCACGCCTTGACGCAATCGAACACCAGCAAATCGGAATCATCGGAATCCGTTCCGATCTTGGAGTCAAGACGCCACCCGTTTTCCTCAAGACACCGTTTGATGTCCTCCGTCCAATCATCCGCATCCACGTCGGACGGGGTGAACTCCAAGTCGTCCACAATCTCCCTATCCTCATGGAAATCGATGAAGTAATCGTAGATGCGGATATGGAACGTCGAATCCACGTCAAGCGGGTTCCTGAGCACCGCATTGTTCGGCTCCATCACGTCGATGTAGGCGTTGTGGGCTTCGATGCGCTCGGTCCATCCGCTGATGGTTTCAGGATCGTTCAGGTCGATGAACCAGTCCATGAGCTGCTCGGTGGTCAACGTGTCTGAGTAAGCCGAAAGCTCTTCGTACAGCTTGTCGTAATCGGATTGCGTGGACTCCTCGTCAGCGACGAGCCGCTCATACTTGGCACGGAGCCGTTCGGACGGGATGCAAAGCCATGCGTCTTCGGTTTCGCCGTCCTTGTCGAGCTGGCAATCATAGACGCGCTTTCGTAATTCCGACTTCGGGAACTCCAGTGCGAATGTGCCAGTCTCATTCCACTTGTGGCCTCTGGTTTTTTCGATACGAATGGTAATCATTTCAATCTCCTTGTGATTGTGGGGATGCCTTGATGCTTCCCGTTTGTTGCTAACTACAATATATGTTACCAAAGGTAACATTTCAAGTCGGGCGTGTTGTGGAAATCAATCCTCCTTGCCCAGGTAATCCTGCAATCCGTCGCCAGCTTTGCCATTCAGCCCGCGACGGGACATGTCGTAATAGTCGAGCATCTGCGGACTGTTCCACCCGCCTGCGGCCATGATGTCCCTGTCCGGCACGCCAGCGTCACGGGAGAGCGTGCAGAACGTTCGCCGCAATGAATGCGGCGAAATATCCGGCACGCCCACGCGCAATGCCACGGACGATACGATGCCCACGGCGGTCTGCTGCCGCAGACGCGCGCCGGAATCCTCACGGAACACCGCACCACGCCTACGTTCGCCAATGAGTCGTGCGAGAGCTTCGGCCGCATCGGAGGGAATGGCCACACGCTGAGACCAGTCGCCCTTGCGGTCGAACCGCACCCACGGACGCCCGTCATCCAGATGACAGTCTTCGACATCCAACCCAAGCGCCTCGCTAACCCTCGCACCGGTCAACAGCAGCAGACTGCACAGGGCATCCGTCCGCGCACCCATACCACGCGCTTCGTCCAGAAAAAGCCTAGCCTGCTCGCGGGTGAGGTACGTGCCATCCGAATGACCGTACAGTTTCGGCCTACGCACATGCTCGCCCGGATCGCAGTCGATATACCCCTCCTCGCAGAGATAGCGGTAGAGGCAGCAAACGACGCTCAGATTCCTGCACACCGTGTTTTTCGCCGCTGGCCGCATGCCGTCGCCATAGGCGGCGAACACCTCGATATGAGTGCGCTTCGCCCGCAGCATGTCGATGCCGTTATCCGCACACCAGCGGAGCCATCGCGATACGACGCTCCGATACTGCGCCCTTGTACCCGGCGTCAGGCCGGCGAGAAAACCGGCGATCATGTCGCTCACCGTTTCCATATGCGCACCGTCTCCTTGCAGATCAAGGGCTTGTCGGACGGGCCTTTGACGAATGGCGGTATCCACTGCCTGCGCCTCAGCGAATGATTCGGACCATACACCTGATCCCTCCAGAAGCCGCGCACGATGAAACGATGCGAATACTCACGTCGCACCCGCTCGTCATCATCGGCGCTTCCGCCAGGACGATGCAGGTTCTCGCGCAGCACCAGCATCTTGACCTTGCGTATTTCGGGGTCGAAACGCGGCGGCAGTGGATGCTCCATATTAGGTTTCGCCGGTTTTGCCTCGCAGATATGCGGTTCCGCGCTCAACGCCCATACCGCGTGCAGCAGATCGTAGAACCATTGGATACCGCCGACATGCCTGTTGAAAACGTCGCTGGTGATTTTGACGACCGGCAGCGAGAATGATTTCGCGTCGCATTCCGTAAGGCCGCATGGATGGTCCGTGAAGCCCATCAGTTCGATATCGCCGTCGCCGTCGCATTGCCAGAAGAGTGCCGACACGTGGGCGGCTCCGACCTTCCTTCCCGTCGCATCGTCGATCACGGTGAATGTGACGGTTTGGATACCCCCGTCGAAGAAGATAAGCCCGCTTTGCGCCGGCGCGTCCATTTTCGGGAAATCGCCTGCCTGGACGGTATCTTCCGCCAGCGCCGTCATGTCTCGGCTGATCCACCAAAGCTGCGCGACGGCGAGATTGTCGGCGGAATTCCAAGCCGCTTCCATGCTCCGCTCGTATTGCGAGTGCGCAGCCATCTCCTCCTTTAATGCGACCCGCTCGTATTCCGCGAGTTTGTCGCGGATCAGCGGAAGGTGCGATGGGATGAGGCGAAGTCGTCTGTTCCTACTGCGCGTCATGTCAGTCAGCCTCCCCAAGACGGTCGAAAACCTTGTCATACGCTTTCGTCACGCATTCCAAACCCATGCGGTAGACGCTCACGCGATCATGGTCAGACTCCGCCATGCGGCGCTGCCAATCATGCGGGAACGCCACGCTCAACAACGTCTCCCGCACGTCCGGTTTGACAACCTCGATTTTCTGCGGGAACATCGCATCAAAAGTGAGGACACACAAGGCGTAAGCCACCTGCAACGTTCGGTCAGACACGTAGCGGAAAGACTGTTCCGCCACGCGGTCAATCTCTTCCATAGACCACGGAACGGTAGCCGCCAACTTCGCGTACTCTTCCGCATCCTCATAATCCAAGCCGCCATTCATCGAATTGTCCTGAACCGTATCCACCAGGTATTCGTACAGTTCACCGATGATGCCCGCCGTGGAATGGACGAACACAGGCTCAAAATCAATAAAATAACTGCCGAACCACAGGCCGCAGACATGGCCCACATAGCCGGTAAGCTCACGCGGCAGCATATTCACGTCAATCATCACAACACCTCGATTTCATCGTTGAACCCCATGAACTCCTGAGTGGTGAACCCGCCATCCTTGACAACGCAGTACAGCCAACCCTGGAATCCACCCAAGCGCGCGTAACGCATCCCACGAATCAAGTCACGCAACCACGCGTACACAAGATACGTTTTCGACACGGGACGCCAATAACGCTTACGCTCGACCATATCAAAATGGTCATATGCATACATTTGCTGACCAACGTGAAAATCAGCCCACAATTTCAATGTTTCCATGACACTCACGCCTCCCTCGAATCAACGTCACCGAACAGTTCATAACGCAACTGCACATCAGCATCGAACATCGCCTTGTACGCATCACCAAGAGACTCATAGAAGACGCCATCCACACGCCAACCTTCGTAGCCCTTGGAATCCAACGAACGGAACTCTCTCAGCGCACCAAGCATCATCTTGCGCATCAATCGATAATCCGGCACGCTCTTATGAAAATTACCGTCGAACCGGTCAGCAGCAACGTAAGCGTCACGCGCTTTAGCCGTATCGAATGGGACAACAGTACCAATCGGCTCATGGTCGAAATTGAAAGTGTTGACACCGTAAGGCCAATAAACAGCGTAAAAATGACGGGACATGATAGAATCTCCTTGCAAATGGTTTGGTTGAGTTAATTACTGTTTGCAATGGCCGGACGATATTCCTAGTACCGTCCGGCCAAACTTTTCAGAACAGGCAATCCATATGACGCGGATCAGGCAGATTGTCGGCAGCGGCGTTGATAACCGTGCTGAGATACGCGGTCAACAATGCTGGACGCCTGCCGATCTCCCTCAACACGGTTTGAATATTCGAGTCGATGGACGAATAGCCGGTAGCCTCCAAAGCGGCCTTGACCTGCTGTGCTGTGATGACGACACGTGACATTTCATGCCACCTCGACAATCTCATGTTGAGCGAGGTACGCGGCCACGGACTCTTCCAACGTTTGGTCACTGCCACGCTGGTAGTAGTCGCGGTACGCAACCACGCCACTCTTACCGTCGAACGCGACATATGCGACGCGACGGCCCTTGGAATCACGGAAGCCACGCGGCTTATGCGCATATCCACCAAACACGTCAGCCAACTCCTTGACCGACTTGCCACCTGGAATCGTGACCACGCGCGCCTTGACGCCATGCTGCGCAATCACCTTCGGCGTATCATTGGACGGAATCGGCGGCACTTCAGGAATCTCAACCGTATCCGGTTCAGGCTCAACCGCCTGTGGTTCAGGGGCGACAACCGGCAAATCATCGTAGGTTTCGCACATCTCAGGATGGTCACGCTCGGCCGGGGTGAGGAATGAAATGTCACGTGACACAACCATGCCGCCATCCTCGTAGGACAATTCCCAACCATGCTCACGGTCGGAGTCCGACAGGCTCACGCCATGCGCCGTATAATCCCCACAATCAGAGGAAACCATGCAATCGCCACGTTCCACGATCAACGGCACGTCACCGATCTCACTCACCGCCTGAGCATAATCGGAGCCGTTAGGGTCAAGCCACGTGCCACCATCGGCACGATATGCGGCGGCAACACCACGCACCGCCTGAGCATTCTTCACGCCAGGAATCATACGCCATGATTCAACGTCATCCTTCATCTCGAAACGCCACACGCTAGGCGTGTTGACGGAATCAAAGAACATGAAGACACTGGACGAATTGACGGCCCACAGGCCGTTAACTTTGTTCGACATTTTAAAACTCCCTTGTATGGAAACTTGATTATTTGATGGGCCGTTCACCGCACGGCCCTGAGCGGTTTCACCATTCCAAAACCTTGCTACCGTCAACCAAAACGTATGACGTGCCGGTATGATTGCCGTCAACGCTTCCACGCCACTCGCAAATACGTTCGTAACCGTCCGAAGTGCTACCGTCCTCCATGCAGCACTGCGGGATATTGGACAACTCGCGGTAGCTCGCTAGGTCAGCTTGGTTGTAATCCTTCGTGGCATAGGTTTCGCGCCACCACGTCCACTGCTGCTCAGGCGTGCCATGCGGATCGGCAACCGGCTGATCGGAAAGCGCTGGAGAACAAGCCACGCCGAAAGCCAACAGGCCAACAAGCACGGCAACAAGCAGAGTAATCTTCTTACGCATTGCGAACACCTCACTTGGAAAGAACGGAATCAACAACCGTGTGGAATCCGGTGCAAAACTCTCTATTGTGTTCGCTGTGCAGTTCCGCACGGCAACGTTTCGTTAATAGGCGGCGGCACTCACCAATCATGGCATGTTCACCGCGCGTATAGTATTCATCCATCAACCACCACGCGGCATACGTGGTTCCGTCAAGCCTGTTTTCATCAGGCGAACGCCAAGCGTTTTGATTGTGTGAATACGTAGTGTTGTACACGTTGGCGAGATACGCATACTCTGCGGAATCAGATTCACGAATATCAGGAAAATCAACTGTAACAAAAGACATTTTTAAAGCACCTCGATTGTGTTGGAATGTAATGCCCGAACGCGGGCTATATGGGCGTGATTTGATAGGCTCACGCCCGAAAGCCTGGAATAAGTCAGCGCATACGCTTGCGATTAGGACAATTGGGATATTCAATAGCCCGACACTGTAGGGCTTCTTCCATCTCCAAACGACGCGCATTGCTGCACAGAAACCGCGCCTCATCACCGGCACGGCACATCTCACGCCACAGCGCATCCGCCCGCTTCACGTCGGCACAATCGCTTTCGGCAACGAAACAGCGGATAGCGATCTCACGGTAACGCTCGGCCTCATCCCGCAGCTTGCGGGAATCTGGCGTCACAGGAAAACCGTAGTACGGGTAACGTTGATCGATGGGGCACTTCTCACACATGACTTGCCCCTCAGTGTTCCCGCGCGTACCGGCTGATAACACGCTCCGCCTGGCTGAGGGCACGCGCCTGCAAGTCAAGCAGAGGCTCGCCGCGGAACGCCATGCTTGCATCATGCCCGTCTGCCATGTACCGGCGCATTTCGGACGGGGTGAAGAACCGGGCGGCGATATCCACGTTGTACACGAGAGCGCACCCGCCGTAACTGTATTCCCGCCAATTGTCCGCGCCGTTCAGCAACAGCGCGCGACGCGATCCGAAGTGGTCGGGAAGAACGGTTTCTGGCATGTCGAGCGAATCAAGCAATGCCAGTGCGGTTTCCTTCACGCCCTGGTTCCACTTGCTGCGGGGCTTGAACTCGGCTTCGATATTCTTGTAGGTCTCATCAACGGTATACATTTTGACACTCCATTCCAGCCCCCTTGCTAGAATAAGAGGGCTTAGTTAGTTAGTTGGTTAATGATTACTGAGCAATTGAGCCGGATAGTTGCAGCTATCCGGCTCTACTCATTCGTGGGCTAGACGTGCCATAAAGACTACGCTAGCCCTAGCGGATTCAATCAATCCGCCGAAGACTTAGAATCAGAATCAAGCAATTTGCGCGGATTAGCGATCTTGAGAGCATCGCACAATCGCAGTGCAGTATCAAGCGACACCGCCCGAACATTGCGTTTACCTGTCTCAATCTGCGCAATCTCGACATGATGCACGCCACTACGTTGCGCTAACTCACGTTGCGTTAGACCGCGCTTCATCCTTAATTCTTTCAAACTCATGGCCCTTACTCCTAACTTGGATTAAGGCCATCGTAGACCACTCAGACAGCGCGGGACAATTCCATGCCGGACACCGCGCCACGTTAGCGACTCGACGACGGTTCGGCCTTGCATGATGTGAGGGTGCATCATGCCTAGTCGCATTCCGCCGCGTCTCTGCCGCGTCCACTCTTCAGTTGTCAATCATCCATGCCACGCCTGTTAGGGGGGGCTTCGTGTCACCGGCCTTGCGGTGGTGGCCTCTGTGGTGGTGGCCTCTCGTTCATCTCCGTTCCTTTCGTTGTCGTTTGCTTGATGGCTCTCACTATACATGCTATCCAGTCAGATAGCAAACCAAGACAACGCAGACACCACATAAACCATTGCAAACACTAGCATCCATCGGCGTGTCGCAACCATGCGACGGCGACACAAAAACCACGCGGTCACGGCCATGACGCGGCCACGTCCAGGGCACGACGGCCACGGCCACGGCCACGGCCACGACGGACACGGCACCACGGCCACAGGCACGACGGCCATGCACGACGGACGCAGACGCGACACGGCCACGATCATGCACAGTCACATCACCCGCAATCACGGCATACAAAGGAACGCGCCCGCGCGATACCACACGACACGCAACACGTCAACCGAACAAACATTCGAGCGAACAGACGTTCGATAGAACACGTGTACCAATGTTGCGCATACAACAAACCCCCGGGTAGGGGAGTGTCCCCCCGGTCAAAAAGCCGGGGCCGCTGGCTCTCTAGTGCTGACGCTGAATGCTCGCTGGAACATTTTTGGATTACCTGTTACTCACGAAGTCTTCACATATTTAGTGGTTGCAACCGTTGTTGCACCCTACATATTGTGTATAATGTTCCTTGGATTGATGTTGATGGCGGTGAAGCTAGCTTAAGCCACATCAACGTCTGGCCGTCCACTCACAAGGGGAGTGTGAAGATTCTAGATGCGGTACGGTCAGCAGTCCGACTGGTCTATCTCGGACGTGGCCTATATGGACTCGTACCTATTATTTTGGGCTGGTCTGCAATCATGTTGGCACAGCCTTTTGGTTGTCGGGTTCGATTCCCGAGGTTTGCTCTAGGTTTCATGGGGGTAGCTGCCTGTGAGATCGATGGTATTGCTCGAATATCCCCGCTGGAACATGTGGGGGATAAGAGGCTCCCTGCCTTAATCAGGTGGTTGATGACCGAAGGGGAGGCACGGCCAAACGGGTGCATATATACATACACGTTCCTTGCCGTTGGTGGTAAAAGCCAGTCCACCATTCCGCTGTCATGCCAACTTGGACAATAACTAAGTTGGGTTTGGAATGTTGGCAGAGTGGTTTAATGCAACTGTCCCGAAAGCAGTCGCACTGTGAAGTGCCGGAGGTTCGAATCCTTCACATTCCGCGTTGGGGAAGTAGTACTACCCCCGAAGGCAAGCGCCTACCGCTGGCGTTGGCTTGTCTGGAGATGAAAGCGGCGGACGCTTCCGTTAACGGCGACTCGGTGGATGGTTACGCTTCATGGGTGTGACCATCCACATATGGCATTGGTGCAACCGGTAGCATTGCGGTCTCCAAAACCGTCGATGTTGGTTCGAGTCCAACATGCTGTGCTCAGCCTACCCACAGGTTGTGGGAAAGGTCTTCGGAGTCGTCTTGTGGCGGCTCTAGTTTTAGCTGACCCGCCTAGTCTGCGGGAACAGTCTCCTGAGTCGCCGTGGCGGCTCTTGCTTTTGGATGCTTGGCAGAGTGGCTTATTGCACCACCTTGCTAAGGTGGCGACCGGGAACGGTCCGGGGGTTCGACTCCCTCAGCATCCGCGCGCCGTGGCTGGCGGTAAAAAGCCATTGTGATGATGCCATTGGTTCCTTATGGCTCTCTGGGGGTTGAACGAGCGTCCCATGCTCCTGTTGTGGGTGGAGTGTGGGACGCTTGTTCTTTTGCTTTGGTGGCGGAATGGTAGACGCGGCGCACTCAAAATGCGCTACCTGTAGGGTGTGAGGGTTCGAATCCCTCCCGGAGCACTTGGGTTGGTTGATCTGAGAACTTTTCCTGCTGGGATGTTTCCCATTTGGCGTGTTTTCCTGCTCAGCACCGGCCAACCCTGTTTTTGTGGAGGCATTGTGGCGTGGTCTAGTTCCCATCGTGATGAACGGTTCAATCCTGATTGGCCGCGTGTCCGTGCGATGATTCTTGAACGGGATGGGCATAGGTGCCAGTGGCCGGTCAAGGATGATTACGGGAATGTTCGCCTGTGCGGACGGTATGGGAATGAGGTTGACCATAAGGTTCGTAATCCCGTCCATGATGATGATCGTCCTGAGAATTTGTGGGTGTTGTGTCGTTGGCATCATCAGCGGAAGACCGAGGGTGAGTCTGCTGAGGTTCGTCGTGCAAAGGGTAGGAGTCGGAGGGAGAAGCGTTGGTATTCTCACCCGGCTTTCAAGTGAATGAGTTCATGTGCGCGGTTGCCGGTTGCGCTAATCCGGTGTGCGCGAAGGGATTGTGTCGTTCGCATTACGACCGTGACCGTTATTCGGGGTCTCCGCTGAAGCCGTTGCGCCAGCGCATGTGTCCCCAATGCCATACGTGGTTTGATCCGAAGCGTTCCGACCAGTTGTTTTGTTCTGGGCGTTGCCGTGTGGCGTATAAGCGTGCTCGTGATGATGATAAGTCGTTGCCGGTGAAGCCTGAAACGACTATGTATGTGCGTCCGGTTGACGTGTCCGAGCTTGAGTCCGAGCTTGTTGTTGAGTCTTTTACTGATTCTCAGGTGGTTGAGAAGTGTGGCGGCTTGTGCGCGAAATGCCATGAGCCGGTTGATGTTGGTTCGAGTGGTGCCGATGGTGCCGCTTTCGTGTGGAAGGTTCCGTTGGAGAAGTCGCATAGTGCGACTTTGGCGAATCGTCTGCTGGTTCACAAGCGTTGCGAGGGTGGAACGTCCTAGCTTCGCGTATTGCCTGAAACGGGCGGATTGTGAGGCTGGCTGTGGCTGGTAATGGTCGTGGTGCGCAGAAGTCGAAGAATCCGATTCTTCGTGCGCCTGATAGTCCGATGGGTTTGGAGTTTCCTGCTGTTCGTCCTGATGGGCAGGAGTGGCTTGAACGGACGAAGAAGTGGTATGAGTCGCTTCGTGTCAGTCCGTTGGCTCAGCGTATGGGTGTTGAGGCCGACTGGTACGCGGTTCAGGATTTGGCGTTGTTGAAGGATGATTTCTGGCGTCCGAAGACTAAGGGCCGTTGGATGTTGGCTTCCGAGATTCGTCAGCGTGAGGCCACGTTGGGCATTACGCCCGAGGCTCGTGTGAGGTTGAAGTTCGATGCTCCGCAGCCTGACGATATGAAGGCTTCCGCGTATGAGGGCGATACCGAGGGCGCTCGTAACGTTCAACGGAACAGGCAGCGTGCTTCCGCATTGGGTTTGCGTGTCATTGACGGTGGTGCCTGATGCATACGCGCATTCCCGAATTGCATGGCGAGGATTTGACTCGTTCGATGGGAATGTTCGCGGTTTGGTGGATTGAGACTTTCTTCCGTGTTGGTCGTGGTGGCGGTGTTGGCTTGCCCGAGACGTTCGACATGGACGAGTACGTGTTCATGCTGCACGCCTATGCGTTGACCGAGTGGGGTACCCGCCGGTTCAATCGTGTGTTTTATTCGCGTGCGAAGGGTAAGAACAAGTCCGGTAAGGCCGCTGGCATTTGCGCGTTCGAGGGTTTGGCTCCTTGCAGGTTCGATCATTGGGCGGAAGAGGGGGAGACTTACGAGTTTCTGGGCGAGGTCTACCCGTATGCGAAGGGTGAGCCTGTCGGCCGTATGGTGCAGATGCCGCAGATTCTCTGCTTGGCTACCGCCGAAGGTCAGACTGGTAACATCTTCGATTCGATTTACTACAACTGCGATCAAGGCCCTTTGAGCCAGTTGAAGGGTGTCGGCCTTGATGTTGGCCGTACTCGTATCGGATTGCCGGAGGGTGGGGAGATTGTTCCCACCACGAGTGGTGCCGCGTCCAAGGATGGCGGTTTGGAAACGTTCGCCGCCTGTGATGAAACCCACTTGTACAACACGAACAAGCTTCGCAACATGTACAAGACCGTTCAACGTAACCTCGGCAAACGTAAAGGTGATGCAGACCCGTGGATTCTTGAAACGTCCACCATGTACAAGCCAGGCGAAGAGTCCATCGCTGAAACATCGTACAAGTATGCGTGGGATACCGCTTCGGGCAAAATCAAGCATCGTAGCGGCATCTACTTCGACCATGTGTATGCGAATATCGACTTGGATGATTTCGCTGACGAGAAGAAGGTTCTCCGCGCCTTGCAGGTCGCGTATGGTGCGAGTGCGAAGAGTTCGGACGGTAAGGATCATCTGATATTGCCCGATGGTCGTATGACCGTGTTGAATGCTGATGGTGTTGACCCCGAAGGTCACACGTATTGGGATGGTGAGCTTGGCCCGTCGAAGGATGGGTGGATTGACCTGAATGGTCAGATGGACCAGATTTACCAGCCTGACTCCGATCCTGCTGATTCGATGCGCTATTTTTTCAACACTTTGTCGAGTGTGCATGACGCTTGGCTTACCGAGTCGGATATTCAGTCCCACATGCTGTATCGGGATGAAATGCATACGGCGTTCAATTCGATTCGTTTGGATGGCGCGTGGCAACGGTTCGTGACGAAACGTGAGCCTATAACGCTTGGCTTCGATGGTTCCGTGTCGGATGATTCGACGGCTCTTGTTGGATGCCGCGTGTCCGATGGCATGTTGTTCCTGATAAAGCTTGAATCCGCGCCCGATGGTCCCGAGAAGGCCACTTGGCGTGTGAACCGTGATGCGTTCGACGGCATGGTTCGTTGGATGATGGACAATTACAACGTTGTCGGATTCTTCGCTGATGTCGCCTATTTCGAGCAGATGATTGGCGGCTGGGAGAAGGATTATGGGAAGAAGTTGAAGGTCGGGCCGCGTAAGGGTGGCGACAAGATCAAGTTCTGGACTAACAACTGGTATAAGGACATGCAGGTTGCGTTGGATAACGCTCATACCGCGTTCCGGTACCCGTATACGGAGCCTGAACGTAAGTCGAAGCCCATCAAGGATGATATAGCGTTGCTTGCCGATCCGCGATTGGTGAATCATTTCCGTAATGCGCGTAGGCGGGAGACTCGTACTGGTTATGCGATTTATAAGGAGTCTCCTAATTCGCCGGACAAGATTGATGCGTGCATGGCTGGCCTGTTGGCTTATACGGCGCGTGGAAAGTATTTGGAATTGGCTGACGAGAAGCGGCGTTACGCGCCGTCGAGAATCTACTGATGGAAGAGGTGCCCTGTGGCAGAGTTGCAGCTAATCATTGATGGGGCATCCATTGATGATGATGATGCTTACGTGATTACGTCGTTGGCGCAGGAGTGGGGTTCCCGTCTCTTGGATATTGCCGAGTTGAAGTTGTTCAAGGATGGCAAGGAGATGGTGGACAAGAGCAGTGTTCCGCAGGGTGTTGACCCGAACGCGGCTCCCGTTTACAAACTGATGCGCCAGTTGGGTGTCGTGAATCTCGCACGTCGTATCAGCGAGAGTGTGACCGACCGGCAGCAACCTAATGGTTTCCGTAAGGTTGAGGATTCCTCGTTGAAGGATACCGATGCCGACCAGATGGCCAAGCAGTGTGGCCTGTCGTTCATTCTCCGCCGTCATCTACTACCTGACAAGGGCGATTACGGGTGTTCGTTCGCTCTCGTTGGAGAAGGGCAGGGAAACCGTTATATCAAGGCGTTGAGTCCTTGGGAAGCGTGGATGTCCAACAATGACGATGCGGCGATCATGTATTCGCATGATGACAAGCATGGTGTCGAGACTCTTACCTTGTTCCGTATCGAACGTGACGATGACGGGTTCTCCAAGCGTGTGTATTCGCGTGTGGCGTACAGAGAATCCGAACGTACTGTAGTCAATCCTTCCGATGATGGGGACCTTGCCGTTTTCATCAATCAAGGCAAGGCGTGGAGTCCTGGCACGAACTGGAAGTGGGATGATAGTAAGGGCGACGAATACGATTACGCTCTGGACTGTGACTCATTGCCTATAGTCCGGCTGAGCACGGTTGACGGTCAAGGCTTATTCGAGCCGTATCTTCCGATGTTGAAGCGTATCGACCGTGAGGTGTTCGACCGCCTGTGCATCACGATGATGCAGGCGTTCCGTCAGCGTGCGATCAAGGGTACTGTTCCGACCACGTATACCGAGGAGGATCAGGAAGTCATCGACGGTGAGAAACAGGCCGGTGATCCGATTGATTTGGCGTCCACGTTCGCGGTTGGCCCGGCTGCGTTGTGGAAACTTCCTGATGGTGTTGATATTTGGGAGTCGCAGACCACCGATACCGGTGGTTTGCAGAACATCATCGTTTCCGACGTGAAGCAGCTTGCCGCAGTGTCCGGCATTCCGTTGGACATTCTTTCGCCTGACGTGCAGGGTTCCGCGAATGGTGCGGAGTTGAAGCGTGAGACGTTGAAGTTCAAGGTTCAGACCATGAACGATCTTGACGCTGAGCCTATTGTCCGTATGATTCGTATGGCTTTGGCGTTGGATGGGTCTAAGGCTTCGCAGAGCGAGTTCGAGATGGTGTGGAAGCCGATGGATACGACCAGTTCGCTTGAGCAGGCTCAGGCTTGCCAACTGTTGTATCAGAGCGGCCTGTTGGCTCGTAGGACGATTCTCACGCACAAGATGGGTTATACGGCTCAGGATGTTGCCGAGGATGATATGAACCGTCTTGCCGACCAGTTCAATGTTTCCGGCCAGTCGGATAAGGGTACTGCGAAGCTTGTTGCCGCAGTGGAACCTGCTACGGGTTGGGATGATGAAACCCAGTCCGCTGTGGATGGCTTGCCTAATGTTGATGTCGAGCTTGTCGATGAAGGCGAGATTGAGTCCTGATGTCTGGGAAAACGCTTGAATCGTTGTCCGACACGCTTGAACAGGCTCGTGCCGCTTTGGTGAACCAGTATGTGAGTCAGGCGCGCAGGATGTGGGATATGTTGACTCCCGCTGACTGGTGGAATGATGGCATGACGTTTGCCGTCGCGGCTCGCATGGCGTTGTTGGAGATGGCGTTGATTCAGCAGGTGCGCCTGTTGGGTGTTTCCTATGCGGATGAAACGTTGAGGATTGTCGGCGTCAATCCGAAGGGTGATGTGCCGAATCTCGTGTTTCCGCGTGACAATACCGACCCGTGGCTTGTGGCCCAGCGTCCGGCTGACTCGTATCGTTCCGCCGCTGTCAAGTCTCCTGCGATTCGCCCGCAGTCTTGGCCTGATAAGACCGATGAATTGTTCAGTGAGGTTGACAAGTGGCTTGAACAGGCGTTCAACCGGTTGCAGACCACTGTTGACGAGGACGTGTCCAGAGCGCAGACGAGCGCCACGCTTGACAAGTATCGGCGTAGCAAGGTTTTGGAATACCGCAGGGTGTTGCATCCTGAACTATCCAAGACCGGCTCGTGCGGCTTGTGCGTCGTGGCTGCTGACCGCTGGTATTCGACTGCCGACCTACTGCCGTTGCACGCTAACTGCCATTGCGGTGTCGCACCGGCTGGCAGCGACTATGACCCCGGATTCCAGTTGAATCAGAAGGATTTGAAACGACTGTACGACGAGGCCGGTGGCACTACCGCGTCCGCGTTGAAGCAGGTGAAAGTCAAGACGATCACTCATGGAGAGCTTGGCCCCGTGCTTCTCGCTGAGGATGCTGAGGATACGCCTGATCCGGTTCCGTCGAAGGATTCGGACGCTTGGCATACGCCTGACCGTCAGTCCACGTTGACTCAATGCCGTCGCATGGAGAATCGGGCAATCGAGTTCAACCGGCGCTACAAGGAAGTGCAGAAGGCCGGTAAGCCGGTGACTTTCCGCTATGAGGGGAGAACGTTCACGTTCAAACCTTCCAAGAATTTGAAACAGGCTATGGCATGGCAGAAGACCATGCTCAACCAGATGCGGTCGATGCTTGGCGAGGCCGCGTAACACTATTGAAAGGATTCAAGCCTAATGGCTGATGAAAATACCAATACCGCTGAAACGGCGGCATCTACGAATGCGCCTGAAACGGGCGTGAACGCGCAGCCGAAGGACACTGCCACTTCTCCTGTAGCCGCCAATACGGCGTCTCAAAAGAATGGTGCGGATGACCTTTCCGAGAAGTTGGGCATGTGGAAGCATCAGGCCCGTGAGAACGAGCAGAAGATGTATGAGAATCGTGATCGCGCCAATGCCGCCGAAGCAAAGCTTGCCGACACGGAAGGCCGTCTCGCTGACGCTGAGGTTCGTATCGCCAGGCTGACCGCGCAGAAGCACCATCCTGAGATTACGGACGAGGCTTTCGATGCCTTGTGCAAGGAAACCGACCCTGACGAGATCATCAAATGGGCCGATTCGTATGTTCAGTTCATGCCGAGCAAACCTGAAACGGGTGGGCATGATTCCGCCGATGATTCCTCGCGTAACACGGGGAAACAGGCTATGAAAACCGCTTTGTCCAATTCCGCGCCGCATGTTCACGCTCCCGCTCAGGGTGACGCGAAGAGTGGCTACGAGTTTGGGCTTAAGCATTCGTTGATTAATTCCAAGAAGGAGTAAACCTATGGTAAACGCTATGGTTCATCCTGAGAACTTTACCGCGCCCCAAGATAAGCAGAAGTGGCTGCTGAACCGTATTACTGACGGTGTTAAGAAGGTCACTCTTGACTTGTCCACGTTCGTTGGCGGTGCAAACGAGTCCAAGTATTTCGCGTCCATCGACGATGAGAACACTGTCGCATACCTGTATTCCGGCATTCCGCTGGCTCGTATCAATAACACTAATAATTTTGGGCCGTATGATCCGACTGCAAAAGATGGCCGTCAGAATAAGGTTGCCGGTTTCCTTGAGTCTCAGGTCAAGGTCGAGTTCACCCGCAAGGGTTTGAAGGAACAGTATGTTGATTCCGGCTTGCGTTACATGGCCGTGATCGACAAGGGTGAACTGCCGGTGGCTATCAACGGCGCGAAGGTTGATGGGCTGATTCTGTCCTATGACGTCAGTGCCGGTTCCGATGTCGAACTGCTGTCCACTGTGACCGCATCCGGTTCCTATACTCTCCCCGCCGCATCCGCCAGTGCTCTTGGCGGCGTGAAGAAAATCGCCACTCCGTCCGAGGACACTGTGTCCGCTTTGAAGAGCGCTTTGAAGAGCGCCGGTATTTTCGGCTGACGGCCGTTTTAAACAATTATTTTCCAACCCGCCCATTGTGGCGGGTTTTCTTATATAGGAAGGCTTTTCTATGGCTCTGGTAAACAAGGATTTCATTACCCCTGCCGAAGCGTCCGGCATCGTGCTTGGCGCTTATCAGGGTGCCACTTCCGCTTTGCCGTTCGGTCAGATTCTGGCTGACATGAACAATCCGACTGGTGTCAACGTCAGCTGGGTTCCGAACCAGCCGCGTTTTGAGGTGGACACTATTGAGTACTCCGCATATGATGCCGAGGCGCCGTACGATGAGACTCACGCTGGCGGTAAGAAGATGTATACGGAGATGCTGCCGTTGCGTAAGCGTCACCGTGTGTCCGAAGAGGATATCGTAAAGGGTGTCGCTTCTTCGAGCTTCACCATCGACCCGGAAGTGAATGGTGTGGTTGCCACTCCTACCGCCGCTGATAATCTGCGTGAGGCGTTCGTGCGTCTTGGCAAGGAATTGGCGTTTACTTTGGAGATGTACCGTGTCGAAGCTACCGTTGACGCGAAGATTTCCCCGAAGTCTGGTTCCGCTTTCGATAATGAGTGGGATTACGCGCGTGATTCGTCTTTGACCATCAACAAGTCCACTGGTCAGACTTGGGCTGATGGCGGCGATCCGGTCCAGGACTTGCGTGACTGGGCCGACAAGATTGATGCCGTCGAAGGTGACGCTCCGAGCATCATGCTCACCACCAAGAAGGTGTGGCGTGCGTTGGCTAAGAACGCCGCGATGATTAAGTACTATTATCCGACCACCGCTAAGGCTTCACTGCCGAACCTGTTGAAAGATGACGAACTCAAGTATGTGCTCGTGCAGATGACCGACATTCGAGACGTAATCATCGTTGACGACATGTACAAGGATTACGCGCGTCAGATGAAGATTGAACTGCCGGGCAAGGTCAAGTCGTTCTTCCCTGAGAACACCGTGCTGTTGATTCCGGCGTTGGGTGACACGTCCATGGGCTACACCGCTTTTGGTCCGACCGCTCAAGCCAAGGAGAAGGCCGTGTATGGCATTACTCGTGAATATGATGCCGGTCCGGTCGGTGTCGTGCTGGATTCCACCGGCACCAATCCGGGCTATGAGGCGCTTGTGAACGCTTCCGCCCTGCCTGTGCTGGTCAAGTCCAACAGCACTTTGAAGGCAACTGTTCTGACCGCATGATCTAGGAGGCGCGTATGAGCACGTCAATCATCGACAACATCGACTGGTTGAAGTATATGCGCGTCTACGGTTCCGCCGACGCGGATTCATTTGAAGAGCATTTCGACACTGATTGGATTTCCGCTCAATGCCGAAAGGCCGCTCTCATCTGTTTGAGCGAATGCCCGATTGTCCGGACACGCTTGAAGAAGGGGCGCCTCTCTGAAAGTGATTTCGCGTCGGTCGTATGCGAAATGGTGTTGCGCGTAGTACGTTTCAACCGGTTCAAAACCGAAGCGAACGGTTCTTACTCGTACACGGAGCATGATCCGCAGCAGAATCAGCCTGGCTATGATCCAAGTCCCCGGCTGTTCTTGTCGAAAGCTGAGAAATCGATTCTGAATGGTTTCGCTGAATCCGCTGGCACGATGTCACACATCAGTCTTGGTTTCGACCCCGGTTATGGAGGTTGATGATGGCGTTTCTGTTTGACGATGATACGAATGAACGCCATTACCTCTACGAGGATGACCAAACCGATTACGGTGGTCAGAAACAGCTGTTCGACACGGATTATGTCGTTGTGATTCCTCGCAAGCATGTTCAGGACGCGCACGGCGGCCAGTATGTGCAGACTGGCGATCCCGTGAAGGTCATCTGCTGTGTTGAGGGTCGTGCGCAACAGGCTGGCATGTTCTCTATTTCTGGAGCTGAGGATAAGACGCCATCTTCGGATAACCCCGGCGGTTTGGAAGAGGTCACTCCTTTGCAGATTCTTGCGAGGGAATGGCCCGGTGACATTTATTCCCGGATCTGGTATAAGGGCGATTATTACGATGCCGACGGCGCTCCTACGTGGCGTGGGAGTGGTTCTCGTTTCTCCCGGCATTGGGAGGTTCGTGCACGTCGTGTTGTTATTGGCGATTATCTTGATGGCGGCATTTCCGAGCCTGAATGGGTGAAGGAGGTGGGCGGCGTTGGGAAGAGTCACGGTTCGACGTAGCGTCGCTACCGATATTGCGAAGATGTATGGGCCGGAACTTACACGCCGCGCCGCCGTGCATAGCGTGTCTGCCGTCCGCGCGAAGGCGAATGAGGCCGCTACGCATTCAAGCGTTGCGGATAGGATCGAGGTTTCCGTTCGCAAAGTCGGCTGGCATCATCAGATTGTCATGTCCGTCATGGGCCGTGATGGCACGCAGGTCGCTCCGCATTTGGAGTTCGGCTATTTCAACCGGTGGCTTGAGCACAAGTATGGGCCTCGTGATCCGAGAGCGCGTATTCCGGGAAAACATATCATGTTTGATTCGTTGAGTCGGGTGAGATTGTGACGGACAACATTTTTCAGCGTCTTGCCATTGACGTTCGTGAGTCAATCGATGCGGAACAGTTGGTTTATGAACTGTTGAATCGGGCGTATCCGTGCGAGGAGTGGCCTGATGTGAAGGTTTGCAGCGAGCTTGACTTGCCTTTGAACGCTTACGGTGAACGTGGACAGGTTCTTCTCTATTATGTTTCCGCTCCCGAACAGTTTGACCGTGGATTGTGGCGTTTCGGCGTGACGTTCACGGTTTTGGCCGCTGACTGTAATAATCCTCACGGTTTTGCACGTCACTTGTATAAGACGGTGCAGGGTTGGCCGTTCGAGGAGTCCACGACAGCTGGAACGGTCGGCACCGTGTCTGTGACGGCGCAGAAGCGGCAGTCTGATTCAAAAGAGAATCAAGGCAAGAACGTCAAGGAGTATGGGCTGTCGGCTGTTGTGACTGCCCGCGATTCGTTCAAGGCTTGACCGGTATCGGTCAAGCCTTTTCTTTTATCAATTTCAAGTAGAAAGGCACCATTATGGCTATTAATGCCGATGGTCTGATTCAGGCGTCTCGCGGTACGTTGTTCACGGCTCCCGCGAAGACCGCTCTTCCAACCAAAGTTTCCTCGTTCTTGTTGAACAGTGGCACTGTTGCCGCCGCTGGCAGCGGTTCCGTCGTGAATTGGGAGAATATCGGCCATACCTCCAACAACAACAAGATCAGCTTCAGCAAGGATGGCGGGGACACCACCACGAAGGACACGTGGCTTGTCGCCGGTGCGAAGAGTTCTACCGAGGCCCCGACCATCACCGTGTCCGGCGCGTCCGTGCAGGGTGATTCGGCCACCATCACGAAGGTCACTGGCGGTTGGGCCGGCGATCAGGGCGGCATCGTCGTGCCGTTGCAGCCCGTGGTGCAGCATCTGGCGTTGTTCGTTCTCGCCTACGATGATTCCGACAAGCTGAGCTTCGGATTGTATCTGCCGGAGACCGATTTCACGTTCGATAACGTCAGTCTCGCCGATGAGGATTTCGCGGAGTTCAGCTTCAATGCTGTCGTGAAATCCACTAGCGTGCTGAAGGCCGGTGCCAATGGTGAGGTTGGCGCGTACCAGATTTTCGCCCCGGAGACGTTCGTGTCAAAATAACCAGCCCGGATTCCAGTGGTAAGAATCCGGGTGATTCCTCCCAGACCGTATCGGGTTTGACCTCGAAGGACTGAGATTTCCTATTGCCCCCGCATGTACCCATCCGTGCGGGGGCAATTCTTTCCAACGATTGGCAGATGGGTTTTTTGATGGGGATTACAGATTATGGCTTCCAAAACTGATAAGAACACTGTTAAGACCGTTCCGGAGATTCCTGACACGCTGGCTGAGTTCGTCGAACAGCACGAGGAACTGGCCGGATGCCCTGAGTTCGTTCCGGCTCATGAGTTCTCCGTGGCGCAGACATGCGATTTCATGGTCGTCGATGCCGTGGCGTCCGACAGTTACGGCGTGTTCCGCAAGAAGACTTCCGATGATGTCGATTCAAGTCTGGCTATAGCCAGGATGGTGGCTGCCAGCGATAGTTTCTTCGAGAAGATCGCCAAGGACGTTGACGCCTACCACAAGTGGGTTACTGGCAGGACTCCGACTGTCCTGGTGCAGGTGTTCACGCTGCTTAACGCATTTTATGGCGCGTCCTTGGGAAAATCCGAAGCGTCAAGGACGCCTACCGGAAATGCAAAGTAGAGCTTACGTGTGATTTCCGTAGGTTCTACAATCTGAATCTTCCCGCCGCCATGCATGAGTATGACGGCGGTTTTCTTTTGACCCTTATCGGCGGGCTTGCCGGCTATGACGAGTCGTTGTATCGGGAATGGTTGCTGAACCATCCTGATGAGCGTGCCCGCGCCGAGTCCGAGAGTGATTCCGGTTTGAGTTTTCACGGGTTCACTCAGGATACGAGTCTGCTGTTGGGTATTTACAATCAGGTCGGCTTGCTGGTTTCCGGCACATTGCAGTTCAAGGACGGCAAGCATCCTGAGTTCAAACCGATTATGCCCCCTCACGCCGCCGATGGCGTTGATAGGCGTGTTTCCGCCAACTTCGAGTCGATGAAGGCGTTTCTGGGCATGTGATTGAAAAACAGGGGTTCTTATGGTGGAGTATCTCGCCGGTTCCGTTGGAATCGATATTTATCCGAATACCAAAGGGTTTGGCGAAGAACTCCGCCGTAAGCTCGCCCGGTACGCTGATGACGATTTCGATGTTCGTGTGACGCCTGACGTTGACATGTCTCGTTGGCGTGCGGCGAAAAGGCGTATCGAGGATGATGGCATCGTCCAGAATGTTGAGATTCGTGGCGATGACTCCGATCTGAAACGTGTTCTTCGGGACATTGATAAACGTAAAGTATCCCCGAAAGTCGAGCTGACCGACGCTTTGCGTGATCTGCGAACGATGCGCAAGCAAGTTCAGTCTTCCGACAAGGCCGTTTCCGCGATGAACAAGCGTATCGCCAATGGTGGTGACGCTTGGCGCAAGGTCACGCTGAAAAGCAAATCGTATCAGGATGCGGTGAAACGTAACACGCGGTTGACCACGGCGTATGCGAGCAAGCAGATCGACGTTTTGGATAACGTCAAGAAGCACATTCGCAGTATGCAGGATGCTATCGAGAAGGTCAAGCCTCTGGGCAGTTCCAACAATGTCTCGATGGCTCGCGCCAATCGTCTTGTCGAACAGCTTGACAATGCGATGCAGCAGTTGAAGCGCAACAGCAAGGCGAACATCCGTGTTGACGTCAACGATGTTTCCGAGGTCGTCAACGTTCTTGAGAACGTGTCCAAGCGTCTGAAGCAGATCGATGGGATGGACGCCCACGCGAAGGTCTATCTCGACGGCGCGAAAAGCATGGAACGCGAACTGGAAGCGTTGAAGCGGAAATTCCGCAGTCTTCCGAATGACATCGAAACGGATTACAAGTCAGCCATCGACAAGCTGAATCTTGCTGCGTTCCATGCTGGCAAGGATAAGAACTACCACTATGAGGTCAATCTTGATTTGGATGTGACCCGTGCACGTGAGAAGGCCAAGAAGCTTCAAGAAGATTATAAGAAGCTTGAAATGGACATCGACCTTAAAACGGCTGGTGCCCGCGCCCATCTTGCCATGCTCACCCGCCCGCGTTCCGTCGAGATTTACGCGAAACTCCATGCCACTGATTTCGGCAAAATGCTGGATGGTATGACGTATGGCGCGACTGGTCTTCGCGCCGTCAACAACCAATTCCAGAAATTCGTGAATTTCATGGACTCGTTGGATGAGAAGGTTCCATTCTTCTCCGCATTGGGTACCGTGTTCGCCGGTGTTTCCGCTGGCGCTATCAACATGTCCCGTAGCGTGCTTGGTGTCGGCTCTTCGATTGTTTCCATGTCGAAGGCCGCATTGGCGGAACGCGGCTGGTCAACGCCACCTTGGCCGGCTCCTGCCGCTCTTGTCGGATTGGGTGCCGCCTATGCGTCCGTGAAGATGATTTGGGGCGAAAAGGGCGCCACTTGGAGCGAGCAGATCGACATTGCATCCACAAAGTTAGGCAAACTGTCCGACAGTGTGGTGAACGCGTTCTACGGTCAGGCGCGTCCAGCAATTCGCGGGTTGGCTGATTCCATTGCCGACACGTTGATTCCCCAAATGTCAACTCTTGCCGACCATGAGGGACGAATCGTCGTCGGCATGACCAAGATGGTCAAGGAAGCCGATAAGACAAGCGTCGTATCCAGCATTTTCAACGATGTGAATAAGTCGTTGACTTATTTGGAACCGGGTGTTGAGAGCCTTGTCAAGGCTTTTCTGAATCTTGGCGATTCAACTAGCCAGTATCTTCCTCGTGCCACACGGTATGTGAGTGAGCTTGCGGATCAGTTCGCACGTTGGGTTGATAATGCTCGCGCGTCCGGTGAGATTGAGAAGTCGATGCAGCGTGTCATTGAACAGGCTGGATATTTGAAGAATTCCGTGAAAGCGCTCATGGGTATTGCTTCCGGCTTGTATTCCGCTTTGGCTGAGGACCAGAATGGCATCCAAAGCTTCTCCAAGGAGTTGCAGAAGGCGGATAAGGCTGTCAATTCGGCAAAGTTCCAAGACACGTTGAAGTCGTGGGCTGTTGGCGCTAAAGTGGCGCAGTCCGCGATGCGTGATTCATTCTCCGAGATTGGTGACGCTGGCTATTCTTTGCGGCATACCGTGGGAAATGTTTTCGGTGATGCCGGTAGGACGATTGCTTCGTTCACGAAGAATGTGAGCCGCCTGTTGAAGAACAGTAGCGGTGGTATTTCCGATTTTTCGTCTGGCGTTTCCAACGGATTTCAGAAGGTGTTCAACGCTGTTGGCGATGTGAGTCCGATGTTCAGCCAGTTGCTTTCGACTGTCGGGCAACTGTCTAAGACGTTCGGCGGCACATTGGCTGCTTCTCTTCGTGCTTCTGCTCCGCTGATTCAGGCTATCGCTACCGCCGCCGAGGCTGTGGCTAAGGCTTTCAGCGCGTTGCTGCCGGAACCGATTCAGGCCGCGTTGGGCGTGTTCGCCACGTTCGGCAAGGCTGGCAAGACCGCTTTGGACACGGTGAAGCTTGCCGTGGTTGAGAACACGATGAAGTCGTTGCAATGGCAGAAGGCTTTGATGGAGTTGGGTGTGACTTCCGCCGGTACTGGTGTGACGTTGAAGAATGTCGCTCAGGGGTGGGTGGCGTCTAATCCCGCTGTTTCTAAGTTCGTGTCGAATGTCGGCTCTGCTGAGGGCGCGATGGGCAAGGTGAAGGCTGTTGCGTCTGGTTTGGGTGGGATGCTTGCGTCTACGGTTTCCAATCCGGTGACTTGGGGCGTGGCTGCCATTACGGCAGCAGTCGCAGCGTATTCCGATTACAATGCGAAAGCTCAGGCGACTGAGCGTGCTTCCGAGAATATTGCGACGGCGTTGGGTAAGATTCCTGATTCGGCCGCCGAAGCTTCCGGCGCGTTATCTAATGTCGCTTCCGCGATTCGGGATGCGTTCAAGGACGGTAATTATGCTGAGACTGGTTGGAGCTGGTTGGATGATTGGACAACTGGATTCAAGAATACTGCCGAAGCCGCCGACAAGCTTGGTGTTTCGACCACTGACCTGAGCAAGGCTGCGAGCGGCAGTACGAAGGCTTACAACTCGATGATGAATCAGTTGAAGGCCACATATGATGCTCACAGCACCTATTCGGCTACCGCGACGCAGAATTACGGTAATGAAGCTGGTGCAGCCAAGAAGCTTATAGCAGTAATGGAAAAGGCGCGTCAGCAGTACATCGATAATGCGGAAGCGACATCCGTTGCGAATGGTCATGCTGCCGGCTATGCGAAGAGTTTGATCGAGATGGGTGAGGATTCCGATTCGGTTTCCATTGCCATTGCGACTCAATCTCAACGTCAGCAGATGTTGAACAGTGCCACTCAGAAGTACAACGATATCGTCAACAATCAGCGTACCGCGCAGCAGAACGCTTTGAGTGTCGCAACGGAATATGGTCAGATTTACAACGGTTTGGGTGATTCCATCCAACGCATCAAGGATTTGGGCGTACAGAACGTTTGGGACAGTGCCGCAGACTCGTTCAATAACATGACCGAGGCTGGACAGTTGGCTCAAACCAGTTTGCAGAATCTCGCTACGACAGGCCATGATTGGCTTGAACAGTTGGTTGCTTCCGGCGCGTCAACCGATGAGGTGAATGCGAAACAGCAGGAATTGTCAACACAGTTCTACGAGACGGCGAAGGCGATGGGCGTCCCGGAGTCGGAGATTCAGAAACTGCAACAACTGTATGGGTTGACTCCTGAAGAGGTCAAGACATTGTTCAAGACCGAAACGGAACAATCGAAGCAGAATCTGACATCCTACTTGTCTGATTTGCGGGCATTGTTCCCCGGCGAGGGCAATACGGCCATCTTCACCACGGTCCTTGACGGCATCAACAGCGGAGCATTGTCCAGCGCGGATGAGGTTCAATCAACCGTGAACAATCTCATGAACAATGCGAGCACAGACGGTTCAGGCAAATACACCATCGTGTTGGGCGCAGACGGCAATCAGGCCGTTGTCGCTACCGATGAGGTCAGGAAACATGCCGACCTGTTCAAGAAAGGCACTGATGGCAATGGCTATACGACCAATCTGAAGGCTTCCGATCTTGCTTCGATGACCATTGACTATTTGAAAGGCGACGCCAACGCCTACGGTTCGTTGAGACCCACCGCGTCACTCGGCGCGAGGGACAACACCCAGCCTGCGAAACGCAGTGCTGAGCGCACCGCGAACCAGTGGAATGGAAGCACGTATAACGCACAGTTCGGTGGAAATATTTCCGGTGGCTTCTGGGGAATGCTCGGCACTTTGTGGAGCGAGGGCAGAAGCTGGGCGAGCAGGACGTTCAACGCTATTTTCGGAGTCAAGAAGAGGCGTGCGACAGGCGGTAGCGTTGAAGGCGATAATGTGACACGAACCGGCAGGATCGTCGGGCGCGGAACGAACACGAGCGATTCCATCGCTTTGAACGATTCCACTGACGTGTCCACCGGTGAATATGTCGTACGTGCCGCCGCAGTGCATAGCATGGAAGCCCTGTACGGCAAGGGAGTGATGAGCGCCATCAATGCGAGCGGTGACATCCCAAGCCAGTATTTGAAGAACGCGCGTCGTATGACTCGTGTTTCGATGCCTTCCATGGTTTCGGACTATTCCGCAGGCTCTTCCGAAGATGTCAAGTTTGAAAGCGGCCCTACATACAACATCACGCAGAACTTCCAATATCCGACCATCACGCCAATCTCGGTTCAGACGAATCAGAAGTTGGACAAGGCTGCGATGATCGGCATGTGAGAGGGGAGTATCGTGGCTTTTTCCACGTGTTTCTACAAGTTGAATAATGTTCCTCTTGATTCGGAGAACTGCATCGTCACTGTTGGTTCGACATTGTTGAGCGCCATCAGTGTTGACCGTACCGTTTCGACGGTTCCGCAACGGCATGGTTCTATCCCTTCCGGCATGACGCCTAGGTTTTCGGAACGTCAATTGTCGTTGCAGGTATGCGCGTGGGAGCCTGATGTGCTTGGTGAATCATCCAGGCTGATGCGGTTATGCACGATGCCGAATCTTGTCATGAGTCGGATTGTCGATGGTGTCGAGCAGCGTACCCGTGTCGAGTTGACCTCTTTGAGTCCTGATGATTCCAAGAGTCATCCGAACAGGTTTGTTCCGTTCACTGCCGTGTTCGCCATGCCTGACGTGTGGTGGCGTTCCGTTACGCATGAGACCGTCTCACTGCCTTTGAACGGCGGGAAGGTCATGTCCGGTGGTTCGGTGATGCCGTCCGCCGGATACTACACGTTCTGGCAGGGCGTTCCGAACGCTAGTCCGAGTGTGCTTTCCACTCAACTTCCGTATAGTTGCGGTGACGCTCCCATAACAGACATGGTGTTTCGTTTCCCGAAAGGTGTGACGGGCATAACGGTGAAGGATACGGTATCCGGTACCGGTATCACATGGTCTGGCACGCGCGTGGATGCTCGGCCTTACTTGTATTTGGATGCGGGATCGTTGACTGCATGGAGTTCCGATAGTGATTCCGCATGGTCTGGCGGTTCTCAGAACGAGACAGTCGGATTGGATTATCTGCCTTCCGGTAGGTTGCAAGTCAATCCTGATGTTTCTGGTGACTACAGGATTGCAGTTAAGGCCACTGGTTCCGGGAATGTGGCGTGCAGGTTTAAGAGAAGCTGGTGGTGATTTCCACTGGCTTCTTTCTTTTTAAGTTGAGGGATGCTTATGGGTAAGACTCTAAAATCTCGTCTTGTCGCATATCAGGCCAATGGAAGCAAGCTTGGATTGCTGCCTGAGCCGACTTCCTATACTGTGTCGTTCACTCATGATGCTGTAGGTGCTTTGACCGTCAGCTATTCGCGTAAAGCTTTGCGTGGTGAGATTCTTGACCGGCGTCTTGAAACCGGCTTGGAAATCGCCGTGGAAGTGTCTGATGGTGGACGCTGGATTGAACCGTATAATGGCCGGTTTGTTATCGCTTCACGTTCAAGGAATGCTCTGGACGTATCCGACACGGTGTCGTTGACCGGCGTTTCCTACGGGTGGCTGTTGAAGAAGGCTTTGAATCTGGACACGTCCAGATTGGAGACCAGCGGCGACGAGAAAGGCACTCGTAAATTCGCGAACGCGAACGCTGGCACGATCATGCGCACGTTCATGGATGAGAATTGGAATCGTGGCGGCGTGAAAGTCGATTGCAGCCGGTTCACTTCCGGTGCCGATTCCGCTGGCAAACAGTGGGGCTACATGCTGCCGAGCATATATTACGATCTTGGCATTTCCATACAGGACGTGTTGGATTCGCTGGTGAACAACGGCTTATGCGATTGGCGTACCAATGCCCGGCAACTGCTGTTATGGAACGCCGATAGCGTCGCCGTCTGCCGTGACTTGTCCAAATCGTGTGTGGTGACGCTTGCTCAGGATGTGTCGGAGGCTCCCGATGACGAGAGTATCGACGGGTTGGCTTCCTCGATCCTTGTACGTGGCGACAATATTAATTTCCGGCAGGATAATCCGAACGCCCCGAAGCCTTGGGGCGGTTGGGAATTGTATTCAAGCCAACAGGGTGTGAACAAGAAGGAGACCGCCGAACATCTCATCAAACCGACGTTGGCTAACGCGGCTAGGGTTCGTGGACAGTACACGCGATCCGTGAACGTGGTCGAAGCGTCTTGTCTGCCGCTCATCGATTACACGATAGGCGATTGGATTACCGCGCCTACAGTGGCGAACCGTGAGAAGGTCCGTGTCCAACAGGTCACGTTGCAACTCGACTCGACTGGGTTCAAGGCTTCGCTGATTCTGAACGACAAGAATTATGATTCCTCGGTTCGTTTGACGAAGCGTATGAACGGTATTACCGGTGGTGCTCATTTGGGTGGCGCGTCTGGTGCGATTCCGGCTCCTGAAAAGGACCATCGCGTGCCGAAGGCTCCGCAGAATCTGTCGGCCAATTCCGATGCGTACATCAATGTGAACGGGTATGCGCGTGGTATGGTTACGGCCCGTTGGGATGATGTGACGTTGGCGACTGATGGCACCGCCATGGACATCACGTCGTATGCGGTCGAATATCGTGTGAACAAGACTGGGCATGAGTGGCATTCCGCTGGCACGACCACTGAGCATACGTTGTCTTGGTCGAATCTGGATTGCGGTGTTCAGATTCTTATCAGAGTGCGTGCCGTTCCATCGTATTCCGACCAGATGGGCGAATGGTCCAGCGTGTTCGCGTTGACTGTCGCCAAGGACACGACACCGCCTCCGGTCCCATCCAAGCCGATCCTTTCTTCCGAGTTGGGCGTGGTTTCGGTTGCTTGGGATGGGAAAACCGCTGATGGTGGTTCCATGCCTATTGATTGGGATAGGAATATTCTCGGCGAACGTTTGGCTGATGGTGTTTTCAGGGAGATCGCGGCCGTCGCGACCGGTATCGGCGATTATGTGATTACTGGTCTGACGGCTGGCTCTTCGCACACATACGCTTTCCGTGCTGTCGATCATGCGGGCAACCGTTCCGACTGGTCGGCAGTCGCCACTGTCACCGTGGCTTCCGCTGTCTCGCCTGAAGAGGTCAAGCAAACCCAGCAGGATTTGGCTGACAACAAGACGGCTTTGCAGGATAATACTGCCAAGCTCGATCAGGCGCGGAAGGATATCCAAGCCAACAAGTCGAATCTCGACACGGCGAATCAGATGCTCACGCAGGCCAAGGCCGACTTGTCTCAGGCCCGGAAGGATATTGCGCAGACCAAAAGCGATCTGACCACGGCGAACGGCGAGATTTCGAAGGCGAAGGAGTCGGCGGCGCAGGCGTATGCCGAAGCCCACAGCAAGAACCATACTTTCCGTGGGCCGGACGAGCCGGACGCATCCAAAGGGTTGATCGTCGGCGACCTGTGGCTCAAGACGCAGAAGTATTGGACGAGGTGGCAGGGCACGCCAAACAATTCGCCGTCCATGCTCGCGGACTTTTACACGTATTGGACCGGCGCGCCAAACGCCAGCCCGTCCGTGCTGGTGCCGCTCACAGACCGCGTGATCGATACGCTTGTCTGGGATGGCTCCGCGTGGAACCACATGGGCTATGCCGATGTGGAGAACAATGCGAAGCAGATCGAGCAGGCGAAGTCGGATATCGCGGATAATGCGGCTAAGACCACCGACGCGAAGAAGGCTGCTGAGAATGCCGCTGCCGCAGCGAAGAACGCTCAAGGCACAGCTGACACGGCCAATGGTGCGGCGAAGACAGCGCAGGACACCGCCAATGCGGCCAACGCTGCCGCGAAGAGTGCGACCACCACCGCAGGTCAGGCCAAGGATGCCGCCAATGCCGCCCAGACCGCCGCCGAAAGCGCGAAGAAGACCGCAGGCAACGCGGAGACGCTGGCTAACACCGCCAATGAGTCCGCAAAGTCCGCCAAGTCCGACGCGGCTTCCGCCAAGACGGACGCTTCCACCGCGAAGACGGACGCGGCCAATGCCAAGACCACTGCCGCGAATGCGTCCAGTGTGGCGACCCAAGCCAAGGCCACGGCTGACAGTGCGGCACAATCCGCCACCGATGCGGCCAATGCCGCGCAGAAGGCCAATACCGCAGCAGCTGCCGCCGCTGGCGTGGCCAATGGCAAGGCCGACGTGCTCATCCAGAGCACGGCACCGGCCACGTCGATGCGCAAGGCTTCGACCTTGTGGATTGACACGACTGGAGGCGCGAACACGCCGAAGCGTTGGAATGGCAGTGCTTGGGTGACTGTGACCGATAAGGCCGCCACTGATGCGGCCAATGCGGCTGTCAAGGCCAATACGGCTGCAAAGACAGCTCAGGATACCGCCGACAAGGCTGCGACTGCCGCAGCTAACGCAGCGTCTCAGGCCAATCAAGCCAATGCGGCCGCCAAGAAGGCGCAGACCACTGCTGATGGTAAGAATCTGATTTACCGTGGCCCCGACGAGCCGAATCATGATGGCTTGAAGCCGGGGGACATGTGGTGGAGGACGCAGAAGTATTGGACTCGCTGGAAGGGCGAGAAGAACGCAAGCCCATCAATGCTTGCCGACTTCTACACCTACTGGCAGGGAACCCCCAACAACAGCCCCTCCGTGCTTGTCCCGCTCGCTGATCGTGTGGTGGAAGTCCTTACGTGGGATGGCACGCGCTTCGAGCCATTCGACCTTGTGGCGAACAACATTTTGGCTGCTGGGACGGTGGCTGCGAAGCATCTCGCCGCCGACTCCGTGACCGCCGAGAAGGTCAAGGCTAACGCGATCACGGCGGACAAGCTGGCGGCTAATTCGGTCACGACTGAAAAGCTGGTGGCTGACGCGGTAACAGCCGCGAAGCTGGCGGCCGACTCGGTGCAGGCGCGGAACATCGTCGCACTGGCCATCACAGCCGACAAGCTGGCCGCGAACGCGGTGACCACGGCGAAGCTCAAGGTCACCGAGGACATGACCGTGGCGCTGCTCAACGTTCACAAGATTCAAGCGTCCGACATCGCCGCCAATGCTGTCACGACCGATAAGCTGGCCGCCAACGCGGTGAATGCGGATAAGCTGGCCGCGAATAGTGTCAATGCGTCCAAGATTGTGACTGGTGCGATCACAGCCGACAAGCTCGCGGCAAACAGTGTGACGGCTGTCAAGATCGCGGCTGGCACCATCACGTCCGACAAGGTGGCGGCAGGCCAATTCAAAGGCTACGTGTTCACCGGTGCCATCTTCCAAAGCTCCGAGGCCGAGAACACCGGCATGAAGCTCAACGGCACCGCATTGCAAATGTGGGACAGCAACCACAATCGCACCGTCTATCTTGACGGCGAAGGCAAGTCGAATCTGCTGACTGGCACGTTCCAAACCCGCACGAGCGGGCACAGGGTGCGCATCAGCCCGGATTATCAGACCTACATCATCGGCGGATCTGAGACTTTCACCGGTGATGGCATCGAATTCCCCGCTTACAACGGGTCCACCGCCTACTTTTCGCATCCGGCCATCGCTTCTGTCATCCAGTCGAATCAGGTTGGCGCGATGGGCGAACTGGACTTGTGGAGCGGACACGTGAGCAAGAACGACCCTGCCGCGTTCATGTCTCTCAGATCGAAGCCGCGCAAGAAAGGCGGTACCGGCAGCGGCGGCGTCACATCCAGAGTGCATGCCGTGGCGAACACGGATTACGACGAGGCGGACGAGAGCAAGAAAAGCAGCGCTTTCCTCACTCTGTCCGGCGATAGCGCGAACGGTTCGGAGTGCTGGCTCGAAGCGCAAGACGCGAACGGCGAGGTCGGAGTCGGCGCGAACATCGGCACCGGATACGTGTATCTTGGCGGCTATCTTGGCGGCATCACGAACCGTTTTACGTTCCAGGCCCAGGCTGCGTGGAAGGCGTGGTATCCGAATCCCGGCTCGAAGATTGCGACCGGCGCTTCCATGCAAGTCGATTGCACGTTCAGCCCGACGAAATACGGCCACTATTACGTCGTCGCGAACGCGGATTCACAATGGGCGGGCATCATCGCGCACCCGATGAACACGGGCGGCCAGAGCGGCTTCACATTGAAGCTGTATAACGCCGACCAGCCTTGCCCGGTGGATGTTTACGCGGAATTCCTGGCTTATTTGGTCAAGTGATTGGAGGAAATCTTGTCATCGACTTTCGAACAGGATGAGAACGGCTTGTGCATCATCCGCTGCGATCCGCCGGTGAACGGGTCGGACAGTTTCGTCTTCCGGCCTGAGGTGATCGCATCGTGGAAGGCGCTGCTCGGATTGGCTTCGACCCGTGAGGCGGTAGCGGCGATCATGCAGGGCAAGGAGGATACAAGCCGATACGACCATGCCACCGGCAGGGGCGTGTGGACTGGAGCGTTCGAAGCGTTGGAATCCGCTTTGACGGATTCCGCGACCGGCGTGAGCATGATGTCCGACGATGGGGAAGTGTTGAATGACCCGCTGACCGCCGCACGCAACAGGACGCGTGAGGGCATGAATCTTCCGGTCATGTCGAATGAGACCGACGCGCGGATGTGCGCCGCATTGACTGCTGACGGTTCCGGTGTGGAAGCGTCCAGCGGCATCGATGTGGCCTGCACGCGGGATATCGACGGATTGGACGCCTTCCTTGATGACGAGTCCAGTCAAAACGTTTTGGACGAGTGTGAGGAACGATTCTTCGAGTCCCTCATGCCAAGACAAAACCAACAGAATTAAGGAGATTGATTATGGCCGATGTGACCACTGAGACCACTACCGATACCGCGCCTACCGTGACGCCCGCCGAGCCGTCTGGCGTGCTTGATTTGCGTCCGCCGAAGGAGTCGGTGCGCGCGGAATTGTGCCGTCTCGGATTGGAGTTTTCCAGCACTGACGGCTCGACCGAATCATGGAGGGATTATGCACGTGGCGTGCTTGCGACCTTCGATGATTCCGGCACGTCCGTCACTTTGACGGACGTGAAGACGAATCTCGGCCGCACCCTCACCTTGGACGAATTGAAGGCGGTTACTCGTATCGACACGATGACCGCCGCAGACTAATCCAGCATTCCAATTTTTTCAACCCCTGCAATCCACGCGGATTGCGGGGGTTTCGTATTTAAGGAGACTATTTTGACTCAGATTCCAGCCGACGCGAACGAGGTCATCGACCAGCTTTCGCAGCAGATCGGCACTCTCACCAAGCAGATCGCAATCCTGACCAGTCAGCTCAACGCGGCCATGAAATTGATTCCCGCCGACGTGCTCGAAACCGTGAAGGGAGACGAGAATGCAGAGGATTAACTGGTTCCCCGACCCGCTCATCACCGGAAAACTCTTCGCGGAAATCAACAATGGCGCAGCAAAAGCTGTTGTGGTCGCCGACAATAAGAATTGGCTCAGAGTCACCAGCACCGCGACCGGCGATAATTTCGGACAATTCTCACTGTCGGGCGGCCTCATCCCACCGGCTGGCACGTATCACGTGCACGCCAGGGTATACGCGCAGAAGGCCGCCGCCAATTTCATCGTCTACAGCAGCGTCAACTCCTCGTGGAAGCAGTTGCTGAACAAGCCGGTCGCCGACGGGCAAATCCTCACGGTGGACTCCGAGATCACGATTCCGGAAGGATGCCAGCATCTCCTCGTCAGGATGCAATTGGGGAGGGAGGTCGGCTTGATCGGCATGATGAGCGAAATCCTCATCGAATCGGCCGACACTTACGATAAAGCCGTGGGGGGGGGGCTTCCGGGCTTCTTCACCGGGGACACGATGCCGCTCGCATAGGAGCGTCCGTCGGGCGGGTGATGTCCGATGATGGTCACGAACCTGATAAGCAATCCAAGCGCCCACGTCACGCTGAAGCTGGGCGAGTACACGCCGATTACGACCATCGAGAAGACTCCGGGTACCCCATACTGGTGCACGGTCTGGCTGGACGTGTCGGGCGGCTCCGTCACGATAGACAACTGTCCGGGCACCTTCAGCAAGAGCCAACGCATCGGATGGTCCTTCACGTCCCAGATCGCTAATCCGATGAGCCTGAGATACAAGGTCGTGTCCGGCAGTCCGACCGTCAAGGTGTGGAACATGGTCATGTGCGAGCTGGGCGAATACCAGGCGAACAAAGCCTTGCTCGACGGCCTTTACTTTTTCGACGGGGATACGATGCCGCTCGCCTGACCCTCTTGGGGGTGGTGGCATGACTCCCATCGTTAATCACTGCGTCATGCCGAAAGACGGTGTGAGCGTCAAGACGACGAACACGACACCATCGGACATCACCTTCACGGGGTTGACGGCGGGCGTGAAATACCATGTGAGCGTCGTCTGTTACATGCTGTCCACGAGTGGCGACAATCCGCGCTTGCGTCTCACCACCAATGGCAGCGATAGTGGGCTGGTCACTTCGAATGGTCGCGTGGATTACGTCTTCACCGCCGCCAGCACCACTCACGGCATTCTCGTCGGTCTGAACAATTGCACGGTCAATCTGAGCAAGGGCTTGTGCGTGCCTCAAGACCAGTGGCAGCAGCTCGTCTCGTTGGGATTGCCGGGCAATTATTTCGATGGCGACACCATGCCAAAAGATTAAACGATTTCAAGGAGATGTGATGTGTTTCAAACGTTTTTAGCGGGGTTTGGTGGTGTCGGCGGCGCGTGCGCGGTAATCACACTGTGCTTGAAAATCTGGCCGGGGGCGCTCGAATCGCTCGCGACCGGATTGTATGCGCACGTGCGGCCCGAACGCCTGCCCTACGACAGTCCGCTTTCCCAGCATTTCGCGAAAACACGGACTTTGGGAGAGCGGACATCGAAAATCGACGACCGCATGGACGAGTTGTGCCGTGACACGATCAAAAACACGATCATCAGCCTGATCTACGGCGACCAGTCGCACGACCATTCTGAGGCCGTCCGATACGAGCTAGCTAAGCTCGAAAAACTCGACGCGCAATGCTGGATAGTCGCTGCCGCCGAAAAATACTTGGAGGACCGGCAGTGACGCATCTCATGATCGCAGTCGGCCTATACCTGCTGCTGCTCGCGCTCGTCATCGTGTTCAATCATGGCGCGCACAAGATTCAGGCTGGTGGCATCGTGGCTGGCGCTGTCACGACAGACAAGGTGGTGGCCGACGCTGTGACCGCCGACAAATTGGCCGCGAACAGCGTGCAGACGCGGAACATCACCGCTCTTGCCGTCACGACCGACAAGCTTGCGGCCAGCAGCGTGACGGCCGCGAAGCTCAACGTCACGGAGGACATGACGGTCGCGCTGCTCAACGCGCACTTGCGTTGATTTTCACATCAGTTTTTAAAGCCATCCCACTTCGGGATGGCTTTTCTATTTGCCTCCGACTCGGGGGCGGGAAGGAGAGGATGTGGGCATCCTCAACAAAGGCAACCCGAAACACAAGCGTCTGCGTCGGCATATCGGCAGGCCGTTGACCGCGTTGGCTGCGGTGCTGTGCGTTGCTGTCGCGCCGGTCGCCAGCGCGAACATGAACGTCATCGACGTGAGTGGATGGCAGTCCGCCGACGTGACGCGCGTGGTGGACGCCGACGCGGCCATCGTGAAGATCACCGAAGGTTCCGGCTACACGAACCCGTCTTGGCGCAGCCAGACCGATTGGGCACGTCAGACCGGCAAGGCTTGCGGCGGCTACCATTACGCGGACGGCGGCAACGTCACCGCCGAGGTGAACCATTACCTGAATCAGTTCAACGGTTATGTGGGCCAGTGCGTGCTCGCGTTGGACTGGGAGTCCAACGGCAACGCAGCTTGGGGCAACGGCGACTGGGTGCGCCAGTGGGTCAACCAGGTGTATTCGCGTACCAAGGTTTGGCCCATCGTGTACGTGCAGGACAGTGCCGTGTATCAGATTCCGTCCGACGTGCGCGCCCATTGCATGCTGTGGAAGGCTCAGTACGCTTCCATGAACGCGACCGGCTGGCAGTCCACTCCGTGGAACGCCGGAAGCAAGGGCGAGGGCATGGTGCAGTACGCGTCCACCGGCTATCTGAACGGTGTCGGCCCGTTGGACTTGAACCTGTTTTTCGGTGAGCGTGACGCATGGCAGAAAATCGCGAACGGCGATAGGGGTAAGACCCATGCCGAGGTGAAACATGATCCGGTCAGACCGCAGGTCACTGCCGCGCCGGACTACAATGACATGGCCACGAAGGTGATTCGCGGCGTGTACGGCAATGGCAATGAGCGTCGTCAGGCTCTTGGCGGTGCCTATGACACGGTGATGGCGATTGTGAACCAGCGTCTTGGCGGTTCTGGTGGCGCGTCGTCCGCCGCGAATTGCGGCAGCGTGTGCGTGACCGTCCGCGGCGGTGACACGTTGAGTTCCATCGCGGCCCGTAATGGCGGTTCGTGGAACCAGTACACGGGCTACCGTTCGGGTAATCCGAACGTCATCTACGCTGGCGAGACCGTCTGCCGTCGCACCGGCACGGGCACGGTCGCCACCGGTGGACGGTACGTGGTTCGTTCCGGCGACACCCTCGGCGGCATCGCCGCATATTACGGGGTCAACATGTACAGCATCCACGGGTATCGTTCCGGCAATCCGGCGTTGATCTATCCGGGCGAGACCCTCTACTGGTAAGGAGACTAATTATGGTCGATGAAGTCAAGGAGACTAATCATGACGGCGAAAAGCCGGAAGAGGAAACTGGCAAGGAAAACAACTACCTCCTGCCAGACAAGGCGTACAAGGCGTTGAAATGGCTTGCGTTGATCGCTTTGCCCGCTTTGGCCGTGTTCGTGCATGTGGTCGGCCCCGCATGGAACCTTCCATGCGTTGACCAGATTGTGACCACGTTGAACGCTCTGGCCGTGCTGGTTGGCGCGTTGATCGGCGTCAGCGAGTTGAAGGCCCGGTATTCCGAGTAGAAACCTTTCATTTCTCTAACATGATGTTGGAGAAGTGTAAGAATACTATGCCCAACTAGTACGTCCTGTGTACAAGTTTGCCCCTCTCTCAGCGATTACGCTGAGGGAGGGGCTTTTTGTGTTTCGCACGGTAGAATCATCATCATGACCAAGAAAGAGCATGATGATTTTTGGACGAAGTGGAAGCGCGAGCTCACGAAGGATGTGAAGGCCGACAGGATACACGGCGGTGAGGCTGATTTCAGCCGAATGCATGGCGTGACATTGGACACTCAAAAACTGTATGACATGCTACCGCGAGTCTGAATTGCCCCTCTCTCAGCATTGCTGGGGGAGGGGCTTTTCTGCGTTTTAGGGCTTCTATTCGCCAGCCCGTTCTATCTGCTTCAAGTCTAATGCGGAGTTCATCGTTTCCATCGCGGCCAACCGTTCTTTCAACCCGGCATGACGGTAGTGTTCGACCATTAGACGGCTGGAATGGCCCACGATTTCCTCGACCAGTCCGACATCCACGCCCATTGACATGAGGATGGTAACGACGGTATGACGGGTTTCGTGACGGCTCCTATGCTCCGCATTGGGTACTCCCGCCGCTTCCAACAGTTTGCGGAACTGTTCGATATCCTCTTCCGGTTCGATAGGGGAGCCGTCATCATGACGGAACAGGAGTCCATGCGGGTTCGGTATTTCAGCGGTATCCACCAAGTATGCTTCGAGTGTCTGCGCCAATGCGGGAATGATTGGCACTTTCCTTCCACGCTTGGATTTCGGCGGCGTGAGACACCAGCGGCCTTGCAACTCGATCATGTCGAAGCCGTCTGGAATACGCCACCTCCATTGCGGACATGCGGCACCACGCTTGTATCCGCACGGGTACACGCCTTTACGGTCTGGTTCGCCGCAACCGTGCTCCTTCTTCAACTCCTCCAGTTTCCAGTTGACGGTGTATTCGCCGTAGGGGATGCCGTTTGCCGTGGTGGTCAGTTCGAGGTCTTGGAGCGAAGCCCCCAAGATTTCGCCGGGGCGCATACCGGTGCACAGCCTGAACCATTCCCTCGCACCCTTGCGGATGCCCAACTCGTTGGCGGCTTGGAGGATGCGTTTGGCTTCATCGTCGGTGAATGCGGTACGCTCGTGCGCTTCGTTCTTGCGTTCGTCGGCAAGACTGATGTCCTTGTCCTTCGGAGTGGGAACGCCACCCATCGGATTTGTGGGAAGAATCCTATCCGCTACGGCGGCATTGCAAATCTGGTTCAACGTGGTGTGCGTCTGGCGGCGGAGACTGAGACTGGCCTTCACGTGCATTTTCTTACCATCGATGGTCTTCGCGACGGTAAGACCATTTACGATGCGGTCGCAGACTGCGGCGTTCAGGTTCGACATTTTCTGCGAATGGTACGGGCGCAGATGCTTGCGGACGATGGTTCGATAGTTGGCGAAAGTCTTCGGGTCTGCGTCGCGTTCCCTGCGTTCGAGCCATTGTTCGGCGTATGCTCCGAGTGTGATGGAGCTGTTGTTGGTGCTGCCGAATCTGGCCCGTTCCTGTAGTAGTTCCGTCAGTCGCTTGTTGGCGTCAACGTATTTTTTGCAGCTGTATGTTTTGCCATCGACCTTGAACTCGTAGCTGGTGTAGATTTTTACGTTTCCGTCAGCTAGGTGTTTTTTGCGTTCGACTTTGTACGGGTAGACGATGCCGTTTCTTGCTTTGCGTGCCATGATTACCTCCTTGCCTCTATATTCTCAGACATTCTCAGACTTCCATTTGACCCGCAAGTGATGGTCAAGTGACCCTCAAGTGAGGTTAAACCGTTGGAATGAAGCCGTTTTGCCCAATCGTTCCAAGGGGTATTCTATCAAACTCTCTAACTGTTAATCGGACGGTCACTGGTTCAAGCCCAGTCGCAGGAGCCATTCGAAAAATCCCCTTGGAAACAAGGGGATTTTTTCATTTTCAACGACTCTTGGCATTTTTGGCCACCCTTCATGTTTATCCGTCGGCGGAAGCCGTGGTTCGTCCAGCCGTCCATGCGTATGATGAACGCACCGGGTCAATCAAACAAAGGAAGGAAGTCCATCATGTGCACTGGCGTTCGTTTCTCCGACGAAGAGGGAAACATGTATTTCGGCCGCAACCTCGACTGGAGCTTCTCATACGGCGAAAGCATCCTGGCCACTCCACGCGGCTACCACTACGACAACGTGTTCGGCGCGAGCGGCAAAGCCATGCCGAACGCGGTGATCGGCGTGGGCGTGGTCATGGCCGACCGTCCGATGTATTTCGACTGCGCCAACGAGCATGGTCTGGCCATCGCGGGATTGAATTTCCCCGGCTACGCGGAGTTCGTGCATGAGCCGGTCGAAGGCACCGACAACGTCGCGACCTTCGAATTCCCGCTGTGGGTGGCACGCAATTTCGATTCCGTCGACGAAGTCGAGGAGGCGTTGAAGAACGTGACCCTCGTCTCCCAGATCGTGCCCGGCCAGCAGGAGTCGCTGCTGCATTGGATCATCGGCGACAGCGAGCGCAGCATCGTCGTCGAACAGATGGCGGACGGCATGCATGTGCACCATGACGACGTAGACGTGCTGACCAACCAGCCGACGTTCGGCTTCCATATGGAGAATCTGCGCAACTACATGTGCGTCGGCAACGAGATGGCCGAGCCGGCCACGTGGGGCAAGGCGTCCCTGTCCGCTTGGGGCGCGGGTGTGAGCATGCATGGCATTCCGGGCGATGTGAGCTCCCCGTCGCGTTTCGTGCGTGTGGCTTATGCCAACACGCATTATCCGCAGCAGGAAGGCGAGGCGGCCAACGTGTCTCGCCTGTTCCACACCCTTGGTTCCGTGCAGATGGTTGACGGCATGGCGAAGATGGGCAACGGCCAGTTCGAACGCACGCTGTTCACCAGCGGATATTCGTCCAAGACCAACACGTACTACATGAACACGTATGATGATCCCACCATCCGCTCCTACGCGATGGCCGATTTCGACATGGATTCCTCGGAGCTGATCACCGCCGCCTGAGCATGCGTGGGCTTTTTCGTCCGTCGGTTCCCATACAGACGGACGAAAAAGCCGCACGATTGCCGAAAAGGACATGAAAATGGAGTCGTGCGACAGATCCACTTTTCGGATACCGGCTCTTCCATTGCCCGCTCAATGCCGTTTGACGTCGGACCAATACGACACGCCGGAATATGGACTTCGAGCACTTTAAGTTTTTAGAGTGCGGGGTATGAGCAATACGACGACCACCTGGCATTCGATCCGTGAGGCGTCCATGATTTCCGGACTGCCCGAATCGACGTTGCGTTATTACGAGCAGATCGGCATCATCGATCCGATCGCCCGCGATCCGAGTTCAAGCCACCGAGTCTATTCGGACAAGGACATCGAATCGCTGACCACCATCGCATGCCTGGCGGCGACGGGCATGCCGCTTGAATCGATGCGCGAATACCTGAAGAACCGTTTCGACGGTCCGGAAGGCGCCCGACGGCAGATCGAACTGCTCGACGCGCAATCGCTGCGTCTGGCCGCGAAAGCCGAGGCCCTGCGCATCCAGCAGGCGTACGTGTCGCTCAAATCGCTCTATTGGCGCGCCATCGCCGAAGGACACGAGGATGAGGCCAACCGAATCCTCGAGGAAAACAAAGACGTCATCGAAAACGTCAAGAAACAGCCCGGCAAGGGCGCGATCGCACGCTGAACATTCAGACGACGATGGCCGCTATCCGCACGCAACATTTCCGACGATAGAATGAACGCGGCATGCGGCGCGAAGACATCGAATGGAAAGGAAGCCATGTTCGAGGAACTGCATAGGAAGATGAACGCGTTCTGGAACAACGACAGGACGCTGGCGCAGACCGATCCGGAATATGTCAAGCTGTTTTCCGACTTCGCTTACGGGGAAGTGGTGAACGAGCCGGGTGCGAACCATCCCGATCTGGACGACCAGACCCGCTCCCTGGCTATTCTCGCCGCTCTGGTCGGCTGCCAGGGTCTCGACGCGTTCGAAATGATGCTGCCGGTCGCCTATGAGACGGGACTGACCTCCGTGGCCATCAAGGAGATGATCTACCAAGCCACCGCATACTGCGGATTCGGGAGAACCCTGCCGTTCCTGAAGAAGCTCAACGTTTTCCTTGGAGCCGCGAATGTGCATCTACCGCTGGAGCCGCAGGGCACGACCACGTCGGAGACCCGCGCGCAGGCCGGAGAGGACAAGCAGATTGAAATCTTTGGTGAAGGCATGCGCGGATTCGCTCAATCCGGTCCGGACGAGACCCGTCACATCAACAAATGGCTCGCCGACAACTGCTTCGGCGACTATTACACGCGAGGAGGGCTTAGCACCCGCGAGCGCGAAATGGTCACGTTGTGTTTCCTGGCCGCGCAGGGTGGTTGCGAACCGCAGCTTACGGCGCATGCGAAGGCGAATATGGTCGTCGGCAATGAGAAGGCGTTTCTAATCGCGGTGGTCTCGCAGTGCATGCCGTATATCGGCTATCCGCGTACGTTGAACGCGATTCGTTGCATCGATGAGGCTGTGAAGGGCTGACCTGCCCGTTAAAAACGCCGGCAAACAAACAAAGGGCTATCCGCCGAACAAGACGGATAGCCCTTCCTTATAGCTGATTGTGGATGGCGTGCTGTGTTTACTCGCCCCACACGTCCTTGGCGATGGATTGGACGAGTGCGATCTTGGCCCACTGCTGGTCTTCGGTGAGCTTGTTGCCTTCCTGGGTGGAGGCGAAGCCGCACTGGGTGGACAGGCACAGGCGGTCGAGCGGAATGTACTGGGCGGCTTCCTGGATGCGGGCCTTGATGGTGTCCGGATCCTCAAGGTCGGGCTTCTTGGAGGTGATCAGGCCGAGCACGACCTTCTTGTCGCCGGAGACTTCGGCGAGCGGCGCGAAATCGCCGGAACGGTCGTCGTCGAACTCGAGGTAGTAGGCGTCCACGTTCTCCTCGCCGAACAGTTTGGCCGCGACCGGCGCGTAGCCTCCGGAGGAAAGCCAGGTGGAGTGGAAGTTGCCGCGGCACACGTGGGTGTTGATGACCAGGTCGTCCGGCTGGTCGGCGATCACGGCGTTGATGACGTCGAGGTTCTCCTGCTGCAGGCGTAGCGCGTCCTCGTCGCTCCAGCCGAGACGTTCGCGTACGCTCGCATCGCACAGGCGGGTCCAGGTGCAGTCGTCGAACTGCACGTTGCGGCAGCCGGCGGCATACAGGTCGGCGATGACCTGGCGGTAGGCGGCGACGATGTCGGCGGTCAGCTCGTCGTCGTTCTTGTAGAACTCGTCATACGGGTAGGCGGCCGCGTTGCCGGTGAGCACGAAGCGGGTCTGCGCGGGGGAGGGCATGGTCTGGCGGGCCACGGTGTTCTCGTCCTCGAACTGCTTGACGAACTTGAAATGTTCGACGAACGGATGGTTCTCGCCGGAGATCCTTCCGGTCACGGTGGCGGTGTCGGCCGGGGTCACCTCGTCGTGGAAGGCGACGCGGTGGGCTGCGGCGGCATGGTCCACGCCGTTGAAGCCCCACATGAAGTCGAAATGCCACCAGCCGCGGCGGAATTCGCCGTCGGTGATCACATGCAGGCCGGCGGCCTTCTGCTTGGCGACGAGTTCGGTGATGGCCTTGTCCTCGACCGCCTTGAGCGCTGCGGCATCGATTTTGCCGGCGGCGAAATCCTCACGCGCGGCCTTGAGCTCGGCCGGGCGGAGATAGGAGCCGACCACGTCGGCGCGGAACGGCGCGTTATGCGAGTATGCCATTGAATACTCCTTTTTTTGGGAAAGCGACAAATACCTAGTGAAGGTTACACGCACGTCCCGAAACACGGGCGCACACGGCTTCTCGGCCAGTATTCGTGCTTGAATGGATGATGTTATCCGTTACACATTCGAGAATGGAAGGCAATGAGCGAATCGCGCGATCCCGCAGGCGACAGTACGACCACGAACAACATGGGGGAGGTGCGGGAAGCCGAACATCAGGGCGCGGCCGTCAAGGCGGCGTTGGGTGCGAACATTGGTGTCGCCATCGCGAAGCTGCTCGCGGCGTTCTTCACCGGATCGTCCGCCATGCTTTCCGAGTCGGTACATTCCATCGCGGATTGCTCCAACGAAATCGTATTGATGGTGGGTGGACGTTTCTCCAAGCGCAAGACGGACGGCGACCATCCGTTCGGCCTGTATCGCGCCAAATATCTTGCTTCGTTCGTCGTGGCCACGCTGCTGTTCTTCGTCGGCGGTTTCTTCTCGACTTCCGAAGCGGTGAAGAAGCTTGTCGCGATCAGCGCCGATCCGGCATTGCGTGACGTGAACAGGATGGAACTGCTCGTCGCGTTCATCGTGGTCGTCATCAGCGCATGCCTGGAAGGATTCGGCCTGCACCAGAGCATCAAGGAAGCCAACGAGCGTATGGAACGCACGAACACGCCGCGTATGGGCGTGTTCCGTTTCTGGAGGCACACCAAGTCCGCCGAACTGGCTTCGGTGATCATGGAGGATACGCTCGCTTTGATCGGTTTGGCGTTCGCAGGTCTCGGCATTGGTCTTGCGATTCTGCTCGACGATGAGATTTTTGATGCGTTGGGTGGTCTCATGGTCGGTCTGGTGCTGATCGTCGGTTCGCTGTTTCTCGCGTTCAAATCCGGTTCGCTGCTCATCGGCGAGGCCGTGGATTCCGATACGCGCGGGAAGATCGTCGAGGCGGTTACCACCACGCCGGGCGTCGAACGATTGCTGAACATGCAGACCGTGCACATGTCGGAGGACGACATCCTCCTGTGCGTCAAAGTGCAGACCAGCAAGCTCGACCGTGACTATGACGTGGAAACCGTCGACAAGATCGAGAAGGCCGTGCGCACCGCGTTGCCCTGGTACAATTTCGAGATCTACGTCGAGCCGGACATCTACAGCGCCAAACACGTGCACGCGTAACCGGTTCCCGCGTAACAGGAACCGTTCAATATGGGAAAGCCCGGACGATCTGATTCGTCCGGGCTTTCCCATATGCGTGTCGGAAATGGTGGAAGTGGGATTATTCCTCGGCCACCAGATCCAGGTAGGAGTCGTTCCACAGGTCCTCGTCGCCGTCGGGCATGAGCAGCACGCGTTCCGGATTCAACGCCTCGACCGCGCCCTCGTCGTGGGTGACCAGCACGATCGCGCCCTCGTATTTGGCGATGGCCTTCAGAATCTCGTCGCGGGACGCCGGATCCAGATTGTTGGTCGGTTCATCAAGCAGTAGCACGTTCGCGCGGCTCGTCACCAGCGTGGCCAACGCTAGACGGGTCTTCTCGCCGCCGGACAGTACGCGTGCCGGTTTCAGCGCGTCGTCGCCGGAGAACAGGAACGACCCAAGGATGGAACGTGCCTGTGTGTCGTCCAGTTCCGGTGCCACGTGAATCAGATTCTGCAACACGGTGGCGTCAAGGTCCAATGTGTCGTGTTCCTGTGCGAAATAGCCGATTTTGCAGCCGTGCCCGTACTCCACGGATCCGGTGTCGGGATCCTCCAGGTGGGCGAGCAGACGCAGGGTGGTGGTCTTGCCCGCGCCGTTGTATCCGAGGATGACCACGCGGGAGCCCTTGTCGATGGCTAGGTTCACGCCGGCGAACACGATGTTCGAACCATACGCTTTGGAGATGTCCTTTGCCATGATCGGCGTACGTCCGCAAGGTGCCGGCTCGGGGAAGCGGATGTCAGCAACCTTCTCCTTCTTCTGCGCCTCGGACGTGTTCTCCAGCAGTTTCTCCGCGCGACGCATCATGTTCTGCGCGGCCACGGCCTTGGTGGCCTTCGCGTGCAGACGGATGCCCTGCTGCATCAGACGTTCGGCCTTCTTCTCGGCGACCTCGCGTTCGCGGCGGCGACGTTCCTCGTCGACCACGCGCTGGTGCAGGTATGCCTTCCAACCGAGCGAGTACATGTCGATCTGACCGAGCTGCGCATCCAAATGCCAGACCTTGTTCACCACTTCGTCAAGCAGTTCGGTGGAGTGGGAGATGACCAGGAAACCGCCCTCGTATTTTTTCAGATAGCCGCGCAGCCATTCGATGGAATCCGCGTCCAAATGGTTGGTCGGCTCGTCAAGGATCAGCGTATCCGCATCGGAGAACAGGATGCGCGCCAGTTCGATACGGCGGCGTTGACCGCCGGAAAGCGTACCCAACTGCTGGCCCATCACGTCCTGCGGCAGGCCGAGACTGGCCGCCATCGCGGTCGCTTCGGACTGTGCGGCATAGCCTCCGGCCTTTTCGAAATCCTGCATGGCCTTGTCGTAGCGGTTCATCGCCTTGGTCATGACATCCGGATCCGGATCGGTCATGTCCTTTTCGGCCTTGCGTATGCGTTTGATGATGCTGGCGATGTCTCGCGCGCTCATCATGCGGTCCAGTGCGGTCTGCTCCGGGTCGGCGGCATGCGTGTCCTGTGGCAGATAGCCGAGTTTGCCGGAGACACGTACCTTGCCGGCGGTCGGCAGCATATCGCCGGTGATCACACGGGTCAGCGTGGTCTTGCCTGCTCCATTGCGTCCGACCAGACCGATCTTGTCCCCCTTGGCAACGTGGAAGTTGGTGGGATGCAGCAACGTGCGCGCACCGATCTGAATCTCAAGTCCCTGCGCCTCAATCGCCATGCCGTGATACCTCTAGTCTTTCGTGTTCCTTCAAACGCCAATCGAACATCATAGCGAACACCCGCAACCGTTTCACCTCATCTCACGTTTCATTTCCAAGCAGATGCCGGAGCAGTGATTCGCGGTGGTTGATGAAGACCCTGGTGATTTGATAGCTGTCCGTATCCTCATAATCGCAGGGATGGACGCCGTTTTCGTCGAATGACAGGATTTCCGCATCCGGCAGACCGAGCAGAATCGGCGAATGGGTTGCGATGATGAATTGTGATCCGTCGTTTGCCATTCGGTACATGTGCTCCAGCAGAGTCAATTGCCGCTGTGTCGAGAGCGCGGATTCGGGTTCGTCCATAAGATAGAGACCCTTTCCCGTGTGGGACAGGAGAATCTCCAGAAAACCTTCGCCATGCGACATCTCGTGCAGACGGGAGTGGAAAATCGACCGCAAAGATCACAGCGCCCTCGATCACCACAAATGGATCGAAAAACAGACCGATACCGCTTCGGGCGCCGCATACCGACAAATGAACAAGCGTCTTGAACGAGCACAGCGCACACTAGATTCACTAACCGTAGCGGCCAAACGCTACGACGGCGACATCTGGATCGACATACGGCCAAGCAACAGAAAGGAGCTCCTGCATCTCACGGAAGGTATTATCATATTCGGCAGCGGCAGGATGACCAGCTTGAACGATGCCGCGAGAACGCCAACACAATCCATACTGCATGCCGACGGACATCAATGGAAGGTCGCGCATAATCCAGGGATGAGTGGTGAAAAACCACGGATGCCAGGCGTCGCCATACCAAAACTCAGCATCGGACAGCAAGACCATATCGGACTGACCGGTGCCAACGGACTCGGCAAAACAACCGTGATGAACGCATTGCTGGACAGCATGCCGGAAGACTTGCCGCATTGCAGGGTAAGGAACGCTCGCAGGTGCTGGCCGCCTTCGCCCAGCTCAACGCCGATCCGGATAAGCTGCTTTCTAACGAAGCGCCGTCTCCGGGCGAACTGCGCAAGCTCATGTTGTGCTTGGGCATTCTTGACCGGCCTCAGTTGATTGTTATGGACGAGCCGGCGAACTATCTTGACTTAGAGTCCAAGGTGGCTCTGGCAAGATGTCTTGCCGACTATCCGGGAGCATTGGTGGTGGCCAGTCATGATGAGTGGTTCCTTGACCAAGTAGCCAGATAAGCCAAGCGATGACTATGCCATCGAAAGCGGGTTTGCGTTCCGCGTGATCAGGACGCGTAGGCCCGCTTTTTATCAATGCTGTACTAAAGCCAATCGTCATCGTATGGTTTCGACATCATGGCATGGTGCACGGTATTCCGTTGAACTTTAATATCCCTCGTCGATGAAGATCCATCCGTGTTCCGCCCGCGCGGAACCGGGATTCCACGCGTACCAGCTTCCCCAGCCATCTTGGGACGAGTTCTGCGAGCCCGCACGGCAAGAGATGTCATTGGACAGGTAAATCACATTGTCCATCCCGTATTCGTCAATGGCCGTGGAAATCGAAGAACTGCCGCCGGAAGCCGTGACGTCGTGTTCGGCTGCAAGTAGCGTGGCCGAACGCTTTGCGTCATATCGGACGGCATCCACGCGGCAACCGTTCCAGGATTTCAGCCTGGCAAGATCCGCCTTCACCGCGCCGTCGATCTGGGATTCGTCGAACTTGCCCGTCGCGTTGATGCTGATCCGAGCATGACTGACATCGGCAGGCCGGAGTGGCAGGTAGACGAACCGGTACGCGCCGACAGCGCATGCCACGGCGGCGACGCATACCGATACGACGGTGATGGGTTTCTTGCTTTTCGTGGTCCGCATGATCCTCCCACATAACAGCTTTCCCTAAAGCATACAGCGGAAACGTGATAAGAGGAATGGATACCAAGACCAACAAGAACGCCCTTCAACGGATACTACGATGGAACGCGTCAAACAGGCGGAATGATTCCCCCGCTCCGCAAACGAGATCGGCAAACGACTCATGGTATTTGAATATGGACGGTGACGTTTTGACGCGTATAAAGCGTATAAAGCCGAATCCGACGAATCAGTACTGGAATGCTGCAAGGAGGGTCAGATGATATTGGCCGATGCCATCAATCTCGTTCTCGCCGAATATCCTGGAATGAAGGCGATTGGTGCCGCGGAGAGTGCCGATGCGTGGATCATCGGACTCGATTTCGCGTCTTCAACAGATGACCATCCGGTGCCGGGCACACCGAGCGTAGCGGTCGAAAAAACATCAGGCGTTCTGCATGACCTTATTCCGGGGACGGAAGATTTCTGGCATTACATGACCGGTGCCAAAAAGGTGACTATTCCTCGGATTTAAAATCCGCCTTAGTCTTCCCATAAGAGCTCCCGCCTTCCGCGTGGAAGGCGGGAGCTTCCGTTATTCGCTGAGCAGTTTCGGCGTGAACGCCATGAACAGGATTCCCGCGGTGACAGCGAAGACGATGTCCGAAATCGGTTCCGCGCGGATCAGACGCCAAGCAATCCAACGGAAAAAGCAAGAGGAAAAAGACACGAAGAAACACGCCGGGCCATCTCATACCAGAGGATGAGTCACCCCAACATTTACGCCAAGGAATGAATGCGACGGACGATGCCACGGACACGACCAGCCGTACTACCGTTGAAACCAACAACGGAAACGAAACCCACGCACACACCACGCGCATCCCACACGCCCAGCAAAGGAAACCGGCCATGTCATACGTCCTCTACTTCAGCAAGCCATTCGCGCTCGCCATCGCAATCTGGCCATTCCTCTCACTCCTGCTCACCCTGCCCGTGCTCGCACTGCTCTACCACCGCGATAACCGGCTACGCTTCACCTCCGCACTGACCGCATATCTCGTGGTGCTCTACCTCATCGCGCTCGCATGCTTCACCATGTACCCAATGCCAGAAAACCCGGCCACCTACTGCGCCGCCCACCATCTCAGGCCACAACTCAACCCATTCGAATTCATCCACGACATCCGAACCGACGGCATCACAGGCGTCATGCAACTGGCCATGAACGTCGTGTTCTTCCTACCGCTCGGCTACTTCATGAAACGCGTCTTCCGCTGGAAATTCGTCACGGCGTTGCCGGCCATGTTCCTCACCTCGCTGCTCATCGAAACCACCCAGCTGACCGGCATCTGGGGCATCTATCCATGCGCCTACCGCCTATTCGACGTCGACGACCTCATCACCAACACCCTCGGCGGCATACTCGGCTACGCCATGGGAAGCATTGTCACCCACTTCCTACCCCAACAGCGCATCGATGAAGACGCCATCACCACCGAGCCAGGCTTCGTGCGCCGCTGCGTGGCGCTCGCGATCGACCTGTTCCTTGTCGAAACGGCGTCGCTGTCCGTCACGGCGCTTATCTATCTGGTTGGCGTGCTGTTCGATGTGAACCGCGCGAACAACGTCAATGCGGCCGTCTCCGCCGTGGCCACCATCGTCATGTTCGTCCTGTTCGAAGGGATCATTCCGTGGAGGCGCGCCGGCCGCACGTTGGGCGGCGGTTTCACGCGCATGACGGTGGAGACCAGGGAGCGTTCCGGCATGCGCAGGATCGTGTTCTATACGTTACGCGCGTTGGTGTTGTATTGCGCGGTCTACGGATTGTGGACGGACCGTGGCTTCTACGCGCTGCTGCTCGGCATCGCGCTTATCGTGTTCTGGCGCGTTAAAAAGCGCATGCCGTACGACTATGTCTGACCGTCGTGCGGAGCTGCCGCGAGTCCGGCGCCGCAAAAACGCGACACGCCGGGCTTGCGCGATGGCGGACGCTCCTGTATATTTTCAACTCGTTGCCCACCAAGGTGGAAAACATGCGGACATAGCTTAGTTGGTAAAGCGCAACCTTGCCAAGGTTGAGACCGCGGGTCCGAGTCCCGTTGTCCGCTCCGCAAAACGAAAGCTCCCGGGAGGGAGCTTTTCTTGTATTTCCGGCAGTCGCCGGCACCGGCGAATCCAATGGAATCCGATGCCGGCGGTCTTGTTTTTTCAGTCGCCGATGTTGTCGCGTGCCGGCGTGACCATCGTCAGCATCATGACGGACGGCTCCTCGGCGTATATCGCGTGCGGGATGCGGGTGGGAAAGTAGGCCAGGCCTCCCGGAACAAGCTCCACGGTCCTGCCGTTGCCCGTCACCTTAAGCCGTCCCTTCAGCGTCTGCACGAACACCGGCATCGCGGCCGTATGCTCGCTGAGCTCCTCGCCCGTGTCGAAGGAGAACAGCACCACGTTGCCTCCGGCCTTCTGCATGACGGTGCGGGACACGGTGGACCCCTCCTGAACGGAAATCATGTCCCCGAGGTCCTCGATGTATCCCAGTTCGATCGGTTCGGCCTCATTGCGTTCGTCGCTCATCATCGTCCTCCTTTGGTTGGTGGCAGGGATGCCTCCATCGTATCGTCTTCACGCCGGAGACACGGCATGTACTCGTGGAGGAAAAACGTTTGACCACGATGTGAACACGCTCTTGCATCGAACGCGTTTATGGTCCAGACTTTTGCCTGTTCCATGAAAGTCGGCAATGTCGCCGGGGGCAAGTGGGACGAACGGAGGTATTAAGGAAATGAACGAGAACATCGACATCGACACCACTTTCGTGCCGGACGATTCCGCCAGCCATTCCTGGACGGAGCGCGACAGCGAGCTTGTGGAGGAGTATGCGGCCCAGCTCATGGCGATGAGCATCTGAGCGGACACGATCCGAAAACGTGGGGGACGCCTCTTCCGGAAACTCCGGAAGGGGCGTCCTTCCGTTTTTTCATTCCGCCGGGCCGAAACGCCTCCGGCGCGTCCGTAGCCACATGTGTGACTATGCTTTCCAGCCGTAGCGTTTGAGACGACCGGGAGGAGACCGCATGCCGACGGACGGAAAACCGAAAAACGGCATCGTCAGACAATTGTTCAGCTATGGCGGCGTTTCGGCCATGCAGACCTTCGTGGAATTCGGCGTGTTCGCCGTGCTTCAGCTGGCCGGCCTGCCGTTCCGTCTGGCGAATGCCGTGGCCGTCTTCTGCTCCGGCTCATTCAACTACGTCATGAACCGCAACGTCACATTCAAATCCTCGTCGAACTACGCGCGTTCGATAGCCATGTTCGTGGCCATGTACTGCTGGAACCTGCTGTTCTCCAACCTGATGATGGCCTGGATCCCCGGACTGCTCGGCTGGCCCACCATGGCGGTCAAGATCGTCACCATGGGCATGCAGGCGGTCTGGGGCTTCCTGCTGTGCCGCTACGTCATCTTCAAATGACGTTCGCGCCGGACGGTTTTCCCGCCGCGATCACGGGAAAACGGACATGCTATCTTACAATGGATGCGCATCGGGAAACTTGTGGCTAAGGGAAGGACGGGACGCCGTTGGCGGATGTAAGACGGGAAATGGAACGGCTCCGGCCCGTGTATGAGACCGGGGTGCTGCGATTGCTGCTGCGCGGCAATTCCATGCTGTACGTCGCGCTGCTGCGCTCCACGTTCGACCCGCTCACCGGCGAGCTGCCACGCGAGATCGTCGAGGAACGGTTCTCCCGCAGTCTGACCCGACTTGCGGAAACGGGCGATTACACGCCCAAGGAAGGGCAGACGTCCGCGGAAGCCGCGCACACGATCCTGCAGCAGCTGACGAAGGAAGGCGAGGGCGACTACGCTTGGCTCGCCAATTCGCTCGACGTCGCATCGCACCGCTACCTGTACCGTCTCACGGCGCGCGCCCACCGTGCGATCGAGGCGCTCGACCGGCTCGAGGACACCACGAAAGCGCTGTCCGGCGCGCAGGCCAACAGCATCATCATGGAGATCGAGCATGCGCGCATGCAGCTGACCGCCGACCCCCGCGAACGCATCCGCCTGCTCGAACGCGACATCGAGGAGCGGCAAAAGCAGATCGACGAATTGAAGCACAGCGACACGTTGGACAAGCTCACCTCGCAGCAGGTCGGCGACATCATCGGCGTCATCCACAACACGCTGCGCGGCGTGCCGATCGACCTGCGCGAACTGGCGCTCGAGGAACGCGACAACGGCGACAATCTGCGCCGAAGCATGCAGTCGGGCTCCATCAGCGTGGAGCAGGCGCTCGGCACCTACCATGACGAATACCACAGGTCGTTCCACGAATCCGACAGCGGCCGGCGTTTCGAGGACGCGTTCCAGGTGATCGTCACTGACGAGGGACGCCGCGAAATCGACGAGGCGGTGCGAGACATCGCCCAGAACCCGTATCTCGAGGGCGAGCCCGGCATCCTGCTCGCCCAGGTACGCGCCGAACTCAAACGCATCTACGAGGGCATCGAGGACGTGCGCCGGCAGATCCGCATATCCGACGAGGCGGTGAGCCGTCTGGTGCGCCAGCAGACCGACACGCATTACCGCACCATGCTCGACAAGCTCCACAGACTGTTCGTGCGGGCCAGCGACGACGCGAAGACGCACCCCGGCTCGGACGAACGCCCATACCGTACGGACACCGGCACGGCGCAATTCCAGGCATTGCCGTCCAGGCCCGCGAAATCGATGGCGCGCGCGGCCACGGCCGGATTGGACGACGCGCCTTCGACGAACGTCGACGCGCCGGACCTGAAGGCCATGGTCGAGATGTGCGGTCCGCGGCTGACGCACATGATCGGACTCATCAGGCGCGATCCGGTCAAAACGGCGGACGGCAGGTTCGTGGATTTCGCGGCGAGCTTCAACCGGCTGCCCCGGGAGGAACGGCGCGAAAGCGAGCTGATCGGCTTCCTAAGCGCCCTACGCACGCAGGACGGACCGGCAACCGTGGCATGGCATTGCGTATCCATCGACGGAGGCGAGCGCGTGTGGCGCACCAGGCCGATCCTCACCACCGAGGCGGCGCTTGACGAGATCATCGAGGAGGGATGAGCATGACGGACAACACCGACGGATTCGACACTGGCATCGGCATCGAAGAGGAGACAGGCCCGGAATCCGGCATGCCGTCCGAAGGGCCGGATATGACGAGGGACAGGCCGGCATTGTTCGACGGGGATACGGGAGACATGCCTCTTGAGGCGCGTATGGCCGCGATCGCGCTGAAACGCGAACGCTACATCGGCGGCAGCCTGTACGACAGGGCGTGCCAGTACCGTGAGGCCGTGGAACGGTCGTTGAACAACGACATGCTCAGACTGGTCGACAACACGAAATACCGGATCATGTACGCGTCGCCGGTCACGGACGCGGAGACGAACATCCGCTCGTTGAAGACGCGTGTGAGCCTCACCCGCGAGGAGGCCGCCACGCTCGCGGCCCTGCGCATCAAGGTGCTGGAGTACGAGAACCAGAAGACGAAGCCGGGCGACTGGCTCATCAGCTTCGACGACATCCGCGCGCTGCTCGCCACGGGAGCGGGCTTCCTCACGGCCAGCAACGACGAGGAGGGCACGGCGAAGAAGATCACGTCCGTCATCTCGCGCATGCGCACCTACGGGTATCTCGCGGAAACGGGGGACGAGAACATGTACGTGCTCACGCCATTGGTGCCGATGGTGCTCGACCAGAAGCTCGCCGACCGGTGGCTCGGCTCCGATGATACGGACGGCGATGGTATGAAAGACGCGGATGGCGATGGTTATGACGATTCGTCCATCGGCGCGGATGGTGGCGATACTTCCGATTCGACCGGGACGGTTTCGTCCGGCGTCGAGCAGGACGCGTTCGATTTCGATTCGGCCGATGACGCTTTTGATGGAGGGGAACACTGATGGAAGACGGCATGAAAATCGTTTCCGACCGTTGGATGCTGCAAAGCCGGCAGATCGTCAACTGGGGCTCCTACGGCGGCTACCACGTGTTCCGCCCGTCCATGGACGATGCGATGCCGGTGACACTGCTCGCCGGCGCGAGCGAATCGGGCAAATCCACGCTCGTCGACGCGCAGATCTCGCTGCTCTACCCATCCGGCACCCCCTACAATAAGGCGTCGAATTCGGGACGTTCGGAACGCAACGACTACACGTACCTGCGCGGCATGATCGGCATCAGCGACGGCGAAAACGGTGAGACCCCGATCTTCCTGCGCGGCAGGGACGCGGACGGCACCCCGCAGAACATCTGGGGCGCGATCGTCGACACATACGCGAACCGCAGCGACGGCGGACTGTTGTCCTGCGCAAAATTCCTCTACCTGACCGCAGGCGACGGGCCGGACGGACTGCGCCGCCAATACGTCACCTGGAACCAGACCATCGACCCGCGCCTCATGGACCGGCACCGCGACACGTCATTCACGCGAGGACTGATGGAACAGACCTACCCAGGATGCACGACGCACGTCAACGCGCAGGCGTTCCACGCCTCCATCTGGCAGGACATGGGCCTAAGCGCCGAAGCATGCAGGCTCCTGCACAAGATCCAATCCGCCGACGCGCCCTCCAAACTCGACGACATCTTCAAACAGGGCGTGCTCGACGTGCCCGAATCCATCCGGCTCGCCCGCGAAACCGTCGACGACTACAACCGGTTCAGCGAGAACTTCCACAGCATGGAAGACAAAATGGAACGCGTCGCCATCCTGCAGGACATACAAGCCCGCTACGGCGAATACGCCAAACAAGCCAGCGAACGCCGCGAATACACGCCCATCGACCCCGACCGCGAGCAAGGCGAGACGACGCTCGCCGCATGGACATGGTCGCGCATGGCCAGCGAAGTACGCGCCGGACTGCCATCGGCGCAACGCAAAGCCAAGGAATCCCAGGACGCCATCGACCGGTCTCAGCAGCGCATCGACGAACTCGACACGCAAATCGAAGCCGTCAAAGAACGCATGAACGGCATCGACGGCGGCAGCCTGCAGCAGCTCGGCAAGGACTTCGAACGCGCACGCCAGGACGCCGACGAGGCGCGCAGACAACGGCACGCCATCGCCGAACGGTTCGAACGCGTCGAAGGCAGACTCCCCGCCGACGAGCAGACATGGAACGCCAAACGCGCCGCGCTCGCCTTGTCGCTCGATACGTACGACAAGCGTTTGGAAGACGCGCGATCCGAATACCAGCGGATGGTGGTGGAACGTCACGCCCGGCAGGGCGAACGCGACCTGTTGAGGCAGGATTACCGGCGCAAGATCGAACACAGGACGCGCATCAGCGACGACATGGACCATGCGCGCACGCTCATCGCACGGGCGACTGGCTTGGACGAGACGGAACTGTCGTACGTGGCCGAACTGATGGACGTGGACGAGGGGGACGAGCAATGGCGTCTGGCGATGGACGTCACGTACGCGCCCATCGCGCAGACCATTCTCGTGGACAAGCGGCATGAGCAGGGGTTCGCCGCGAAGGTCAGCGCGATCGATCCGACGCGTATGACGCGGCGTGCCTGGCGTTTCGTCGATACCGACGCGCAATACGATTCGGCCTGCAACGAGGGGTGGATGTCGTCGAAGCTGCGGTACAAGGAGGATTCGCCGTTCGTCGGATGGTTGAAGGAGCAGACCGCGTCGCAACGGTTCGACGCGCGTTGCGTGGAGGCGATCGACGACATGGACCGGGCCGAACGGCAGGTGCAGGTCGACGGGCAGATCAAATCCGGCGACCGTGGATTCCATGGCGTCAAAGGCCTGCGTCAGGTCATCGGCTTCGTGAACGAACGGTATCTGGCCGAATTGGAACGCCAGCTTGACGGGGCGGAACGGGCGTTGGAGGACGCCGACCGCCGCGGCAGGCAGATGGCCAACGCCATGACTCTGCTGCAGGACGAGCATGAGCTCGCATTGACCGTCGCGGATCTGCCATGGGGCAAGATCGACGTGGACGGGCTCGAGACGAAGGCGGAACGGATCCGTCTGCAGATCGAACGGATCGAAAGCGATCCGGAACTGGCACAATTGCAGGACGAGTTGAAACAGCTGCTACGGCAGAAGGACGACGAGGGCAAGACCAGGTACCGTGCCGAAGCGGAATTGGAAAACGCGCAGCATGCCGTCCAGGCCGAACAGGCATGGCTCGACATGCATGGCGACTCCGATTTCGACGATGCCGCATTGTCCGACATGGTGTCGAATCTGCTGGCCGACACGTATGAGACCTGTTTCGACACGTCGCGTCCGCAGGAACGGCCGCAGCGCATCGCCGGCGGTTTCGACCGTGAGGGGACGGCGCCGTTCGACGTGCGCGTGCTGCGCAGAATCGGCAACACCGTGCGTGCGAGACTCCAGCAGATCGACGAGCGTGCCGTCCAATTGCGCGCCGACACGGAACGCGCCATGGGCGACTATCTGAAGCACCATTCCACGGAGGGCGACACCGTCATGGCGAGCGTGGAGGACTATCCGTATTTCCTTGACGAGCTCAAGAACTTCAACATGCTCGTCACCCGCGCCGCGACCGACGAGGAGTATGCGAACAGCGTCGAAAAGCTGTATATGAGCTTCCAACAGCTCAACCGCGCGTTCAACACCGACGAGGAGAACGTCAGGGAGCAGCTCGACCGCATCAACGGCATGCTCAAAGGCCAACAGTTCGGCCCCCGCGGCGGCAGGCTCTCGCTCCACGTGGACTTCCACCCGATCGACCGGCAGTTCAAATCCTCGTTGGGCCGCATCATGTCGAAGCTCGACGATTGGACACGCAACGCGCGCAGCAATCCCATGGAGACGCGCAAGGCGTTCGCAGGCTGCGAAACGTTCATCGGCAGGCTCCAGGCGGAACTCGGCCAGATTCGCGACACGAACGGCATCAAGGAATACGGTGCGCGCAACCTCGATCCGCGCGTGCGCAGCTCGTTCTACGCGATCGTGCACCATAACGATCTGCCCGACGAGCGCATCAGCTCCACCGGCGGCAAGTCCGGCGGCGCGTTGCAGGAACTCACCTCGTTCGTCTACGGCGCGGCCCTGATTTACCTGCTCGGCGGCGACCTGACCGGCAAGCCCACCTACACCACGCTGTTCCTGGACGAAGCCCTCATCAAAGCCGACGGACGCTACACGAAACGCGCGCTGACCGTGCTGCCGCGCCTCGGCTTCCAGATCATCGTATCCGCGCCGGAAAGCAAAACCGCCGAAATCCTCAGCATCGCAGACAAGGCGTACGTGGCATACAAGGATCCCGCAACCGGCAACTCGTACCTGCAGGAGCTCGACCGCGAGCCGGCAACGCAAGCCGAAACACAAGACGCCACCGTCGAACAGACGCAACCCGCGACGGAGGCATAATATGGCAGCGGCCAGAAACACCACAGGCGAAACGGACATCCGCCGGAAACTCGACGAATACGTCGACGCCCACCTCACCAGGCACATGTACGACACCGACGAATCCTGGCCGCTGCGCAAAACCATCCGACTGCCCAAACAAGCCGAACTAGAGCAGCACTACAACCAAATCCGCGCCCAAAACGAAACCATCCGCGACTGGGCGCGGCAACACCACTGCGAAACCAGCGAAAAAACCAAAATCGTCTCCAGCGGACTCATCCAACAAAAAAGCCCGCTCATCGACTCCGTGACCATACCCGACCTCGACACCGCCCTCCGCATCGCCACCAAACAAACCCGCGAACGCTACCTACGCGAACACGACCGCATGAGCGCGCTCGCCAAAGAATTCGGCCTCGAACCGGAGAACGCCATGAACGTCGCCAAAACCCTCAAAGACCACGACGACACCGACTTCCACCTCGTCATCCAAGCCGCCCACTACTTCGCAAACCACGACTGCCACACCATGACCCCACGCATGGCGCCCATCCCAGGATTCAGCGCCAAATGGCTCGGCGCACCCAACTCCCAACGCCGCAAAGCGATATGCCAGCTCACCGGACAAGACAACCTCACCTTCCAGGAACGCCCGAACGAACTCCGACTACGCCTCATGGACGCCGAACACCACGACCAACCCGACCTCATCGTCACCCAACCATGGGTCCGCAGCCAGCCAACCGACATCGAACACGCCATCATCATCGAAAACAAAGACACCTACCAGGCCATGCCCACCGTCGAACACGCCATCTGCATCCTCGGCAACGGATACGCCGCAACATCACACATCACAACACTCCTGCCATGGCTCACCACCATCCCCAACATCATCTACTGGGGCGACATGGACGCCAACGGACTCGACATCCTCTCCAAACTACGCGCCACCGGCATCCCATGCACATCCATACTGATGGACACCACCGCATACCGGACATACGAACAATACGGCACCCAATTCGACGCCAAAAACAAACCCCTCACCACACAAACCCCACAACCCACACCCGGACTCACCACCGAAGAACGCAAACTCTACGAAACACTCTGCACAGGAACAGACATCCAATACCTACGCATCGAACAGGAACGCATCCCCATACGCGACGCCACAACCATCCTGCACGACCAACACCACTGGCCAATCGACATACCCGGCAACGACATACCAAACAACAACACCAAATAGAACACCTGTTCGAAACCACAACAAAAATACGCTATCCTATACAACAGAACAGGCAACACCAAGCGGAAGAACACCATGACAACCAAACGCAACAACACGACACACAACGAAGTCGTGGTCGAACGCGTACTCACCAGCGACGCATTCCTCACACGCGAAATCAAAAAAGCCCCCATGAAAACGACAGGCGACTCACTCATAGCAGACCTCACACACCTACCCAACGACCTCAAAATCACCATCCAAGGCGCTCGCGAGCACAATCTCAAGAACGTGGACTTGAAGTTTCCTCGCAACCGCATGGTGGTGTTCACCGGCCTGTCGGGTTCGGGCAAATCCTCGTTGGCGTTCGATACGCTGTTCGCCGAGGGCCAGCGCAGGTATGTCGAATCGCTGTCGGCGTACGCGCGCCAGTTTCTGGGGCAGATGGACAAGCCGGACGTCGACTTCATCGAGGGGCTGAGCCCCGCGGTTTCGATCGACCAGAAGACCACGAACCGCAATCCGCGTTCGACGGTCGGCACAATCACCGAGATCTATGATTATCTGCGACTGCTGTTCGCCCGCACCGGCATTCCGCATTGTCCGGAATGCGGCGCCCTGGTAAGCGCGCAAACACCGCAGCAGATGGTGGACACGTTGCTGAAGTATCCGGAACGCACGCGTTTCCAGATTCTCGCGCCGGTCGTGCGCGGCCGCAAGGGCGAATTCGAGGATCTGCTCGAACTGCTGCGTGGCGATGGTTACGCGCGTGCGCTGATCGACGGTGAGATGCGGCAATTGTCCGATGACATCAAGCTCGCCAAGCAGAAGAAGCACACCATCGAAGTGGTGGTGGATCGTCTGGTGGTCAAGGACGGTATCCGCCAGCGTCTGACCGATTCCATCGAAACGGCGTTGAAGCTTTCCAAAGGCGTGGTCGTCGCCGATTTCGTCGATTTGGACGAGAAGGATCCGGACCGCCGCAAGCCGTTCTCCGAGAAACGCGCCTGCCCGAACGGCCATCAGCTGGAACTCGACGAGATCGAACCGCGTACCTTCTCCTTCAACGCGCCGTATGGCGCCTGCCCTGAATGCACGGGTATCGGATACAAGCTGGAAATCGACCCCGAACTGGTCATTCCCGATCCGGACAAGACGCTGAACGAGAACGCCATCGAACCGTGGGGCATGACCAAAGGCACCGGCGAATACTACCGCCATGTGCTTGAGGGACTCGGCGATGAGATGGGCTTCGACCTGGACACGCCTTGGAAGGATCTGCCCAAGGACGCGCGCGACGCCATCATGTATGGCCGCGATTTCAAGGTGCAGGTCTCGTACCGCAACCGTTGGGGTCGCATGCGCGAGTATTCCACCGGTTTCGAAGGCGTGGTGCGCACGTTGATGCGCCGGCATGACGAAACCGATTCCGACCAGATGAAGCAGTATTACGAGTCGTACATGCGCGAGGTGCCATGCCAGGCGTGCCATGGGCGGCGTCTGCGTCCGGAAGTGCTTGCCGTCACCGTGGGCGACGAGTCCATCGCGGACGTGTGCGACATGTCCGCCGAACGGAGCCTCGCATGGATCAACGGCCTAGAACTCGAAGGCTCGGCCGCGCAGATAGCCGGCGAAGTCGTCAAGGAGATTCGCGCACGACTCGGCTTCCTCAACGATGTCGGCCTGAACTATCTGACGTTGTCGCGTGCGGCGAAGACCCTGTCGGGCGGCGAGGCGCAGCGCATCCGACTGGCCACCCAGATCGGCTCCGGCCTGGTGGGCGTCATGTATGTGCTGGACGAACCATCCATCGGCCTGCATCAGCGTGACAACGAACGGCTGATCGGCACATTGCATCATTTGCGCGACCTCGGCAACACGCTGATCGTCGTCGAACATGACGAGGACACCATCAGAAACGCGGACTGGGTCATCGACATCGGTCCGGGCGCCGGCGAACATGGCGGCGAGGTCGTGTATTCCGGCCCCGCCAGAAAAATCACCGAAGCGCCACGCTCCATCACCGGCGACTACATCGCCGGCCGACGGAAGATCGAAGTGCCCGCCGCACGCCGCAAGACGCATAAGACCAAGCAGCTGCGCGTGGTCGGAGCCCGCGAGAACAACCTCAAGAACCTGAACGTCAATTTCCCGCTGGGCGTGTTCACCTGCGTGACGGGCGTGTCCGGTTCCGGCAAATCCACGCTGGTCAACCAGATCCTTTATCCGGTGCTTGCGGACAAGCTGAACGGCGCGCGCATCGTGCCCGGCAAGCACACGCGCGTGGAAGGCGTGGACCAGTGCGACAAGGTGATCCACGTCGACCAGAATCCGATCGGCCGCACTCCGCGTTCCAATCCCGCCACCTATACGGGAGTATGGGACAAAATCCGCACGCTGTTCGCCAAGACGCCCGAAGCGCAGGTGCGCGGCTATGGTCCCGGACGGTTCTCGTTCAACGTCAAGGGAGGCCGCTGCGAGGCATGCCACGGCGACGGCACGTTGAAAATCGAAATGAACTTCCTGCCGGACGTGTACGTGGACTGCGAGGAATGCCACGGCCAGCGCTACAACCGCGAGACTCTCGAAGTGAAGTACAACGGCAAATCGGTCGCCGACGTGCTGAACATGCCCATCGAGGAGGCCGCGCAGTTCTTCAAGGCGTACCCGTCCATCTCGCGTTACCTGGACACCCTGGTGCAGGTCGGTCTCGGCTATATCCGGCTCGGCCAGCCGGCGCCGACGCTGTCCGGCGGCGAATCGCAGCGCGTGAAACTCGCGACGGAACTCCAACGGCGTTCCACCGGCAAAACCGTGTACATCCTCGACGAGCCGACCACCGGCCTGCATTTCGAGGACGTGCGCAAACTGCTGCTCGTATTGCAGGGATTGGTGGACAAGGGCAACACCGTCATCGTCATCGAGCACAATCTCGACGTGGTCAAATCCGCGGATTGGATCATCGATCTGGGGCCGGAAGGCGGTGACGGCGGCGGCACCATCGTCACCGAAGGCACGCCGGAGCAGGTCGCGCGATGCGAACAGTCGTGGACGGGCAAGTTCCTTAGGGATATGCTGTGACTGATTTCGAACGACACAGTCCGGACGTGTGGCGCAAAACGGCGGATGCGTTACGGGAAACCGCAGTATCGGACGCCGGCACCCAATCCGACGGCAGGGGAGTGAACAAGAACGGCGCGCCCCTGTTGGGGGATACTCGCGACCTGTTCCGTCCGAAAACCTCCGACATTCCCGCGCAGCCGGGCGTATACAAGTGGCGTGACGGCGAGGGGCGCGTCATCTACGTTGGCAAGGCCAAGAACCTGCGCAACCGGCTGACGAACTACTTCCAGCCGCTCTACCAGCTGCATCCACGCACCCAGACCATGGTGTTGACGGCTCGCAGCCTCGAATGGACGGTAGTGGGTACGGAACTGGAGTCGCTCACACTCGAATACACGTGGATCAAGGAGTTCGACCCACGATTCAACGTGGTGTTCCGCGATGACAAGACCTACCCGTATCTGGCCATCTCATCAGGCGAACGCATCCCACGCGTATGGGTGACTCGCAGCCGCAAACGTCGCGATACCAGATATTTCGGCCCGTACGCCAAGGTATGGGATCTTCGGCACAGCCTCGACGCGTTGCTGAAAACGTTTCCCGTGCGCACATGCTCGAAGAGCGTGTTCCACAAGGCGCAGTTGACGGGCCGTCCATGTCTGTTGGCATCGATCGGCAAATGCTCCGCTCCATGCGTGAACCGTATCGGCGCTGACGAGCATCGCAGGATGTGCGAGCAGCTTGTCGGCGTGATGACCGGCCGAATCGGCAAATCGTATATCGCCCAACTGACCCGCGACATGAAGCAGGCGAGCGCCGAACTGGAATTCGAGAAGGCGGCCCGGCTGCGCGATCAGATCCAAATGCTCGGGACCGTGGTCCAGCAGAACGCCGTCGTGTTCGATTCGGATGTCGACGCCGACGTGTTCGGCATCGCGTCCGACGAGCTTGAAGCCAGCGTGCACGCGTTCTTCGTGCGGTCCGGATCAATTCGCGGCGAACGTAACTGGAGTGTGGAGCGAGTCGAAGATGTGAGCGACGCGGAGTTGATCGCCGATCTGATCACTCAGGTATATTCGGAAACCACGGGGGAGAGCGCGGCCGTCTCCGATTCGACCGTCGTGACCGAGCAGCGCAATGCGATCGGTTCGACACAGACCGTGACCGCAACGGATGCTATCGCCCGTGCGCAGGCCACGAAGGAACGCAACGAACGTCAGGAGCAGACGGGACGTACCGACCTGCTGGCTCCAATCGCGCCTGTTCCCCGTGAGGTGATCGTTCCAATCGAACCGTCGCGCAGCGCAGGGCTTGAGCAATGGCTAAGCGGATTGCGTGGAGCGGCCGTCACCATCCGTGTAGCCAGCAGAGGCGACAAGAAACAGCTTATGGACCGTGCCAACGACAATGCCAAGCAGGCGTTGGCACGCAGCAAGATGAGCCGTATCAGCGATATGGGCGCACGTTCCGATGCGATGAACGATGTGGCGAAGGCTCTTGGGCTTGAACAGGCGCCGTTGCGCATTGAATGCTACGACATTTCCAACACAGTCGGCGGCGCATTCCAGGTAGCGTCCATGGTGGTGTTCGAAGACGCGATCGCGAAAAAGTCGGAGTACCGCCGTTTCGCCATCCGAGGTGCGGACGGGCAGGGCGCGTTGGATGATTTGAGCGCATTGTATGAGACGTTGACCCGTCGTTTCCGCCATGGCAACATCGCCGGCGATTCCGGGGAAAGCATGGACAACGAGCGTCGGATGGCCACGCAAAATGATAGGTCGGATGGCACGAGTGGTCCTGAAACGGATGCCGTGCAGCAGAACACCAACCGTCGCCATTTCGCCTATAAGCCGAATCTGGTCGTGGTCGATGGCGGCAAACCGCAGGTGATGGCGGCGGCCAAGGCGCTTGCCGACTGCGGCGTGGACGATGTGGCCGTCTGCGGATTGGCGAAGCGTCTTGAGGAGGTTTGGGTGCCGGATGACGACTATCCGATCATCCTCAAGCGACAATCCGAAGGCATGTATCTGCTGCAGCGGGTGCGTGACGAATCGCATCGTTTCGCCATCACCTACCATCGTCAGACCAGACGCAAAGGAGCTTTGCGTTCCGCTTTGGACGACATTCCCGGCATCGGCGAAGCCTATCAGAAACGGCTTCTCAACCATTTCGGCTCCGTACGCGCCATGCGTGAGGCGAGCGTGGAGGATTTCGAACAGGTCAAAGGCATCGGCCATGCCAAGGCCGAGAACATTTACCAGGCATTGCATTCGTCCGTTGACATTGCTTCGAAGGCGGAGGATGCCCTCCGAACAGTGAAATCGGATGGAAACAGTCCGAAAGATGAAAAGAAATAGAATCTGTAACGAGCAATCGCTTCTGCGTTGCTAGCATGATGAATGGTGAGAGTAAGGGAGGGAACATGACCGAGGTGGACCATCGGTGCGCGGTCCTTGGCAAACCCATCGCGCATTCGCTTTCCCCTGTATTGCATAATGCGGCCTATCGAGCTCTAGGACTTGACAGCTGGTCGTATGGCAGGCACGAGGTCGGCGAGACGGAGCTTGAGGATTTTTTGGAGTCGCTTGATTCCAGCTGGGCGGGACTGAGCCTGACCATGCCGTTGAAGAAGACCATCCAGCCATATGGCGTGCCATGCAACGCGTGGGCGAAAGAGCTGAAGGTGGCCAACACCGCCGTCTTCGACTGGTCTGGCGCGAACGATAAGAACGCCGCCATCCCTGCGATCAGGCTCTACAACACGGATGTGAAGGGAATTGAGCTCGCCTTCGAGCACTCGTATCGGGCACGTGGCATGCGGATGGATTCTGGACAAGACGGCGAGGCGGTGATCATCGGCAATGGCAACACCGCCACCTCGGCTTTGGCGGCCTGCACCGAGATGCCCCACATTGGACATGTCACCGTCGTGGCACGCCATCCCGATAAGAACGAGGCGCTTGAACCATTGGCGGAAAGCCATATGGGCGTCGGCTCCATAAGCATCGTCGCCATGGACCATGCGGCGAATCTGCTGTCCCATGCGGACGTCGTCATCAACACCATCCCCGGCCTTGCCGCCGATCCGATTGCCGAGGCGTTTGCCTCAGCCGGCATAGTCACGAACGGCACGCTACTCGACGTGGTCTATGATCCCCGCCCGACCAAGCTCATGCAGGCCTGGAGGTCATGCGGCGGCACCGCCATCGGCGGCGAGGAGATGCTGCTGTACCAAGCCATGATTCAAGTCTGGCTGATGACCGGCATATGGGACAACGATCCGCCGACCGAGCCCACCAGCCATCAGAAAGTCGAAGCATTGGAGCATGCCATGCGCTCCGCGCTTAAGGAGGCCCTGTGATGAACGAAAAGAACAACGCCGTCAACCAGGCAGGCAGGCATACGAGCGCGCCTTCTCCGGCCGCAGGCTTCGAAGTGCTGCTCATCACCGGCATGAGCGGCGCGGGCCGGTCCCACGCGGCCAACAGCATCGAGGACATGGGCTGGTATGTGGTCGACAACATGCCGCCGAAACTGCTTGTCCCGCTGGTGGACATGATGACCAGCTCCGGTTCGAACATCCACAAACTCGCCGCGGTCATCGACGTGAGGTCACGTGACTATTTCGACGACCTGTCCGCCGTGCTGAGCCATCTGGACGATCTTGGGGTGAAGACCCGCATCCTGTTCCTCGACGCCAGCAACGAGGTGCTCATCAAGCGCTACGAATCCGTGCGCAGGCCCCATCCGCTGCAGCAGGGCAATCGTCTGATCGACGGCATCCTTGAGGAACGCGACCTGCTGAAGAACCTCAAAGAGCACGCCGACATCGTCATCGACACCTCGGCATTGAGCATCCATCAGCTGTCCACGAAACTGTACGAGGGTCTGCTTGGTTCCGGACCGACCACGGTTTCCGTGCATATCTTCAGTTTCGGATTCAAATACGGCATTCCGATAGACGCCGATTTCGTGGCGGACGTCCGGTTCCTTCCCAACCCGTTCTGGGTGCCGGAGCTTCGTTCGCTGACGGGCAAGGACAAACCGGTCAGCGACTACGTGCTCTCCAGCGAGGGCGCGGAGGAGTTCCTTGACGCCTACGAGAAAGCCATCGCCATCGCCATCGAAGGTTATGCGCAGGAAGACAAGCACTATGTGACCATCGCGTTCGGATGCACCGGCGGCCAGCACCGTTCCGTGGCCATGAGCGAGGCCTTGGCCAAGCGCCTGCGCGCGCGTGGTCTCACGGTCTCCGTATCGGCCCGCGAGCTGGACAAGCGTTCGGCCGATTGATGACCGCATTGTGAGAAGACAGTATCCAAATACAAAGAAAAGCTGCCGGCTTTGTCCAAGTTATTCGGTATCACAGTAAGCCGGTAGCAGTGCGGGTCGAGTCCGCGACTCGCCTGAAATTATAGGGAAGAACAGGAAAGTAGGAGGTTGGCTCTTGGCTCTTCTGGATGACGTCAAAAGCGAGCTGGCCGCAATCGACAACGAGTTGCCCATCGCCAAAAAGGCACAGGCGACTGCGATGATTCGATTCGGCAATGGTTTGCACTCGGTGGATCACCACATTCTCGTGCAGGCGCAGCTTGATTCCCAAGACGCGGCCATATGGCTGCAGGACACCATCAGAAATCTGTACGGCCACGAAGCCACGCTTACCCCCGTTTCCAGGCAGACGCCGACCGGCGTGGTGCAGCGCTTCATAGTCCGCGTCCCCAAGGGCAGCGCGGCTCTGGTGCTGCAGACCGGCCTGTACAGCCGTTACACCAAAAACATGGTGCTGGGTCTGCCGGGCGACATCATCAACGGCAAGATCGCCCAGATCAAGGCCGCCTGGCGTGGCGCGTTCCTCGCAGGCGGACACCTGTCCGACCCGGGCAAGGCCAGCTATCTCGAAATCGTATGTCCGAATCATGAGGCCGCGCTGGCGCTGGTCTCCACCGCGCGTCGTCTCGGCATCACCGCCAAGCCGCGTAAGCTGCGTAGCTCCGAACGTGTGACGTTGCGCGACCCCGATGCCATCGAACGCATGCTCATCCTCATGGGCGCCCCTCATTCCGCCCGCGAATGGACCGGAAAGCGTTCCGACGGAGAGGCCCGAGGCAAGGCGAACCGTCTGGCGAACTTCGATGACGCCAACATGCGCCGTAGCGCCAAGGCCGCCGCGGAAGCCTGCGATAAGGTCCGCCAGGCCTTTGAAATCCTCGGCGACGACGTTCCGGACAATCTTAAATCCGCCGGCCAGCTCCGACTCGACCATGCCGACGCGTCCCTTGAGCAGCTGGGCCGTCTCGCCGACCCGCCAATCACCAAGGACGCGATCGCCGGACGTATCCGTCGACTGCTGCAATTGGCTGAGAAAACGGAGAAGGCACGCCGTCAAGCGGCCTGATTTTCGTTTCCGGAAACAAAACACCATGCGACTTTTCCGTCGTATGGTGTTTTTTGTTCGTTTGGGCTTGTATTATGCGTAAGTGGCAATATGGCCATTCCACGCTTACAAGCGGCTAGGAAAGGATATACATGAAGACACTCAAGGATCTTGGAGATCTCAAGGGCAAGCGCGTTCTGGTTCGCGCCGATTTCAACGTTCCTCTGGACGGCACCACGATCACCGATGATGGTCGTATCAAGGCCGCCCTGCCGACCATCAAGGCTCTGCGCGAACAGGGTGCGAAGGTCATTCTGATGGCTCATCTCGGCCGTCCGAAGGGCAAGGTCGTTCCGGAACTGTCCCTGGCTCCGGTCGCCGCCCGTCTCGGCGAGCTGCTCGGCATCACCGTTCCGCTGGCTGCCGACACCTATGGTGAGGACGCCCAGGCCAAGGTCGCCGCTATGAACGATGGCGACGTCGTGCTGCTGCAGAACGTGCGTTTCAACCCGGAGGAGACCAGCAAGGATCCGGAGGAGCGTGCCGCATACGCCAAGAAGATCGCCGCTCTCGGTGAGGTCTTCGTCTCCGACGGCTTCGGTGTCGTGCACCGCGCCCAGGGCTCCAACTATGATGTCGCCGCCGATCTGCCGGCCGCCGCTGGCCTGCTGGTCGAGAAGGAAGTCAAGGCACTGTCCCGCGCCACCGTGAACCCGGAGCGTCCGCTGACCGTCGTGCTCGGCGGCTCCAAGGTCTCCGACAAACTCGGCGTGATCGACAACCTGCTGGACAAGGCCAACCGTCTGGTCATCGGCGGTGGCATGGCGTACACCTTCCTCAAGGCCAAGGGCTACGAGGTCGGCACCTCCCTGCTGGAAGAGGACCAGATCGAAACCGTCAAGGGCTACATGGAGCGCGCCGAGAAGAACGGCGTCGAACTCGTGCTGCCGACCGATGTCGTCATCAACCCGGTCTTCCCGAAATCCGATGAGGACATCGCTCCGGAAGTCGTGGCCGCCGACGCCATTCCGGCCGACAAGATGGGTCTGGACATCGGTCCGGAATCCCAGAAGCTCTTCCACGACAAGATCGTCGATTCCAAGACCGTCGTGTGGAACGGCCCGATGGGCGTGTTCGAGGTCCCGACCTTCGCTGAAGGCACCCAGGCCGTGGCCCAGGCTCTCGTCGATGCCACTGCTGCCGGCGCATTCACCATCGTCGGTGGTGGCGATTCCGCTTCCGCAGTGCGCAACCTCGGCTTCCCGGAGGATGGCTTCTCGCACATCTCCACCGGTGGCGGCGCCTCCCTCGAGTTCCTCGAGGGCAAGGAACTGCCGGGCCTGAAGGTGCTCGACTGATCTCAGAATCATGAAGGGGTGCTTCCTCATCAGTGGGTGGGGGAGCACCTTTTGCGTATTTCGCATACAATGTCACAAGAACGACCTTTCGCTTTGACGAGCACGGACGGGAGACGACGAATATTATGGGGCCGAAACGGATTCCTTTGGTGGCCGGAAACTGGAAGATGAATTTCGATCATCTTGAAGCGACGTATTTCGTACAGCAGCTTGCATGGAATCTTCGGGCCATCCATTTCGACTACAAACGTTGCGAAATCGCATTGATGCCGTCATTCACCTCACTCCGCAGCGTGCAGGTCGCCGTCGAATCGGACAATCTGAAAATCCGCTACGGGGCCCAAGCCGTCTCAGTCACCTCGCAGGGAGCGTTCACCGGCGACGTCTCCGCCGATATGATCGCCCATCTCGGCTGCTCGTACGTGATCGTCGGCCATTCGGAACGACGCAAATACCATCCCGAAGACGACGCGAACATCGTCGACCAGGTGAGGGCCGTGCTTGCTGCCGGCATGCAGCCGATACTTTGCGTCGGAGAAAGCTACGAGGAACGGCGCAAAGGCATAGAGCTCGATTTCGCGGTCGGCCAGGTGCACGACGTGACGCGGGACCTGTCCGATGAGGAGGCCGCGAAGCTGATTGTGGCGTACGAGCCGGTATGGGCGATCGGCACCGGCATGGTGGCTACGCCTCAGTCGGCACAGGACGCGGCCAGGGCGATCCGAAACGACCTGTCCGATACGTTCGGAACACGGGTCGGCGAAACGGTGCGAATCCTGTACGGCGGTTCGGTGTCCTCGAAAAACGCGGTGGAACTGATCAACGAGCCGGATGTGGACGGCTTCCTGATCGGCGGCTCCGCGTTGAAGGTCGATGAACTCACACGCATCTGCAAGCTGACATTGGAAACAACCGCCTGAAAACTTTTAAAAAGCATGGTTGGACGCTCGATTTTTTCAACACCATGCGCTATTATCAGAAACAGTGTTTACGAACTGGAGGTTCACCCGTGTCCGCTATGGCTACTGTCAAGCTTGTGCTGCAGATTCTTCTTGTCATCCTCAGCCTCTTGCTCACCTTGCTTATCCTTATGCACAAGGGTAAAGGCGGCGGCTTGTCCGACATGTTCGGCGGCGGACTCACCCAGAACGCGGGTTCCTCCGGTGTCGCGGAAAAGAACCTGAACCGTTGGACCGTCATCATCGCCCTGCTGTGGGTGGCCATCATCATCGCCCTCGGTCTGATGACGAAATTCAACCTCATCTGATTGACGTAATTTGGTTTGGCCCATGACCGGCTTCACGGTCATGGGCCAAACTTGTCTCCGGCTAGATTGCTCCCGCAAAGGATTCAAATGACTTCGACAAACAACACCTATGATGACGTGACCATGGTCGTCGCCGATCTGGACGGCACACTGCTGCACGACGGAAAGACTTTCGAGGACCGTTTCCTGACGCAACGATCCATTGACAGCATCAACCGCATGCACGACGCCGGCATCAAATTCGTGGTGGAGACCGCGCGACCGGTCAGCACCGGCTACTCGTTCGTGCAGAAGCTTCCGGTTGACGCCGTCGCCTATCTCAACGGGGCGCTGTTGGATTTCAACCCCGTCTCGTCCGATTACGATATGCTCACCTCACCGACACTGCCGAAGGACGGACATCTGCAGAAGATCGGATTCTCTTCGAAAAGGGCCTGCGAGGTCTGCAAGTACCTGCTGGAGGAACTGCCTGGCATGGAAGTGGGCATCGTCATGGATGATGTCAGGTACACGAATTTCGACGTCACGAAATACTGGAAGACGCAGACCTGGCGATACACGGATTTCGATGACGTTCCGGACGGCACCGCGGACAAGCTGATCCTGTTCCCGAACGAGGAGCAGTGGAAGCGTGTGGGACGGCTCATCCCCGACGATTTCGACGTGCATATCTCCGAAGGCTCGCTGTGGATGCTGATGAATCCGCAGGCCAATAAGGAGCATGCATTGAGCATCCTCGCCGATCGCATGTCGACGCCGTTGTCACGGACCGTCTCATTCGGCGACGATTTGGTGGACATCGCCATGCTTCGTGAATCCGGCAGGGGAGTGGCCGTGGCCAACGCGAACCCCGACGTGTTGAAAATCGCCGATGAGATCTGCCCTTCGAACAATGATGACGGCGTGGCCCAATGGGTTGAGAACAATCTGCTTTGACCGACCCCCCCACATGGAGTCTTTTCACGGAATTGAACTCATTCATGCAGCGGCATGAAACACATCCACCAAAATTGAACTCTTTGTCTTTCTTGGTGCCCTGTCGTGCTATTCTTTGAACTAGCTTTTGTTTAAATTGAACTGGAAGGATAGGCATGACGGAATCATTCTCGACCAGATTGAATGATGCCATGGCATTACGCGAGCTTAAACAGATTGATTTCGTTCATGCTGCGGAAAAGTTCAATATCAAGCTCGGCAAAAGCCATATGAGCCAATACGTCAGTGGCAAAACCGTTCCCCGTGCCGATATCGCGCATTTCCTTGCCGCGTATCTGCGGGTCAACGAGGATTGGCTGATGGGCAAGGATGTTCCCATGGAAGAGCATGCCGCGATTTTGCCGGATTTTGCCGGTGAACAGCCCGACCATGTTGACGATGCATCCGAGCAACCGACAGAAGGAAGAACCATGCGCACTTTTACGAAATCCCACAAGCTCGACAACGTGCTGTACGACGTCCGTGGACCGGTCGCCGACGAGGCCGCGCGCATGGAGGCCGCCGGCACGCACATCCTGAAACTCAATATCGGCAATCCGGCACCGTTCGGCTTCCGCACGCCGGATGAAGTGGTCTACGACATGTCGCAGCAGCTGCCCGACACGGAAGGCTATTCGCCGTCGAAGGGCCTGTTCTCCGCGCGCAAAGCCATCATGCAGTATGCGCAGCTGAAGAACATCCCCAACGTGTCCATCGACGACATCTACACCGGCAACGGCGTCAGCGAACTTATCAACCTGTCCTTATCCGCGTTGCTGGACAACGGCGACGAGGTACTCGTGCCGTCGCCGGATTATCCGCTGTGGACAGCTTGCGTGAATCTGGCCGGCGGAACCGCGGTGCATTACGTCTGCGATGAGGATTCCGAATGGTATCCGGACATCGACGACATGCGTTCCAAGATTACCGACAAGACCAAGGCGATCGTCATCATCAATCCGAACAATCCGACCGGCGCGCTGTATCCGAAGGAAGTGCTTCAGCAGATTGTCGATCTTGCGCGAGAGCACCAGCTCATGATCTTCTCGGATGAGATCTACGACCGTCTGGTCATGGATGGGTTGGAGCACATCTCCATCGCGTCCCTTGCGCCTGACCTGTTCTGCGTGACGTTCTCCGGATTGTCGAAGTCCCATATGATCGCCGGCTGGCGTGTCGGCTGGATGGTGCTGAGCGGCAACAAGCGTCTCGCCAAGGATTACATCGAGGGTCTGAACATGCTGGCCAACATGCGTATGTGCTCGAACGTGCCTGCGCAGTCGGTGGTGCAGACCGCATTGGGCGGCCATCAAAGCGTCAAGGATTATCTGGTGCCCGGCGGCCGCATCTACGATCAGCGCGAGTTGGTGTACAACATGCTCAACGATATTCCAGGCATCACCGCGGTCAAACCGAAAGCGGCGTTCTACATCTTCCCGAAGATCGATGTGAAGAAGTTCAACATCCATTCCGATGAGCAGTTCGCGCTTGACCTGCTGCATGACAAGCATATCCTCATCAGCCACGGCGGTGCGTTCAACTGGCAGGAACCGGACCACTTCCGTGTGGTCTATCTGCCTCGCATCAGCATGTTGAAGGAGACCATCGGCGAAATCGGCGACTTCTTCAGCACGTATTGGCAGGCTTGATTTTCGGTTCGCTTTTCTTTCGATTATGGCCGCGATCTGATATCGCGGCCTTTTTGTCTTTCCGTATGTCTTCTGCGCGTATTATTTCGGCATACGAAAAAGAGGTCTCCATCAAAAGATGGAGACCTCTCGGCTTTTATCCGTTTAACGGTGCTGTATCAGCGAATGATTCAGCCGTTGACGCGGTCGATGCCAGCCTGGACGTCGGCGAGGACGGTGTCCCAGGACTTGATGAAGGCTGCTACGCCGTCAGCTTCCAGCTTGTCGGTGACATCCTTGATGTTGATGCCCAGATCGGCGAGCTTGTTCATGATGGCGTGGGACTCTTCGTAGGTGCCCTTGATGGACGGAGCGCCATTGCCGTGATCGGCGAGAGCGTTCAGGGTCTTCTCCGGCATGGTGTTGACGACGAACGGAGCAACGAGCTCGTCGACGTACTTGCAGTCGGAGTAGGCGGCGTTCTTGGTGCCGG
>OAVL01000032.1_pt1 | contig 78525 bp, 75 predicted proteins | sample 1476411 | NCBI WGS metagenome assembly OAVL01 (sample SAMEA2580095, study PRJEB22360) | human gut metagenome | biome: human gut; feature: human-associated habitat; material: faeces | place: Denmark | collected 2008/2010
AAGTGATTAATTTAAGACCTCTTGTGATAATTGTAAAAATGATGCTGTGGTTGAAGTATAATAATCGTGTCAGTTAGGAGAGCTAATAAATGACCCCAGATAGAATGAAAGGAGTAATAAGTTGAAGATCGAATAAATTTACAAGAAGAGTTTGAAATCGACATTTTGGAGTTAGATGATATAGAAGGAATTCCATTAACAGATGTATCAAGTGGTAATTATTACGTATGGAATAACCTTATGCTCATCAAGTTTTGAAAAAAATAGGAAGATGGACGTGCGATAGATAAACAGAAATATATATAATGTTCTTTAATTTTGAACAATTATATTTGTTTTCATAGTCATAGAGGAATAAGAACAGATGAGAAATTTAAAATATGTCATCCAAGAGGACAGTATGCTGCTATCATATTTTGGAAAAAGATGTAGGATTGCTTTACCTAAAAAGCTATCTAAGGATGAAGTTCTACAACTAGTTATTTCAAATATAAATGAAATTTTTGGATTAAAGCAAGAGTTTTCAAAATCACTCACCATGTTTAAGATTGGGGAACAAATCTTTCGACTTCCCAAGGAAGCCGAAACTTCCTTAAAACGCTTTTTCCCAGCTATAAGATTACTTTCTGAGGAAGAAGAGTCTTTACTGAGACAAAATTTGCAGTTTCTAGGAAATTTGAAAGGAACGTTCTACCTTAAAACAGATGGAAAGCAAATGATTCATCAATTAGAAGAAGGAATTTCTATTTATCACGTGCTGGACCAAGCAGACACTATATTTAAAACACCAACTATTAATCGTCTTCTAGATATTAATATTTTGAAAAATATATATTTTGAGAGTTTAATAGACTCATTTGATATCATCAATCGTCAAGGAACATGTCACTTAGAAATTTTTACTAATGAAAAAGAAAAATATAGTTTTGATGATACCAACATGGAGGATCTTGTTTTTAAAGCAGTCAAAAAAATAATGGAGTCTAAACTAAGTTATAGATACGTAGGCATAGGGAGAAATAGAGGCGAATGCCTTGAGGATTATTTGATGAAACATGGTGCCTCTAGTACTCCTATATTTTGTCAAGATAGTTTATCGAAATTCTTGGGTCTTGTACTTGCTAAGAAGGAGAATCTATGAATATTCAGCAATACGTAAAAGTAATACTGTCAAAATCTTGTGAAACACAGCCAATAGAGCTAGTCTACCAAGGGATGAGGTTATATTTTGGAGAACTGGATTATTTTTACTCAAACAGAGTAGAAGAAGGGATAATCATTTTCTGGGATGAAGACAAACTGATTGTAAGTCCCGTATTTCATAAGAAAGAAAAAAATTGTAGCATCTGTTTCTTAGAACATCGGAGGAAATTTAAAATAGATGATTCTATTGGAAGAGATGGCGACACGATTGAAATAGAGGATAACAATTTATTTGAAGAAAAATTTCTTTACGTAATATCTAACCTGATACAGGTCAAATCGCAGCCTCCTTTATTTGATTATTTTATAATTGAGGATTGGAAAATTTCAAAGTGTCAATTCTTTCGAATTGCTAATTGTGACACCTGTATTTCTAATAGAGAAAGTGTAGAAGAGATCTTGGCTACAGGAAATAGTCGTTGCCAGGCATCCTCTTTGAGAGAAAAGTTGGGAGATTATTCTGCTTATATTCAATTGGGTAATTCTGATACTGGGATTTTCAATAGAGAGTTAACAACTCTACTAGATAATGGTGTAACGGTTGAACTACAATACTCACTTTCTAATAATGAGATTATTTCGGGAATTGGTATTGATAAAAGCTATAAAAGAGCAAAAGCTAAGGCATTTCTAGAAGCGATGGAACGTTATAGTGGCATTACCTCCAAGGGGCAGAAACGATATTGGTTCTCCATAGAAGACTTGAGAGGGAAGTCAATCGATTTCCTAAATCCTAACGATTATTTTCTTGAACTTGAGAAAGAAGAGGTGGCTAGTACGAATAAATTTTTCTGGTTGCCAGCTTACAATTACCAAAGTAATGACTATGCTTTAATACCTGAAGATTTTATCATTTATAAAACAGAGAGAACTCCTGAAAGTAAAAAATTAATGAATATGAGTTCAAATGGACATGCAATTGGAAATAGCTATAAAGAAGCGGTTATTTTTTCACTTTTTGAAATGTACGAACGAGATCATTTTCTTGTTCATTGGTACGAGAAACAGCCACCTCAAGAAATAAATCAAGATAGCATTCTAGATGAAGATATTCACCATTATTTAAGTATGATTAAAAACTTAGGGTATGAGGTCTCGATTTATCAAATGCTTTCTAGCAAGGTGATAAGCATTTATTGGACCATCGCTAGAGGAAAAAATGGTAGCAAGTTTGCGACTTATTCAACAGCAGGTGCTCATCTTTTTGGAAAGACGGCAATTATTTCTGCATTAAAAGAGCTATATTTTGCACTTTATATTTATGATGAAGACGTCGAACATATTAAAGAAAATGGGCGACAAATGCAAGCTCAAGATGTTAAAACTGTGGCAGATCATGCAATTTATTATTCAATTGAGGATAGAAGTATACAGTTTAATTTTTTGAAAGGTGTAGAGGTTATCGATTTTGAAATAAAAGATGACTACTCTATCGAGTTAGATTCCTACTATTCAGATCTATTGGAGTTTACGAATAAGCTATTTGGGAATTTTTATATCGTAGATAATACCCCAAAAGGTTTGAAGGAAATTGGGTTATGCGAGGTGAAAGTGTTTGTTCCTGGTATGCAAGATATGAATTTTGGTTATGCAAATCAGTACATCAATCACCAGCGGATTCATCTGGACGGTAATCAGGAAGTACCAATTCACCCCTTCCCATAATCTTATAATTAAAAGAGGATAAAAAATGAATTTAATTGAAATTAACAATTTAAGAAAAAACTATGGCGTAAAAGAAGTCTTGAAAGGTTTGGATTTGTCCCTAAAGAATGGTCAAGTTTATACATTGCTTGGAAAAAACGGTGCAGGGAAAACAACATTTATCAATATTTTACTTAGACTAATCAAGGAAGATTCTGGTAGCGTAGTCTCAAACGTTAGCGTAAAAAAAGAAGTTGGTGTAGTCTTTCAGGAAGACTATTTTCCAAAAGAGACAACAGTTTCGGATTTGATAAAGCTACAAGCTTCATTTTTCCATAAGAAGGTTAATGTTGATGAAGAATTAAAAATAATGGGATTAGAGAAAGAGAAGTTTCAAAAGGTAGGAACACTTTCGGGAGGACAAAAACGGAAACTTTCGTTCCTATTAGCGACCTTACATGATCCTAAACTTTTGATTTTGGATGAACCTACTGCTGGTATGGATTATGATAGTGTAGAAAAGTTTGTTCAACAGATTAAAAAATTAAAGGCAAAGGGAAAAACAATTCTCTTAATTACACACGATTTGTACCAAATTGAATCTTTTGCAGATTATATTCTGTTGCTAAATGAAGGTGTATTCGAAGAGAAAATCTCAGTAAATGATATGTTTATGGAATCGTTGTATGAATTTCCCAAAGAGATGGTTATGAGTGGAGCTGCGAAGGAGCAATTGTTTTATAAGAATGATCAAACTTATGTTTTCAGTAGTCCATACGCACAAAAAATAATTGAACAAAATGGTATTAGGAATCCAGAAAACTTTAAGCGTCATAAACAAGTAGTAGATATTTTCAAACGTATTTCATTTGTAGAAGGAGATAAATAATGATTTCAATTGTTCAGCAGATAAAAAATAGTTTACAAAATAAGCGATTTATCATTTTTACGATTTTATTCCCAGTGGTATTTTACGTTTTCTTTATAAAGCAACTTAAGTTTGTAAACACAGATGATAGTGGAATGATTGCATTGTTTTCTGCTATGTTTGGAATCGCAGGAAGTGGCTTGAACACCTTTAGTCAAAAAGTATCGAAAGACAAAGACTACTTCCGTATTATGGATAAAATCTCGCCCTATTCTTATGCACATTATATGTTTGATAGTGTATTAGCACAAACAATCTTGAATATTTTAATTTTGTTCTCAGTTACTTTAGCTGGTGTATTGATTGGTAAATTAAATGTAACAGGGTCTTACTTGTCAATTTCTAGTCTCCTGCTATACTTTGGCTTTTATTATATTGTTATTGGCTTCCTATTAGGAACAGTATTTAATGATGAAACACTTGCTTCTGCCTCAATGCCAATCTTTTTCCTATTCATGATGCTTAATATTACTCCAAATATCATGACAACATTAAAAATGCCAGATATCATTGTAACGATTCAGAAATTTTTCCCGGGCTATTATTATAATGAAGTTTTATTGCATCAGACTCCAGAAAAGTTCTTACAAGCATGCTTGGTCATTACAATTTATGTTTTTATCGCAGGGACTATCACAGTAATTGTAAATAAATTGTTACAAATTAATAGGAGAGACTAATGGTTGAAATGACTTCAGATAGGTTGTTTTCACACTATGAACATTTACATAGGCGACCTGAGCCAGGTTTTTCAGAAGAAAAAACTAAGTGTTATATTAAAGACTTCTTAAGTCCATATCCAGAACTAAAAAAATTTTCTGAAGGTAAGATGGGATTGATTTATCAATACGTAGGGCGAAAGGAAGAAAAACATCATTATGATTTAGCTTTTCGTGCTGAATTAGATGCTGTAGAAATGGATGAATTATATGGAACCTACTACCATGGTTGTGGACATGATGCACATACAAGCATCCAACTGGAATTAATCACCTATGTTTGTCGTAACAAACCAAAGCTAAATGTACTTTTCATTTTTCAAGCAAGTGAAGAAAAGTATGGAGGTGCAAAAGAAGTTTGTAAGTTTTTGAAAGACAAAAGGATTTCTATATCGAGAATATATGCTTTACACGTTACCTCGGATTTGTATCCCAATTATGTATCAATCAATAAGGGAGACATTCTAGCTGCTGGTTTGACTTGCCATTTAAAACTTTCATTAAAGAATAGTGGTCATGTCAGTAATCATGGGGACAGTGCAGCGAGTTTATTTTCTAAATTAGTTTTACTATCAGAAAGCCTAGATGAACTGGATTGTCAGTGTAGAATTACTAACTTTTCCACCAATGGCTCTCATAATGTATCTCCTACAGAAATAAAATTTAATATTACGTTTAGAGGAAAAAGTAGTGATATTTGCAAGCAGCAACATCAGAAATTTTTAGATCAGTTAAACCTAGAATATCAAAAGGAAGTTATTATGGATTATCCTTTATTACATAATAATACAATGCTATATGAATGGGTTGAACAAGTATTATCTCAAAGTAAAGTAGTAAAGACTCTAAAAACTCCATTTTTGTTTTCTTGTGATGATTTTGCCTTCTATGGAAAAGAGCTAGATGTACCGACATGTTATTTCTTTATTGGTGCATATAGTCAGGGTCATCCGATTCATTCGAATGAATTTATTACACCGAAGGCTAGCTTATTAAGAGGTTTGTATGTGATGACATTATTGATAGAAAAGGAGAATGAGCGAATTAATGGTTAAAAATGTATATTATAGAAAAACAAATTTTTCGAATGGCGAATTTTCTAAGTTTTTTCAAAAAGAAATATTTGAAAAAATACGAAATAATCAAAAATATCGCCTCAATTTGTTAAAACAAGTGAGTTCTATTCGAGAATCGGGAATTGAACAATTAAATCAAGTTATTCAGGAATGTCCGGAAGGTAAAGATAAGAAGCAATTGTTAAAGTTCTCGCATGACTTCTACAATAATAGAGGAGATTTAGGAAAGAAATTTCAAAAAATAGTATTTCTACTTCCACCAGATTTAGCATCAGAATTTGATTCTTATTTTAAAATGAAAGAACAAATTTTGATGATTGATAATAGAATTGAAGAACAGGTAGATCAACAATATTTAAATGAGAAACAAATGATGCTACAGGGACTTCGTGATAATCTAGATTTTGTTCAGAACACAAAGATGATTGGGCAGACTCTCTATCAAAAGTTAGAAAAGCTACTCAAAACAGATGTTAAAAATCATAATAAGAAGCAACGGCAAATGGATGGTTTTTTGTACAATTATTATACTCGTATTGCTACAAAGACAAGTCCCTTGGGGTTATTAGGCACAACAAGTGTTTATGGGCAAGAAGAATTTCATTTAGATAGAGAGATTTTTATGTCGGTGAACTCTTCAATCATTTTAAAGATATTTGATAGGCTTTATCAAAACCCAAAAAATCAGCCAGTTTTGAACTTCAAACTAAATGAGACACTAATTTTAAAAGAGAATAAGTATTACGTAACGGTTTTCAATGATATCAAAGGAAAAAGTTTATACCGTAATCGTCAGGAATTGGTTACACTCCCTGAAAGTAAAATCTTAAATGAGATTTTACAGCTTTTCAAAGGAAAAGGGCAGTTATCGGGATGTGACATCTTAGATAAACTCTCTCAAAAAGGGCAAGAAAATCTTCTTACAAAATTGTTGGAGAATTGTATTTTACTTCCAGCTGATCAATTAACTATTGAAGGTAAGCAAAGTATGTCAGAAGCGTTTCTGCAGAAATTAAAGGGTATTTCTTCGGTTATGTTTTCAAATGAAATTGAGATTTTCGAAAGAATAGTTGCATTTGAGCAAGAAGAGTTTTCTTGGGAGATATATGATCGATTGACGGAAGAAGTTCATAATCTTGTTCTGTATTATGGCATTGAAGGATTTGACAAATCATCGTATGTTTCGATAGATAAGCTTGCTTCTAATACTGAGAATGATTTAGAAAAAGAGGTTCAAGTTGTAAAAGAACAACAGAAGTGTTTCAATGATCTATCAAAATTTATTTCTATTTTTGATATTTCAACACGCAGTAAGTATTTAGCCTATGAGATGCTTCGAAAAAAATATGGTGGAGAATTCAAGCCTCGAAATGCTCGAGAAATGAGTAAATTTTTGCGGGATCTATCAACTACGCTTTTTCAAAGAGACGGCTATTGGATGGAATCATTTGGCTATTTAGGAGAAAAGTACCAGCATAAAATTGATAATCAACTCTTGAAGTTGAAGAAGGAAATTCTTGAGCAATTGCTTGGTCAAGATTCGGGGGACGGATCAGAACTATTGATTTCAACCGAATTGTTGAATAGTTCAACGAAACAATTAGAGAAACTTGTTGGACAAAGCCATAAATCTCGTGCTTATTTTTTACAAGTTAGTCCAAGTAATCAAATAGTCTTTAATCATATTTATAAAGGCTATGGTGTCTACCGTAGACGGTTTAATCATTATCTTCCAACAGATCAAGAAAGTTATAGATTAGATGGAGCTTTAGTAGATATTCCAATGACATTTGGTTTCAATGCAAATATTCGAGAAAGTACAGATAAGACCTTATCCTTACCATTAGGTGAACGAGCTTTTGCCAGCTCTGAACAATTGAACTGGTTAGATTTAGGTTTTCGACTTTCAAAACAATCAAAGGAAATCGAAGTGTTCGAAAAGGCAACGGGTGCTATTATTTATCCACACTTCTTAGGAAGTTTAATAACAGTCGCCCTCCCTTCATTAGTTGCGGTTTTTAATTCAATTACTCTCAATGATTCTATTTATTTTGATTTTGGAGAATTGTTACTCAGACAGAAAATAAAAAATCATTCTCAGGAAAAAGTAGTGGTCCCAAGACTTTGCTTTGAAAAAGTTGATTTTATATTATCTCGAAAAAAATGGTATCTTGCTTGTGAAAAATTACATACCATTTTACAGGAAGATACGTCAATGGGTCAAAAATGGTTAGAAGTTATCGAGTATTTTGAAGAAGAAGAGTTGCCATTATCTTTCTTTGTAAAAGACTTTTTCGAGTCTTATAATCAGGACTCGGAGTTACTAAAAACAAAACCACTATACATCAATTTTGAATCTTTTTTAAGCTTTAAAGCATTTGTAGGTTTGGTGAAGAAGAAGGATAGAATTTTAATCGAAGAGGTCTTGCCAGAATGTACTGATACAGAAACAGATATGATTACAGAGTTAATTGTTGAAACAAATGATTGAGAAAAGAGGAGGAGATTATGGTATATAAATTATCTGTATTTATCAATGATTTAGCTTTTTCAAACAGTCTAATCATTAAGATTTATAGTTTTTTAAATAATAAAGCAATTAAAGAAATTTGGGTGAAGAAATCAATTCAGCGTGGTCACCATCTTGAATTGTTTTCTCTCAATAAAGAGTATTTGAAGACAATGGAAGATTTTATTGTTGGAGAACTGTCAAGTTATTCCCCAGTTAATGTTCCTGAAATGAAATTAAAGAAGCAAATCATGAGTGTTGCAGCTGCAGAAAACACGGAGGCTGACTTAAATATTCAACCGGATGGGACAATTCTGTTTGAAGAAGTTGAAGAACTATATCAAGATAAAGTTAGGTTAAATTCCTATGAGACTGAGTTGGTTGTGGAAAAGAAAAAGATGGAGTTGATTCTCTATCTTGAAAGTATAGGATTCTTCAACGAGCCTGAAAATCAGCAAAATATTTTATTGGTTAAACTATTCTTAAATTTAGGGTTACTTTTTAATAACAATTTAAAAATGGGTTATCTATCTATGAAGTCAAATATTCTATTCTTTAACTTACAACTGGAGAAGTTGAAGGGTACAATGTCGCCGGAGAAGTATAAACGGTATCATCACTTAGTTAATTTTCTAGATGAGACAGAACAGAGTTATATCAATGAGAATATTGAAATCTTTCTGAATGAAAATAAAAGTTCATTCTATAAGCAATTTGTAGAAGAACTTTATCAATTTTTTAGTGATGAATTTGAAAAAGGAAACCTTTATTATGAAAACCTAAGTGATGCAGAGAGTTTTGTTCAGAAATCACGAAAGAATGGTCAGATAACAGACTTTCACAAAAAATTCTTTACGAATCAAGCTTTTCTTTCCCATCATGCTTCGGAACCCTTTGTGATTTATCGTTATACAGTTGATGTTCTTTATCAAATTATGCCGTTGTTAAACGTTAATCCGCTTCGAAAACAGAAAATTACAAAAATGGTAAGTGATAAGGTTGAGACAGGCTATGATATGACCTGGGAAGACAGTTATGCTGACATGCAAGAATTATTTAACAAGAAGGTACAATAAATGCATATTTTACTTGAAGATGGAGAAAAATATATTTTTGATGGAATCTACTATAGAAAATTTAATTCAAAGAGTAGGAACTTATATTTTCATCAGTTAAAACATAACCATTCCATTTGTTTAGTTAAGAGTCAGCGTGTGAAGTGTCCGTCTCTTACTTTTGAATTGGTGGATGTGGACAATATTGGTGATCTTCCTGTATTGGATAAAAATGATTGTAAGAAAATAGTTGAATTCTTTGCCAAAAACATGACAAAAACTTTTGATAAAGTGATGGAAGTTAGTCAAACAATGAATCAGCTTGGATCTCCGACTTTTTCAGATGGTATCGACACAACAGTAGGAAAATCAATTGTAAAAGTATTAGCTGCACAGTTATTACGCACCTACTTGAGAGAGCAGGGGTGGATAGTACGAGTAGATTTTGAAAATTACCCTAGTAGAAAGGGACAGTTTTTAAAAGTAGATCTTCTCGAAGGCAAAGATATTTATTGTGGGGTAGTAAATGAATACGAACTTAATTACTAATGACTCTTTTTTTAATAAAAAGTATTTAGAAAGTCTGGAAGAAGGACGTAAATATGCTATTTTGGTAGTAGATCACCTCTTCTTTTTCAAGAAAGAGGAAGGATTTCTTGAGGATTTCTTATATACAGTTTCTTTATACAATAGGACTAAAACAAAAAATGTATTAGCTAGCATGTTTTCAACAAATTACCAAAATAGCGAGTTGGAGATAGAAAAAGCAAAACCTCTTATGGACAGGCTAGTCTTTAAAAAGGGACAGATAGGAGTACTGTATCTAGAAAATCAAGCCCTCTCCTATGTTTGTATTAAGAAAAAAAGAACATTTCAAACCAAAAGTAAAATGGAGCTTGGAACTTTATTAGAAAAGGTCACTATTGGTGAATCAGCTGGCTTTCGAGAAAAAACTGTGAGTGAGCTGTCAAAATATGCACAAGAGTTTTTAGACAAGACGGTTGCCTATCGTAAATTTTTCGATTTAGATTCAGATTATTTTCCAGGAGTGGGCATTGAATATGCTGTAACAGACAAATATACAGAATGTGGTTATGGTCGTTCTGCATCTTTTCATGATTCTACTAATATTGCTCTCCTAGAAGCTATTGAAAGATATTCCTCCCTTTTTTACCCCTATCAAAATAAAGATATTTATGCTAAGTTCTCAGACTTAGACAATGCTATTCACCCCAAGAATTTCATTCTCCCATCTTCTGAAAAAAATCCTTTTATGCAGTACCATGATAATTTGGAGATTTATTGGACAGAGGCGGAATCTCTTAGAGATAAGAAAACAGTACTAGTTCCTGAACAATTAGCAGTATATGGAGATTCTTTCTTTAGAGATAAAAAGAAACAGCATCGATTCATATATGATAGTTCAAATGGTGTTTCTTTAGGAGGATCATTTGAGGAAGCTGTACTATATGGATTATTGGAGTTAATTGAGAGGGATAATTTTTTAACGACCTGGTATGGTAGGATTCCAATCAATGAAGTTAGACTGGAATCTCTGGGCTTGTCTGAAGATACATTAAATACAGTTCATCGTGCTCAACGAGACGGTTTTGATGTCAAAGTTTACGATATTTCAATGGAGTTAGGAGTCCCTTCTTTTTGGGCCTTAGTAAGAAGTTTGAAAGGGCATAAAATGTACTCTTATACAGCCGCAGGGAGCAACCCAATCCCTCATAAAGCAGCGGAGTCAGCATTGTTAGAAGCTTTGGTTGGAATTAAAATCCATGATAATATAAACTCTGAATTTGGAACAACAGTTCCTACTGAGGTTATTGAGATGGAGGATCACGTCAACTATTATTCTAGTGATCAGCACAAAGGTGCTTATGATTTTCTGCAAGCTTCCCATGTAACTGACTTATCAACAGAAAATTACATTAAAGCCTTTAATACGAAGACTTATTTGAAAAAATTAATTAATGAAGTATTAAAAAATATGAAGATATCTATGTCGTTAATTTGACTTCAAAAGAAATGGAGAAATTAGGGATCTATACTGTGAAAGTTATTGTTCCAGGACTTCTTCCGATAACTTTTGGTGTACAAAATGAAAGAATATCTGAATCTCGTATCAATAGAGAAAGGAGTAGGAGAGGTCTTGAGGAAGTGAAGCAGATTAGTTGCTATCCTCACCCTTTCCCTTAATATAATATGAAAGAAACTGACAAATGGTTATCCTACCATATCTTTTGCCATAATCTTCTTCATCATGACCGTATCATTTGTAAGTTAAATAAATGGGCCTCTGAAAAACAACTTTACCCTTATTTTTTCATTCGATACTGGGAAGGGGGGCCTCATATCCGTTTTCGGATAAAGAGGGAAGATACAATTCAGGATGACTATTACAATACTCTCGTTGACCTCCTAGAATCGGAATTGTCTGATGAGAGTATCATTCTGACAAAAGAAGAGTATTATCAAGGACATAAGTTAGATGGAGAGAAGATTCCTATTGAGGAATTGCCTTGGTATGAGAATAATACTATTGTCCCGATTACCTATGTTCGAGAGAATGAGAGGTACGGGGGAAAAGAAGCAATTGAGCATGCGGAATATGTTTTTTACCGCTCTAGTCAATTAGTCTCAGCTATGTTAGAAGGTTGTATGAACTGCCACATGATGATTCGGATGCTATTTTATGTCCATATTTATGAGAAAGTAAATGCAGCAATTAAAGAGTGTGGTATAAACTTTGATTTCCCCCAATTCTATGCCAATTGTTTCTCGTATTGGAATGAACTTTATGACTTGAAAGATGCAGAATATATAAGAGACATTGCTAATGCTATCAAACACTCATTTGAGGACAAAGAAGAAAAAATAAATACTGTCTTTTCATTTATTCAGCCACAAATTCAGAACAATTTTATTGACTCTTTAGTAGAGTATTTAAAAAATGTTTCTCAATTAAAGGGAAACAAGATGATGCGTTCTGTCCTGTTTTCTCAAATGCATATGTTCGCGAACCGTCTCGGAATTCCGATTGAATATGAATGTGCCATATACAGTTATTATAACCAGAAAAATACAAATTTAACTTGCCAGAAGGGAGCATAAATGAAAAAAGTACTGCTTAATGAAGAAATGTATTATACGCCTAACTTTGATTATGATCAATTAAAGAATCGTAGAAAGAAGTTTGCAACCAATCGTATCAATTGGTTTATGAACAATAGTCCTAAACAAGACTATCAATTTCCTAAAGACAACCCAACAGATTTTGATTCCAACAAACAGTATAGTTACTATCAAGAAAATAATGCAGATGATCCGATTCGAAAATTATTTGAAAATCGACGCTCAACGCTTTTAAATTCTTTTGATGGGAAATGGAGTCGTGAAGAACTATTTAATTTATTGACAATAGCTGTTGGACCCAATCCACGAAAAAGATTTTATCATGGAGAGGAATTAATTTTAAGAAACTATCCATCTGGTGGAGCTTTATTTCCAGTAAAACTTTATCTTTTTATCAAGGATGTGGAAGGTATGGAACCGGGTGTTTACTATATTAGTTCTCAGTTGAAAAAATTGATTAAAGTTGAAAGCAAGGAAAATCTGGTCTGGGACAATCTCTTTCCAATGACTCTTTACAAATTAGACGCATTGAGCAATTCAACAGAAAAAATTAGTTTTGCTGTATTCATGGTTGTTGATTTTAAGGAATCTTTTAAAAAATATGGAGAACTTTCCGAACGTTTAGCTTTCTTTGAGGCTGGACATGTTGCCCAAAATCTTCAGTTGGTTTCGAGTCATCTCAACAAAAAATCACTACCCATTTGTGGTCTCTTTCCAGAAGAAGTTGAAAAACAAATTAATATCCAGAACAACGATAGCCAATATTGTGTTTATGGTATCCTATTTGGATAAAAGCAAGGAGAATTGTTATGCTAATAAATCCATTCCTAACAGTTGAAAATCAGAACGGTGTTTATTATTTTTCTGAAAAATACGGTAAAACAAAAAAGCCTTTTCTAACTTTACAATCAAAAAGAGAACTGGCTGATTTGATAAATGATAGAGAGCTAAATAAAAAAATTAGTAAGCATCTTAATTATTCATTTGCAATTCCAGAACATCATAAGGAACTTTTTTCTATATTGGAAGAAAATGTAGCGTTTTGCTCTGAGCTTGTTAACAAAACAATGCTTGCTAAGTTCTTAATGTACAGATTACATTCTGCGACAATTGAATTCTACAATTACAGTCATTTGAATTTGCAGCATTTAAAAAAGATGTTAGAGTTGGAAAATGGGACTGAGAGTCGAGTACAAGTTGTTATCTATGACAAAAACAGTCATTTTCAGGACTTCCAGCCTACATATAATCAAGGATTGCTTCTATTTTTTGAAGTATGTGATGGAAAATTACGTGGGATAGGTCCTTTTGTAGAAGTATCAGCAGATGGCACTAAAATGAGCCATTTTCAGGAAGAGAAAAACGTAGAGAGAAAAGTCGAGAAAGAAGATAGTTACTGGAATCGATCAATTGAGGAAGTTGTCTTAGATACAGTACTTTCAGCTATTACAGATTATTTTTCAGATTATATTACTGTCTCTTCACCTTTTATGTACCGTAGAGCTATCTTGAATGAAGATACAGTTTGTCTTTGTGAAGCATTTTCTCGTCAATGAGTTTCTTAAGACAAGATTTATAAATTGTTTGGACTGAGGGTTTTCTCGGTTCTTTTTTTGATCTCAAAATGAAGTCGTAATAAATTTTTTAAAAATTTCCATTTATTCTTTTTTTATGGTAAGTTCAAAAATCAGCTGAGTACTCTAGAACCATCATAAAGTATATGAGTATGGAGGAGCTCAGGAGCAAGATTATTGAGGAAAAGACATGATTTAATAGGATTGAAAAACAGTCAGACCAACTAATTTCGTAAGCTTTTATACGACTTGTGTAAAGTTAAGGCTGATAGATTTTGTAGCATTTTTCCATGGACTAAAATATCCAATTCAGCAATCTTAAAATTCCTTTGTCAAATCAATATCCTTTCTAGACTGCTACCTTTATAAATGCTCTCTATTTCGTAACGATCAATTAATCACGACATGAACTTTGTCCTCATAAGTTAATTTAATGAGAAAAGCACCCCAAAAGTTAGATTTATTTGTCTAACTTTTGGGGTGCAGTTCAAAAATTATTTGCACACGGAGAAGATAATATTATTTTAGTAACTAATTTTTTATGATTATTCGCTCTTTATTTCTATGAAATCATCGATGTATCCTTTTATTAATTCTAGTAGTGTTGTATAGCTGTAATTTGAAGATAAGTCAATAATTCCTAGAAGTTCAAGGTGATTTTCGAAAATATAATTATAGTCAACATCCGACGTTAGTAGTACGATTTGTGCAGAGTTCTCATTGTTTCGAATAGCTTTTACCATGGTTCTGTAATTGCTTTTTTGAGTAATTATGATAAAATATAGACTAAGAAATTCATGAGAGATTTTAATAGTTTTTAATGGGCTATCCATCTTGCATTGAATTTTTTTCTGTTTACAGTAATGTTTGATGGACAGATATAGTCTTAGCGACGTTAATAACTGCCGAAATAATTTCAATATATATTCCTTCTATTCTATGAGATTTGACTTTATTATAATATTTTAGAAGAGGAAATATTGGGTTTATCAAAAACGGTCTGTATATTGTCATTAACAGTCATCATTTTTAATAGTTTAGGAGAAAAGGATGATTAACATCTTTGTTCTAGAAGACGAAATTTTACAGCAATCTCGTATTGAAAATACGATAACAGAGGTTCTAACAAAGCATTCTTGGAAATGTAAGGGACCTGAGATTTTTGGGAAACCCTCTCAAATGCTAGAAGCAATAGTTGAACGTGGTTCCCATCAACTATTCTTTCTAGATATTGAAATAAGGGGAGAAGAGAAAAAAGGATTAGATATTGCTAGACAAATACGTGAACAAGATCCACATGCCACAATCGTATTTGTAACGACGCATTCAGAGTTTATGCCTATAACTTTTAAATACAAAGTAGCTGCTTTAGACTTTGTTGATAAAGCCCTAGGAAACGAACAATTTACTTATCGGATTGAATCTATTATCGAGTATGCCATGGAAAAAGAAGGACAGGCAGTCTCTCAAGATGCCTTTAAGTTTGAAACATCTTTGGCACAAGTTCAGGTTCCTTTTAATAAAGTATTGTATTTTGAGACTTCCCCAACGGTTCACAAAGTAATTCTACATACGACAGATGAACGTCTTGAGTTTTATGCAAGTATATCGGAAGTTGAAAGGGCAGATGAACGACTATATCGTTGTCATAAGTCTTTTGTTGTCAATCCAGAAAATATTGAAAAAATAGATAAAGAACAAAGAATTGTTTATTTTGATGGGGACCAAAATTGTTTAATCTCTCGTTCAAAAATGAAGGGCTTGAAAGAACGGATTAAATAGCAAAGTATACCAGAAAAGTAATGGAAAGGTCAGCTTATGGAAATGTTATTTGAACATTTGACATTTGTCGCCCACATAATTGTTGTCTTATTGCTGTATCAACACATTAGTGGAAATAAATTCAAGTGGTATTGGTTTATCATTTTTCCAATAACATTTAGGATTCTTTTCCTGCTGGTTCCACCACTAGCTTATTTTGCCTATATATTCTTCCTGCCCGTCTATTCTCTATATCGAAATAAGTATGGTAGTAGGTTGTTGGATGTTTTTTATAGTTTTTATCCCATTGTAGTAGAAAGCTTGATTGGACGTGTATTAGCTTTCTATCTGTTTCCTATACTTGGATTTAACCAAGTTATGATTAACACACATTATTGGATAAATTTTATAATAGAAGTTTCAATTTACCCACTATACTTCTATTTTACAAAGTTTGTGAAAATTGATTTTTACAATTTACAAAAAGGGGTTAAGAAAAATTATTTAAGCCGCTACTTTGTTCTCATGAATGTATCGATGTTTTTTTACATAATTTTGTTGCAGGTACTGGTGATAGGAGAAGGTTTTATTCCAAATGCAGTAGAACATCGTGAACATTTAGTAGGGATTTATGTTGTCATATTTTTTGTAATGCTGATTTATTTAAACTCAACTCTTACTGAGAAATTAGAGTTAGAGTTGCTTTATCAAAAAAACAAACAATTAGAAGAATTGTCAGTTTATAGCAAGCATGTTGAATCCTTATATAACGAAATCAGAAGCTTCAGACATGACTATATCAATGTTCTGACGAGTATACAAGAAGGAATTGAACTTAAAGATATCGAGGCTATCCAAGAAGTTTATGATAATGTCTTGTCTAAGACAAAAGAGAATTTTTCAAATAGTAAGTACGACTTCGCTAATCTTTCTAATATTACGAATACTGCAATTAAAAGTGTTGTTTCTGCCAAATTGTTAGAAGCTCAAAGTAAGAACGTAGAAGTGCATATCGAAGTTGAAAGCCTAGTAAGTCTTTCCAACATGGACGCTTTGGATATAATAACGATATTATCTATTCTTTTAGATAATGCTATCGAAGCAGCCTGCTTGGCAGAAAAGCCATGTTTAACTTTGGCTATTTTCCAAGAAAAAGATAGTGATATTATTGTTGTAGAAAACTCTATTCGAGAAGAAAAAATCAATATTTCTAAAATCTTTGACCTGGGGTACTCTTCAAAAGGAGAGAATAGGGGAATTGGTTTATCAAACGTGCATGACATTTTGGATAAATATCCTGCGGCCTTTATTAAAACAAGTAGCCGAAAACATTTATTTAGACAAACTATTGAAATCAAAAGAGTTTGTTAACTTTAGTGAGTTAGTGTCAGGAATTGCCTAGACGTAACTAATTGTAAGTCCACTAAAAAGTGAACTTGGTAGTTAAAATAAAAAAGGAGGAATCTATCTTATATTTGGGTAGGTTCCTCCTTTTAAGTTTCTTTGGCTCTTAGTCAACTGTAGTGAGTGACGAAAAGCTATCAATAAAGAGCTAAAAAAACTAGGGCCATTGCCCTAGTTGTAAAGGAGGTTTGTTCACATTTGGGTTTATAGGAGATTATGATGTGAACAGGATTGGATTAGGAGTCTCTATTTCTATTAGGAGGATTAGAGACTGAAAGAATTAATTTTCGAGTGTAGTTTCATCAAACTACAAGAAAATTATAGCAGTTTATGAGAAAGGACACAATGGACTTAGGGGGTGTCACACCCCTTATTATTAGAGAGTTTGGTGATGGATCTGTAAAAGAGTTTACTGTGCAATTGGTGGAGAAAAAATCAGATATGTTATTGCAGGCAGTTTTGAGAAATGATTACTGAAGCGATGTCTTAAACATAAAGAAATACTTTAATAGGTTATATTTTTATAGTGAACCTTCCATCATGGAGTGCTATAATGTCAATCGAAGAGAATAGTCTTAATGACATAATGTGTCCAAAATACCTCATTATCTCTCTTCATTGTAGTCTTTTGTTATTTAAAGAGGTTGAATTATGAATTATGTAGCTAGAATTAACTTAAAAACTGGTACATCCTATCGTGACGAATTAATTGATTTTTGTTTAAAAGGAGAACAACAGTATTTGGCTATTGGTTGGAGTCGAATATATGGTGAGGGAGAGGTATTAACTTATTCTGAATTTTATGAACGACTTCGTCAAGAGCCAGGACGATTAAATACTGTGTTGAATATCTTTAAGGATACACATGAAGATGATTTGTTTTGGACACGTGATTTAGATGGTAATTATTGGATATGTAGAGCTAAAGGTGTAGTATTTACAAGGTGTGACAAAAGATTAGACATAGGAGCACTTTTGCCAATAGATGCTTACAAATTCGGTATGCAAGTGCCAGGACAAATCAAGGCAGCATTCAACAGAGCTAATGCTGGAACGGCTCAGAAAATTTATGATGCTATTATAGTTGAGTATTCAAAGGCTATTTTTAATAAACTCTCTCAAACGAATCACTACGAGGTTGATCGTTTAGAAGGCAGTTTATTGGATAATATGCCTGATTTTGATTTGGAAGAGCTAGTGATTTCCTATATACAGGTAAATTATGACTATTATGTTCTTTCGAATTCTATTGCAAGCAAATCGACGACTATAAAAGTAGAATGCGAGTTTTTATCTAGAGATCCTAAACGGGTGAGAAAGGCAGTTGTTCAAGTAAAGGGTAGAAAAGCCGAAGCACTTGATGCATTACAATTTGCGGATTTTACCCAGAATGGTTATGAAGTATTCCTCTTTGCACCAGAAGTATTGAATGCTGATAAGTTGGATAATATTGTCGTTATTACGCCAAATGAATTAATTGACTTTTACGAGAATTATAAAGTAATACTTTCAGACTCCATCACACAGTGGGAGAATTTATACTAATCTAGTTTACTATTTGTGAATCTTCAATTATGAGTAATGATTGAACTCATTTTCTTTGACACATATGGACTATTAGGTACTTGATGTTAGTCTGATTTCCTAGACACGTTTTGGTAGGATAATATCTAACCCAAAGAGATATCTAAGTGTTACAAAAATATACTAAAGAATTCAAAGAAACCATTACTTAATTGCATGAGTCAGGAAAGCCAGTCTCAGAGCTTGTTAAGGATGGGATTGAATAGCCACAAGCTCTTTTATAGGGAAGAAGTAACTCGTCTCTAATGATTTACAACAAGGGAAGGAGAATAATTGGAAACAATCAAAGACAACTTGAAGCGTTGTGATGCATTTTATAAAAGCGATTTTTACCAATTTCTAGAGAAACATCATCCAAACTATATTGCGAATATTTTTGACCACTTATGTGAGGATCCAGATGCTGGAGATGTTAGTTTATACCAAGATTTAAGCAATAAATTTCAATTATCGGCTAGCAAAGATCACTTGATAGATGTAGTTGAAGGACGGAAGATTCGACTCGCAGCCGATATAATTTGTGGTAGAAAGCAAATTGCCGATTTTCATAACAATGATTATGAAAAGTGGAGAAAAGATTATGAGCTTGTTCGTTCTAATTTAAACCTTCATTTTTTGTGGCCTAAGCATAAGCCTCCAACGATTAATACTTATCGCTACACTAAATATTTAGATAGAATTGATTATTTACTTTTTGATTTAAAATGTTATTTTAAAGGACAAGAGAATCAAGAGAATCTGAATACTCCGATGAAGGATGCCTATGAAAGTGAAGAAACAGCGATTTGGTTAGGGCAGTTTAATAGAGATTTCAAGTACTTTATTGATAAAATGAAGTTACAGGCATTTGTTAATGACAACTATGATGTTTTAGATATCAGTACAGGTCAAACTGAGATTATACAAGGTATCATTTCTCTAAAAGAGATATCAGAGACACTAAATCTATATATGGAAAATCTATTAAGGTTAAATAGCCAAAATGTCTTTAATAAAGAGTGTCCCCCAACCCAAGATTAATGTGATGATATTTATGTGTTAAAAAATTAAGCTAGGAAGTTAAGAATATGGAAATCAAAAATCACTTTGGTGTATATGGTATTTGTTTTGAGAATGGGAAATTGCTATGCATTGAGAAAACGAGAGGACCTTATCAGCATCGTTTTGATTTACCGGGTGGTAGTCAAGAACTAGGTGAGGGACTGACAGAAACCCTCGAACGAGAGGTTCTAGAAGAGACGGGCTATACGCTTAGCCGTTATTCAAATCCTAGGATTTATGATGTAATGGTTCAAGAAGGTGGGCAAGACTTCGCAGTACATCACATCATGGCCTTTTATGATATCGTACTCGATTTTGAGCGCTCTCAAAAATCCCCTCCTCAAGAGGTTCTCGATGGAAGCAATGATTCAGCAAATGCAATTTGGATTCCTTTCGAGCAGATTACCGAAGAAAATGCCTCACCCTTAGTATTGAAGGTGAAGGCAGAGTTAGTAGGAATTCCAGAATTACAACTGACAAGCTATAGAAATTGGAAGGTAAAAGTAAAGAAGGAGAACACACGACACCTCTAGAGATGAGGAATGCCAAAAAGCAAATCAAACCCTCTATTTTGTGTTACACAACTTATTTTATATTACCCGAAGACTTGGAATATGAGATTTATATTGATTTAAAGCTTGTTTCGGAGTATATTTTAGATGATAAAATTTTATGCACACTCAAATCAAGAGGTTCAAAAGGTGAATTATGATTTTGGATACTTCAAATAACAAATATGAATTAACAATAACTCGTGAAGATATACGTTCAACAGATAGTCGTTTTACAATGTCAGATTTAAGTTTAGGAGATAACTACAAATTTATAGATGTATACTTTGAAAATTCAAACGGGGAAATCGTTCGTAGAACAAGAGAAAAAGGAGAAAGAAGAAACAGTAATCAAGTTCTGCCACGTTTATCTTGTCAAATATTCGAGAAGGACTTGGTTAAGCTTTCAGAAAAGGAGAAGAAAAAATTTCCCATATGTCAATATAATCCAGAAGGTGAAATGATTCAGGGATTGTTTTCAAGTGTTGAACATTTTAAAGAATATAGAAATACACTTGAAAATTTAACTTATAAATGTCAGGAGGGGGAATCTCTTGTTTTTTACTGTTGGAATATATTTTCTACTCTGATATTTGTAAGGGAATGTTTAAGGAGATTTGGTAAAGAGGGGGATAGATTTTTTCTAATTTACGAAGATAAAGAAGGGAAAACTAAAGATATGGAATCTAATTTACAATCATTAACGACAGCCCCTCATATAAATAGTTATTCAGAACTCTTATTATCTGTAAGAAATTTAGTCTTTCGAGGAGCACCAGGAACTGGGAAAACATATCTTTCTAAGCAGATTGCAGCGAACATTGTTTCTAATGGTAGAACGAGTGAGATGAGTCAGTTGTCAGAGGAGGAAATGAATCAAATTGATTTTGTCCAATTCCATCCTTCATATGATTATACTGACTTTGTTGAAGGATTCCGTCCCTCGGAAGTTGAAAACAATCAAATTGGTTTTACTCTAAAACCAGGAAAGTTTAAACAATTTATTGCAAAAGCTCAAAAAGTTGAGACAACTGATCGGCAAGATAATTTCGCTCAAGCATGGGAAAAGTTTTTTGAAGCAGTGACTGAAGCCACAGAAACATCTCAAGGATATAATGAACTGAAGACATTGACGGGTTTGCCAATGGAAAATATGATCTCTTATGATAATAAAGGTGTTCAAGGAGTCCGCAAAAAAGATAAAGAGGAGTATCTCAATTATAATCAAATATATAATGTTTATAGAGGTTTGCCAGGGGTTCCTGAGGGTGGATTTGATACCTATAGAAAAGCAGTTGTTAAGCACTTGAAAGAAAAATTTGGCCTAAAGGATTATGTTGCTGGTGAAGTTAAAAATGATAAAGATAAGTTTGTTTTTATCATTGATGAAATCAACCGTGGTGAGATCTCGAAGATTTTTGGAGAGTTATTTTACTCTGTTGATCCAGACTATAGAGGAATTAAAGGAGCAGTAAATACACAGTATAACTCTAAGGAAAAATTATATATACCTGAAAATGTTTATATTATTGGGACAATGAATGATATTGACCGATCAGTTGAAACCTTTGATTTCGCAATGAGAAGGAGATTCACCTTTGTTGAAGTTACTGCTGAGGAGTCGGCTCAAAATATGCACCTTAATGATGATACGAAAAAAATCATGTACAGATTAAATAATGCAATTATTGAGGAGGGCCATCTAAATCAAGACTATCAGATTGGTGCAAGTTACTTCAAGGGTCTTGATAAAGGAACAATTTCAATAGAAAATTTATGGGACTACAAGTTAAACCCATTATTAAAGGATTATTTTCGTGGTGAGAGGTTAGCTGATGAAAAAATGAAGGCTCTGGAAAAAGCTTACTTTGGTATTAGTTTATGATCAAAATTAGTGATAACACAGAAATTACACTAAGTGAGATAAATCATCCGGTTATTAATGAATTAACGAATAAATCCTTGTCAACTTTGGATCAAGAAAGGTTTATTATCTTTCCGCCATTATTAAAGGATTCTGATGACTTGGATGAGGGTAATTGTATCTTTCGCACATTTAATGGTAAAACGATGACTTGTAATATAGTAGGTTTTCTAAGTGATGGGAATAATGAAATTCATATTCATAGTCGTTTTTTTGAAACGGAAGATGAAGATTATTTTCTAGATTACATGTTGCAAAAAGTACTTCATTACAATGTTACGGTAAACGAAATTGCATCTTCAGAAGAAACCACCTATTATGATTTATTAGTGTACTTGTTTCCTTACTATTTGGAGGAGGCTATGCGAAAGGGACTCTATAAGGAGTATGCTTCTCATTCTTATAATGATAGTAATGTTCGAGGTCAGATGGATATCAATCGTCATTTTAAGAAGAATGTGCCTTTTGTCGGTAAAGTTGCTTACAATACACGGGAGTTTTCATTCGATAATAAAATAAATCAATTGATTCGTCATGCCATTGAAAAAATCGAAATTACAAAACCATTTTTACTTGAAGAAAACCCAGTTGTTCAAAAAAATGTAAAGATGATAAAAGAAATAACTCCAAGTTACTCTCATTATGAGCTGGAAAAAGTGTTGTATGAGAATATAAGTAATACGATAAAACATGGATTTTTTGAAGAATACACACAGTTACAGACGTTGTGTCTTAAAATTTTGACGGATGAGAGAATTAGTTACGGAGCATCCAGTCAGAAAGTACATGGTATCGTTATTGATATTGCTTGGTTGTGGGAAGAATATCTAAACTTATTGATTAAAGAACACTTTTATCATCCTCAAAATAAGTTAGGTACCATGGCTCATTATTATTTTCAAAATGGTAATGGTAAAATTTATCCTGATTTCATAGGGAGAGATGTAACTAATAGAGTTATCGCAGATGCAAAATATAAACCTGAGAATAATATAAAGAGCAGCGACTATTCTCAAATTTTGTCGTATATGTTTCGATTTGACAGTAAATTAGCGTACTTTTTACATCCTACAAAAGAAGAATCACAAAGTATATTTTATTTAATGGAGGGAGTAAGTGCGGAACATACTCCCCAAAAAAGAATGGATATACGTGTAGAAAAAATAGGTATGAAGATTCCACGTGCGACAAGTTATTCGGAATTTGTTGAGTTGATGGAAGAAAGTGAGAAGAGTTTTCTGACTAAATTGAAACGTTGAAAGTTTTCTTATTCTTATCGCGGTAATATTTAGGAGGACAAATAGCTTATCGATTAATGTTAGCTTGCTATCTTCTAATATGTTTGCTATACTAAGGTCATAAATAATTATATTTATATTTTTTTCACCACACCTCTAACGGTGAACCTTTGGTCACGTGACTAAAGAAAACAGAAACATGGAGGAGGAGATGCTATTACTGGTTCTGTCCCAGCAATAGGCATACCATGTTTTATAAGGGGTTAAAAGGGAGCGTACTCGCTTTTAGCTATCAGTTAAACCATCAGACAGAAGAAGAGGTTTAACGCTTATAACAGGTACGAGAAATTGCTTTTCTGACTTTGAAAGGCTACAACAAACGTTATTAGCAACTAAGCATAACGAGAAGTTCTTCCTATGGTTTGCCATAGGTACGCGCAACCTTGTTTTTTGAGACAAGGTTTGCCGGCTTCTTTGTTATGCTTTTTTTGTTTTGAGTTTGGGGAGACGGACAAAAAAGGAAGGCGACATCTCGATGATTAGAGGTGAGGAACAGGTGTTCCCAACTCTAACTTGTCGGCATACGGAGGAAAGGCTATGAATAGGTATTCGAGGCTTTCCAAGGTCACTTTACAACAACAATTTTTTAAAGGAGAAAAGCTTATGCTTAACAAAGTCATTATTACTGGTCGTTTGGTTGCAGATCCGGAACTTCGCTACACACCTTCGAACAAGGCGGTAGCAACGGCTCGAATCGCTTCGCCCCGTGATTTTAAAAATCAAAACGGGGAACGAGAGACCGATTTTATTAACCTCGTCATTTGGGGTAAATATGCAGAGAATTTCGCTAACTGGATCAAGAAAGGCTATCTTGTGACAGTAGAAGGTCGGTTGCAAACTCGTTCTTATGAAAACCAACAAGGTCAGCGTGTCTATGTGACCGAGGTTAATGTGTCAAACTTTGACAATTTACAGCCTCGTGACCATAGTAACACTTCTTCGCAAAGTCCAGATTTTGGACCTGCAGAAGGGAGCTTTCCTGGAGGCGGAGAACCTCTAGATGATTCTATGTTTGAGAATATTCCTTTCTAGTACATAGTTCAAGGTCTTTAGAAGAAAATAGAGAGAGTTCAGTCATACTGAGCTCTTTTTGTTTATGAAAGGAGAAAAATGATAGAAGAAGTAGCAATTCTACCTCCATTGACAGAGGATAATTACTACCAAGATAGGCATTACATGTCTACTTCTCGTTTTAAGGAGTACATCAAATGTCCCTTAAGGCAGGAAGTTGTTGACTTGGGCTTTTTGCCTGAGAAGGCAGAGACAGAAAGCCTACTTGTTGGTAATTATGTTCATTCTTATTTTGAGAATAAAGAAGCTCATGAAGCTTTTTTGGAAAGGAATCGAGATAAGATAATTAGTCAACGAGGGAAAACCGCTGGCCAAGTAAAAGCCCCTTTCAAACAAGCAGATAAGATGATTGCTGCTTTAGAAAAAGAGGAGCTATTTAATCGTTTGTATCATGGTACAGATGATGAAATGGTGGAGAAAGAACGGATTATCACTGGTACGTTAGAAGGGATTCCCTTCAAGTGCAAAATTGATAGTCTGAATCTTTCAGGCGGTTATTTCATAGACCTGAAAACGATGGAGAGTCTTCAGTCGGAAAAATATTCGACGACACTTCATCGTTATACGAAGTCTCTTCTCTATAACATTGTAGAATATCAGTATACGCTACAAATGTACGTATATCAGGAGTTGCTGAAGCAAACCTACGGTTATGAGTTTACACCTTATATTATGGCGGTTTCAAAAGAACCTGTTCCAGATAAGGAGTTAATTCTGATTGATGATACTATCATTGAAATGGGGAGAGACATCTTCTATGGGCATCTTGAAGTACTTAAAGATGCTTTAGCACATAAGTCTGTCGAAGGATGCGGTCACTGTGATTACTGTTTAACGAATAAGTCGTTAACAACAGCAAAAACAGTGGCAGAATTTTTACAACAATAAACAGGAACACAGTGGTTTAAAAAAGCCACTTTTTAACATTTAAGGAGAAAAACAATGACTGAAACTATGTTGAACACAACCAATGAAAAAAATTTAGTAGCCGAGCTTATTGAAGCTAAAGTAGCTTTAGCTAAGGCGGAAATGCAGTTAGAATGGCAAAAGGCTGAACAAGCTAAAGACCATTCTAAACCGGAGCCAGAGGTTATGGCTCCACTATATGAAGCTTTGGCCAAGGCTCAAGCTGAGTTTAGTACTGTAACGGCAACAAGTAGAGTCACGTTTAAGAACGTTGACTTTAAGTTCGCACCTCTATCAGAGATTTTAGGGGCTGTACGTCCAGCTCTTAACAAGTTCGGCTTGACGTTGACTCAGCAAACCAAACATATTCCGTTTGGTAATGCCAATGGGATCAAAGTTGTGACGACACTACTTCATGAAAGTGGTGTCTCTTACGACATTGAGTCGGTTCCGGTATTCTATAATGTCAATGACATAAAGAATCTAGGAGCTCAGGTGACTTACCTACGTCGATACGAGGTGAAAACCTTGCTGGGTATTGAGGCTGATAGCGAGGAATTAGATATGGACAATGTGCCAAATCATTCGCAATCAGTTCAACAAACTGGTAATTATGAAAGTAACCATAATTATCAGTCTGCCCAAGCGAAAACACCTCGCAAGCCAACAGGTGCTCGCTATGGAAAGACAGTCAAGTCTGTGTCACTTGCTACTTCTTTGAGTAGTAGTGAACAGACATCACTAAGTGAGGTGACATCAGCTAACAAAGTTGCAAGTGATAGTGTATCGCAAGTAACTGAAGTCCCTTCTCAAAAGAGTGAAACTGCAACACTAGAGACAAAAGGGCCAAAAGCAAATGCTTGTAACGATGATCAACTGATTCAAATGGTTGCTCGTGGTGAAGACGCTGCAATGTCTCTAGGTGCTACTGAAAGTCAGTTGCTAGAGTGGTCTGAACTAGGCGAAAGCAAAGGGTTGACTGTTCAACTTAAAGCCTTATCAGACTTTGTTGCAAAACAACGACAACAAGCCCAGCAACAATAGAAAAGTAGAAAGGTGGTCAAAAGACCACTTTTTATATTAAGGAGAAAAACAATGACAGATAAAATTACCGAGCTTTTCAATACGAATCTAAGCTATAGCCAACAACAGCAAGTATGGTATGAATTCTTTTATCAAACACTCCCAGAGTGGTTGTTTATCGGATTTATAGCTATTCTAGCTTATATTGCGTTATGCCATTTATTACGCAATAAGCTAGTTTTTAAGCTAGTTGTAGCTATTGTGTTTCTGATTCCTATTCTCTTTGTAGAAGGGATTCAGCATCAGTTTCGAAGTTGAGAGGAGAAAAAAATGATAAATGTATTATGTTTTGTAGATGGAGTGAATAAGCCAAAGAAACATACTAAATGTATGGCTAAGGTTAATACTCTTTTAAAAAATGAAGGACATAATGTTCATCTAGGGTATATTTCACTCACTGGACTAGAAGCATTGGATAAACGTGGGGTCAACTCTATGAGTGAAATGGTACCAGGAAAACGGGCATGGCTAATCGTGTATGATGATGCCAATCCCTGTAAGTCTTATACGAATGAAGATATTCGATACTACAAGGAATTTGTAGATTTATTTTCATCTCGTATTAAACGTAGACTTTACTTTGAAGAGATCCTTCACGAACTTGAACTTGCTTAAATAATAGCAACAACAAAAGAAAAAATGGTCCTAGGGGCCATTTTTTGTTTTATAAAGGAGAAAAAACAATGACAAAAAGAGAAAAAGCTTTGTGGTTACAGGAGCACTACAAGAACTACTCCCTTAAATGGTACTTAGAGAATGATGCCAGATTAAATGCGATGTTTAAAAAAGCTTATCATCGCTACATGGCTGACCTCAATGCACGCGCTTCGAAAGCACAATTGTCTCATATTGAGGACCTGGGCAAACGTATGCGAGAGGTATACGAATCTGTCTACGGTACGGATTTTGATAGCGATTGTCGCTTAGACCGTGCAGAAACAAATAGAAAAGTGCAAGCTATCCGCTCTATGTGGGTAGTAGCACCAGCCTAGGAGGAGGTAGTTATGGATAGAATTATGATTTTGACCAATACGCTACCTCGAGAAAGTACCATTTCGGTTATCTATAAGGGTGACGTTGCTGTTGTAGTTGCAAGGGATAAACAAGAACGTTTGCTCTTTAAAGTAACAACAACAGTAGCAGTCGCAATGCAACTACAAGCTGTATGGCATGTGGTTTAACAAGAGAGGAGAAAACAATGACTGAAAAAATTACTAGGAGAAAAGTAAGGCATCCTAGAGACTTTGGTGATAGAGAGCTGTTTAGAAAGGCTTTCACTCACTGGATTCCTTCAGAAAAGGTCGATGCCTTGTATTCTGAATTGCAAGGAGATTTTAAGAAGGTCTGTGAGTTAAGTCTCTCTGAGTTAAAACATTATGGATTAACTCAGAGAGATGCGATTGCCTTTCTTTCAATGCTTGAACTTTTCAAACGTTCAGAAGGTGAGGAAGAAAAGCCAACTTGTGTCACTGGGACTGGATATTTTGCTCAAAGTATCCAAAAAGCCTATGGACATAAGAAACAAGAGCATCTTGTAGTGTGGTACTTGGATGTGCATTGTAACGTTATCGAGGAGCGAGTAGTTTTCATCGGTAGCGTTCATCGTAGTATGGCGTGTCCAAGAGAGATTTTTCACTATGCAGTGAAGAATTTAGCTCGCTACGTGCTGGTAGCTCACAACCATCCCTCTGGAAGTGTATATCCTTCAAGTAACGATATTAATGTTACTGAGGCCCTTGAGGATGCTGCAAAGCTCTTTGAAATGGAGGTCTTAGACCATGTTATCGTAACGAAGGATAATTACTATTCTTTTAGAGATAACGGAAGAATGGGTTGTTTCTAGGAAAGGAGAAAACTATGGGGAATATTTCTTATGCCTTTGGCAAGGTAACTATTTCCGCACCAACAATGTCAGATATTGAGGTGCTTGTGGCTACTCATAGGGTAATCAATGAAAAAGCTTGGACCCCAACGACTCTAAAAGGTCATCCAAGAAAAGCAGATTGTATCACAACTGAAGAAGAACTTGTCTCAGTGACACTTCCTTTTACAGCTTGTGGGAACTGGAATATTCGAGAGAATATCGATAGCTTTTTGACTAACATCTTAAAGCAAGATAGCACTCTTAGTGATATCCCAATGTCTGCTACATTTGATTATGTAGATGCAGAGTCGGGCGTGAACTTTATTTATAAAGCAACCGTTATGACTCGCAATGTCCCAGGTAAAGGTGTAACCACTGAACTCTTAACAGATGAAGACCTTGGAGATTATTCCGAGTCTTATTTGAAAGAGTTAGAGGGAGTCTATGATCAAGAGCTAGCTCTAGCAACAAGTATCACAGGAAAGGTGTTATAATGAGTATGAAAGACATATTGGAGAGGAAGATGGCAATGAGAGAAACATTCTTTTGGGACTTCAGTCAAGAAGATATCCCGACGCTATCTGATTTGACTTCAGAGGGCTTTGAATTTGATTGGACGGCCATAAGTTCTCCCAATGCAATTACCAGTGGTTTTGTAATTCAAGGTGAGGTTTCTGGAATGATTGAGTTCACTCCTGAGCCTACTGATTATTACAATTTTATCCATAAGCTGGAGGTGCGAATGGATAAGAGAAACCAAGGGATTGCAGGTGTCTTGCTTGCTTATGTAGCACAAGACGCTTTCAATCGTGGCTTTGAGGGGTTTATGATGCTGATTTCAAAGACAGCTCTTCGAGACTTTTATGTTAGTCGGTATGGAGGCAGTCGTATTGGAAACACTAACCGAGTGATTTTTAATACAGCAGCATCTCAGGGACTCATTGACCGCTTTTTGAAGGGAGGATTAGACTAACCATGAGAATTGTACAGCAGTTCAAAAACGATTGGAGGTCGTTAGGCTTACCGGAAAAACCATACAAGACACCAGAGGAGATTGAAATGATCAAGAATGGTAATCTTGTATGGGCTGCGCGTGTTGAGCAAAATTTGGGGCGTAAGTTAACCCCACGTGAGCTCGATGAGATGCAGTGGTGAGCCATAAAAAACACATTACACCGTACAATATACATCGTATATCGTACATAGAAGAGAAAGAGGAAGGTAGTAGCCCTAGGCTACACCTTCCTCTTTTTCTATGGAGGAGAAAAACAATGACAACATTTGTACCATCAACACATTTACTAGGAAAAAAACTGTTAGAGGTTAATAGTTCATTTTCAGGAATGACCTTGCGTCAGTTTTTGAATGAGACTGGGAATAGCCGTCTTTTTATCAAGAAGGATGGAATGGTTGCTATCAATACTTTGCTAGAACAAAGTGGGTTAATGCCCATCTCTTGTGATGAGGCGTTGGTAGCAGTGGAAGACCTAAAGATGACTAGTTTAAGGTCACAATTTGGGTTTTTCATTAAACCAATCCAATACAAACGCCAAAATCCCGAAGTTTTGGTACGTTTGGGAAATAATCGTAAGGTTGTATTCCATCGCTATTACTTTGGAAATGGCTATATGGCTAACCTGGTTTATCAGGTAGAAGATGATCAGATTGAGTTCTGCCAGTCTTCTGTCTTTAAGAGCTGGGATAATGGTGAGTATCATATTGCTTATGATACGCCAGTAACAGAAGATGTTGAAGACATCAACACGCGCAAGGAGTTGCTTTCTTTCCTACGTCGTGTTGAGGAGCTTCCTTCTGTTAAGTAAAGAAGATATGGAAAGCTAGTTATTAACTAATAAGGAGAAAAACAATGACAAAAATTTTCGTTTATCAAAATAAAAAAACACAAGAGGTCTTTGCAGATCTTTTTGCCAAAGACCTTCTTGAAGGCGTTACAACATTCCCTAGGATTGATAACGCTCAATCTTATTCATTTTTGGAACTTTCTTGTTTTTATATTAAGAGAATTCTGGAAATGAAGGAGCGTAAGGTTCAAACTCTATTCGTTGAAGGGAAACCTGAACCAGCACTTGCTTCAGCTTTGTTGCAAGCACGTGATATAGGGCTGAATGTTGTCATCAAATTGAAGACAACTGAGAGCAATAGGGAGACTCAAGAAGGGCTGAAAGAGCTTGGTCTTGACGATGTTGTAATGGCATGATTTTAAATAGGAGAAAGACAATGACAGGAATCACTCAAGGACTTTACTACATTGAAAAGGTTCAACAATATAATAGTAATATTGCTGGCTTTCCGTCAGACCTAATCAATGACCGAATTGCGTCGATTATTGATAGCAAAAAGGTGGATATGCAACAAAGTTTGCGGCTTCTACCTGTTAAGAACGTGGTTTTGAATCGAGAGGGGGTATCTAACCTTCCTCCGATTGAGATCCCATTTGAGTCTTCACTTTATTATGAAGTTGAAGAAGTCAATCCTGGCCTATCGAAGTTAATAATTACCACAGAGCATGCAGAAGCCTTTCAAGAAGCTGATATACGCATGTTGGAAACTCGCTTAACTATGTTACAGCGAGCGAAAGAATGTGGAAATTTTACGACAAGTAATTTTCCAAGTCGTTTTCCAGAGGAAGCAAGAGACGATTTAAGTCAGTTAGATCTTCTAGCTTGGGGAACAAAAGATATGCCAACCTATCTTTTCTGTCTGATGGAATCAGCATTAGACAGTTACTGGGGATTTTATTCCTTGAGAGACCTAATTGAGGATGCTAACAGTACCCTTCAGCAAGGCTATAGTCAAGCTGTGTATTGGCTCTATAGTGGAGTCAAAGGTCAGTACGAATATTAAAGGAGAAAGATAATGACTAAACATAGTTATGTTGCGAAATTTAAACGTAAAGACGGTTTCGTCTTTACGAAAAGGTTTCTAGCTTCAGATTTATTTGAAGCTGATGAGCATGCACTACAGTATGCGACTGAGCGTGATATTTTATATCTCGACTTAGGGCCTGCGGAATAGAAAGAAGAATGGCACTTAAAGTTATTTAAACTTTGAGTGCTTTTTTTGTTACTTTTTGATATCTTTTACGAATAGAGATATTGTAGAAAATAGGAGGTATACAAAATGATGACATATGATGAAGTAATGGAAGCGATAGAAAGAGGGTTTATCAAGGGCGATAAAATCAGTATTGTCCGAAGAAATGGGAAAATTCATGATTATGTCTTACCAGGAGAGAAAGTAGAACCTGGAGAAATAGTGACAGAGGAAAAAGTGGAGAAAGTTCTTGATGAGTTGAAAATAAGTAGGTGATTTTACGGGGGTAATAAATCGATCATTCTTTGTTGAATGTTACATTTATGGTTGAAATGTAAATGTAATTTTCATGCTATGTGATAATATTTTTACTTGAATGGAGGTCTTATTTTATGGAAAGAGAAAATTTTAATTTTGAAGAATCGAGTAGCAATATTGATAAATTAGTTGGAATATTAAACATTGCTTCAGTAATATTACCAATTGTGATTATTTTTTTAAAAATAGTAACACTATATTTTGTTAAAGACATAGAAGATATAGGGGATATCATAGAGCTTCTCTTTACTTTTATTTTTATGATTATAATAATTATATGTTTTCGCATACTGTATAATTATCATGATCAACAAAAGAAAAATGGTAATGAGAATATAGAAATACCTGAACAACTTAAAAGTTCCTATAAACCTAGTGTTGTGAAGGATGCTGAAGAAAACCTTGATTATATCGGAAGTGTAAAGTTATTGTTAGACCATGGTTTTAAAGAATTTACAGGGCAATTGTTCTCTACTATTATTGCCGTGGTGGGACTTTGGATTCCAGATAGTTTGAGTGGAAATGGGAGTAAGTTAATCTTAATTAGTCTTTATTTTGCAATAACATTAATCATATTTGCAATAGTTAGTTATTTGTTGGAAAAAGAAATAAGTAGACCATTTAAGGCTTCAGATTTCGCTCGAGTAGGTTTTTGTATTATCACTAGTGTCGTAGCAACAGTAGGACTTTTTTTCTTTCAGCTAGTATTTCTTTTTGGAGATGAAGAATGGTGGATAGCATTTATTGGTGTCTATTCTGTATTAATGGTGATAATCGCTATCATTAGCTGTTCTGCTAACGGGCATATAAATAAAGTTGAAAAGTTAAAGTGTAAAGCCAAAGCTGCTAATAATAGGTTGAGCTAATAAAATATTGGAATTAGGGTCCTCTGAGCTTCGAATACAAGACCTGTTATGATATACTTATATCAAGGTTAAGGAATGAGGTTTCTCCCCTCTCCTTAACCCAACCATTGTTGTTGTAAGGTTAGACGAGATTTCTCCTCTCGTATCTAACATAATCTATTAACTTCTATTAGTTATGAATCAGGGACCTCCCCAAGCATAACTATCCTTTCTGTTTTTAGTGTTTTGAGGTTTCTCCCCTCGCTGTTAAACTAAAAATAGTCATTGTTTTTCTTCTCCAGAGAAATTTCTCTTGGGAAGAGAGGTAGTCCATTGTGGGCTGCCTCTTTTTTGTTGTCAACGGAACTTATTTTGAATAGAAAAAACCATTGAGACAACAGGAAGTCCCAATGGTTACAACAACAATATTTTCAAAAAACAATGACGTTTTATGAAAAAGAAGATATGGAGAAGAAGGAGAAAAGCAACCTCTCCATAAAATTCCCCGAAGGGAAAAACAATGACTGTGTTTAGGAGTACTCCTAAACACATTTTTAGTATAGCCTATTGGACGTGTTATTTCAAGGCAAGGAAACCAGAATAAGAGTAATTTCATCTCAAAAGTCAACCTATGTCACTAGGTTGCGACACCAATATAAAATAGCCTATCATGGCTTCATGGTAGAATTTAAAGATTATGAAAATACACAGGGGCTCGAAGAGCTGGAAGGTTGGCGGTATTTTCCGATTAGAGCAGCAAATAGGATCAAGTCCTTCTGGGAGAGTAACAGAGTTCTTTCTTACTTGAGGCGACATCGGTTAAAACGAACGTTAATCATTAGCTATGCATTACTGGGAACTATGGTCTGGACAGCTACAACTGCTTATTTCTCTCCAACCCGAGTTACTTACTTAGAGTCACAACTGCAGGCAACACAATCATTTGGTAATGGCCTTGGAAGCATCACAGCAACCTCTATGACTTACTCCTCTTCAAATGGGTTGGTCGTTATGGAGTTAACAACATCAGATGCTACTAGTGCTATTAAAAAAGGGATTAATACTGAAAATCTTGATTGGCAGGTTTTCTTGCCAAGTAGTGTTAAGAATCCTGAAGCAGTGACCTTAGAAGTCATTCCGTTAACCGGAGATAAGGTGTATCTGGTCATGCGTAATGTGCCTTCAGATTATACGCTCATGGTTATTCGTGCGACAAATAAGACACCGAACTCAAACAGTCTCAAGATTGACGTTCAAGAATACAATGACTACTTATCATCAAGTTCTAATGACGCTTCAGTTTCTAAGCAGAATAAACAAAAAGATAAGGAAGGGAATAAGAACTACGTTGATTTCTTTGTAACTCCTCAAAATGAACTTCTCAAAAACAAATATGTCAAGAATTTGTCTCGTGAGAAGTTTGCCCTCAATATTTTTGAAGAGGAGTTGAAATATCAAAAAGGTCAACGAAAAGAACTCTTGGCTTCTGCAAAAACACTTGATGACAGTGTCAAGGAAGATACTAAGACATTGGAGCAGTTGAAGCGTGAGTCAGAATACTTGGTCGGTAACGAGTTAACCGATAAGCAGAGTGATATGGAAGCTATCGAGAAAAGTATGGACTCTAAAGAGAAAGACGGAGCGAAAGCGCGTGAAAATGCTGCTTATGTTCAGACAATCATTGAACAGATTGAAAAAAATATCAAAGCAGTTAAGAATGGTACTTACAAGTTTAATTCACCAGTTCGCTCAGTAAAACAAGATATTGGGGAATAAATATAAAAAGGAAAGAAAGGACTTTATTAACGATTATGACAATTGACGAACAACGCTATTTACTTAACCAGGACTGCCTATTGATGAAATACCAGCGAGGTAACGCTATGAATGAACCCCTTCAAATTTTTAGAGGGAAATGGGCAGACGGTTTAGAACGCCTACATCAAATCATTGATAAAGAAGTTGGTTGGAAGAACTTTCGTAGTTTTGTCTCAAGTAACGTACATCATGACTCTGAAACATCCATTGAGGTAGTTAAGACACACTTAAACCAATGCCGTATTGAATGTACGGACCTTTTGGATATTGATTTTGGAGAGAAAGGTTCTATTTGTATTCAGAGGGATCAAGTGGAGCTTTTGACTGAGAAATTCCGTTATTTCCTTTATTTTGAAAGTAATATTCAACCAATGATGGATATTGACTTCTAGGAGGTACTGGATGAATCAAGAAGAAAACCAACAACAAGAGGGGAACTGGGGACTGCCTCGTGGTCTTTACACGCAGGTAAAGTACTACGGTGTTCCGGTAATGAAAGCCTTCATTATAGTAGGGAGTTTTGTTTTTCCGCTACAATTCAGGGATATATTTTTCCCTAGAGGGCAGGAGTTGAAGTTCCTAATCAATTTACTCTGTACAATGACTTTAACGATTTATTGGATGATCCCTTCTTCGTCTGGTGGAAATAAGTTCTGGGAATTTATTCATGCACACCGTCGGACAAAGAAACGTTATTATCCAATTGATAAGAACTGTTACCCAGAGTTGAGAGATGATGGCTCGAAAAACCGTCGCTACTTAATGGATAAGGCTGCAGAACGTTTAGGAAGGAAGTATAAATAGATGAAGGAGAGGACTAACCATAATCTTAGTAAGACTCCTTATATTGACAAATACACAACAGACCTTACTGAGAAAATCAGACCCAAGCGTCAAGATTTTGTGGCTTGGGGTAGACAAGATGAAATCAGACAAGTCTTTATCTCACTGAATCGATTAGAAAAAAATTCTCCTGTACTAATTGGTGAAGCTGGTGTAGGTAAAACAGCTATTGTAGAAGGAATTTGTGCGGATATTCTTAACAAGAAAGCCCACGTCCCAACACGTTTCCAAGGTAAGCAGGTTAAGCAACTAGAATTATCTGCTATCCAAGGGAAAGAATTTGACCATACAGGTAAAGAGGTGAACATCATTGCCAAAATGGACGGATTGATTAAAGAGTTTATGGCTCATAAAGATGAGTTTATCCTCTTTATTGATGAAGTGCATACCATTATGGGAACTGGGGTTGAGGGAAGTGCCCTTGACGTCGCTAATAGCTTGAAACCAGCCTTATCTCGTGGGGAAATCTATCTTATTTCAGCCACTACAGCTGATGAGTTTATGATTATCGAACGAGATCCAGCGATGGAACGACGTCTGCAACCAGTTTACGTTGATGAACTGGACAAAGAGGCATCTATTTTGGTCTTGAAAAAACGTCGTTCCAAGTATAAACGAGAACTTGATATTGAGATTCCTACTGATGCCATTAAGGCAGCAGTAGAATTATCTATTCGTTATGTCACGGATAAAATGCTTCCGGATAAAGCTATTGATATTATTGATGAAGCTTCAGCGACTGCAAATATCGATGGGAAATCAGAGATTACCTTAAAAGATATTGCGAGTGTCATTCACCGTAAAAAAGGTATTCCAATGGAAAGTCTCCTACGCACGTCCTCAACTCCGGTGGATTTTGCGGAAGGGATGCGTGCTGTTGTTAAGGGGCAAGACCATGTGATTCGAACTATAGCACGCCTTATGTATAAAGGTATCCAGGGTGGGCAGAACAAGCGAAGACCTCTAGGAACTCTTCTTCTACTTGGAACAACAGGTACAGGTAAAACTGAATTGGCGAAACAAGCAGCAAAACAACTGTTTGGTAGTGAAGAAGCGATGATTCGGCTGGATATGTCAGAATACATGACTGATAATGCTGTTGTTCGTCTTATAGGAAATGACGAGCGAAAAGGTGACTTAACGGAAAAAATTAAGAAGAATCCCTACTCGTTAGTACTATTGGACGAGTTAGAAAAGGCTCATCCAGATGTATGGGCTTTATATTTGCAAATGCTTGATGATGGGCATTTAACTGACGGACGTGGACGAAAAATCAATTTTAAGAATACGTTTATCATTGCAACATCAAACGTGGGGCATAAGCGAATCAAAGATAAATATATCACCTCTGGTCAGACCTTTACAGAAATGAACAAGACTGACTATAAAGAGTTCATGAAGGACATGAGAGACGAGTTAATCAAGATCTTTAAACGTCCTGAATTTATCAACCGTTGGAAAATTGAAGTGACTAATATCTTGACGAAACAAACCATTGATAAGATTGTCTATTCAAAAATGGCTGTACATGAGGGCAGTTGGTTTAAAGAGCATCATATCCTTATTAATTATGAGGATGTTATGGATGGTGACCAAACTATCGATGGCAAAAAATACTTCTATGAATATCTCAGTAGTGTCGGTGTTAGCCCAGAAGATGGAGCAAGGCCTTTAGAGAGAACTATTGATGAAGTATTAACTGATGAAATCTTTGAGCAATTGTATTTCCTTGGGCGAAAGCCACAAGATTACTTTATGGTTGATGTGTCTTTATCTGGACATGCACCAGGAACGTTTGCGTATGGTAACTCAGGTAGAAAGACAGTTCAAGATAGGCGTCAGACGCATATTAGTGTCAAACGGATACCTCCAGAGGAGTATGGTAACTATTTGCTTACTTCTTAAGGGGTGTCACTAGGTTGTGACTCGTAGATGGAATATTGTAGACTACAGATATTAAATTTTTAAGGAGGCTGTTTTGAAAGAAAACACATTTTTGAACAAGGTTAAGACAAAGGCATCAACACTAGGAATGACTGCTTTGTTGACGTTAAACTCTGTATCCCTTGCTTTTGCGGAGCAAACTGGAGGAAATGCTGCTAACCCAGCTAATGAAGCAACTAATACGCTTAATGATCTTTCAGGTATGTTGCGTCTCGTATTTCCGGGGTTAGCAATACTAAGTGGTTTAGTATCATGTATCTTGATGATGATGGGTGATAAGAAACGAAGTATAGCACTTGACCGACTCATGTGGACTGCAATCGCGCTATGTGTTGGTTCAGCACTCGTTTCAATTGTTAGTTATCTTTGGCAACCTAAATAAGTCTTTAAGAGGTATACTTTATGGAAAAAGAATTACTAACCATAAAGGGGAATCGCAAGGTATTGTTTCCCGATGCCTTGTTTCTTTATATTGAGTGGAAAGGAAATGCAAATCCTAAAAAGGATGAAGAGTTAGCGGATATCATTGATGACTTAGATACTGAATATTTCCCTAGTAATAAAAAGGAAAGTATCGCTCAAAGTCTACCATTTCTAACTTTTAAACAAGCAGAATTACTTTTTCGAGAAATCAAAAAGCGTTATTCTGAATTTACCTTAAAAGGAATTGCCCTTGCTAGTCAACCGATGGAACAAAATGGTCGTGTCACACGACCAACTACGGGAGTCCCTAGTATTGAAGGACAACCTCAGATTACCCCTTTTGTTATTACGAAAGATTATAAGGAACTCGTTACCCCACTCATTGAAGAAGCACACCGTGATAAACGGTTTGAGAAGACAACATATGAAGGTATCTCTAACTTTTTCAGTGGTCCAATGGGGTTACTTCCATGTTATGCTGAAAGTCTTGGCTTGTCTCTAGTTGATATGCCACCCTATCCAAAACCTGGAACGATTGAAGGAGAACTTCCAAATCGTCTTATGTCGAATAAAGATAAGCATAAACAGTCAGTTGCTGGAGCCAAGAAACGGAAGGAGAAGACAGGCAGAGTGTATGAAGATGAAGAAGTAGGACCACCAAGTAAGTTGCCATTGATTTTGGCTATTGGCTCTTGTACCTTGTCGGTATTCTTATTGTTGATGCTAATGGTCTATAATAGCAATTTCACGCGCGTGAAGAAAGAACTTGTGGCCACAACAGATAAAGTTGAGCGTCTTACAATGATACAAGATCATGAACATGAGATTGATGTCATGGCTCGTTATTTCTTGTCATACTATTATTCAGGAGACAAGGATAAGCTTAAGGCTTACTTGGATAATAACGACGCTAAATTTACTAACCCAGAGGTAGCAACTGTTTCTAGCACAATGTTGGAGAAAGTTGAACTCGTTAAGAATGAGAAGGATACCTATGAGGTTACATACGTTGTTGGTACAACGGATGAGGCTCAAAAAACGACAGTTCGTCGTGTTACTTTTAATGTTAAGAAAAAACCATCAGCTACTCAAGGTTGGGTAGTTACATCTGAACCGACAACAACAGCATTTGCAACTCCAACATCTCCTTCTACTGAAACTTCAGCTGAAAACAAGGAGGGATAACCTATGGGTGCAGAAGCAACAATTGAGATTGAACAAGGGAAGGTCTGGCCATCCCTATCAGATATGATCTCTCAATCGAAAGATTGGCCTAATGAAGTTGGTTCTAAAGGTTGGGGAGGTGACAAAGATAAAGAGCTATTATTGGCATCCTTTTATGCACAGTGGGACCAATACCTCCACCCAACAACTGGGGTATTTATAGCTTTTGGCTTTATTCCCGAGATGCTTTCAAAAGGTATCTATAGTTTTAGTTATGCGATAGAGAAAGCATACCTCAACATGTTTAAGTTATTTGGGATGTTTGACTATATTAGTCAATCCGATAGCTTTGTTGGGCAGGTTTACAAGTGGCTTCAAATCGTTGGGATTGCCTTATTTGTTATGGTAACGCTCATTCGTCTTATAATGGCTATGGCAGGAGCACCTTTCAGGTACAGAGAATTCTTCAATCACATTATTTTGGTAACTTTTTCTGTAACTGCACTTCCGGTGTTCGCTTCAAAATTTGGTAGTGCTATAGCGAAGGATACCGTAGGACTAGCCTATTATGACATAACTGGCAGTGGTCAGAGTGTTTCACTTTCTGTAACCCCATTTCGGAGCAATACGGTGGACCTCGAAATGCTGTATGCAATGGATTTTGATACAGATAAGTTAGGCTATAATGAAGATACTCATTTTATAGCGGGTGATAAAAACTGGAATACCATTTCAGATGGTAATATTTGGTTCACCAATTTTACTGAAACTTATGGTCCAACCAATAAAGCCATGTTGCAGTATTACTCTGGACGTGAAGGACGAGTATCGTCGCTACCTAAGATGTTAGGAATACGAGAAGACGGTTCGGTTGATTGGGGGCAACAGGTTAAAAATGGTGTTGCGATGTCTAACCCAGTAACAGCCCTTCTTCAAACCAGTAAACTGTTCTTTACTGGTTGGAAAGAGGAAAAAGACTTGAAGGAGGACCAGGCAAATTCACCCTACAATGGATTCTCTGATGTAATGAGATCTACGCTCAACACCATTCGTTATGCAGATGGTAAGATAGCTTATGCACGAGTCACTACGTCAAAATCAGGTTATTTCCTTGGTTTTGATAATACAGCCTTTCTGCCGACTTACGCTCGCTATAAGGTTGACTGGATAGCACTGATAACTCAGCAAATCATCATTTTACTTCTACTCATTGGATTACTAGTGACTACGGTACGAGTGATTTTCAAAACGCTTATAACAGTAATTATCTCACCACTTGTTTCTTATGCAGCAGTTGGAAATAGTATGAGAATCTTGGAAGTTTGGCAGGAAGTTATGACAGGAATTGCTGCCATCTGGTTCCAACTATTATTCGTCAAAGTAGCTCAATGGTTCTTAATTACTTATAGCGAAGTGAAACTCAATCTAGGTTCAGGAGCGTCTGCTGCTGCTAAGAAAACTCTAGGTGGAAGTTTCTATGACGGATTGGATCCATTCCAACATGCCATTGCGACGATTGCGGTTTACCTTGGTGTTTATCTTGCGGTTTCTCAAGGCTCAAAAGTTTTGGAACGCTGGCTAGGTATTGATACTAATCTTTCAAGTGGAACTAAGGCTGGAGTCGCTACAATGGCTGTTGGTGCAATGGCTGCTAGAAAAATGGGTGGTGGTGCTAGAAACTTCGCTGTAGGTAGGTATAATCCAACTACTGGCAGACGAAATCAAAGTGGCTTTAATCACCTCAAGAATAGCGTTGGTAGTGGTATCAACGGTCTTAGGGATGCTGGAGGTGCAGTAGGAGCAACTGCAAACAATATCAGACGAGGTGCCTTAACTGCTGCTGGTGCTACTGCTGGTACTGTAGCAGGTACTTGGAATGCAATGGCAGATAGAAGAGCTCATGGTCTTAAGTATAGAGAGATTGTTGGTCAGTCAGTGAGTGCAACTGGACGCAATGTGTCTAGAAGATTCAAAGAGACTGTTAAATCTGGTAAAGAAGTTGTTGGAAATGAATTCAGGAATGCTGGTCAATCCGTTAAGAGAGACTTCTCAAGTAGTTTCGGAAAAGGCTACACAAGCTCTAGAGATAATGTTAGAGATAAAATCTTAAATAGTACTGGTGGAGCAGGAAGAATTACTCCAAAGGGGGATACTTCAAACATTACTCCTCCGACTCAAAGCTTACCAAAGAAAAATAGCTTAGATAGTGATAGTCGATTCCAGAAATTTGATGCTGGAGAAGACGGAGAGTTGTGATAATAGTCTCAAAAAAACAAGCCTTTAATATGGCTTGTTTTTTATTTCTTAACTAAGAAGAAGAGGAAGAATGGATTAAAAAGACTTATGATGAATAGGATAATTCCACAGATAATGAATAAGCCAAATACTGGGAAAAAGAAACTAGAAACAGCACCTACTAGGATTCCTATTGAGTGGATGATGCCATGAAGTGTCATGAATAAACAAAACAGAGCAAATATTCCAGTTAGAGACAAAGAAAATTTAAACCAAATCGTTTCTGCCGCCTCACTTATCGTAGAAAAAAGAAGCGTAAGCAAGAAGCAAGCGATACCAATCAGTACTGAAAAAAGTAACCATTTAAACGAGGTCCAAGTGCTTATATAAAGTGAAAAATAAAAATCTTGTAAAAAGTCTAGCATCCTAAAACCCTCCTAAAAAAGATTATTGCGTTTGTATTTATTTGATTGTAACAGTTTTTAAGTAGCTAGACAAGGACAGAGAGCCCTAAATAGAAGTAAATAGTCAAAATCATGGAGAAGTATGAGTAGCTAATAGGTGTCACTGGGTTACGAACACCCTATAGTGTTTTGTAGAATAGGGAAGAATAATGTTTATGGAGGAAATGATATGCCAGGTTTAATTGAAGAACCAGTATTGACAAAAAAAGAACTTAGAAAACGAAATAAAGAACATAAGAAACAAAAAAAAGAAGAGGCACGTAAAAGTAAACAAGCTAAGAAGAAGGAAAAACAAACACAATATGAAAGTATCGACCTTGGTGAACGTGCCGGAGAGGAATTTGTGTATGTTCCACTCAATAAGAAGAAACGTAAAGATTTTTTAGACACTGTTGCAATAACTGATGTGAAGTCTATCCTATATGGCTATCCTAATCAACCGATACGATTAGCTAATGGCTATTCAGGATATGTGCAGATTTTTGAGGTGTTTGGGCAAGATATTCAAGCGATGTCTAACGAAGAACAGGCAGCAATTAAAGCAGGATTCACTCTTTTTCTGTCTGGGACTGCCTTTGACATGATGATCCAGACAACAAAATTGCCAACAGATGTCTCAAGTCAATCTAACGAATTGCTACGTCTGCTAGATGAAGTCAAACAAGAACAGAACGCTCCAGAATTGATCATCAATGATGGTGATGACATTGATACCATTTCACGTAAAGAGAGACTTGTTTATCAACTTAGACAAAGAGAAGATATTTTGAAAACAAAATATCTCGTCCAACAAGTCATTGCGATCAATCAACAAAATATCGAGTTCTTTATTTGGGTGTTTGGAGATACTTTGGCTGAAATTGATTCCAATACACGTACCACACTAACTATTGCTTCGAGCCACGGATTTGCCCCTAAAGTTGTATCTGTCGAAAAGAAGGAAGAGTTGTTGACTCAATATTACAACTTTAATGATTCACTGAATGTTTCGCCTAACCAGTATTAGAAGGAGTTTACATGGATTTAAGTTCACGAAAAATCAAGAAATATATTCGAGAGGGTTATGACCTCAATCTTATTAGTAGGATTCAAAGTGATATTCCAGATTTTAAATATGATGATCGATATTGGAGACAAGCAAACGGTTATTATAAGATTGCTCATGTTCCATATGACCGATATCCAGAACACGGTTTACCTGACTTCTGGATGAGCGATTTAATGCTTGTTGATAATGTTATCAGCTTTATGTCTTTAGAACATGCTTCAAATAGCGAAATGTCAGAATTAGCCTCAAAAGCTATCTCTAATATGTTAGCAACGCAAAACACAAAGGCTGCACAAGATGCCGATGATAAGATGCGTATCAGTTCTTTGTTAGACTATCGCGAAAAACTAGGTAACAATGTTCCTTCTAAAAAAATTCACACCCGCTTTTTGTTAGCTGCAAACACATTGGATCAACTGGTAGAACGAGAAGCTGACCTCAAGCAACAGTTGAATCAGTATTCTATCTCTTCTTCAGATGGCATGCAAGACGTCGAATATCATACAGCCTTTATCCCAGCTTCTCGTTTGGAAGACACCCCACTACGTCGAAAAGGGCAAGCAGCATCCGTCTGGGATTTAGGTGCTGGCTATCCTTTTAATCATACGAACTTAATGGATACCTATGGTGTTTACTTAGGAGAAACACGTACTGGTGGTGTGGTTAACTTTGACCTTTTGCATGAAGATAGGGAACGTAAAATTCCATCAATGCTGATTGCCGGAGCAGGAAACGGGAAAATGAAACTGTTAGGTAATTTGATTGATACCTATTTTGCTAAAGGCCATACCATTTTTAACATTGACCTTACTGGTAACTTAAAAGAACTTACGGAACTTCAAGGTGGTCGATATGTTAAGATGTCTGGTACTAATAATCGAAATCATATTAACCTCATGCAAATTATAGCGACGGCTTCCTCTGCAGATGGAGAAACAACGGACCAGGTCCAATCTTTCTATGCCCACCGTAATAAACTACGTGCTTTGGCTCAAATTCTTGATCCAGGGTTAAAGAATTCTGACCTCAATAATTTGTCATCTGCTTTAAACGACTTTTATGAAGACCGTAGTCTGTGGAACCGTAATGCAGAAGTCATGGACCAAGAAGACTTAACGATTACGAATGTTATTCCAGAAGATTATCCGACTCTATCTCATTGGGTAGAACGCTTAAACAAGCTTAAAGAGGACAAAATCGCAGAGGGGAATGAAATTGATGCTGCAAGTTATGACCGTCTCTATAATGCTTTCTCTGGTCTCTTGGGGGATTATCGCTTCTTAAATGCGACCTCACAGTTTGAAGATTTCTCAAATGAACAAGTTGTGACCTTTGACCTCTCTGGGATTCAAGATACTGAACTTCTTAATATTCAGCTTTACCAAGTGTTATCTATCATTTCATCATACGCTGTAGCAAATGGAAGAAGGGTCTCTGAGTATTTCCGTAGAGGGATTATCGGGGGAGATAAGAGCCAACGACCTCATAGCATTATTACCATTAACGGAGCACATAAGCTCTTCAATTATCGTTATTCAGAGTCTCTTAACTTTCTAAAGGATTTGATTGAGAATGTAAGTAGTAACTATTCCGCATTTATTATGGAAATGAGTTCATTAGATAACATTCTCTTGAATGCAAACTCTACGGACGCAGTGGACTACGTTTTAGCGACACGCGCAATTTTCTCTATGATGACGTATCGTGTCTTTTCTCAATTAGGTGATTTGACTATCCCTCGTCTAGCAGATGCTTTACAAGGGGAAATGACCGAGAGTGAACTTTCGTCACTTAAATATTTAAGAGATGGTGATTTCTTCCTAAATATTGCTTCTGTCAAGAACTTAGTCTTCAACCATCAACTAGCGGATAATAGGTCTTATGGTAAGTATCCGTATGATGAACATGTTCGCTATGCATTCTTACCTTAGAAATGGTGAAAGGGGGAAATACAATGAACCTACAGCAACCATATTCTGATGAGGCATTCCAACTACAAACTAAAATTCTGACAGAGGATAATCCGCATGATTTGGAAAGAATTGTAAATGATTACTTAGAGATCTTGGCTTACAAAAAGACCTGTCGTGTTGTTGATATTACTTATCAGATGCGAAAAACACATCTTTTAAGTAGTTTATGTGGCTTATTTGGAAGTCAGCAAGTGGATGAGTACTCAGCCATGATTATCTACCAAGAACCTGCTCGATTTGAGTCGAGAATATTTGAATCAGAAGAAGAACCAGAGGAGGAAAATTAAATAATGACCACACTAATGCAAATGTCACTATGGGTTAACAATATTGCTTATGACATTAAGACACTACGTTTTTTTAGGATAGTCTCCTTTATTATTAGTTTAGTTCTTGGTTTGGTTGGTTTCTATAGCTATCTCATGCTCTATCAGACACTTTTATTCGCCTACGGTGTTCATTTTATGGCTATTGCCTATACACCATATGTGTTTTGTGCCTTGATTGTAGCCCTTTATCAGCTACTTACTGGTAAGAGACGTGAACGTATCAAGAAAGCAAAGCGTATCCTTATGTTTAGTCTTCTTCCTATTTGTTTGATGAACACCTGGGGCTTTATCACGTTAGTGACTTGGGGGCTTGCATGGGTTATGGCTAAACTAGAATATAACCATAGAAAACGTGCTGTTAAGATCGTATCATTCTTTTCAAAGGAATATTCACCTCTTTTTGAAAAGAGATTGGCTAATCGAAGCAACTATTATGCTTATCAATCTGCTTATCGTCTTCTAGACTTGATTCAGGTGTCAGCTTACGAAGAACTCTTTAAGGAAGAAGTGACGGAAAAAGATTATAAAGCTGGTCTCGTTGTTAAGGAGTTACACCGTACTTTTAAAATTAAAGGTGTACCTTTTTCTAAGGTAACTGTAACAGATAAACTCTATATTGCTCCACAAAAAATGCCAATTATTGGCTTAAGGAGGTTTTAATATATGGTATCTTATCGTTTTAAACGAGATGGTCAGTATATTCAGCGTGAACTAGAGCTAGATCCTCTTGATGAGCATCAAGACCAAGTCTATCCGGAAAGCCTCGAAGAGCAAGCAGACTATTCAGCATTTTACGATACCTACTATGACGGTTTTGGTGAAGACAGTATCTCACGTGAACAAGAGAAAAAACAAGGTCTCATTGCGCGTGGGAAAGAAAGGTTATCCAGTGTCAAGGAGGATGTGACAGACTATTATAACTTGCAAGTGGAACGTCACAAAGACTATTACTCAGATGAAGATTCATTTTGGATGCGAAAGCAACAACAAAAACGAAATCGAAAATTCATTAAACAAAGTATCTTTCTTGCCCTAGGACTATTACTTGTATTTGGTTGGTATTGGCTAACCGCACTACTTCATTAAGGGGGTGACTGAGATATTTGAAACGAATAGGTGATAAAGCTGCTCGTGTTCTTCTAACGATTTTTGGATTTAAGACAACAATTATTATAGGAACGGTCTTAACGCTTGCTATTATTTTAGTTACAATCATTGCTGGTATCATGGGAACAGTCAGTTCCTCAGGTGAAAAATCTAAAAAGATTAGTTCTCAATGTGTAACCTACCAGAAAGACGGCGATGAAGAAGACGATGATGAAGAGGACGATGATGATGGCTCTAAGCCTCAATCGACTTCAACTAAAACAGACTCAGCATCTGCAGGCGACTCTGATCCCTTTACGAAGGGGACAAAAGCCTATGAAAATGCCCACAAAGTCTTTATGGCTTTTGTGAATGCTGGATTGTCTGGGGAATCTGCTGCAGGTGCTGTTGGTTGGGCAAACTCTGAAGGGAGTTATGACATCATTGGACGTGCCCAAGGGCATTACGGTGGTGGTATTAATGACTCCATTTCTAAGGGAGCTGTTCCAACGACAGGTGGGACATCTAACACACTTGGTGGTGGTGGAATCTTCCAGTTTGACCCCTACACGAAATATGCATCTCTTAATAGTCCTGATTGGGAAGATGCTGATAAGATGGTTGCCTTTGTTATCGATGCCATCTCAAAAGGTGACTGGAACCCAGCTTATGACGAATCTGGCCATAACTGGTTATTCCAGGAGTTTGCGAAACAAACTAATATCGATGAAACTGCTATGTCATGGAATGCCTACGAGCGAGGTAATATGGCTTATGTCAAACCAGAACAGAAAAAGGCGGATGCAAGGAAGTTTGCGGAAGTCTTCGAAGCAAGTAAATATAAGTACGATGATGCCAAGTTCCAAAAGGCGTTTGGTGGTGGCGGTGCTTCTTCCAATAACTCCTCGTCAAGTAGTCAAAGTTCAGATGATGATGACGGTGACGACGATGAAGAAGAGAGCGACAACGAAGACAATGATAATGATAGCAGTTCATCAAGTGACTCTAGCAACAAGGCTAGCAAAAAAGACAGCGATAAGGATAAAAAGACTATTGATACTGACAAAGCTATCAAGTGGTATAAGGATAAGCTAGGGAAGGTCAAGTATTCTCGTGATGCTCGTACTGGACCAGATAGCTATGACCATTCATCTGCTCTCTATTATGCCCTTGTTGACGGTGGTGCTAAAGAATCTGGATCTCCAGTAGATACCGATTCAGAACACGACTGGTTGAAAGACAATGGTTATGAGTTAGTGTATGAGGGTGCCTGGTCGTCTAAAGATGATGTTCAAAACCGTGAAAAAGGAGATGTCATTATCTGGGGTACGAAAGGTAGTAGCTCTGGAGATAAAGGACAGACCATGTTAGTTGAGGATAAGGAAAATATTATCCAATGTTCCCCTTCAACAGATGGGATTGCTGAGAATAATTATGGTCAATATCGAGACCGTATTACTATGGACTACGGAAAAGTCTATGTCTATCGTCCAAAAGAGTCAAAAGACAAGAAGGATAAGGATGATGACAAGGAAGAAGTAGATGCAGATACGTGTGGTGATAGCGATAATAGTAATCTTAGTACTGATACAGGTCAGCCCCTTGATGTCCCTTATACTATTACCCAACTTTTTGGTGCATCAGCTAATGCTGGTGGTCCAAATGCGGGTTCAGGACACACAGGAATGGACCTTGCAGCACCAGAAGGCTCTCCAATTTATGCCGTAACAGACGGTGAAGTAGTAGAGGTCAATGAAGAGGCGATGAATATCGACGGTAACCACGTGATGCACACTCTTCCTGATGGCACTATTATTTATTATGGACATATGCGTGATGTTCCTCTTGTTAAGAAAGGGGATAAGGTCAAAAAAGGCCAACTTATCGGATATGTTGGACAAACGGGTGCAGCTACTGGACCACATATTCACTTTGAACGTCGGAAAACGAAAGTCTTCCAGTACGGTGATTTCTTGAGTCCAGCGTCGATTATTCTAGGGGATACCCAACCACAAGTTGGTATGGTGATTGATCCTAAAACACAAAAAGGTGGGGCACCTTCTAAAGAATAGATAAAAGGAAAACATAGTAGTTAGTAATAAAATGGTATTTTTTACATAAACATAGTTATGTATTTATTGGAAAAAGGAGTCTCAAAGAGGGACTCCTTTTCTGAGTTATTGATAGTTACTAGTAATACATAAAAATATATTATTGAATTATTAATATTTCGAACGGAACAAAAATGTTTATTTTATGGTTCAAAAAATTTCAATGAAAAATAATTTTTTCTGACATAATAAAATTGAAAATAAAAAAAGGAGGTGAAATAATTTGAATGGAAAAAATTTGATACAACGGAAAGTTAAGAATACGGTATTCTTCTTTCTTGCTGTTATTTTATTTATTCGTCTATTCAGATTTGTATTGATAATTTTTGTACAAACCTATGAATAGAAATATTAATTTTTTACTAAAAATAATGATTATGAGACCGGTTATACGTATTTTATTCATTATTTTTTTCATCTTTACTATTTGTGTCCATTCTAAAAAAATGCAGGAGTAATTCTTGCATTTTTTCTGTTTAGATTAAAGTTTTACACTGGACTAGGCGATAGTTACTTTTATATGAGACTATTTACGTTTAGATCTCTTTAATAATGGAATAAAATTTAAAGTGTTTTTGATTGCTTCAATCGATACTTTTCTGTTCTTGTCGATAGGTTGCAGGAGTCATTCCGTAGGATTTTTTGAAGAGTGAGTAGTAATGATTTAAGTTTGAAAATCCTGCTTCTAGGGCGATATCTCTGATAGAGCTTTTGGAATGAAGAAGAGCAGGTAGAGTAGACTCTAGGCGTTTTTTTTGGAGTAGCTTAATAAACGTTTCCCCTGTGTATTCTTTGACAAGAGAGCTGAAGTAACTAGCGTTATATCCAAACTGTAGGGCACAGCTATCCAATGTAGCGTGAGTATAGTTGTCTTCTATATAGGCTAATATTTCTAAGGTTAATTGTTTTTTGTGGGAATTTTGGTTTATAAGATTTGATTCGATTGAAAATGATCGAATAAGTTCCAAAAATATTAGTTGTAAGAGATGATTTTTGTAATCTTCATCCAGAAACTTAGGTTCGAATACCTCAACCAAAAGTTGTTGAAATAATAGTTTTAAGTTTTGTGATTCCTTACAGTGAAAGAGTAAAAACTGATTATGATTGTTAGTGTCACTAATAGCTTGAAAAAGAAATTTTGTTAATGCTGACTGATTCTGTAGATGATTAAAAAAATGTTTTTTAAAGAAGTTTTGTTCAATGTTGATACTGATGATGATATCAGCATAATCTGCACTATCAACCTTATGAGTTGCTTGTGTATCTATAAGAATTAAATCACCTTCAGATAAAGTGATTTTTTTACCATTGACGTAATGTGTACATTTTCCATGATAAATATAGTTTAACTCTATAACATCCGTAATATGATCTGGTACGGGGGCGAAGCGGCTTTGCTTACGGATGTGGTATTGGGACTTATTTGAACCTCTTACCATATCTTTCATATAAAATTGGAATACTTCGGTATTATCTATATAAACAGATGAAGAAGACTGTCTGTAGTCCAAATATTCCTTATTTTGATATCTTTTTTCGCTATCTGTTAACTCATAAAGTTTTTGTTCTAAAGTCTCAAAATCCATATAATCACTTCCAAAAAAATGGTATTAAATTCATGATAAAACGATATTTTTATTATAGCATGTAAGCGTTATAATTACTAATATAGTATATATTTTAGTTATTGGTGCTATTATAGAAAATTGATACTTGAAAATAAACTTTAGATAAAATATAAATATCTGGCTAGGAGAGAACAATGAAATATTTTGAAAAACAATTAGACAAAAACGGGTCTTATGCGAAATATTATTTACAAGAAGCAAATGGAGAAATTGATAGTGCAAGAGTCTATCCAGTTATTGTGATTTGTCCAGGAGGTGCGTTCTTTTGGACATCATTTCGTGAGGACGAAGCTGTCGCACTTCGCTTTTTAGCAGAAGGGTTCCATGTTATTGTAGTTCATTATGCTACAGAGGGCTTAAAGAAGATGGCTCCTGATAAAATTGAGGATTTACCTCAAAATCCAGTTAGTGCCTTTCCAAAACCTCTTGTAGCTTTATCAAAAACTGTTGCAGACATTAAAGAAAATGCGATGACCTACCGTGTAGATTTGGACTATGTAGTTGTTGCCGGTTTTTCAGCTGGAGGTAACATTGCTGGTCAGTTGGGAGTATATTGGGATAAAGAGTGGCTTCTAGATTTGGTAGCTAAGGAGGCAGAATTAATACGTCCAACTCACTTATTGCTATCTTATGCAGCTTTTGATGTTTACCCTAATGCGGATCTTTCGATATTTAATAAAGTTGCCTATGCTGCAACAGGTAAGGAGTTTCCAACTCAAGAGGAACTCGACAAAGTGAATCCGATAAAGAATGTTAGTAAAAAGACTCCACCAAGCTTTGTATGGCATACGATGGAGGATAAACTCGTTCCTGCAGAAAATGCCTTACGTTACTGTAGTGAGTTGGTAAGAGTAGGAGTTCCCTACGAACTGCATATATTTAATAAGGGGAAACATGGTCTTGTATTGGGAGACTTAAGAACAGGTGTAAAAGAAAGTAATCAAAATGCTCAGGTTTATAAATGGGTAGACTTATTTTTGGAGTGGTTAGCACCTATAAAAAGTCGAAGACGAGGTTTTATTAACCCAATTGATGAGTGATATAGAATGAATCTCAAAGTATGAGGTTCATTTTTTATTTTGGAAACAGATTTGAAACTAGACACTCCAATTTAATCTAAAAAAGTGATAATAATTACATAAAGAATGGTTATTTAATTACAAAAATGAAAGCGCTACAATAGTTAGTGTAAAAGAAGAAACAAGAAAAATTTACTACACTAAAAAATGATAGTAATGGAAAGGTTTAAAATGTTCAAAGTTTCAGAAAACAAAAGGTACTTCGAGAAAAATGGTACTCCCTTCTTTTATCTAGCAGATACTTGTTGGTCAGCATTTACAAATATCGAAGAGAAAGATTGGGAATACTATATTGACTATCGAAAAGCACAAGGATTTAATGTTTTACAGGTTAATATGTTGCAACAATGGGATGCCAGTCAAACCGATTTAGACATTGTTCCTTTTAAAGTTAATCAAGATGGATCCTTCGATTTTAATAGTTATAATGAGCAATATTTCGAACGTGCGGGTCGAATGATTGCAAAAGCAACTGAGAAAGGGTTAACAATTGCCTTGGTTTTACTTTGGTCAAATTATATTCCAGATACATGGGCGAGTCAGATGCCTGTTAAACAGCCTGGACAGCTTCCTAAGGATATGATTCTTGACTATGTAGATAAGATGATGGGCCTATATGATCAATATGAACCTATCTATGTGATTAGTGGTGATACTGATTTTCAAACTTCCGAAGTTATAGAAGAGTACTATAATGTAGCTCTAAACAGGGTAAAGAAAAACAATCCTAATGCTCTAACAACTCTTCATATCAGAGGAAGAGAGAATGATATTCCGAGTGTACTCAAAGAAAATTCAAATCTGGATTTTTACATGTATCAATCGGGTCATAATAGTGATTTCCAATCAATGTCATATGAGTTAGCAGAAGCTTTTTACCAAAAAGAACCTAAGCGTCCCCTATTAAACTCAGAACCTTGTTACGAGATGATGGGATATAGTCGCAAAGTTTATGGCCGATTTTCTAGGGAAGATGTTCGCAAAGCTGCTTGGCAAAGTGTCCTCTCAGGAGCATTTAGTGGAGTTACTTATGGAGCACATGGTATTTGGTCATGGCATGAGAGCGGGTTAGGCTTTAATACGAATATTGGTGAAGCTTTTGAAACACCGTATGATTGGAGAGATGCGCTGCATTTCAAAGGAGCTTGGGACTATGCTTACATCAAAGAAGTTATAGAAAGTTATGATTTATTCGATCTGGTCCCTTCGCAGGAGTTACTCAAGAATGATACAAGTGATATACGTGTTTCCAAAAGTGAAAGCTATATCATACTTTATATACCTTCAAATATCACAATAAAATTGGAAGGAGATTACACATCAAAACGGATGATATATATAGATTTAGAAAACAAAGAAAAAATGTTACCAGAATCTATCTACCTAGACGATATGAATATTACACGTGTCTCAATGCATCGATTCACAAGGGATGCACTACTCATTATTAAGAAGTAAGCAAATAAAAAAGGAGAATACTATGGCATACGAACAAATGGTATCTGATATACTAAAAGCAGTTGGAGGTAAAGAAAATGTTTCTAAAGCTTCTCATTGTGCAACAAGACTTCGATTAGTTTTGAAAGATGAAAGTCTGGTTGATAAGAAAAGTATCGATAATTTAGATAAGGTTGCTGGTTCAGTATTTTCAGGTGGTCAATATCAAATCATTGTTGGTATGAGTGTACCAGATGTCCATAAAGAATTCCTAACAGCTATGGGAACACCTGAGGTCGATACAGAAGTTGAACAAGAAAAAGAGGCTAACATATTTAATCGATTTTTTAAAGCTATTGTCGGTATCATGACACCAACATTTGGTGTTATGGGTGCTGCAGGTATTATGAAAGGATTGTTAGCCTTAGCTTTAGCTTTTGGTTGGTTAAAAGAAGCTGATGGAGCTTACCAAATTTGGTACGCTGTAGCTCAAGGTTTCTTCTACTTCCTACCAATTTGGGTTGGTTTTAACGCAAGTAAACAATTTGGAGGAAGTCCATTTGTTGGTGCAATATTAGCAGCTGGTTTGGTTTATCCATCAATAGTTTCTGCATATACAGAACACACAGCATTAACCTTCTTTGGAATCCCAATTGTAATGGTTAATTATACGCAGTCTCTTTTCCCAGCAATGTTGTCATCATATATTGCAGCAAAACTAGAGACGTTCTTCCGGAAGGTTCTTCCAGATGTTTTGAAATTAATGTTCGCACCATTTTTAACAGTTCTTATTGCGACACCATTAGTATTTTTGTTAGTAGGACCAGTGATGACATGGCTTTCTGACATACTTGCTACAGCAGTCATGGCTATTTACAATTTCAACCCTATTCTCTTTGGTATCATTGGCGGTGCCTTCTGGCAAGTAATTGTTGTTTTTGGACTTCACTATGCTTTTATTCCAGTTCTTATTAATAACATTACAAACTTAGGTCACGATCCAATCAATGCTGTTTTCCAAGTAACAGTCATGGCTTTGGCAGGTGCTGCAATTGGATATGCATTGAAAACAAAAAGCACAAAACAACGTACACTAGGTTTCTCAGTAGGTTTGACAGGACTCCTTGGTATTACTGAACCAATTATTTATTCTATTGCACTACCTGTTAGACGTCAGTTCATTTATGCTTGGATAAGTGGAGGAGTTGCAGGTGCTATTATGGCTGGAACAGGTTCACTTATCTACAATTTTGGTAATGGTGGTGTTATGGCAATCCCATTATTCGTTGCACCAGATGGTAAACTCTCAAGTATGTTTGCCTTCATCGTAGCATCAGTAGTTGCTTTTGTAGGCCCAATTGTTATGAATTTCATTTTTGGAACTGGCGAAGGGAAATAAAATAATAATGAAAATCTTGCTCTTATATAGTTATAGGAGTGAGATTTTATCGTTTTTTGAACATTGAATATAAAAGTATAGCGAGGAAAATAATATGGAAAATCATTTATTCCCTTTCTTCTGGCAACATGGAGAAGACAAGAAAGTATTAGTTGAATATGTTGAAAAAATCTACCAGTCTGGAATGAAAGCTGTATGTGTAGAATCTCGACCTCATCCAGATTTTGTGGGCGAGAAATGGTGGCAAGACCTAGATATCATTATAAGAGAATGTCAAAAACGTAAAATGAAAGTATGGATTCTTGATGATTCTCATTTCCCTACAGGTTTTGCTAATGGAAAAATCAAAGAAGAACATCCAGAGTATTTGAAACAATATTTAGCATTAAGGAGATATGATATTGCTGGTCCTCTAAAACATGCTAGAATTGATGCTTCCCAATTAAAAGGACGTCCATGGGAGAGTGGACAGACTGAAATTATTGATATTCTTGGAGTTTATTTAGTTGAGAGACATGCTGGATTAAATAAGAAGGGTGACCCAATTCATATGGATACGTTAATCGAGATCTCTGATTCTTTCAAAGGGGATACGATTTATCTTGATGTTCCTAAAGGACATTGGAGTGTTTTAGTTGTCTTTTCAACACATGAAGGTGGCGAGGAGTCAACAAAAGACTATCTAAATCCACTTGTAGCTGATGCAACACAAGTGTTAGTAGATGAGGTATATGAAAAACATTTTGAACATGTAGGTACTTCTTTTGGAAAGACTATCACTGCTTTCTTTTCAGACGAGCCCCGTTTTGGTAATGCTAAAGGTACAAATATAAAGATAGGGAATCCCGACATAGTTCTACCATGGCGACCTGGTTTGGAAAAACTGTTAAGCTTCCCTAAATCAAAATTACCTTTGTTATGGATTCCTGCAGTAGATATGAGTGAGCGAGAAGTTCGTTATGACTATATGAACGTAATTACAAAAGAATATAATAAGAATTTTGTGAAAGTTCTGGCAGATTGGTGTTACGAACATGGAGTAAATTACCTCGGACATAATATTGAAGATAATGGTGCACATGCTCGGCTAGGTTATGGGGCTGGTCATTATTTCCGAGGACAAGAGGCACAGCACTATTCAGGTATAGATGTAATTGGTACTCAGATAGTTCCTGGAATGAATTATCATCATGATGCCTTTCAAACGGGAGGTAGTGACGGGCAATTTTATCACTATGCACTTGCTAAGCTTGGGGCATCTGCTGCAGAGCTTTATCCTCATAAAAAAGGACGTGCTATGTGTGAAGCTTTTGGGGCCTACGGTTGGAATGAGGGTCTAAAAATTATGAAATGGATAGCTGATCACTTAATTGTTAGAGGAATAAATAATATTGTACCTCATGCTTTCAGTCCAAAGGAATATCCAGACTTTGATTGTCCACCTCACTTTTATGCACGAGGCAATAACCCACAATTTAGGTATATGAGTAATCTTTCAGATTATATGAACCGATTGATGTCAGTATTCTCAGGGGGGAGACATCAGTCCTCAATAGCTCTTTTCTATCCCGCAGAATTTGAATGGGTAGGGGAATCAATGCCTATTGAAATTCCGGCAAGATTACTAACACAATCACAACTCGATTTTTCAATTGTTAGCACAGACTTACTGAAGAATGCCGAATTTAGTGACAAAAAATTTAGCATCAATCAACATCATTTTAATGTTCTAGTAGTACCTTTTGCAGAGTATATTCCAAAGGCCGTCATGCATGAGTTAAATAAGATGATTGATAATGGTATTAGAGTGATTTTCATTAATCAGTTTCCTATAAATCGTAGTGAATTCAGAAATGGACCAGAGCTTGTGAAACTTGAAGAGCTACCATCAAAATTAAAAGATATAGCAGATATTCACTTAGATATTCCATTTTCTGAACTAGTTTATTATCACTACCAAAAGGATGGAATAGATTACTGGATGTTTTTCAATGAGAGTGTTTCAGAAACTGTAGATGTCACTATTTCATTTTCCAATGAGGCACGCCAGCCTATTGCATATGATGCTTATAAGGACACTTATTGGGTTGTAGAAAAAAATCATCTTGTTCTTGAACCTTACCAAACGATTATTTGGGTATTTGGAGATACTAAGGAACCTATGAGTTTAATACAAGAAAAAGTTTATGAAGAGGTAATTCATTCAGAATGGACGGTAGGTTTTGCACGTGCGGAGGAATACCCAGAGTTTCAAGAAGTTACTAAAATGGATAAATTACAACCACTAAGTAACTTAGAAGATTTCGAGAGAGTGAGTGGAACAGTTTCTTATAGCACTAGCCTTACCCTAAATAAAGCTAATGATATCATAGAAATTGAGTTAGGGCCTACCTTTGAAATAGCAGAAGTATTTGTTAATGAGGTGTCAGCAGGTGTTAATATTGCCCCGCCTTACTTTTTTGATGTATCTGGCTTATTTAGAGTTGGGGAGAACGCACTGAGAATAGAAGTAACAAATACATTAGGGACGGAGTTTCGTGGAGGATTGAACCAGTACCTAATGATTGAACCTTTTGGGCTCATTGGTGATATCAAAGTGAAAAAGAGAAGAATATAAGAAGATCTCCAATACTGAACTGTACCCTAGAAGTTAGACAGAAAAAATCTAACTTCTGGGGTGTTTTTATTATGAAATTGACTTATGAGGATAAAGTTCTTATCTATGAACTGAGAAAGCAAGGAGAGAGCTTTAAACAGCTTTCAAATCAATTTGGGGTGAACGTTTCTGGTCTAAAGTACATGGTGAAATTAATTGACCGTTATGTAATAAACATCGTCAAAAAGGGAAAGAATCGTTACTATTCTCCTAAATTAAAACGAGAAATGATTGATAAAGTTCTGCTTGAAGGTTGTTCTCAACAAAGTGTTTGTCTGGACTATGGCCTCTCAAATCAAGGATTGCTTAATAATTGGATAGCACAATACAAGAAAAATGGGTATACTATTGTTGAGAAAACTCCGATTGAGAGAAGTTAGATGTCGTACTCTAGGACTTAAAATAAGATTGATAGTTGGAGGTAGAATATGGTTACGATTAAAGAGCTAAATCATATTCTGACTAGTCAGGGGATTAGTCAAAATCATATCGAAAAGATGAAAGAAAAGCGATTTGAAGCGGTAGATTTTTATTATAACTTTTTTGAGAAGAAGTGTAAGAAAGGAATACAAAAAGTCCCTTTATCTAAGTTAAAGGGGCTGGATACTGCATGGAATATTGAGGGAAGAAGTGTATATGATTGTTTTACTTCAATTGCTAGCGATTCGCCTTTGAACTCAAAATCAGAATGTATTGTTAAATATACTCGCATAATGGAAAATATTGATTCTTTAAAAAAGAATGGCTTGGAGTTTCAATATAATTTTTATGAAAGCGATTCTGAGAAGGGTTTACGAGCTGGACTCCCTAAATTTATACATTTTTATAATAAAGATTTAGGAATTGACTGTTATTTTTCTGATGCAACACATAGAAGTATTTGTGCATTGATGTTTGGGGCACCATTTTTAACTGGTTATGTTACGGAGTATGAGTTAAACATACAGAAATACGAAAATTATCAGTTTGTCGAGAAGACTTTAGTAGACTTAGTTAAAAAAAATTTTGGGCAACTTAGTTTGAAATTTTCGAGTCATTGCTTAAGCGAGTTTGAAATTTACTATAAAGGACATAATACTGAACTAGGAGGTAACATTCCGATACCTGTATTTTACGAAGACGACGAGATACTCGCATTCAAGCAATCCATTGATACACTTAACGAAATACTTAACCTCCTAAACAATAAAGTTCAAACCAGCATGACTTTAAAGCTTCTTAACAAATTAAGTGACGAAAATTCTTATATTACTAAGCTTATAGCCGTTGTATTTAGGAAATTATTTAACTATGGAAATCAGTATAAGAAACCAGTAGGACTTTATCTTTGTACAGAAGATGTCTATAATATCTCTGAGACAACTGATGAGATGCTGAGAATCCTAAAAAATGAGTATGTTCACTCCATTGTAAATAAATAGACCAAATAAAAAGTAAATTTATATTTGGGTTCTAACTAGTGGCGTGTATAGACACTATCATCTTTGTATTAGCGATGGTATACTTAATAAAAATAAAAAGTCTGCTTTGTACTGACCTCCAAAAGTTAGATAAATAATTTAAGCAAAGGATTTAGTTCTTTATTGTACAGGACTAAGTCCTTTGCTTTGTTTGACCTTAATGAGTTTTATTGTTGTAGTATTCAATATAGTCTATAATAGCTTGTTGATAATCTTCTCTTGATAACACATCTATTAGGAATTCTTTATTGTAATCTAATTGTTTTTCGAATACTGGTGTGATATATTTATGGCAAAAAACGAAAGGTAACGTTTGATAATGAGTTACGGTTATTTAGAAATATCGCCTGAAGCCCAAAAACTAATAGATGAGGGTAAAGCACGTATTGAAAAAGCAAATGTTGTTTGGAATCCTGGGTCAGGAAATACAGGGGTAGTTGAGTGGTGTAAATTCGTAGTAGTAGACGAAGATGAATTGAAAAATAATAACACTAAGGTAGTTGCTAGTAGCATTGTTGCCGGTGCTATTGTAACAATGGGGATTGCCGTAGTAGTAGGTCATACTATAAAAAGAAAACAAGATGAAAGAGATCGTAAACTAAATAACTTGATTAGTTGCTTATCATTCTATACTCTAGAATTGTGTGATAATAATGTACATCCGTCAACTGTATTAGATTTGAAAGTCGCTATAAGAGAATTTATGAGTGACAAAAAATTACTTAAAAAAGTTGATGAAACATTGTTAAAAAACTTGTCAACAACTATCAATCATTTAAATGAAGACGACAAGGACCAGATCAATGATAAAATTATTGATTTGCAAACTTATATTCAAAGTAAATCAAAAAGTAGATCAAAATCATTTTTCAAGAAGACGGTCTAAAGAGGTGCTAGATTATATGGAAATTTCTGAATCAAATAACATACTCCTCGGACGATTGAAAGAGCTACTGTATGATATTGAAAACTATGATTCAATGGTTTTGAATTATTCAAAAGTAAATGAGGAAATTGAATCTCTAGAAAATAGGGGGCAAGAGGAACTAGATTCTTTTGACGCTAGACATCTCAATAATTTTATTGTAGAAAGCATTGGAGAAGCCCCTAAAGAGCTTTCTCGACTTAACCCTAAAAGACTTATTAAAAATAAGAGACAGGAAAATTTAACAGCAATAGAGGAATATGCCAAAGAAGAAGAATTAGCTATAGAACAGTACTATAAGGTCTTTGCAGAAGAACGGGATGAAATTCTTCGAGAAGAAAATGAACAAAATAAGGAAGAATTGCTGAAACTGAATAAGACTCTTTTAAATTTACAGGAACAACTAGCTGAATATGAAGAAAACTTTAGCAAGATTGATTTTCTACCTGAAAAATATTTAAATAGTGCTCAATTAGTTAGGATTATTAGTTATTTGGAAGACTATAGGGCTGATAATATAAAAGAAGCTATAAATATCTTGTGTTCTGAGGAACAATTGGAGATAAAATTTAAACAACTGAACACAAGAATTGAGGACTTAGAAAAATCCCTAGATAACTTGAGAGTGGAAGTGTCTGATAACCTTAGTTCAAGTTTAGATAATATTGAATCCTCGATCTCGAATCTAGAAGACGAAATGAGTCAATTAAGATTTGATTTAAAGGATTAGCTCATTTCTATAATGACTTCTAAAACAGTAGTATTATATTAATAAATTGTTCCACCGTACTCTTAATCTTTGACCAGCGAAAAAAGATATATGTAGTTCGTAGTGGTTTATAATAGTAATTTGTCGTGGATAGAATTTAACATATATTTGTTTCAGTCAAGAAGTACGACTGGAATCACGATTTAAAAGCTAAAAAATGACTAATTCAACGAAATAAAAATACTCCTGAGTCTTCTCAGGAGCATACAAAAAAGGCTGAGAACACATTCGGGGATTTACCTGAAAAACAGGAGGCAGCACCTCTACCTGAAGCGGATGAACCGCAACCTTTGAATGAGTCGTCACCGGCTCAATCTCAGTCTCAACCTTTATTTAATTTTACCAAAACCGAAGTGTCAGAGTCAATTTATAAGGCATGATAGAATGGGATAGCCAAGAATTATTAATATAGATAAAAAATGTAGGAGTTTCTTCTGCATTTTCTTTTTTAGGTTCAAATACATATATGATGTATTAATGTGTATAAGTGACAATTTGAAGTGTGGTTAGCTATCTACTAAGGCCAGCCTTGTCAAGGTCTTCCTTATGTTTTCATTGCTTTCATGGTATAATCAAAGGGAAATTATCTTGGAAATGGTGTCACAACTTTAGGTAACATCATTTTCAGAGATAGCAATTTGTAAACGAAATGGTAAATAGTAAAGGGAGACTCAAATGATTACGTCAGAAGAAATCAAAGCACGTCTGTGGAATGGAGCTACCGAGCTTCGTGGTTCAATGGACGCTAGCCGTTACAAGGACTACATGTTAGGACTTATGTTCTATAAATTCCTGAGTGACAAAACACTCAAAACCTTTGCGGAATTATCAGGACTTTCTACTGATGTGGACGTGTTTGAGGAATATCAAAAGGCACACGAGTTATACGAAAAAGATCTGGAGAAGATGATCAGTGATAACTTAGGGTATGTAGTCAAACCTAAGTATTTGTATCAAAAATGGCTAAATGACATGAATACAGGACAGTTTGAAGTTCAGACGGTTACTGAAAGTCTAGGTGAATTTGAACGTAGTGTCGTGTCTACAGACGAGACGGATGATTTTAATGGCCTTTTCTCAAGCTCAACTTTGGATTTGTCTGATACAGCTCTTGGTAGTGACCTAAATACACGAAGCAAGAACATTCAGGCTCTTATTCGTCTTTTTGAAGACTTGGACATGGTTGCCCTCCAAAAAAGTGATATTTTAGGGGATGCCTATGAGTACTTGATTGGGCAGTTCGCTATGGAGTCTGGGAAAAAGGCTGGTGAATTCTACACCCCTCATCAGGTCAGTGAAGTCATGGCACAGATAGTTGCGACAAATAAGTCTCTAGCCTCTATCTATGACCCAACCGTTGGTTCAGGCTCACTCCTTTTGACTGTAAAAAAACATTTATCTGAAGAGCAGCAGAAGGTTCTTAGCTACTACGGACAAGAAAGAAATACAGCGACTTACAACTTGACACGTATGAATCTCTTACTTCATGGTGTACGTCCGGAAAAAATGAGCATTAAAAACGGTGATACCCTTGCTCAAGACTGGCCAGAAGATCCAGAGCGTCCAGATGAAGGCGTACAGTTCGATGCGGTGGTTATGAACCCACCTTATTCGTTTAAGAACTGGAACCGAGTCGGCTTAAAGGCTTCAGACCCACGTTTTGAAATTGCCAGTGTATTACCTCCAGATTCAAAAGGGGATTTTGCCTTCCTTCTTCATGGACTTTATCATTTATCAACCACTGGTACAATGGCTATTGTATTACCTCATGGGGTACTTTTCCGTGGAGGAGCAGAAGGCGAAATTCGTCAAAAACTCATTGAAAAAAATCAGATTGATACCGTTATTGGTCTGCCAAGCAATCTATTCTCTAATACAGGGATTCCAGTATGTATCATCATTTTGAAGAAGAATCGTGACTTAAATGAGCCTGTTCTCTTTATTGATGCTTCACATAACTTTATTAAAGTAGGGAAGCAAAATGTCCTTCAAGAAAAAGATATTGCTAAGATTGTAGATACATATAGCAATCGTACAGAAGAAGAAGGCTACAGTCACTTAGCGAGTCGAAAGGAACTCATCAGCAATGAGTTCAATATGAACATTCCTCGCTATGTGACAGCTATAGACAATGAGATTGCTCACGATGTTGATGCCCACTTATACGGAGGTATTCCAAAAGCGAATATTGAGAACTTGAAGATTCTCAATCAATTAGTACCATATGTTATAGAACAAGCCTTTACTGAAAAACGTCCTGGCTATTTGGCTTTAAACAAAACGATTGATACATTTTCAGACGAAGTGTTATCAAGTACTGTCGTTCAAGAGACGATGACGCAAGTGAAAGAAATGGTTGAAGCTTATCTGGATACCTATTGGACCCAGTTACATGAGCTTGGTAAGGAACGTAGCTCTAGACAGGTTAAAGAAGCCATGTTAGCGGATATTAAACATCAGCTATCAGCCTTTGAACAACTTGACAGTTATGACGGGTATCAAATGATTGCTGAGATTTGGGCCAATAGTCTTGAACATGACTCAGAGTTTATTGAACAGTTAGGCTTTTATCAAGCTGGTCGAACACGTGAGCCTAATATGGTAAAAAAAGGGAAGAAAAAAGAACTAGTTCAAGATGGTTGGAATGGGGTTGTTGTTCCCAATAGTCTTATTGCCAGCGAATTTTATGCCAAGGAGTTAGCTGAAATTGAGACTTTCAAATCACGTATTGCTGACATTGAAAGTGAGATGAATGAGCTTGTAGAAAATGCTAAGATAGAAGATAGTGATGAGTACAATGCTCTCTTTGATTCTCTTAAAAAGAATGAAGAGGGTGAAGCTCAAGACAGTTTTGAAGGCAAGTCGATTAAAGATAGTTTGAAGAAGGCTGAAAAAGGGTCTCTTGAGTATGACCTTCTCAAGAAAGTCGATGACTTGACCAAAGAAAAATCAGCAGTCAATAAAAAGATTAAGACCAAAGAGCAAGAGTTAAAAGAACTAGTGGCTGATCGCATTCTTCAATTGACTGATGAAGAAGTAGACCAACTTCTTTATAAAAAATGGTTTGGTTCAGTTATCGAAAAAGTGGAGGACTTAGTGGAATTACCACTTAAGGCTGAGATTGCCGTGATAATTGAATTGAACAAACGTTACTCTGAGACATTAGACACTCTAGACGATGAGATTACTAAACTCGAAAAAGAACTTGAAGCAATGATGAAGGAATTGGTGGTGCTTTAATGATGAATAGTAAATATGTGCCAAAGAGACGGTTTAAAGAGTTTGAATTAGATGACGAGTGGGAACAATTAAAGTTAGGGGATCATGCCAATATTCTAACAGGTGGGACACCGAATACTTCTATATCTAGTTATTGGGAACCTAAAGAGATACCTTGGATGTCGTCAGGAGAAGTCAATAAAAGAAGACTTGATAAGACTGATAATATGGTTTCAAATGATGGAATTCGTAACTCTAGTGCTCGTTGGGTGAAAAAACATTCAATTCTCATTGCATTAGCTGGACAAGGAAAGACACGTGGAATGGTTGCGGTTAATAATATTCCGTTAACAACTAATCAATCAGTTGCCGCTATTGAACCAGATAAAACACTAAACTATGAATTTGTCTTTCAGAATTTATCTAAACGATATGATGAACTCCGTCTGATATCATCCGGAGATGGAAGCCGTGGGGGACTTAACAAACAAATTGTCTCTGATATATCAATCGCTTGTCCGAACGTTAATGAGCAAGAACTGATTGGTAATTTTTTAGCTGATTTTGATAGCCTTATCACTATGAATCAGCATAAACTTGATAAACTCAAAAATCTCAAGAAATCCTATCTTGCTGAACTCTTCCCAGCAGAGGGGAAACGAGTACCAAAACGTCGTTTCCCAGGTTTTGAAGGGGAATGGGAAGAGAAAAAGTTGGGAGAAATTGTTGAAGTAAATAGTGGAAAAGATTATAAGCATTTAGTTGATGGAGAAATTCCTGTTTTCGGGACAGGTGGCTATATGTTATCAGTTTCAGAAGCACTCTCTTTTAGAGATGGGATTGGAATAGGGAGAAAAGGAACAATTGATAAGCCATTTATTTTGAAAGCCCCTTTTTGGACAGTTGACACCCTCTTCTATTGTATTCCTAAGGATGAGTACGATTTGCAATTTGTGAACTCATTGTTCAATCTTGTTAAATGGAAAGAGTACGATGAGTCAACAGGTGTACCATCTTTATCAAAAGTTTCAATTAATAATATTCAAGTTTTTTCTCCTAGTTTAGATGAGCAGAAAATTATTGGTAGATTTTTGATGCAACTTGAAAAACAAATCTCTCTTCAACAACAAAAACTCGACAAACTAAACGATTTGAAAAAAGCTTATTTGAATGAATTATTCGTATAACAACAGCTCCAGTTTGATATAGAAAGGACATGTATGAGTAATACACCCCAAAATGCTTCAGAAAAAGTATTTCAGGATAATTTCGTAAAAGAATTAACGAAGTATAAGTGGCAAGCTCCCGATAAACTAAATGGAAATCTTCATAAAGTCACTGTTCAAGACCTTATTAATAACTGGCGTGACGAGTTAAATCGTATCAATGCGGATATCTTAGAAGGTGTTGCTTTGACTGATGCCGAGTTCCAGCAAGTTATGGCGAAGGTCAAACATATATCCAATAGTTATGAGGCCGCAAAGATTCTTTCAATGGAAGGCTCAACGGGTAAAATTGACGGTATCTATCGTGACAGTCACCCAGATGTTACTAGACGACAAATCACCCTAACGATTTTGAGGAAGGCTCAGGTGAGTGGTGGAGACTCAAGCTATCAAATTGCACGTGAAGTATGGACTGACTATAATAACCGATTTGATATTGTCCTATTAATTAATGGACTGCCATTAATTAATATTGAGCAAAAACGAACCGATAAAACATTAGACGAAGCCTTTGGACAATTTAAGCGTTACTACCGTGATGGGGAATATACCAATAACTTCATGGCTTTTTCTCAAATGATGGTTGTGACAAGTGAGATTGAAACACGTTATTTTGCGACACCTAAAACACTCAACGATTTCAACCCTGCTTTTGTATTCCACTGGTCGCTGGTACGAAAAAGTCAAGACGATGGTAAGTTCTTAGGCCACCGTATATTGACGGATTATCAAGAAGTGATTGAACATTTCTTAAGAATCCCAATGGCTCATCAAATGGTTGGGGATTATCTGATTATTGATGAAGATAAACTTGAAGAAAACCGCCGTCATATGTTAATGCGTCCTTATCAGGTTTATGCCCTGCAAGCCGTTGAAAAAGCTGCTTTTGGTTGGGATAATGATGATAAGATACCGCACGGTGGCTTTGTCTGGCATACTACTGGTTCAGGAAAGACTATCACAAGTTTTAAGACAGCTCAGTTCTTAGCCACTCGAACGGAGTTTGATAAGGTTGTTTTCTTATTAGATAGACGTGACCTTGACGACCAAACTTCAGAAGCCTTCAAGGCTTATTCCGTTTATGAATCGGTGAATGTGGATGATACAAAAAGTACCTATCAACTGAGAAGACAATTGATGTCTGCTAAGAGTGGTATTGTCGTTACAACAACCTTTAAACTTCATAACTTAGTTGAAAGTCTTGTTGAAGGACAAGATGATAGTCTAAAAGAGAAGAAGATAATCTTTATTATTGATGAAGCCCATCGGACAACTATGGGTGGTATGATGGCTAAAATTAAAGAGTATTTCTTCCAAAACGGATTGTTCTTTGGTTTTACCGGGACACCCTTGTTTGATGAAAATAAGGCTAAAGGTAAAGTCAATGAACGTAGTGAACTCATTAATACGACTGAAAAGCTGTTTGGCCCATTGCTCCATCAATACACTATCGATGAAGCAATTGCGGACGGTAATGTCTTAGGTTTCCATGTTGACTACATCAATACTGGTGAGTTTAGAAATTATGATGACCTTCGGGAGCAACTAATTAAGTTCTTATCTGAGAAACATCCAGGAAAAGGTGAGAAAGCTATCGCACGAGAGGTCTATAAGTGGGATGATTTGGAGGTTGAAACCAAGGCTTCTGATGAAGGTATCTTAATCTACCAAGATGAGACTCATATTCCACGAGTAGTTGAAGAAGTGCTAGATGGTTGGCAGGAACAGTCTCAAAACGGAGAGTTTAATGCAATCCTCACAGCTGCTTATAAAGAGCGTGTAATTGCCTATTACCATGGATTCAAGAAACAAATTGCTGAGAAATTCAAGGAGGGTGAAGCGAAACCCAATGTCGCTATGACGTTTAGCTTTGGAAACGAGAATGATCCAGATAATATTGCTCTAGAAGTCGTTAATGAGATGTTTGAAGACTATGCTAGTTTTACTGGTATTTCCTTTACACCTGGTAATAAGACTCATGGTGAAGCTGCTTACTTTGAAGATGTAACGGACCGTGCGAAACGTGGGGGTAGTGGTAGAAACCCTAAGAATATCGATATTCTTATTGTTGCTGACCAATTACTAACAGGTTATGACTCGAAACGTATTAACACCCTTTATGTTGATAGACGTCTTGAACTTCAAGGCTTGATTCAGGCTTATTCTAGGACCAATCGTGTCTTTGGCTCTTCTAAGGAATTTGGAACGATTATTAATTTCCAATATCCAAGAATGACACAAGAGCTTGTTAGGGCTGCCCTTGAACTTTATGGTAGCGGGGGTAAGAATAATCCAGTTATCGTTGCTAAGTATGAGGAGGCTGTCGATGAACTGAATAAGAGAATGCTTAATCTCATCCAAGAACTTTCAGACCCAACACGATGGATAGACCTACGTGACGATAAAGACGGCAAAAAACGATTTAAAGCAGCATTCAAAGAAGCTGCTAAACAGTTAAATATTGTCAAACAATATTATGAATTTGTCTGGGATAATAAGCGTTTTGGCCTTGATGAGCATAAGTGGCTTCAGTATATAGGTGCTTATAGAAACCTTTTCCCTAGAGGTGAAGAGGGACCAGAAGAGGAAGATATTAGGGAATTACAAGGGAGAACGAAACTTCAAGGTTCTCAAGTTATTGATGCTCAGAGCCTCATAGAGTTAATTGGAAATAAGACGACTACAGAAGGCGGTTATATTGTTATCAATGATAATAATTTAGTCTTAGTTCTAGAGCAAATTCAAGAGTTGAGTAACCTTGGGGAGCATGAAATGGCTGAGTCTTTGAAACGCTTTGTCAATGAAGAATTGGTAGGTGGTCACATACCGGCTACGAGTAATTTTGATGAAGCCTTTCAGGATTGGCAGGACAAGAAACAATTCGAAGAAGTTAAAGCATTTGCGTCCGAATGGGGGATTGATGCTGATTTACTGAGCAAATCGCTTAAAGAGTATAGTCTTATCAAACCAGAAGAGATTCCATTTCGTGATGACATCTCTAAAACATTGGATCCTGATAAAGCTACCAATCCCTTTGCAGGCAATAAGTTGATGCTTAATATGAAATTGGGTCCTGTTCTTCAAAAATGGATGCGTGACATTAAACAGAAATATAAGTGATAATTCAAAAAAAGAGCTAGGATTTTTCCTGGCTCTTTGATTTTTGAGAGGTATCATAGGCGATATAAAGAACGATTATTATACACTAGGTTTCTTTCGGGTTGAAATTGTTAAATGGTATAATAGTAATGGGAATGAAATTAGGAGGGAATTGCTATGCCTAAGAAGATACTTTTTGCAGTTCTGATAGTTATTTCATTGTTCTTATGCAGCTCGGCTGTTAATAAGGCAATCACCTATGATAACGACTTCATTATTTCGTTAGCTAAAGGGTTAGATAAACGGTGGGAGGATGCCAGTTCGAATTACGAGGATACTACGGCGTACTATGAAAAGGCCACACAATTTGAGTTATCGGAAGTTGGAAGATATAAGGAAAAAACTTTTAAGGACAACAAGCTCAAGAAATTAGCTATTGAATATATAAATGTTCTTGAGGATTCAAAAAAATTAACATCGAAGGAAAATGAACATTACTCTTCTGATCGTTGGGTTGAGTACAGAAAAAAGAGATATGAATTGATACTTGATATTCATTCAAGAAAGAAGATACCTGTCCAGGATACTAGGCACTTACGTGATATCGTAAACATAGGAATAAAAGTAAAGCAAGCAAATGAAATAATCCAAGCACTTAAAAGAATTTTTAAGGGGAACAACTTTACAATCAGTAAAAGTAGCGAAAATAGTGATGAATTGAATTGTTCTGCTACATTTGAGAATACTACCGGTTATTATCTAAAATATGTGCCTATGGCTATTGAAGCTTATAATAAGAATGGTAGGGTTATTTTTAGAAAGTCAGATGCGGCTATCATTGAGTGGAGTGAAGGAACAACTAAAGAATTAAATTTAACAGTTTATGATCCAAATCATGAATTCAATGAAATCAAAGTATTGTTGGATGAAAAATATCTCCAATTTAGATAAATCATTTTAGGTATTACTGTGAAACAAAAAAGAGGGGGGTGTCACTCCCTTTTTCTCCTATATAAATGATGCTATACTGGGCATATGAAAAAAGATTCTAAGTACATTATTACTTTGGTGGTCATTTTCCTCGCTCTTGGAGTCATGTTTTTGGTCTCTGCCTTAATGAAGAAAAATGAACCGAAGAAAAAAATAACACCCCCTAGCACCGAACAGGTGATTGAAGATTCATCCTCGGAAGACATTCCAAAAGAAGATAAGTATGAGAGATGGCGTAAAGAGGCACTTGCGACCTTAGAAACACAAACACCTGCAGATGATGCTGACACGCAAACTGTAAAGAATGCTTTGAAAGAAATGTGTTCTTATGTTGAGACTGTTCAGAACGTAACCGATGTTAAGCCAGATTATCAAAATCACTTAACTATTACTAGCACTAAGATGCAGTATGAGCTTGTAGCGAAATTCATGCTAGGTTATAAGTACTCTGATGCTAAAACGCAAGTATTTAAAGCTAAAGCGGACAATGTTCGTCAGTTTGTCCTTGAGGTTGCTAACCCAGATGGTGCAAAACTCTATTTCTGTGGGAATTACGTTATGGGAACAACTCAAATAGAAGTAACATCAGTTCATGGAGTAGCTGAAGCTGATCATGCTGAACATGGACATGATTAAACGTAGTCAATCCGTCTTACATATCTTGTTTAGCTTCATCAAGAGATGGAGCTTTTCTTTATCTATTCAACTCTAATAGGAATTTTTGTCCCTGTGTAAGTGCATATCTTCTTAATCCTTGATATAATAGTGCCATAGCACAGGGATTAAAGAATTGGTGATAATAAGAGAATAGGATTAAAGAACGATTGGAGATGAGGAGTCATGGAAAAAGAAACAAAGCGTCTTTTAAGGAAGTTGGTCAGATTATTTGACGGACAGACTAAGGAATATCTTTTAAAATATACTGATGATGTTGCTGAGTTAAATATTGAAGAACAAAATAAACTAGCTCAAGAGTTACCGGCTAGACACTTAAGTGCTGAAATTTTAAGTGATATTCAACGAATTAAAAACGGTGAAGAACCACGTTTCTTTACTAAGGATGGACAATATAAGGGACTATGTGTTGAAGAATACAACCAGCGTGACTTTATGACTCGTCAGCAACGTTACGTTCTAAGTTGGGCGTTTGGAATGCTACTCTTTTTAGCAGTCTTTACAATTGTATCTTGGAACTTTGTTCCCAACGTTATCCAAAAAATGGAAACAAGTACATCACTATTGAACTATACTGAGAACTATGGCACTCGTCCTGAACAGGTCTTTGCAATGGTTGTATGTGGTGTTTTATTGATATTACTTTCGGTAGTTGTTTCACTAGTATGTTTGAAGAGGTATCGTAAAAATACTGAAGAACCTATCAATGTTGTCTTAACAGATGATTTGAGACTATAAAAGCTGAAGCTTAAGCTTTGGCTTTTTTGGTGTTTTTAAACTTGATCGCTACATGTTACTTGGAAAATGTAGAGTGTCATAATGGGACTTCACGATACTTGATATTTCCTAAATAAAAAAATATATAGCCAGATTATTTTCAATGTCACATAATAAATAGATAAAAGTACATGTAACTTTCACTTTATTATTAATTTGTTTGTACATGATTGAATACAGGAACAGGTGCATTGTTAATGCGCTTGTTTTATATATCTATATTGATAAAATATAATCATGAGATAAATAAAAAACTAAGGGAACAGAATTCAGTATCATTTTGATTTAATAGTCTTTCTGTTTTATCTAGCAAAATAGATATTTGGTTTAGCTAGATAAAGTAATCAAGGACTTTTAGTATAATGTGACGAATTCGGAAATGAAAGGAAAAAGTAATGTTTGATAAGTTAGATTATAGTATGAAGATGATGGCTCGAGAAATTGAGGGCCTAGAATTTGTTGAAGGAAAATACCTTCTGGATCCTAATGACCCTAAAGCTTTCAATTCGATGGAGGAAATTGAGCTTTATAAGGAATTGGCGAAGAAGTCAGCTATTGAGTTTCTTAAGGAAGAACCAGAATATTCTTCAAATCCATTTGAAGAGCTTATGAAAGATTGAGGAGAAGTAGCATAGCCTAGGGCTCTGTTACTAAAAGTTCAAAACAATCTATTGATAAATGGGTTACAGATGGCAATTCATCATTACTAGTTATTTATAGTTGTTAGTATTTAGGAGGTAAAAAATGACTTCAGTGACAAACCGTATTAAAGCAGTGAAACAACCTAGAGGTGGATATATACCATTGAAGCAGTTTTCAGCGATTACCTTAGATGACGGAAAAATTTTGAATTCAGATGAGTCGGTGTCGCCTGGACTTGTTGGTTCAGCTGTAGACTATCTATCACGTTTGATGAATGGTGCACAACCCAAAGAAGCGTTTAAGATTTCTTTAAATGGAGCATATCTTGTGGGTGAATTTGATAAGGCTACTTCACTATTAGACCAAATTGTTGGACTAGATAATCAATCAATTGCTACTGCATGTATTCTGGTTGGTTATGATGTTGCTTTTAGAGCAGGAGCTACTCGTTTTATGACAGTTGATACTATTCACGCTGATGAAACCACTATCGAAAATATTCGTATCATGGTACAGCGAAGTCTTCACTTCTTTGAAACATATGGGCCAATTACTTTAGATGGATTTACATTCGGATCTGCATATACAGATACAATCACATCAGGTGATGGAGATTTCTTAACCAAGGATACTCTTTGGGATTTCAAGGTCATAAAATCAAAACCCAATAAGGATTATACGCTGCAGGTTCTTATATACTATTTAATGGGGATTCGTTCCAATCAACCAGAGTTCTTGAGTATATCAAAGCTGGGTTTCTTTAATCCACGACAAAATATAGTTTATCAGACGGCTATCGCTGATATTCCTAAGGAAGTTATTGAGACCGTTGAAAAAAATGTTATTGGCTATCCAGACTAGATAGTCTGGATTTTGGAGGTTCAACATGGAAATAGATCGTTACTGTAATAGTTGTCTTGGCTACTATTCGTATGATATTGATGAAACAGATAATTACGAAAAGTGTCGTTGGTGTGGATCAGAAGATACTGAAGAAGTCTGAAGTTAAAGGTCTCCCAATGTTTTTTGGGAAGAGAGTTTTCAAAGCTAAATCAATCGCTTCAAGGTAGGCTCTATAATTTCTGTAGTAGGTAAAACTATTGTAGAGATTATGGAGCTATTTTCTATTTATTAGGAGTAAATTTCTATAAAGCAGTTAACAGAGGAACATTAAATATGTTTTCTTCTGGATACCATTATGAACAGACTAAATATTATTACTCAAGTAGGAGATGGAATGTGTAAAACGACAGGACGAGACCTTACCCCGTAATTGGCAATTTATATTAAAGGATAGTGCGAGCGTACTTGATGGAGTGTTAGAAGAGAATGAGGCGAGGAAGCTTATTAATTTGCAAACTAAAAAGACTGTCACTTCGCACTTAGTGCCAGCAGAATAATATATAAATAAACACCTCGCCCCAAGAATAGTGCTAACTTCAAGTAAAGAGAACTGCTGGATGGGCCATAAACGAGGAAGAGTTTATCATGAAATAAATCAAAGAGGAAGAGCAGGTGCAACCCCTCCCTGTAACTTCAACTTTTGGATCACTATTGGCTGTATTAAAGACAAGGGAATTTATCAAGTAAACCTTGAAGTTGATAAAGCAACGTCTAAAAAATAGTTCATTTTAAATGACTTTTGAAAATTTAGGGCTCTCTGCGCTTGCTCTTATAATTTCCTCTGTGCTACACTAATCTTAGTTTAAGAAAAGACGATTCAAATATCTATGAAAGGAGAAAAATATGAATACACCTCGTATTAACCGATTTTTAGGTGAATGGCTGGACAGACAAACTAGTCCAAACTTTTTTCAAAAAGGTTTGGTTCTTCTGAATGCTTATGGCTTTCTCGACAGTAATGCGGATGCCATCCCTGGTCTCATCGCTCATAAAAAAAGCCCTCTTCGTCAACAATTAGATGAAGCTTTCGCTAGTCGTGGGTACTGTTATCTTAAGCCTATTGAAGTTCACGCTCAAAACTCCATTGAAGTAGAGAAGTACTATCGATTTGAAGCCACACCTAAAGGTTCCAATGAGCCTATTACTTACTATGGTTTAGGTGCGTACTTTATTTGCCGTGCTATATTTAATAATGAATTCGATATTGATTCAGGTTTTCAATATGATGACGAAGAACTCTTTTATGAAGACATTGGATTTGATGCTCTATTCCATAATAAGTTTGTTTTCCTATTAGGCAACACACCCTCTGATGATATGGAAGTATCTTGGCAAGAAGTGGGCATTTCAATGCGTAGACGGGCTTTCAATTAATTAAACATCAAATATAATCCATAAATAGATTACAAAAGAGCAGTACGCTCTTTTTTTGTATTTTCATAGGGTGTCACTGGGTTTGAGTCAGGGATGACTTTTGCTATTATCTGATTGTAATTTTTTAGAAAGGAAATTGCTTATTCATGGATAAAAACAAACGTTCAATGATCCTAAAATCTGGAGCTTTTTTAACAGCCCTTGTAGCAACAGGTTTGGTTAATAATGGGGTATCAGCAGACGAAACTGCCACACCAACTGGACCAACAGATAATGCTACTGTTGCGACTGGACACTCCGATACACTTCTTCCTCCCGCTTCATCAACACCAGCGACACCCGGTACCAATACCACAGATGTCCCAACTGCTGAAGCACCTAAAGTTGACACTCCTAAAAATGAAGGTGTAACAACTGAGACACCTAAAGTAACTGACGGTTCTACTGGTACTGGTGTATCTACACCTACAACACCAAGTGTTACTACGCCAAGTCAAGACGAAGGGAAGACATCAGTAACTTCTGAGGCTACACCTACGACTTCTGAAAATGCAAGTACAACTGCTGAAACGTCTACAGCTACCTCTGAAGGAAGTGAAGGAAACTCTACTTCTGATACAACTTCAACTGCATCAGAAACTCCTACCCCTTCAGAGCACACAGTAACTGAAACTCCTACTAAGCCTAACGCTACGGATACTGCTAATGCTAACCATAATAGTGAAAATAACACTAGCAGTAGCAGTGAAAGTTCAACAAATACTGTTAATGATAAAGGGTCAACTGTTGCCACACCAACTCCAGCACCAACTGAAGGGAATAACGCTTCAAGTTCTGAAACACCTAGTGGCTCATCAACTTCAGCTGAATCTTCTTCAACAAGTTCAGAAACACCAAAGGTGTCTGATGGAACATCTGGAACAGGTGTGAGTTTGCCAAGTAGCGAAGGAAAAACATCTTCTGAGAAATCATCAACTTCTCCAGAACTGTCTGAAACAGCTACAAGTACACCTCACATTCTTGACGGGACTATTGGAACTGGAGTTTCTACGCCTACTGAACATAAATCAGATAGTCGTACAGAAGTAGCTTCAACTTCAGCAACTACTTCAAACAAAGTGGTTGAGTCACCTAAATCTGAAGAAACTCCTAAAGTTAGCGATACAAATGTTCAAGAAGCACCTAAACCGGGGGACGTTTCTCCTTCAACAAAACAAGTTGTACTTAATGTGACTCCTAGTCAACCAGTCGTTACAAATACTGGTTATAAAGTTGTCTCAACAAACAATAGTGATCTTGTTGTACAAAACTTCGATGGTTCTGTAGCCTCAGTTCCAGCTTCACAGGCAGGAGGAGCAGTGAATGAGGATGGAACTGTCTCTGTTAAGACCGAGGCAGGAGAAATGGTAACACTTCCTGAAACAGGGGAAGCTGGAACAAAACTCGTTACCTTTGGATTCTTGATTTTGGCAGCACTTGGTCTTCAACGAACAGCTGTGAAACAAGATAAATGGTACTCAAACTAAGAAAGGTGATTATTGAAAATGTTTAAAGACTCAAATAACACGAAAGGACATGGCTCTATTCGTAAAAATAAGGTCTATGGAGCAGTAGGTGTACTTGCACTCGGTGCTGCAGCAATCGTTGGGGGCACTTCTCAAGCATCCGCAGATGAAGTAACTGAGGCTCCTGTAAATTCAGAACCAGTGGCGACCTCTCAAGCAAACGCAGACAGTCTTATGTCACAAGCTACAGCTGTTGCGACTTCAGATGTCTCTACTCCAACAACCACAGCGACTGCAACAAATACTACTGATTCACAACCTACTGAAACAGTAGCAGAAGTAGCTACTACACAACCAGTAAGTACTAATGATAATAATGCTTATGCTGAAAAGGCTAATACATCTACTGAAGCTGAAAAGGTAACTATCGACAACACAGCTGTCACAGATGCAGTTGCTACCGCTAAAGATAGTGGGGTTAAAGTGACACAAGATGCTACGCAAGACAAAGGGACACCAACCACAAGTGAAGATCTTGCAACAAAGCAAGCTGAAATCAAGGCCGACCAAAATGAACAAGTAACTACAATCAAACAAGCTACCCAGGACGCATCTGGACGCCAATCAGCCTATGATGCAGCTGACAAAGCACACGATACCCTTGAAACCCAAGTAGACAAAGCGGTTAAAGATAGTAATGGACTTATTAAAGCTGAAGCTACTGAAATCTCAAGTGGAGATGGTAAGAATGTAGGTGATTACAACACCTATACTGAGCAGGTTAATAAGCAGATTGCTTCAAACAAAGAAACCATCGACAAATTTAACAAAGATTATGCTGCCATGAAGAATAATGCTAACGTTAATGTTGATGGACGTGTGACAACACAAAATGTTGATCAATTGACTTACGGGAACTCTGTTCAAAATGGTAGTGTTAATCCAGACGGAACCTTCTCATTCACGCACGATATGAATGACTCAGCTAATGATAGCTTGGGTGTTTTGGGTACAGGTACCCTTAATGGTAAGGTTAATTTCACGTCTGCTGCTAACGGAGACGGTTCGACAACCGTAACACTTAATAGTCTCGATTTGTGGAACTATGCTTATACAAGTAACCGTCCTAATACTGGTGTTAACCAAAATCTTAACTACCACGTTTATACTGATGGCGAAGAAATTTACTCAGTAAACCACGATGGTAACTCAAGCTTTGCGGAAGATATCAACCGTAGTATTGCACTTAACAAGTCCTATGTCTTGAAACCAGGCGAGACTACTGGTATTATCCCAATTCTTAACATTGATGATAACTGGATTATCAATACGCATGGTCAGTTGAGTCTTGATTTCACTAATCCAAACGTGGTACCATCAGCTACAGTTAAAAAGGTTAATGAGCCTGTTAAACCAGAAATTCCATCTGTAAGCTACCATGACTACAGTATGAATTATCAACCAACTGTAACTAAAACTGTCCTCAACAGCGACGGCGAAAATGTTAATGGTAAAATGATTCCTAAGAATGATGAACATACCTATGTTTTGAATAATGGAAACATCTTTGCTAATGCTAAGGTTGGCGATACCGTAACAACACGTGATCCACTTGAATTCGGTGAAGTTCCAAATATCGAAGCCAACAAGACTGAAAATGAGGCTAAAGGTTGGAACGTTGATTATGATGAGGCTTTTAAGACCTACACATTTACTGCCAAATACGATGGTAAAGCTCTTGAAGCACCTACAATCAAGTTCGTAGCCTCAGATGACAACGGCTTCTATGATAATACTTATAAATCTGGTCGCAATGGGTATGAAACCTTCTCTAATACTGTCACTAACAAGACACCAACGGCACCTAAGCCACATAAGTCTGTTACAGATTCAAAAGGAAATGACATCGACGGTAAGACTACTGAAGATGATAAAGTAACCTTCCATTTGACGACTGACTATAGCCCATACAAAGATATGGCTGCATCTAAACAAGCACTTAAATTTGCACTCCTCGATGATGTCCAAGATGGTGCTTTCACTGTAGATGAAGATGCTATTACTATAGTCGATAGCCAGAACAAAGATGTCAAAGACCTCTTTGATATGTATCACGTACTGTCAGATGAAGGACGTACTGATGCCATCAACAAGATCCTAGATGAATCAGGTCTTAACCCAACTGGTGAGTTTTACCTTTGGGTAGCCAAAAGTCCCGTTGATTATTACCAAGACTATATTCTAAAAAACAATAATGTAACAGTTAACCTCCCTGCTACATTGCAAGTCCCTGCAGGTACTACTGTAGAAAATGATTTCTATCAGATTGATTTTGGTAATGCCTATAAATCAAATCTTGTTTCATTCGATACACCACCAGCAGCACCAGTAGGAGAGTCTGGCGGACCTACTTCTACCCCAGTAACTCCAGCAGAAGAAGTGCCTGTCCAACAACAAGCTATTAAGGTTCTTCCTAATACTGGTGAAAAATCAACTTCAGCTATTGCTACAGCAGGTGCAGTTATTCTAGCTACTGCACTAGGTATGCTTGGTTTCTCTAAACGTAGTAAAGAATACTAAGATACCACCCACTTCTTAAAAATCCTTTTCCCTATTCTAAATTCATAATTCCCTAAAAACACAGCTCAAAAGAGTTGTGTTTTTTTAGGAGGTGTCACTGGGTTACAAATAGATATTTGTTTTCCTATAATTAGGGAGTAATTTAAAACGAACTAGGAAGGAAGTTGTTGCTTATATGAGGACTGATAATTTATATAATTATGGACTTATAAAATCAAGACCATATAAGTAGAAAGAAGGTGTCTTTTTGAAAAATAATAAATTAATGTTCATGTTACTGATGAAATGGTTTGCTGAAAGTATTTATTTCCTTGAAATCATATTTATAACAGCTACTTCAGTTCTGTTATTAGCAAACAATATTTTCAATGTTTCAACAAAAACGATTCATATTGTCGCCCTGGTATTACTAGTGGTTTATGTATGTATTGGTCTGTTATTAGCTAATCGAAAAAATAAATTTACGATGTCGGTTAATTACTTTAAATTGATAGGTGCATTGGCTTATATCGTACTTATCACCACTCTAAAAGGTATTGTCTTTGAAATTCTGACACACCCACTAGTTACATTGGGAATTGCACTTCCTTATGTTGTAGCTATTGCCTTAAGAAACTTCAGTAAAGGGCAGATCAATAAAATCATTTTTGATGATAGACACAATGCAAATATCAGAGGACGATTTGACACCGTAGAAAATATCAAGGAATCGATGCGTTCATCTATTGCTAGTAGCATTTCTCATGAATTTAAAGGTCTTACGGAAATCAGAGATGAAAAGTTTAGACAAGATACAGAGGGAAATGTAGCTGGTATGTTCAAAGTGTTACTGAAATCTGGCTTTTGGGGGCTTAAACACATCCCATTGACTAAAGTAACACTGACATTTAACTTAGAATAAGAGGTAATCACGATGAAGAAAAATATTTTAACAACGGAACAAGCAAATTTCTTGAAGCAGTACAATTTCTCACTATACCAGGAACGATTTGAGGTACTATGTGAAGCACAAAAAGCTGAAAAAGAAGGTCAACTAACATTTGCCTCGGACGATGAATATAAAACATTCATTGATGCTGTAATGACTGGAGAATGGTCTGAAGAACTCTTTATGATCAATCTCTCAAATCCTATCGGATGCGAACACTTCCTTGCAGCACGAGAAGATGGCAATGGCGGACTAATTTGGGATGTCGTCGATTATAGTGAAGGAGATCGCTTCACTAAAGAACAAATCCAGATGATTGTTCCAGAGGCATATCGATATAGTGCCTTTATGGTCTCTGAGATTGCTGCAGAAAAAGACTGGGGCCCAGAAGCCCAACACCAACGACTGGAACAAGCTAAAAAGCAAGCCCAAGAACATGAAAAGCCTATCGAGAACTTTCCAAAACCTCGTGTAATCACAGATGAAGAAAGACAAGATGAACTTACACAAAGTTCTATTAGAACAGTAGCAGCAACTTTGAGACCTGCACAATAATCATAGGACTAGCTAAGGATAGCATATAATGATGCTATCCTCTCAGAATGAAGACAAACATCGTTTTTGATGTTTGTCTTTTTTATATTCACACTTAATTCTCCTATAACCCAATAATATTGAGGTATTGGGATAAAATACTAGGTCTTTCATACCATCATTTTTACCAATTTTTTGATATTTAGACATTCCAAAGTAAGCCCAACCTTATCCTCCATTATGGACTTTCCTTTTTCTCTGGTATAACGCAAGTTATGATATTCTTTAGCAGTTCCAAATAAACGTTCTATCGTTTCTTTACGGTGTTGATACCGTTCCTTCATACGACTTTGATGACGGATAGCTTTACAGACTTCTAGGGCATCTTTCCAAATATGACGCACAACGATTTTTTGGTGCTGTCGACTGTCAGTACAAATCACCAACAAGGAACAGGTCTTAAAAATTTGGGGTTCGCTTTTATATTCTCTATAACCTTCACGTGTCGTTGTACATAATTTAACACCTGATTCTCTGGACAAAGATAGCTGTCAAAATGCTCTTCATAGACAAAGTCTTTTGGACGTAGAAAGTCTCTTTTACCTCTAGGTCTAGTGTATTGCTTTACTTTTACATTATATACAGGAGCTGAGACTTAATTTAAAGAGTCTGAAAGCTTTTAAATATTTTAAGACATTCAAGTTTTTTATCTTGAATGTCTTTTTGATT